>Ga0209677_100027_pt1 | contig 376681 bp, 337 predicted proteins | sample AraplaCvi_mCL_r2_2_FD_184285 | JGI IMG/M metagenome (GOLD analysis project Ga0209677, IMG submission 184285) | Arabidopsis root microbial communities from North Carolina, USA - plate scrape CL_Cvi_mCL_r2 (SPAdes) (version 2) | ecosystem: Host-associated > Plants > Roots > Endosphere | place... | reverse complement strand
TCATTTCGCCTTTTTCTACCTGATCGACAACGCTTAATTTAAAAGCCAGGCTGTAATCCCGCTGGCTACGCCGCATCCCTTGCTCCATCTGACACTCCTTCCTCTTGTCGGAAAAGTGTCAACTTAATTCAGGACGGGTCAAGGCAATAAAAAAGGGCTGCATCGAATGCAGCCCTTTTTATTTGGCGCGTGCCTGGTAACGATCAGCGCACGATGGTCTGTGCTTCGCCTTCGGCGCGGGCACGGATGGTGCCGATGCGGTAGACGGTCTCGCCGGCGGCCTTCAGGTGGGCTTCGGCGGCGTCCGCATCTTCCTTGGAGACGATCACGGTCATGCCGATACCGCAGTTGAAGACGCGGTGCATTTCAGCATCGGCCACGCCACCGTGCTGCTGCAGCCAGGTGAACAGCGGCGGCATGGTCCAGGACTTGGCATCGAGCTCGGCGGTCAGGTGATCCTGCAGCACGCGCGGGATGTTCTCGACCAGGCCACCACCGGTGATGTGGACCATGCCCTTGACTTCCAGCTTTTCCATCAGCGCCAGCAGCGGCTTGACGTAGATGCGGGTCGGGGCCATCAGCACGTCGGCCAGCTTGCGGCCGTGGAAATCGGCTTCCAGGTCCGGCTTGGCCACGTCCAGGATCTTGCGCACCAGCGAATAGCCGTTGGAGTGCGCGCCCGAGGACGCCAGGCCCAGCACCACGTCGCCCGGGGCGATCTTGGTGCCGTCGATGATCTTGGACTTTTCCACCGCGCCCACCGCAAAACCGGCCAGGTCGTATTCACCGTCCGGGTACATGCTGGGCATTTCGGCGGTTTCGCCACCGATCAGGGCGCAACCGGCCTGTTCGCAACCGGCGGCGATGCCCTTGATCACATCGGTGGCCGAAGGCACGTCCAGCTTGCCGCAGGCAAAGTAATCCAGGAAGAACAGCGGTTCGGCGCCTTGCACCAGGATATCGTTGACGCTCATGGCCACCAGGTCGATACCGACCGTATCGTGACGGTTCAGGTGGAAGGCCAGCTTGAGCTTGGTGCCCACGCCATCGGTGCCGGACACCAGGACCGGCTCCTTGAACTTCTTGCTGATCTCGAAGAGCGCACCGAAGCCGCCAATGCCACCCAGCACGCCTTCGCGGGTCGTGCGCTTGGCGAAAGGCTTGATCGCTTCGACCAGGGCGTCGCCGGCATCGATATCGACGCCAGCGTCGCGGTAGGAGAGGGAGACATTGGAAGGTGAAGTCATGATGAAATATTGCCAGTGAAGACGGTAAAATAGGGGATTGGGGGATAGATCGCCCCGCCAAACCGTGATTTTAACAAAACCGACACAGCCGAACTCCGATTCCATGCCTTTTTCTTTGTCCGAAGAGCAAAAACAGAACCTTGGCTGGCTGATTGTCGGAATTTTGCTATTGGCCCTGCTGGCCGCGCTGGGGCCGATGCTCTCGCCTTTCGTCGCCGCCGGCATCATCGGCTACGCCCTCAACCCGGGCGTGGACTGGATCGCCAGCCGCCGCCTGGGGCCGGTGCGCATCCCGCGTTTCGTGGCCGTGACCGTGATGGTGCTGCTGCTGATCCTGGCTGCCCTGGCGCTGGTGTTGATCGTGGTGCCGCTGGTGTTGCGCCAGATCCCGCTGCTGCAGGCCCAGGTGCCGCCGCTGCTGGACAAGTTGAATGCCTTTGTCTCGCCCCGCCTGCACCAGCTGGGTATCGACGTGCGCCTGGACCTGGCCGGCATCAAGGCCCTGCTCACGCAACAGATCAGCACCAGCGGCGATGAGCTGTGGAGTTCCCTGCTGGCATCGGCCAAGGTCGGCGGCACGGCCCTGCTGGCGTGGCTGGCCAATCTGCTGTTCGTGCCCATGGTGCTGTTCTACCTGTTGCAGGATTGGCATCAGTTCATCAAGCGCGTGCAGATCATGATCCCGCGCCGCTGGGCTACTCGCGCCAACACCATGGCCAGCGAGGTCGACAGCTTGCTGGGACAATACCTGCGCGGGCAATTGCTGGTGATGCTGGTGCTGGCGGTCTATTATTCGGTTGCGCTCAGCGTGGCCGGCTTCGACAGTGCGTTGCCGGTGGGCGTGCTGACCGGGGTGCTGGTGTTCATTCCCTATGTGGGCTTCGGCCTGGGACTGGTGCTGGCGATCCTGGCGGCCATCCTGCAGTTCGATGGCGCCATCGGCCTGCTGTGGGTGGCCCTGATTTACGGCGTGGGACAGGTGCTGGAAAGCTTCATCCTCACGCCCAAGCTGGTGGGCGAGCGTATCGGCTTGCACCCGCTGGTGGTGATTTTTGCCCTGCTGGCCTTTGGCCAGCTGTTCGGTTTTGTCGGCGTGCTCCTGGCGCTGCCGGCATCGGCCATCGTCTCGGTGATCGCCATGCATGTGCGACGCGAGTACCTGGCCAGCCATTTTTACAACCGCTAGAGTAACTATGATTGAACCCAGCCCCCCCGTCCTTGCGGGAAGCTGCGCAGGGTCTGGCGCCGCGCGCCGTCCTGCATTAACTTGCCGCAGCCTGGCTGCGGCATCCGTAGCCGAAACACGCCGATGAAACAGATTCCGCTCGATTTGAGCGCGGAACAGCCGCAAAGCTTCGACAGCTTCGTGACTGGCCGCAACGCCGAACTGCTGGAGCGCATGAAGCTGCTGGCACAGGCCAGCGTGGACACGTCCATCCAGGCCGGCAGCGCCAATACTGATCGCTTCCTCTACCTCTGGGCCGAGGCCGGTGCCGGCAAGAGCCACCTGCTGCATGCCCTGGCCACCAGTGTGGGCGCCAAGGCCCGCCTGATCCGTAGCGACTCGCCCGAGAGCGACTTCGACTACAGCCCGCAGATCACACACTACCTGCTCGACGACGTCGACCAGCTGTTCGAGGAACAGCAGATCGCCGCCTTCAACCTCTTCAACCAGATCCGCGAACAGGGCGGCTGGATGGTCTGCAGCGGCACCCTGCCGCCCACCCGGCTGGAGCTGCGCGAGGACTTGCGCACCCGCCTGGGCTGGGGCCTGATCTACCAGGTGCACGACCTGTCGGACGACGAGAAGATCGCCGCGCTGCTGCAGATCACACTCGACCGCGGCCTGGAGATCCCGCCGGCGGTCATGATGTACATGCTCACCCACTACCGGCGCGACATGCCCTCGCTGTCGCGCATGCTCGACGCGCTGGATCACTATTCCCTGGCCACCAAGCGCGCCATCACCCTGCCCTTGCTACGCGAACTGTTACAACAGGAATCCGGAAAACAATGAATCTCGCCCTTTTCGATCTCGACCACACCCTGCTGCCGCTTGACTCCGACCACGAGTGGGGCGAATTCATGGCGCGCATCGGCGCCGTGGATGCCGACAGCTTCCGGAAGGCCAATGACCAGTGGTTCGCCCACTACCAGAACGGCACGCTCGATCCGGTGGCCTACCTGGAATTCGCACTGGGCAACCTGGCGCGCTTTTCGCGCGAGCAGCTCGACGAGATGCATCTGCAATTCATGGATGAAGTGGTCAAGCCGGCCATCCTGCCGCAAGCCGTGGCCCTGGTGAAGAAGCATCTGGATGCCGGTGACCTGGTGGCCATCGTCACCGCCACCAACCACTTCGTGACCAAGCCCATCGCTTCCCACTTCGGTGTGCAGCACCTGCTGGCCGCGCTGCCGGAACTGGATGAGCTGGGCAACCTGACCGGCAAGCTCAAAGGCACACCGACCTTCGGCCCGGGCAAGATCACCCACACCGAAGCCTGGCTGGAACGCCTGGGCCACACCCTGGACCAGTTCGAACGCAGCTACTTCTACAGCGACTCGCAGAATGACATCCCGCTGATGGAACGCGTCACCGACCCCATCGCCACCAACCCCAACGAGAAGCTGCTGGCGCATGCCCAGGCGCGCGGCTGGCCGGTACTGAACCTCTTCGCCGACGGCCACGCGCAATGATCAAGAAACTGATTCGCTCCATCCTGGGCCGCGGCAAGGCGGCGGCGACCGAGAGCGCCGAGCCCGCCAAGAAATCGCGCGCCAAGGCCGGCGCCGCTGGCGGCAAGATCGAGCCCGATGTACTCGACCCCAGGCAGCACGGCATCGATCCGGCCCTGGTCTCGCCCAACGCCGTGCGCGTGACCCAGACCCTGCAGGATGCCGGCTACAAGGCCTTCATCGTCGGCGGCGCAGTGCGCGACCTGCTCTTGGGCATCAAGCCCAAGGACTTCGACGTGGCCACCAATGCCACGCCGGAACAGGTCAAGCAACTGTTCCGCCGCGCCTTCATCATCGGTCGCCGTTTCCAGATCGTGCATGTCATGTTCGGTCAGGAATTGATCGAAGTGACCACCTTCCGTGGTGCCTCGGCCGAAGCCGCGCCCAAGGATGAACATGGCCGCGTGCTGCGCGACAACACCTTCGGCGAGCAGCACGAAGACGCCACCCGGCGCGACTTCACCATCAACGCCATGTACTACGATCCGGCCAGCCAGGCGGTGCTGGACTACCATGGCGGCATCGCCGACATCCGCGCCAAGAAGCTGCGCATCATCGGCGAACCCGAGGCGCGCTACCGCGAAGATCCGGTGCGCATGCTGCGTGTGGTGCGTTTCGCGGCCAAGCTCAAGTTCACCATCGATCCGGCCAGCAGCGCGCCCATCCGCGTGATGGCACCGCTGATCGACAACGTCCCGGCCGCACGCGTGTTCGACGAGATGCTCAAGCTGCTCATGAGCGGCCATGCCCTGGCCTGCCTGCAGCAGTTGCGCAAGGAAGGCCTGCATCATGGCCTGCTGCCGCTGCTGGACGTGGTGCTGGAGCAACCCCTGGGCGAGAAGTTCGTCAGCCTGGCGCTGGCCAATACGGATGCGCGCGTCAAGGAAGGCAAGGGGGTCTCGCCGGGCTTCCTGTTCGCCTCGCTGCTGTGGCATCAGGTGCTGGAAAAGTGGCGCGCCTACCAGGCCGCCGGCGAATATCCGATTCCCGCGCTGCACCTGGCGGCCGACGACGTGCTCGACGCCCAGACCGAAAAGCTGGCCCTGCAGCGCAAGATCGCCTCCGACATGCGCGACATCTGGGCCATGCAGCCGCGCTTCGAGCGCCGCGTCGGCAAGGCCCCCTACAAGCTGCTGGAACACCTGCGCCTGCGCGCCGGGTTCGACTTCCTGCTGCTGCGCTGCCAGTCCGGCGAGCTCGATGCCGAACTCGGCGAATGGTGGGAAGCCTTCATCGCCGGCAATGGCGCCGAGCGTGAAGAACTGATCGCCCGCAAGCCGGCCGACACCGGCTCCGCGACAGGCCCCAAGAAGCGCAAGCGCCGTGGTGGCCGCAGCCGTTCCAAGTCGGGTGCGGCAGGCGCGGAATCCGACGGCGTCTCCGACGCCGTGGCAGCAGCCAGCCCGGACCCGGCTCCCGTCGCCGAAGCCGGCGCTGATACCGGCACCGGTGAGGCGCCCAAGCGCCGTCGTCGCCGCCGTAGCAACGACAGTGGCGAGGGCGGCACCGCTCCGGCTGGCGACGCCAACGACTGAGCCGCAGATGCATAACGCCCCCACGATTGCCTACATCGGTATCGGCGGCAACCTGGGTGACGCACGCGCCACCGTGGAAGACGCCATCGCGCGGCTGGCGGCATTGCCGCAGACGGAGCTGCTGCGCTGCTCGTCGCTGTATCGCACCGCCCCGGTCGATTCCAGCGGCGACGACTACATCAATGCCGTGGCGCAGCTCTCCACGACGCTCACGGCCAGCGCCTTGCTGCAGGCCTTGCAGGCGATCGAATTGCAGCACGGCCGCGAGCGCCCCTACCGCAACGCGCCGCGTACGCTGGACCTGGATGTGCTGTTGTATGGACAGGACCGCATCGACAGCGACACATTGACCGTGCCGCATCCGCGCATGGGGCAACGCGCCTTCGTGCTGGCGCCCTTGCTGGAGATCGATGCCGCCATGGTGATCCCGGGACTGGGCGCGGCAGCCCCGTTGCTGGCCGCTATCACCGACCAGCCCATCAGCAAGCTCTGAGACGCCATGGCGAAGCTGGCCGGCAAGTTGCTGCGGCCAGTTCAATCATCCCGAAAAGAGATCCAAGGTGGATTTATACGGCGCCGCCGGTGGCAGCGCCCCGTCCGAGCGGACGCAATTCCGGCAGGCGCCGGTGATGTCCCTTCAGCCACAGCGGCAATTCATTGGCCGGCATGGGCTTGCCGATCAGGTAGCCCTGACCCAGGCTGCAGCCGAAGTCCTGCAGCAGCCGCCAGTCTTCCATGGTTTCCACGCCTTCGGCCACGGTCACCAGCTCCAGCCGTTGCGCCATGTCCAGCGCGGACTGCAGGATCACGCGCAGGTTCTTGCGCTCATGCGCGCCGTGGACGAAGGAGCGGTCGATCTTGAGCTCGGTGAACGGGATGCGCGCCAGCTGCTGCATCGACGAGAAACCGGTGCCGTAATCGTCAATGGACAAGCCGAACCCCTTCAGGCGCAGGCGCGCCAGCATGCCCAGCGAATTCCCCTTGTGCGCCACCACCGAGCTCTCGGTGATTTCCAGCACCACGTGGTCGGCCGGCAGCGCATGCTTGTCCACCAGCTGCAGGATGCGATGCAGGAAATCCGGTTGCTCCAGCGACAGCGGTGACAGATTGACCGCCACCTTGATCGCCAGTCCGCGGCTGTGCCACACCGCCGCCTGGCCCATGGCCTGGTCCATCATGCTGATGGTGAGTTCGTGGATCAGCCCGCATTGCTCGGCCATGGGGATGAAGCGGTCCGGCGGGATCATGCCGCGCTCGGGATGGATCCAGCGTGCCAGTGCCTCGACCCCCTTGAGGATGCCGGTCTGCACATCGATCTTGGGCTGGTAGTAAGGCAGCACCTGGCCTGCGGCGATGGCCGCGCCCAGGTCGTTCTCGCACATCGAGGGTAGCGGGTCGTCGTCGGCGCGCGCATTGTCGCCATTCGGACGGAAGGATTGCAGGGCCGCGCGCAGCTGGCTCTGGTTGAGCGGCTTTTGCAGCACGCCGATGAGGTTCATGCCCAGGGCATGGATCATGGTCTCCACCGACAGCAGCAGCGAAGTCTCGCGGCTGGAGGCGACGATGAGCGGTATGTCGATGCCCTTGTGCTGCAACTGCTGGATCAGCTCGATGCCATCCATGCCCGGCATTTCCAGGTCGATCACGGCCAGCCTGGGCGGCAGCTTGAGCAAGGCCAGCAGGTCCAGCGCCTCGTTGCCGTTGCCGGCTTCGTAGATCAGGTCCACCCCCAGCTCCTGCAGCAGCGTGACGCTGTGCTGGCGCTGCAGGGTGCTGTCATCGACCACCAGCGCCGATTCGATCAGCTCGTTGAGGTTATCGGGAGGCATATTGTTCAATCACCGCAGAGATGTTTTCGAGAGCGATGACGTCACCGACACCACCCAGTTGTATCGCTTCTTTCGGCATACCGAAGACCACGCTGCTGGCTTCGTCCTGGGCATAGGTGGCGCCCCCGCATGCGGCCATCTCCTTGAGACCGTGCGCGCCATCGTCCCCCATCCCCGTCATGATGATCCCCACCGCATTGCCGCCGGCGGCCTTGGCCAGCGAGCGGAACAGTACATCCGCCGAAGGCTTGTGCCGGCTCACCAGGGGGCCGTCCAATGTTTCCACATAGTACTGCAGGCCATCCCGCCTGACCACCAGATGCTTCCCACCCGGTGCGATCAGCACCCGTCCCGGCAGCACCATGTCCTGGTGCTCGGCCTCCCTGACCTCGGCCCCTGAGAGCCGGTGCAGCCGCTCGGCAAAGCTGCGTGTGAAACGCTGCGGCATGTGCTGCACCACCACCACCCCCGGACAACCCGGTCCCAGCCTGCCCAGCACCCGTTCCAGTGCCTGCGGCCCCCCCGTGGAGGCTGCGATGGCGACGATACGGGCAGTCACCGGACGAGGTCCGTCTTCCGGGCCGGGCGGGTTCAGCACCGCGTCGGCGCTGTAGCGTTGCAAGCCTGACATCCAGCCATCATGATGCAACATTTCCTCCGAGCCTGCTTTGACCGGGCGCATGTGCGCCGCAGGTGCATTGCTGCGCGGCGCCGCTGCTGCAAGCACGCGTGCGGCCGGCCCGGCCTGCACGGCGGCGCGAATGGCGCAGGCCAGTTCCGCCACGGCCTCATGCAGGAAGTCGCGCACCCCCAGTTGCGGGCGGGCAATGACGCTGACGGCGCCGGCGGCCAACGCGGCAGCCGCCACGCCATTGCCATCCTCGGCACGCGAACTGCACATGACCACCGGCGTGGGCCGGGTCGCCATGATCTGCTTGAGGAAGGTGATGCCATCCATGCGCGGCATCTCGATATCCAGCAGGATCACGTCAGGCCACTCCTGGTTCATCTTGCGCAGGGCGAAGACCGGATCGGGCGCGGTGCCGATGACGCGGATATCGACCGTCTCGGCCAGCAGTTGCTGCACCAGCTGGCGCACCACCGAGGAATCGTCGACCACCATCACGCGGATGAGCGGCGCGTTCATGACGGCTTCCGGTAGATCGACGGCGAATGCATCTCCAGCGCCAGGTCCATGCCATGCAGGGATTCCGAGTGCCCCACCACCAGGTAGCCGCCCGGACGCAGGCGGCCGATCACGTCGCGTAGCACCTGCAGCTTGGTGGCGCAATCGAAGTAGATGATCACGTTGCGCAGGAAGATCAGGTCATAGAGCCCATCGTCGAATTCATCCAGGCGCGTCAGATTGCGCTGGGCAAACTCGACCTGCTTGCGCAGCTCCGCCTGCACCAGGAAATGCCCTTCGTATTCCCCCGTCCCCATCAGGCAGTAGCGGCGCAGGTACTGGCGCGGGATGTTCTGCCCGCGCGCCAGCGGATAGAGTGCCCGGCGGGCGAAACGCAGCACCCGCATGCTGACGTCGGAGCCGAACACCGACCAGGTTCCGGTGTTGCGATGGCGATCCAGCAGCATGGCCAGGGTATAGGCTTCCTCGCCGGTGGCGCTGGCCGCGCTCCAGACACGCAGGTGCTGCTGGCTGCTCCACTGCGGCAGGAACTCCTCGACCAGGAAATCGAAATGCCCCTGCTCGCGGAAGAAATAGGTTTCGTTGGTGGTGATCAGGTCGATGGCACGCTGGCGCTCCTGGGCGCCCTGTTCGCCTGCGATGAGTGCGTGGTACTGGCCGAGCTGGCGCAGCCCCAGTTCGTGCAGGCGCGCCCCCAGGCGGCTTTGCAGCAGGGCCTTCTTGGACAACGGCAGGTGCAGGCCGATCTGCTGTTTGAACAACTGCTGGAACAGCAACATGTCGTGGTCGCTGACGTCGTCTTCCGCGTGAATGCCGCTCCAGCCGTTCATGGTCGCTACTCCCGCAATCCGTCACCGGGCACACCGCCCAGAGCATTCTCGGCGCTCATGCCCAGGAGGCTGGCCAGTTCATCCAGCGACAACACCCGCGGCACATCCAGTACCACGATGAAGCGCTCATTGACGTTGATCATCCCATCGATGAAATCGGAGCGGATGCCGGCGCCGAAGGTAGGACGCGGTTCGATGTCGTCGACGTTGACATTGAGCACGGCACTGACCGCATCGACCATGACCCCCAGCAGCAGCAACTGGCCCTCCTGCTGCAGTTCCATGATGATGATGCAGGTGCGCTTGGCCTCCACCGTGGGGGCCCGGCCAAAACGGGCCGACAGGTCGATCACCGGCACTACCGAGCCACGCAGGTTGATCACGCCACGCAGGAAGCCCGGCATCAAGGGTACCTCGGTCAGGCCACCGTATTCGATGATCTCGCGGATGCTGGCGATGGGCATGGCAAAGCTCTCGGACCCGACCAGGAAGGTCAGGAACTGGCGGCTTTCGATGACTTCCTCCTGTTGCCGCTTCTTGAAGGAATCGCCGTTCAACGACACACTGGGCATTGCCTTCTCTCCTTGCTGATCCCGCTAATCAGAAACGCTTGAACGACGATTCGTCCACCGACGCCTCATCCTCGGCGGCGTCCAGCATGGACAGGCGGCGCATGCGCTCCTGCTTGCCGGTGCCGCCGGAACCGGGTCCTGCCTTGACGCTGCGTGGCGCGGACTTGTGCATCTCGCCCACCCGGAAGAAGCGCATCAGGTCCTGCAGATGCATGGCCTGGGCGCTCATCTCCTCGGAGGTGGCCGACAGCTCTTCCGAAGCCGAGGCCGTCATCTGGGTGGTCTGCGCCATCTGGTGTACGGCATTGTTGATCTGCTCCAGCCCGGTCGACTGTTCGGCCGAGGCGGCGGCGATCTCCTGTACCAGGTCGGCGGTCTTGCGGATCGACGGCACCATCTGGTTGAGCAGGCCACCGGCCTTCTCGGCCAGGCCCACGCTATGCTCGGCCACGGCGATGATTTCCTGGGCTGCCGTCTGCGAGCGTTCGGCCAGCTTGCGCACCTCGGCCGCCACCACCGCGAAGCCCTTGCCGTGCTCGCCGGCACGGGCCGCCTCGATGGCTGCGTTCAGGGCCAGCAGGTTGGTCTGGTAGGCGATGTCATCGATGATGCCGATCTTGCTGGCGATCTGCTTCATGGCTGCCACCGTCTCGCGCACGGCTTCCCCACCTTCGGTGGCGGCATGGGCCGAGAGGCTGGCGATGCCATCGGTGGTGCGGGCATTGTCGGCATTCTGGGCGATGGTGGAGGTGATCTCTTCCACCGAGGCACTGGTCTCCTCGACATTGGCAGCTTGCTGCGAGGCGCTGTGTGAGAGCGCCTGCGAGGACGACGAGATCTGCTCCGAGGCCGAGGCCAGGGCACCGGCGGTGCCGCTGACGTCGCCGATCACATCGGTCCACTTGTTGACCATCTGCTGGGTGCTGTAGAGCACGCTGATCCTGTCGCGCTTGCCCAGCGGCACCGAGACGGTGAGGTCGCCCTCGGCCACCCGGCGCAGCACGCTCATGGCGTCACGCGGCTCACCACCGATCTGCGAACGGATGGTGCGATAGGCAAACCCCAGGCAGGCAAAGAGCAACAGCACGGAGGCAGTCAGCAGCCAGAAGATCTTCTGTTCGAGCTCCGCATATTCGCGGCCGGCGCGAACCACCTTGGCCTCGGTACGCTCATCCACCAGGCGCAGGAAATCGTTGACCGGGCTCATCACCTTGCCGAACAGGGCGCGGTAGGTCTGGTCGAACACCAGCTCCTGCGCCATGGCCTGGTTGGGCGCACCGATCACGGTGAACTTGCCCTCGCCGTCATCGAACTCGCCCTTGACCGCATGGAAGGCCGTGATCTCGATGCGCGAGAGCTGGTCGGTGATGGACAGGGCTTCCTTCATCTTGGCCAGTTCCTGCTCGGTGAAGCCGGCGCGCTTCATCAGCTCGATCAGGGGCACCGCCTGTGCGCCGGGCTCCACCGGCAGCTTGCGGGCATTGACCAGGTCCCAGTTGAAGCGCTCGTAGTTGGCCGGACGCGCACGCTTGCCGTTGCGGATGTCCATGATCATGTAGTAGCGATCCTCGTCATTGGGATCGCCCGTGGTCACATAGGCCCGCGCGAACTTGGTCATGTCTTCGCTGGTGCGGCGCAACTCGTCGGCCAGCGCCGCCGAGGCATAGCGCGACTGGTGCGCCTGCTCCAGCGTGGCATTGGCATCCTTGAGCGTGTGGATCAGGCTGATCACCACGGCCACCAGGATGGAGACCACCAGGGCCAGCCAGATGAAGAGCTGCTTGATGCTCATTCTGTGGGTCATCGATACTTGCATGCTAGCTTCCCCTTGTACTTCCCTCGTTGACTGCCTCGTCACGCGCGTCATGATGCGATACCCACGCCACGTTCGGCATAGGGCGCCGGATTGCCCTGTTCCTGCTGCTGCGTATGCTGCACCAGGTGCGGAATATCCAGAATCAGTGCCACCCGGCCATCCCCCAGGATGGTCGATCCGGACAGGCCCTTGACCTTGCCGAACAAGCGCCCCAGGGGCTTGATCACCGCCTGGCATTCCCCCAGCAGGCCGTCGACCAGCAAGCCCGCACGCAGCTTGCCATACTGCACGATCACCAGGCTGTTGCGGCCGTGCTCGCGCGCCGGCAGATCAAACAACTCACGCAGCGGCACGAAGGGCAAGGGCTCGTCGCGCACGGCCACGATATTGCAGCCGGAATGCTGGGGGGGCATGTCGATGCACTCCACCACCAGGTCCAGCGGAATGACGAAGACCGCGTTGCCCACCACCACCTGGAATCCGGAAATGATGGCCAGCGTCAGCGGCAGGCGGATGCGCACCACCGTGCCGCGTCCGCGCTCGGTATCGATGGCGACCTCGCCATGCAGGGCTTCGATATTGCGCTTGACCACATCCATGCCCACGCCACGTCCGGACAATTCGGTTATCTGGCGGGCCGTGGAAAACCCGGGTTCGAAGACGAAACGATAGATCTCGGCATCGCTCAACTCGGCCTCCGGCGCGGCCAGGCCACTGGCGATGGCATGCGCCAGGATGCGTTCGCGATCCATGCCACGTCCATCGTCCATGACTTCCACCACGACGCTGCCGGACTCGTGGATGGCGTTCAGTCGCAGCGTCGCCCTGGCCGGCTTGCCGGCGGCGATACGCTCGGCGGCCGGCTCGATGCCGTGGTCGATGGCATTGCGCACGATATGCATGAGCGGATCGGCGATGCGTTCGATCATGGACTTGTCCAGCTCGGTGTCCGAACCGGTCATGACCAGCTCGATATCCTTGTCCAGGTCGCGCGCCAGGTCGCGCACGATGCGCGGGAAACGCTGGAACACTTCATTGATCTGCACCATGCGTAGCGTCAGGGCGGCATCGCGGATCTGCTCCATCAGGGCGTCGATGGCCTGGGTGGCTTCCTCGAACTGGCTATCCTTGCGACGACGCGCCACCAGGCGCGCGCTGGCGCCGGCGATGACCAGCTCGCCCACCAGGTCGATGAGCTGATCCAGCTTGGAGACCTCGATCTTGATGAACTTCTGCTCATGCGCGCGGCGCTCGTCCAGCGGACGCGGACGCTGCACCACGTCGCCGGCAGCGACCGGCACCACAGGAGCAATTGCCTCCTCCACGGTGGCCGCACCGAGGCTGCGCCATTGCGCATCGCTGAACAGATCCAGGCGCCGCCACATGCCCACCAGGCGCGCCGCATCCTCACGCGGCAGGCGCGCCAGCACCTCGGCATAGGCCGACAGGGAACTGCGCGGTGGCAGGATGTCGATGCGGCTGTCGTCGCGCACGAATTCGAAGACATCTTCCAGCGTCTGTCGCGAAGAGTCCGAGGCCAGGCAGATTTCCACGCCCAGGTAGCAGCTTTCGGCATCCATCTCGTCAGCTGCGGGAATGCCCGACTCCAGCGGCAGGATGGCGACGATGCGACCCAGCGAGCGCAGGTAGTGCAGGAAGGACATCGGGTCCAGGCCGTCGCGCAATACATTCTCGTTGAAGGCCAGCGAGAGGTGCCAGTACGGATAATCTGCCGGCGCCGCGTCGATGGCAGGCCGCACCAGCGACTCGCCGCCTGCGGCCGGCGCCGCGCCTGACGGCGTGGGATCGGCCGCTGCGTCGATGCGCACAGCAGTCTGCGCGACGGTCTCCAGCTCGGCCAGCAAGGTGGCGCGACGCTCGGGGTTGGGTTCCTGGTGTTCCTCGCGGCGTTCGATGGCATCCACCAGTTCGCCGATATAGTCGCCACACTGCAGCAGCAGCGACATCATGTGACCGTTCAGCGCCAGTTCCTCGTCGCGCACCTTGTCCAGTACGTGTTCGAGCTGGTGGGTGAAGTGGACGATGCTGTCGAAGGCGAACAAGCCCGCCGAGCCCTTGATGGTGTGGGCGGCGCGGAAGATGGCGTTGATGCTTTCGCGGCTGGGGCCCTCCATCTCGATCTGCAGCAGCGCCGCTTCCATCGCCACCAGCAACTCGCGGGCTTCCTGGACGACGGCGTCGCGCGCGGAGTCCTTGCTCATGCGCCCTCCTCGGCCAGGCTCTGGCCGGCATCGCCGCCATCATCGTCCTCATCGATGCCTTCCATGGGAAGCGCCTGGAAGCGCTCATGCAGCTGCAACAGGTCGAACGCGGCCAGCACGGCCGGGCTGCACGGCCCCAGTTCCAGTTGGCGCGCACTGGCATCGAGCTCACGACGCAACAGCAGCAGCAACTGGATGCCGGCCGTGTCGATCTCGTCCACGGCCGATGTGTCCAGCACCACCACCCGCTGTGCCTGCGTGAGCGCATGCAGCAGCTCCGGCTTGCGCTCGGCGGCCTGGAAAATGGTCAGGCTGCCACGCAAGGTGAGCTGCAACTTGTCCTCTTGCACGGTGTACTTCAGCGGCATCGTCTTGCTCTCAACTTTCTCAACTGTCTCAGCTTTCTTTGCTTTCTTTGCTTTCTTTGCTTTCCCTACGGTCCTGCCCTATGGCTGTACCAGCTTGGCCACGGCATCGAGCAGCACTGGCGGCTGGAAGGGCTTGTGGACCCAAGCCCGGATTCCGGCGGCCTTGCCCTCCTGCTTGCGGGCATCGCTGCTTTCCGTGGTCAGCATGATGACCGGCGTGAACTTGTAGGCCGGCATCTGCTTCATCTCGCGCACGAAGGACAGGCCGTCGAGGTTGGGCATGTTCAGGTCGGAGATGACCAGGTTGAACTTGCGTCCATCCAGCTTGGCCAACGCCTGCTTGCCGTCGGCGGCTTCCTCGACGTGATAGCCGGCACTCTTCAGGGCTGCCGTGATGGTCTGGCGCAGGCTGAACGAGTCGTCGACGATCAATATGCTTTTTCCCATCGTGCTTCCTCAGAAGAAGTCTACTTGCGAAGAAGGTGTCTGGCCGCCCTGCTGGCCGGCATGCACCTGGCGTTGTTCCTGCGTGGTATAGGTCTTTTCCAGGTCGGCCAGCCATTGCTGGGAGGTCGGCAAGCTCGCTGCGTCGGCGTCGGCAGCTTCGCGCAGGCGCACGATATCCAGTTGTACATGATCGAGGATCTGGCTGATGCGGTCCTGGAACTGCAGTTGTACCAGGATGTCGCTGACCTCGCGGTCGACCTCGCGGCCTTCGTCCTGCAATTGCTCGACGGTGGTGCTCAGTTTCATCGCCGACTGGCGGAAATCGGCGATCACGCGATCGATCACGGCGCGCGTGTTCTCGACGATCTCGCCGCCGGCCGGATCCTCGGCGCTCGCGCCGATGGCGGCCAGGATCTGCTGGCGCGTGTTCTTGGCGCGGGCCGCGATCTGGCGGCTGTTCTCAGCCGAACGCTCCGCCAGCTCCTGCCAGCTCTGTTCGCTGCTGAGCAGGTCGGTCACGCCGGTCTGCCCGGCCAGTTGCTCGTTCTGCTGCGCCAGTCGACGGATCTCGTCGTTGCCGGACATCACCGCATCGAAGCGGCTGGCCAGGGCCTGGCGTTGTGCCAGCATGCCTTCGAGCGCCACGGCGACGCTGCCCAGCTGCTCGGCAGCATGCTCGACGGTCTGCAAGATCTCGCCGCTGGCGCCCTGGCGCGCCGGATCCAGCGCCTGGCCCAGCCGTTCGTGGATGCCCACGAAACGCGCCGAGAGGCTATCGATGGCCGACTGCGTCTGGGCGCGGGCCAATTGCACGTTGCCGCGCCATACCGGCAGGACATCCCGCAAGAGGCCTGCCAATTGGCCGTCAGCCGACATGGCCGCTTCGGGCATGGAGCGTGCAGGTCCTTCAACCGGGGCCGCCGACGGGGCGGGCAACGGCAGGCAGGTCAGATAAAAGGCAGCGCCGATGAGCAAGCCCACCAGGGCACCCAGCCACCAATGCTGCGCCAGCATCATGAACAGCAACAGGTTCACCATGCACAGCACCGGCAAGATATTGCGAAGCGATTTCAAAGCCACTATCCCAGGTCATAGTTCGTTATTGTCGTTGCGACCGGCCTGCATCTGCCCGGACGCGCGCAGCTCTCCTCCATCGACGTTATCGGCAAGCGAAGGGCGATCTTTTGGCGCAAAACCAAAGATTTAAATCGTTTTTCACTTGTTTCAGGCCTCGCCCTGCACGGCGAGCGCAATGGTGGCCAGCCTATTGTGCTGGTTGCCAGGGGCTGCCCTTGCGAGGAATAAAGGGCTAATTCGGGCTGTTTATCCTTCACACAGGAAAAACCGGCAAAAAATATCAGTCAGGCAATATAGTGCTTGCGTCCGCCCCCCGCCGGCCCACCTGAAATCAACTACAATGCCCGGCCGGCGCGCTCGCTGGAGTGCGCACCAGGATGATGCGCGGCAAGCGCGTCTTACTCGTTGAGGAGGTTCAATACCAATGGCAGGCTATCTTCAGGAATCCGGCGCCGTGCGCGCCAAGCCGGTGACGACACTTACCCTGCAGGCCATGCGCGCCCGCGGCGACAAGATCAGCATGTTGACCTGTTATGACGCCAGCTTCGCGACCTTGATGGAACGTGCAGGACTGGAAACGGTTCTCATTGGCGACTCGCTGGGCATGGTGTGCCAGGGACACGATTCGACCCTGCCGGTCAGCATCACCGATATCGCCTACCACACCGCCAGCGTGGCGCGCGGCACCAGTACCATGCTGGTGATCGCCGACCTGCCCTTCGGTACCTATCCCACCCGCGAAGAGGCCTTCCGCAATGCGGCCCAGCTGATGCAGGCCGGCGCGCAGATGGTCAAGCTCGAAGGCGGGGTCTGGCTGGCTGACACCATCAGCTTCCTGACCCAGCGTGGCATTCCGGTCTGCGCCCATATCGGCCTCACGCCGCAGTCGGTGCACCAGCTGGGCGGCTTCAAGGTACAGGGCAAGACCAGCGATGGCGCCACGCAACTGCACGCCGACGCCCTGGCGGTGCAGCAGGCCGGCGCCTCCCTGGTGGTGATCGAGGCGGTGCCGGCGTCACTGGGCAAGGAAGTCACCGACCGCCTGGCCATTCCCACCATCGGCATTGGTGCCGGCCCCGATTGCTCGGGCCAGGTGCTGGTGATGCACGACATGCTGGGGGTATTCCCAGGCCACAAGAGCCGTTTCGTGCGCAACTTCATGGAAGGTGCCGATGGCATCGAGGCGGCCGTGAAGGCCTATGTGGCGGCGGTCAAGGACGGCAGCTTCCCGGCGCCGGAGCATTGCTTCTGATCCGGTGGCACTGACGGGCTGATGCGGCCTGTGGATAAGAAATAAGAAAACGGCCAGCGAATCGCTGGCCGTTTTGCTTTGTTGCCAAGGGTCGTACCGGATTACTCGAAGAATTCCTTGACCTTGTCCTTCCAGGTCTTGGTCTGCGGGCTGTGCTTGGCGCCGCCTTCGGTGGTGAGCTGCTCGAACTCGCGCAGCAGTTCCTTCTGGCGCTCGGTCAGCTTGACCGGGGTTTCCACCACGACGTGGCAGAACAGGTCGCCCGGGAAGCCCGAACGCACGCCCTTGATGCCCTTGCCGCGCAGACGGAAGGTCTTGCCGCTCTGGGTACCTTCAGGAATCGAGAAGGAGGCCTTGCCGTTGAGCGTGGGCGCTTCGATCTCGCCGCCCAGGGCGGCCTTGGCAAAGGAAATTGGCATCTCGCAATGCAGGTCATCACCATCGCGCTGGAACACATCGTGAGGCTTGATGTGGATTTCCACATACAGGTCGCCCGGAGGACCGCCGTTGACACCCGGCTCACCATTGCCCGAGGAGCGGATGCGCATGCCGTCGTCGATGCCTTCGGGGATCTTCACTTCCAGCGTCTTGTTGCGCTTGATGCGACCGGCGCCCGCGCAGGTGGTGCAGGGTTCCGGGATGACCTTGCCGCTGCCGTGGCACTTGGGGCAGGTCTGCTGGATGCTGAAGAAGCCCTGCTGCATGCGCACCTGGCCGTGGCCACCGCAGGTCGAGCAGGTCACCGGCGAGGTGCCCGGCTTGGCGCCGCTGCCGTGGCAGGTATCGCACTGGTCCCAGGAGGGCACGCGGATGGTGGTATCGAAGCCGTGGGCGGCTTGCTCCAGGGTGATTTCCAGGTTGTAGCGCAGGTCGGCGCCGCGATAGACCTGCGGGCCGGCATTGCGCCCGCCACGTCCGCCGCCGCCACCGAAGATGTCGCCGAAGATGTCGCCGAAAGCGTCGGCAAAGCCGCCCGCGCCGGCACCACCGCCGGCGCCCATGTTGGGATCGACGCCGGCGTGGCCGTAACGGTCGTAGGCCTCGCGCTTCTGCGGGTCCGACAGCATCTCGTAGGCTTCCTTGACCTCCTTGAACTTGTCTTCCGCGCCCTTGCTGTCCGGGTTGCGGTCAGGATGGTACTTCATCGCCAGCTTGCGATAAGCCTTCTTGATCTCGTCGTCGGTGGCGTTCTTGGCCAGTCCGAGCACTTCGTAAAAATCGCGTTTTGCCATGTTGTATAACCCACCTTGTTATTGTGTTCCGTCGCCCTTGCGATGGCCTGCATCTGCGGCCGCGCAAGCACGACCGGAAACCAACAATGTGAAAAAGCCGAGTTCAGCTTTTGACCGCGGACTCGGCGTACCGGCCTGGCCGGAAAACAGACCCGGCCGGGTGGATGCTTCTAAAAATCGGCCCGGGCTGCGGAAAAACCGCACCCGGGCGCGAGCGCTGACGTCAGGTGAAACGACGCGTCAGTCCCGGATTACTTCACTTCCTTGAAGTCGGCGTCGACCACGTTGTCGTCCTTCGCGGCTGCACCACCGGCACCGGCCGCACCCGCCTGGGCGCCTGCGGCACCGGCTGCGCCACCGGCGGCAGCGGCTTGCGCCTGCTGGTCGGCGTACATCTTCTCGCCCAGCTTTTGTGCTGCGGTCGACAGGGCAGCGGTCTTGGCGTCGATGCTGGCCTTGTCGTCCCCCTTCAGGGCTTCTTCCAGTTCCTTGATGGCGGCTTCGATGACTTCCTTCTCGCCGCCTTCGAGCTTGTCGCCGTATTCGCCCAGGGCCTTCTTGGTCGAGTGCACCAGCGCATCGCCCTGGTTGCGGGTCTCGGCCAGTTCCTTCAGGCGCTTGTCTTCCTCGGCGTTGGCTTCGGCGTCGCGCACCATCTTTTCGATCTCTTCCTCATTCAGGCCAGAGTTGGCCTTGATGGTGATCTTGTTTTCCTTGCCGGTGGCCTTGTCCTTGGCGCCCACGTGCAGGATGCCGTTGGCATCGATGTCGAAGGTCACTTCGATCTGCGGGGTGCCGCGCGGTGCCGGCGGGATGCCTTCCAGGTTGAATTCGCCCAGGGCCTTGTTGCCCTGTGCCATTTCACGCTCGCCCTGGTAGACCTTGATGGTCACGGCCGGCTGGTTGTCGTCGGCAGTGGAGAACACCTGGCTGAACTTGGTCGGGATGGTCGTGTTCTTCTTGATCATCTTGGTCATGACGCCGCCCATGGTCTCGATACCCAGCGACAGCGGGGTCACGTCCAGCAGCAGCACGTCCTTGCGGTCACCCGAGAGGACCGAACCCTGGATCGCGGCGCCCACGGCGACGGCTTCGTCGGGGTTGACGTCACGGCGCGGATCCTTGCCGAAGAATTCCTTGACCTTCTCGATGACCTTGGGCATGCGGGTCATGCCGCCGACCAGGATCACGTCGTCGATGTCGGAGACCTTCACGCCGGCATCCTTGATGGCGGTGCGGCAGGGTTCGATGGTCTTGGAGATCAGTTCCTCGACCAGCGATTCCAGCTTGGCGCGGGTGATCTTCAGGTTCAGGTGGACCGGCGCGCCATTGGCCATGGCGATGTAGGGCTCGTTGATCTCGGTCTGTTGCGAGGACGACAGCTCGATCTTGGCGCGTTCGGCCGAGGCCTTGATGCGCTGCAGGGCGATGGCGTCCTTGGACAGGTCCAGGCCGTTGATCTTCTTGAATTCCTCGATGATGTAGTCGATCAGGCGCTGGTCGAAGTCTTCGCCACCCAGGAAGGTGTCACCGTTGGTGGAGAGCACTTCGAACTGCTTTTCGCCATCGACGTCGGCGATCTCGATGATGGACACGTCGAAGGTGCCGCCGCCCAGGTCATACACGGCGATCTTGCGGTCACCCTTCTCAGCCTTGTCCAGGCCGAAGGCCAGCGCAGCCGCGGTCGGTTCGTTGATGATGCGCTTGACGTCCAGACCGGCGATGCGACCGGCATCCTTGGTGGCCTGACGCTGGGCGTCGTTGAAGTAGGCCGGCACCGTGATGACGGCTTCGGTGACTTCTTCGCCCAGATAGTCTTCGGCAGTCTTCTTCATCTTGCGCAGGACTTCTGCGGAGATCTGCGGCGGTGCCAGCTTCTTGTCGCGCACGCCGATCCAGGCGTCGCCGTTGTCGGCGGCCACGATCTGGTAGGGCATCAGGTTGATGTCCTTCTGCACTTCCTTCTCGGTGAACTTGCGGCCGATCAGACGCTTGGCGGCGTAGATGGTGTTCTTCGGGTTGGTGACGGCCTGGCGCTTGGCGGGTGCGCCGACGAGGATCTCGCCGTCTTCCTGGTAGGCGATGATGGAAGGCGTGGTACGCGCGCCTTCGGAGTTCTCGATCACCTTGGGCTGATTGCCTTCCATGACGGAAACGCAAGAGTTGGTGGTGCCCAGGTCAATGCCAATGATTTTTCCCATGATTTTTTCCTTCGATCTTTCAGCCCTGGATGCCGGGCTACAGGTGTTTTGAATGGTTTTAATATGTGGAGGAAAAGCGGACTTTCAAGCGCCGGAACCACTTCATGAAGCAAAAATGATGCCTTTTCCTGCTTCCTGCTGCCGACGCCAGTCCCGTCACTTTCCCTGGGCTACCGTTACCAGCGCCGGGCGCAGCAGACGGTCGGAAATCATATAGCCCTTTTGCAGCACGGCCACGACCGTGTTGGGATCTTGCTCGGCCGGCACGGCCGAGACGGCCTGGTGCTTCATCGGGTCCAGCTTCTCGCCGGCTTGCGGGTTGACTTCCTGCAGCTTGTTCTTCTCGAAGGCCGAGGAGAGTTGCTTCAGGGTCATGTCCACGCCTTCCTTGAGCGATTCCAGAGACGCGTTTTCGATCTTCAGGGCCATTTCCAGGCTGTCCTTGACGGCCAGCAGGGATTCGGCAAAGCCTTCGATGGCGAACTTGTGGGCCTTGGCAATGTCTTCCTGGGCGCGGCGGCGGATGTTCTCGCCTTCGGCACGGGCACGCAGGAAGGCGTCCTGCATTTCGGCGGCCTTGGCTTCAGCCGCGGCCAGCTTGTCTTCCAGGGTCGGCTCGGCAGGCGCTGCCTCGGCGGTGGCGGCCTGGTCGACCGGCGCGTCTTGCTGGGCGGTTTGGGCTTCCTGTTTTTCCATGTCTTGCATTCCTGAAATACCTCCAACAAATCAATGAGTTATATGCGTCCAACGGTCAATTTCGCGGCGCCGTCAGCGCAAGATGCCGCTCAAGTAAGGCATGTCCCTGGTTTTTCAAGGGCTTTTTGCCTATTCCTGCCCGTTCAAGTCCAAAATTGTTACGGGCAGTTACAGAAATTACCAGGCCGGGCTTCAAGTTCACTTCTTCCAGACCTAAAATGAAACGGAGCGCGGCAGTGTGTCCGCCGACTCTCCCCCCTTGCTTCGTCGTGCCAACGAGGTGACATCATGAAACTGCCACTGATTGCAGCCACCATCATCATTGCAGCCTACAGCCTGCTGGCGACCGCCTGGATCAGCTACACCCATCTGGTCGGTGAATACGCCCTCTAAGGCGTAACGCGGGTGTACCACTCCACCGCAATCGTTATCAAAAAAGCATCAAAAAGCCACGGGCAACCCGCTATTCTAGCAGGCCGCGCGTGGCTTTCCGCCTATGGCGGGCCTGCCAGGCGAATCACATCAAATCAATGATCCATCGCGCCCGATGATCGGGGTGCTCCCAGGGCATTGGCGCGTTCGGCGCTGATGGCGCACTGCCGCGCCATTTCTTCCCGGGCGGCGGCATTGCTCATGGTCGGCCAGCCGGCCAGATGCTGCTCGACGATCTCGACCATACCTGCAATCCAGGCGGGCGCTTCGTTCAGGCAGGGGATGAAATGGAATTGCTGGCCACCCGCATGCAGGAACTCGGCCTTGGCTTCCATGGCGATCTCTTCCAGCGTTTCCAGGCAATCGCTGGTAAAGCCGGGGCACATCACGTCGACCCGGCCCACGCCCTGCCGGGCCAGTTCCTGCAGGGTCGGCGCGGTATAGGGTTGCAACCACTCGGCCTTGCCAAAGCGCGACTGGAAGGTGACCAGGTATTGCTCCTCCGACAGCCCCAGCGATTGCGCCAGCAGGCGTGCGGTCTTGTAGCACTCGCAGTGGTAGGGATCGCCCAGCAGCAGGGTGCGCTTGGGCACGCCGTGGAAACTCATGACCAGCTTGTCCGGGCGACCGTTGATATCCCAATGGTCGAGCACCGACTGGCGTAGCGCCTGGATATAGGCGTCCTGGTCGTGATAGTTGCGGATCAGGCGCAGCTCGGGGATGTTGCGCACCACGCGGTAGTGGTCGAACACCGCATCGAAGATGGAAGCCGTGGTGGTCCCCGAATACTGCGGATAGGCCGGCAGCACCAGGATGCGCGTGCAGCCCTGCTCCTTCAAGCGGTCCAGCACCTCGTTGACCGACGGGGTGCCATAGCGCATGGCGTACTCCACCCTCAATTGATGATGGCCGCGCGCAGCCAGCTGCGCGCCCAGCGCCACTGCCTGGCGCGCGGTATGCACGCGCAAGGGCGAGCCCTGCTCGGTCCAGATGCTGGCGTACTTCTCGGCCGACTTGCCGGAGCGGAACGGCAGGATGATGCCGTTGAGGATGAACCACCACAGCAAGCGCGGGATTTCCACCACGCGCGGATCGGACAGGAACTGCTTCAGGTAGCGGCGCAGGGAGCGCGCATCGGGCGCGTCCGGGGTGCCCAGGTTGACCAGCACCACGGCCGTGGAGGCCATGCTGCCGTGGGTGTGGGGAGGTTCTTTGCGAAAGGCCATCGGGTATCCAGGTTCTTGTCTTGCGATGCGGCTCAGGACGCCAGCAGCTCGCGCGCGTGCTTGCGCGTGGTCGCGGTGATTTCCAGGCCGCCCAGCATGCGGGCGATTTCTTCCACGCGCGCCTTGGCGTCCAGGCCGTCGATATCGGAGAGGGTCTTGCCGTCTTCGCTGCGCTTCTTGACCTGGTAGTGCTGGTTGGCCTGGCTGGCCACCTGCGGCAGGTGGGTCACGCACAGCACCTGGCGCTCCTGGCCCAGCCGCTTCAGCAGGCGCCCCACCACTTCGGCGACGGCGCCGCCGATGCCGCTGTCGACTTCGTCGAAGATCAGCGTGGGAACGCTGGTGGCAGCCGAGGCAATCACCGAGATGGCCAGCGAGATGCGCGCCAGTTCGCCGCCCGAAGCGACCTTGGCCAGCGCGCGCGGCGCCACGCCGGCGTGGCCGGCCACCAGGAACTCGACCTGCTCCAGCCCGTAGGCTGCCGGCTCGCCCTCGTTGAGCGCGATCTGGAAACGGCCACCGGCCATCGACAGGTCCTGCATGGCGGCGGTGACAGCTTCGCCCAAGGCCACGGCTGCCTTGGCACGCGCCTTGGAGAGTTTCTGCGCCAGGGCCAGGTAGGCGTTCTTGAGCTTGTCTTCCTGGGCGCGCAGGGCGTCCAGGTCGCTGGCGTCGGCCAGCTGTTTCAATTGTTCGGAGAGCTTGCGGTATTCCTCGGGCAGTTCATCGGGCTGCACGTGGAATTTGCGGGCGGTCGAGTGGATGGCCTCGAGACGCTCTTCCACTTCCTGCAAGCGCGCCGGATCGAGTTCGACCCGGCCCAGGTAATCATTCAAGGCATAGACCGCTTCCTGCAGCTGGATCTGGGCCGGCTCCAGGGAGTCGAGCACGGGCTTCAAGGCCGTATCGACATCGACCAGCTTGGAGAGCTTTTGCGTGATCGAGGACAGCTGCGAGAGGATCGGCGACTCCGATTCCGAAATCGCACCCAGCGCTTCCTGGGCGCCGCCGATCAGCGCGGCCGCGTGCGACAGGCGGCTGTGTTCGACGCTGATCTCGGCCCATTCGCCGGGCTTGACGGCCAGCTTGTGCAACTCGGCCACCTGCCATTCGAGGCGCTCGCGCTCCAGCAGCACGTTGCGCGCATCCTGCTCGAACTGCTCACGCTGGCGCGCCAGCGCACGCCAGGTCTTGTAGGCCGCAGCGACCTCGCGCGCCTGCTCCAGCAGGCCGGCCTGGCTATCGAGCAACTCGCGCTGGGCCTCGCTCTTCATCAGCGACTGGTGGGCGTGCTGGCCGTGGATATCGACCAGCATCTCGCCCACTTCGCGCAATTGTGCGGCGGTAGCGGCACTGCCATTGATGTAGGCCTTGCTGCGTCCGGCATTGTCGATGACCCGGCGCAGCAATACGCCGCCGTGTTCGTCGGCGAATTCGTGTTCTTCCAGCCAGGCCTGGACCTCGGCAGTGGCCGTGAAGTCGGCGCTGACATCGGCCCGCGCCGCGCCCTCGCGCACCACGCTGGGATCGCCCCGCCCGCCCAGGGTCAGCGCCAGGGCATCGATCAGAATGGATTTGCCGGCACCGGTCTCACCGGTGAAGACGGAAAACCCGCGAGCAAATTCGATCTCGATGGCATCGACAATCACGAAGTCGCGGATCGTTAGGGTACGCAGCATGGTGGTCTCGGAACGGGTTGGTCGAACGGGCCGGTATTCTGATGCAGGCCGGCGTGCGCCGGCCGCGCTTATTGTAGCCGGCCTTCTATCGAAGGATATTCATTCCAGTGCAGCTTCTCGCGCAGGGTGTCGAAATAGCTCCAGCCCTCGGGATGCAGGAAGGTGATCTTATGGGCCGAGCGGCGGATCACGATACGGTCGCCGTGCAGCACGCTGGTCAGGGACTGCATGTCGAAGTTGGCGCTGACCTCGCGACCGGAGACCACCTGGATGACGATCTCGCAGGAGTCCGACAGCGTGATGGGGCGATTGGACAAGGAATGCGGCGAAATCGGCACCATCACGATGCCATGCAGGCTGGGATGCAGGATGGGGCCGCCGGCCGACAGCGCGTAAGCGGTGGAGCCGGTGGGGGTGGCGACGATCAGGCCGTCAGAGCGCTGGTTGTACATGAAGCGGCCATCGACCTCGACGCGCAGCTCGACCATGCCGGAGGTGGAGCCGCGCGCTACCACCACGTCGTTCAGGGCCAGGGCGCGGAAGATCTCGCCGCCCTCGCGATAGACCCGCGCCTCCAGCAGCGAGCGCGACTCGGCTTCGACCTTGCCTTCCAGCATTTCGCCCAGAGCCGGTATCATGCGGTCTTGCGCGATGTCGGTGATGAAGCCCAGGCGGCCCTGGTTGATGCCGATCAGCGGTACGTTATACGGGGCGAGCTGACGCGCGATGCCCAGCATGGTGCCGTCACCGCCGATGACGATGGCCACGTCGGCATGCTGGCCGATCTGCTCGGGCGTCATGCTGTCATACCCTTGCAGCGCGATGTTGGCGGCCGTCTCGGTTTCAAAGACCACGGTGTGCCCGTGCGACTCCAGGAACACGGCGATATCCGACAGGATCTGGGCAATGCCGACGGCCTGGAACTTGCCGACGATGGCGACGGTTTTGGGTACGGCTGCCTGAACGGGTAATTTGATGGGCCACATGCTGCGGATTAGACCATAATTTGAGATGACTTTGTAATGAAACCACCCGCTTCTCCCCCGTCCAACGAGCCGCATCCGCCGGCCAGAGCACCCATCGAGGCGGTGCTGTTCGACCTCGACGATACCCTCTGGGCCATCGAACCGGTGCTGTTGCGCGCCGAAGGCCTGCTCTACGACTGGCTGCGTCAGCACGCCCCGCGCGTGGCCGCAGCCCACACCATCGCCAGCCTGCGCGAGCGCCGCATGGCCTTGCTCAAGTCCGATCCGGCCTTGCGCATCGATCTCTGGAAGCTGCGCCATACCGCCTTGAGCCAGGTATTGCGCGAGCACGGCGAAGACCTGGCCCTGGTGGAGCCGGCCATGGCCCTGTTCTCGGAGGCCCGCAGTACGGTGACGCTGTTCGATGACGTCGAACCGGGCCTGCTGCGCCTGAAAGACAAGCTGGCCCTGGGCTCGGTCTCCAACGGCTTTGCCGACCTGGAGCGCATCGGCCTGGCGGGGCACTTCGGCGTTTCCATCGCCGCCCACCGCTTCGGCACGGCCAAACCCGACCCGGCCATCTTCCACGCCGCCTGCGCCGCCTTGCAGGTGGCGCCGGGCGCGACCGTCTATGTCGGCGACGATCCGCTGCTCGATGTCCAGGGGGCCCGCCAGGCCGGCCTGCGGGCGGTCTGGATGAACCGTTTCGACCGTACCCTGCCCGAAGGCATCGTGGCCGACGCCATCTGCCGCGACCTGCATGAACTGCACGACTGGCTGCACGCGCAGGGATGATGAAGGGGATAAATCAAGCGCTGCGTCACGCCGCTGTCACCATTTGCCGGATATGCCGCTAGAATATGCACCATGCAACTCGATAACCGCGCCCGCACACTCCTGAAGGCTCTGGTCGAACGGTACATCGCCGACGGCCAGCCGGTGGGCTCGCGCGCGCTGTCGAAACTGTCGGGCCTGGAACTGTCGCCGGCGACCATCCGCAACATCATGGCCGACCTCGAAGAGATGGGCTTCGTGGCCAGTCCGCATACCTCGGCCGGGCGCGTACCGACGCCGCGCGGCTACCGCATGTTCGTCGATACCCTGCTGACGGTGGAGGCGATCGACGAGAGCGCCCTGGAAGGTCGCCTGCAGCCGCGCCTGCAGAATGCCTCGCCGCAGAAGATCATCACCAACGCCGCCCAGGTGCTGTCGTCGCTGTCGCAGTTCGCCGGGGTGGTCATGACGCCGCGGCGCGAATCGGCGTTCCAGCAGATCGAGTTCCTGCGACTGTCGGAAAAGCGCATCCTGCTGGTGATCGTCGACCAGGGCGGCGACGTGCAGAACCGCATGCTGCTCACCGAAGTCGACTACACCCCCAGCCAGCTGACCCAGGCCGCCAACTACATCAACCAGCACTACGCCGGCCAGTCCTTCGACCAGGTCAGGCTGCGCCTGCAGGGTGAATTGCGCCAGCTGCGCGACGACATGACCGCGCTCATGCAGGCGGCCGTGGAAGCCGGCAGCGACGCCATGAGCGAAGAGGCTGACAACAACGTGGTCATCTCCGGCGAGCGCAACCTGCTGTCGGTGACCGACCTGTCCTCGAACATGAATTCGCTGCGTCAGCTCTTCGACATGTTCGAGCAGAAGACCGGCCTGCTGCAATTGCTGGACGTCTCCAGCAAGGCCACCGGCGTGCAGATCTTCATCGGCGGCGAATCGCAGCTGGTGCCGATGGATGACATGAGCATCGTCACCGCCCCCTACGAGGTCAACGGCCGCATCGTCGGCACCCTGGGCGTGATCGGCCCCACCCGCATGGCCTACGAGCGCGTCATCCCCATCGTCGACATCACCGCCAAGCTGCTCTCCAGCGCCCTGAGCCAACACTGACTGCGATCACGGCGTCATATCGCCATTGCCGGAATGCAAAAAAAGCCACGTGTTACATCACGTGGCTTTTTCTTTGCAAAGGATTGCCTGCGTAAAACCGGGCAATCCCGGCGCGCTTACGTTTACTTCTTCAGCTTCTTGCAGTTCTTGCAATGCCCGTACAGGGCCAGCGCGTGGTCGGCGATCTCGAACCCGTGTTCCTGGGCGATCTTGAGCTGGCGCTTTTCGATCTCGGCGTCGAAGAACTCCTCGACCTTGCCGCAATCCAGGCAGACCAGGTGGTCGTGGTGCGACCCTTCGTTGAGCTCGAAGACGGCCTTGCCGGTCTCGAAGTGATTGCGCTGAAGCAGGCCGGCCTGCTCGAACTGGGTCAGCACGCGGTAGACGGTGGCCAGGCCCACGTCGAGATTGTCGGAGAGCAACTGTTTATAGACGTCTTCGGCGCTCAGGTGGCGCACGGAAGTGTTCTGGAAGATCTCAAGGATCTTCAGGCGAGGCAGCGTAGCCTTCAGGCCGCTGGCCTTGAGTTCGGATGGATTGTTGGGCATGGTAGCGTGGGTTTCGGGGTTTTACTGGTCTTGAACGGACATGCGCCAGCCGGGGAGAAAGCGCCTGGGGAGGCCACGGGCGAAGGGTGTGGAGAATGCCTTTTGCGCCCGGAACGCACTCATGCCTATTTAAGAAGTAAGTTCTAGCTTATCATATAGTGCTTTAGGCTCATGGCTCAACCCGGTTGAAATCTTTATGCGCATGCTTTCCCGAATGAAGTCCCGTCATCCCTCCGCCGCAATCGGCCTCTTGGCCGCCCTGGCCCTGTCGCTGGCCGGCTGCTCCTCGACCAAGGAGCCCAGCCAGACCGCCCAGGCTGCTCCGGCAGACATGTCGGGCGTGAAGGTGTCCGGCAAGAGCAATAGCCTGTTCGGCTTCCTCAAGCCCTACCGCATCGATATCCAGCAGGGCAACTTCGTCTCCAAGGAGATGGTGGCACAACTGCGTCCGGGCCTGACCCGCGACCAGGTCCGCTTCGTGCTGGGCACGCCGCTGCTGACCGACATGTTCCACTCCAACCGCTGGGACTACGATTTCCGCCTGGCCAAGGGCAGTGGCGAGATCATGACCAGCCGCGTCTCGGTCTTCTTCAAGGATGACCTGCTGGAACACGTCGAAGGCGGCGAGAACCTGCCCACCGAGAGCGAATACCTGACCCTGATCACCAATTCCAAGGTCGGCGCCAAGCCTGAACTGAGCGATACCGAGATCCACCAGGCCTCGCCGGTGGCGCCCTCTTCTGCCACCAAGTAATTCCGAGTTTTCCATGACTGCATTGAATATCGCGGTAGCCGGCGCCTCCGGGCGCATGGGCCGCATGCTGATCGAAGCCATCCTCAACGCCGACGACCTCAAGCTCGCCGGTGCCCTCGATACCCCCAGCTCGCCGGCCATCGGCACCGATGCCGGCCTGTTCCTGGGCAGGACCACCGGTGTGATCATCGAGTCCGACCTGGCAAAAGGCCTGGCCCAGGCCGATGTGCTGATCGACTTCACCCGTCCCGAAGGCACGCTCAAGCACCTCGAATACTGCGCCGCCCATGGCGTGAAGGTCGTCATCGGCACCACCGGCTTCGAAGCCGAGGGCAAGGCCGCCATCGCCGAGTTCGCCAGGAAGACCGCCATCATGGCCGCCCCCAACATGAGCGTGGGCGTGAACGTGACCCTGAAGCTGCTGGAGCTGGCCGCCAAGAATTTCTCGCACGGCTACGACATCGAGATCATCGAGGCACACCATCGTCACAAGGTCGATGCCCCTTCCGGCACGGCGCTGAAGATGGGCGAAGTGATCGCCGACGCGCTGGGCAAGAAGCTCGACGATGTCGCCGTCTACGCCCGCGAGGGTGTCACCGGTGAACGCGATCCGTCCTCGATCGGTTTTGCCACCGTGCGCGGCGGCGACATCATCGGTGACCACACGGTCCTCTTTGCCGGCATCGGCGAGCGCATCGAGATCTCGCACAAGTCCTCCAGCCGCGTCTCCTATGCCATGGGCAGCCTGCGTGCCGCACGCTTCCTGGCCGACAAGGCAACGGGCCTGTACGACATGCAGGACGTGCTGGGCTTCAAGTAAGCCCGTCTGCCGTCCCGCCACGAGATCCGCTGCCGCGCCTTCCAGGTCCGGCAGCGAATTTTTTTGGTAGACCTCCGTCCTATACTGACTGACCGCCGGGCACTTGCGCACGGCCCTTGAACGAAAGAACGCACCATGGAATCGAATGTTGGTTTTGCCCACTACTGGGCGCAGGGTGATGCCATTTCCCACTCCGTCGCCTACCTGCTGCTGATCATGTCCATCGCCAGTTGGTTCTACATCCTCTCCAAGGCCTGGGCGGCCTGGCGCATCCGCCGTGGCAGCAATGCCCTGGAACAGTTCTGGCAGGCGCCCACGCTGGCCGACGCCACCGCCGCCATGCAGCGACTCGACAGCGAACAGATCTACACCCCCATGGCCGAGCGCGCCGCCGAGGCCGCTGACATCGGCACCCGCCAGCAGGGGATGCCCTCGCTGAATGCGGCCACCGACCAGGGCGAGCTGATCACCCGCACCCTGCGCCGCGAAATCAACCGCGTCTCGGCGCGCCTGGAACGCGGCCTGACACTGCTAGCCTCGGTGGGATCGACCGCCCCCTTCGTGGGCCTGTTCGGTACCGTCTGGGGCATCTACCACGCGCTGGCGGCAGTGTCCTCCAGCGGTACGGTGCAGATCGACAAGGTGGCCGGCCCCGTGGGCGAAGCCCTGATCATGACCGCGCTGGGCCTGGTGGTGGCGATCCCCGCCGTGCTGGCCTACAACGCCTTCACCCGCATCAACCGCGTGGTGCTGGCCGAACTGGATGGCTTCGCCCACGACCTGCATGCCTATCTCACCACCGGCGAACGTGTCGGCGGCATGCGCGGCAAATAAGCCCTTGGCGACCCACAGGAGGCAAGCATGAGTTTCGGCGGATTCAACGACAACCAGAACTCGGCCCCGATGGCCGACATCAACGTCACCCCCATGGTGGACGTGATGCTGGTGCTGCTGGTGATCTTCATCATCGCAGCGCCCATGTTCACCCACGCGATCAAGCTGGACCTGCCCACGGCACAGTCGGCACCCGCCCCGGAAAAACCGGAGACCATCACGCTGGGCATCGACGCGGCCGGCAAGCTGTACTGGAACGACCAGCAGGTCAGCAGCGACGAGCTCGACGCCCGCCTGGCGGCGGCCTCCAGCAAGCAACCGCAACCTGAGCTGCAATTGCGCGCCGACAAGTCGACCCGCTACCAGACCATCGCCGAGGTGATGGCGGCGGCCCAAGGAGCAGGCATGACCAAGCTGGGCTTCGTCACTGACCCGCGCGCGCAGGCCAAGGCCAAGTAATCAGGCAATTCATCAGCAAAGAAGAGAGGCGCATCCATGGCCACCGTACAACTGGCGGGCGACCGCATCACCGACTGGGACAGCTTCCATACCGAAAGCGCCCAGGCCTTCGGCTTCCCGCAATTCTATGGCCGCAACATGGATGCCTGGGTCGATTGCCTGTCCTACCTGCGCGACGACGAGGGCATGAGCAAGTTCAAGCTCAAGCCCAAGGAAATGCTGAGGATAGAGATCAGCCACAGTGCCGACCTGCATCAGCGCCTGCCGGAACTGGTGGAAGAGGTGGAGTTCTGCTGCACGGCCATCAATGACCGGTGCGAGGACTATGACGAGCCGCCGGTGATCGAGCTGATCTGGAAGTAATGGATCTTCATCGCGAGATGCTTACCGTTCGTCCTGAGTAGCGACGCAGCCGCGTATCGAAGGCGCGACTTCAGGAGCGCCTTCGATATGGCCCGACGCGGGCCTACTCAGGTCGAACGGTAGAGGGTCCATCCTGATGCATTTATCTGCAGGATAGATCAATCGATCAGTTCATCCCCGTCATAGAACGGATACGGCCCCTCGAACTGGCCGATGAATGCCGTATGACTGACCAGGCTCCTGGCCTGCTCATCCCACCAATGCAACTGGAATCCCGGCGGCTCCATCACGAAGCAGGAGGGAGCCTGCGGATCCAGGTCCAGCTGTACCTGATGTGACACCCCGGGGCAAGTGGTGGCAAGCGTGCCGCCGAAGCGACGCTGGATGGAGCGGTGCAAGTGCCCGCACAGCACGCGTTCGACCTGCGGGTGCTTGCGCACCACCGCCTCCAGCGCCTGCGGATCGGCCAGGCCGATGTCATCCATGTGGCCGATACCGGTGGTAAAGGGTGGATGGTGCATCACGATCACGGTGGGCCGTTCCGGTTGCTGGGCCAGCACATCGTCCAGCCACACCAGGCTGGCCGGCGCCAGGGCCCCGGCGCTGGCACGCGGAATCACGGTATCGAGCGCGATGATGCGCACGGGATGCTCCTCGATCACATACTCGATGCGCTCGCCCCCCTGTTGCAGATAGGTGTGCTCGGGAAACGCCGCACGCAGGGCCGCGCGCTCGTCATGGTTGCCCGGCAGCAGGTAGTAGGGCATCGTCAGCGGCGCCAGCAGCTCGCGCAGGCAAGCGTACTCGGAGGGCTTGCCGAAATCGACCAGGTCGCCGGTGATGACCAGCGCCTCGGGACGCTGCTTCAGGCCATTGACCTGGGCCACGCAACGACGCAGGCTCTCGGCCGTATCGACCACGCGATAGGATTTCTTGCCATCGGTCTTGATGTGCAGGTCGGAAATCTGTCCCAGTATCATGCTGCCTCCTTGTCGGTGCGCGGTGCCATCTTCACCAATGCTTCGGGCAGGACGCGGATGGCGATCTGCTGCCCGGCCTCCCACCAGCCACGCTTGCTGGTCTCGGCGATGACGGGGCGCTCCACGCCGATCTCGATTTCAAAACGGGTGCGGTCACCCAGGAAAAAGGTATTGATGAGCCGGCCACGCACGCAATGCGCATCGGCCTCGGTGATGTCGATCACCTGGACATCCTCGGGACGGAACAGGGCCCAGGCCGGCTGGCCCTGGACGACTTCGTTGCGCCCATTATCCGCCAGCGGCAGGCTGCCGGTGGGCAGTTGCAAGCGGTTTCCGGCGACGATGCCTTCGACCCGGTTCATGGCACCGATGAAATCGGCCACGAAATCATTGGCCGGATGGTAATAGATCTCCTGGGGCGTACCGATCTGCGAGATCTTGCCGCGCTCCATCACCACGATGCGGTCCCCCAGTGCCATCGCCTCGCCCTGGTCGTGGGTGACGTAGATGGCGGTGATGCCCAGGCTGCGCAGCAGCTTGTTGAGGTCGCTGCGCACGGCCTCGCGCAGCTTGGCGTCCAGCGCGGTGAGGGGTTCGTCCAGCAGCAGTACGCGCGGCTCCATGGCCAGCGCGCGGGCCAGCGCCACACGCTGCTTCTGGCCGCCCGAGAGCTGGTCCACGCGGCGCTGCGAGAGCCCCTGCAGATGCACCATCTCCAGCAGGCGCTCGACGCGCTCGATGCGCTCGCCGGCGGGAATGCCACGGATCTTCATGCCATAGGCAATGTTCTCGCCCACGCTCATGTTGGGGAACAGCGCATAGTTCTGGAACACCATGCCCACGCCGCGCTTCTCGATGGGCAGTGCGGTCACGTCTTCGTCACCAAAGAACACTCGCCCGCCCTGGTCGGGAAATTCGAGCCCGGCGATCATGCGCAGCGTGGTGGTCTTGCCGCAGCCCGACGGGCCCAGCAGCACCAGCGTTTCGCCGGGGTGGATCTCCAGGTCCAGCGGCTGCAGCGCGCGGGTGCCATTGGCAAAGGACTTGGCGCATTGCGCCAGGCGGATGGAAACAGCTTGTTGATTGAACTCGTTGGACTTCATAGACGGACTTTCTTGCGGGATGCCTGGGTCGCCCACTGCATGCCGATCAGGAGCGGAATGATCATGAAAAAGAAGATCAGCGTATAAGCCGATCCGACCTCCAGCCGCATCGATGCATAGGCATCGGCCAGGCCCACCGGCAGGGTCTGGGTCAGCGGAGTGTGCAGCATCCAGGTGATGTTGAATTCGCCGACCGATAGCGTCACCACCATCAGCGCACCGGCCAGGATGCCCGAGGCGGCATTGGGGATGACGATGCCGAAGAAGCGCTGCATCCGGCCCGCGCCCAGGCTGGCGGCGGCCTCTTCGAGCTGGGCCAGTTGCGAGGACTGCATCACCGCCAGCACCGGACGCACCATAAAGGGCAGCGTGAAGATCACATGGCCGACCAGGATGAAGAAGATGCTGGCGCGGAAGTCACGCCAGGTCCCATAGGCCATGATCAGCGCCAGCGCCGTGGCCAGGCCCGGCACGGCCACCGGCATCATCAGCAACTCCTCGATCAAGCGCGCCAGGCGGCTGTTGCCGCCGCGATAGCGCGCCAGCATGTAGGCCAGCGGCACGCCGGCCACCAGGGTGACCACCAGGCAGGCCAGCGCGATGACCAGCGAGCGCCAGATGGTGGGCTGGTACATCTCCCACACCTGGCCGACCCAGCGCAGCGTCAGGCCGCTGGAGATCCCCACGAAGAAATTCTCGGTCACGCCGGCCAACATCGACAACAGCACTGGCACCACCAGGAAGGCGCACACCAGCAGCGTGAAGGCCAGTTGTACGTAGAAACGGAAACGGTTCTGCATCATCGTCTCCTCATGCCGCGGCGGCCACGCCGCTACCGGTGAGCGAACGCGCCAGCGCCAGCACCGCCCAGGTGATCACCCCCAGCACGATGGACAGGGAGGCGGCAGTAGCGAAGTTGGCGTAGCCGGTGAATTCGTTGTAGATGGTCATGGGCAGCACATCGATATTGGTCGCCAGGGTGAAGGCGGTACCGAAGGCGCCCACGCTGGTGGCAAAGCAGATCGCACCGGACGACATCAGCGCCGGCAACAGCGCCGGCAGCACCACATGCAGCAATACCTGCCAGGGCCGCGCACCCAGCGAGCGGGCCGCTTCTTCCAGCGAGGGGTCGAGCTTCTCGGCCGCCGCCACCACGGTCAGGATCACGCGCGGGATCGAGAAATACAGGTAACCCAGGAACAAGCCGGAAAGCGAATAGGCAAACACCACCGATTCGCCCACGAGCCAGTTGCTGACGGCGCCGATGATGCCCTGGCGCCCGGCCAGCATGATCACCATGAAGCCGACCACCACGCCGGGAAAGGCCAGCGGGAAGGTCAGCATGGCCAGCAGGACGGACTGGCCGGCAAAGCGGTTGCGTTGCAGGAACAAGCCGACCAAGACCGAGATGGCCAGCGTGGCCAGCGTGACCACCGCCGACAGCGCCAGGGTAGAGAAGAGGCTGGCGGCGTAGTGGCGGTTGGTCAGCACGGCCAGGTAGGCCATGGCCCCCTGCGGGCCGGAAGCACCCACGCCGACCAGCCGCACCATGGGCAGCAGCCAGAAGGCGCAGAACAGGGTCACGCCCGGCACGGCAAACCACAGCCATACGGCCTGGCTGGCGGCCACCGGCCTGGGCGATGCGGGAAGAACAGTCTTCATGCTTGCTCCTGCATCCTTCACTCAGCGCACTTCAGCCAGATAGCGCTCGCCGAACTTGCGCTGGGCTTCGGCCATCTTGCCGTAGTCGACCGACTTGGCACGTGCGTATTCCGAGGCCGGCAGGAAGCGCGATTCGGCTTCCTTGGACATGGCCGAGGCACGCACCGGACGCAGATAGGCATTGGCCCAGATGGCCTGGCCCTGGTCGGACAGCAGGAAGTCCAGCACCTTCTTCGCATCCGCCTGGTGCGGGGCGTTCTTCACCAGCGACACCACGTAGGGCACGGTCACGGTGCCTTCGCTGGGGATCACGAAGGCCACATTGGCGTGGTCCTTGTACTTGGCGCGATAGGCATCGAAATCGTAGCCCAGCAGGATGGGGATCTCGCCCGAGATCAGGCGCGCATAGGAAGTCTGCTTGGGGACGATGGGCTGGTTCTTCTGCAGGTTCTTGAAGTAGGTGATGGCCGGCGAGAAATCGTCCAGCGTGCCGCCCAGGGCCTGGTTGATCGCCACCGCGCCGACATAGCCTACGAAGGCCGAGGCCGGGTCGAGGTAACCGATCAGGCCCTTGTATTCCGGCTTTTGCAGGTCAGCCCAGGACTTGGGGACCGGTTTACCCTTCAGGGCGTCGACGTTGACCATGATGCCCATGGTGCCGGAGTGGATGGTGAACCAGTAGCCGTCCGGATCCTTCAGGCCGTTGGGGATGTCGTTCCAGTGGGCGGGCTTGTAGGCGGCCACCAGGTCCTTGTTCTTGGCTTCGATGCCGAAGGACACGCCCAGGTAGGTGAAGTCGGCCACCGGGCTGGCCTTTTCGGCCGTCAGCTGCGCCAGGGCCTGGCCGCTGTTCTTGTTGTCCGGCGGGACGGTGACACCGGTCTTGTCCTTGATGGCCTTGATCTGGGCGGCCCAGTCAGCCCACTCGGGCGGACAGTTGTAGCAGATCGCGGTCTGGGCCGATGCAGCGAGAGAGGCCGACAGCAGGAGAGCGCCGGCAGCGGTTTGAATAACACGTTTCAGGAACATGTCAGATCCTTTCCTATGGGTTGGAGAACAAAACAAAACAAAACGAAAAGACAAAGAAGCGAAAAAATCAGCCAGGGCACAACGGGAAAATCGAAACTCAGGCGCAAGACGCTGCGGCCGGCGCGCCTACCGTCCCACCCTCGCGCAGGCTGTGCGGCAGGATCAGCGGCACCGGCGTCCAGACCGGAGGGACCTCGGCCAGCGCCGCCTCCGGCGCGCGGGACTCGATGGCCTGCACCAGGGTGCGCAGGGCGACATCACCGATGCGCTCGGAGGGCTGCACCACGCTGGCCAGCACCGGCTCCACCAGCGCCCCCACCGGGATGCCGTCGAAACCCATCACCGAGATGTCCTGCGGCACCCGCATGCCCAGCGCGCGCAGCTCGCGCATGGCGCTCAGGGCCAGCAGGTCGTTGGAGCAGAACAGGGCCGTCGGACGGCGTTCGGGGTCGGCCATCATCTGCTGGTATTCGGTGGCGGCGGTCAGCGTGTGGCGCTCCACTTCGATGGCCGGCAGGGGAACCAGGCCGGCCGCGCGCATCGCATCCACATAACCGAAGTAGCGCTGGATGGCGCGGTCGGAGGCATTGAAACGTCCCGACAGCATCTGGATACGCCGATGGCCCAGACCGATCAGGTACTTCACCGCGTCACAGGCTGCGGCTCGGTTATCCACCGAGACCGAGGCGCGTGGTGTCACCGTCTCGGCAGGCTCGGCCGTCAACTGGTTGTAGGTCAGCACGAAGGGAATGCGCTCACGCTCCAGCAGGTCCAGCGTGGCATTGGCCCCGGCATCGGCCACCGTCAGGATCACCCCGTCCACGCGATGCCCCAGCAGCAGCTCCACGGCGGCCGACTCGTCTTGCGGCAGGTACTCGGTGGTGGTGAACATGACCGAGTAGTCCAGCGCACGGGCGGCCAGCTCGATGCCCTGCAGGCATTGTGCAAAGACCGTGTTGGACAGGGTCGGCACCACCACCCCGACGGTGCGCGAATTGCCCGCACGCAAGTTGCGTCCGGTGAAATTGGGACGGAATCCCAGCTCGGCGATGCTGCGGTGGATCTTCTCGGCGGTCTCCGCGCTCACCGAACCGGGCTTGTTGAGCAGGCGGGAGACGGTGGCAATGGACACACCGGCCAGATGGGCAACTTGTTTGATGGAGGGGCGCACGGGCAGGCAGGGTCGGATGAAAACGATTTCATGATGCCCATCCTTTGTGACGTCCTCATGACCTTGCACAGGAGGTCAGCTGCATGAAAACCACACCGAAACCTTGCTTTCTAGAACTTTATCTAGATTTGCTAAGAATACTTTCGATGTTTTACACGAAGCTTTTCGAGAGTGTTTTGATAGGAACTCGCGGCTCCCGGAGCCGGCCGGCATGGGACTTGTCCGTCCCTGACCGGCCAAGCTTAGCTGCCATCCCTGTCGCCTCCCTGCTCGGGCACAGGGGTCTTGGCCCGCCTCTTCACGGAGGCGGGCCTTTTTTATTGCAATTTTGCAATTTCCCAGCAGGACGCTTGCCCGGAGCCGGCTCGTCGCCGTGCTGGGCTGCGGGGGTGGCGAGCCGGTATAATGCAGGGTTCCGAATTCCTCCAACCGATTTCATCCGTTTGCCCGTCATGCAAGATAAATACAGCCCAGCCGAAGTCGAACAATCCGCTCAGCAGCATTGGAACGCCATCGACGCCTACAAGACCGTCGAGAATGCCCGTGACAAGCAAGGTCGCGACAAGAAGAAGTTCTATGCCTGCTCGATGCTGCCCTACCCCTCCGGCAAGCTGCACATGGGCCACGTGCGCAACTACACCATCAACGATGTGATGTACCGCTACCTGCGCATGAACGGCTACAACGTCCTGATGCCGATGGGCTGGGATGCCTTCGGCATGCCCGCCGAGAACGCCGCAATGGCCAATGGCGTGCCGCCGGCGCAGTGGACCTACTCCAACATCGACTACATGAAGTCGCAGATGCAATCGATGGGCCTGGCCATCGACTGGTCGCGCGAGATGACGGCCTGCCGTCCCGAGTACTACAAGTGGAACCAGTGGATGTTCCTGAAGATGCTGGAGAAGGGCATCATCTACAAGAAGACCGGTACCGTGAACTGGGACCCGATCGACCAGACCGTGCTGGCCAACGAGCAGGTCATCGACGGCCGCGGCTGGCGCTCGGGCGCCGTGATCGAGAAGCGCGAAATCCCGATGTACTACGCCAAGATCACCGACTACGCCGACGAGCTGCTGGAACACGTCGAGACCAAGCTGCCTGGCTGGCCCGAGCGCGTGCGCCTGATGCAGGCCAACTGGATCGGCAAGTCCACCGGCGTGCGCTTCGCCTTCCCGCACGAGATCAAGGATGCCAGCGGCCAGCTGATCAACGACGGCAAGCTGTATGTCTTCACCACCCGTGCCGACACCATCATGGGCGTGACCTTCTGCGCGGTCGCCCCGGAACACCCGCTGGCCACCCTGGCTGCCGAAAACAACCCGGCCCTGCAAGCCTTCATCGCCGAATGCAAGCAAGGCAGCGTCATCGAAGCCGACATGGCGACGATGGAAAAGAAGGGCATGCCCACGGGCCTCTACGTCACCCATCCGCTCACCGGCGACAAGGTCGAGGTGTGGATCGGCAACTACGTCCTGATCACCTACGGCGACGGTGCAGTGATGGGCGTGCCGGCGCATGACGAACGCGACTTCGCCTTCGCCCGCAAGTACGGCCTGCCGATCAAGCAGGTCATCGGCGTGGACGGCAAGACCTACTCCACCGAGGCCTGGGAAGAATGGTACGGCGACAAGGAAGCCGGCAAGACCATCGCCTCCGGCAAGTACGATGGCCTGGGTCACCAGGCTGCCGTCGATGCGGTGGCGGCCGACCTGTCCGCACAAGGTCTGGGCGAGAAGAAAGTCACCTTCCGCCTGCGTGACTGGGGCATCTCGCGCCAGCGTTACTGGGGTACCCCCATCCCCATCATCCACTGCCCGGATTGCGGCGACGTGCCCGTGCCCGAGAAGGACCTGCCGGTGGTGCTGCCCGAAGACTGCGTACCGGACGGCAGCGGCAACCCGCTCAACAAGCACGAGCAATTCCTCAAGGTCGACTGCCCTTGCTGCGGCAAGCCGGCCCGTCGCGAGACCGACACCATGGACACCTTCGTGGACTCGTCCTGGTACTACATGCGCTATACCTCGCCGGGCAGCAACGAGGCCATGGTCGATTCCCGCAACGATTACTGGATGCCCATGGACCAGTACATCGGCGGCATCGAACACGCCGTGCTGCACCTGCTGTATGCGCGCTTCTGGACCAAGGTCATGCGCGACTTCGGTCTGGTCAAGTTCGACGAGCCCTTCACCAACCTGCTCACGCAAGGCATGGTCCTCAACGAGACCTACTACCGTGAAGAAGCCTCCGGCAAGAAGATCTGGATCAACCCGGCCGATGTGGAACTGTCCTTCGACGACAAGGGCCGCCCGGTCTCGGCGATCCTCAAGAGCGATGGCCAGCCGGTGGAGATCGGCGGCACCGAGAAGATGTCCAAGTCCAAGAACAACGGCATCGACCCGCAAGCCCAGATCGACCAGTACGGCGCCGACACGGCCCGCCTGTTCACCATGTTCGCTTCGCCCCCGGAACAGACGCTGGAATGGTCGGGTGCCGGCGTGGAAGGCGCCAACCGCTTCCTGCGCCGCGTCTGGGCCTTCGGCTACAACAATGCCGCGCGCATCAGTGCTGCCGGCGCCATCGCTGCCATCGACGCGACCCAGCTGGACGATGGCTTGAAGACCCTGCGCCGCGAAGTCCACAAGGTGCTGCAACAGGCCGACAACGACTTCAAGCGCATCCAGTACAACACCGTGGTCTCGGCCTGCATGAAGATGCTCAACACGCTGGAAGCCGCCAAGCCGGCCGCCGGTGCGGCTGGCGATGCAGTCATTGCCGAGTGCTTCTCGATCTTCCTGCGCGTGCTCAACCCGGTGGCCCCGCACATCACCCATGTGCTGTGGCAGCAACTGGGCTATGCCGCTGTCCAGGGCGACATCCTCGATGCCGACTGGCCCCAGGTCGATGCCGCCGCGCTGGAACAGAGCGAGCTCAAGCTGGTGGTGCAGGTCAACGGCAAGCTGCGTGGCGAGGTGACGGTTCCCAAGGATGCCGACAAGGCCAGCATCGAAGCCGCCGCCCTGGCCAACGAGGACGTCAAGAAATTCCTCACCGGCGCGCCCAAGAAGGTGATCGTGGTGCCGGGCAAGCTGGTCAACATCGTCGCCTGAACGGACTCAACCTAACCCACGGAACTCCATGCACGCTCAAGTCCAACTCAAGCGTTTCTCGCAATGGCTGCTGATGGCAGCCGCAGCCCTGATCCTGACGGCCTGCGGCTTCCACCTGCGCGGTGCGGCCGACCTGCCCTTCAAGACCATCTACCTGGATTTCCCGCCCAACTCGGCGGTGGGTGTGGAACTGAAGCGCAACATCGAAGCCAGCGGTGCCAAGGTGCTTGACACCGCCAAGGACGCCGAGGCCAACCTGAAGGTGTTGGCCGACAAACGTGATCGCCAGGTGCTGACCCTCAACACCGATGGCCGGGTGCGTGAATATGCGCTGTTCCAGCGCTTCACCTTCTCGGTCACCGATGCCAAGGGCTTGATCGTGATCCCGGCGACGGCCATCACCATCCGCCGTGTCATCACCTATGACGCCAACCAGGAACTGGCCAAGCAAGCCGAGGAAGCGCTGCTCTACCGCGACATGCAGTCCGACCTGGTGCAGCAGATCCTGCGGCGCCTGTCGGCCTCGAAATCGGCACTGAGCACGGAAAAGGCGGCGGCGGACAATTGATCGTCCCCACCTGAACCCATGCAGCTACGCTACGACGCCCTCGACACCCACCTCGGCAAATCGCTGGCATCGCTCTATGTGATCGCCAGCGACGAGCACCTGCTGGCGCTGGAAGCGGCCGACAAGATCCGCCGCAGCGCCCGCGCCAACGGCTACACCGAGCGCGAGGTGCTGGTGGTCGAACGCAGCTTCAAGTGGGGCGAACTGATCGCGGCCAACCAGTCGCAATCGCTGTTCGGCGACAAGAAGCTGATCGAACTGCGCATCCCCACCGGCAAGCCGGGCAAGGATGGCGGCCAGGCCCTGCAGGATTACGCCGCCAATCTCTCGCCCGACAACCTGACCATCATCAGCCTGCCCAAGCTGGACTGGGCCACGCAAAAGGCGGCCTGGGTCGGCGCCCTGCAGCAGGCGGCGGTCTACATCGACATCCCGCTGGTGGAGCGCGCCCAGTTGCCGGGCTGGATCGGCAACCGCCTGGCCGCCCAGCAGCAAAGCGCCGACCGCCCTTGCCTGGACTTCATCGCCGACCGCGTGGAAGGCAACCTGCTGGCCGCGCACCAGGAGATCCAGAAACTGGCCCTGCTCTACCCGGCCGGCAAGCTCTCCTTCGAACAGGTGCAGGATGCGGTGCTGAACGTGGCCCGCTACGATGTCTTCAAGCTCAACGAAGCCATGCTCTCCGGCGACGTCGCAAGGCTGACACGCATGCTGGAAGGCCTCAAGGGCGAAGGCGAAGCCCTGCCCCTGGTGCTGTGGGCCGTCACCGAAGAAATCCGCACCCTGCTGAAACTGAAGTCCGGCATGGCCCAAGGCAAGGCCGTGGGCGCATTGCTGAAGGAATACCGCATCTGGGGACCGCGTGAGCGACTGATGGAACCGGCCCTGCGCCGCGTCAGCCTCGCCGCCCTGGAGCAGGCCCTGCAGGAAGCCGCGCTGATCGACCGCATGGTCAAGGGCCTGCGTGCCCGTGCCTTCGCCGGTGACCCATGGGATGCCCTGCTGCAGCTAGGCCTGAAACTGGCACGCGGACGCTGAACCGACCTGACATCTACACCGACGCGCCCCCCGGCGCCCCGGAGGAACACGACATGGAAAACATCGAACTGTACATGAACCGCATCGGCCAGCAGGCCCGTGCCGCCTCGCGCGCCATGGCCCGCGCCGATACCGCCGCCAAGAACCAGGCGCTGCTGCTGATCGCTGCGGCCATCCGCCGCGACGCCGACGCCCTGCGCGCAGCCAATGCCCTGGACCTGGAAGCGGCGCGCGCCAATGGCCTGGCCGAAGCCATGCTGGACCGCCTGACGCTGTCGGACAAGGCCATCGCCACCATGGCCGAAGGCCTGGAGCAGATCGCCTCCCTGCCCGACCCCATCGGCGAGATCAGCAACATGAAGTACCGTCCCACCGGCATCCAGGTCGGCCAGATGCGCGTGCCGCTGGGCGTGATCGGGATCATCTACGAAGCCCGCCCCAATGTGACCGTGGACGCTGCCGGCCTGTGCATCAAGAGCGGCAACGCCACCATCCTGCGCGGCGGCTCCGAGGCGATCCACTGCAACCAGGCCCTGGCCAAGCTGGTCAAGGAAGGCCTGGCCGGTGCCGGCCTGCCGCAGGAAGCGGTGCAGGTGGTCGAGACCACCGACCGCGCTGCCGTGGGCGCACTCATCACCATGCAGGAGTACGTGGACGTGATCGTGCCGCGCGGCGGCAAGGGCCTGATCGAACGCCTGATGAAGGAAGCCAAGGTGCCGATGATCAAGCACCTGGACGGCATCTGCCACGTCTACATCGACGACCGTGCCGACACTCGCCGGGCGCTGGATGTGGCCTTCAACGCCAAGTGCCACCGCTACGGCACCTGCAACACCATGGAAACCCTGCTGGTGGCGCGCGAGATCGCCGCGACCATCCTGCCGCCGCTGGCCGAGCTGTACCACGTCAAGGACGTGGAGCTGCGTTGCGACGCCGAGGCCGCCGCGATCCTGGCCGGCTATCCGCTGCTCAAAGCGGCCACCGAGGAAGACTGGGACACCGAATACCTGGCCCCGATCCTGGCCGTGAAGGTGGTAGCCGGCCTGGATGAAGCCATCGAGCACATCAACCGCCACTCCTCGCAGCACACCGACAGCATCATCACCGAAGACTACAGCCGCGCCATGCGTTTCCTGCGCGAAGTCGATTCGGCCTCCGTCATGGTCAATGCCTCCACCCGCTTTGCCGATGGTTTCGAATACGGCCTGGGCGCCGAGATCGGCATCTCCAACGACAAGCTGCACGCGCGCGGCCCGGTGGGACTGGAAGGCCTGACCTCGCTTAAGTATGTGGTGCTGGGCCAGGGACAGGTGCGCCAGTAACATCGATCATCATCAATCTCAAGGACAGCCATGCTCTGGATCAAAGCCCTGCATATCGTCTTCATTGCCTCCTGGTTCGCCGGCCTGTTCTACCTGCCGCGCATCTACGTCAACCTGGCGCAGGAAAACGACGTGGCTGCGCGTGAGCGTCTGCTGGGCATGGCGCGGCGCCTCTACCGCTTCACCGGCATGACCGCGCTGCTGGCGCTGGGCCTGGGTGCCTGGCTGCTGGCGCTGACCTGGCAATTCTGGCGCGGTCCCGGCAATGGCTGGCTGCATGCCAAGCTGTTCCTGGTGGTGCTGGTGATCGGCTATCACCACGCCTGCGGCTCCCTGCTCAAGAAGTTCGAAAATGGCAAGAACACCCGCAGCCACGTCTGGTATCGCTGGTTCAACGAAGTGCCGGTGCTGCTGCTGCTGGCCATCGTGATCCTGGTGGTCGTCAAACCATTCTGAATCCCCCTGCCCACGCACCTCTCACCCCACACCATCATCCATTCCGGAGCCGGTCATGAGCAAAGTCTGTGAGTACTTCTTCGCGCCGCATTCGCCGTTCGCCTACCTGGGCCACGAGCGTTTCGTCGCCCTTGCCGAAAAATATCAGGTACAAATCCTGCCCAAGCCCGTCGACCTGTCGAAGATCTTTGGCGTCTCCGGCGGCCTGCCGCTGGCCAAGCGCGCCCCGCAACGCCAGGCCTATCGCCTCAAGGAACTGGCGCGCTGGAGCCAATTCCTGGGCAAGCCCATGATCCTGCAGCCGGCCCATTTCCCGGTCAACAGCGACACCGCCGCCCGCCTGATCATCGCCACCCAGCTCGCCCACGGCTCCGCCGCCGCGCTGCGCCTGACCGGCGCCATCATGCGCGCGGTCTGGGAAGAACAGAAGAACATCGCCGACACCGATACCCTCCTGGCCATCGCCAACGATCTGGAGCACGACGGTGCGGCCCTGCTCAAATCGGCCGAGACCGCCAGCGTGCAGGCCGAGTTCGACCGCTTCACCGACGAAGCCAATGCCGCCAGCGTCTTCGGCGCGCCCTGGTATGTCTATGACGGCGAAGGCTACTGGGGCCAGGATCGCCTCGATTTCGTCGAGCGCGCATTCGCCAAGGGCTGACGCGGCCAGCGTACAATGACGCCGGGCTGCGCAAGAATCTGAAGCGCAGCCCGGCGTTTTGATTTCTGGAACCCTGATTTTCAACGGATAAAAGGTACCCCCATGCAATCCCCCGACACCAACTACTCTTATTTCTGCCCCTGCCCGCGCGGCCTGGAAGCGGCCCTGGCCGAGGAACTCAACGAGATCGCCGCCCACGCCGGTGCGGCGGCCAATCTCAAGGTGCACAACCAGGTGCCTGGCGGCGTGCACTGCTCGGGCACGCTGCTGGCGTCCTACCAGATGAACCTGCACTCGCGCATCGCCAGCCGCGTGCTGCTGCGCATGGGCCATGGTTCCTACAAGAACGAAAACGACATCTACGACCTGACCCTGGCCCAGCCCTGGGAAGACTGGTTCAAGGTGAACCACACCATCCGCGTGGACCTCACCGCCGTGAAGTCGCCCCTGCGCAGCCTGGAATTCACCACGCTCAAGATCAAGGACGCCATCTGCGACCGCTTCCTCGACCAGTTCAAGCTGCGCCCCTCGGTGAACACCCGCACGCCCGACATGCGCATTGCCGGCTTCGTCGATGCCCACAATTACACGGTCTACCTCGATACCTCCGGCGAAGCGCTGTTCAAGCGCGGCTGGCGCGAGGAAACCGGCGACGCGCCGCTGCGCGAGAACCTGGCTGCTGGCCTCTTGCGCACTTCCGGCTGGAAACCGGGCGTACCGCTGTTCGACCCCATGTGCGGCTCCGGCACCATCCTGGCCGAAGCGGCCCAGATGATCGCCGGCGTGCCGCCGGGCGCGCGCCGCCGCTTTGCCTTCGAGAAGTTCAGCAACTTCAGCGCCGATGCCTGGTTCGCCATCAAGGGCGACTTCAAACCCAACCCCATCCCGACCACGCCTACCCTGTTCGGTAGCGACATCTCGGGCGACATGGTCGAGCTGACACGCCACAACCTGCAGCGCGCCGGCATCCACTTTGAAGTGCCGCTCAAGCAGATCGAGGCCCAGGAAATCAAGCCACCGGTCGATGCCGAGGGCAAGCCGCTGGTCGGCATCATGCTCACCAACCCGCCCTACGGCGAACGTATCGGCGTGCGTGGCGACCGTGCGCTGCCCACCGAGGAATTGTTCGTGCAATTCTTCAGCGCCTTCTCCAGCACGCTCAAGCAGCGTTTTGCCGGCTGGAGCGTGTTCCTGTTCTCGGCCGACCTGAGCCTGCCCAAGCTGATGCGCCTGAAGGAGTCGCGCAAGACCCCCTTCTTCAACGGCGCCCTGGAATGCCGCCTGTTCCGCTTCGACATGGTGGCCGGCTATAACCGCCGCGAGGAAGCCAAGCCGCCGGTGAAGACCGGCGAGGACTGATTCGCACGCAATACAGATGGATTGTCAACGTATACAAGACAATCCATCCCGCCCAGGCCGGTTTATCCGGCTCGCATTTTTCCCTACAGTGTGGACATGGTCTCGGCCGACGTTGCGCAGACGAGCAGACAAGCAGCGCAAGGCCGGGCCAGCCTTCATCCACTCCACACATCTCCAGGGGAAATCATGACCACCGTTACCACCAACACCCGTGCCGACTACGCCGCCTTCCTGCTGCGCGTGACCATGGGCATCTTCTTTCTGGTCCATGCCGGACTGAAGATCTTCGTCTTCACCCCGGCCGGCACCGTCGGCTTCTTCGCTTCGCTGGGCGTGCCGGGCTGGTTCGCCTATCCGGTGATCCTGCTGGAAGTGGTGGGCGGCATCGCCCTGGTACTGGGCTACTATGGCCGCTGGCTGGCCCTGCCGCTGGCTGCCGACCTGCTGGGCGCCATCGTGCTGGTGCATGGCAAGGCCGGCTTCTTCTTCACCAACCCCAAGGGCGGCTGGGAATACCTGGCACTGTGGATCGTCGGTCTGATCGCCGTGTTCCTGCTCGGTGACGGCGCCTTCGCCCTGAAGCGCGAAGAACCTCGCCAGTCCTGAACTCCCGGAATCGCCGGGCCGTCGCCCGGCGGGTTCTCGGCAACATCCGTCTTCAACACCGGCCCCGCCGGTCATTGCGTCAAGGAAAAATCATGTCGGACTCCCTCCACCTGCCCTCGCTGTTCGTCTCGCACGGCTCGCCCATGCTGGCCGTGGAACCCGGTCGCACCGGTCCGCTGCTGGCTGGCATCGGCCAGGCGCTGCCGCGTCCGCGTGCCATCGTGGTGGTGTCGCCGCACTGGGAAACCTTCACCCCGCGCGTGGGCAACCAGGCCCGGCCACGCGTGATCCATGACTTCGGTGGCTTCCCGCCGGCGCTCTATGAGCTGGACTACCCGGCCCCCGGCGCCCCGGTGCTGGCCGAACACGTGGCGCAACTGCTGCGCGACGGCGGCCTGCCAGCCCATACCGACAGCACCTGGGGCCTGGACCATGGCGCCTGGGTGCCGCTGCGTTATCTTTATCCACAGGCCGATGTGCCGGTGATCCAGCTTTCGCTGCAATCGCAACAGCCGCCGGCCTACCACTTCCAGGTCGGCCAGCTGCTGGCACCGCTGGCCCGCGAGGGCGTGCTGCTGATCGGATCGGGCAGCTTCACGCACAACCTGCGCGAACTGCGTCGCGGCGAGAGCGAGGGCAGCGATGCGCCGCACACGCTGGAATTCCTGCAGTGGTTCCTCGACCGCATGCATGCCGGTGACCTGGAAGGCCTGTTCGGCTACCGTACCACCGCCCCGCACGCGGTGCGCAGCCATCCCAGCGATGAACACCTGCTGAGCCTGTTCTTCGCCATGGGTGCGGCCGATGACTGGACCCGGCTGGTACACCTGGACAGCGGTTCGACGTATCATAGCCTGCGCATGGACGCCTTCGCCTTCGGCTCGGCCTCCAGCACACTGGCACAACTACCGGCCGCCGCCTGAGTCTGCGTCCCACCCCGGGCGGCGCCATGACGGCGCCCTCTGGGGGAAAGACGATTTGAACAAACTGCGGGAAATCGAATGCTTCATCGCCGTGGCCGAGCTGGGCAGCTTCGTCAAGGCTGCCGATGCGCTGGGCATCTCCAAGGCCGCGGTCTCGCGCACGGTACTGGAACTGGAAGCCCGCCTGGGCTCACGGCTCATGCAGCGGACCACGCGGCGCCTGTCCCTCACCGAAGCCGGCACACTCTACCTGGAACGCTGCAAGCAGATCGTCGCCGCCCTGGAAGAAGCCGATGACCTGCTCTCGGCAGGTGCGGCCAAACCCACCGGACTGTTGCGCATCAATGCCCCGCTGACCTTCGGCGTGCTGCATCTCGCGCCGCTGTGGCCGATGTTCATGGAGCAGCATGAAGACGTGGCGCTGGACATCACGCTGTCGGACCGCATCGTCGACATCATCGACGAGGGTTATGACCTGGCCATCCGCATCGCGCGCCTGTCGGACTCCAGCCTGGTGCATCGCAAGCTCACCAGCACCAGCCTGCATGTCTGCGCCTCCCCCGCCTACCTGGACAAGCACGGCACGCCCAGCCACCCGCAGGATCTGGCCCAGCACCAGACCATCAGCTACAGCTACAACCAGAGCAAGGACGAATGGCAATTCGGCGGTCCTGAAGGCCCGGTCAGCGTGCGCATCAATTCGCGCATGCACGTCAACAATGGCGACAGCTGCGTGCAAGCGGCACTGGGCGGCATCGGCATCACCCGCCAGCCCACCTTCATGATCGACCAGTACCTGCGCAGCGGCCAGCTGGTGCCGGTGCTGACCGACTACACCTCGCCGGAGCTGGGCATCTATGCCGTCTATCCCAGTCGGGCCCACTTGCCGGCCAAGGTCCGCGCCATGCTGGACTTCCTCAGCGGGGCATTTGAACAGGTGCACTGGAATACCTGAACTCTCAGCTGCAAGGGCGGCGCTGTTGCCGCCTCATTCCCGCCGGCTGGCTTGAACACGACCCGCGCAAAATTTTCATCATTGCCCGGGCTCGGCCCCGCACTCGTTTTATCTCTCCTCTTCCACGCCCGACAGAAATCATCTTGATTCAAGTCAAGATGATTTGCTCGTTTTCGAGAACGGAAACGGGCGGGCCGGCGGGATTGACATGGTCTTACCAATGACTCACAGTGACCATATTACAGACGCTATGTCCACTATATAGACATTGTCTGACAAGATCGCAACGAGGAGACTCCAATGAGCACCACCATGCCGGCCGATTCCAGGATGACGCCCTATCAATACCCCAATCCCAAGGAAGCGCCACTGGAGATCGTGGTCAACCCCGCCATTCCCGAGGATGAGCGCGTCTGGGTGCCGCAGGCGGAAAACGTCTGGTTCCGCCCGCTCTGCCTGAACGTCTCGCAAGGCTACTGGACCAACTTGCTGCGCGTACGCAAGTCGGGCGTGCTGTCGCGTCACCGCCATCCGGCGCCGGTACATGGCATGGTGCTCAAAGGCAAGTGGCGCTACCTGGAACACGACTGGATCGCCGAACAGGGCAGCTACGTCTTCGAGCCGCCCGGCGAAACCCATACCCTCTACGTCCCCGAGGACGTGGAAGAGATGATCACCTACTTCCACATCACCGGCGTGATGTTCTATTGCGATCCCTGGGGCAAGTTCGAAGGCTACGAAGACGTCTTCACCAAGCTGGAGATGTGCCGCAAGCACTACGAAGCCGTCGGCCTGGGTGCCGACTACGTCAACCGCTTCGTGCGCTGAGGGCGGCCGACCATGGCTTACCAGCAAGCGCAGTACGATTTCCGTGACAGCGTGGCCGTCGTCACCGGCGGCAACGGTGGCATCGGCGCGGCCATCTGCGCGCGCCTGGCCCAGGCCGGCGCCCACGTGGTGGTCTGGGACCTGCACACCGATGCGGCCTCGCTCTATCGCCAGCAACAGGTCGACATCGGCGACGCCGCCTCCACCGATGACGCCGTGCACGCCCTGCTGGTCGAGACCGGCCGCATCGATTTCCTCATCAACAACGCCGGCTATGCCGGCGCCACCGTGCCGCTGGACCAGTACGACGTAGCCGAATGGCACCGCATCGTGCAGGTCAACCTGCTGGGCGTATTCCACGCCTGCCGCAGCGTGGTGCCGGCCATGCGCGCCGCCGGTGGCGGACGCATCGTCAACATCGCCTCGCTGGCCGGCAAGGAAGGCACCCCCAACGCATCGGCCTACAGCGCCGCCAAGGCCGGTGTGCTGGCGCTGACCAAGTCGCTGGGCAAGGAACTGGCCGACACAGGCGTGCTGGTCAACGCCATCGCCCCGGCGGCGGTGAAGACCGCGCTGCTGCAACAGATGTCGCCAGCCCATGTACAGACCATGATCGACAAGAGCCCCATGCATCGCCTGGGGACGGTAGAAGAAGTCGCCGAGATGAGCGCCTGGCTGTGCTCGGGCTCGTGCAGCTTCAATACCGGCGCGATCTTCGATCTCTCAGGCGGGCGCGCCACCTACTGACCGGGCGCACCTGGCAAACGAAAAAGAATTTATCCGGGCAAGCGGGAATCGCAGTCGGGCCAAGCTGCCCGGCAGCGCCGGAGAACAGGCAAGGACGGCATCCACAACGTCCTGAAGAAGGCATTCCCGTCACAGGCTTCGGCCCCCTTAGTACAGCGAGCGCTGCAACAGACAGCGCCGGCCGCAAGCGCCAATGGCTTTGACTCATTCACTCTGGAGACTTATTTCATGGACGTACAAAAGCAAAAGAGCCCCCGGCTCAAACGCATACAGGTGGTCGCGCTGAGCTTCCTGATGCTGGCGGGCATCGTCAATTACCTGGACCGCAGCACGCTGTCCATCGCCAACCATTCGGTGAGCCAGGAACTGGGCCTGACGGCCTCGCAGATGGGCTTGCTGCTGTCGGCCTTCTCGCTGGCCTATGCCTTCTCGCAACTGCCCATCGGCGCCATGCTCGACAAGTTCGGCGCCCGCGTGATGCTGGGCGCGGGCATGTTCATCTGGTCGGTGGCGCAGCTGGCCGGCGGCTTCGTCGGCAGCCTGCAGCAGTTCCTGGTGGCCCGCGTATTCCTGGGCCTGGGCGAGGCGCCGCAATTCCCGGCCGGCGCCAAGGTGGTCTCGGAATGGTTTGCCATGCGTGAGCGTGGCGGCCCCACCGGCATCTTCGTGGCCTCCTCCACCATCGGACCTGCATTGGCGCCACCGATCCTGACCATCCTGATGCTGTCCTTCGGCTGGCGCATGATGTTCGTCATCATGGGGGTGCTGGGGATCGCGGTTTCCGTGGGTTGGTATCTGTTCTACAGGAACCGCAACGAAGTCGAGCTGACCCCGTCCGAAGTGCTCTACCTGGCCGATGACAACGACAGCGATCCCAACGCCAATGCCAAGCTGACCTGGGCCGAATGGAAGAGCCTCTTCCAGTACCGCACCACCTGGGGCATGCTGTTCGGCTTCATGGGCGTGATCTACATGGTATGGCTGTACCTGACCTGGCTGCCGGCCTACCTGGAGCATGAGCGCCACCTCTCGATCGCACGTACCGGCTGGGTGGTGGTGATCCCCTACATCTTCGGCACGCTCGGCATGCTGTCCTCCGGCTATATCGCCGATGGCCTGATGAAGCGCGGCATGCCCGCCATCCGCAGCCGCAAGTGGCCGATCTGCGCCGGCCTGATCGGCGCGGGGGCCTTCACCATCCCGGCCGCCTACACCCCCAGCACCACCATGGCGATCGTCTACATCTCGCTGGCCATGGCCTTCGTGAACATGGCTTCCGGTGGCGCCTGGGCCCTGGTGTCGGTGGCCATCCCGCGCCGCCTGGTGGCTTCGCTGGGCAGCATGCAGAATTTCGGCGGCTACCTGGGTGGTTCGCTGGCACCGGTGATCACCGGCGTGGTGGTGGACCAGACCCACTCCTTCGTCAATGCCCTGTTGATCAGCGCCGCCGTGGCCTTCGCGGCAGCCCTGGTGTACATGTTCGTGGTCGACAAGCCCATCGAATCGCACGCCTGATCCCGCTGCACGCAGTGGCCTGACCCGATGCCGCCGCCCGCGGGTGGCGGCATCCAGCCAGTCCCCTGCACCCTCGCTATCCATAAGGAAACCATGAGCTTCATTCCCGATCTTCTGCAGGGCAAGACCGCCCTCGTCACCGGCGGCACCCAGGGCATAGGCGGCGCCGTCGCGCGCCAGCTGGCTGCACTCGGCGCCCGTGTCATCGCCGCCGGATTGCCCCCCTTCGCCCACGAGGAATTCGCCGGCACCGACATCACCCTGGCAGAGATGAACGTGGCCAGCGAAGACAGCGTGCGCGCGGTCCTGGCCGGCCTCAGTCAACTGGACATCGTGGTCAACTGCGCCGGCATCATCAAGCGCGGCGCCGAACTGGAGACCGACGTCTTCGAACAGGTCATCGCCGTCAACCTCACCGGCACCATGCGCGTGTGCGCCGCCTCCCGCGAGCTGTTGCGGCAGTCCGGTGGCTGCATCGTCAACACGGCCTCCATGCTCAGCTTCTTCGGTGGCGGCCTGGTCCCCGGCTACAGTGCCAGCAAGGGCGGCGTAGCGCAGCTGACCAAGTCGCTGGCCATCGCCTATGCAGCCGACGGCATCCGTGTCAACGCCGTGGCGCCGGGCTGGATCGCCACCCCGCTCACCCAGGCCCTGCAGGACGATCCGGCGCGCGCCGGCCCGATCCTGGCGCGCACGCCCTTGAACCGCTGGGGCCGCCCGGAAGACATCGGCAATGTCGTGGCCTTCCTCTGCTCACCCGCCGCCTCCTTCATGACCGGCACCATCATCCCGGTCGACGGCGGCTACCTGGTGGCCTGAGACGATTGCATGCCATTTTCCCGCGCCTGCGGCTCCACGCCGGCGCGGGCTTTTTTCCCGTGGCACTCCGCTATAATCGGCCCCGATTGCGCTCCCAACCTGCCTGCGTCCATGTCCGCCCACGATAAAACCACCGAAGACCCGACCAAGATCGCCGGCACCGCCGCCTTCGCCAAATTCATGGTGGTGCTGCAACTGATCGCCGACCAGGACGGGCCGCTCAGCATCGCCCGGTTGGCCGCTCTCAGCGGTTATCCCCGGCCCACGGTCTATCGCATCCTGGCCGCCTTGATGGCCGAAGGCATGGTGGTGGAAAACCCGCGCAGCAAGCAGTTCGAAGTCGGCCCGCGCCTCATCAACCTGGCCAGCCGCGCCTGGGACCGCAGCGACATCCGCACCACCGCCATCGAGCCGCTACGCCAGTTGCGCGACATCACCCGCGAGACCGTCCACCTGGCCGTGCCCAGCGACCTCAGCATGGTCTACATCGAGAAGCTGGAAAGCCCGCAAGCCGTGCGCATGGCTTCGCGCATCGGCACCCGCGTGACGCTCTACTCCAGCTCGGTGGGCAAGGCCTACCTGGCCGGGATCGACCAGACGCACCGCGAGAACCTGATGCGCTCGCTGCAGATGGAAGCCTTCACCGAACACACCCATACCGATCTTCCGGCATTGCGCGAAGACCTGGAACAAACCCGCGCGCGTGGCTACGCCGAAGACCGCGAAGAAAACGAGGCCCAGATCTTCTGCTACGGCGCCGCCATCGTCGGCCCCGATGGCGTGCCGGTGGCCTGCGTGAGCGTGAGCATCCCGCTGTTCCGGCGCCTGCCCGATCCGCAGCAGGCCTATGTGGCGCCACTGCTGCAAGCCTGCGCCACCATCTCGCGCAAGCTGGCCGGACCGGGCTGAACCCGGTCCGTCTTTCCGCTCACGGCGTCTTCACGCCTCGGGCGGCAACTCGACCTTGTAGATCTCCTTGCCATCGGTATTGTGCAGCGTGACGGTCAGCGTCTTCGACCTTGCATCGATCTTGCCGATACCGAAGAACTGCAGCAGCTCCGCCGGCGAGCGGTTCTGCTTCATGTCGGCCGGGATGCTGACGAAACGCACATCGGGGCCGAAGGTACGATCGATCTCGCCCGGGCCGAAGGTGCCCGCGTTGATCGGCCCGCCGACGAATTCCCAGAAGGGCTTGAAGTCGGTGAACTGCGCCCGCTCGGGCGAGTAATGCGTGGCCGAGGCATAGTGCACATCGGCCGTCACCCACACCACGTTCTTGATGTCGTGCTGCTTGATGAAGCGCAGCAGCTCGGCCACCTCCAGCTCACGCCCCGATGGCTTGCCGTTCTCGGCATTGGCCCAGGCCTCGAAGGTGCCGGGCGGCACATCCGGGTTCAGGTCGGGCACCACGATGGACAGCGGCATGTCGCTGGCGATCAGCTTCCAGGTCGAGCGTGAGCGCAAGAGCGCCTGCTTGATCCAGCGCATCTGCTGCGGCCCGAGGAAGTCGGCATCGTGCCCGCCGCGCTGGCGGTTGGGCGAATTGGCACCACGGTAGCTGCGCTCATCCAGCATGAACACCTCCAGCAAGGGACCGTGATTGAAGGCGCGATAGATGCGGAAAGGATCGGCACTGTCGATGCGGAAGGGATTGTGTTCGAACATGGCCTGGCGCGCCCGCGCGGCCAGCACATCGATGTTGCGCTCGTCGTAGCGTTTTTCCTGCGCACCGATCACCTGGCCCGGATACCAGTTGTTGCGCACCTCATGGTCGTCCCACTGCACCAGGAAGGGCACCTCGGCCGCAAAGCGGCGCTTGCTGGCATCGAGCATGTTGTAGGCGAAGTTGCCGCGATAGTCGTCCAGCGTCTGCGCCACCTTGGACTTGGCCTCGGTGACGACGTTGCGCCACAGGCTGCCATCATCCAGTTTCACCTCGGCCTGGATGGGGCCGTCGGCATAGATCTGGTCGCCGGAATGGATGAAGAAATCGGGACGGAAGCGACGCATGCTCTCATAGACCCGATAACCGCCCCATTGCTCGTTGATGCCCCAGCCCTGCCCGGCCTCGTCACCGGAGAAAGCGAAAGTGATATCGCGCGCCTGCCCCTGCTGTGCCGAGGCCGGCACCATCAGGCTGCCACTGACCGGCTCGCTCAATGCGGATTCATGCACCAGATCCTGGAAGCGCACGCGGTAGTAGACCCGCTGCCCCGCCGGCAGGCCGCGCAGGTCCACGCGGGCGGTGTAGTCCTCGCGCGCCAGCGCCATGGGGCCGGCGATGCGGGTGGGATTGGCAAAGTTCTCGCTGGTGGAATATTCGACCAGCATGCGCGCATTGCGGTCGGTGCGGGCCCAGACGATGGCGCTGTCGCGCGTCACGTCGCCGCTCATGATGCCACCCGGGAACTGCGGACGCAGGCGTTCGGAGGTCACGATGGCGGGCGCGGCGGCAAAGGTGTTGGGGGCGGCGATCACCGCAGCACCGCCCACGGCGGTGGCAGCGCTGTCGCGCAGGAAACGGCGTCGGCTGTGGTCGGCTGGCGACTTCTGGTCTGGCATGGCAACTCCTGTTAGGGTAAGTGAAGCAAGGGGGGAGTTGCAATTTAGCAATCAAGTATGACCGTTCCGTGAACGCTTGATGACCAACCCTGACCTGAGCCCGGGGAAATCGCAAAATGACGCAATTTTCATCAAATTTCGAGGCGCCTTATGAGACGCACCAAAATGTAGCCGGGATTTCACCCAGCCGGCAGATTGCACAGCATTCGTGCAGATCAAAGACTGACAATCACCTGACGCACTGAAAATATCCTTTCTAATCAATCCACTGAAAAATAGTCACCAAAATGGAACGGAAATTGCTTTAGAAGCAGCTTCCTATTCTTACCTTGCACAATTTTTGGGAGATTTTTTGGTGGACGATCACAAAAACGGCGCAGACGCCCTCTTCATCCTGCTGGGGGCGATCATGATCCTGGCCATGCACGCCGGCTTTGCCTTCCTGGAACTGGGAACGGTACGCAAGAAGAACCAGGTCAATGCCCTGGTCAAGATCCTGGCCGACTTTGCGGTTTCGACCATTGTCTATTTCTTCATCGGCTATTACGTGGCCTACGGCGTGAGCTTCTTTGCCGGCGCCGAGACGCTGGCGCAGAAGAGCGGCTTCGAGCTGGTCAAGTTCTTCTTCCTGCTGACCTTTGCCGCCGCCATTCCCGCCATCATCTCCGGCGGCATTGCCGAGCGCTCCAAGTTCAATCCGCAGCTGGTAGCCACGGCGGTACTGGTGGGCCTGGTCTATCCCTTCTTCGAAGGCATCGCCTGGAACCAGCACCTGGGCGTGCAGGCCTGGCTGGCACAGGCCTTCGGCGCCGAGTTCCATGACTTCGCCGGCTCCATCGTGGTCCACGCCGTGGGTGGCTGGATCGCCCTGCCGGCAGTGCTGCTGCTGGGTGCGCGCCGTGGCCGCTACAGCAAGGAAGGCGCGGTCGCCGCGCATCCGCCCTCCAACATCCCCTTCCTGGCGCTGGGTGCGTGGATCCTGACGGTGGGCTGGTTCGGCTTCAACGTGATGAGTGCGCAGACGCTGGACAAGATGAATGGCCTGGTCGCCATGAACTCGCTCATGGCCATGGCCGGGGGCACGCTGGTGGCACTGGTGATGGGCCGCAACGACCCCGGCTTCGCCTACAACGGTCCGCTGGCCGGGTTGGTCGCGGTATGCGCGGGCTCGGACCTGATGCACCCGCTGGGCGCGCTGGTGACCGGCGGCATCGCTGGCGCCATCTTCGTGTGGATGTTTACCCGCACCCAGAACAAATGGAAGATCGACGACGTGCTGGGCGTCTGGCCGCTGCACGGCCTGTGCGGATTGTGGGGTGGCATCGCCGCCGGCATCTTCGGCCTGCAGGCGCTGGGTGGTCGCGGTGGTGTGTCCTTCATGGCGCAGCTCATCGGCAGCCTCATGGGCATTGCCATTGCCGCCGCCGGCGGCTGGGTGGTGTATGGCGTGCTCAAGAAAGTGGTCGGCATCCGCCTGGATCCGGAGCAGGAGTTCGAAGGTGCGGATCTGGCGATTCACAAGATCTCGTCGACGGCAGAGCGTGAGACCAGTTGGTGATCTTGATAATTTAGTTCACCGAGGGAATGCATATGCACTCCCTGCGGTGGTCAAACTTACAGATTCTTGGTGAAGAACGTCGTCATCGCATCGAAAGGAATCTTGTCCATCCGGTCGTACAGATCGACGTGGCTGGCGTCCTTGATGATCAGGAGTTCTTTCGGTTGTGCTGCGGCCGCATAAGCGGTTTCGGAGAAATAGCGCGAGTGGGCCTTTTCGCCGTGGACAAACAGAATGGGCCGCGGCGAAATCTCCTTGATGTAGCTCAGGATGGGCATGTTCATGAACGACTGCGGCGTGGTGACCGACCAGGAGCTTCCGGAATTGACGGCCCGCGCGTGGTAGCCGCGCGGTGTCATGTAGTAGTTTGCATAGTCGAGCAGAAACTGTGCTTCGCCACCTTTCAACTGGTTGTAGGAGGGTTGATAGGCCGGCTTCCCGGCAGCAGCGTCGTCCCAGCGCTGCCGGCTCATCTGCTCCAGCGCCTGGGTCCGCTGCTCCAGCGTCACGCTGTCGTTGTATCCCTTGGACATGACGCGGCTCATGTCATACATGGTGCTGGCGACAACGGCCTTGACGCGCTTGTCTACCGCGACCGCGTTCAATGCCATGCCACCCATGCCGCAGATGCCGATCACTCCGATATGCTCGCGGTCAACGTAGGGCTGCAATCCGATGAAGTCCACTGCGGCCATGAAGTCTTCGGTATTGATATCGGGCGAGGCGATGTTGCGTGGTTCGCCTCCGCTTTCCCCGGTGTAGGAGGCATCGAATGCCAAGGTGGCAAAGCCGCGCTCGGCCATCGTCTGTGCATACAGTCCGGAAGCCTGCTCCTTGACTGCTCCGAAGGGACCGCCAACGACAATGGCGGCCAGCCGCTTGCTGCCTCGGTTCTTGGGCAGATATACATCGGCTGCAAGGGTAATGCCGTAGCGATTCTTGAACGTGACTTTCTGGTGATCGACCTTGGCGCTTTTGGCGAAAGTCTTGTCCCAGTTCTGGACCAGTTTTCCCGGGGTCTGGGCTGTGGCTGTTTCGCTTCCCATCACGGCGACAGCACCGGCCAGCACGGCAAGCCTGAGGAAACCTTTGCGAGAGAGAGTCGAGCTCATGACACTATACCTTTCAGTTTTGGTTGAATGATGCCCGCCTCAAAGGGCAAGCTGGAGAATGTCTGTGACTACATGCGACGGATAGGCTTCGGCGATGCCGAAGGCCTGAACATTGACTTGGACGTTCGCCACGATGGCCGGCAGATCCGATGCCGAAATACCAAGCTGGCCAAGCCGCGTGGGCGTACCGATGTCGTCAAACCACTTTTCCAGGGCGGCAATGCCGTCCTCGGCCGATTCCAGCCCGAACACCTGCTTGGAAAAGCGTTCGAACTGCGGCTTGTTCTGCTCCTGATACCACTTCATCCAGGCCGGCATGACCACCGACAGTCCCGCCCCGTGCGGTACGTTGAACAGTGCCGACAAGGCGTGTTCGTTCGCATGATTGGGGTAGCTGAATCCCGCGCTGCCGGAGAAGGTCAGGCCGTTCTGCGCCAGCGTCGCTGCCCACGCGAACTCACCGCGGGCGTCGTCATCGGCAGGGTTGGCCAGCAGCGCCTGGGTAGTGTCGATGACGGTGACGATGAGCGACTCGACCAGGCGTGATTGCAGTTTCGGTTGGACCTTGGCGGTGAAGTAGACCTCGATCAGGTGAGAAATGATGTCGGCCGCCGAATACGCCAGATAGTCACGTGAAACGCCATCCATCAGTGCGGGGCTGAGAATGGATACCTTGGGGCGGGTGAGATCACTGCCGATGGACAGCTTTTCCTGGGTGGCTTCGTTGGTGACCACGCCGTAGGCATTCATTTCGCTGCCCGTGGCGGCGATCGTCAGGATGGCAAACAGTGGAAGCGCCGCTACCAGCTTGCCCTTGCCCACGAACAGATCCCATACATCGCCGGGATGGCACGCCCCGGCCGCGATCGCCTTGACGCTATCGAGCACGGAACCGCCGCCCACGCTAAGCACAGCGTCGACGTCGTGTGCGCGGGCCAGCTCAATGCCTTCGCGTACTTTCCAGAGGACCGGGTTGCTGACGATGCCGCCCAATTCCACGAAGGCGATCTGTTGTGCGCCCAGACTCTGGCTGACGACGTCAAACAGTCCTTCACGTTTGATACGTTCGCTGCCGTAGCAGAGCAAGACCTTTTTCACGCCGTGGCGGGCCAGATGCTCGCCGATGGTGGCTTCTTTTCCTGGACCGAACTCGATGCGGGTGGGGTTGTAGTAGCTGAATGATTCCATGTCCTGTTCCTTTTCTGAATGGGGGCGCAGGCCGGTCGGATCGGCCTGCAATCTGGATTAGGTTTGTGTGGCGGTTGTCGGTGTCATCGCTTGCCTGCCGTCAGCACATCAGCGAGATCATTTCCATCGTTCTTGCTGCTCTGCTTGCTGATTGGCCAGCGAATGGCCGGTGAGCGGAAGCGCTGCAATGACGTTGGGTATGGATGTACATTCTGCGTGGGATGCAGCCTGTTTCATTAGAGTATTCCGCTGGTTTACTTGCCTGATCCGATGAATCGCAGGTCTTTCTGTGGAGTTTTCTGATCAGCGGGTCTACAGTGCGTGCTTGAGGAGAACTTAAGATGAATGCCGAGCAACATCCCGAGAGACCGATGGTCGACCATCGACTCAGCCTGATTTGCGACATCGGGCGTCGTACTCCGGAGACAGGCGACTTCCCTACGGGGATTGCCGGCCTGGATCTGTTTCGTCGCAATGAGCGGGCCGCGCCCGTGAATTGCATGGTGCCTCCCAGCATCGTGCTGGTCGTGGACGGTGCCAAGAAAATGTGGATCGGAGGGGAGGGCTACGGCTATGACGGATCGCGCTTTCTGGTGACCTCCCTGGACCTTCCGGCAAACTCGGAAGTGACCGAAGCCAGCCATAGCCGCCCTTGCCTGGGCCTGGCGTTCCAGCTTGACCAGAGGATCCTGGCCGAATTGATCGCACAGGGCAGCCTGCCTCCGCGCAAGGAGCGGCAGGCCGCAACAGGCGTCGGTATCGGGACAGTGACCGATGCCATACTGGCGCCATTCAGTCGTCTGGTTGCCCTGCTTGACGAACCCGAGGCCATCCCGGTGATTGCACCGATGATTCAGCGCGAGATTCACTACCGGTTATTGATGAGTGACCAATCCGCCAGGTTGCGTCAGGTGGCCGCCGTTGATAGTCATGGCTACAGAATTGGAAAGGCGATCGATTGGCTCAAAGAGAACTTCGCCTCCGCACTGAAGATTGATGAATTGGCGAGTCGCGTGCAGATGAGTGCGCCGTCCTTTCATCAGCACTTCAGGCAACTGACGGGGATGAGTCCGTTGCAATATCAGAAGTGGCTGCGCCTGAACGAAGCCAAACGTCTGATGCTCAACGAGCATCGGGATGTTTCGACTGCGGCATTCGAAGTGGGGTACGAAAGTCCGTCGCAGTTCAGCCGCGAATACAGCCGCATGTTCGGGATGGCGCCGAAGCGGGATATCACGGCGTTGCGGGAGAGCGCCTCTGCATGAGTTCCGCAGCCTTTTCCGCGCAGGGAAATCAGCAGCAAGTGCCAGCAGCGCTATTCCCTTTTTCGGGTAAGCAATGGATGTTGTCGAGGTTTTCCCCGAAAGAGCGCCATCGCTGATCACGGCATTGTCGAAGGGTATTTTTTCGAACGTCAGTGAACTTCGGTAAAATCGCTGCCGATTCAATGGAGCGAATGATGCCAAGGAAACCAGCCAAACAATCTGTTGCCGACGTTGATGCAGCCCCCGGTGGCGCTGCAGCGGTGGACCGCGCGCTGTCCATCCTGTCGGTATTCGGTGTCGGGGCGGAAGCCTTGAGCCTGGTGCAGATTGCCGAGGCGACGGGTCTGTACAAGAGTACGGTGTTGCGGCTGATCGCCTCCCTGGAACACGGTCGTTTCATCCAGAAACGCGATGATGGCAGATATTGCCTGGGTGTTGAGGTGGCGCGCCTCTATTCGGCCTACTCGCATTCGTTCGCGCTCTCGGAAGTCGTCATGCCCGCAATGACCCGGTTGGTCGAGGTCACCCGCGAAAGTGCCTCCTTCCACGTTCGCCAGGGTGATCAACGCCTGTGCCTCTATCGCGTTGATTCACCTCAGCCGATCCGTGACCATATCCGAGCCGGCACGCTCTTGCCCCTCAATCGCGGAAGTGGCGGGCGAGTGCTGCTGGCATTTGAAGGTGAGCCAGGCGAGATCTATGAGCAGATTCGCAAGGAGAAGCAGATGTGGTCGAACGGAGACCGCCAGGAAGGCGTCTCTGGTATCTCATCTCCCGTCTTCGATGCTACCGGGAGACTGGTCGGCGCCATCACATTGACCATGCCTTCAACGCGATTCAAGGATTCCCACAAGGAGGCTGTGATGACAGCCGCAAAGGAAATGACCCAAGGTCTGGGCGGTCCTGCGCACCTTTATGCCAAGTAGCCTGTCGATCAACATTTGCCGTAACCGGATCATCGAGCACTGTCCACGCCCCCTGGACTGACGTTTCGACGCCACACCTCAAAAGGCCGATTCCCGGCCTTTTTCTATTGCGCCGCCACGCGCGCGACATCCCTCAACACCTCCCTCATTCGTCAGGTTCAATCACGTCGGATTGCGTCGCGAATTGCTGCGTCGCAGCACAACGTCCTTTCCGAAACCCGTTGACATTGAATTTGACGACTTCCATAATCCTCTAAAAACAGAACGACATTCTGCAAGATAGAACAACGGAGAAATGATGAAAAACATCTTGGTCAGCGAGGTGGGTCCACGCGACGGGCTTCAGGCCTTGTCGCGGGTGATGCCTACCGAAGCGAAATTGAAGTGGATTGCCGCCCTGGCCGCCGCCGGCTTGAAGGAAATCGAAGTTGGTTCATTTGTGCCGCCGAAGCTGCTACCTCAGATGGCCGACATCGACGCCGTGGTCGCTTACGCCAAAACCATTCCTGGCCTGCACGTAACGGCGCTGGTTCCGAATCTCAAAGGGGCCGAGAAGGCCTTCGAGAGCGGTATCCACAAGATCACGCTCCCCGTGTCCGTGAGCGAGCCTCATTCCCTGTCCAACATCCGCAAGACCCACGAGCAGGTCATTGCAGAAGTGCGCGGCGTGATGGCGCTGCGCAATGCCAAGTACCCCGACATACAGGTCGAGGCCGGCTTGTCGACGGCGTTCGGTTGCACGATCCAGGGTGTCGTCCCCGAGGAGGACGTGATTCGCTTCGCCGACATCATGGCCGAGCTTGGCGTCGATGAGATCGGCCTCTCCGACACCTCCGGCTATGCCAACCCGGCACAGGTGCGGCGCCTTTTCCCGCGCTTGCAACGCGCCGTTGGCACACGTGCAGGTGGCGCGCACTTCCACAACACGCTGGGCCTGGGCCTGGCGAACGTGGTGGCGGCGCTCGAGGTGGGTGTGACGACCTTCGACGCCAGCCAGGGCGGCATCGGTGGATGTCCCTATGCCCCAGGGGCAACGGGGAACATCGTGACCGAGGACCTGGTTTTCCTGCTGGAGTCGATGGGTATCGACACCGGCATCGACATCGAGAAACTGGTGGCGGCACGTGCGGTGCTGCTGGGCGGCCTGCCGGGTGAGGCGCTCTATGGATTCGTTTCGAACGTCGGCCTTCCCAAGGGCTTTGAATACGGAGTAACACACGCATGAGCAACGATCAGCAAGCGAGCCTGCCGCTGCAGGGCATCCGGGTCATCGAGTTCGTCCACATGGTCATGGGGCCGACGTGTGGTCTCGTTCTGGCCGATCTTGGTGCCGAAGTCATCAAGGTCGAGCCCGAGACGGGGGACAACACACGGCGATTGATGGGTTCCGGGGCCGGGTATTGGGTCACCTACAACCGCAACAAGAAGAGCGTCGCGGTCGACCTGAAGTCCGACTCGGGAATGGCGTTCGTGAAAGAGCTGATTGCCTCTGCGGACGTCGTCACCGAAAACTTCCGTCATGGCGCGATGGAGAAGATCGGGCTGGACTACGAATCGCTGAAGACCATCAAGCCAGATCTCATCTACTGCTCGATGAAAGGCTTCCTGCCGGGACCCTACGAGAAGCGCGCGGCACTGGATGAAGTTGTCCAGATGATGTCGGGTCTCGCCTACATGACGGGCCCGGAAGGCCGGCCCTTGCGTGCAGGCGCGTCCGTCAATGATGTCATGGGCGGGATGTTTGCTGCCATCGGCATCCTGTCGGCCGTCATCGAGCGCGCCCGTACAGGCAAAGGGCAGCTGATTCGTTCGGGGCTCTATGAAAACTCTGCCTTCCTGGTCGGCCAGCATATGGCGCAGGAGCGCATCACCGGCAAACCTGTGGCGCCCATGCCCAATCGGGTGTCCGCCTGGGCCGTCTATGACGTCTTCAGTGCAAGGGACGACGAGCAGGTGTTCATCGGGGTTGTCAGCGATACCCAATGGAAGCAGTTCTGCGAGGTGTTCGGCCTGGCTGAACTGGCCGCTGACCCAGCCTTGGCGCTGAACAACCAGCGCGTCAAGGCGCGGGACCAGTTCATGCCCTATCTGCGCAGGAAGTTCTCGACGTTGAGCAAGAATGCGCTGATGGCCCTCTGTGAAGAGGCTGGCTTGCCCTACGCGCCGATCAGGCGGCCCGTCGAGTTGTTCGACGATGAGCACCTGCTGAAATCGCAAGGGCTCACCGCAGTCACGATCCCAAGCGGAGAAAAGATCTCGATTCCCGCACTTCCGCTGGAAATGAATGGGCGTCGTTTCGGTACGCGAATCGATGTGCCCGCCATCGGGAGTCACTCCGAGGAGCTGGCCAAAGAAGCCGGCGTGAGCTACCAAAAGAATCCTGAATTGAGCGTGGCCCGATAGGCCCGGACGTTCGACTTTCACAAGAATCAATGATGACAACAATGGAGACAGTTCATGGAAGGCTTACGCAAGGCAAACGCAGTTGAGTTGCGTGAGGTCGCCGTCAGATTCGGCGACTTCACTGCCGTCAAGGAAGTCAATCTCGATGTCGCCGATGGTGAGTTCGTGGCGGTGGTGGGGCCGACCGGTTGCGGTAAATCGACCATCCTGAACCTGGTGACGGGTCTGCTGCCGGCCGCCGCCGGTGCCGTCAGCATCTTCGGCAAGAAGCTCTCGGGTCTCAATGACGTGGCGGGCTACATGCTCCAGCAGGAAGCGCTTCTTCCATGGAAGACCGCGTTGGATAACGTGGGCCTGGGCCTGGTCTTTCAAGGCCTGTCGGTAGAAGAGGCACGCAAGCGCGCAGCGCCCTGGCTGGCCAAGGTCGGACTCAAGGGCTTTGAACATCGCTATGTCCATCAGCTTTCCGGCGGCCAGCGCAAGCGCGTCGCGATGGCGCAGACCTTGATCATGTCCCCCAAGATCGTCCTGATGGACGAACCTTTCTCGGCACTCGACGTACATACCCGCCGCCTGATGCACCGCATCCTCCTCAATCTCTGGCAGGAAGACAAGCGCTCCCTGATCTTCATCACCCACGACCTGGAAGAGGCCATCGCCCTGGCCGACCGGGTCGTGGTGATGTCCGCAGGTCCCGGCTCGCGCGTCGTGGGCGAGGTCAGGATCACCTTGCCGCGACCACGCGACGTCAGCGAACTGGCGACCACGAACGAATACCTGAAGCTGTATCGGGAACTGTGGGCGCTGCTGGGCGCAGAAGTTGAGAAGAGCTACGGCAGCCAGGACGTCAACATCGACAAGGTCGACAAGGTCGACATCAAGGAGACACAGCATGCGGCGTAAGACAAAGATCAAGGCGACTCAACTGGTACTGCTCGTTGCCGGACTGTCGTTGTGGGAGTGCGGCTCCCGACTGGGATGGATCGATCCGTTCTTCTTCCCGGCGCCCTCCAGCATCATGGGGCGCCTGGCAGAGTGGTTCTCGTCTTCGGATATCTGGTTCGATCTGGGTGTCACGCTGCTGGAAACCGTTCTTTCCTTCGTGTTCGGCATCACGGGCGGCATTGTCCTGGGCATCTGGCTGGGGCTGGCTCCGTTTGCGCGCGCCGTGTTGAATCCCTTCATCAAGGTCTTCAACGCGATTCCCCGCGTTCTCCTGGCGCCCATCTACGTGCTGTGGTTTGGTCTGGGCCTCACTTCCAAGGTCGCACTCGGCCTGACGCTGGTGTTCTTCGTGGCGTTCTTCAACACCCTCCAGGGTGTGCGGGAAGTCAATCCTGTCGTCCTGGCCAATGCGCGTCTGCTCAAGGCCAGCAAGGGCGCACTGCTGCGCCATGTGTATCTGCCCTCTGCCACCAGCTGGATCTTGTCCAGTCTGCGAGTTTCCGTCGGTCTGGCGGTGCTGGGCGCGGTGGTCGCCGAGTATCTGGGTTCATCGATGGGCCTGGGCCACATGATTGCCCAGGCCGAAGGGGTGATGGATGCAACGGGCGTGTTCTCCGGCCTGGTGTTGCTGTCTGCCTTCGTTGTTGCCCTGGACGCCATCGTGGATCGGATGGAGAAGCGCTTGCTTGTCTGGCGCCCCAATCAAGACCATGAAGAAGCCGAACTGGCGACACGCTGAAACAAATCTATCGAGTGAGGAGAACAATATGTTGAAGAACTTCAGGAAGCTCTTGGTGCTCGCTTCGTCTGTCGCGTTAAGCATTGCGGCACATGCTGCAGCACCCGAAAAACCGGAAATCAAGATTGCCGTGGGCTCGGCCATCCTCGGCTACTCGCCGGCGCCGCTGGCAGGCACACTGGGCTTCTTCAAGAAGGAGGGCCTGGACGTAACCCTTGAGAACTTCCAGGCCGGCGGTAGCAAGGCCTTGCAGGCGCTCGTGGGCGGGTCGGTGGATCTGGTGGTTGGGTCATACGATCACACCATCCAGATGCAAGCCAAAGGCAAGGAAATCGTAGGCGTGTTCCTGCTCAACGAGGTGCCGGGTATCGTCTTCAACGTCCGCACCGACCTGGCGGACAAGATCAAGTCGGCCAAGGACCTGAAGGGGATGCGCGTTGGCATCACCACGCCGGGTTCATCGACCGACATGATTGCGCGCTATTACGTTTCGCGTGCGGGCTTGACAGACCGTGATGTGAAATTCATCGGAGTGGGCTCGGGTGCGCCTGGCATGGTCGCCTTCGAGGCCAAGAATGTCGATGCGCTGCTGGCCTATGATCCGGTGGTGACGCAATTGTCCCGCAAGAAACTGGCTGTCCAGCTCTTCGATGCCCGTACCGTCGAAGGCTCGAAGGCGGCTTTCGGTGGCGCCTATCCGTTTGCCTGCGTGTACGTCACCAAGGCGTTTCTGGAAAGGAATCCGGAGACGGTCCAGCGCGTTGCCAACGCCTTCTTGCGCACTGTCCGTTGGATTGATGCCAATACACCAGCGAAAATCGTAGAGACTCTGCCCAGCAACTTCAAATTGGGAGAAGCTTCTCTCAATGAAGAAATCTGGGCCTCTTCGAAGTCCATGTTCTCCAAGACCGGCCTGTTTTCTGACGAGTCGGTGAAGACACCTCTGTCGGTGCTGAGCCAATATGATCCAGACGTTGCTGCCGCCAAGGTCGATTTGAAGAAAACCTACACCAACCGTTTTGCAGAAACCGCAGCGCAGCAGGTCAAATAACCTTTATACAGCGGGCAGCGCCAGCCGTTGCCCAATCCTTTTTGTTCTTTGTTCGCCGAGTCCGCCATGATGTATCTTGATAATCCCCCCCGTGTCATTGAAAGTCGCGTCTACACCTCCATGCCAGAGGAGTTTCGCCGACGCGGCACCTCGCCGGCCTGGGCGAAGGCGAACAAAGGCGGACACCCCGTCGATTGCTTCATCGAAGGGCCGTCCTTCGACAAGGATGGCAACCTTTACATCGTAGACATTCCTTACGGCCGCATTTTCCGTATCTCCCCGGACCTCGTATGGAGCCAGGTGGCCGAGTACGATGGGCAACCGAATGGCCTGAAGTTCCACCCCGATGGGCGCATTCTGATTGCCGACTACGCAAAAGGTCTGCTGGAGCTCGATCCCGGGACCGGTGAGATATCGACGCTCCTCTCTGGACGCAACGGTGAATCCTTCAAGGGTATCAACGACCTGAACATCGCCGCCAACGGCGATATCTATTTCACCGACCAGGGGCAAACCGGCCTGCAGGACCAGACTGGCCGCGTCTATCTGCTCAAGGCCAATGGCGATTTGCAGTGCCTGCTTAATACCGGCATCTCGCCCAATGGCCTCACGCTCGATCGCACCGAGTCCGTTCTCTTCGTCGCGATGACACGCGACAACGCGCTCTGGCGCATGCCACTGACTACCCAGGGGGGTACAGCGAAGGTCGGGCGATTCTGCTCCATGTTCGGTACCAGCGGCCCCGATGGCGTCGCGCTGGATAGCGACGGCAATATCGCGGTCGCGCACGCTTCGCTTGGTCAAGTGTTCCTGTTCGCGCCAAACGGGGAGTTGATCGCCCGCGTGCGCTCTGCCGCCGGTCCGACATGCACCAACGTTGCGTATGGTGGCCCTGAGCGAAAGCAGCTATTCATCACCGAATCGTCGACCGGAACGGTGTTGGTCGCTGACATGGCTATCCCGGGGTTTCCCCAGCCTCGCGCGTAAGCATTCGTCGAAATCCATCTCAACAATGGGGCCCTCCAGGGAGGGCCCCATGCCATAGTCATGCCGTCTCGAGCATAAGGAGACAAGAATTATGAAAACCGCTGCCATTTCCAAAACGCAGGCACCTGAGCAGGTGGCTGCCGATTTCACGCCAGAAGAAGATGCCGCTTTGCGAAAGGCGGCGTGGCGGCTGATACCGCTGTTGGCGCTGGCCTACTTCTTCAATTACCTCGACCGCACCAGCGTGGGATTTGCTGCGCTGACCATGAACAAGGATTTAGGGCTGACCGCTGCGCAATTCGGTATTGGCGCCGGCATCATGTTTGCCGCCTATTGCCTCTGCGAAGTGCCATCCAACCTGGCGATGTACCGCTTTGGCGCGCGCAAGTGGATTGCCCGCATCATGATTACCTGGGGACTGGCAGCGGCCGCGACTGCGTTGTCGGTGGGACCAAACAGCTTCTACGTCTTCCGCCTGTTGCTCGGCGTCGCTGAGGCTGGATTTTTTCCGGGCGTCATTTTCTTCCTGACGCTGTGGTTCCCGGCTAAATATCGGGCGCGCGTGCTGGCCTGGTTCACCGTCTCGACGCCCTTGTCGTCGCTCATTGGTGGCCCGGTTGCCGTCTGGTTGCTGCAATTCGATGGCGTGATGGGATTGACGGGATGGCAGTGGATGTTCATCGTTACCGGATTGCCTGCCTGCTTGTTGGGAGTGGTAGTGCTAGCCGTGTTGGCGGACAAGCCGGCCGATGCCAAGTGGCTCACCGAATCGGAGCGCGACGCACTCCAGGGGCTGCTAGAAAGAGAAGGGGCCACAGCCAAGACCCGGAAATCCATGAGAGGAGCACTCAAAGACCCGCGGGTCTATCTGATGGCACTCATCTCTTTCAGCTTCACCCTGGGTTCTTACGGGATCGGCATCTGGTTGCCGCAAATCCTGAAGACACATGGCGTCAGCATGAGTGCGACGGGATGGGTGTCCGCCATTCCCTACTTCTTTGCGACGATTGGCTTGATTGTGTGGGCTGCACACGTCGATAAAAACGGGCGTGCCATCAAGAACCTGGTGATCGCATGTTTTCTTGCTGCCGCCGCCATGGTCTTCTCGATTTCCTTTGCCAATCTGATTCCGGCGATGGTCGGAATTACATTCGCCTTGGTCGGAACGATTTCGGCACGCACTATCTTCTACACCATTCCCGGCAAGTTCTTGTCCGGGGAGGCCGCTGCTGGCGGTCTGGCTTTTATCAATTCGATTGGCGCATTGGGAGGCTTTGCCGGGCCCTACCTGGTGGGCTATCTGAAAGACATGACAGGTAGCTTTGCTGCGGGGATGATCGGTATGGCGGTTATCTTGACCGTCGCTGCGGGCTTGTCGCTCAGCATCCGTCTTTTCATGAAGGACAGCTAAGTCGACAGCGGCGCATGTACTAGCAAGGCTTTTCATTCCCCAATAATTACAGACCTTATTGTTCATTATCATCTCTCATAACGAATAACAAAGACCGTCTTCAGGATAGGTCATGCAATTTCAAGCCTCGTTGCCGATGCCTTTCAATCGCCCTTGACCTTGAACACACTGACCGTCTGCCTCAGCCTGGCCGCTTGATCTTCCAGCGCACCAGCCGCTGCGGCGGCTTGCTCGACCAGGGCAGCGTTCTGCTGCGTGACCTGGTCCATCTGCGTCATGGCCGTGTTGATCTGGCCGATACCTTCGGTCTGCTCCTGGCTGGCCACACTGATCTCCTGCACGATATCGGTCACCTGCCTGACGCTGCTCACCACCTCTTGCATGGTGGCGCCGGCCTGCGTCACCAGCGAGCTACCGTCGGCGACCTTGCTCACTGAGTCATCGATCAGCGTCTTGATCTCCTTGGCCGCCGCCGCCGAGCGCTGAGCCAGGCCGCGTACTTCGGAGGCGACCACGGCAAACCCGCGCCCCTGCTCGCCTGCCCGGGCCGCCTCGACAGCGGCGTTGAGCGCCAGGATATTGGTCTGGAAAGCAATGCCGTCGATAACGGAAATGATGTCCACGATGCGTTTGGAGGATTCGTTGATGCCGGCCATTTTCTGGACGACGTCACCGACCACGCTGCCGCCCCGCGCCGCGATCTCGGACGCCTGCGAGGCCAGCGCGCTGGCTTGGCGCGCGTTGCTGGCATTGTGCCCGACCGTCGAGGTCAGTTCTTCCATGGCCGATGCGGTCTCTTCCAGCGAACTGGCCTGTTGTTCGGTACGCGAGGAGAGCTCCAGATTGCCAGTGGCAATCTGGCTCGACGCGGTGGCCACCGTATCGGTGCCGCTACGTACCTCGCGCACGATGCCGGTCAGGTTATCGTTCATGGTCCGCAGTGCGCTGATCAGCATGCCGGTCTCATCCTTGCTTGCGGGCCGGATCTCGGCCGTCAGGTCGCCCGCAGCGACCCGCTGCGCCACCGCCACGGCCTGGCCCAGCGGGCCAGTGATGCTATGCGTGGCATACCAGGCTGAGAAGGTTGCCAGGGCGACTGCAGCCACAGTCAGGCCGAGCAGGATCTCCAGGGTCAGGGTATAGTCCGCCCGCATGGCGTCGATGCTTTGGCGGTTTTGTTTTTCCTGCAGCTCTATCATTGCCTGGATGTCGCTGAACCATTGATTCTGCGGCCCTTGCACGGCGGTCTGCAGGTAGCTGGCCGCGTCCTTCTCGCTGGACGCCTCGGCCAGCGCAATCACCTTGTCGAACTCCGGCCGCAGCTTGGCGCGGTCGGCTTCGATCGCAGCGCTCAGCTGCCTGGCCGCGTCGGTCTTGACCTGTGTCTGCAGTCTGGCGAAGGTATCGTCGTACTGCTTGCGCGCCTTGAGCACGATGTCCTTCTGACTGCGGCGCGTATCGGCATCGGTATAGAGAATGATATTGCGCAAGGAACGCACTTCGGTATTGAGGAAACCGCGCATGGCGTTGGCCGCGGCGATCTTGACGTTGTTCTCTTCGACGATGACCTCGGCCCGCCCGTTATTTGCCGCCAGGGCTTTCCAGCTCACCAGCGCTATCGCGCACAACAGAAAAAGCACTACTGCGAAGGCGATGGCCAGGCGCGTTCCGATTTTCAAATCCGAATATTTCACGAGTCTCCCTCCCCGAAAATTACCTATTGGCAGCATTTCTTATTAACACTTTATTACCATTTATCGCAAATTCACATCGACAAATGATGTTGTGGTGGAGATGCTGCCACAAGGATGGCTTGCGCGCTGAGGTGACCTCAAGTTTCTTTGTCGAGCTTATTCCTGAAAACAATTACAAGGAACGTCTGCCACCGCTGAATGCGGCACTTACGAAATTACAATGGCCCGTATGTCAGAGCTACTCACAACCGGAGCAACATTAGATTGCTCGCTGGTGTGGAAATGCCAAATGGAGCAGCGGATAAGGACGTCCTTGACCGTCTAATTCTGAGCGACCTGTCCTGGCAAAACCCAAGTGCAAGTAAAAGGCGGATGCTTGTTCGTTTTGTTCATTGACATCCGTCGTCAGAAAGGGCGACAAGCTCAGGGCGTATTCGACCAGGCCACGACCGACTCCTTTGCCATGATGGACCGGATCGACAAACAATGCCTCCATGTGCGAGTCATCCAATAACATGAAACCCAACGGCCAGTCGTTCTCGTCGACGGCCAATAGCAATGGAGCAGCTGGAAGAAATTCCCGGACCTCATTGGCAATTTCCGCATAATCCTTCTGGCTCAAAAAATCATGCGTGGCCAGTACCGCATTGCGCCAGATCTCCAGTACGCGATCACCATCCTCGCGATGTGATTTTCTGATATTCATCATACGTCTCTAGGTGGCAGTCGGCGTTGTCGGGCCTGTGCTGACAAAATCAATATCGAATTCCTCACACTCGAAGTCATCCGGCGGTTCCCAAAGTGTGCTCGCGATCTCGAATATATGGTCAGGCACCAGCATCGAGAATGTGGGACCTTGCTCTTCATTCCTGCGTCGGACACGTTCGCGACGAAGTTCCAGAGGTGCGTCAAGCACATGCATACGAAGTGCAAATCCTTCGTCTACGATGCGCCGGCAGAACGCCATTCGCGGCGCTTGCTGGATCAAGCCGAGTTCCAGTACAACATCTCGCCTTGAAGCCAGTATTTTTTGGCTATGAATCCAGATCAGGTCTAACAAACGCTCTTTACGCTGGACATACCATGGGACGAAATCGCCTTCGGGACGATCTGGACTAAAGAGCTTGGCGAACCACTCATCGAGCGGAATATGGACACCTCCGATATTTTCCGCCATGGCGGCACTGAATGTGGATTTGCCGGCCCCGACAGGGCCTTCCACGAGATGCACTTGATTCATTACGTAATTTTTCAGTAACAGGCCACGATTGTACGCGGATCGGTGGAGGTCTGGAATGGGTGGCGGCTTCAACCGCCGATTGCGGATCTTCGCAGTTCTCTGCGAGGTAGTCCAAGACTTTTGCCAGCGCAATCAGACAGGCGTAGCGGCTGGATTGCCTGCAACTGCCGGATTCATCGCCAGGCAAGCATCACATTCCGGCTTCAGGGCGGGATAGCGATCCGGGAAGTGATCGTGGGTGAAGCGCCCCTCCGATACCGTCGGAAAACCGATCGTGGAGCTTTGGGCTATTCAGACGCGTCAATACGCTGATACCCAGCGGCTTTGCCGTCGACTGAAGTTCGCTGGGTACGACCAACCGCTTGAGATTGTTGGAGTGTGGCCAATGCGTCAGCCTGGCCGCCACCCGTCGCTTCAACAAAGATACGCAATGGACTGCCATGCAATCCTTCGCCGGCAAGATCAGCTGTTGATGTAGCTGGTCTTCACCGTGGTGAAGAACTCGACCGCGTACTGTCCCTGCTCCCGCGCGCCGTAGCTGGATGCCTTTCTTCCGCCGAATGGCACATGCGGATCAACACCGGCTGTCGGTGCGTTGACCATCACCATTCCTGCCTGCGCCTGCTTCTTGAAGAAAGACGCGCTCTTCAGGGAGCGGGTGACAATACCCGCTGACAGACCGAAGGGCGTGTCATTGGCAACGGCTATCGCTTCTTCCAGGCCATCCACCTTGATCACGCTGGCGACCGGCCCGAAGATCTCTTCCCGATTGATGCGCATGCCATTGCTGGTCCCGATGAACAAGGCCGGGGTCATGTAATAGCCGGGCTGACCAGCAATCTCAGGCTGCGCCATTCCACCGAAGACCAGCTCTGCGCCCTCCTGTTTCCCGACTTCAACGTAATCGAGATCCTGTCGGAGTTGGGCGGCGTCAACGACGGGTCCCATCTGCGTGGCGGGATCACGGGCGTCACCCACGACAAGAGATTGAAGACGGGCGCAGAGTTTCTCCACGAACGCGTCATGGATGCCGCGCCCGACAATGAGTCGCGAGGAAGCCGTGCAACGTTGTCCGGTCGAGAAAAATGCTCCGTTCAGGGCACAATTGACGGCGATATCCAGATCGGCATCATCGAGCAGCACAAGTGGATTCTTCCCGCCCATCTCCAACTGGAATTTGGCCATCGTTCCTGGCCGCTCCACGCAGGTACGGGCAATATGGCGCCCGGTCCCCTCCGAACCGGTGAAGGACACTGCGGCGATACGGGGATCGACGATGAGACTGTCGCCGACATCACGTCCGCGCGCCATCACGAGATTGAATACGCCGGCGGGCAAACCGGAGCGGCTGAGGATCTCGGAGAGCATCCACGCACTGGCGGAGACCGCATCGGCAGGCTTGAACACAACGGCATTGCCATAGGCCAATGCAGGAGCGATCTTCCACGCGGGAATGGCCATGGGGAAATTCCACGGTGTAACGATACTGACCACACCGAGCGCTTCGCGCGTCACCTCGACGTCTATTCCCGGACGGGTCGATGCCTGCAGATCGCCCGTGGTTCGCAAGCATTCTCCCGCGAAGAACTTGAAAATCTGGCCAGCGCGAACCACCTCCCCCACTGCCTCGGCGAGAATCTTTCCCTCCTCGCGCGCCAACAGCTCGCCCAGCTCTGCCCGTCTGGCCAGAATTTCGCTTCCTACGCCATCCAGGATATCGAAGCGCTGCTGGGGTGTGGTCCTCGCCCACAGAGGCTGCGCTGCCGCCGCTGCTGCGATGGCCAGATCGATCTGGTCCTTGCTGGCACGGGCATACAGACCGATGAGATCGCGCGTGTCGGAGGGATTGATGTTCTCGGCAACACTGCTGCCCTCGATCCATTCGCCTGCGATGTAGTTCTTGAAGATTTCTTGATTGTTCATGCGGTATGTCTCAGTGATACAGGCCATGTACGCGACCAAACAGGCGTGTCAGGCCGACAATGGCGTCGATGTTGGGTGTGGCGATGCCCAGGTGTCTTCCGATCTGGCTGACGATGGTGACGATGTTGTCCAGTTCCAGCGCACGTGCCGCTTCGACGTCCTGCAGCATCGAGGTCTTGAACGCGCCCAGCCTTTCGGTGACCGAGTGGCGCTGCTCGGGTGTCTCGTCAATTTCCAGCCCGAGCCGCCGGCCGATGCGTGCGGCCTCTTCCATCGCCGAGGAACAGAACGTCCGCACCAAGGGATCCGCCAATATCAGGTCACCCGTTGCGCCCGTGAGGGCCGATACCGGATTCATCGTCAGGTTCCCCCACAGCTTGTACCAGATGTCACGACATACATTGTCTGACTGCCTCACCGCGAACCCTGCCGAAGTCAGCAGCTCGGCGATCCTCTCCAGAGGATGCGACAACTGCCCGGAGGGGTGACCGATGACCAGGCCATTGCCCATGTTGTGGCGGACCTGTCCGGGAGAGATCACCGAAGCACTGGCGTGAACCACGGTTCCGATCACCCTCTCGACGGGCAGGTGGCGGGCGATGATTCCATCAGGATCGACGGTATCGACGGACAATCCCGCCAACGCCGGGAGGACCTGTGCGAACCACCATGGCACACCGTTCATGGCAGGCAGGATCCAGGTCTGTGGGCCGATGAAAGGCGCCAATCCCTTGACCATCCCGCTGAGCGCTGGCCCTTTCGTTGCAATGACCAGTACATCGGGTACGCCCAGCTCCGCCATGTCATCACTGGCCCGTGCCGGCAGCTGGATCAAGCCCTCCTGCGTGTGCAGACGCCAGCCATGCTCACGCAACCCGGCCAGCGTATCGCCCCTGGCCAGCACGCCCACATCGGCATTCCCGGCGGCGGCCAGCCGTGCGCCCAGCAAGCTGCCAATCGCACCGGCGCCGGCTATGCAGACCTTCATGGCGAAATATCTCCTTTGGCCTTTCTGAGATTGGCCTTGAAGAGGTCGGGCACGCGTTCATCGAAACCCAGTGCGACGCGCCGCACCTCGGGAGAGTCCGTCGGCGCATGGCCAACGCCGAGGGCGCTGGCCCGGGGCGCCGCGATGGACGTGACCGTTCCGCTGATGCGACCGATGCCGGTGATTTCGCATTCCACCACTTGCCCGGCATCGACGCTGCGGGAATGACATGGCGTTCCCATCAGGATCACATCGCCCGGCGAGAGCGTAATGTGGCGGGCCAGATCGGCGATGACGTAATGCGGTCCCCAGATGGTCTCGTCACCGATATGCGCCTCCTGGACAACCAGGCCATTGACGTAGGTCCTTAAAGTCTGTTCGAACAGATTCACCCCCCGGACAATACCGGGACCGATGGGGAGCAAGGTATCGGCACCTTTGACGCGCAACATGCTTCCCTGATCCGTATCGCGGAAATCCTGCAAGCCCATGTCCAGAGCAGGGCAGAATCCCTCGATATAGTCCCAGGCCTCATCGGGGGTGACGTTGCGGCAGGTCTTTCCGATTACCACGGTGTATTCGCCCTCGTAATTCAGGTACTTGCAGTCTTCCGGCTTGAGAATCTGTCCACGATGCCCATTCAATGCCGTCGGCGGCTTGGTGAAGTAGGTCGGCGTTTCGGTCGGGCGTGCCTTGTTCCGCGTTTCGACACTGCGCGAGCTGTAGCTGATGTGGACAGCGATGATCTTGCTCGGTGCCACCGGCGGCAGATAGGTCAGCGAGTCCGCTGCCAGATAGCGGCCGTCGTCCAGCTTGAGTTGCCCGGCATGGGCGCCGGATTCGACCATGACACCCCAGAAGGCACTGCCGCCGATCAGGACTCGTCGACGTTCGACTCTTGGTCCCTGCATGACCGCAGGCAATTCCGCAAATGGAAATTCGAAATTCATTCAATACTCCTGTGATGCTTGAAAATGAGCTCGGCGAAATTAAAGATCCTTCTTCACGCCAGCGACCACGAGACCACCCGCCAGCAAAAGAAATGCCGCGATCACGTACATGCCGATTGCAGTGGTGCCGGTGGCATCCTTGATCCATCCGACCAGGAACGGACTGGCGAATCCGGCGAGATTGCCGATCGCATTGATGATGGCCACACCAGCCGCCGCAGCCACCCCGCCCAATACGGCGGTGGGCAGTGTCCAGAACACTGGTGCCAGGCATTGCAGTCCCATGCTCGCGATGGACAGGCTGATCATCGCCAGCAGGGTATTGCCACTCCAGATGACGGCGCCGATCAGGCCCGCTGCGGCCACGATGGCAGAGATCGCATAGTGCCAACGGCGCTCACCGGTCTTGTCCGAGTGCCGTCCCACGATGACCATGGCGGCAATCCCGAAGGCATAGGGAATGGCGGAAAGCAAACCGATATGCAAGGGGCTGGCCACACCTGTGGCCTTGATGATGGACGGCAGCCAGAAGCCGAAACCGTACTGCCCCATGGAACTGCCGAAATAGACGATGGCCAGCAGCCAGACCAGCGGATGCCTGAATGCGGAAGCGGCCGAGACGTGCACCTTGATCTTGTTTTCCGCATCGATATTGGTCTGCAGGATCGCTTTGTCGGTCTCCGACAGCCACGTGGCATCGGAAATGCGGTCATCGAGATAGAACAGCACGCTGATACCGATGAGCAGCGACGGCACCGCCTCTACCAGGAACAGCCATTGCCATCCGGCCATGGCGTTGACGCCGCTCAGGTTCTGCAACACCCAGCCCGAAGCGAGACCGCCAAATACCCCGGCGATGGGAATGGCGGTCATGAAGAGCGCAATGATGCGGCTGCGCCGACGTGCCGGATACCAATAGGTGAGATAAAGGATGATGCCCGGGAAAAATCCCGCTTCGGCCGCGCCGATCAGGAAGCGCACCACATAGAAGGACATCTCGCCACCAACGAAGGCCATGGTCGCCGTGAGCAGCGCCCAGGTGATCATGATGCGCGCGATCCAGCGGCGGGCCCCGACCCGGTGCATGATCAGGTTGCTGGGCACCTCGAAAAGAAAATAGGCAATGAAGAAGATCCCCGCTCCCAGCCCATATACGGTCTCGCTGAACTTGAGATCCTGCAGCATCTGAAGCTTGGCAAAGCTGATATTGACGCGATCGACGAAGGCGACCACAAAGCATAGGCAAAGAAAGGGGATCAAGCGTCGGGTCACGTGGCCATAGATGGCTTCCTCTGTTCTTGGCTGTTCGCTCATGGCGGCATGGGCCACATTGCTTGTCATGATATGTCTCCGGTGTGGTGTGGCTGTCTTATGTTCTTATTGGGCTGGGAACCAGATGTGGATGTTTCCGGTACCCCGGGCATTCTCGTATTCGGACAATACCTCGCCCTTGGCGCGACATTCACTGCCGCCCATCGCACCGAGCATCTGCAGGTAGTGGGCACCGAACGCCTCCCAGGGGGCGCAACGATATTCGTCCTGCCAGCGATCCAGGATCTGATCGTGACGGCCTTCCACCATCAGGCTGATCGCTCTCTTGTCGCTGGCGACGTTTTCCGGCGAGGAAACGTTGGTCTCATGGAAGATGCGCGGATGCGTCGGCTTCCAGTCGATACCATTGAACTTGTGGCTGAGGGCGCCGGATGCCAGCAGTACCACCCGCAGTCCGCTACGGCTGATCGCCTCGCCGATGGCTTCGCCGGAACGCAGGAAGTGCGGCCATTCGCAATTCTGGCAAGAGCTTATCGACACGACAGGGGTATCCGACAATTCCAGCCGCAAGTGCTTGATCAGATTCAAGGTCGCATATTGACGCTCAAGGCCGGGATTGCTGACTGCGCGGTTGTAGCCGCCGCGCTCGCGGGAAACCGCTTCGATCTGCCATGCCAGTTCCGGATAGCCGCGATAGTCGTAGGGAACGCCGTGCAGATACCACGGCATTTCATCCGAGACATAGCTACCGGTGTAGCGCTGACCGGCATCGATCAGGTGATACCCGGTGGTGAACCAGTGGCTGTCGAAGACAAGCACCACATCCGGCTTTTGTGCCTCGATCCTTTCGCGCAGCCTGGCGTAGCCCGCAATCAGGTCGGAGTCCTGACCTGCTCCCATGGCACGACGAAATTCCTCACATTGCATCAGTCCCGGATGGTGCGACACCAATGCAGAGCCAACAATCTTTCCCATTTTTCATTTCCTCTTAACGATGACTGAAGCTAGGCGTGAACGCCTTCTTTGGAACCACGACATCCTTGACATCGCAGAAGAATTCGAAGCTCCAGTTCCCTCCTTCGCGACCGATCCCGCTTCTCTTGATGCCGCCGAACGGCGCCTGCAAGTCCCGGATGCCAAAGCTGTTGATCCAGATGAAACCGGTGCGCACCTGCTGGGCCAAGGCCGTAGCGTGCCCGGTTTCTCCATAGCACACCCCGCCCAGGCCGTAGTCGGTACCATTGGCCAGCGCGACGGCTTCTTCATCGCTAGCGAAGGTCTGCAGCGTCAATACCGGCCCGAACACTTCGTTCTGCACGATCTCGTCGGTCTGACGCAGATTGGTCAGCATGGTGGGCTGGAAATACTGCGCGCCGAATTCCGCCTTCCGTCCTCCCCATAGCAAGCGGGCGCCCCCATCCACGGCGCGCTGGACGAAGCCCGCAACGCGATCTACCTGACGTGGATGGATGATGGGACCGACTTCGGTGCCGTCCATCCTGGGGTCGCCGATGACCAGCTTCGCAACGAAGTCCCGCATCAATGCGGTAAATTCCTCGGCGACTTTTTCGTGGACCAGGAATCTGGTGCCGGCCAGGCAGACTTGCCCTGCGTTGCGATACATGAGCGCACCGGTGGCAGCAGCACTCCCCAGGTCCGCATCTTCCAGGACGATGAACGGGCTCTTGCCACCCAGCTCCAGGCTGCAGGGCACCAGGTTCTCGGCCGCCGCCTTGGCAATCCATTTCGCCGTGGGCACGCTGCCCGTGAAAGAGATCCGGGAGATGCGGGGGTCACTGACCAGCTTCGCACCGGTTCTCGCTCCCGTGCCCTGGACGATATTGAAGACACCCGGCGGAAGGCCGGCCGCATCGGCGGCGTCGGCAAGCAGGGACGACGTCAATGGCGCCCACTCGGGCGGTTTCAGGATGCAGGTATTGCCGGCAGCCAGCGCCGGCCCCAACTTCCAGGTCGACAGCATCAGCGGAGAGTTCCAGGGCGTGATGATCACGGCTACGCCAGCAGGATCATGGCGCACGATGTGATGTGCCTGCTCCGTATCGATGGGATGATCTTGCAGCGACAGCGCGTGCTGCGCAAACCACTTGATGTTCAGGACGGCGCGCGGAACGACTCCATGACGCATGCGCGAAAGCAGAACGCCCGCATCAACGCTCTCCAGGCGACAGAACTCATCTGCACGCTTGCCGATCTCGTCGGCAAAGCGATCCAGATATACCTTGCGCTGGACGGCGCCCATGGCGGCCCATGCCGGGAAGGCCGCCAGCGCGCTCTGAACGGCCTGTTCGACATGCTCGTCCAGCCCCTCGCTGACCTGGGCCAGCGGCCGCTGGTCAATCGGACTGAACACATCAAAGCGCTCGCCGGATGACACGCGTCTTCCACCAATATAGTGATCGGGGGATACCGAAATCCCCTCCACTTCAATTCTTCCTTCAGACATGCGATTTCTCCATCTATCTATCGTTATCGCGGTACTCCAAGATCATGTTCGGCACTGATCGAACCTTGCCGCTGCATGCTCATGTCAATAGCCCGTTCCGGTGGTCAGCGTCTTGGGCGTCGCCTGTTGCCTGAAGCGCGAGAGCAATCCCCGCGTGGCCTGAGCCAACAAGGTGGCATCGACTCCGACGGCCACGAAGCTGGCACCCAGTGCAAGATAGTGTTTTGCGAGACGCTCATCGGTCGTCAAGATGCCGCACGCTGTCCCGACCTCTTTCAGGGTGGCAATGGCGCTCTCGATCAGATGCATGACCTCGGGATGTCCCGGCTGCCCGAGGTAGCCCATGGATGCAGACAAATCGGCCGGGCCGATGAACACGCCATCCACACCAGTAACCGAGGCAATCTCCCTGATGTTTTCCACCGCGCGGCGTGTCTCCACCTGGACCAGCAGACAAATATCGTCGTTTGCGCCGTGCAGGTAATCGGGAATGGCGCCCCAGCGCGAGGAACGTGCCAGTCCACTGCCCACGCCACGTATGCCTGCCGGGGGATAGCGCACTGCCGTGACCAGCTCCAGAGCCTGCTCCCTGGTTTCCACCATGGGCACGAGCAAGGTGGTGGCGCCGATCTCCAGCACCTGCTTGATCAAGGCGGGGTCGCCGTGCGGGATGCGAACCACCGGATGACTTGCGTACGCAGCGATGGCCTGCAGCGATTGCAACATGGTGCGCAGATCATTGGGAGCATGCTCCCCATCGATCAGTAACCAGTCGTATCCGGCGGTCGCGCAGATCTCCGCGCAATAGGAATCGGCCAGCCCCATCCACAGGCCGATGAGCGCCTCGTTCCCGGCTAGCGCCTGCTTGAATCGGTTCTTCGCTTCCATCATGCGAATCTCACTGAAATCGATCCCAGCGCACCATAGTCCGCGTGGAAAGTATCGCCTGCGGCGCAAGCGACCGGTCGGGTGAAGGATCCGCCCAATACGATCTCGCCGGCATTGAGGCCCTCGCCGTGCTGGGCGAGCTTGTTGGCGAGCCAGACGATGCCGTTGGCGGGATGCCCCAGGACCGCCGCACCCAGACCGCTCTCTTCAATCACCCCGTTCTTGAACAGCAGCGCACCTGCCCAGCGAAGATCGACTTCATCAGGCCGGACAGCACGATTTCCCAGGACGATGCCGGCGTTGGCGGCGTTATCGGCGATGGTGTCGCGCACCTGGCGCGGCTTCTTCGTTTCGCGGTCAAATTGTTCGATCCGCGCATCGATCAGCTCCAAGGCCGGGATGACGTAATCAGTCGCGTTGAGGACATCGAAGAGCGTAACGTCCGGCCCCATCAGTGGCTTGGCCAGGATGAAGGCGAATTCCACCTCGAAACGGGGAACGATGAAGCGGCTTGCGTCGACTTGCTCGCCATCACGCAGAAGCATGCTGTCCAGCAGCGTCCCATAGTCCGGTTCGGTAATCTGCGATGCCAGCTGCATGGCGCGCGAAGTCAGACCGATCTTGTGGCCGATCTTCTTTCTGCCTTGCCGAAGCTGCAGCTGGATCCACTCACGCTGGATCGCGTAACTATCAGTCACGGTCATGTCAGGATAGCGATGGCTGAACTGGCGAACTTGCTGGCGCGTGACTTCCGCTTGCTCAAGTTCGCCCGCCAAAATGCGGTGTGTCGCTGCATCCAGCATGTTGTCTCCCTGCGCGGCAATCATCTGCCCGCAATCTGTTTATTGAATTGGATGGGCGGATTGTGCGGGGATCTGCATGACGCGGCAAACAATGATTTTTTGACGATTATCAGGATTAACTTGATAATGCCGGCATGTCACTTACACGGTTCACCCTGCGGCAGATCGAGGCATTCGCTTGCGTAGCGGAGATGCATAGCTTTGGCGCGGCGGCGCAGAGACTCGGCATGACCCCGCAAGCGGTAAGCCAACTGGTCGCCGAACTGGAAAACATCCTGGCCTTCCGGCTGTTTGACAGAACCACGCGCAGGGTCATTCTGTCTTCGGCTGGCCGTGATTTCCTCCCCTCGGCGGAAACCATTCTCCGGCATGTACGCGCCGCCGAGAGCGCTGCCGACGACGTGCGCAACCAGGCCGCAGGAGTCGTGCGAGTTGGTGCACCACTGGTTCTTGCGAGCACGGCGCTGCCGGCCGCCATCACGCTATACAACAGCTTGCGCCCCAAGGTCGTCATCAGGGTCAGGGACCTGCCGGTCGATTCCCTGGTGGATGCGGTCGCGGCAGGCGATGTGGATATCGCCATCGGACCTGACCGGGCTGTTCCCGCCAGCGTCAAGCAGCAGGCGGTATTCAACAGCCTGTGGGTGCTCTGGTGCTCGCGCAGTCACCCTCTTGCGAAGAAGCGGCGACTGCGATGGAGCGACCTCCGGGGTACCCCCCTGGTCGCGGCTGGCAGAGACCATGAGCACAACGTCACGCAGATGCGCCTGAGCACACCGGAGGGAGAGCGCGTCACGCCCATTGACGTGGTGGACAATATCTCGACCGCCCTGGGCATCGCGGCCCAGGGCGTCTCCGCGACGCTTTGCCCGGCCTACGTCGGTGCGCTTGCCCAGGCATACGGATTGATCTCCAGACGCGTCACTCACCCCGAGGTGTTGCGCAAGGTTTGCCTCTACTCCTCTACCGTGCGCGATCCCTCGCCCGGAGTGAGCGGCTTTGCCGACTTTCTGGCGCCATGGCTGCTGGAGTGGTCCAGGAGCCTGGACAGGGAAAGTCCCCCGCTGGGCGAAGAAGACAGCAGACGCTAGCCGTCGCTCGCCGGATTTCTCGCGCACTGATGGATGGCACGCGATGATGAGGACCTTCGGATCCAGTTGCGCCAATCCCGCATTACCCCATTCCACACAATCCGTTCTGCCAATCCGCTCCTGAGGGAAGCGCAGCACTGACACCGCCATAGCCAGCTACGCGCGTCTCAATGGCAGGAGCATGCTGCGGCATCGAGGCTTGCCCCCCAGCTTGCGTTCCTGCCTTAGCGGCGCATCGCCGCAAAACCGGCCGAGCACGCTGCCCTGTTGCAGCATGTGCGAGAAAAAGCTAAGCTTGTTCTATCAGCTAAATATTAGTTCTACCAGATAGAACAAGAGACAAAGAACATGGCACGATCACGCGAAACCGCACAGTCCCCCAACGGCATATCGCCCAGTGGCATCGATGTCCTCGATCGCGCAGCCGCAATCCTCTTTGCATTCAGGCGCGATGACGCACCGCTCACGCTGACCGAGATTTCCAACCGGACCGGTCTCTACAAGAGCACGGCGCTGAGGCTGGTCGGTGCGCTTTGTCATCACCGCCTGTTATTGCGACTGCAGGACGGCCGCTATCTGTTGGGCGCAGCCACCTTCAATCTGGGAGCGATCTACGAGTCGACACTGAACCTGTCTGACGTCCTGATGCCGCTCATGCGCCAACTCAATGAAGACTCCGGCGAGTCGGTCTCCTTCCATGTGCGCGACGGCGACAAGCGCGTCTGCCTTTATCGCATCAGCTCGCGGCATTCGCTGCGCGCCGAAGTTCAGCAAGGCGATGTGCTTCCGCTGGATCGTGGCGCCAGCGGACGCGTCTTGTCGGCGTTCGGCGGGGCCACAGGAGAACCCTATGACACCGTGCGCCACACGATGTGCTACATGTCACTAGGCGAACGCGATGCCGAGACCGCCGGCATATCGGCTCCGGTGTTGGGCGCGGCAGGCAGCCTGGTCGGCGCACTCGGCCTGGTCGGTCCGGTCAGCCGCCTCAATGGCGAGGCCATGGAGCGTTATCGTCCGCTCCTGCTCGATTACGCAGCCCAGGCGACCCACCTGCTAGGGGGTGATCCGACGCCGCTCAAGGAGGCTGCAGCACGCTAGTCCGCCCGCACGTTCAAGTATTGGGGCAATACGCAGAGCGCATGAAGACGCTCCCTGAAACATCCAAGATCAAACCAGATCCCGATTCATATAACAGGAGATACGCCAAATGATCCCGTGGTACAAACAATTGACAAAGCCCGAAAAGCGCACGTTCTGGGCCTGCTTCAGCGGATGGGGTCTGGACGCCATGGATACGCAGATGTATGCCTTGACGATTCCAACGCTCATCGCGCTGTGGGGCATGACCAAGGGGGAAGCGGGCATTCTCGGTACCGCCGTACTGATCATGGCCGCGCTGGGGGGCTGGATCGCGGGCATTCTCTCTGATCGCTACGGACGCGTGCGCATTCTTCAGGTGACCATCGCCTGGTTTTCGCTATTCACCTTTCTTTCCGCCTTCACCGATTCGTTCTGGCAATTGCTGATCACGCGCAGCCTGCAAGGTATCGGCTTTGGCGGCGAGTGGGCGGTTGGCGCCGTGCTGATCAGCGAAACCATCAATCCCCAGTTGCGCGGACGTGTCGTGGGTGCATTGCAAGCGGGTTGGGCAATCGGCTATGGCATCGCGGTATTGCTGACCACCTTGCTGTTCAACTACATGCAGCCGGATATCGCATGGCGCGTGCTGTTCGCCCTGGGCATCGTTCCCGCCCTGCTGGTTCTGTGGATCCGCCGCAATATCGAAGAAGCACCGGTGTACGCGCGGCAACGCGCCCAGGCCAACACCGAAAAGATCAGCATCTGGGAAGTCTTTGCCCCCGCGAACCGCGCCACTACCCTGAAGGCCATCCTCCTGACGTTCGGGATCTACGGCGGCAATTACGTCATGATTACCTGGTTGCCGGCTTACCTGAAGCTGGTCCTGAACCTGTCGATCAATAATGTCGGTGGCTACCTGGCGATCAATATCCTCGGCTCGTTCGCCGGTGCCTTCCTCAATGGCTGGATGGCAGATGCCTTCGGCCGTCGCAAGACCTTCATGATCATCGCCTGCCTGCAAGCCGTGACCGTCTGCATCTACACCATGGCACCCATCAACCTTGCAGTCACGCTGGTACTGGGCTTCGTCCTGGGAACGCTGCAATCGGGCACGGCGGCAGGCACCGGCGCATTCCTTGCCGAATTGTTCCCCACGCGCATCCGTGGCGCAGCTCAGGGGCTCTGCGGTAACGCCGGCCGCGCCATCGGAGCCGTCATGCCGACGCTGGTCGGTGTGGTCAGTGCGAAGGCCCAGTTGGGCGTGGCCATGGGCATCTGCGCCGGGACCGCATATCTGGTGGTGGTGATCGCCGCCATGATGCTGCCGGAAACCCGCGGCCGCGACCTGTCGAAGGTCGAGTGAGCCGCTTTATTCCCTCTCTCCAGGATTTCCCATGATTATCGATTGCCACGGCCACTACACCACCGCCCCCAAGGCATTGGAAGAGTGGCGCAACCGGCAGATCGCCAACCTGAATACGCCCGGGCTCGGCCCCAAGGTGGCCGAGTTGCAGATCAGCGACGACGAACTGCGCGACTCCATCGAGACCAACCAGTTGCGGCTGATGAAGGAGCGCGGCGCCGATCTGACCATCTTCTCGCCACGGGCCTCCTTCATGGCACATCACATTGGCGACCTCAACACCAGCCAGACCTGGGCGGCGATCTGCAACGAGCTGTGCCATCGCGTCTCGCAACTGTTCCCCGACCACTTCATCGGCGCGGCCATGCTGCCCCAGTCGCCCGGCGCCGATATCCGCACGTCCATTGCAGAGATGGAAAAGTGCGTCAAGGAATACGGCTTCGTCGGCATCAACCTCAATCCCGATCCCTCGGGCGGCCACTGGACCTCGCCGCCGCTGTCGGACCGCAGCTGGTATCCGCTGTACGAAAAGATGGTGGAGCTGGACGTGCCGGCCATGATCCACGTGAGTACCAGCTGCAATGCCTGCTTCCACACCACCGGCGCGCACTACCTCAATGCCGATACCACGGCCTTCATGCAGTGCCTGACCTCGGACCTGTTCACGGATTTCCCCACGCTGAAGTTCCTGATCCCGCATGGCGGCGGCGCGGTGCCGTATCACTGGGGCCGTTTCCGCGGGCTGGCACAGGAAATGAAGAAGCCATTGCTCAAGGACCATCTGCTGAACAACATCTTTTTCGATACCTGCGTCTACCACCAGCCAGGCATCGACCTGCTGACCCGCGTGATCCCGGTGGAGAACGTGTTGTTCGCCTCCGAGATGATCGGCGCGGTACGCGGCATCGACCCAGAGACCGGTCATTACTACGACGACACCAAGCGCTACATCGAGGCGGCCAACCTCAGCGCCGCCGAGCGCCACCAGATCTACGAAGGTAATGCCCGTCGCGTCTTCCCGCGCCTGGATGCCGCCCTGACACAGAAAGGACTGTGAGCATGAGCACATCGATGATGAACCAGCTGGGCGTGGTCAAGCGCCATATCGCGCGCGCCGATGCCGGCGTGGCGGAGCAACTGGGCCGCTATGGCGTGGCCACCGTGCACGAGGCGCAGGGCCGCACCGGTCTGCTCAAGCCCTACATGCGCCCGATCTACGCCGGCGCATCGGTCTCGGGTACGGCCGTGACGGTGCTGCTGCACCCGGGCGACAACTGGATGATGCATGTGGTGGCCGAGCAGATTCAACCGGGTGACATCGTGGTGGCAGCGGTCACCGCCGAGTGTACGGATGGCTACTTCGGTGACCTGCTGGCCACCAGTTTCATGGCGCGCGGGGCGAAGGCGCTGATCATCGACGCCGGCGTGCGTGACGTGAAGGTGTTGAAGGAGATGGGCTTCCCGGTATGGAGCAAGGCGATCAGCGCCAAGGGCACCATCAAGGCCACGCTGGGCTCGGTCAACATCCCGGTGATCTGCGCCGGAGCATTGGTCAACCCAGGTGATGTGATCGTGGCCGATGACGATGGCGTGGTAGCTGTTCCCGCTGCCGACGCCCCCCGCGTGGCCGCCGCTGCTCAGAAGCGCGAAGACCTGGAGGGCGAAAAACGCGCCCAGCTGGCAGCAGGCGTGCTGGGTCTGGACATGTACAAGATGCGTGAACCGCTGGCTGCGGCAGGATTACGGTACATCGATTGATGTCTTAGACCCGCATTCATGACAGGAGGAGAAGATGGCCTGGTTCAAACGACATAACATCGGCTTCGTTGCCTTATCGTTGGTTTTCGCGGCAGCATGTGCCAATCCCCTCAATGATGCGCCGGCAAGCGTGCAGCGCATCCTGGCACCGACAGGCTCGCTTCGCGTGGGCGTATATGCCGGCAGTCCCTCCTCGATTATCGCGGGAGACTCGCCGGCCGATGCCCGGGGAGTCGGACACGATCTTGGAAAAGCGCTGGCGGCCCGGCTGGGGGTGCCATTCAATGCCGTGGTCTTTTCGTCGAATGCGCTCGTCCTGGCCGCCGTCAAAGCAGGGACGGTCGATGTGACGTTTGTGAACGCGGCCGAAGAGCGCGCTCAGGACATGGATTTCACCAGCAGCTACATGGATGTGGAAAAGAGCTTTCTGGTGCCGGCCGATTCCCCGTTCAAATCCCTGGCGGATATCAAGTCGGCCGACATCAGAGTCGGCGTGAGCGCAGGCAGCACATCGGCAGAAGAACTCCGGCCACTCTATGCGCATGCCCAGCTGGTCAAGGTTCCGACGCTGGCCGACGCCAGGAAGATGCTGGCCAGGCATGAGCTCGACGCCTTCGCTACCAATGACGCCATCCTGTTTGAAATGTCGGACAAGCTGGCGGGCTCGCATGTATTGTCCGGTCACTGGGGACTGGAGCACTTTGCCGCCGCCATCCCCAAGGGGCGGGACGCGGCCATCAGCTATCTGAATGCCTTCATTGGCGAAGCAGTCGCTGATGGCACCGTCAAGGCCGCGATCGACAGAGCCCATTTGCGCGGCACGCTCTCACGTCCAGAAAACTGAAGCTCGTCCGCAAGAGAAGCTGCTGACGGGTGACTTCTGCGTGAATCGGGGCGTGCCGGGATGCTTGATCGCAGCCCATGGCGACAAGCAGCAAGCCCCACGACGCAAGTTACAATTGCAATCACCCCGTCAGTCAGCCAAGACCAGCGGCTGGCGCCCTACCCCCAAGGGCGCGGCCCGCGTGTAGAAATCGACGTAGAGCTTCCCTGCCAGCAGATCTTCCCGATCTTTTCCCTGCAATACGATCGTTGCTCTTCCGGTCTTCTGGCGTTGTCGCAACAGGTTCGCGATCACCGGTCCCGGCCTGTCGATCTCGCCGTGCTGCAGCGTCAGGCTGATCACATCGGATGCTGCAATATTCCTGGCGCTGGCGTGATAGTCCAGCCGGGCAGTGACAGGATCGTAGGCAAGCTCTACGCGCACCGACGCATTACCCGGTTGTTCCAGGACGATGGTCTTGATTCGCCTGAGTCCAGGTGCCTTGCCCGCGATCAGCGCCGGCGTACTGAACGGTGGCCGCCGTGGCCCGATCTTTTGCTCCCATCCGTAGGCAAGACCAAGCAATGCCGACTCTGCAAATTCCGGACCAAGAAGCTCCAGCGATACCGGCAAGCCATCTTCGGTAAACCCGACCGGCAATGCCAGCGCTGGCATTCCCGTCGTGGCGCTCAGCTGGCAATTCAGCGCGCCTCCCTGCGGCTCGCCGATCAAGGCGGCCTTACGTTGAATGGTGGGATAGACGAGCGCATCGACATGGTTCCTTTGCATGACATCGTCCATCAGGCTCTTCAAGGCGCTGCGCTTGCGCATGACCTTCTCCAGCTCCTCCCGCTCGTTCGGGTTCTGCAGGTCAACGCTGTTACGCAGCCGCAGGCCAGCCTCAAGCAGCTCATGCTCCATGCCGCGCTCCAGTATCTCGCCGAGGCTACCGACAGCTGCGCCCGGATGGCTCTTGAGATAAGCGCTCAGGTCATACTTGAATTCATAGGGAATGATGCTGCTGCCGCGTAGCAGATCGTCGAGCTCCGGAATGGCCACGTCGCTCACGGTCGCGCCCTGTTCCTTGAGCCGTTGCAGTGCCTTGTTGATCGCGGCAGACACTTCCGCATCCTCGGGCGCCGTGCCGAAGAGGGAGCGGATGACGCCGATACGTGCTCCTTGCAGGCTGTCCGCCCGCAAACCGTCACGATACGATTTCGGTACGTGGCGATTGGCGTCCGCGGTGGAACTATCCTGTGGGTCGCTGCCAACCGTGGCGTCAAGCATGATCGCCAGATCCTCCACCGACCTTGCCAGCGGGGCGGCGACATCCTGGGTCGAGGACAAGGGCATCACACCACTGCGGCTGGCCAATCCACGGGTCGTGCGCAAGCCGAACAGGTTTTGGTGCGCGGCCGGAATACGGATCGAGCCGCAGGTATCGCTGCCCATGCCCGCGGCGGCGAAACTTGCCGCGACGGCAGCGCCGGTGCCGCCACTGGAACCTCCCGGGCTGCGTCTCGGGTCATAGGGATTACGGGTGAATCCAGTCAGGGAGGAGACGGTGGTCACGCCGGCGGCCAATTCGTGCATGGTCGTCTTGCCGATGATGACCGCGCCGGCATCGCGCAAACGCTTGACCTGGAAAGCATCCGCTGTTGCCTGAAGGGTGGCCAGTGCGAGGGTTCCTCCCGAGGTGGGCATGTCGATGGTGTCGTAGTTATCCTTGACCAGAATCGGTATGCCGTGCAACGGACCGCGAGGCCCCGAGAGCCGCCGCTCGCGGTCGAGCTGCTCTGCTTCTTCAAGCGCTTTTGGATTGAGCGTGATGATGGCATTGAGCGACGGGCCTTGCTGATCGTAAGCACGAATGCGGGCAAGATAGGCCAGCACCAGGCTGCGTGAGCTCACTCGTCCGGCATCCTGCGCGGATTGCAGATTCTCGATGGATGTCTCAAAGACCAGGTCCTTCGCGAGCTTGCGCTGGCTCGCCGTTTCCTTGACTTCGGCAAGGGATGTCTGTGTCAGGGCCCCCAGCAGCATGGCAGCAAAGACAAATGACGACGCTCGTGCCAATGATGCAGTATTTTTGTTGTGATATTTCATGATCAGTCCTCTGATTGCCTAAGAGCGAAAAAGCCGCTCAATCACGTCCCTTGCCCGCCCCATGGCGAGTAATCACTTTTCCTGCCCTTGCACCCATGTGCTGCCCGAGCCGCCAGGTCAGCACACCGTTGACGATGACGGCATCAATACCTTCGGCGGGGGCTGCAGGTGCTTCGTAACTGGCGGTATCGCGAACCGTGGCTGCGTCGAACACCACGATGTCGGCGTGATGACCGATCTCAAGCGTGCCGCGTCCGTCGAGCTTGAAATTGCGGGCCGTCAGACCGGTCATTTTCCAGACTGCGACTTCCAGATCGAAGAGCCCGAGGTCCCGGCTGTAGTGCCCCAGGATCCTGGGAAAGGTCCCCCACAGCCGGGGATGCGGCTTTTCACCGGTGGGGATGCCGTCTGATCCGATCATGGTTTCGTCGAAGGAAAGTATGTTGCGTACATCACCTTCATCCATCCCGAAATAGATGGCACTGGCAGGTTGCAGGCGGGCCGCAGCCTCTTCCTTTGTCACGCCCCAATCTGCGGCGATCGCATCCAGATCGCGACCGGCCTGCTCCGGATGCGGCTTGCTCGAGCTGATCAATATGCGTCCTCCAAGCCGTTTCGGATCCCGATGCAACATGGTGGAACTGGCGTTATAGGGATAGCAATCCAGGGCCACGCACTGGCATTGCATGGCGTGACGTATGCGCGCCAGGGTCTGGGACGACTTGCCAAAGTTATGGGCACGCTGCAACTTGTGATGCGAAATGACCACCGGTGAATCCAGCTCGCGGCCGATCAGGAAACTCTCTTCCAGCGATTCCATGGACTTGTCGGCTTCGTCGCGCATATGCGTGACGTAGAGCGCGCCGGTCCCCGTGATGGGGCGACACACGTCGATGACTTCCTGGGTACTTGCATGCGCAGCCGGTGGGTAATAAGTGCCGGTGGATATGCCGATGGCGCCTGCCTCGAGTGCCTCATCCAGCAAGGCGTTCATGGCGCGGATCTCATCTGGTCGAGCTTCTCTTTCCAGCGAATCCATCGTCATGACGCGCAAGGTCGAATGGCCCACCATGGCGGCCACGTTGACTGCCGACGGCCTTGCCCGCAAGGCATCGAGGTAACTTCTGAAGGTTTCGAAGCGGGTCTCGTCGGTATCTTCCAGCAGGCTCAACGGCGCCGGCAACGGCGTGCCGGCGCGCAGTGGCGCGATGCTGATGCCGCAATTGCCGGTGATCACCGTAGTGACGCCTTGCGAGATCTTGAAGCTCATATCGGACTGCGACAACACGGCCTGATCATCGTGGGTATGGGAGTCGATGAAACCGGGTGCCACTATCTTTCCGCTGGCTTCTATCCTTTGCGCCGCCTGGCAGTGCGATAGATCGCCGATGGCGGCAATGCGGCCATTGCGAACGCCGATGTCGGCACGAAATCGTGGCGCCTTGCTGCCATCGATGACCGATCCGCCGGTGATCAGCAGATCGAATTCTTGACTGTTATGCATCTGTCTTTCTCGTTTGAACGTTTCAACAACTCAGGATGTGTGGGATGACGCCGCCGGCGGGATCGGCAGCGGTGGCGGCGCCAGCCGCCAGGTCATGGCAATGAGGAAGGACACGATGGCCGAACCGACCAGGAACCAGAAGGCCGCCAGGTAAGCACCGTGAAACGCGACGATCAGGCTGCCCATGACCACCGGAGCGACCGAGCCTGCCAGCTGGCCGCCAAAATTCATCAGGCCGGTGGCGCTGCCGATCAGATGGGATGGGAAGTGCTTCAGCGGCACCGAAAACACGGTGGCGTAGACAAAGTTGAATGACAGCAGACACAAGGTCCAGTAGAGCACCACCAATTCGATGACCGAGGTCGAGATCATCAGTGCCAGAAACACCGCGCAACACAGCGAACCGCCCATCATGAAGACCCGCTCACGGCCCTTGCCGTGCTTGTCCAGCAACCAGCCCACCACATTGGTGCCGAGAAAAGCCAGCAGATAGGGGATCGCGGAGGCGATGCCAAGGTGCAGCATATCGATGCGATAGACCTTCAGGAGAAAGGACGGCATCCAGGAGATCATCCCGATATAGACGATGCTGGTACAGAACCAGATGGCGGTCAGACGTAATGCGGTGGGGTTCTTGACCAGCTCGCGCAGCTGATTTTTGGGGCGCTCGGTGCTTTTTCCTTTTTGTCCGGCCATGCCGCCTCTGAGTGCCAGCCACAAGATCGTGGCAACGACCATGCCCACCAACGCAAGGATATGAAACGTTCCGCGCCAGCCCAGATAGATCACCGTCAGCGCCACCATTCCTGATCCGACGGCATTGCCCAGGAACACGGTGGAGATCAGAAATGATTTGGCACGGGCGCGCTCCTGTTGCGGGAAGACTTCGGCAACGGTCACCGAGCTGGCGGGGGAAAAACAACCCTCGCCAGCGCCGAACAGGAAGCGGATCAGCAGCAGCGAGGAGAACGACCACGCGATGCTGGTGAGTCCGGTAAACAAGGACCAGGCCACCACACACATGACCACGACGATGCGCGAACCGTAGCGGTCGGACAGCCATCCCCCCATGAGTTGCATGAGCGCATAGCTGACGTAGAACGCGCTGAGCACCATGCCAGCCTGCTGCGCATCAAGTGCGAATTCCTTGCTGATCGGTATGATGGCCGTGCTCATAACAATGCGGTCCGCATAGCCCACCGCCCACGCCAGAAAGAGCGCCGACAGGCAGATCATTTTTTGCAATCGCGTATTTGCCATTGGCATCTTCTCCTCGATATTGTCGACTTGTTGGGTATCGGATGATCGGGCAAGCCGAGTCATCACCTTGCATGTGTCGACTATAGGAGAGCTGGCTCGCCATCGTCCAATGAGAAGAAATTGCTACCCCATAACCTCTGGTTATATACTTGTTTCCCCATGTCTGGAGCTGCCATGCGCCTGCGTCATATCGAGATTTTCAGCGCCATCATGCAGACCGGGAGCGCCATTGGGGCGGCAAGATTGCTCAATGTGACGCAGCCGGCCATCAGCAAGATGTTGCGACACGCCGAACAAACGGTGGGCTTTGCCTTGTTCCTTCGCGCCGGCGGGAAGCTGATTCCCACGCCGGAAGCATTGCGTCTGCAGCAGGAGCTGCAACCCTTTGATGAGCAATTGGCGCGCATACGGCGTGTGGTCAGCAATCTTTCCAATGGCAGCGAAGCGCCCCTGCGCATTGCGGCCACGCCGGCGATTGCGCATCACCTCGCGCCCAAGGCCGTGGCATTGTGGTGCCAGGCATATCCCCATTCGGAATGCCTGCTGTCGGCGTCGCATACCCGCGAACTGCTTTACTCGCTGTTGCTCAATGAGGTCGATATTGCCCTCACAATGCAGCCGATCTCGCATCCCAACCTAATTACGACCGTCGTGTGCGACTGCGATATTTACGCCATCGCACCGGCCAATTGGTGGACGCAGGAACAGCTGGACATGCCCGTCACGCCAGATGACATTGCGGGACAGCCCTTCATTTCGATTGATATCCGCTCCCATCTTGGCGCGTCGGTATCCACGTGGTTGGCAGGCGTTGTCCCGCCACCGAATGTCAAGGTCACGGTGCAGACCTATACCTTGGCGCGTTCATTGGTAGAGGCGCGTATCGGTATCGCGGTAGTCGATCACTTCACGGCCAAGGCGGGGCATGCAGACAAGGAGATACAAATGCGCCGGATCGACCTGCCTGCAGTCAGCAAGGTCTACGCCATCACCAATCGTTCCCGACCTGCGCCAAAGTCGGCAAATTTCCTGTTGGAGGCGATTCGTTCCTTGCCGGTCTGACCAATCGATAAACGAACGGTATTGTTCGTGCAGGGCTATGGGGTGTCGCCGCAGGGATTCCCTGCGCGCGTAGGGAATGGTCGATTTTTGTTATTGCAGGCGATACATTGATTCAACCTGGTGCGGTCATTGAACGAGGCAGTTTTCCGGGCGATGGTGGCACTGAAGCCGGCTGCGGATGGCTGTTATCGGACAATTGCCGCCATCCACCTTAAAAGAAGAAAATGAAATTCAAGCAATACGATGTGGTTACGGTAAAGGAATGGAACGTGTCGCTTGAGGCGACAGAAGGCCAGTTCAATCGGCGTTTGCCAGTTGTGGGTGATATTGCAGTAATCATCGAGGTCTATTTAAAACCGCCTGGCTATGAGCTGGAATGTAGTGATGGTGCTGGAATTACTCAGTGGTTGATAGCCTTTCATCCCCTGGAAATCGAGTTGGAGTTGGTTCGATAACGGCGTCCGCAATCGGCCAGAAGCGGGCACCTAAGACCAAAAAACGCCCGCGGGCTTTTTCACCATATATGCACAGCTTAATTGCTTGATAGACGGTCGCTTTTATCTCTCGGTTTCCACATAACCCTTGCGCAGTTTTTCATTCACCAGCTTGTCCATCTCCTTCGAGGCTCGCTCAGGAGTATCAAACTGCTTGAGGATTGTCTGCCCGTTGGTGCCTGCGCGTCCATAACTCACGCTAAGCTCACGATCCCGACAGGACGCCTGCCAAAATTTCCTTGAACTGCCTTGCTCAAAAGTGAGCAGGCGCACCTTCAATAGCACGTCGCCACCGGTAACATCGGGAGTAGTGGCTGGAGGAACGCCACCAGTATCCGTCTGTGGTGTCGGTGGTAGCGCAGCTGCCGTGCGTCGTTCCGTATTGGCCAGTGCCATGCCGGTCTCGATGCTCAGCGCCTTGTCCTCACCATGAGCCAGCATGGTTTCGATGCGCGCCACTACGGCTTGCTGATCGTCCAGCCAGTCCTTGGCCGGAATGTCTAAGACTTTCCACCCGAAGCTGCGAAGAACACCGGGACGGAACACATAGCGCTCCAGTACGTCAGCCGCGGTTTGCGCCGGGCTGTCCAGCAGGATACCGAGTTCGTATGCAGTCGCGCCGGCCTCGGGAGCAGCAATCGCCAGGTCGCAACGGAATTGCGAACGCCCCACGTTAATGTTGACCGTGTGTCCGCGTGCCCTTAGCACCGCCACCATCGCATCGCGCACGCTGTCGACACCCGCCTTCTGTGCGAAAGCATCGCGCGCGCCCTGGTTGAGGCTGCCCAGGATGGATTGGGCGTGCTCGAAGCGACCAGCCGCGCTGGCTTGTGCGAACTGCAGGAAAGCACGTAAGGCAGCCGCACCGTCGTTGTGGACATTGGTGATGGCTTCAGCGCCAATGGACGACACCACCGCCATGCGATGCCTGGCCCGGCTGAAGATCACGTTTAGGCGCTTCTCGCCGCCGCGCTGGTTGATGGGGCCGAAATTCATCAGCATCTTGCCGTTACTACCTGGCGCATAGCAGATGCTGAGGATGATCACATCGCGCTCATCGCCTTGCACGTTCTCCAGGTTCTTGACGAACAGACCGTTGAATTGGTCATCGTCCTCTCGCACATACTCCCGTTCTAGGCGCGCAGCGAAGTCGATGTCTTCTTCGGCAAGCGCGTCCAGCGCACGTTCGATGGCACTTTGCTGGGCTTCAGAGAAGGCGACCACCCCCAAACTCAGGCCGGTTTCCCGGCGCAGCATCTCGCGTACGCACTGCGCGATGTAGCGAGCTTCGGCCTGATTGGAGCGGTCGGCATACAAGCCATCGGTCAGCCGGTGGAAGCTGATCGGGGCATCCATGAGCAGATCAACCGCGAGCTCGCCGGCTTCTGGCCGGTCGGAATGCAAGGCGGCCGCGTCCTCGGCCTCGTGCTCTAGCAGCCGGTCGGGAATGGTCACCAGCCTTCCGTCATAGAACGCCGCGTTGGAGAAACTGATCAAGGCTTCGTGCCGGCTGCGATAGTGCCAGGCCAGCATGGTTGCAGGAAGATTGCGGGCTGCCTGGTTCAACAGGCTGTCCGAATCCAGGTTGATGGCAATGCGCTCACCCCCTTCCTCGACCATGACCTCTTCCTGGGCACTGTCACCGGCTGCGGAAAAGAAGCTGGTCGGCGGCAATTGCATCTCGTCCCCGACCACCACTACCTGGCGCGCGCGACTCAATGCAGGCACAGCTTCTTCGGTGGGAATCTGGCTGGCCTCATCGAAGATGACGACATCGAACAGGTCTTGCGACAGCGGCAGCGTGTCCGACACCGACAGGGGGCTCATCAGCCAGATCGGCTTGAGGTCGTTGATCACGCTGCCGGTCTCGCCATCGGCCAGGTCACGGATAGAGCGGTAGCGCATGCTCTTGCCGAATTCGTGTTCCAGCTCGCGACGGCCCGCAGCATAGCGCTTCTTGAATGCCTTTCCCTCAGCATCCAGCTGCGTGGCCGACAAGCCGGAGGTGCGGACATGGCTGGAGAAGTTACGATGCAGATGGGCCTTGATGGCCTGCGCATTGCTCGCCAACAAGTCGCGCTGGGCTTGAGCTGCGCCGCGAGCGGCCTGCGCCAGGACGGCGCCACCGTTGGCCGCCAGCAGCGTGTTGCTGCGTTCCAGACGCCGCATGGCTTCGTCGGCGACCAGTGCCTCCTGCGCCGCTGGCATCGCGTCGACATGCAACACCGCCGCTGTGTAGGCCGGACCTGCCGTATGCACGGCGCGCAGCAGGGGCAACAAGTCGGGCAGGTCGTCCAACGCTTCCCGTAGGTCGCGGATGGTCTCCGCGATCTGTTCCAGGCTGGCGTTTTCGTCTATCAGGAGATGCTTGTTTAACAGGGCCACGAGTCGGGACAGCAGATCGAAAACGCCGGCTTGGGCTTGCGCCACACCCTTCGGATCGCGTGCCTGGCGCAGGTGTGCGACCAGCGCAGAGGGGCCGTCCGGCGATTGCAGGCGCAAGCCCAGCGCAGCTAATTCCTCCACAAACGTCTGCATCGACGTCACCTGGTAACGCCGGCAGCCTTCCTGGTCGACAGTGGCCAAGGTCGCTGCGGCGGTATGCTCGGCTTTCAGCTGTTTCAGTACCTTGCCATAGCCAGGATGTACGGCATGTTTCGAGAAGTCGTAGCGACGCTTCAGCTCACCGCGCACTTTCCACCACGTCGGGTTGAACCAACGCGAAAACGAATGTTCGGTGCGCTGCATCAGGTCGAGCGCGGCCGACGTGTCGTCGGCGCTCATCTTTTCCTTCCAATGCTCGGTGCCCTGGCGCAGCCGTGCGAGCTCAGCAGCGCCTTGCTCAACCTCGGCGCGGATGCCCCGTAAGGCGCTGTACGCGGGGCTGGCGGTATCGAGCAAATCGAGGTGACCCGCCAGACCAGCGTCGGCCAGGCGCCGACTTTCCGCTGCGATGATGCAGGCTTGCTGCAAACCGGTGTCTGCGCGGATGAAGCCATCGGCACTTTCCAGCACGGGATCGAGCGCAGTGAGGAGCGCTTCCGCGTCGTTGCACAGGCGTTCAACTTCCACGTAGGAAGTTTGGTCCTGCAGCAGCGAAGCTTGTAGCAACGCGAACGGATGCCCGGAGAGTGAATCCCGGCCGAAGCGTTCCTTCACGGCGTGATGCAGGCGACGGGTGAGGTCCCGCTGGCTGTCCCAGACCGCTAGCGCTGGCAACGCCTCCCGCAACGCCGGCCCGGCGACAGGTGTTTCAGGCAGGGCGGCAATCCTCCGTACCAGGTCGCGTACACGCTCGCCCAGTTCAGCGGGGGCATGCGCCATGGCGGCATCGAAGGCATCGATGCGATGCTGCTGCGCAGCCAGGGCATCCACCAGCGTAGTCCGTCGCGCCAGTTGTGCATCGCCGTCGTCGGTCGCCGCGATCCATTGTTCGTAGCAGACTTTGAGATCGCTGATGAAAGCTTTCTTGTCAGTCTGGGAGTCATGGATCAGGCTGCACAGTTGTTCCAACCCGCTCTGCTTGAGTCTGTGGAACACCACGTCTAGCGCGGCCCGCTTTTCGCAGACGAACAGTACGCGCTTGCCACGGGCGGCATAGTCGGCGATCAGGTTGGTGATGGTCTGCGACTTGCCGGTACCCGGCGGCCCCTGGATGATGAAACTACGCTGCGTCCGCGCCAGGCCGACGGCGGCACTCTGCGTGGCGTCGGCCGATACTACGCCCCATTGTTCCTGCGGTGCGAGCGGTGCCGGCACGCTGACGTCGGTTTCGCGTGGCTCGATGGAAAATACGCGATCGAATGCAGGGTTGGCCTCGGACTGTTCGATCAGTTGGGCGTAGTCGCGCACCAGCGACATCTTCTTGTAGTTGAAGTTGGCCAGCGTAACCTGGGTGAGATCCAGGTCCCACGCGTAGCGATGGCCCTGGGATTCCTCAAGCATGTAGCCGATCTTGTCTTCCTGCTGCTCCGCTGCCACTGCCTCCGCCATGTGCGGTCTGCGCAAGGATGCGCCCGCTTCGAAACGCTGCGGCAACTCGCCCGGCCGGATCCAGTGTTCGTACAACGCTTTTCCGAGTGGACGGTAATCCTCGCGTGCGTAACTGTAGGGGGGCAGCCAACCCTTGGCCGTCATGCGCGCACGGCCTTCGGACGGGCGGCGGCGCTGGTACTGCTGCATCCGCTGAAGCGCCTTCTGGCGGACCATGCGAATCGATGCTTTATCCACCAAACGCAACTCCACGGCGGGCTCGGAGCGATGGATCTTGGAAAGCAGATCGGCATGGATATCTGCCAGCGAGACTTTGCCCAGATCCACCGTGTCAGGTAGCTCGATGCCGTACAACTGCGACAAGGAGTGCCGCAGCACCGGATTGAATTCGGCCTCGCCTGCCGTGCACTGGATCACATACTGATCACGCACACCCTTGCGCTTGACCAGTTCTACCGGCAACCAGAGCAAGGGACTGGTGATGCGTTCGTCCGGATCTTCCTTGAGGTTGTGCCAGCGCAGGAAAGCAAGCACCAAGCGCAGGTTGCTGAAGCCGAATTCGGCGCGGTCGCGACGGGTTTCCGAAATCAGCTTGTCCAGCGTAGGTGGCAGATACGGCTGGTCGTCGAAGCGTAGCCAGTTGCCTAAGCTCACGGGCTTTCCTGCCGCCAGTTGCTCGGCGAACGGGCCACCCCAGGTGCAGATATGCTCGGGCTTCACGCTGTCGATCTGCAGCATCAGAGGCACGCTGGCCACCGTCAGGTTGACGTTGGCACTGGTGGGCTTGAAGTACAGCAGACGATTGCGGCGCGACAGGTCGAACAGGCGGTCGCGTAGGTGTTCGAGCACCGCCACCCGGCGCGGCCTTGCACCTGCCACACCATCGAGGGTGCGCTCCACATCAAGGGCGGCGGGCTGGTCCCGCCAGGTGCGCAGGCGTGTGGCCAGGCTGGCGACGTCGGTAGCGCGCTCATGCCGGTTGAGCTCGGTCATCTCAACGATGGCCGCAGCGATGATGGGTGACAACCGGCTATTGAGGCGGAACAGGTTGTGGCGATGGGCGACGAATTCACGCAGGTCGGCTGTGTCGGCGAAATCCAGTCCACAAGCCAGGCTGGCGATCACCATACCGAGCAGGAAAACGTCGGAGATCTCGTCGTGATGGCCGACCCGCAATTCCCAGCTGGCGGGCCCGCTGAGATAGGTCGGCCGAACGATCGGCTGGCTTTCATCTTCCGGCACGGAGAGATCATGCTGCGAACGCCTACCGTCTTCCTCGTGCCCGCTCTGCAAGGTGCCAATGATATTCAGGCCGGAAGCCAGGTGCGGCTGCACCTTGTGCACCGCCTCCACGTTCATCGCCGGGGATTGTCCGTCGATTTGCCTGAGGTGCAACCCGCCGTCCTGACCAAGCATCACAGCGTCGCCATCCAGTGCAGCCACCCTGCCGTGAGCATGCACTGCCGCGACTTCCTGAAGCAGTGGCAGTACCAGAAGCAGCAGGTCGTCGTTGGAAAGTTGAATCCCGGCCTGGGCCTTGATCAGGCCACGCAGGGTGGGCTGGTCTGCCACGTCATTCTGAATGTCGCTCATGCTGCGGCCTCCTTGGCGAGCTGGCGCTTGAAGCGGTCGAGTTCACGCCTGCCAAATCCGGCGTCCCTTCGCAGGTTCTGCTGAAACCGATCCATGCTGCCCAACTGATTGGCGATGCTGGCGGCACGCATCAGGGCCGCGTCCTGCTGGTCCCCGTCCACCAAGACAAGGTCCAGCATGAGGGCATTGAGATAGTCCCTTACGCCGTCATCGACCCTATCTGGCGCGAAAGCCAGGAGGCCGGAATGCGGTTCGTCATCGCGCCAATCGGGAAACATCGACCTGATCTGCGCCAGCACGGCATCGCTACCGAGGTCGGTGCCGGCCAGGTAGTAGGAGAGGAATTCGCGCGTCAGTTGCTGTAGCTGGAGCTGGCCCGGCAGGTCCAGGTTTTCCAGTGCCAATGGGCCATGGAGACGGGCTAGCAACCATTGCGTCAATACGTCAGCATCGCCATGCCATAACTCCAAGGCACGTGCGCGGATAAATGTCTCGGGATGGCTGTGAGCATCACTGGCCGATTTCAGGCTGGATTCGATCTCTCGGGCTTGCTTCAGGTAGGCCTCTGGATCAACCGTTCGGATACCCGTGATGACCTTGACCAGCGAAGAAATGGCAGGACCGACCGTGCCACAGGCAATGGCACCGCCGCGGTCAGCGTAAAGCTCGGTATAGAGAGAATAACGCCGATAGGTCTCACGCAAGCTGGGGCTGGTGCCAGGCGCTGCGAGGGCATTGGCAAGAATGCGTTCTGCGATCAGGAAGCGTCCACCGTCGCGCGACCAGAGCACGTAGTGCGCCAGTTCATGACCCAATATCGCCAGCAGCTCATCTTGCGACATACGCTCCAGCAGAGGGCCCTGGACGATGATGTGCACTTCGCCGGGAACAAAATAGAGCGAGGCGTTCATCTGGTCTCCGGGGGACTGGTAAAGCGTCGCGGGTACCTGGATGCCGAGTCGTTCCATCGCGGTGTTCAACACCGCATGGACGTCGGCGTGTGATTGAGGATCAAGCCGGTAGGTGTCTCGCAGCAGCGCGGCGCGCAATGAGTCCAACTGGTCGGCGCGGCTGGTGCGCTCGACCGCCCAATCCCATACTTCGCGCTCATTGTCATGAAGATAACTCGCGACACTGGCTTGATACTCAAATGGCACGAGGGTGCCGTACTCCCCGGAAGACACGTCCATGCAATCCCACCCCTTGATAATTTTTTAGCGATTTTACAGTGGAAAGCGATCGTGCATCCGCGCTGAAAAAAGTAGAACGTGATATGGCGGAGACGCTAGGTTGGGAGGTGACGTGGTTGAATTCAACCTGAATCGCAGCGTCCAGTGTCAGTTATTAGTGAAGATCTCCTGACCTAGATTTCAGGTATCCAATCGCTCGGAGCCAAGTATGCGGATGCTAGACCCGGCTCTTCAACGCAGCCTGTCATGCGTAAGTCTACAATCAGCCAGAAGCTGTTATCAATTGGTGAATTATTCTCGATCGGGTTACTTGCCGCCATGAGTACGCGATGTCGTTGGCCCCACTCGAGGATCGCTATTGAATATGATATACATATAAGCTAGTCCTCGTACATCATGTCTTTATCGTTGTTAAATTTGACGATGCCGCCTCCTAAAATTGACTTCACTAATGAAGTTCAAGTCGTAAAAGAAATATTCGATGCGAATGATTGGATAAAGGCAGAGTTTTCCAATCGATTTTCTGCTGACATCTTGCAGTTCGGGCGGAATTTTTCGCTGTCTTTTGCAAAATTTTCTGCGCTAAGTGCGTTAGCTTCAAAAGACAACGAGCAAGCGGACTTTGCTTCTGGATTTGTATTCGGTGTTTTCGATGACCTGTTAGTTTCAATGAAGCTACTTGTTGCGGGAAATTTTCCAGCCTCCGGGAATTGTTTGCGGCAAGCTGTCGAGGGTATTGCCGTATCTCTCCTTTGTGCCAAGCCTGGGCTTGTGTGGGTTCAGCAGAAAAAAGTAACGGTCAAAATAAATTACTGCGACAAGTTAAAGGCAGAAGATCGCCTAGTCGATTCCAACTATTCACTTGGACAATTACGGATGAATCGAGAGGAGTTGGGCATCTCGTTTGAAGGTCTTTCAAAGCTTGTATCTCTAAGGAAGCATTGCCATCAGTTCAGCCATCCTAGTCTTGCGTCAATGGCGATGCGTATGGATTTACGACCTAGCGACGTGATAGGAATGGGAGGACATTTTGATGAGGCGAAAGCAGATTTTTATCGTTATCAGATTGGGGAGAGAATCGGCTTGTGCGAGATTCTTCCAAATCTAATTGAGGGAATTATTACGCTACTCAGAGAACGGCAGGCTTAGGAGAATTATTACGTTATCTAAAGCAAGTCGTTCACATTTATTGCTCTGACGTGTATTGATGCGAATAGCATTATCTACACTCGCCGTTCGTCAAGCGACGCACATCTTCAACTTTTGTACGCACTATCTTGGCATCAGTTTCAGTCAGCCTATCGATAGTGATGCTGCACATTAGGCTATTCGCGAAATAAGTCATTTCATATTGCTCGTCTTTTTTGGGAGTGAACGCGACCTCGACGGAACATTGACCAGTGCCCAGTCCGTTGACTCCCTGATACAAGGTAAAGATTTGCATTTCTTTGCCAGCTTCAATTACTCGCTCTACAACGTCCTTGTTTCTATCGTTCGGCTGCGAGCCATACATGGATACTCTACTTAAATCAGACCTAAGAAACTTACTAAAGGCCGCGAGCACCTTTGCGGAAGCAACCTGGCAACTCGTACTGGCGTACAAGAGGGCCGTTCCGTCGCTCTGATTGACCACTCTGATCTTAGCCGTGTCCCCGCTTGTCGGCGATATGTACGGATTTCTCACTGCACAGCCGGAGATACTTGTTACCGCAATCAATACCACGCAAAAGGACAGCAGATTTTTTTTCATTTTGTCACCCGGCTTAAAAGTTCCCCATGGAAATTTATTATATTTTGTTTTATCAATATTTGAGCCATAGCAAGAAGTAAAACAGGACTGTACTATCGGTAATTTTGCTCCAATGGTGTTCGCTCCCGTCCACAAGCCCCTAACCCACCATTGGCCAGGCGCGGCGGGCGATGGTAGAGTGCAGCGCATGCCCGCTACCGGCCAGAGACTGCCATTCATGAAATCGAAAAACAATGAGCAACATGCACACTGATATTGAAGCACTTGTGCAGAAGCTTCGCGATGCAGAGAAGTTGCTGCGTGCCCACCATAAATCGCGCTGGGCAGATTGGCTCGCAAGCGATACAGACCGTATTAATCGTTTGGATTTTTATGGAATCGAGCATCTACTATCGGCGTTCGGCGGTATGGGGAGCCTGAACGACTTAATTCTTCAGTATCAAGATGGTGCTGTTTTGCATGTACCTCTTCCCGAAAACGAAGAATTTTCAGCATTGCGGCAGGACATCTATTCGCTTGCTAGCAAACTGAAGTCAGAAGAGTTTTAGAGACCGCCCGAGTTCCTCTACAAGAAGGCCGGCATCATACTTATGGATCCGGCAGAGGGCCAGACGCGTCAGGGCACCCTTTTTAGCGGCGGCGTGTCGGCGATGTCGTCGGCGCCGCTCATGGCCGCATTCGACAGCATCAACAAGCGTTTCGGACGCGACACCGTGCGTCTGGCCAGCGGCGCGCTTCGAGCACGTGACGCCGCATTACACAACCGACTGGAAGGCGCTGCCGCGCCTGAGGTGGGCATGCAAGTGATCGCTTATCTGATGCGCTGCAACGGCGTGGAGATTGCCCGCGAGCTGCTGGGCGATGAGGCGAGCAATATCGGGGAGCTTCGCGTGGGCGTCTTCGAGGATGGGGACCGGCGCCAGCCGACCAAAAGTGCCCGGCTACAGCGTGACAGCGGCGAAGTCATCATGAAACTGGTGGATGTCCAGGTAGACGCCATCAGGGCGTCGCGCATGGTCATCAAGGGGATCGAGCGACGACAGACCGAGCGCGGGGTGGTGGAGTTCGCGCAGGCCTGGCTGTGCGTGCAGGCGGGGACGCCGTTGCTGGAGACTTCGCGGGAAAATTTTTTCAAGCAAAGTGGTGGCGGCAGACAATGAACTGCACATTTCAGCGAATACAGCCATTCAGTTCGGCGAGCAATGCATCGAGCAATCTGGAAGAATCTGACTTCACGTCAACTGCTTCCATTATTTTTTTGAGCTAAGATGTCCGCAATCGGCCGAGGCTGTGTAAAAACAGAGCCTCAGCCTACGTTACTTAGTTCTTGGCCGACTGACCTATTACAGAGGTCTCGATAGCGCTCTCATACGGGCATGAATGCACCTCAAACGGAGCGTTGATAGTAAGACGTTAAAGCGCTTACGCGCTCACTGCCTTCAACAGCGATGCCACGCCGAGTATATTCATCATCCGCTTCATATTGTAGGCCAGTACATGCAAACTCATCTCGGTGCTCACACGAGCTTTTGTTCTGGTCAGGAAGTGAGTTGCGCCCATCCAGGATTTGATCGTGCCGAACGGGTGTTCGACAGTCCGGCGACGTATGCGCATCGCGTCCGGTGTCTGCTCCAATCTTTGCTGCATCTGTTCCAGGACGGCTTCGTGCTCCCAGCGTGTCACACGACGTTGAGGGCTTGGGGTGCAGTTGGTTTTAAGGGCGCATTGTTGGCAGTTCGAGCTCCAGTAGCGATGCAGATTTAATCCTTTCTCTTTGCTCATAAACTGCCGGCATACACTGGTGATGGCGGCCCCATTGTCTTTGCGGAAGTTGGCGATGGTCTTGAAGTCTGGTTTCAAATGGCCGGTCAGCCACATCAGTTCGACGTTTCGCTGCGCCTCGCGCTGCAGACGCCGGCTTGACTGCAATCGATTGAGATAACCGTAGATGTATATCTTGAGCAGCATTGAGGGGTGATAACCAGGTCGGCCCGTTGCTGCGGGCATGATGGCGAAGCCCATCTGGACCAAATCCAGTTCATCGACAAAAACGTCGACCACTCTTACTGGATTGCAGTCGGTAACGTAGTCGTCTAATTGCTCAGGTAGTAGAATCTGCTGATTACGATCCCGCCCCTCGATGAAACGCTTCATGGTATGTCCTGAACGATGAACTGCTGATTGGACAGAATTCGCTTCGGAACGTTTACTTCAAGTGGCGGCAAGTCTTTTTACACAGCCTCGGCCAGAAGGAGACATTCACTTGAATATGGATATTCAGAGAAAACCCAAAAGATTTGCCGTAAATCGCACTAATCCAAAGTTTCTACTTACCCTATTTTTCTTGTATTTAGTATTTGCGTCCTCCCCTGCTGCCGCAGAATTCCCTGAAGGGCGCCGGGGTTGGTTAGTGCTCGAACGCCATAACCGTGGCAATGTGGAGATTGTCACCGTATTGAATTCGTTACCCGCCGAAGACATACGAATTAGTTATCCCCAACTGCTAAGCGTTACCTGGGGCTACAAGCCACTTCCCAATGGGCTTCCCACTGAACAAGAGATAGCGCGGGGCCGACTTTTATATGCAGCACTCGACAGGATTCTTGGTCAAGATGGCTACTATGCAATAAGTCGTACAGGTAGCGGTGGCCGCACTATTCATTACTACGTTAGAAATTTCCAAAGTCATAGCGCAGCGCTGAAGGAATATCTCGATTCGTTGCATCCTATCTCCGTCAAGGTCTCATTAAGTGAGGAACCTCGATGGAACTCGGTCTCCGATATATTGAACAGCGTTGAACGATAACTATCGCATCAGAAGTGGGTTACCGCTTGTCCGTTATCGGCCAGAAACGGACCAAATGAAACTTACAAGAAAGCAATGAGGAATGCCTAATAGCCTGAGCGCAGCGAGAGAATGGCTTGATCTCGTGAAGAAGCAGGAAGTACCCGAGCGAGAAATCGTTTCCGACCAAATTAACGCCGGGAGCATCGTTGCCCTATGCGATTGTGGCTGCCATGGATTCGACTTCCATGTCCCGCGCAATGAGCTGATACGTCCTTTGAAATCGAAGTCAACGCCGTTCTGCGAATTGGGTTTCGAGTCCAATTTTGGAGGTGGAATTGCAATTCTCCTGTTTGCTGATGCAGATGGTTATTTGTCGCGCTTTGACGTTACGTACGGCACTGAGAATAGCGAAGCAATGCCCGAGGGTATTGAAGCGATCAAGTTAAAACACGTTTGGTCTTGCAAGAACTAATAGTCGCCCGCTTCCAGCCAGTAGCGGCCTTTCAGCGCGGGTCATCTCACACGTCGGATGTCATCTCAGGCTCTCGGAAATGTTCAAACTACTTTTAGGACTTCTAGAATTTGGAATTTTTCTGGGAATGCCAGTTCTTTCCGTCGGTATCGCTGGTTCACTTGCGTGGTCGCAATTAGCGAGGCCATGGCTCTTTGTTGTTATATGTGCGCTCGTACTTTATGTGCTCTATCTCGTAATGTTTTACTTTTTCGCCCCGGTTAGTGTCGTATCGATGGATTTGATCGTCCCAGCAAATGATCTGCAGGCCAGAGCCGATACCCCCGTCACTGCAGCGCAAGAGAACAACGTTTGGTTTCCTCTCCTCAGGGCATACAGTCAACCAATACTCCTATTTTTGGTCGCAGCGCTTCCTACGCTTTGGCTTGCCATCAAGATATGCCGGAAATAAGCACGCCGCTATGACACACAATATATGGAGCAACATGTACTCTTCAGCCGCTGAGGCCTAAGGAAAATCGATCAACGACTGCGATCCAAGTCTCGAGTAAAACGTCGCGAAACGACCGCTCCTTGACTTTGAATTACTCGGAACGAAGGGCAGCTTCCGGCCAGAAGCTGCCCTTCAGGTAAAAAAAATCCTTCCAAGAAAATGGGAATGCAAATGGTCCAAGATCCAACCTCTGGCAATGATCCACGCGTGATTGTATTGAATCCGTGGGGCGAGCCTAAGCCTTATGTGTTAGCCGAGTTGGATGACTTTGATGCTTGGCTAGAGTGGGCACGACAAGAGTCAATAGAGCTTGGGTATATCAAACCTGATGACGCAGAGCTGTAATCGCTAAACAAGGTTCTTGTCGATCAACTTACCGGTCAATTAACTGGATTCATGCCGTTATTTATTCCTAATCTGGATATCGGCCCACCCACTAAGAACGGGGCAGCATTAATGTGGAAATACAGTGAGGCCATCGTGCATCCGATACCCGATGAAGCTTACAGTTATCGGGACGAAATGCCGCCCCATCCATAAGTTCAAGTGGATCATGATTGTTTGCACCCACTTGTCAAACCTCATTGCGTCTAAAATCACTGGGCAGTTGCAATTCAAACGTCCCACGATTTGCATGACTGCGCCACTATCGATTTTTCGTGAAACGGCAGCAATCGGCCAGTTGCCGACACAAACGTTGACGGCAATGCTCTCGTTTGGGAAGTCGATACAAGAAGAGATAGGTACCCAATGGAAAACCTTACGGATTTGTTCGTTTCTCTAGATGCGCAGTTGGATCAACAGACGAAGGTAGCAATCTCTGCCATGTCTACGATTGAAGCAAACTGTAATCTTCACCTCTCTCTGAACGAATTGATTCGCAGTCTAGCCTTCTACCGAAACCAGTCCTGCCAGGGAAAAGAGTTTTTTAGTCAGCTTGGTATGCCTGACGATGCCAGTCATGTCTTGGGTCTCCTGTACTGGCACCGGGTTCGAGGTGATCGAATTACGACTGACCTTGTGGCTGAAATCCTGAGTCAAACATGGTATTTCATGCCGGAGGACATATTGCCTACAGCGAAACTGCTGGTTTCCCACTTGGCCTAGCGAAGGCCGTTGGCAACGCTGCTGGATGTCCACTTCGGCAGTAGCGGCCATTCGTAATTCCCTCTAAAAAGGCTAAAGCCCAGATTTTGTTGAATTGCGAGCACAATTGATCCACTTCTTTTTTGAAATGCAGGATTAAACTGAGTTGGAAGATAGTGCCCCGGGTCAATAGGCCATCCTGGAAATAGTGCAAGATGACTGTATTCAGCCAGAAGCGGACCTTCTCGCTGGCAAGTCAAGGCGCACACTATTGGCCCGAAGCGCTCCTTTGCAATTCGACGAAAGTAAGTCCTTCAGCCCATTAGATGCCTTTAGGTTTAACTCTACGAAAAATGAAAATATCAGATTTTTTAGGTAAGCAAGTCGACGACGTGATAAGCGTCTTTGGAAAAGAAGTCACGCTCTCCGATGATGAAACTATTTTTTTGAATGATATCTATCTCGAGATTCCTCAACGAGGAATCTGCTTAATTTCGGACAGACAAAGTGGGGAAATATACTGCGCTCAGCTATTTGGTCCCGACAAAGACGATAGTTACGAGGCTTTTTCCGGGCATGTGAATGGCGACCTCTTTTTCTCTGACTCGCAAGACGCCGTCAGGGGAAAACTTGGTGCCCCCTATAAAAGCAGTACTGGCGGCTCTCATGTGGGCAATCCTTGGGATCTATTCGTCTATTCAAATTTTCGCATTCACTGCGAATATGCCCCAGATGGCAGCCGGATTTTTCTTATCAGCCTGCAAGACGTGCGTAGTCTAGTGGGAATTCCCGCAAGCGAACCCATGGTGATTGTTCCAGAACCGTCGCTCCTAAATATCCTCGTGGATATGGAGAAGAGGAAAGGCGCTCCTTTGACCATTGAAGAAGTTTTCGATGCTCGAGATAATTGCGAGGCTACGGTCATGCCCCGTTATTTCAAACTGTACAAAGACAGCGAGCGTGGCTACATCGATATTGATGTAGACAATCCTTGGGATTCTTGGACGCGCTACCGATAATCCTTACTCCGTTGCAAAGTCCGCAATCGGCCAGGAGCTGCCTTTCCCAAATCCTAACGAAACATCAAACCAGGACAAGTATGACAAAGAAAACTTCACCGGATGAACAGCCTTTCGTTTACGACAAGGCTAAGTATCACTACGACGCAGACGACTTCCCGTCGTCGTTTCCCGCCACTCAGGCTTATGTGCATACTGGCGTTTTTGTCGGCTGGCTGGCTGATATGGATTTTCTAGATGACAGCACACCTCATATCGCGGATGCCATTGCGCAGTTCAAACGACGCGAGCTGACCGGTCCCCAGTTGTATGGACGATTGGGTGAATGCTTGATTGATTACATGATCACCGACACCGGAAATCGCTTTGCCCGAGACTACTTTGATTTTTCTAAGGGTATGTTCTTGAAAGACTACCGGCAACTTCTGGTCAAAGATTTGGGTTCCGATTACGCAGTGAAAGATACTTGGGAAAACTACGAGCTGATCAAACGTCGCTTCGATGAGCGGTTTTCCGTATGGAAGCAGTCAATTTCTGCTTAGTCGTTAGCTCATTAACTCAGCTGTCGGCCAGAGGCGGCCAAAATCCAATCCTTCCATTTATCTATATCCTGCGGGACCAACAATGAAAGAGATTGCGGCAAGAAAGCAGGCAATGTTCAAGCGCCTCGAAGAAAATGGTTATCCCGTGGATACAGAGGGGCTTCCTGCGCCTTTCAACTTTACCCTCTCTCCAGTCACTTCTCACGGCATAGCAGACCTCCAGCTCATAGTGGATCTCTCTCAGAGAATTCGGGCATTGGCTAGGAAACTGGATTTCCGTAAAGTGCGGTTGAACTGCGTCCTGATCATTCCTTTGATACTTAGCCCAGAAACGCCAGGTGGTGGCAATTCCTCAAGCTTTAGAAAAGGAATTTATAAGGTGAAACGGCACATCGACTTTCTTGAATGGAAGTCCGCGACGCGAGCTGAGCGGAAAAAATTGCTTCGCGCATATCTGCATCAGATTATTGACGATATTCCAAACAGCCAGGTGCGAATGGAAGTACACGACACATTGCTCAATTTGATTGATGCATCTCTTTGAAAATTTGGTCGTTCCGAACGAACTCTGAGATGTCCACTTCCGGAACGGACATCCGATAAACAAGACCCACGATGCAAACCATGTTGACGTGACGCCGCCAGAAGACCACCCGCCCCTCAAGCCATCATGGCTCAGCCTCAGCGAGCTTGTCGACATAGAAATCAACAAAGGCGCGCACCTTGGGCGACAGATAACGGGCGCTGGGATAGATGGCCCAGATCTGGCTCGCCTGCGGACGCCATTGCGTCAGTACGGGAATCAGGCGCCCCTCAGCTACGGCCTGACCCACAATCCATTTTGCGCTTTGCATGATGCCGGCTCCCGCCAACGCGGCGGTGTATAAGGCTTCGGCATTGTTGGCGCGCAGCCGGCCGGTCACAGGAATCTCCGTCCATTCACCTTCGCGCTCCAGGCGCCAGGTATCGCCATCCATGTAATAGGCAAAATGCAGGCAGCTATGCTGCAGCAATTCCCGAGGATGCTGCGGCGTGCCGTGGCGTGCCAGATAATCTGGCGCCGCCACCAGCATGCGCTGGTTGTCGCCCAGTTTACGCGCCACCAGGCGTGAATCTTCCAGGCGACCGACGCGCACGGCCACATCGATACGCTCATCGAGCAGGTCGACATAACGGTCGGTGAAATCAATGTCGACCTTCAATGCCGGATATCGATCCATGAACTCAGAAAGCGCCGGCAAGATCTTGAGCCTGCCGTAGTTGACCGGGACACTGACACGCAGGCAACCATGAACGGCGTCGCGCAATTCGGCAATCTCGGCATCGGCATCCTGCAACTGCGCCAACCATTGCTCGCAACGTAGCAAATAGCGCTGGCCCGCTTCCGTCAGGGTGATGCGCCGGGTGGTCCGCTGGAACAGACGTGTCGCCAATCGCGCCTCCAGCGACTGTAACTTCCGCGTAATGGCCGATGCCGTCATTGCCAGACTGTCGGCTGCCATCCCAAAGTTCTTGAACTTCGCGATGGCAACGAACGCCTCGATTTCTGTGTGTCTGTCGTGGTATTTCATTTCATAACGCAATAATTATCTTCATTTAAACCAGTTTATCCCATTATCTATTGGCAATAGGATGCTTCCCATCATCAACCCCAAGGGAGTCATCCATGCAAGCCATACAGTTTTCTCAATTCGGATTCGCGAACCTGCAACAGGTGGAGTTGCCGGAACCTTGCGCCGGGCCCGGGGAAGTGCTGGTACGCATTCATGCTGCGGCCCTGAATTACCGAGACCGCCTGATCATCGAGGGCAGCTATTTGCCTGATCTCGCGTTGCCGGCTTCGCCCTTGTCCGATGGCGCGGGCGAGGTGGTGGAGGTTGGCCACGGGGTGACGCGCTGGAAAGTGGGAGACCGCGTCACCACCCACTACTCAAGCACGTGGATAGCGGGCCGTGCTCAGGCCCGGCATGCCGCTGGGAAGCTGGGCGGGCCGCAACCTGGCGTACTGCGGAAAATCATCGCCATTGACCAGCAAGCGCTGGTCGCCACTCCCGCCTATCTGGATGATGTACAGGCGGCCACCTTGCCGATCGCAGCGCTCACTGCCTGGAATGCCCTGGAACAATGCGGCGCCGGCCCCGGACAAACGGTGCTGCTGCAAGGTACCGGCGGCGTGTCCTTATTCGCGTTGCAGCTTGCCAGATTGCGAGGCGCCCGGATCATTATCACCAGCAGCGACGATGCCAAACTGGAACGCGCGCGCCAGCTTGGCGCTCACGACACCATCAACTATCGCCGTACCGAACAGTGGTCAGTCGCGGTACGAGAACTGACCGCCGGCATCGGCGCAGACGTGGTGCTGGAGATGGGCGGCAGTCATACTCTGGCGCAGTCCCTGGCATCGGTGCGCCACGGCGGCAATATTGCGGTGATCGGCTTTTTGGCTGGCACCGGCAACGGCCCCGATGTCGCGCGCGCCCTGGTATCGACACAAGCACGCCTGCAGGGAATCAGCGTGGGGCATCGTGAAAGTTTTGAGGCCATGTTATGCGCCATGACCTTGGCACGGATCAAGCCCGTCGTTGATCGCTGCTATGGCATGGAGGAACTCGCGGCGGCCTTCTCTCATATGGGGAGTGCGGAAAACTTCGGCAAGGTCGTCATCAGGCTCTAAGGGGGAATTTCGTTCTGGTTCTGACATCCGACGCAGACCAGGGCCTGTTCAGTTCGTATCGCCACTGTAGCCATCGTTCGACTGATACAGCATGTGCTTGTATGCTGCACCTTGTATCTGTTCCCTGCCGTGCCGGGCTTCTAGACTGGGGGCTTCTCCACGCTACGACTGCCTGCCATGACTGAACTGCTGCCCCTGATGAGCTATTGCTTTGTGATGTCCGTCACACCCGGGCCGAACAACGTCATGCTGGCCACGACCGGCGCCAATTTCGGCTATCGCGGTGCGCTGCCGGTGATTCTCGGTATCCAGGTCGGCATCTTCGTGCAGACCATGCTCATGTGCGTGGGACTGGGCAGCGTGTTCATCGCGTATCCGATGACGCAACAGTTACTGCGGATCGCAGGCGCACTGTACCTGGTGTTGTTGGCCTGGAAGCTTGCAGCGGCCTCGGTGACCGGAACCGGCGCACCGAAGGCGGTGTCGTTTGCGCAGGCGGTGCTGTTCCAGGCGCTGAACCCTAAAAGCTGGCTCAAGGCGGTCACCATGGCGTCGGTCTTTATGCCTTCGCAGGGCAACATGCTCGCCAGTGCACTGCTGTTGTCCGTGATCGGCACCGTGGTGGGCATGCCGTGCAACACCCTGTGGGCGCTGTTCGGTGTCTCCATCCGCAATGTGTTGAAGGCACCCCGCAACCAGCGCATATTCAATCTGGTGATGGGGTCCATTCTGGTAGTGCTCTCGGTGATGTTTTTACGCTAGACTTCCTCGATGTTCTCCATCGATCGCTCCTCACCCATCGCCCTGTTCAAGCAGGTCGAGGACGCATTACGCCAGCAGATCGCGCAACGCGTCCTGCCTGGCGGTACCAAGCTGCCGTCGATCCGCCAGCTCTCCACCCAGCTCGCGGTCAGCACCAATACCGTGGTGGTGGCCTATGACAGGCTGGTGGCCGCAGGTGTCATCGAAACGCACGGCACGGCGGGCTTCTTCGTCTGTACAGCAACTGAGGCCGGCCGCGCCATTCTCGACGAGGCGGCGCTCGAAGCGGGTCAGGAGCAGGAGCCGGTTTGGCTGATCCAGCAAGTGAACGAGCAGCGGCCGGGATTACTGCAGGCCAGCAGCGGAGCCCTGCCACCGACTTGGCTGCAGGACGCGGTGCCGGCGGCCGCCGTGCAACGTGGCTTGGCGCGCAGCGCGGCCGGCATGGCCTCGCGCTGTCCGCCGCAAGGACTGGCCGAACTGCGCGAGCAGATCGCGCTGCTGTTGCGTGGCATCGGCATCGCCGCAGAAGCCAGCCACATCCTCACCACATTCGGCGGCACCCATGCAATCGATCTGATCTGCCGCACGTTTCTGCAACCCGGCGATACGGTGCTGGTGGAAGACCCCGGATATTTCCTGATGTTCGGCAGGCTGCGCCAGGATGGCGTGCGCTTGCTGCCCATCAAGCGCCGCCCCGACGGACTAGACCTGGACGAACTGGAAGCCGCTTGCCGCGAACACCGGCCGCGCCTGCTGTTCGTGCAGACGGCCTTGCACAATCCCACCGGATGGAGCAGTAGCGCCACCAATCTGCACAAGGTGCTGATGATGGCGCAACAGTATGGTTTCATGATCGCCGAAGACGACGTGCACGGCCATTTCCAGCAGGGCCACAGCACGCGTCTGGCGTCGCTGTCCGGACTGGATGGCGTGATCTACTACTCCAGCCTGTGCAAGGCGTTGAGCCCGGCGCTGCGCATGGGTTACCTGGCCGCCCGGCCCTCACTGCTCAAGCTGCTGATGCGCACCAAGATCCACAGCATCATGACGTTGCCGGCGTTGAACGAATACGTTCTGCTGGAAGTGCTCAAGGCCGGCAACCTGCGCAAGCACCTGGAGCGGCTGCAACGCAAGATCATGGTGGCGCGCCATGCCAGCATGCAGCAGCTGAGCGCGGCCGGCGTGCTGTTTGAGCAGCCCGGTGATGCGGGAATCTTCCTGTGGGGCAGCATGCCGGAAGGGCTGGATGTAGACCTGCTGGTGCAGGACGCCTACCGCAACGAGATCCTGATGATGCGTGGCGCTGCGTTCTCGGCCAACGACACGCCCGACCGGCATATCCGCTTCAACGTCGCCTTCAGTCAGCATCCCCGCGTGAGCGCCTACCTCGATGAACGCCTGCGCGCAGTGGCAGGCGCGCGCTCAAGCCTGGCACGCGCCAGCGGTGCCACCAGCAGAATTGCTTGACTGGGCTAAGACCTGCCGGTGGCTTGCCGGGTTGAGCTCCTTCAGGGTACAACAGCGGATTGCGGGGGAGGCAATCAGTCCCGCCCCGCCTGTCCGTGGCTCATCCGCTCCTGCCGTTCTGCCCGGAACCCTCGGCAGGCCTTCCCAGCCAGCCTTTGGCACTGGCACCGTAGACCGCTTTACGGGCACGGTTCAATCCCCCCAGCGGACGAAAGGTCTCGGGACAATTCCACGGGTTGAAGGCCATGCCATCGACCTTCTGGCGGTCGGCCAGCGCCTTGGCGCTGCCAAGATCCTGGGCCGGAATGGTCACGGTGGCCACGCCGATGAATGGCGAATCGCTCTCGCGCCATTCCACGCTGCCATCCTCGATCGGTGTCTTCTCCGGGTTCACATAGCGTTGCACGGCCAGGGTGTAGCGAATATCACCTGATGCGGCACGCCGTCCCAGTTCGTTGGCGAGGTCATCCGGGTCCGTGATGTTGGGCGTTCGTCCATTCCTGGTCGCCATCGGCATGAGCGTGTAGCGCACCGGGCCGCCAGCGCCCCACAAGAGAGGAGCACGGCTCCAGAACTGCTCGGACGCGATGGACTCGATGGCGCGGCTTCCGCTACGCACGTTCTTGATGATGCGGATGGTCTCGCCAAGGCCGAACTTCAACACGAATCTGATCAGCATGAGGCGCTTGGACCCCGTGGCGATCTTCGCCACCTCCATGAACTGCCATGCATCCCGCGCATGCGAGACCGGATAATTGGTCATCAGGAAATCATGGAACTCGTGCTCTGCGATGTGCACACGGATCGCCGCGCCGCGCATGTCCGCCTTGGTATCCGGCATGTGCAGCGGCGATGCATTGGAAAAACGGATGGTCGCGGTGAAACTGGCGGCAGGCTGAAAATATCCGGTGGCGAGGTCAGCGGGCAAATCGGGAGAAACGCTCAATCTGGCGTTCATGACACCGGCAATCACCTTGGCATGCAGGGTGCGGTCGGGCGACTTGTTGCTGGCCTGGGCAATACGGCGCTGAATGTCGAGAATATCGCGCGCGTAGCCATCGATGAGTATGCGTTCGACCTGCTCCGAACCGCCGGCATACTCTTCCTTCCATAAGGTCTGTGTTGTCTGCATGATCCATTCTCTTGTTGTGACGTGATGCCTGTGCAGCATCCGTGTACCGTCGTTGCTGCCGGCCGGCCAGCGAGATCAGATGAAATTCTCGGTGATCATCTCCCAGACTTCGGCGCCCTTCCCGTTCAGTACCGCCTTGGCGGTGTACAAGCTCATTCCCACCGCCGACTCCAGCGCGACGAAAGGCGGCATGACCAATTCCATGGCATTGACCTTGACCTCCAGCAGCGCCGGGCCGGGCTGGGCCAGCCATTTCCCGATAGCCTCGGGAAGCGCCTCTACCTCATCGACGCGTCTGCCCCACATTCCCGCTGCAGTGGCGAGTGCACCGAAGTCAGGATTATGCAGATGGGTAAAGGTGTTGAGCATGCCTTCGGCCTTCTGTTCGATCTCGACAAAGCCCAGCTTGCTGTTATTGAAAATGACGATCTTGATGGGCAGTGCTTCCTGCACGATGGTCAACATATCGCCCATCAGCATGGTGAAGCCGCCATCGCCGCACATGGCAATGACCTGGCGCTCGGGCTGACACTTCTGCAGACCGATCGCCGACGAGATGCCGCCGGCCATGGTGCCATGCAGGAGGCTGGAGAAAAACCGCCTCTTGCCGTTGCCCTCGACATGCCGCAGCGTCCAGACGACCGGGGTGCCGTCATCACAAGCGAACAGCGCATCTTCCTGGGCGTGGGTACTGACCAGATTGGCGACATAGACCCCGGAGATGCCTGCATGCCTGCCTGGCTGGGCGTGCTCCAGTGCACTGGCCTGAATTTCATGATAGCGACGCACGTATTTCTCGCGGAACTGCTCGTCCTCGCGTTGCCGCAGGCGCGGCAACAAGGCTGCCAGCGTGGCCTGGATATCGCCTGTCAAACCCAGGTCGACCGGGTGACGGCGACCGATATGGCAGGCATCGATATCGATCTGGATGATCTTTGCCTTGGCTGGATAGAACTGGCTCCAGGCAAAGTCCGCCCCCAGCATCAAAAGGGTGTCGCATTCGAGCACGGCGCGGTAGGCGGCCTCGTTGCCGATCAGGCCGGTCATGCCCACATCGCCGGGGTTCATATGTTCCAGAAAGTCCTTGGCGCGCGAGGTGCGCGCCACCGGGGCCTTGAGCGCCTGCGCCACGGCCATGATCTCGGCATGTGCCCCCTTGCAGCCAGACCCTCCATAGATGGTTACATTGCCGCCGGCATTGAGCAGGTCGGCGATGCGGTCAAGGTCGTCATCTGCAGGCCGGATCAGTGGGGAGCTCAGATGCAGCCCATAGGGAAGTTCCTTGGCGGCGTCTTCCCTGGAGACATCGGCCGGCACGATCAGCACGGCCACGCCCTTCTTGGCCAGCGCGGCCTGGCAGGCCGCCACGGTCTTGCGTCTGGCCTGGTCGGCCGAATAGATCATGTCGCAATAGACGGAGCTTTCGCTGTAGAGCCGCTTCAGATCGACCTCCTGAACAGACTCGAAACCCAGGTCCTTGCGAATGATCTGACTGGCGATCAGCAAGACCGGGGCGCGATTGCGGTGGGCATCGTAGATGCCGTTGATGAAGTGCAGACTGCCAGGACCGCAGCTGCCGGCGCAAGCCACCAGATTGCCGCTGAGCTGCGCTTCCGCCGATGCGGCAAAGGCACCGGCCTCCTCATGGCGGGTGGTGACCCATTCGATCGAGCTCTTGTCGATCGCTTCGGCGATACGGTTGAGCGTATCTCCCACCACGCCATAGCAGCGCTTGACACCGACCGTCTCAAGCACCTCGATGATGACGTCAGCAACCTTCTTACTCATAACTTTCTCCAAGGGTGAGGGAGTGCCCTGCGTGAGGGAACGATGGTGTGGCGCGAGGGAAGATCAGAAGGTCATGGCGGGTTTTCCCCATGCCTTCTGGCGCAGCAACGACGTCATCACTATGGCATGCGCCAGCGCTGATCTCTATCCCCCGCTTGGGGGAATGTGATGCTGATGATGAGGATGGTCATTTCCGTGCGTGACGAGATCACCGGCGACAGCGCCCTCAGCGGGTGACGGCAGATCCTATACCGGCTTGCCAGCCACCACCCAATGCGTGCATCAGGTTGATGGCGCTCTGGAACTGATCCAAACGCGACTGCACCAGCGCCAGCTGGGCACTGAGCAGGTTGCGTTGCGCGTCCAGCGTATCGAGGCGGCTGGCGTAGCCTTCCTGGTAGCGCCTCGTCGCCAGCGCGAAGGTGTGCGCGAGGATATCGCGCTGGCTGAGCAGATGTCCGTACTGCTGCTGAAACTGCGCGTTGGCCGCAAGCTGGTTCTCGACTTCCTGGAATGCCTGCAGAACGACCTTTCGGTAGGCGTAAGCAGCCTCCTCGCGCTCGGCCAGCACCGCTTCCTGTTGCGACTGCAAGCGCCCGAAGTCGAACAGCGGGGCCAGCACGCTGCTGCCCAGGGACCAGACCTTCACGGGGCTGACATGCACCAGCGTGGAGCCGACAAAACCTCCCGCGGCTGCGATCCGGATGTCGGGCAAGAAGGCCGCGCGCACCGCATCGAGCGTCTTGTCGCTGGCGGCCAGGCGTGCCTCGGCGGCGGCGATGTCCGGGCGGTGTCGTAGTAGCGCAGCAGGCACCGAGGCGGGGATGACGGGCAGCACACGGGTATCGAAGTCGGCGCCGCGTTCAATGGGGCCGGGTGAACGTCCCAGCAAGCCGCTCAGGCTGTTTTCCGTCTGGCTGATGGCCAGTACCACCGCCGGTCGCAACTGCAGGGTCGACTCCAGTTCTGCCTGCGCCCGCGCCAGATCCAGCGCATTGGAATAGCCTGCATCGAAGCGCGCCTGCTCCGTGCGCAACTGCTCCTGCCTCACCCTGGCAGTGGCATCGATGATGTCGATGCGCTTGTCCAGTGCCAGCAGGCTGAAATAAGCCAGGACGACGGTCGTACTGACCGCCAGCCGCACGGTATCGCCGGCGTGCTGACTGGCCAGCACGTTCAGTCTGGCGGCCTCGCTGGTCGCACGCAGTCGACCGAAAAGATCCACATCGAAACCGGCCTGGACCTGTGCTTCACCAGCGGTCTGCTCTTCGGGGATACCAAACCCCGGATTGACCTGGCGACTACGACCTCCCTGCATCGCCAGCTGTACATCCGGCAGACGCTGGGCCCGCGCCTGCCCCAGTTGTGCACGGGCCAGACGCACGCGCGCCGCCGCCATCGCTATATCGTCGTTTTGCAGCAGGGCCTCGTTTACCAGACGATCGAGCATGGGGTCACCAAAGATCTCCCACCACTGCGGTGACAAGCTACTCTCACCTGGGGCGGAAGTCGTGCGCCAGCCAGCCGGCGGATCGATCCGGGCGTCCGGCGGCAGCGCTTCCCTTACCCCCGCGCACCCGCTCAACAGAGCGGCAAACGCAATGAGACAGTCGCGCCGCCTCATGAAGATGGGTCCGTCTGAATACGCGTCACCACCGACATCCCCGGGCGCAAGCGGCTGGCCCATTGCTGGGCATCATCGACACTGATGCGCACGCCGATGCGCTGGGGTACCTTGACGAAGTTGCCGGTGGCGTTGTCCGGCTTGAGTAAGGCGAATTCACTGGCGGCGGCTGGCGCGATCTGCTCCAGATGTCCATGCAACACCGCGCCGCCCAGGGCATCGACACTGAAGCTGACCGCTTGTCCGATGCGCATGTGCTGCGTCTGCGCCTCCTTGTAGTTGGCGATGATCCAGCGTTCATCAGGCACCAGCGCCATGAGCTGAGTGCCATTGGTGACGTATTGTCCGCGCCGCACACCGACCTCGCCCAGCTGGCCGGCCTCGGGCGCCCGGATCACGGTGTGATCCAGATCGATACGGGCGGCATCGAGCTGGGCCTGGGCGGCGGCCACGGCGGCTTCCAGGCCGCCTCGTGCGGTCTTGACCGTCATGATGGCTTGCTCGGCCTGCTCCCTGGATGCCGTTGCCTGGCGGACCTGGGCTTCGCTTTGCGCCTGCGTGGCCAGGGTCTGGTCGTACTCTCTTTTCGACACCGATCCGTCAGCGACCAGCTTGCTGGCCCGCTCCAGGTCGGCGGTGCTGCGCACCAGTTGCGCCTGGGCATTGAGCAAGGCGGCCTGTTGCGCATGCAGCGCGGCCTCCGAGGAGAGCCTTGCCTGCAGGTTGTTGGCCAGATTGGCCTGGGCAGCCTGCAGATTGGCACTGGCCTGCTCCACCCTGGCGACATAGAGCCGGTCATCGATGCGGACCAGGACATCATTGGCCTGGACCCGCTGATAGTCCTGCTTGAGCACCTCGATCACATAGCCACTGACCTGCGGCGAGAATACCGTGGTGCGGCCACGCACGTAGGCATTCTCGGTCACCTCGCCACTGCGCCATGGCAACCAGCCCCAGGCGCTGGCGATGGCCAGCAGTGCCAGCATCATCAGTGCCAGGATCAGGATGTTGAGGACAATGGCGCGCTTCGGAGGCCGCCATGTAGGTGTTGCAGATGCCGTCATGACTCTGTCTTTGCCGAAGGTGGGAAAAAGCGCCGCATCAGTATCGAGAACGCAACCATAACCGCCACGAATCCGGCCAGGGCCGCCAGCAACTGAAAAGCGTTGTTGAAGGCCAGGATGCTGGCCTGTCCATTGAGCGACCTGGCCAGCAGGGCCGTGCTCTGGACCGCGCCCTGCAGCGGGTCGCTCACGACCGGCTGCAGTGTCATCGCCCCCGCAGTCAGCCGCGCGCTGGCACCGGGGTCGCCGATGGTCAGACGCGAGGACAGCAGCTCGCTTTGCACATGCAGTCGTTCGAGTTGGTAACTCCCCAACAGGGCTGATCCGGCCAGTGCGCCGACGTTCTGGGTAATGCTGAAGAGGACGACCAGCGAAATCATGTTCTCTCTACCCTGGCGCAGCATCTGTATGAACCCGTAGAGCAATACCGGACCGATGAACAGGGTCGTACCGAATCCGATGAGACACTGGCTCAGATAGAGCTGGTGAGGCCTGGTCAGGCTATTGCTGTGGCTATCAAGCGCAGCGGCGACGCCGATGCAGCCGGCTGCCAGCACGGTCATCAAAGGCAGGCGACGCTCCTGAAGCGTCAGCACGGTGAGGGCAATCCCTGCGAGCATCGACAAGGCGACCAGCAGGAACAGCGCATGCATCTGGTCGTTATCGAGCCCCGCGGCGGCGAGCAGTCCGACCGATCCAAAGGTCTGCTCGGCCAGCGCCAGCCGCATGAGCAAGGCCACGCCGACGAACCGGGCGATGTTAAGCGTCGACAGCCAGTGCAGCTGCAGCAGGGGGCGCGGCCGGTTGGCTTCGTTGAGCACCCCCAGCCCGATGAGCAGCACACAGGACATCAATAGCCCGCCCACCATGGACGTGTCATGCCACCAGTAGACCTTGCCCATGCCCAGTGCCAAGCAGCCCAATACAATACCGGGCATCAGCAATGCAATGCTTAGCAGGTCCCGGCCCTCGAAGCTGGCAAGGCGCTCGCTGGGCGGCAACGGGCAGAGCGACGTGGCCACCAGCAGTAGCAGCGGTACCGCCAGTTCGAGCCAGTGCAGGCCCCGCCATTGATCAACGCCTAACAATTCCACGGGAACGAGACGGGCCAGCGGCGTGCCAAACTGAGTCAGGCTGATGCCGACGACAAGCGCCAGCGGCCGCAACTTGGCAGGTAGGGCTACGAGCAGATAGAAGATACAGAGACTGGTCAGCGCCCCCGCGGCCAGACCGTTTGCCAGTCTTGTCAGGGCGGCTGATGGCAAGCCTGGCCAGATCAGCTGGGAGGCGGCGACCAAGGCATAGAGCGCCAGCAGGCCCTGGCTGATGAGAGGAATGCCGAACTGCGTGCGGGCTTTCACCAGCGCCAGATTGGAACTTGCATTCATGCCGAAGTAGAGCGCGGGCAGACAGCTTGCCTGTGCGGCATACAAGCCGAGCGAACCGGAGATGTTGCCCAGGTTGACGTTGGTCAGCGCGTTGGGAAAGGTCGTCAGCAAGCCGATCAACACGCCCACTGCGCCGTAGGTGAGCCGCTGCGTTCTCTCCAGCCTCGGGGTGTAGGGGGTCCCGGCGGAGGTGGGGTGTTCATCGGCAGAGAAAGCGTAGTTTGTCATGGTCGGGCAAGCACTTACGTCATCACGGGTTCGTCAAGGGCAAACATGGCTGCGCCGACTGCTTCAGGGCCGCAGCATAAAGACAGCGCCACCGACAATCTATCCCCCAGATGGGGGAGTGCCTGGCCGGACCGCGCGGTATCGCGCAGGCGAAGCGGCCAGCAGCATGGCGGCGATCCGCTTGATGCCGGTGCGGGCATCCGGCGCCAGCGGCTGCCGCCAGCGAAGGTGGCGTGGAGATCCCGTCAGAGACGTGAAGTAAAGGAGAAACAGAAAGAGATGGACATGACCTGGATGCCTGCCCAGCCACGGCAGTGTCCAGTCACCGGGCAGCGCTGAGATGGCGGCGGGGTCCAGAAGCAGCGTCAGCTGCAAAAGGGCGGACAGGCGATAGGCTGCCATGCTGATCTTTCTCAGCATGTCATGTGGCGCCGACTTGCGCTCGGTCCAGATGGCCGTTACCAGCGCCTGCAAGGATAGGATCACCAGGGCATGGGTTCGCGTGAACGGGCCGTGCCGCTGCAGACAAAGCACGCCGAACCCGCTCACCAGCGCGAGCACCACATACAATTTTCCGCACGTGCTGACGCTACACATGCCCTTGCGCGAGGCCAGCATAACGGCCGCCCATGCCACGCACGCCAGTTCGAACAAGGTAAGGAGGACTTGCGGCGTTACCATCTGTATCGCTCCCCTGAGTAGGGTTGCCATATTGCCGGCGAAGAACAGATGGCCGACAGATCACCCGCCCGCCCCATCCTCCGACTGGTCCCAAATAAACGAATACGACCTCTCGCCACCGCACGCCATCTGCCCCCTGCAACTTGCCTGTATCGTCGCCCATAGCGTGTCGCTTGCGCTATCCCCCCGATGGGGGAGGAGTCGAATCACTGACATCTTGTCAGTTTCTTGGCAGCCTGGAATTCATCTGCGACGCCGCGAAATTCACTGGCATCAATGGAGAAATCTTGCGTTATTATTTGCAGCGCATCATAAGTTTTTCCCACTTCGCACATCTCGCCTTTCTCCCCCATTGCTTCTTCTCAAGACTGGAATATCGATGAACAACTCGATGGAAAACGCCCCCATCTCCAAGAAGAACGACAGGCTGGCCTATCTCGATCCCAGGTCACCCAATCTGGGGATGAAGGCCAAGCGCAAGATCATCAGCGCATGGCATTCTCTTTTTGCATTTGATCTCGACCGTGCGCTGCAACTTGCTGACCAATTGCGCGACATGCCGCTCGCGACCCCCATGCAGCGGCGGCTGCTCAACCAGCAAGCCGATCTCATCGTCGCGGCCTTCGCGCTGTTCAAAGACGATATTGGCGCCGTCGTGCAACTGGCGAGCAAAGTTGCCGAGGGCGAGCAGACCGAGGAGATGGCGCGCACCACCTCGGTGCTGCTGCGCTTTGGAGCGTGGTATCGGAGAGACTGGGACTGCTTCGAGGAAGCCACCTGCCTCTGTCCCTGCTCCCTCATCGATGGTCGCCAGGCCTTGCCGACCGTATTGACGCTCATCATCGAAGCGGCGGCCGAAATGAAGCGCTCGCGATTCATTTCGGCGCATCGGCTGGCCTCCGATGCCTTGCGTTTTGCTGCGAGACTGAAATCAGGAAGGGCCCTGGCCACCGCAGGCGCAGTCACGGTGATGGCCGCCATTCTGCATGAGCAAGGCGAAATCGATGAAGCCGACAAACTGCTGCGCCGGAACCTGGAATTGCTCTCGCGCAGCGCCTGCGCCGATGTGGTCGCTGGCGCGTATGAGACGCTGATGCAGATCGCCATGAGTCGCTGCCAGTGGGGCGTGGCGGCCACATTCCAGCGCGAGCTCATTGCGCTGGGCAATGCCAGGTCGTGGCCACGGCTGCAGGCGCTTGGCCTTGCGGCCGGGGTCGAAAGCGAATGCCTGACCGGTGCCGTCATGCAGGCCGGCGCGTCCGTGGCCGCGCTGCACCAACTGCTGGACGTGCAGACCTTGATGCTAGTTCGCTCAGCCGTCGCTTCGCGCTTGCGGGTCAGCGACATCCGCCTGAAGTTGCTGAACAGTCCTTCGACACAGCTGGCGGTCGACATCGAAACGCATCTTCGCGATCTGAGTGCACAGGGCGAGGAGTTGCAGACTTCAGGCGTAGCCATGCTGCTGGTGGAAGCACTGACCATGACCGGTGAGGACCAGGCAGCACAAGCCGTGTTGCTGAAGTATCTCCGCGCCGGCATGCGGCGCGGTATGTTCCAGTCCTTCGTCACGGCCAGCACGGTCGTTTATGAGAAGCTGAACCATCTCTACAATGATGGCCTTGACGGTCTTGAGGATCAGGCCCAGATGCGGCCCTTCCTTGCCAGCCTGATCGCGCGGACGCGCAAATTGCTTCTGGCGAAAGTGGGTTCGGCAGAGCTATTTACCGAAACGGTCATCACCGCGCGTGAACGCGATATTCTCCTGCGCATGAGCCAGGGATACTCCAACAAGAAGATCGCCAAGGAACTCGGTATCGGACCTGAAACCGTCAAATCGCATGCCAAGCGGATCTACTCCAAGCTAGGCGTCACCTCGCGCATCGAGGCTGTGTCGCAGGCCGCTGATCTCTGTCTCATCTGACCGGCCATCAGGTCCGGCGGCCGGGGAATTCCAAGAATGGACGCCTGGTCGCACCGGGCATTGCGGATGAGGAAGCCGGCATTCCCCCGTTTGAGGAAAAATTACAAAAATAACTTAACATCAATTAACATATTGCCGAAAGGCAAGTTGATCGATGTGTGCATGATCGCTTGTTCTCTCTCCATCAACCTGAGCCAACGATCGATCGTGAAAAACCTCTGCATAGTGAGCACCACGCTTCTCCTGTCTGCATGCACCAGCGTCCCGCCCTACAAGGAACCGCCGCCGGATCAGGCCAGCGCAACACTTACCATTGCCTTGGGCAACGATTATGGCCAATCCAGCATTTCCTACGGCCGCGCCGATGCGAACGGATGCCTGGAGTTTCCGCCTCTGTTGAGCACCGGCAGCGTGCGCACCTATACCCCGACCGGACCGGCGCCCAAGGACGTGAAGATCCCCGCCGATGGTCCGCAGATCCTGCGCTACCACCGCGAGATCGGCCGCAATGCTTCCGCGCAGGCCTGCACGATCGATCTGCGCTTCGTCCCGAAGAAGGACGCTCACTACGTGGTGACCAGCAACACCCGCTACGAGTCCACCAAGAGCCCATCCTTGTGGTCCGGCGAAACAACCACCAGCAAGGAGATCTGCATGGTCTACCTCCTCGAAATGGATGAAACGACAGGATTGAAGCCTGTGCCGATCAAGCAGATCAACGTCAATCCCGCGCGCCTCTTCGGTCCCAGCTGCGCCAAGGTTGCGGCGAACTGAAGCGCGTCCTTACGGACCGGGACCGTAGCGGCAGCGCCTGCAGGGGAAGCCAGGCAGAAAAAGACATAAGCACACGGGGAATCCACATGACACGAAAGAACCATCGCCACGGGCTGTACGCAGCCCTGCTGACCGCACTTGCGCTGACGGCCTTGCCGGCCTCGGCCCAGATCGCCGAACAGACCCTGCGGGAGTTCACCGCCTGCAACAGCAGCTTCTTCCGCGCCCTCGCACAGGATGCTGCCGCCAGCCAGGCATGGCCGACGCTGGAGCGAAAGGGGGAGATCGCCTGGATCAAGGTCAAGGACCGCAAGAGCGCGCCCGACAACCAGCTCGATTTCGCCACCCCGGTCACGGTGGGAGGATTGAAGCTGCTCGGCTATTTCGATGAGATCAGCGATCTCCAGGAACTGGGACGCTACTACTACTGGGGCTTCATCGTCGAGGGCAGCGTCGGCGAGGTCATCGACAAATTGCGGCCCATGACCGTCAATGCCAGTCGCCTGCGCCCGGCCGGCCCCGACTATGCCCGGACCGAGGTCAAGATCGGCAGCTCCGACTGGATTGCCTTCAATACGGGATCGGGTAGCGTGCCGCGGAAAAACACCATCGAGCGTGCCTTCATCGTCGAGGGCATGGAGAACAACGCGCAGGCCACGCGCGTCTCATGCTCGCTGCAAGGTGCGGTGACGGCCATGGTGATCATGAGCGAGCGGCCCGATCTTGCCGGGGAAAAATTGCCACCGTATTCCTCCTCGCAGAAGTAACAGAAGACGACACCGCCATCGATGCTGCCGCGCCTCAACGCTTCTGCCTGGCCCAGGCTGCCACCGTCTCGACGATATGCTTCTGCATGGCCTTGGCCGCCGGCGCCAATCCTTCGTAGCTGAGCGAGGCCAGCACGATGGCGCGGCTTTCGGCCGGATAGAACGGGAACACCTGCACCGTACTCTGATAGTTCTGCAACGCCAGTTGCGACACCACGGCCAGTCCCAGCCCACTCTCGACTGCGGCAAGAATGGTGGCGGCATCGATGGCCCGTACATTGGATTTCACCGAGACCTTGTGGGCCGCCAGCAGGCGCTGCGTGTCCTTGCCATAGCTCTCCCCCTGCAGCACGACGTTGTGCCTTGAGAGTTCTTCCACCGTCATGTAGGCCTTGTTCTCAGGCTCAAAACCGGGCGCCGCGATGCACATCAGCGGGTCAGCATAGAGCGGGGTGATGTCCAGCCCAGGAGACGCCGGCAGCGTGACGAAGCCGAGATCGACCTTGCTCTTGAGGATCCATTCGGCGATGTCGTCATAGCCACCCTGCTCTATGGCCACCTCGATATTGGGATAGAGCGCCGAAAACGAACGGACGATGCTGGGGATCCAGGCCACGCTCACGCTGCTGAAGGCGCCGATGCGTACCTTCCCGGTCTCCAGACCAAACATCTTGGAGGCCAGTTGCCCCAGCTTTTCGTTGGCCTGCAGCACCTCGCGCACCGTCGGCAACAGCGCCTCGCCCCCCGCAGTCAGTCGCACACCATTACGGTTGCGCGCAAACAGCGTAAAGCCGAGTTCTTCCTCATAGGCAGCGAGCGCATGACTGACCGCCGAGGGCGACAGATTGAGCTGATGCGCAGCCGCTGCGAAACTCCCTCTTTCGGCAATGGCCACGAAGATCTGGTAGGCGTTGAGCGACATGGCTTAGATGCAATATCTGCATTTACAAATTATATTGATTCAATAATTGCACATAAAGATGCCATCCATCAAGTCGCTGCACCATTTCCGTAAAGTCTCTTCCTATGGCGCATCAAGAGAATATTTCGGCTTGGTGCAAGCGCGCCAGATGGCGGTGCATTGAAATACATATTTGCATCTAAGAACGAAAATAAATCTCTTTTTATTCATTATCTGAATTCATAACATGCGCCTCAAGCGGCCCATCAGGATGCCGCCCGAGACAGCAGCATCCAATCAATTCAGCCAAATGAAAAAAGGGAGCTTTGTGATGCAACACCAGGAAAAGAAGCCAGCCGCGCGCTGGCTGCAGTTGACCGCCGCCATCGTGGGCAATGCCCTCGAATGGTATGACTTCGCCGTCTTCGCCACGCTGGCCATCTACATTTCCAAGGTCTTCTTTCCGTCTGCGGGGGAGTATGTCGGTTTGCTGTTGACGCTGGCGACCTTCGGCGTCGGTTTCGTGACCCGTCCGCTGGGCGGGATCGCCATCGGCATCTATGCCGACCGGCGCGGCCGGAAGGCGGCCCTGCAGCTGATCGTGGCGCTGATGGGCCTGTCCCTGCTGATCATGGTCCTGACTCCCTCCTATGAGTCCATCGGTGTGGCCGCGCCCATCATGATCGTCATCGCGCGCCTCATCCAGGGCCTGGCAACGGGCGGCGAATTCGCCTCGGCCACGGCCTTTCTGGTCGAGTCCGCGCCCAGCCACCGCAAGGGCTTTTTCGGCTCCTGGCAGATGGTCGGACAGGGCCTGTCGATCCTGGGCGGTGCCGGCACCGGCTTGCTGCTGACGGAAATCTTTACCGAGCGTGAACTGCTCGACGGCATGTGGCGCCTGCCCTTCATTGCCGGACTGCTGATCGTCCCGGTGGGTTGGTGGATTCGGCACTACCTGGAAGAGCCCGTGGAATCCGTCCAGGCACGCGCCGCCGCCAGCGACGCAAAACTGGGGGGCACCCTGGCCCGGCATCGCCGCGCGCTCATCGCCAGCATCTGCATGACGACCTGTGTCACGGCGTCGGTGTACATCTTCTATTTCTACATGCCGACCTTCCTGGCGCGCCAGTTCCATTTCCCGCTGCATGATGCCTTCAAGGCCCTGGCCATCGGCATCGTCGGCCTGATGGTCAGCGCTCCGATTGCCGGCGCCCTGTCGGACCGCTACGGTCGACGCAACATCATGATCCTGTTCCTGACGCCCTTCGTGGCGCTGATCTATCCGCTGTTTTCCTGGGTGGCTACGGCGCCCTCGCTGCCCAACCTGCTGTTGATCTACACCATCCTGAGCCTGCTGCTGGGCGGCTACTTCGGCCCCTTCTCGACGGCAATGGGAGAGCAGTTCCCCACCGCCGTGCGTTCATCGGGCCTGGCCATCTGCTACAACCTGGCCGTGATGGTCTTTGGTGGATTCGCCCAGCTCATCGTCACCTGGCTGATCCAGTCCACCGGCATCACGCTGGCGCCGATCCTGTACTCCATGGTCGCCGGCGTCATGGGCATCATCGGTTGCCTCCTGACCGCCAGCCCGCAGTCGTCCGCGCTGGTCGCGCCCGCACCAGGCAGACGTACCGCCCCCTGAACCCTGGCATCCCGCGCTGCCGTCCAGCCAAGCTGCCGCGACGGCGGCCTCTCTTTGAACATGAACGCCATGAAGACCATGAACACTCGCCAATGGCTGGAAACCCTGGTGTCTTTCGATACCACCAGTCGCCACTCCAATCTCGCCATGATGAATGCCATGCGCGATGCATTGCAGGCACAGGGACTCTCGCCGGAGCTGATCTATTCCCCGGATGGCGACAAGGCCAACCTGTTCGCCACCCTGCCGGCGCAGGATGGCAATACGCAAGGCGGGATCATCCTCTCCGGCCATAGTGACGTGGTACCGGTGGACAACCAGATCTGGACGACCGATCCATTCACGCTCGCCGAAAGGGACGGGCGGCTCTACGGCCGCGGCACCGCTGACATGAAGGGCTTCATCGCGGCATCCATGGCGATGGTCCCCGAGTTCCTGCAGATGAGGCGTAGCAAGCCGCTGCACCTGGCCTTTTCCTATGATGAGGAACTGGGATGCCTGGGTGCGGCCGTCATGCTGGAAGCCCTGAAGCAACGCGGCCTGCAGGCCGATGGCTGTATCGTGGGCGAACCCACCGGGATGCGCGTGATCGTGGCGCACAAGGGTACCAACCTGTTCCGCTGCCGGGTCCACGGCAAGGCGGCGCACTCCTCGCTGACGCCGCAGGGCTGCAATGCCATCGAACATGCGGCGCGGCTGATCTGTCGCATCCGCGACCTGGCCGACCAGCTCAAGGCGCAAGGCCCCTACGACCAGTGCTACGACGTGCCGTTCAGCACCCTGACCAGCAACCGGATCTCGGGCGGGATTGCGGTCAATACCATCCCCGCGCTCTGCGAGTTCGACTACGAGTTCAGGAATCTGCCGGGACTATCCCCCGCGCACCTGCAGAAGCAGATCGAACAATTCATCCACGACGATCTGCTGCCGCGCATGCAGGCAGAGTATCGGGAAGCAGGCATCGATATCGAGACCGGTCCTGCCGTACCCGGCCTGGAGGCGTCGGAGCAGCAGGCGCTCACCCGTCTGGCCCGCGAGCTGACTGGAGATGGCGCCGTCAACAAGGTGTCCTATGGCACCGAGGCCGGGCAATTCCAGAAGGCGGGCATTGCCTCCATCGTCTGTGGCCCCGGGCATATCGCCCAGGCGCACAAGCCTGACGAATTCATCGAGATCGCACAGCTGGATGCCTGCGAGGTCTTCCTGCGCAAGCTGGCGCAATCGATGCGGGATCCGCACTGAAACCCACTACCGCAAACCGGGGGCCGCATCTATCCGATGTCGCGCCCCGGTACCAGTCCCTGTTAGCGACAGGGCGTTCCATGGCCACGCGACCTATCCGTCACCGCGGCCATTTCATTGACTCTCAACCGGAGCAAGCATGTCTTCACCCGAACACCTCATCGCTGCGTTTTCGATAGAACAAAGCCAGAACCCGACACCACCCGCGCAACGCCAACGTCTGCTGGACAATCCCGCCTGGGGCCAGGTCTTTACCGACCATATGTTCAGCATGCACTATGCGCCCGGGCGCGGCTGGCACGATGGCAAGATCATCCCCTGCCAACCCATGAGCATGCATCCGGCTGCCATGGTGCTGCACTACGGACTGGAAATTTTCGAAGGCATGAAGGCCTACCGTCTCCCCGATGGCGGCGCCGCGCTGTTCCGTCCGCAGGCCAATGCGCGTCGCTTCGACAGTTCCGCTCAACGCCTGGGCATGCCGCCACTCCCGGAAGGATTGCTGGTCGCCTCCGCCATCGCCCTGGTGCGCCATGAGCACGACTGGATACCGCGTGCCGAGGGCGCGTCGCTATATCTGCGTCCCTTCATGATCAGCACCGAAGTCGCCCTGGGTGTGCGGCCGTCGCAGCATTTCCTGTATGCCGTGCTGGCCTCGCCGGTCAGTGGCTACTTCGCCGCAGACGCCGCCACGGCCGCCGTCACGGTGTGGGTCTCGGAAGACTACATCCGCGCCGCACCCGGCGGAACGGGAGCGGCCAAATGCGGTGGCAACTATGCCAGCGGACTGGTGGCGCAGGCGCAAGCACGCGAGCATGGATGCGACCAGGTGGTGTTCCTGGATGCCATCGAGCGCAAATGGATCGAGGAGTTCGGCGCCATGAACGCCTTCTTCGTGCTGGACAACAACACACTGGTGACACCGCCACTGTCAGGTACCATCCTGCCCGGCATCACGCGCGACTCCCTGATCACGCTGGCGCGCGAGCAGGGCTACACGGTCTGCGAGACACCCTACAGCATCGACCAGTGGCAAGATGACGCGCGCAGTGGCCGACTGCGGGAAGCCTTTGCCTGCGGCACCGCCGCCGTGATCACACCGGTGGGACGCGTCAAGGGCAGGCGGCACGATTTCGTCATCGGCGACGGCAAGCCTGGTCCGGTCACGCTGGCCCTCAGGCAGGCACTGACCGATATCCAGTTCGGTCGCGTCCCCGATTCACATGGATGGAGCCAGCGGGTAGGCTGATCATCAGCCACAGCCGGGGTGCTGCGCAACGTCGCAACCTGTGCACACCCCGCTTGCCCCGGCCAGCCGGGCGCGCTATAGTGCGCCCTGTCGAAAAAGGCAGATCTGGTGTGGTCCAGCCCAGGTCCTTCCGTAAGCGGAAGCTCTGTCCATGCTCTGCCCGCGCATGAGTCCCACGACGAACGCCGCGCCCTTCCAGGCGCTTTCCGTTCGTCCGTGCGGTTCTCAAGACAACGAACCGTCCTGGTCGAACGACCAACTGATCTCGGAGTCTTCATGCACGACACCTCTCCCCATGACATCATCATTGCCGGCGCCGGTCCGGTCGGTCTGCTGCTGGCCTGCGAACTGGCCCTGGCCGGCTTGCCGGTGCTGGTGCTGGAACAGGCCAGCGATCCTGCCAGCGCGCTCAAGCGCCTGCCCTTGGGCATGCGCGGGCTGTCTTCGCCGTCCATCGAGGCGCTTTATCGACGCGGGCTGCTCGATGCGGTCCGCGCTCAGCGCAGCGCACAGGATCCCGCCGCCGCCACCGCCCACTGGACCAGCCAGCCGCGCAAAGCGGGCGGTCATTTCGCCGGTCTCCCCTTCTATTGCGATCAGGTCGATCCGCGCCAGTGGCCCTATCACCTCGACGGTCCCTGCGAGCCCACCCTGCTGACCGAGATGGCGCACCTGGAATCGGTGCTCGCCGCGCGCGCCCTGGCACTGGGCGTGACCATCCGGCGCGGGGTGACGGTGCAGGCCGTGACGCAGGATGACGACCTGGTCTGCCTGCAAAGTCCGGCTGGTTCCTTCCTGGCGCGCTGGCTGGTCGGCTGCGACGGCGGACGCAGCCAGGTACGCAAGTCCATCGGCTTCGGCTTTCATGGCAGCGAACCCGAATTCACCGGCTACTCCGCACGGGTCCGGCTGGACCAGCCCGATCGTCTGCCTGCGGGGCGGCACTATACCGATGGCGGCATGTACACCTACCAGGCGCCCGGCATCCTCGCCATGGCGGATTTCGACGGCGGTGCCTGTCATCGCAGGGAGACGATCACGGCGCCACACCTGGAGGAGGTCCTGCGACGCATCTCGGGCGTGGACGTCACGGTGACCCAGGTCGACCTGGCCACCACCTGGACCGATCGCGCCTTCCAGGCCGACTGTTATCGCCGGGGACGTGTGCTGCTGGCCGGTGACGCGGCCCACGTGCATTCGCCGCTGGGCGGACAGGGACTCAACCTGGGCCTGGGCGACGTGATGAACCTGGGCTGGAAACTGGCTGCCACCGTCCGTGGCGATGCGCCACCTGATCTGCTCGACAGCTACGATCTTGAGCGTAGGCCCGTCGGCGCGCAACTGCTGGCCTGGTCGCGTGCGCAGGTGGCGCTGATGCGTCCCGGTCCGGCTTCGCGTGCACTGGCCGAGGTGATCCGTGCGCTGATCGATACCACCGATGGCGCGACCTACCTGGCCGGTCGTCTCTGGGGCAAGACGCTGCGCTATCCGCTGGGCGACGCGCATGCGCTGGTCGGCTGCAGCGTGCCCGACTTTGCGTTCGGCGATGGCACGCGACTGGGACAGCACCTGCATCAGGGCCGGGGCTTGCTGCTGGACTTCAAGGTGCATAGCGGACTGCCCGCCCTTCTCGAAGGATGGCGGCAACGCATCGACATCCTCAACGCAAACACCGCCCACACCCTGGGGCTGGATGCATTGCTGGTGCGGCCTGACGGCGTCGTGGCCTGGGTCGCCCAGGGCGGGAGCGACATGCATGCCCTCAAGGCAGCGCTATCGCGCTGGTTTGGCGCGCCCCTGACGAGCAGCGGCGGGAGCGACTGCCTATAATCCTGTCATTGCCCCCGGAGCCCACCACCATGCCCTCCCTGCACCTGTTCCTGCTCTTCCTGACCGCCAGCCTGGCGCTGAACCTCACACCCGGTCCCGACATGGCCCTCACGCTCACGCGCGGCATGACGCAAGGTTTCAGGGTGGCCTGGCTGAGTGTACTGGGGACCTTTGCCGCCGGCGCCGTGCAGATACCGCTGGTGGTGTTCGGGCTGGCCGGGGTGTTCCGGGAGTCACCGGTGCTGTTCGAGACCGTCAAGATCGCTGGCGCGCTCTACCTGGTCTACCTGGGCGTGCGTGCCTTGCGGCGCTCCCTGCAGGGCAAGCAAAGCATCGTCACCGTCGCCGCCGGTGGCGAGCAGGGGGTGTTCTGGCAAGGCCTGTTCACCAATCTGCTCAATCCCAAGGTGTTCCTGTTCCTGGTGGCGTTCCTGCCGCAGTTTGCCGATCCGGCGGTGGGGCCGGTCTGGCAGCAGATGCTGGTGCTGGCCATCAGCTCCAAGGTGTTGGGGCTGCTCAATGGCACCTGCTTCGCCTACGGCGCTTCACGCATCCGCCACTGGCTTGGCCGCAATCCCTGGTTCCTGCGGCTGCAGGACAGCATCCTCGGGGTCGCCATGCTGGGGATCGCGGGCTATATCTTCTTCAACCGGACGCCGGGTCATCGCGGCGGGTGAGCGCCGGCTCATGGGGTAAGATGACCGGCTCACCACCGATCAGGGAGTCACGCAGATGAATCGCTCCGAGCGCCACCACCGCATCGACAACATCGAATTCAACGTCACCGACATCGCCCGCAGCAAGGCCTTCTATGGAGAGGTGTTTGGCTGGCACTTCGTGGATTACGGACCTGGCTATACCGAGTTCCAGGATGGTCGACTGGCGGGTGGCTTCACCACCGGGGAGCCGGTCAGGCCGGGCGGCCCGCTGGTGATTCTGTACACCGATGACCTGGAAGACACCCAGCGCAAGCTGTTGCAGGCGGGCGCGACCATCAGCCGCGCCACCTTTGCCTTCCCGGGTGGGAGGCGTTTCCACTTCATCGATCCCGACGGCTACGAGCTGGCCGTCTGGTGCGACCGCTGACGCGGCCGCCGCGCATGCGCGCCTCCAGCCTCAGCGATCAGACCACCGAGTCGTCATAACCCGCGCTGTCATCGAAGTCGATGTTGCCCAGGTCGGCCAGGTCATTGCTGGAACCGAAACTGGAGTCGCTGGCCTGGTCGCTATTGCGGTCGCTGCCGTAGTAGTTGTTGACGGTGGTGTTCTCGATGTTTTCCACCGGCGCACTCAAGGCATTCTGATGCAGGAAACCGGAGCCGCCATTGCCGTTCATCAGGTGCTCGATCCCCTGGAACAGGAAGGCACCACCGGCCACGCCTGCTGCGGTGGCCGCGACCGTGCCCAGCATGCTGCCCATACCCCCACCGAAGAAACCGGAAGATGCTGCCGGGGCCGGGGCCGGCTGGTATGGCTGCGGCGCCGGCGCTGCGGAGTAACCCGGCGCGTATGCCGGGGCTGGTGCCGCTGCCGGGGCCGGACGGGCACTGGCGCTAGGGGCATTGCCCCAGGCATTGCCATCGAGGAAGCCGGGGCCGGCGCCCGCGCCGGCCTGCAAGGACTGCACCTGCGCCTGTAGCGAGGCGACCTGGGCCTTGGAGGCATTGAGCGCCTGCTCCATCAGCAGCGCACGTTGCACCAGCAGGTAGGCGGCGTCGGGCTGACGGGCCACCGCCGCGCTGATGAGGGCGTCGGCCTGCGCATCCTTGACGATGCCGCGTACCTGCGTCAATTGGTTGAGAAAATCTTGAAGGGCTTGCGATTCTTGCGGACTCATGATGACGTGGCTCCTGCATGGTAATGACACTACGATGATTTGATCACTGCGTCTGATCACTGCATCTGAACACTGCGGCCGACATCGGGCCGCCTTGCAGTGAAGTATGCGCGCGAATCCTCCGGCACAAGTGTCGCCAATCACAAAGTTGGAAACAACATGTAACAGCCCACCGCCGGGCAGTTGCTGGGCGTCGTTTGTTGCCAGTAAATGACATTTTGTGAACATTCCGTCAGAAGATGTCAGGCAGACAACACCCGACAGTGTAATATCGCGGACTGCACGCCGGAGCAATCCGGATTGTCCCGCCGCGACGCGGCGAGCACATCAACGTCGGGCCGCCCGCTCTGCATGAGCCCATGGCGCCCTTTGGGGGATCCCATCTTATGCAGTTCCATCGTTTCGTCGACATCGGCGCGGCCGGTCTTTTGCTGCTGTTCGCCAGCCAGCTCCAGGCCGGCAATCTGCAGGCGCCGGGTGAACTTGTCCGCAAGAACAGCGACATCGTCTATGGCATCGCCCAGGAAGAGACCCTGTCCTCCATCGCCCGCCGCTTCACCGGCTCGGCCAGCAACTGGCGCGCGCTGGCCAAGGCCAACGGCATCACCAACGACCGCAGCATCCCGGTGGGCAACGCCATCGTCATCCCCGCGCGCCTGCTGCCGGATCAGAACGCCTTCGCCACCGTGGTCGCCCTGCGCGGCACGGTCAGCATCGTGGACAAGGCCGGTGAAGTGATCGACAGCCGCGTCGGTGCACAGGCCGGCGAGGGTGCCGTGGTGGTGACGGGCACCGATGGCTTTGTGACCTTCCAGCTCCAGGATGGCAGCAGCTTTGCGCTGCCGCCGGCCAGCAACCTGCAACTGACGCTGTTGAAGGTACAGGACTTCACCCACCGCCCACGTACCGAACTGACCCTGCGGCAAGGCCGCATCACCTCCGAGGTCACGCCCTTCACGGTGCCACGCAGCCAATACCAGGTGCAGACGCCGCTGGCCATTGCCGGGGTGCGCGGCACCCGCTTCCGGGTGCGCTTCGACGATGGCGCCTCCTATAGCGAAGTATTGAAGGGGGTGGTAGCGGTCCAGGCCGAACGGCGCGAGCAACGCCTGCCCGCCGACTATGGCAGCGTGACCGCGAGCGACCACCGGCAATCGGCGCCGGTGGCGCTGCTGCCGCCGCCATCGCTGGCCGGCACCGTCACGAGGCAGGAACGCCTGCCCCTGAGCGTGCAACTGGCGCTGCCGGCTGCCCAGGCCTTCCGCGTGACGCTGGCCACCGATGCCAACGGCATGCAACGCGTGGCCGAACTGACGGTGCCTGCCGTCGATGGCCAGGCCCTGGCGCGCCTGCCCGAACTGGAAGATGGCGACTACCTCATCCGTGCCTCGGCCATCGACACGCTCGGCCTGGAAGGTCGCGAAACGGTTCTGCCGTTGCATCTCAAGGCCCGTCCCTTCGCGCCCCTGCTGCTGGGACCGGGACCCAAGCTGCGCGGCACCGACCAGACCACGCCGGTGGGCTTCGAATGGGCCGAGGTGGCGCAGGTCGCCTCCTACCATCTGCAGCTTGCACGTGATGCCGCCTTCACCCGCCTGGTCGATGATCAGCCGGCCCTGCCTACCCAGCGCTACCAGCATCCCGGCCTGGCCGACGGTCATTACTACTGGCGCGTGGCCAGCATCACCGACCGCAATGGCCAGGCTGACCAGGGACCGTGGAGCGATGCCTCCGCCCTGGAGATCCTGCCGCCACAGCAAGCCCCATCGGCCAGCCAGGACGAGCAAGGCATGCGTTTCGCCTGGCACGGCGAGGCGGGCCAGCACTATGTATTCGAGAGCAGCCGTGTCGATGATCCCGGTTTCGCCCACCCGGTTCAGCATATCGAGACCGACCAGGCCAACGTCTGCTTCGCCACGCCCGCGCCCGACGCTTACCTTGCACGCGTGCAGACTATCGAGGCCGATGGCTATCGTGGCGCCTTCTCGACGCCGCAGAAGTATGTGGTCGAGCGCCGCTGGGGAACCGGTTCCGGCGGCAGCCTGAACTCCAGCCAGGGGCCGGTACGTGCCGACTAGCTGCGGCACGCGCGCGCGCCCGGCGGCGCGCCGCCTGTGGCTGCGCCTGGAATGGCTGATGCTGGTGGCTGCCACGCTGGCGCTGGCGGTGGTCCTGCACGACGGCGTGCTCAAGCCGGTCGACCGTATCGTCTATGACCGTCTCATCGGCATGCTGGCGCGACCGGCGCCCGTCGATATCGTCATCATCGCCATCGACGACAAGAGCATCGCCGAACTGGGGCGCTGGCCGTGGAAACGCGGCCTGCACGCGCAACTGATCAACCTGCTCGACAACGCCAACCCGCGTGCCATCGGCCTGGACCTGATCCTCACCGAGACCGATCCTGCCAGCGCCGTGGCCGACCGCGCCCTGGCCGCGGCGATGAACCGCAACCACAACACCATCCTGCCCATCCTGAGCATGCAGGGCGATAGCGGCATCGCGCCACGCCTGCCCCTGCCGGCGCTGGCCTCGGCCGCCGCCGGCCTGGCCCATATCCAGCTCAAGCTGGACGAGGACGGCCGGGTACGCGCCATCGAGCCCTTCCTGCACATCGGGCGCTACCGCTGGAAAGCCTTCGGCCTGGCCCTGCAGGAACTGGCCGCGCCCACGCCGCCCGCTCTGCCGGAAACAGTGCCGCTGCGCTTGCCCTTCTTCGGACCGGCCGGTCACTTCACCCAGGTGTCCTACGTGGACGTACTGCATGGCGCGGCCCCGGCGGCGCTGTTTCGCGACAAGATCGTGCTGGTCGGGGTGACCGCCGCTGGCCTGGGCGATCTGTATCCGGTCCCCGCCGGCGTGGGTGGCAGCCTGATGTCGGGGGTGGAGATCCACGCCAACATGCTGGGCGCCTTGCGCGAGGGCCGCGCCATCGACGAGGCAAGTGCGGCCATGGCGATTGCCTTCAATGCGCTGCCAGCCTTGCTGGTGCTGCTGGCCTTCACCCTGCTGGCGCCCCGTGCGGCGCTGCTGCTCACTGGCGCCCTCACCCTGGCCATCGCCGCCACCAGCATCCTGTTGTTCGGCCACGATCTCTGGCTGCCGCCGGCAGCGGCGCTGTTGCTGTTGTGGCTGGTGTATCCGGTCTGGAGCTGGCTGCGCCTGCAATCGGCGCTGCGCTACCTGGATCAGGAAACCACCCGCCTGGCCGCCAGCGCGCCGTTCGAGGTACAGACACGCGCGGTCTCGCGCCGCTGGGATTTCCTGGAACGCCGCATCGAAGCCGCCCGCACCGCCACCCTGCGCCTGCTCGACCTGCACCAGTTCGTCAACGACACCCTGGAGAGCCTGCCCGAGGCCAAACTGGTGATCAACGGCGAAGGCCGTCTGGTACTGTTCAACCGCAAGGCCCAGGAACTCTTCGAAGGCCTGGGGAGCACACCCGTACCGGGCCTTGCCATCGAGGTACTGCTGCACAGCCTCAACGCCAGCCATGACTGGAGCCGCTTGCAGGCGACCGACGCGGACGATCACGCGCAGCAGGAAGTCAGCGACGGCCGCGGTCGCATCTTCGCCCTGCACAGCACGCCCGCGCGCAATGCCCGCGGGCTGACCATCGGCGCGATCATCTCGCTGGCCGACATCACGACGCTACGCAATGCCGAGCGCCAGCGCGATCTGAGCCTGAACTTCATTTCGCATGACATGCGTGCCCCACAGTCGTCCATCCTCGCCATGCTGGCATTGCATCGCCAGGGCCAGCTGCTGCTGGAGCAGGAAGCCATGTTTGCACGCATCGAGAAATCGGTACGCAGCACGCTCTCGCTGGCCGATGACTTCGTCCTGCTGGCGCGCGCCAAGGCCGGTACGCCACTACGCGAGGAGCTCAACCTGGACGCGCTGCTGGCCGATGCCGCTGACAGCCTGTGGCCACTGGCGCGCGAGCGCAACGTGCGTATCGATATCGAGGGGGATGGTTTGCCGCACTGGGTGGCGGGCGAGCGGCAGATGCTGGTGCGGGCATTGGCCAACCTGTTGAGCAATGCCATCAAGTTCGGTCCGGTGGGTGGACGCATCCTGTGCACGGTGCAAGAGGATGGCCAGCTGCCGACGCCCTGGCTGGTCTGCCACGTCGACGACCAGGGCGCCGGCTTGCCGGCCGATGCCACACAGTTGTTCGAACCTTTCTACCGCGCCGGCCAAAGCGCCCAGCCAGGCATCGGCCTGGGCCTGAACTTCGTGCGAACGGTGGCGCAGCTGCACGGCGGCCAGGTCAGTGCGCATGACCGCGACGGCGGCGGCGCCCGCTTCACGCTGCGGCTGCCGGCCCTCGATGAGATGCCATGACAGCGTGAAGGCTCAGAAATCGTCTTCCGGATCGATGAGGTCCAGGCGATAGCCCAGCGTATAGATGGTGGTGAGCTTGACGCCATTCTCGGGACGCAATGCCAGCTTGCTGCGCACCAGCGACATGTGGGTATCCAGCGTGCGCGAGGCCACCAGGTCGCGGCCCCAGACCTGCTCCACCAGCGCCTCGCGAGACACCACCGCGCCCAGCTGCGAGAACAGCAGACAGGCGATGTCGAATTCCTTGGGTTTCAACTCCACCTGCACACCGGCCAGTTGCGCCACACGCTTGATCTTGTGCAGGCGGTAAGGACCGACCTCGATGAGATCGGAGGGCGGCGCCACCGCGATCTCCTGCGCGGGCAGGCGACGCGAGAGCACATGCACGCGTGCCAGCAGTTCGGCGCGCCGCGCCGGTTTGATCATGTAGTCGTCGCCGCCGGCCATGAGGCCCAGCACCACATGCTCCTCCAGCGAGCGGCTGGAGAGGATCAGCACCAGCATGCGCCGTCCCAGGTGCGCGCGCACCCAATCCAGGACCTGATGGCCGGTCATGTCGGGCAGCATCCAGTCCAGTACCAGCAGGTCGAAGGGGCTGCGCGGCAGGGCCGCCAGCAAGGCCGCGCCGGTGGAAAAATGCTGGCAGTGGTGGCCGGCCTGCGTCAGGGTCGTGCGCACCAGTTCGGCTTCCAGCGGATCATCTTCCAGGATGGCAATGTTCATTGAAATGCTCTCTTGTCTTCCCTCTCGCGCCAGGTACAGATTTCCGGCTGGAAATACCCCGTGCCTACCGTGCAAAAGCGCAGATGATACCGGGATCGCCCCGTGCACGCAGGGCAGCCGCACACACCCGAGCATGTCATTTCCATGGCGCAATGAATCTGTTAACTTGTGTTAATCATTCCTAGCGCCGCCTATCCTCACACAATCCCACTGCCCATAATCCGCCCACGGTCACGGCGCCCCCCTCTTGCAAGTTCGGGCGGCGTGATATCGGACAACGACAATAACGAGGATCAGGGTATGGCGAACATTTTGATACTGGAAGGCAATCCGGAAATACGACGCAGCTTCAACCGGGCATTGACCAGCGAGGGGCATTGCGTGATGGAGGCCTCCTGCCTGGAGAACTTCATGGTGCATGCGAACGTGGCCGACATCGCCGTCATCGACGTCGACCTGCCCAAGCACGAAGGCTACCTGGCCGCGCGCCACCTGCATGGCCAGCGTCCCCGGGCCGGCGTGATCCTGCTCGGCGAGCAGGCTGACGGTGCCGAACTCATCCACGGCCTGCGCCAGTTTGCCGACCAGTTCCTGACCAAACCTATCACCCCCGAACTGCTGGGCGCACACATCGCACCGATGGTGCGTCGTCTCGGCGATGCCGGCTGGCGACTGGATCCGCTCAAGCGCGAACTGCAATCCCCGGGCGGCCATCGCGCCACCCTGAACCACCAGGAGATGTGCCTGATGGGACTCTTCGCCACCCGCCCGCGCGCGAGCACCGTGTCGCGTCGCGATGTCGTCACCGCGCTGGGCTATGACTGGATGGATTACGACGAGCGCCGCCTGGACCAGATGGTGAGCCGCCTGCGTCGTCGCTGGTTCAACCACACTGGCGCCGAGCTGCCCCTGCATACCGAACGTGGCACCGGCTATCGCATCTCGGTGCCGCTGCGGCCTGCCTGAGACCTTGCGCATCTGCCCGCATCGGCCCCCATCGCGCGTTCCGCTCGCCCGGAACGCGCGTTTTCCTTGTGCGCGCGCTTGCTCAGAAAGTCGCCAATGCATTGAGGAACCAGCCGTGGCTGCGATAGGACAGGTCGGTAAGATTGTCCGAGAAGTTGGTGAAGTTGTAGCCCACCCCCATCTTGACGTTCTCGTTGACATGGCGATACACCCCCACCAGGAAGCCTGAGCGCGCGTCACCCGCTTCCTTGGCCGCCAGCCTGCGCGCTTCCACCAGCGCATCCCACTCCTTGACGATGTGCAGGTCGGCCCGCAGCACCCACAGGTCGGCGCGGCTGGAGAACCAGTCACCCGAGGTCTTGGTCAGACTCAGCTGGCCCAGCCGCATGCCATACTTCACACCCACCGACAGCCACGGCAGGACATCGTAGGTGGTGTCGATATTGAAGACCTGGCTCTTCTGTGCGTAATCAAGCGCGCCACCGGTGGTGGAGGTGCTGTAGGCACTGCCATCGACCTGGCCGGCCGAGGGCACGTTGTAGAAGTAGGTGTACTTGAACAGGGTATTCCAGCGGTCATTGTCGACCGGACGATAGGCCGCACCCAGCACGGTCTCGCTATAGTCGCCGTCGTAGAACGCGCCCTGCGAGTTGCTGCTGCGCGAGAGGTTGAACTTGCCCAGCAGGCGCCAGGACGGACTCAACTGGTATTGCGCCTGGTTCTTCCACAGCCAGGTGCGGCGATTGATGTTGACTGCCGTACCACTGCAGTTACCGGCAGCGTCGTTGGTCACGCAGGTACCGCCGACGGTGCCCAGCGTGGCGCTGCGGTCCATGCGGTACTCGATGGCGCTGGTGTATTTCAGGCCATCCTTCCTGAAAGCGGCCGACAGGCCCACGGCATCGCGCTTGATATCGCCCGAGAGTGGATCGGACAGGGTGCCGGTCTCGTACTTGCTGGCGAAGCTCCAGCGCGTATCCGGGGCATAGTCGACACCGAAGGCATGGGTCAGGCTCTTGGGACCGGCGCCCTCGGACCAGCGCGACTCGGCGAAAGTGCCGACCTGGTCGTTGAGGCGATAGTGGGTGCCGGACGTGAGCGTTCCCTGGCGGCCGGCATAGTTGCTGTCGGCGCTCTCGGTTTCCATCGTATAGGTCAGGTAGACCGTGCTGCGTTCGTCGACCTGGTAGTCGCCCGACAGGCGCCCGCCCATGCCGCCATCACCGCCCGAGGCTTCCGCGCCCAGGCGCAGCTTGTCGCTGACTTGCCAGCTGCCGCCGAGACCGGCGCGATCGTTGTCGCTGCGGTTGCCGCTGCGGCTGACCGTGCCCTGTACGAAGGCATAGCTGTCCCAGGACTTGTACTGCAGGCCGGGTACGCGTGCAGCGGCGACACCGGCAGCCGCCGTGGCATCGATGGGGCTGCGCATCTGCGCATTGCCGTTGGCTGTGACACCGGTGGTGGGGACGATGGATGAGGCCGGCCCATTGCTGCCCGGTGTGAGCAAGGCCTGGCCACTGGCCGAGGGTGCGCTACCCTCGCCAATGGCGGTGGGCGGCACCGTGTCGACCAACGATTTGCCGGCGTCCTTGCCCAGCTCTGCGGCCCTCTCGGCTTCGCCATCGGCCAGCGGACGATAGTCGATGCGCGCGATCACATCCATGCGTGCACCATTCTGCGACAGCAAGGAACTGGCATTGTTTACCACGCCGGTCGGATTGATGCCGTCGCGATTGTCCTGCCGCAACCCCACCGACACGCCCCACTGCGCATCGATCTTGTGGCGCAGCGCCGCCTCGCTGGAGTTGGCGCTCTGGCTGGCGGTACTGTTGACTTGCTCGCGACGGTCCACCTTGAGCGCCAGCTCGGTACGCTCATCCACCGGTACCACTGCCGTCATGCCCTTCTGCGAGAGTCCATCACCACTGGGCAACGTCGCGCCGGGGCCGGAAAAATCGGGATCACGCTCCTGCCAGTAAGCGCTCAGGCGACCCTTGAAGCTGCTGACATCACCCAGGTCGATGGCCGTGTCGATGCGGCGCGCCGTGGCGCCTGCGCCAGTGGACTGGTTGGCGACGAAATCATAACCACCGGTCACCGAACTCAGGCTATCGCTGCCGATGCCCGAGGAGCGCGCCAGTTCTCCCTTGATCCAGGTCGCCGGCGTATAGCGATAGGTGGCATCCACGCCCTTGAGGTTCTGCTGGTTGCTCTCCTCCCCCTGGCGATACAGGGTGGTTCCCAAGCGCAGGTGATCGTCCAGCCAGTGGCTGGCGCGCAGGCCGATGGCGCTGGAGCTGACCTCGGTCAGGCCAGGCACGTATTCGTAGGTGGCGACCAGGTAGACCGGGTTGCCGTTCACGCTGGCGGTCTGCACCAATGTACTGCCATCGGTGGTCGATGGCAGCGCGGCGCGCAGGGTGACGCGGCCTTGCAGGTAGTTGACCTCGTAGTCCTGCGCGGGCGTGAGCGGGGTACGCTGCAGCACCAGGCCGGAATCCTTGTCGCGCACTTCCACCCACAGGCGTTCCGAGCCGTCGGTCAGGTTCAGGTGATGCAGGTAGTACAGCGAGCCACCGGTGCCACGGAATTGCTCGCGCGATTGCAGCGTGCCGGGGTCGGCCACGAAGGCGTTGATACTGGTGCGCTTCTCACCGTAGCGAGTGGTGTCCTTGGAATTCCACACCAGGTTGGCACCGTACAGGCCACGGCTGAACTGGGTCAGCTCGGTGCCGGTCCAGGCAGTCTGGAAGTTACCCCACATGACGTAGGAACTGTCCTTCTCCAGCTTGACGAAGAAGCGGCCCTGGGTCGGCGCGTCGTCAGTGATGGTGCTGTCGTCACCATAGACCGGATAGTAACGGTTGGGATCGATACGGCGCAGCAGGTAGTTAGGATCCTTGGTCTGGAAATTGGAAAACAGGTCGCGCAGCGGCTGCTCGCCAGTATCGGCGCTGGCCGTGAGCAGGTATTCGCCCTTGATCTTGCCCTTGAGGTAGAAGGCGCCACGGCCGTCGACCCAGGTCGAATTGTCGTAGTGACTGGTATCGGTGGTGACCAGTTGGGCCGGGCCGGTGGTGCGATCCTGGCCGACGGTGAGGTCACCCACGACGAAATAGAACCAGTCGCTATCGGCCACCGACAGGTTACGCCGGAAGATGGCGGTCTTGCCGTCGGCATGGCGCAGCGCCACCTCGACCTGGTGCGGACCCGGCGGCAGGATCTGGCGCATGACGAACCTGCCCTGTTCATCCACGGGAATGGGCATGCCCATGGCGGCGATGTTGTCACCGCTCTGCACGTGCTCGCCGCTGATGGTGACCGAGCCACCGCGCGCCGGGATGTTGCGCAGGGACAGGCTGGATTCGCCATAGCCGGCCAGTTGCTCGTGCCGCAGCTGTTGCGCGTCCGGGGCCGGCGCGGCGCGCTCGGCCAGGCGCAGCGGCTTCATCAGGGTTTCGTCGAAGTTGCCGTCGCGGTCGATCACCCGCACGAGATAGCTCAGCTCATCGGGCGCATTGGCCGGCGCCTGCCATTGCACGGCATTGCCGGGTGCGAACGGCACCACGGCCAGCGGTGTCTGCTGGGCGTTCTGGCCCCTGGCGAAGATGCGCAACTCGGCCTTCTGCTGCCACCACAGGTAGTTGCTCCAGGTGCCGAAATAGATCTCGCGATTGCGCGCGACGGTGCTGGGCGCCACCCAGACATTGAGGGCCGGTACGGTATTGAGGGGGTCGAACTTGATCTGGATATCGGCCTTCTCCAGCGCCACGTCGACACAACGCTGGCGGTCGGCCTCCTGGGCGCGATGGCTCAGATCCACCGGCTGACCGTCGATGGTCACCGAGAACGGCATGTCGCTGGCGACCGGATTGACAGCGCAGGCGTCGTTGTCGATACGCCGTTCCCGACTGACCGCTACCGGCTCTTCGCGATACCACACGCGCAGCTCGACACGACGATTGCGTGCCCTACCCTCGGCGCTGGCGTTGCTGGCCAACGCTTGCGATTCACCCCGGCCGGCCACGCTGAAGGCCTCGGCCGGCAACTGCAGGCGCTGGCGCAGGAAAGCCGCCACCGCCAGCGCACGCCCCTGCGACAGGGCCTGGTTGGTCGGATAGGGCGAACTCACGATGCGCTGGCTGTCGGTGTGACCGATGACTTCGATATGGATGTCACGCTTGCCCTGCAGCGACGTGGCCAGGGTGGAGAGCGTGGCCACCGAGCGCGGCGTCAGTTCGGCAAGACCGGAGGCGAAATAGCTGTCGCCGCCCTCATCCATCATCTTCAGCTCGCCTTGCGCCTGGCCCTGCGGCGCGGCGGTTTCCAGCATCACGCGCTGCTGGCCGTCGGTCAGCGCCGAGGGCGAGAGTGCGTCGAACTGCGGCGACTGCGTCTCGGTATTGGGCGCTGCGGCCTCCACCAGCGTGCGGCTGCGATCAAGCATCTTGCCGCGCAGCGCGGCGCTGGCGTCCGCTGTGATCCCCTGCGTGGTCTGCTGCGCAGCGACCGGCAGGCAAACCAGGCCTGCCGCACTCAATGTGAGGGCCAGCTTCTTGGCGCGCAGCGCGGCAACCTGGGTTGGGCGGCGTCCTGTTTTCATTGTGCATCCTCGATTTCGATGTTCAGCGTGTAGGCCCCCTTCTGTGCGTGCCAGTCATCCTTGATGCGCTGGCGTATCGCTTCCATGCGCGCGCGCACCAGGTCGGCGGCGCCGCTGCCGCGCTGGTAGGCCAGGCGCACCACGGAGGGACGCTGCTTGAGTTGTTCGGGCAGGGCCGCCATCTGTTGCTGCCATTGCGGCTGCAGCACGGTCTGGCCATCGACGAAGGCGGCATCCGACAGTTCCAGGCGCACCACGCGATGGATCGTTGCGCCGAAGTTGAGCTTGGTGACCTTGCCGCGGGTGATACGCACATCGCGCGGGTTCTCGGTGGTGAGGCGATAGCCGCTGGGCAGGGTGCGCTCATCGAGCTTCATCACGAAGTTGGCGCCGCGATCCTGGTTGGGGATGTCCGGGCAAGGCACATGGAAGCGCCCTTCCGAATCCGTCATCACCAGCAGGCCACGCGGGGTCACCACGCGCACTGCGGGGATGCCGGGCTCATCCTGGTCCTGGTAACCGTTGGCGTTACGGTCATCGAAGACCTTGCCGATGATGTCCGGGCAATCGAAGGTCGGATCAGGCACGACACGCACCTGGGCTTCGGCGATGCGCGAGAGCAGCGTGTTGCTGCTGTTGGCCGCCCAGGCCTGGTTGGTGTAGGTGCCGTCACCCACGCCGGTGCCTACCACCAGGATGAGGCGATAGACCTTTTTCTCGTTGGCGGCGAAGTTCTGGCCGGTCCAGCTCAGGGTGCGGCCGCTGACGGCGGGTTCGGCGCGCACGCCGTTGTAGGTGGCGCTGCCGCTGCGGTACTTGAAGCCGGCCGGGACCTGGTCACGTACCGTCACTGCCGAGATGGCATAGGCCTTGTTGTTGATGGCCGTGATGGTGTAAGGCACCAGGTCGCCACGCGAGACGTTGATCATCGGCGTGCTCTTGATGACGGTGATCACGTCGCTGTTGCCCGGGTCCAGCGGAATATGGTTGTTGAGGATGTCCGCCGAGGCCGCGCTGATGAAGAAGCTCAGGTAGTACTGCGTGCTGGCGGCGCCACCGGCGACGATGCCCACGCAGGCGGCCTGGTTCGCCAGCGCCACCGAGCTTGCCGGGGCGGTGTTGCTGGCCTGGACCAGTGCCGGATTGGGAACCGCACCCACGGTCACCGTGCCATTGCAGGGCGGCATGGCGCCGGAGACACCCGGCAGGTAGCCGGCCGGGCTGGTCACGGTCAGCGTATAGATGCCAGCCGGGAAGGCGTTCTGCAGCAGGAACTGGTAGAAGCCGTCGCTACCGGTAACCTGGCTGGCGCTGCCGCCCACCAGGTGGACCGCCGGATTGAAGCCGGCCGGACCGGCGATGGTCACGGTGGCGCCGGCCACGGGCTTGCGGCTCTGCGCGTCATACACCACACCGGAAGGATCCAGCGGCAGGTTCTGCTCCACCACCTGGTCAGCCGCCACCAGCGTGATGCCGGTGATGGTGCCGCCGGTGTTACTGGTGCCACGGTTGTCTCCCGAGGTCGGCGTCTGCGGCAGCACATTGCCGTTGCGCGAGAAGCTGATCATGAAGTTGCTGCCGGTCGGCAGGCCCGACACTTCGTAACCCGGGCAGTGCAGGTTGTCGAACTGGTAGAAGCCATTGGCGTCGGTGGTGACCGTGCAGATCAGGGTGCCGGCCCGGGTCAGCTTGACGGTCCACCCGGCCACACCGGCCGAACTGCCATCGTTGGCACGCACGCGGGTGTGGCTGCTATCGAGATAGACGTAACCGTTGACGATGGGCGGACGCAGGGTCAATGCGCCGCCCTCGCCGAAGTTGTAGTTCTGCAGGTTGTCGCCGGCCAGCACGACCACGCTGCGGATGGTGTCGGTGTTGTTGGCCAGCACCGGCTTGGTCGCGGCCAGCACGCCCGGATTGCCCGCCGCAATGGTGGTGCGGCCATCGGCATACAGGGCCGGCTGGATTTCGGTGATGGTGTAGCCGCTGCCGTTGCTGGGCTGCAGGTTGCTGAAGCTGTAGCTGCCATCGGCGGCCGTGGTGGTGGCCAGGTTCACGGCATTGCCGTTGGTATCGGTGCCGCTGAGATTGACGCTGACACCGGCGATACCGGTCTCTCCGGCATCGACCACGCCATTGCCGTTGGTATCTACGTACACCCGGCCCGCGACCGCGCCCACCAGCAAGGGCACTTCGGCGAAGTTGTTGTCCACCGAGGTGGTATTGAGACCGCTGAGGTTGATGCCGCTGATGGCCGATGGCTGCGTGGCCACCGGCGTGGCCGTGCCACCGGTGCTGCCGGCCGTGGTGATGCCATTGACGGTACGCGGCGGCTGGGTCGGCTCGGTCACCGTGTAAGTGCCTTCGGGCAGGCCGGCGAAACTGTAGCGGCCGTCGGCGCCGGTGGTGGTGGTCCGGCTCACCGGGTTGCCGTTCACATCGGTGCCGGTCAGGTTGATGGTCACGCCCGCGAGGCCGCTGTCGCTGTTGTTGAACACGCCATCATTGTTGCCATCGGCGAAGACACGCCCCATGACCTGGCGGCCGCTGGGGACTTCGGCGAAATTGTTGCCACCCGTATCGGTGCCCGGTGGCAGCACGATGCCGGAGATGCGACTCGGCAGGGTCGCCGGCCCGGTCACGCTGCCCGCGCTGCCGCCATGGCCGACCGCGCCGGCAATGGTCAGGCCGTTGGCGGTGTCGACCGGCTGGGTTGGCTGCAACACCGAATAGGTACCGGGGGCCAGATTGGTAAAGGAGTAGGCGCCATTGGCATCGGTGGTGGCACTGGCCACGACGGTGCCGGCGGCATTGAGCAGCTGGATGCTCACGCCGGCCAGGGGGGTGTCGGCCAGGTCCTTGATGCCGTTGTTGTTCTGGTCGAGGAAGACGATGCCCGAGATCGACGAGGGTGCGACCTCGGCGAAGTTGTTGTTTGGCGAGGACGACACCTGGCCGCTGCCATCGCGCTGCAGGACGATGCCCGAGATGCGGCTGGGCGTGACCGCAAGCGCCGTGGCGGTGCCAGCCGTACCGCTGCCACCGGTGATGGTGCCGGCGGTGGTGATGCCGTTGTTGGTGCCGGCCGGCTGGTTGGGCTCGGTGACCATGTAGTTGCCGGCGTACAGGCCCGTGAAGGAATAATTGCCCAGCGCATCGGTCAAGGCCTGGCGGCTCACCGTAGTGTCGTCACCGGTACCGGGGATGCCGTCCGGACCATAGCTGGTACCGCTGAGCTGCACCACGACATTGGCCAGGCCGGTATCGGTGCCCTGCTCGAAACTGCCATTGGGGACCACGTTGTTGTCACGGAAAACCCTGCCCGAGATATAGCCCAGCGGGCTGATGACCAGGTTGGCACTGGCCGGCTGGACGTTGTTGCCGGCATTGGTCTTGAGTGCGGCCGACGCGATGAAATTGTTATAGCTGCCCGCCGTAGTGCCGGTCACGTCGACGGTGATGGTGCAGCCCCCGGCCGGGATGGTCGATCCGCTGCTGTAGCTGATGCTGCCCGCGCCGGCCGTGGCCGTCACGCGCGCGGTGGTGCAGGTGCCGCCCAGGTTGGGGGTGGCGGCGACCACGATGGGGCCGGGCGACGTCGGCAAGGTATCGACCAGGTCGGCGGTGAGCGTGGCGGCGGTCGCGTTGGTGTTGCCCAGCACGATGGTCAGCGCCGAGACGCCGCCCGAGGTGATCGAGACGGGATTGAACTGCTTGTTCACCGAGGGCGGATCCAGCAGCGTGAGCGTGGCGCTGGCCGGGTTCTGGTTGGTCACGCCTTCCTTGCTGGTGAGGCCACCGGCCGCAATGGTATTGGTGTAGATGCCGGCGATGTTGCTCACCACATCGAAGCGGACCACGCAGGCGCCATTGGCGGGAATGGTGGCGCCGGTCAGGGCCACCGAGGTCGCCGAGACGGGTGCGCTCACATAGCCGCCCGCGCAGGTGGTCGAGGCGTTGGGGCTCTGCGCCACCACCACATTGGCGGGCAGATTATCGGTGAGGGCTGCGGCGGTCAGCGCGATGGCGTTGGGATTGCTGATGGTGATGGTGGCCGTGGAGGGCGTACCCGGCGACACCTGGGTCGGCGAGAACGACTTGGCAATCACGGCCGGATCGCGCGCCTGCACGGTGGCACTGGCCGCTACCGGATTGCTGGCGCTGCCATTGCCGATGGTGCCGGTGACCTGGCCGGCACCGATCACGTTGACATAGCTGCCGGCGGCCGCCACCAGCACATCGACTTCGGCCATGCAGCCCTGCGACATGCCGCCCGAGGCCGCCGGCAACGAAGCTCCGGTGACCTGCACTTGCGTACTGGTGGTCGAGACGGTCGCGCCGGTGCAGGTGGTGCTGGCGTTCGGATTGGCGGCCACGGTCACGCCGGCAGGCAGGTTGTCGATGGCCGCCAGATTGGCCAGCGGCAGGGCCACGGCGTTGAGCAGCGTCAGGCGCAGGCGCGAGACGCTGCCGGGCGTGACTACCTGAGGCGTGAAGGACTTGGTCACGCCGATATTGCCGCTGGCCGACAGGCTGGTCACGGTCGCGGTGGCATTGGTGATGGCCTGGTCGTCGACGATGGCGCCGGCGGGGATGGTGTCCTGCACGGTGCCGGTGGTGATCATGGTCACGTTGGCCGTGATGGTGCAGCTCTGGCCGGCGGCCAGGTTGGCATTGGAGAGCAGGATGCTGGCGCCATCGCTACCGGCGCTGACGATGCCGCCCTGGCAGGTTGTCGCCAAGGCCGGCTGCGACGACAGTTGCATGCCGGTCAGCGTGCCGTTGGCGGCGCCGCCGACGGTAAAGTAATTGGCCAGTCTCAGGCCGGTCAGGTTCAGCGAGCCGCCATTCTGGATGCTCACGGTCAGCACGCTGGATTGACCCGGTGCCGAGAGGTTGTTGGGATTGGTATTGTTGGTCACCGACACGGCACCGCTGGTGCTGTTGTTGAGCGTCGCCGTGACGGCGCTGGTATTGCGCACACCACCGGTGGCCGTGACGTTACCCACCGGAATGGTATTGACCCAGGCCGCCGCACCGGTGCCGGTGACGTCGAAGAGGAAGTCGCAGCGACCACTGGGCGGCAGCACCACGCCGGCAATCGAGGCGCTGGCAGCACCGGCCACGGCCGTGATGCTGGGTGCGCCAGCGCAGGTGCTGTAGGCATTGGTGGGCGAGGCCAGCGTCATGTTGGCCGGCAGCGGGTCGATGGCGCTGACGTTGTTCAGCGTACCGGTGCCGATGTTGGCCAGCGAGAGGCGCACCGTGGAGCGGCCGCCGGCACTGATGGTGGCCGGGCTGAAACTCTTGGACGCCTGCAGCGCCGCGCCATAGACCAGCGAGGCCGACACCGGGCCGGGGCTGGACAGGTTCACCGTAGCGCCATCGGCAAAGGTGGACGAGCCGGTCAATGCGCCTGCCGCCAGCGTATTGGTATAGGTATCGGCCGGACCGATCACCTTCACCTGTACCTGGCAGGTGCTATAGGCGCCGGTGCCGTTGCCGCTGCGACCGGCCAGCGATGCACCCGTCAGCGCGATGCTGTTCGCCCCCGGCGCGGCGGTGACGGTACCGCCATTGCAGCTGGTCGAGGCATCGGCCGGATTGGCCACCAGCAGCTGGTTGCCGCCCGCGCCCACCGGCAGCAGGTCGGTGAAGCGCAGATTGCTGATGGTATTGGCGGTGGTATTGGTAACGGTCAGGGTCAGTACCGATACCGTGCCCTCGAAGGCATTGGAGGGATTGAAGATCTTGCCGATGGTCAGGGCATCGACCACGGTGATGCCGGCGTTGGTGGAATTGGAATTGCTGGTGCCGCCATTGCCGACCGATCCGACAGGCAGCCAATTGGTGACGGCGGTCGCGCTGCTGGCGTTCTTGGACAGCATGGCCCAGAAGGTCAGCACGCACACGCCCGGCGACGCCCCCGAACCGGCCGGCAGGTTGCCGATGGTGAAGTGCAGGTCGTTGTTGCTGGGCGAGATATCGTTAGCGGTCAACGTGCAGCCAGTGCCAGCGATCGAGGGCGCCGGCGAGGACAGGCCGACCATGCCGGTCGGCAGTGCATCGTGCACCACCACATTGCTCTTGGCGGCGGCCGCGTAGTTGTTCACCGTCACGGAGTAACGGATGGGATTGCCCGGCGCCACGTACTGCGGCGTGGCGCTCTTGCCCACCAGCAGCTGGTCCACCACGGTCACGCTGTGCGTGGCCATCTGGCTGACCACGCCGGAGCCGCCGGTATTGACCGCGCCTTCGGCGATGGTATTGGTATAGGTCTGGGGCGTACCGGGCGTGGCGAGCGTGCCCGTGAAGGGGACGGTGATGGTGCAGCTGGCGCCCGGCGCCAGGGAACCGCTTCCGCTGAGGCTCACGCCATAGTTGCCGGCGGTGGGCGAGACGCTGGCAGCCGGGCAGGTGGTGGTGGGCGTGCCGACCTGCAGGCCGCCATTGGCGATGTTGCCCACGCCGTCGATGGGGGAGTCGGTCAGGCTCACCAGAGGGATGCTGGAGACCGTGCTGGCGTTGCGCAGCGTGATGGTCAACGTCGCATTCTGGTTGGCACTGATGGTGCCGGGCGAGAACTGCTTGGATACCTGCAGCAGCGACACCACCGACAGCGACGCGGTGGCATCGTTGGCCGGCACCAGACCACGCTGGTTGCCGAAGTCGGCCGTGCGGCTGATGACGTTGCTGACCGTGTTGCTGTAGTGGCCTGCGGTGCTGGTGCCGATCACATCCACGGCCAGGGTACAACTGCCGCCAGCGGCCACGGTGCCGCCGATGGCCAGCAGGCTGGTGGCGCCTGCGGCCGGATTGAAGCCGGGCGCGCTGCCTCCGCCGCTGCATGTGGCCGTGGCATTGGGCGTGGCGGCCACCTGCAGGCCGGCGGGCAGGTTGTCGCGGATGGCGAAGGCCGGCGAGTTACCGGCCCCATTGAGCGGCAGGACCACACCGGCAGGATTGCTGATGACAATCGACAGGCGTACCGTACCCTCATTGCTCAGGATGGTCGCGGCCGAAAAGCTCTTGCTGATGGTCGGCAAGGCGATGTTGTTGACGTTGATCGATTGCTGCGCCTGATTGGCGTTGTTCACCGCGTTGCCGCCGTTGTCGGTACCGCTGACGGTATGGGCCGCGATGGTATTGACCGGTGCCGTACCCACGGCCATGGAGCTCACTTCGACATCGATATCGCAGCGCCCGTTGGCACCGTTGAGCAAGGCGTCGGGCACGCTGGCTCCGGTCAGGGAAATCTGGCTGCTCCCCAGGACGGCGCTGAGCGTACCGGCTGGCGCCAGATTGACATTGCCGCTGCCATCGGTACACACGAAGTTCCTCACGCCCACGCCAGCCACCTTCAGACTGGCGGGCATGGTGTCGGTGAAGCCCACCCCGGTCACCGGGCCGCTGGGATCACTATTGGTGAGCGTGATACGGAAGGCCGTGACATCACCAGGATTGATGGGATTGTTATAGCCCGGCGCCACGCTCATGGAGACATCGAGCGCCGCCAGCGCGGGCGCGCCATGGGTCAGTGCGGCCAATGCCAGCAGCGGAACGGCCAGCGAAGAACGGGAAGGCAACAGGCCAGCAAGGCGGCCCAACAGTCTGGAGACGAACATAGCGTGACAGAGTCAATGGCGATCGAAGCGGCCATACGGAGCGGTGCCCACACCGGTCTCGGGCAGCCACCCGTGCATCCTGGTTTTCCTTGGAAGACGAATTTTCTTTTTTTAAGTCTCGCCACGGCTGACAAATCACGACGCCAGCTGACCTTCCCTGACCACACCTGACACCCCTATCCGGCGCCGGTTGCGGGCTGAGCTTCCTGCCCCCGGACGGATGCATCACTGCAGCTTGCGAGGGCAGGCGAAGTGAGCAGAAACGCTATACACATCAACAATAAGGAAAACCCCGATGGATAACAGGCGGGGAGAAACGGAAAATTCCGGGGACCCCAAAAACCGCGTTCATCATTGCGATGAACTCATATCCATCAGGAGTTCTCATGTCCCAGAGTGAGCAGCACTTCCTCGTCGTCGATGACTTTTCCACGATGCGCCGCATCGTCAATGCCCTGCTCAAGGAACTCGAATTCGGCAAGAGCACCGACGCCGATGATGGCGCCAGCGCCTGGAAGACGCTCGAAGGTGGGACGGCCCCCATCAGCTTCGTCATCACCGACTGGAACATGCCCAACCTGGATGGCCTGCAGTTGCTCAAGAAGATCCGCGAGAGCAGCAAGCACGCCCACCTGCCGGTACTGATGATCACCGCCGAGGCCAAGAAGGAAAACATCGTCGCCGCCGCCGAAGCCGGGGCCGATGGCTACATCGTCAAGCCCTTCAATGCCGCCACGCTTGGCGACAAGATCCAGAAGATCCTGGCGCGCCGTGCGCAGCAGGCCCAGTAAGCCCGACTGGTGCACGGAGCCATCCCATGACTGAAATCATCGACGAAGTCGCCTTGAGCACGAGCATCAACGGCACCCAATACGAGATCCATAGCCGCATCGTCCGCCATCCCGACAAGGGCCGGCTGTGCGAGTACCGCGTGCTGCTGGGGAACGTCATCATCCGCGACTGGACCGAAGGCGAGATCGCGCCCTGCTTCTCGGCGGGAACGATGCGCATGATCTAGGGCCTGTTCACATTAAATCTGCGAGTGCGAGAGGTCGCCAAGCGTTGACTGCCTAGGCGCGGCGACGCGCCGTGGTGGTGCCACGGCAAGGAGCTGCAACAACGGCAGGCGACGCTTGGCGGCCTCTCCCGGAGGGTTGCCCCCAGAAGGCGCGCTGGCCGCGTTGCACGTCGGGGCTGGTGGCACCACCACCAGCCCCGACGCGCGCCTTGCCACCACGCCTTCTGGGGGCAACGCATCTCGCAGATTTAATGTGAACAGGCCCTAGCACAAGGGAAGACGAGAGGAAAGAACCTGGAGAGGGAGGCGGGAGGCGGGGGATGGGAGACGGCAGCGCAAGAAGAACCACAAGACCACGAAGAAGAATAACAACCGCTGCAAGCAGCAACGCCATCGGCCATCCCTCACCGGGTGGCCGATGGCGTTTTGGGCTATGGCCTGTTCATCCGTTGGCGGCCTGGCAAGGCTGCTGGCGATGCGCCAGCCATGCCGCCACCTGTTCCTGCGGCAAGGGCCGGGCAAACAGGTAGCCCTGGCCGTAGAGCGCTCCCAGCTCCGAGAGGATGGCCAGGTGCTGCTCGGTTTCCAGCCCCTCCACCACGCACGCCAGCGCCATGTCATGGGTCAGCGCCAGGAGCGACTTGACGATCTTGTGGCTCACCGCATTGCGCTCGATATCGGCCACGAAGCTCTTGTCGATCTTGATGCGTGTCAGCGGCAGCGCATGCAGATGGCTCAGGCTGGCATAGCCGGTGCCGAAATCGTCGAGGGTGATGCCGCAACCGAGCTGGCGCAGCGAGGTGATCATGCGGCGGGTCTTCTCCAGGTCCTGCAGCACGGCCGTCTCGGTGATCTCCAGGTCCAGGCGCGCGGGCGAGAATCCCGATTGCTTGATGACCCTGACGATCTCCGCCATGCCCTCGCCGGTGTTGATGTCGTTGGCCGAGAGATTGAAGGATAAGCGCATCGGCTCGGGCCATTGCGTGGCGGCGGCCAGCGCCTTCTTCAGCAGGGTCACGCTCAGCTGGTTGATGATGCCCATGCGCTCGGCGGCCGGAATGAACTCCACCGGCGAGATCACGCCGCGGCTGCTGTTCTGCCAGCGCGCCAGCGCCTCGAAGGCGATGGGGGTGCGGTCGGACAGGCGGACGATGGGCTGGAAGAATACCGACAGCTCACGCTCGAAATCGGCCTGGCGCAAGGCCTGCTCGATGTTGGCCTTGCGCTGGATCTGCTCTTTGTCCTGATCGGAAAACAGCGTCACCGCGCCGCGTCGCTCGCGCTTGCCCTGGTAGAGCGCATAGTCCGCATGCTCATAGAGCGTGGCGGCGTCGCTGGCCATGTCGGGGAAGGTTGCCACCCCCACCGAGGCGGCAATCTGCACCGTGGCATTGGACAGGCGGAACGGCTGGCGCAGTTTCTCGCACACCAGCGCGCCGATCTCGCGCAAGGCGTCATCGCTGAGATTGCGATCGATGATGAGGGCAAACTCGTCGCCACCGAGGCGGGCCAGGTGCATGTCCTGTTCGCGGCAGGTGGCCTGCAGGCGCTGCCCGACCACTTCCAGCAGATGGTCGCCATGGGCATGTCCATAGAGATCGTTGACCGCCTTGAACCCGTCCAGATCGAGGATGGCCACCGCGAAGCGCTCCTGTCGCGCCGAGGCGCGGCTGCAGATGTGATTGAGCTGGGCAAAGAACTTGCGGCGGTTGGGGATCTGCGTGAGCGAGTCCACGTTGGCCAGTTGCAGGTTCTCGTTGCTCAATTGCGCGGTCTTGAGCTGGGCGTTGACCAGGCCGATGAAATCGCGATAGTGGCTGTTGACGATGACCAGCATGCCGATGGTCACCAACACCACATTGAGTGCGGCGGCCACGAAGACCGGGGTATGCGTGGACAGGAAGAACACCGTGAAGATGCCATTGACGATGAAGGCCGTCGTCAGGGCCGCCGAACGCATGTACATCAGGCAGAAGATGCAGCAGATGACGGTGATGCCCATGTAGAAGGCCACATGCGCCTTGGCGTAGGCATCGCCATAGGGAAACAGCATCACCGACCAGAGCGAGAAACTCAGGGCGATCGGCGCCACCAGGAAATTGGTGCGCTTCAAGGCATGCGCGGCCACCTCTGGGGTGGGATCGACATGGCGGCCACGCCACCAGAAGCTCAGGCGCAACGCGCACATCACCGTCAGCACTGCAGGGAAATACAGCCCCAGCCAGTGCGGCGCGAGATCCAGGTAGGTGTGCGCCAGCGCCCAGCTGTTGACGATGAGGATGAGATACATCATCGGCATCTTGGCCGAGAATGCCTTGTACTGCGCCACCAGCAGCTCGGGCTGGTCGTCGACACGCCAATAGGCACGCAGCATGTTCGTCAGCGAGGAGAGTCCCATCCTATGCCATTTCATCTGGACGTTGTTATCGGCCTCAGGAGCACCGGCGATCTATCGAAAGATGAAAGGCATTATAGCGCCCGGCCGTGGCGGCCAAACTCAGGAAATACCTGATTTCATGGGCCTATAAGGCGGATAGGAAAATCCGGCGGCATTGCTGAGCAGCACTGTTTCCGGGCATCACTGCGCGGCCATCTCGCGACCCTCGATGATCGCGCCCAGCCGCCACGATACGGCCTGTGCCGCGGCGCGCAACAGGCGTGCGATCGGCCCGGCCAGGTCGGTATCGTAGCTGCCGCCACTGCCCATGACGGCCATCACCAGGGTCAGTTGCCCGGCATGGTTGAACACTGGCGCGGCCAGGGTGTTGATGCCGGGCACCGGACGTCCCAGGGCCTGGTCCATGCCTTGCGCGCGAATCTGCTGCAGACGTTCGGCGTACTCATGGCGCAGGCTGCCATCGGCATTGCTGACCGTGCCGGGCTGCGCGCCTTCCATGCGGATGGCGTCCATGGCCAGGGCACCGGCCAGCATGTCGGCCGGCTGATGGGCGGCGCACACGCGGCCGATGGCCGTATTGACCATCGACAGCACGGTGCCGATGCGCAGGCTCACGTGCTGCGGTCGCGAGGATTCTTCCAGCCTCACCACGGTGGGTCCCAGGGGACCGACCACGGCCAGCGCCACCGACAATCCGGTGGCCTGCGCCAGCGGCGCCACCTCCGCCTCGGCCTCACGCAGTGGCGAGAGCCGCTGCAGAGCGGCCAGGCCCAGCTCCAGGCTCAAGGGGCCGGGGAAGAAATTGCCGGCCTCGTCGCGCGCCAGCATGCCGATCTTCTGCAGGCTCACCAGATGGGGAAAGGCCTTGGCCGCCGGCATGCCGGCCAGCCGCGCCAGATCGCCCAGCGGCAGCGGCCGCGCAGCCAGCAACAAGGCGTCCAGCAACTGGCCGGTGCTGTCCAGCGACTGGATGCCGCGCTGTCCGCGCACGCCTTCCGTGTCGGCCGCGAGCAAGTCCTGGTGCGGATTCATCAGGGGTTCTCCTTCATCGTGGTGGCAATGGCATCGATGGCCTGGCGCAGCTGGCGCGCCGCGCTGCCGCGCCAGCCGGCATCGATGGCACCGGTCGGGCCGATCACCGTCACCAGCAGCAACAATTGTCCGGCAGCATCCAGCAGCGGCATGCACAGGCTGCTCACGCCGGGACTGGGCGCATCGATGGCGCGTTCAAGGCCGCGCTTGCGGATGGCGTCGAGTTCATCCACGAAAGCCTTCCAGCGCGTCCGCCCCGCACCCGGATGCTGCGCCTCCCACAGGGACTGCCAGGCGGCCTGCGGCTGGAAGGCGCAATAGGCGCGGCCGGTGGCCGTCTCGCCCAGCGCCATGACGGTACCCACGTGCAGGTTCACGTGCAGGGGATTGCCGGCATGGGCGTAGTGCACGATGGTCGGGCCTTCCGGCGTGGGCAGCGACACCGCCACGCTGTAGCCGGTGTCGGCACTCAATTGCTGTACCTGCGGCATGGCATGCCGATAGGCCGGCGTCTGCGTCAGACGCGACATGCCCAGCCGCAGCGCCAGCGGTCCGGCCTCGTAGTGGCCCTCGCCCGGGGTGCGCTTGATCAGTCCCAGCCGCAACAGGCTCACCAGATAGGTATGCGCCTGGGCCGACGACAGCTCGGCCGCGCCGGCCAGCTCCACCAGCGGCATGGGCTGGCGCGCAGCCGCCAGCGCCTGCAGCAGGCGCCCGGCCACTTCCACGCTCTGGATTCCTCGTTGTGTCTTGGCAGGTGTGGCACTCATCCGGTGGTTCTTCCAGGTGTCAGGCAATGGATCAAGCCTGGATTCTAATGCATCGGGCCCCGCCGGCCATGCACCAAAGCCGTGGTGCAAAAAACGTCAATTAATCCATGACAAGTATATTTGATATTGACTAATCAAAAAGCGCTGACTAAGATGAACCAACCTGAACACTCCAGGCGACACAAGAACCGATCAGAACCACGATGACGTGGACGGAGACACCCCACGATGGCGCCCGCCATGTCCCCGCACGTCCCCACCCACTTTCATTGAACGAGGCAGACATGGCCAAGGCATTTGCATCCCAGGCGGATCTTGAAGCGAAGAAGATCACCTTCGAACGTATTTCCGAAAACGCCTACGCGTACACCGCCGAGGGCGACCCCAATTCCGGCGTCATCATCGGCGACGACAGCGTGATGGTGATCGACACCACCGCCACGCCGGCCATGGCACAGGACCTGATTGCCCGCATCCGCAGCATCACCGACCTGCCCATCAAGTACGTGGTGCTGTCGCACTACCACGCGGTGCGCGTGCTGGGGGCCTCGGCCTATTTCAAGGAAGGTGCCGAACAGGTCATCGCCAGCCGTGGCACCTACGAGATGATCGTCGAGCGCGGCGAGGCCGACATGAAGTCCGAGATCGAGCGCTTCCCGCGCCTGTTCGCGGGCGTGGAGACGGTACCCGGCCTGACCTGGCCGACCATGGTCTTCGAGCGCGAGATGAGCATCTTCATGGGCAAGCTGGAAGTGAAGATCGCCCACCTCGGTGCCGGTCACACCAAGGGCGATACGGTGGTGTGGATCCCCGGCCAGAAGGTGCTCTTCTCGGGCGACCTGGTGGAGTACGACGCCGCCTGCTACTGCGGCGACGCCCAGCTGGAACAATGGCCGGCCACCCTGGATGCGCTGGGTGCGCTGCAGGCCGAGGCACTGGTCCCGGGTCGCGGCCCGGCGCTGCTGGGACGCGAACAGGTCGAGCAAGGCCTGGCCTACACCAAGGATTTCGTCTCCACCCTGTTGCGCGCCGGCCGTGAGGCGGTAGCCGCCAAGATGGGCCTGAAGGAAGCCATGGCGCACACGCGCAGCCTCATGGATCCCAAGTTCGGCCAGGTCTTCATCTACGAGCATTGCCTGCCCTTCGATGTCACCCGCGCCTACGACGAGGCTTCCGGCATCGTCCATCCGCGCATCTGGACCGCCCAGCGCGACCAGGAAATGTGGACGGCGCTGCAGGCCTGAGACCGGGCCAGCCAGCACAGCGAGGAGACCAGAACATGACACCCAGCCAGAACATCGATTACCAGCAACTGCGCTTCAGTTACCGCCCCTGCGCGGAGCAAACCCCGGGCATGGCCGCCCCCGTGCATCCGGTGGTGGTGGTGGGCGCCGGCCCGGTGGGCCTGAGCACCGCCATCGACCTGGCGCGCCAGGGCATCGCGGTGGTGCTGGTGGACGATGACGACACCCTCTCCACCGGCTCGCGCGCGATCTGCTTTGCCAAGCGCACCCTGGACATCTTCGACCGTCTCGGCTGCGCCGATCGCATGGTCGGCAAGGGCGTGGGCTGGAACCGCGGCAAGGTGTTCCTGCGCGACCAGGCCGTCTACGAGTTCGACCTCCTGCCCGAGGAAGGCCATGCCCGCCCGGCCTTCATCAACCTGCAACAGTACTACGTCGAAGGCTATCTGCTGGAGCAGGCGCAGACCCTGCCGCAGATCGAGATCCGCTGGAAGAACAAGGTCAGCGCCATCACCCACCACGAGGATCACGACGCCCTGCTGGTGGACACGCCGGACGGCCCCTACACCCTCAAGGCCAGCTACGTGGTGGCCGCCGATGGTTCACGCAGCCCGCTGCGCCGGATGATGGGCCTGGAAAGCCAGGGCCATACCTTCCGCGACCGCTTCCTCATCGCCGATGTCAGGATGGACGCGCCCTTCCCGGCCGAGCGCTGGTTCTGGTTCGATCCGCCCTTCCATCCCAACCAGTCGGTGCTGCTGCATCGCCAGCCAGACAATGTCTGGCGCATCGACTTCCAGCTCGGCTGGGATGCCGACCCGGTGCTGGAGAAGACCGCCGAAAGGGTCATCCCGCGCGTGCAGGCGCTGCTGGGCAAGGAGGCGCAGTTCTCGCTGGAGTGGGTCAGCGTCTATACCTTCTCCTGCGTGCGCATGGAGCGCTTCCGTCATGGTCGCGTGTTCTTCGTGGGCGATGCGGCGCATTGCGTCTCGCCCTTCGGTGCGCGCGGCGCCAACAGCGGCATCCAGGATGCCGAGAACCTGGCCTGGAAACTGGCCAGCGTCCTGCAGGGCCACGCGCCTGATGCGCTGCTCGACACCTATGCCAGCGAGCGCGAATACGCGGCCGACGAGAACCTGCTCAACTCCACCCGCTCCACCGATTTCATCACGCCCAAGAGCCGGGTCAGCCGCCAGTTCCGCGACGCCGTGCTGGCACTGGCGCGCGAGCACGGCTTTGCGCGCCGGCTGGTCAACAGCGGCCGGCTGTCCCTGCCGGCGACCCTGCACGACTCGCCGCTCAATACCGCTGACCGCACACCATTGGCCGGCGCCATGTGCCCCGGCGCGCCCTGCGTCGATGCCCCGGTAGTCACGGCTGCCGGCGCCTCCTGGCTGCTGCGGCAACTGGGCGACCGTTTCGTGGTGATGGTCTTCAGTGCCGCCGCAGCCTTGCCGCAGCAACAGTTCAATGCATTGCTGGAACTGACCCGCCTGATGCAGCCGCGACCGCTGCACCTGCTCTTCGTCAGCGACGCGCCCGTCACGGCGCAGGACCAGTTCCTGCTGGCCAGCGTCAGCGGCGGCATCGCCACGCAAGTGCAGGACAGCGACGGCCTGGCCGCGCGGCGTCACGATGCCCGTCCCGGCACGTGCTACCTGATCCGGCCCGACCAGCATGTCAGCGCGCGCTGGCGCGACATCGATGCCGGCCAGATCGGCGCGGCCCTCCTGCGCGCCTATGGCCATGACGCGGCGGCGCTGCCGCACCGGCACGCCGCCTGAATACCGAACCCCGAGACCATCCATCCAACTACACCGGAGACTCCAATGACACTCAACACCGCCCCCAACCTGGCACGCCCGGATGACTTCTACGAGGCCCTCATCAACATGCATCGCGGCCTCGATGACGAGGCCAGCCAGACCGTCAATGCCAAGCTGATCCTGCTGCTGTGCAATCACATCGGCGGTCATGAGGTCTTGCTGGAGGCCATGCGCCTGGCACGTGCCAGCTCGGCTGAAGCACTGGCCGAAGCGGCCTGAGCGACGCCCTCCGCCCTTTTCCGACCTGATACAAGAGCGCCCATCCAGGGCGCCTAACCCAAGGAGACTTTCATGATGACCCCATCCCCGGGCGCCGGCACGCTGTCCGCGCCCCCGTCGCTAGCGCTGGAGGCCGAAGACGCCGTCTACCGCAAGGTCTGGCTGCGTATCATTCCCTTCCTCTTCGTCTGTTACGTGGTCTCGTTCCTGGACCGCATCAACATCGGCTTTGCACAACTGCAGATGAAGCACGACCTCGGCTTCAGCGATGCCATGTATGGCCTGGGTGCGGCCGTGTTCTATGTCGGCTACGTGCTCTGCGAAGTGCCCAGCAACATGGCGCTGGCGCGCTTTGGCGCGCGCCGCACCTTCAGCCGCATCATGGTGCTGTGGGGCCTGGCCTCGGTGGGCATGATGCTGGTGACCGACGCGGTCCACTTCTACACGCTGCGCTTCCTGCTGGGGGTGTTCGAGGCGGGCTTCTTCCCCGGCATCGTGCTCTACCTCAGCTACTGGTTCCCGGCGCGCCGCCGTGCGGCGGTGATGGCGATCTTCTTTGCCGGGGTGGCGGTAGCGGGCGTGCTGGGCGGCCTGGTCTCGGGCTGGATCATGCGTGACATGGGCGGCGTCATGGGCATGTATGGCTGGCAATGGATGTTTGCCATCGAAGGCGCGCCGGCCGTGGTGCTGGGCCTGGTGGCCATCTTCTGGCTGGCCGACAGCCCGGCGCAGGCGCCCTGGCTCACGGCAGAGGAGCGCAGCTTCCTGGTGGCGCGCCAGGCCCAGGAATCGACCCGTACCCACCATGCCAGCCCCCATTCGCTGGCCGCCCTGAAACAGGCGCTGTGCCATCGCCATACCTACCTGTTCGCCTTCATCTACTTCGCCCTGACCTGCGGCTCGCTGACGCTGAACTTCTGGATGCCGCTGATGATCCGCGACTTCGGCATCCAGGATGTGGTCTCGATCTCGCTGTATTCGGTGATCCCCAATGCCATCGGCGCGGTCGGACTGATCCTCATTGCGCGTCGCTCGGATCGTCGCGGCGAGCGCCACGGCCATTTCCTGGCCTGCACCACCGGCGGTGCGCTGGCATTGGCAGCGCTGACGCTGCATCCGTCCAGCTTTGCGGTCTCGCTGGGCCTGCTGTCGGCAGCCGCGGTGCTGATCTTCGCAGCGCTGCCGATCTTCTGGTCGCTGCCGCCGGGCCTGCTGCCGACCCAGACGGCGGCCACCGGCATCGCCTTCATCTCCAGCGTGGGCATCACCAGCGGCATCGTCAGCCCCTGGCTGATCGGCCTGGTCAAGACGCGCACCGGCAACATGGATATTGCCCTCTATATCCTGGCCGGCCTGCTGCTGGCCAGCGGCCTGGCCATGTGGGCGCTGATCCCGCGCAAACCGCTGGACGGCAGCGTCCGCCGCTAGTACGCCTGCCACCGGCCGCCAGGCCGGCCCCAGATACCGGCGCCCGGGCTCACGCCCCGGCGCCGGTTGTCGTTTGTCATGTGTCATCGCTCATTTGTGCAACGCTGTTTCATCAGGTCAAGAAACTGTCAGATTTATTTGATACAGTGGCGCCCGCCGGCCTTCGGGGCGATTTTCCGTTCCGGCGACCACTCTGCGACAATGCTTCTTTCCCTGCATCCCGACCCGGCCACCCGCTATGACGATGAAGACGACCTCCCCGCAACTGAAGGCCTATGACGTGGTCAAGCCAGGCTTCGGCTGGATCGACGCCCTGGTGCTGGCAGTGCTGTTCGGCCTGCTGTGGAGCGCCATGCACTTCGGCCGTGGGATGTTGGTGCATTTCGACCCCAGCGACCAGCTGGAAGTCGATGCCTCCCCGTCCATGATCCCCTACTACGCCGGCCGCACCCTGCTGCGCATGTGGATCGCCTTCGCCTTCTCGCTGGCGTTTGCCATCGGCACCGGCTATCTGGCCGCCAAGAACCGCCGCGCCCGCGCCCTGATCCTGCCGGCGCTGGACATCCTGCAGTCGGTGCCGGTGCTGGGCTTCCTGTCGGCCACCGTGACCGGCTTCATGGCGCTGTTCCCGGGTAGCCTGATGGGCGTGGAATGCGCAGCCATCTTCGCCATCTTCACCGGCCAGGTGTGGAACATGGCCTTCGGCTTCTACCACTCCATGGTCACCATCCCCACCGACATGCAGGAAGCCGCCAGCACCTATCGCCTGACCGCCTGGCAGCGTTTCCGCACGGTAGAGCTGCCGGCCTCGGCGCACAGCCTGATCTGGAATTCCATGATGTCCTTTGGCGGCGGCTGGTTCTTCGTCGCCCAGAGCGAGGCCATCAGCGTCATGAACAAGGACCTGAAGCTGCCCGGCCTGGGTTCCTACATGGCGCAGGCCATCGAGCAGGGTGACCACAATGCGGCGCTGTGGGCCGTCATCGCCATGCTGGCCCTGATCCTGGTGAGCGACCAGCTGGTCTGGCGGCCGCTGCTGGCCTGGGCCGACAAGTTCAAGATCGAACTGACCGAGTCGACCTCGCCGCCCACTTCCTGGGTCTACGACCTGCTCAAGGGCTCCTACGTCTTTACCTGGCTGCAGGAGAAACTCTGGGATCCACTGGGCCAATGGCTGGCGCGCCAGCGCCCGCGCAGCAGCAGCGAGCCCACGCCCGCCCGCATCGCCCGCCAGCGCTGGACCCATCGCATCCTCACCGGTCTGATCTGCGCCCTGCTGGCCTTCGAGGCCCTGCGCGGGCTGGTGGCGGCCATCGATGCCCTGCATGGCGCCATGAGCTGGAGCCTGTTCGGCCATATCGTCTGGCTGGGTTTCCTGACCATGCTGCGGGTGCTGGCCATGACCGTCATCGCCACCCTGATCTGGACGCCGGTGGGTGTGTGGATCGGCTCCAAGCCCGAGATCGCCCGCTTCGCCCAGCCGCTGGCCCAGATCGGCGCGTCCTTCCCGGTCAACATGACCTTTCCGCTGGTGGTGGGCTGGTTCGTGGCGGCCAACATCGGCATGAACTGGGGCAGCATCTTCCTCATCGCCATGGGCACGCAGTGGTATATCCTCTTCAACGTCATCGCCGGTGCCATGGCCATCCCCAATGACTTGAAGGAAGCCGCCCGCATGTACGGCCTGTCGCGCTGGAACCTGTGGAAGACCCTGATCCTGCCGGCCATCTTCCCGTTCTGGGTGACCGGCGCCTGTACCGCCGCCGGCGGCGCCTGGAACGCCTCCATCGTGGCCGAGCTGGCCAGCTGGGGCGACGTCACGCTGCAGGCCGATGGCCTGGGCGCCTATATCTCGGCCGTCACCAAGTCCGGTGACACGCCCCTGATCATCGCCAGCATCGGCGTGATGTCGATGTTTGTGGTGCTGATGAACAAGTTCGTCTGGCGTCGCCTGTATGCCTTCGCCGAACGCCGCTTCCGCCTCGACTGATCCGCATCGACAGACCATGAGCCAACCCATGAGCAATCCGCATCTCCGCCCCGCCGTCGCCGAACTCAACGCCGTCAGCAAATCCTATAACACCGCTGGCGGCCACGAGCTCAAGGTGCTGGACAACATCGACCTGGCCGTCCACGAGGGCGAGCTGCTGGCGCTGCTGGGCCAGTCCGGCTCGGGCAAGTCCACCATCCTGCGCTGCCTGACCGGTCTGGTCGAGCCCAGCTCGGGCCGCACCCTGGCCGGCGGCAAGCCGCTGTATGGCGTCAACCGCGATGCCTCGGTGGTGTTCCAGACCTTTGCGCTGTACCCCTGGCTGACGGTGGAGCAGAACGTGGCCGTAGGCCTGATGTCGCACAACCCGACCCGCGAAGAGCGCGATGCGGCAGTGGACCGCGCCATCGAACTGATCGGCCTGGGCAACTACCACAGCGCCTATCCGCGTGAGCTCTCCGGCGGCATGCGCCAGCGTGTGGGCATCGCCCGCGCGCTGGTGTCCAAGCCCAAGCTGCTGTGCCTGGACGAAGCCTTCAGCGCCCTGGACGTGCTCACCGCCGAGAACCTGCGCCAGGAACTGATCAGCCTGTGGCGTGCTCCCGAGAGCGGCCTGACCTCGATCTTCATGGTCACCCACAACATCGAGGAAGCCGTCGAGATGGCTACCCGCATCGTGGTGGTGTTCCCGCGTCCGGGTCGCCTGGGTCTGGTGCTGGACAATCCGCTGCCCTACCCGCGCGACAGCAAGAGCCCGGAATTCCAGCGCCTGGTCAACATCATCCACGACGCCATCACCACCCTGTCGCTGCCCGACCTGCCGCCCGAGGTGCATGTGGCGGGCGAGGCGATCTCGCGCGGCCGCAAGCGCATGGAGTCGATCCCGCTGATTCCGGTGGGGCAGATCCTGGGCCTGATGAGCCTGTTGCACGACGAGCCGGAACTGAACAACATCTACGACATCTCCGACGAGATCGGCAAGGAATTCGGCGAGACCATCGCCACCGTCAAGGCCGCCGAGATCCTGGAGCTGGTGGATACGCCCAAGCAGGATGTCTTCCTGACCGACCTGGGCCGCCGCTTCGTGGCCGCCGACCGGCTGGGTCAGCGTGCCATCTTCGCCGAGCAGGTCTTCAAGCTGCGCATCTTCCACATCATCCTGGCGGTGCTGGGCGAGGCCGAGGAGATCGAGGCCGAGCGCGTCATCCGCGACATCGGCAGCGCCCTGCCCTACGACAATCCCGAAAAGACCTTCGAGACCATGATCGCCTGGGGCCGCTATGCCGGCCTGATGGATTACAACGCCAAGACCGGCATGGTGTTCGTGCCCAAGGACGAGGACGACGAAGACGGCGCTGCGAGCTGAGCTGGTCTCTGCTGCGCGGCGCCGGGACGCCAGCGCAATGTCACTGTAGCGCCAGGGCAGCCTGTTCCTGCGGCGCGCTCAGGGATCTGTCCTGACGGATCTTGAAGATCGCCACCACCTTGAGCAAACCGCTGGCCTGTTGCGACAGCGACTGTGCCGCTGCGCTGGCCTGTTCCACCAGGGCGGCATTCTGCTGGGTCACCTGGTCCATCTGCACGATGGCCGTATTGATCTGTTCGATGCCGCTGCCCTGTTGCTGGGAGGCGTTGGCGATATCGGTCATGATCTCGCCAAAGCGCTGCACCGAAGCCACGATCTGCGCCATCTGCTGGCCGGCATTGCTGACCAGCTGCGAACCGGCGCCGACGGTGGACATCGATTCACCGATCAGGTCCTTGATCTCCTTGGCGGCCACCGCGCTGCGCTGGGCCAGCGAGCGCACCTCGGAGGCCACCACCGCAAATCCCCGCCCCTGTTCGCCGGCGCGGGCCGCTTCCACAGCGGCGTTGAGCGCCAGGATATTGGTCTGGAAGGCGATCCCTTCGATGACGCTGATGATGTCGGCCATCTTGCCGCTGCTGGCGGTGATGCGTCCCATGGTCTCCACCACCCGATCGAAGGCCTGGCTACCGGCGACCGCAGTCTGGGACGCCCCGTCCGACAGACGCAGCGCTTCGCCCGCATGCTGGCTGTTCTGGCGCACGGCGGTGGTCAGCTCTTCCATGCTGGCGGCGGTCTCTTCCAGGGAGGCGGCTTGCTCTTCGGTACGTTGCGACAAGTCGAAGTTGCCCTGGGCAATCTGGTTGCTGGCCACCGAGATGGTCTCGGCGGCGGACTTGATGCCATGGGCGATCACGTTCAACTGATAGCGCATCTGTTCGATCGAGGCCATCAGGCTCGAACTGTCGCCCTCACGCACGCGCACTACCGCAGTGAGGTCGCCGCTGGCGATGTCGCGTGCCACGGCTTGCGCCTCGGCCGGTTCGGCGCCGAGCTGGCGCAGGATGCTGCGGGCGATCAGCGCCGAGGCCGCCGCGCCGACCAGCAGGGCCAGCACCGCTGCGCTGAGCGTCATCATGCGCAGCCACAGATAGGTACTGCGTGCGCTGGCGGCTGCTTCCTCGTTGAGCTGGTCCTCGAAATCGGCCAGCTCGGTGAGTGACTTGATCCACACCTGCTGCTTGGGACGCACCTCGGTAACGAGCACCTTGCCCGCCTCGGCCGCCTTGTTTTCCAGCCCCAGCTGCACGGCCTTGGCCATCAGCGGCAGGGTAGCTGTCTCATCGTTCTTGATCTGCACCAGCAACTGGTGCTCGCGTTCGGTCGTGGATGGCTCGTTGGCAAACATCTTCGCCAGCGCCGCGTAAGCGTCGCCATACAGCTTTTCCTGACGCGCCAGCGTCTGGGACTCCACCTGCATGGCTGGCAGTTCGTCGAGCAGGGCAATGTTGCGTATCGCCAATGCGCGCTGGCTGAGCGCGTTGCGTAGCGTCGTGACCAGCTTGATCTCGGCATTGTTGACGTTGGTGATGTCGTTGAGCGCATCGTTCACGCGCGCCATGCCGTACAGACCCAATCCGGAAATGCCCAGCAGCAAGACCAGGATCAGACCGAAGCCCAACACCAGCCTGGTGACGACTTTCAAATGACCCATCATGTATCCCCTATCAGAGAGACCCCAGCTTATCGATGCGGATGGCCGGAGAGAATTTGACCGTGCTTGCCGGGAGACGGACTGCAGAACCTTCCTGATCGACACGGGTGTCGGGGAGGTTTGCGTTGTGATGGTTGTTATGCAAATGTGGCAGAGAGAACGCCGACAAGCAGGAGCCAGTCTATGCCGCCGGCGATCACGCCAAAACGAGGATTAACGAGGTTTTACAGCGTCACTAAAAAGTTAGCTTTTTACGTACATTTCTGTTTTAGCAAACTCTGTCCCGGCCTGATGTTTTTGGCACCATGGCGCATCAGGCGGGCGATACGCCCTTGCGCCGCAAACGGCTGGCGCTCACTGCCGTGGCCAGCACCGTTGCCAGTGCCGCGACCCACAATGCGAGACGGATCGCCTCACCATCCTGGACGGGATTCATCTGCAGTTGCCCTGCGGCCACGGCCGCTGCGGTCCGCACCGCCAGGATCACGCCCAGCAGGGCCGCCCCCAGGCACTGACCGAAGGTGCGCATGATGGCCAGCACCCCGGAGGCATTGCCGCTGCGCTCGCGCGAGACATTGCCGAGCATCTCGCGGTTGTTGGGACTCTGGAAGAAGCCGAAGCCCATGCCGCAGACCAGGGCGCGCCAGCCGATATCCCAGGCGCCGGCATGGTCGGGCAAGAGTGCCAGCAGCGCCAGCCCGAGCGCAAACAGCGCCAGCCCCAGGCTCGACAGCAGCGCCGGTGAATGGCGGTCGGCCAGACGGCCGGCATGCGGCGCGACCAGCACGATGCCCAACGGCCAGGGGGTGAACAGCGCAGCCGATTCGAACGCCGTGTAGCCGTAGGCGTTCTGGAACAGGAAAGGCAGGGCCACGAAGGCAATACCTTGCCCGACGAACGAAGCCAGCGAGGTCAGCGCCGCCAGCGAGAAGCGCGGGTTGCTGAAGATGTCCAGCGGCAACAGTGGATCGGCGACGCGGCGCTGGCCCCGCACGAAGGCCAGACCGGCCAGCAGCGCCGTGAATGCATAGGCAGCCGCAGTGAGGGCGGCCGCGCTGCCCTGCCCGGGTTGGGCAAACCGCGCACAGGTATCGGCCGCCATGATCAGCGCGCCCATGGACAGGGCGGACCATAGCGCACCGGCCAGATCAAAGGGCGCGCGCGCGGGCTTGCGCGTATCCGGCACGGCAGTCCAGGCCAGCCAGACCGCCGCGATCCCCAGCGGCACGTTGATGGCAAAGATCCACTCCCAGCCCAGCGTGGCCAGCAAGGTGCCGCCCAGCACCGGGCCCACTGCCGTGCTGGCGGCCACCAGCACGGCATTCAGGCCGAGAATGCGGCCCAGCAGGCGGTTGGGAAAGACCGTGCGATGGATCGCCGGCGCAATGCTGAGCATGGCCGCACCGCCCAGTCCTTGCAGGATGCGCATGAGGATCAGCAGGCTCACCGAGTTGGCCAGTGCACACCCCAGCGAGGCCAGCGTGAACACCGCCAGCCCGACGCTGAACTGGTTGCGGAACCCCACCCGCGCCGACAGCGCGGCAAAGGCCGCCAGCGTCATGGCCGTGGCCAGCAGGTAGGCATTGGCCACCCAGATCGAGACCGCGGCCGAGGTCTGCAATGCCGCGCTGATCTGCGGCAGCGCCACGTTGATGATGGTGCCGTCGAAGACTGCCATGGTGGTGGCGGTCATGACGGCCAGCATGGCGCGGCGTCGTTGCTTGCCAGGCAAGCCTTCATCGTTGGGGTGGTCGGAAAACAGTTCCATGGCGGGCCGTCGCAAAGAGTGCAGGAGAGGCCCTCACTATAGCGATGCGCCAGACAAGGCGGAAGACGCACGGCTTGCATTGGATAACTGCACGCAACGCCATGTCATGACTGCCATCGTGCTAGCATGCCCGCATGCCCGATTCCGACCTGAACCTGCTCATTGCGCTCGACGCCCTCATCACCGAGGCCAGCGTGGCTGGTGCGGCACGCCGCCTGGGCCTGAGCGCCTCGGCCATGAGCCGCACCCTGACGCGGCTGCGCCAGGCCACCGGCGACCAGTTGCTGGTGCGCGCCGGACGCCAGATGGTCCTGACACCCTGCGCCGAAGGCTTGCGCGAACGCGCCCGCAATGTCGTGCATGAAGCCCGCTCGGTATTGCGTCCGTCGGCGCCGGCACTGGCACTGGCCAGCCTGGAGCGCGACTTCATCGTGCGCGCCAACGATGGCTTCGTGGAAGCCTTCGGCGCCGCGCTGATCAGCGCCGTCACTGCCGAGGCACCGCTGGTGCGACTGCGCTTTGCACCCAAGGTGGAGCGCAGCCCGTTGCCGCTGCGCGAGGGCAGCGTGGATCTTGAAATCGGCATCGCCATCGAGATGGGGCCGGAGGTGCGGCTGCAAACCCTGTTCCGCGACCGCTTCGTGGGGGCGGTACGCGAGGGTCATCCGCTGGCGGCTCTGCGCCGGGTCAGCGTGGAGCGCTACGCCGCTTTCGAGCATGTCAGTGCCTCGCCGCGCGGCAGCATCAGCAGCCCGCTCGATGCAGCCCTGACCGAGCGTGGCCTGCAACGCAAGGTGGTGGCCGTGGTCCCCAGCTTCCCGGCGGCGCTGGCGGTGGTGCGGGCCTCCGACCTGGTGGCCATGGTGCCACGCTCCTTCCTCTACGGTGGCAGCGAGCAGCCACAGTCACGCAGCGCCAACGGCATCCACGTCTTCGAGTTGCCGCTGCCCACCGACCCCATCATCGTCTCGCTGATGTGGCATCCGCGCGTGGAACTGGATCCGGCCCATCGCTGGCTGCGCGACAAGGTCCGCGCGGTCTGCGCACAGCGGCGCTGAACCAAGGGGCTCACCTTGCCTCCAACCGACTCCCTGCTACGGAAACCAACGCCATGCAATTGCACAGCATCCATCACGTCGCCCTGATCTGCTCCGACTACGCGGTATCGAAGGCCTTCTATGTCGACCTGCTGGGCTTGCGCGTGGTCGCCGAGCACTACCGCGAAGCCCGCCAGTCCTGGAAACTCGACCTGGCCTTGCCGGATGGCACGCAGATCGAGCTGTTCTCCTTCCCCTCGCCACCGGCGCGGCCCTCCCGGCCCGAAGCCTGCGGCCTGCGCCACCTGTCCTTTGCGGTGGCCGACGTGGTGGCAGCCAAGCGCTATCTCGAAGAACATGGCGTGGCCGTGGAAGACATCCGCATCGATGAATATACGCAAAAGCGCTTCACCTTCTTTGCCGATCCGGATGGATTGCCGCTGGAGTTGTATGAGCTGGAGATCGATGGTGCAGAAGAGGTCAAACCCTGCTGACATCGCTCTATTCCATTCCGATACCGTTCGGACTGAGTAGGCCCACCAGGGCCGTATCGAAGGCACACAGACGGCAGGCCTTCGATACGCGGCTGCGCCGCTACTCAGGACGAACGGCAAGTTACGGCGCAGGCAACATCAAAAATCAAGCTGCGCCGACACCACCAGCATGCGTCCCGCCCCGGTACCGGCATAGCCGTTCTGCATCACCCAATAGTTCTTGTCGAACAGGTTCTCCAGATTGGCGCGATAGGTGACGGTCTTCTCGCCCAGGCGGCTGACATAGCGCGCGCCCAGGTCGACGCGGGTCCAGCCGGGCACCTTGAGGGTATTGGCATCGCTGTACCAGGTCGAGCCGGTGTTGATGATGCGGGTGTTCAGGGCCAGCCCGGTCAGCCATGGGGTATCCCAGTCGGCCCCCAGGTTGAAATTGTGGCTCGGGACCGCGCCGATTTCCTTGCCATCGTTGGTCCCCCCGACCGTGTGCGACTGACGGGTATCGAACAGGGTGCCGCTGGCCATCAGGCGCAGGCCGCGCTGCGCCTCGCCATAGGCCGACAGCTCCAGGCCGCGCACGCGGGCACGACCATCCTGGGTGGCAAAGGTCTGCGAACCGACCACGGCGGTGGAACTGCTGGCGCGCTCGATCTGGAACACCGCTGCCGAGGTAGTGAGGCGGCCCCAGTCGAGCTTCACGCCGGTCTCGTATTGCTTGGTCTTGTAGGGAGAGAAGGCCTGGCCGGCATTGGCATACTGCGCGCCGGCAAAGCCGCCCGCAGACAGGCCGGCGGTGTAGTTGGCATACAGCGACAGATTCTCCAGCGGCTTGACCACCACGCCCAGCACCGGCGAATAACCGGTCTTGTTGCTGCTGGAGCCACCGCTGAGACTGTGGCTGTAGACCTGCTGGCGACGCAGCCCGCCGGTGAGCAGCAGGCGGCCATCGAGCAGCGACAGGGTATCGGTCAGCGCCACCCCGGTCAGGCGCGTCTGGCTCTGTGGCGTGGGCTCGCCACGTGCAGCGGTCACCGGCGACAGCGCCACCGGGTTGTAGAGATTGGAGGCCACGCCGCTGGCGTTGACGAAGTAGAAGTAATCGGTCTGCTGGTCCAGGGTATTGGCGCCCAGGGTCAGCGTGTGCTTGATGCCGGCCGTCTCGAAGCGCGCGCGCAGGCCGACGTCGGCCGAGGTGCTGTTGACCTTCTGGTCGTAATAGCCATTGCGTACCGTGGTATCGCCCTGCAGGCTGGTGATGGTGGCGCTGGGGAAGCTCTGCGCCGAGCTGCCCTCGTGGTAGCCGATGGCGCCGTAGGCGCTCAGATGGTCGCTCAGATCGTATTCCAGGCGCGTCGCCACGACCTTGTCATCCAATTGCAGGGTATTGCCCGGGTAGAGGTTGCTGTCGCCATCGGGCGCGCTGGGCATGCTGGTGGCGCCGATGCTGAACTGCGGGCGGAAGTTGCGCGTGTCCTCGTGCTGGGTATAGGCATCCAGGCTCCAGCGCAGCTTGCGACCGGTATAGTCCAGCGCCACCGAGCCCATGGTCTGCTGCTGGTTGTTGTCGCGCACGCTGGTCTTGCCATCGGCATAGAGGGCGTTGACGCGGATGCCCCATTGTTTGTCCTCACCGAAGCGGCGACCGATGTCGGTCTGCAAGCCGAACTGGGCGCTGCCCACATAGGTCGCGGTGATGCTGGAGACCGGCTCGGCCGTGGCGCGCTTGCTCACCAGGCTGATGGCACCGCCCACGCCGCCGGCCGGCCCCATGCCATACATCAGGGTACCGGGGCCCTTGAGCACTTCCACGCGCTCCAGCATGGCGGTGGACATGCGCCCCAGCGAGACCAGGCCGTACAGGCCATTGAAGCCGGTATCGTTGACCGAGACCGGCAGGCCGCGGATCTGGTAGCTGTCGCCAAAGCCGCCGTCGCCATTGGTATTGCGCACCGAGGATTCGCTGGCGATGACGTCGCCCACCGTGCGCGCCTGCAGGTTGCGCATGCCCTCGGCGGTGTAGTTCAGCGTGGAAAAGGGCGTATCCAGCGCGTCCTGCGTACCCAGCACGCCCAGGCCGCCGCCGCGCGCCACCTGGCCGCCGGCATAGGCCGGCTTGAGGCCGCTATCGCTCTGGCCGGTCACGGTGATGGCCGGCAGGGTGCCATCCTTGCCGTTGTCGCCCTCACCGCTGCTCTGCGCGAACGCAGCCGGCGCCACAAGCAGGGCGCCCAGCGCCAGACAGCGCACCGCTTGCGCAATGGCGGTCGGTTCGGTGGAAAGACGGGGATACTGCCTGGAGGATGGGGCCTGCCGCATGATGCTTACCTTTCGGATCGGGATGGTTGGTGCTCAACGAAATGACAAGGATGCGAAACACACGCCTGCCTGCACCGGATGCAAAGAAGACGCGTTCTCATCCTCCTTGACACCCCAGGATCGAAAACGGATCAGGCGGGTCCAAAAAAATTATCTGTCGGCGTCCCTCGGAGGGCTTGCCAGGCGCCTGCTGCCGCGCAGCAATTGCTATACTCGCCCTGCCCACGCCTTCCCCCGACGCCATGCAAACCTTCAAGAAATCCACGCTTTCCCGTTTCCATTCCGGCACCCTGCTGGGTGCTGCCGTCGTGCTGGGCATGCTCTACTTCGGTCGCGAGATCCTGGCGCCGCTGGCCGTGGCCGGCATCGCCAGCCTGATCCTGCTGCCGCTGGTCAGGAAGCTCGACGCCCTGGGTCTCAATCGCGCCGCCGCCGCCCTGGTGTCGGTGCTGCTGGTGGGCTCTTGCATGGTGGCGCTGGCGGTGGTGCTGGCCTTCCAGCTGGTCAGCGTCACCCGTGACCTGCCGCAGTACCGCGACGCCATCCAGGACAAGGTCGAAGCGGTGAGGACCATGACCGAACGTCCCTTTGCCCGGCTGGAGGCGGAGCTGAGCGCGGTGATCCCGCAGAGCGCCCCCGCCGAGACGAGCACGACCCGCAACGGCAAGAAAACCGCCCACACCACCAACACCGTTCAGCCGCCCGTGGCAACAGCCCCGGCCGATGCCGGCATGACCGTGCGCGGCGCGATCCGGCGCCTGTTCTCGCTGGCCTGGGGGCCGATCGGCCAGGCTGGCATCGTGCTGGTACTGCTGGTGTTCATCCTGCTGGAGCAGGAGTCGCTGCGCGAGCGCGTCATCCGCCTGGCCGGCCTGACCGAGATGAGCCGCACCATGCAGGCGCTGGGCGATGCGGCCGAAGGGGTGTCGCGCTTCTTCTTTTCGCAATTCCTGGTCAATGTGGTCTTCGGCCTGATCATGGGCAGCGTGCTGGCACTGGCCGGCATTCCTCATGCGGTGCTGTGGGGCAGCCTGTGCGGCGTGCTGCGCTTCGTGCCTTACCTGGGCGCACTGGCCTCGGGCCTGATGATCTCCATCTTCATCGCTGCCATCGATCCGGGCTGGTGGCTGGCGCTGTCCTTCCTGGCCTTCTACCTCTGCCTGGAGGTGGTGGTGGCCAACTTCATCGAGCCGCGCGTCTATGGCCACAGTTCGGGTCTGTCGCCGCTGGCGGTGATCGTTTCGGCGCTGTTCTGGGGCAGCCTGTGGGGGCCGATCGGGCTGCTGTTGTCGACGCCGCTGACGCTATGCCTGGTGGTGGCCGGACGTCATGTGGCCGGGCTGGAACCGATCAGCATCCTGCTGGGCGAGGCACCCGACATGAGCCATGCCGAGCGCTTCTACCAGCGTGCGCTGGCCGGCGAATCCGAAGCCATCATCCGCGCCGCCCGCACCCACCTGCAAAAGCAGAGCTTTGCCAAATACTGCGACCAGATCCTCTTGCCGGGACTGGCGCTGGCGGCGGTCGACCTGCGTCAGGGCCGTATCGAAGGAGCGCAGCAGACGCGACTGCTGAACACCATCTCGCAACTCACCGAGACGCTGATGCAAAGCCCCGGCGCGTCCCGGAGCCTGCGTCGCCGCCGCGACGTGCCGCTGCTCAACAGCGGCGTGGGCGCCCACCTGCGTGCGCTGCGCATGGAGAGGCTGGGACGCTGGCAGGGATCGCTGGATGTGCCGCAAGGTTCGGTGGTGCTGTGCTGCGGCCTGAGCCAGGAACGTGACGAGCTGCTCAGCGAGCTGCTGGTGCATGCGCTGCGCGTCAATGGCATCGATGCCCGCAGCATCACCGTGGACCAGCAGCAGGAGCGGCCCGACAACAGCAAGGCTGAACTGGTGTCCATCGTGTTCCTGGTCTATCCGACGCGCGAGCAGTTGCAGGCCTGGCAGGACATCGTCACCCTGCTGCGCGAGAGCCTGCCGCAGGCTTTGCTGGTGAGCATCCGCCCGCCGCTGGGCGACAACGAAGCCCCCGCCGCCAGCGTCAAGGACCAGGTCGACATGCTGCTGTCCTCCTTCGAGGAAGGGCTGGCCTTTGCCGCTACCCATAGCCGGCCGGCGCGCTGAACGGCGGCACCAGCGCTCTTCGAAACGAAAAAAAACCCGCTTGCGCGGGTTTTTTCTTGCCAGTCCGAAGACCGGGTCAGCGCTTCAGTTGCGACAGGTCACGCACCGCGCCACGGTCGGCCGAGGTGGTCAGCGCCGCGTAGGCTTGCAATGCCTGCGACACCACGCGCTGGCGGTTGCCCGGCTGCCAGGCGGCATCGCCACGCGCTTCCATGGCGGCACGACGCTGGGCCAGGTCGTCAGCGGAGATGCGCAGGTTGATGGTGCGGTTGGGGATGTCGATGTCGATCAGGTCACCTTCTTCGACCAGGCCGATGGCACCGCCTTCGGCCGCTTCCGGCGAGGCGTGGCCGATCACCAGGCCCGAGGAGCCACCGGAGAAGCGGCCGTCGGTGAACAGCGCGCAGGCCTTGCCCAGGCCCTTGGACTTGATGTACGAGGTCGGGTACAGCATTTCCTGCATGCCGGGGCCGCCCTTGGGGCCTTCGTAGCGCACGATGACCACGTCACCAGCCTTGACCTTGTCGCCCAGGATGCCTTCGACGGCGGCGTCCTGGCTCTCGAACACGCGGGCGGTGCCGGAGAACTTGAGGATGCTTTCATCCACGCCTGCGGTCTTGACGATGCAACCCTTCTCGGCGATGTTGCCGTACAGGACGGCCAGGCCGCCATCCTGCGAATAGGCGTGTTCGCGATCGCGGATACAGCCGTTGGCGCGATCCAGGTCGCTGGTCTCGAAGCGCTCTTCCTGCGAGAACGCGGTCTGGGTGGGCACGCCGCCAGGTGCGGCGCGGAACAGCTTGTGCACGGCCGGATCGCTGGAGACGCGGATGTCGTATTTCTCGATGGCCTCACCCAGGGTCTTGCTGTGCACGGTGGGACGCGAGGTGTCCAGCAGACCGGCGCGCGCCAGTTCGCCCAGGATGGAGATGATGCCGCCGGCACGGTGTACGTCTTCGATGTGGTACTTGTTGGTCATCGGCGCGACCTTGCACAGGCAGGGCACCTTGCGCGAGATGCGGTCGATGTCGGCCATGGTGAATTCCACCTTGGCTTCGTGCGCCGCGGCCAGCAGGTGCAGCACGGTGTTGGTGGAGCCACCCATGGAGACGTCCAGGGTCATGGCGTTTTCCCAGGTTTCCTTGGTGCAGATATTGCGCGGCAGGATGCTGTAGTCGTCGCCTTCGTAGTGGCGCTTGGCCAGCTCGACGATCACGCGACCGGCACGCAGGAACAGTTCCTTGCGGTCGGCGTGAGTCGCCAGGATGGTGCCGTTGCCCGGCAGCGACAGACCCAGCACTTCGGTGAGGCAGTTCATCGAGTTGGCGGTGAACATGCCCGAGCAGGAACCGCAGGTCGGACAGGCCGAGCGTTCCACTTCGGCCACGTCGGCATCCGAGATGTTCTTGTCGCCGGCCTGGATCATGGCGTCCACCAGGTCCAGCTTGATGACCTTCTTGTCGGCGTTGACGGTCTTGATGACCTTGCCGGCTTCCATCGGGCCGCCGGAGACGAAGACCACGGGGATGTTCAGGCGCATGGCGGCCATCAGCATGCCCGGGGTGATCTTGTCGCAGTTGGAGATGCACACCATGGCGTCGGCACAGTGGGCGTTGACCATGTATTCGACCGAGTCGGCGATCAGGTCGCGCGAGGGCAGCGAGTACAGCATGCCGTCGTGGCCCATGGCGATGCCGTCATCGACGGCGATGGTGTTGAATTCCTTGGCCACGCCGCCGGCGGCTTCGATCTCGCGTGCCACCAGCTGGCCCAGGTCCTTGAGGTGGACGTGGCCGGGCACGAACTGGGTGAAGGAGTTCACCACGGCGATGATGGGCTTGTTGAAGTCGCCATCCTTCATGCCGGTGGCGCGCCACAGGGCACGTGCGCCGGCCATGTTGCGGCCTTGGGTGGTGGTATGGGAACGGTAGGTCGGCATGGTGGGTGTCTCCTCAGGGGCTGCTTTGGGAAATGGGAACAAAATCGGACGATAAGAGTGCCCCTGGCTCTACCATTTGTCCAATATATAATTCGATACGAATTAATATCTTTAAGATATTAATCACCATAAAAAGAAAGGCCCGCGCGATGGCGGGCCGATCTCTCCTGGCGCAAGCCAGCGTAGCAGCGCTGGCCTAGTCCGCCTCCCCCGCCTTCCTCACCGTGATCGGTTCCACCACGCTCAAGAGCAGTACCAGGCACAACAGCGAGGTGCCGACCATGTAGAGGAAGACACTGGTCCAGTCGTAGCGGTCCAGCAGCATGCCTACCGCCAGCGGGGCGCAGGCGCCGCCGATCTGGCCCAGTGAATTGACGATGCCGAAGGCGGTCGGGTAGGTGGCCTTGGTGGCCAGTCCCATGGGATAGGCGGAGTAGCCGGCAAAGCCGATACCCAGCGCCAGCCCGGAGAGCATCAGCAGCGCGCCCAGGTAGGCGACGTTGTCCGGGGCCTCCACCAGCAGGAGCGTCATCGCTGCCGTACCCAGCGCGCCCAGCAGCATCATGGGCTTGCGACGACCGCCCAGGAGCCGGTCGGAGATCACGCCCCCCAGCATGTTGCCGGCCACCGCACCGATGAAGGGGGCAGACGCCAGGAAGCCCATCTTGACCGAAGCAAAGCCCTTGACCGTGACCAGGTAGGTCGGCATCCACGACATGAAGATGTTGGCGATGCCGATCATGCAGCCATAGCCCAGGGCCACGCCGATCACGTTCCAGGAGGTGAAGACCTGGCGCAGGGTCTCCAGGCGCGGCACGCGGCGGGTGCGGTTGATGCCGTCCAGCCAGGGCATGGCCGTGACCTGGGCGCCGCTGGCGGGCTTGCTGCCTGCCGTGGCGGCAGGCGCAAGCGGCTCCTGGTTGATGTAGGCGCGCTCTGCATCGTTGCAGAAACGGTTGCCGGCCGGCGAATTGGTCACCAGGAACATCCACAGGATGGCCAGCAAGACGCCCGGCACGGCAAACACATAGAAGATCTCGCGCCAGCCCCACAGCTGGATGACCACGATGCACACCGTCGGCACGATCAGCGGCCCCAGCTTGGAGGCGGCGATCCACAGGCCGGTGGCGGTGCCCTTTTCCTCGGGCGGGAACCAGCGGTTGATGACATTGGTGCAGCCGATGCCCAGCGGGCCTTCCGACAGGCCCAGGCCGACCCGGTACAGCTGCAGCAGCAGTACCGAGGAGGTCGTCCCCATCAGGCCGGTGAACAGCGAAGTCAGCAGCATGAATACCGAGAACAGCAGGCCGGTGGTCTTTTCCCCCAGGCGCTTGTACATCAGGCCCACCGGGATCTGCACGAAGCCGTAGGCGAAGGAAAACAGGCTCACGATCAGGCCGGCCTCGGTATTGCTGATGCCGTATTCCTTCTTCATGTAGGGCAAGGCGATGCCGAAATTGGCGCGGTCGGCGCAGGCCACCGCCCAGATCAGAAAGATCAGCCCCATCACGACCCAGCGGTAGCGGGTGGGTTTCTGCTGCAGGGCGGCGTTGCTGCCGGCGTTGGCAGAACGGGCAGTGGCACCAGCAGGGGCGTGGCGGCTGCCGGGTGGGCCGGCGGCGTCGACTTGGCTCATTGATTGTCTCCAGGGTATGGGGCTGGCTTTGTTGTGTTTCCCTCAACGGGATATTGGGCAGCCGATGCCGGGCATCATGGCCGCGCCGACTGGCCGCGTCCAATCCTTTATGGCTATCAGATGATGTGCGGATTGAATCGATGAGGGGCCGATGCTGCGTCAATTCGTGGATCGATTTCCTGTATCAATTGATAGCCTTTTGGGATTGGACGCGCTGCCCGATTGACCGCATCATCCGCCGGCATTGCCATCGACAGAGAAGGAGTCCTTCCATGAAACGCCACGTGTTGCAGCTCAATCCCATCCTGGTCCCGGCCATCAACGACAAGCTGGAAAGCCTGTACCACATGCACCGGCTGTTCGAGCAGGACGACAAGGACGCCTATATCGCCCGCCATGGCGCGGTCATCGAAGGCGTCATTACCGGCGGCCATACCGGCATCAGCAATGTGCTCATGGATAGCCTGCCGGCGCTCAAAGTCGTCGCCGTCAATGGCGTGGGCACCGATGCGGTGGACCTGAACCACGCCCGCAGCAAGGGCTTGCCGGTCACCGGCACCTTCGGTGCGCTCACCGAGGACGTGGCCGACCTGGCCATCGGCCTGATGCTCACCGTGCTGCGCCAGATCTGCCCGGGCCATGCCTTCGTGCAGCGCGGCGACTGGGTGCGCCATCCCAATCCGGGTGCCATTCCGCTGTCGCGTCGCTTGAGCGGGCGCCGCGTGGGCATCGTCGGCATGGGCAAGGTGGGACGTGCCATCGCCCAGCGCGCTGCCGCCTTCGGTTGCCCGATCGCCTATACCGATCTGCGTGCCATGGACGACCTGCCGCATCGCTTCGTGCCGGAACTGCTGCAGCTGGCGCGCGAGAGCGACGTGCTGGTGCTGGCCGCTGCCGCCGACCGTGCCCAGGGCATCGTCAACGCCGCCGTGCTGGATGCGCTGGGCAGCGAAGGCGTACTCATCAATATCGCGCGCGGCAAGCTGGTAGTGGAAAGCGACCTGGTCGAGGCGCTCGAAGGCGGCGTCATCGCCGGCGCCGGCCTGGATGTCTTCGTCGATGAACCGCATGTGCCGGCAGCGCTCCTGACGATGGACCAGGTGGTCCTGCAGGCGCACCGCGCCAGTGCCACCGTGGAGTCGCGCACGGCCATGGGCGAGATGGTGCTGGCCAGCCTGGCGCAAGGCCTGGCCGGCCAACGTCCGGACGGCAGTCTCACCACCTGAGGCCGGACACTGCGGCACGGGGGCCGCACATGCCTATAATGCAGGCGCCCCCTCACTTGCGATCTCCTCATGCTCGACCTGGCCCAAGTCCGCTGTTTCGTGGTTGCTGCGACCGAACTCAATTTCCGTCGCGCGGCCGCCCTGCTCAACATGACCCAGCCGCCGCTGTCGCGGCAGATCCACTTGCTGGAACACAAGCTGGGCGTGCAATTGTTCGAACGCGTGGGCCGCACGGTGCGGCTCACCACCGAGGGCCGGGTGTTCCTGGCCGATGCCTCGCGCCTGCTGCAGTTGTCCGAGCAGGCCGAGAGCACAGTGCGTCGCGCCAGCCAGGGCAAGACCGGACGGGTGCGGGTGGGCTTCACCGGCGCGGCCGGCTATGAACTGATTCCCGAATTGCTGATGCAGGCGCGCCGGCAACTGCCGGAGATCGATGTGGTGCTCTTCGAGCTGATCTCGGTGGCGCAACTGGAAGCCTTCAGCGCCAACACCATCGATATCGGTTTCCTGCGCCCGCTGGCCTCGCGCCAGCCGCTGGAGATGACGATGGTGGACGACGAGCCGCTGGTGCTGGCCCTGCCGCTGGGACATGCCCTGGCCCAGCATGCGCAGATCGCCACGCAGCAGCTCGATGGCCAGGCCTTCATCATGCACTCGCCCACCCACGGCAAGTATTTCTACGACCGCATCATGGCCATGCTGGGCGCGGCCGACGTCAAACCCGACTTCACCCAGTACATCGACCAGAGCCCCACCATCCTCTCGCTGGTTCGCGCCGGCCTGGGCGTGGGCATCCTGCCGGCCTCGGCGCAACGCTTCCATTACGACCGGGTGGAGTTCCGCCCGCTGGCCGGCGATGCGCCGCGCGCCGAGATGGGCATGGCCTGGCGCGGCGACCAGGATAATCCGGCCGTAACCGCCTTTCGCCTGATGGCGGCCGACTATTGCGCGGCACGCGCCAGCGCGCCGCGCGACTGAACTCAGCCGCCCACGCGGCTCATGTGTTCGTAAAGGATGGCCGCACCCACGCCGACCAACACCACGCCGCCCAGGATCTCGGCGCGCTTGCCGATGAGGCCGCCCAGCACGCGCCCGACCATCACGCCGATGGTGACCATGGTGGTGGTGGCCAGGCCGATCAGCAGGGCCGCTTCCAGGATGTTGACGTCGATGAAGGCCAGGCCCACGCCCACGGCCATGGCATCGATGCTGGTGGCCACGGCGGTCAGGGCCAGCATGATCACCGACTGCTTCTGCGGACCAGCTTCGGCCTCTTCCTCCTCCTCGCTGCAGCCTTCGTGGATCATGCGCAGGCCCAGCACCAGCAACAGCACGAAGGCGATCCAGTGATCCCACTGGGCCACCCACTTGCTGGCCACGGAACCGGCGAACCAGCCGATGAGCGGTGTGATGGCTTCGATCACGCCAAACAGCAGGCCGATGCGCAAGGCTTGCAGCAGGCGTGGCTTCTGCATGGCGGCGCCCTTGCCGATGGCTGCCGCAAAGGCGTCAGTGGACATCGCAAGCGCGAGGAGAACGAGAGCGGGGAAATTCATGAACGGGGTTCCTTGGCCGGGCGAAATCCATGGACGTGCCTGCGCGCCCAGCCTGGCCGCAGGAAACGTCTATGGTCTCGCCTACCTGATTGGCTACCCGCGCCACGGCAAGAACTTGCCGAGAATGTTGACACGGGCTCTTCCGGTGGACCCGGAAGCTGGCTACTCCCCAAAGAGAAGACCGGATTTTAAACGATTGCAGCCTGGCTGGACAAGTTGCAGGGTGGGATGTGGCATGTCGACGACGTGACGATACGATTCGTATCGATTTATCGTCAGACCATCAGGTCTTGGCGCTGCAGGCTCAGAGGCCCACCAGTTGCGTGCCATGCCCCCGTACTGCCGCCGGATCACTCTGCAGCAAACCCAGTGCACCGACCTGCTCCAGTACCTGGCGGTGGCGGGCGGCCCCCTCGGCAGCGCGGGCATCGCGGCCGTCCTGCAACTGGGCCGCGAAGTCGCGCACGATCTGCGCCTGCAGTGGCGTATGGGTACTGCTGACCAGGTCGCCCATGACGTACTTGCTCACCCGGGTGTCCTGGCTGGCCGTCTGGCTCACACGTGCCTGCACCAGGTAGCCCAGGCGGTAGCCGATATCGACCTGGCTGCTGGCTTGGTCATCGATCTGGTGGTAAGTGTAGTTCTGCGATTGCCGGCTGGTATCCAGGCGCAGCGGCAGATCCGCCTGCAGGGACTCATGATAGGAGGCCTTGAGGGAGGAACTGCTGCGCTGCTGGATGTCGCGGTCAGCCTGGCTGCTGCCGGAGAGGGTGGTGTGCTGCGAGACCTGGTAGTCGAAGCCATCGACCTCGTCATGACGCAGGGGATTGGGGGTGGAGGTGGCACCGGTGAGGGAGGCGGTGAAATCGGCCAGGCCCGAGAGCATGCTGCGGTCATCGCTGCTGGCCGCCAGCCGCGGCGCCGCACTGGCACTGGCCGCGCCTGCTGACCCGGCACTGCCATTGAGTTGCGAGAAGGCATCCTTGAACAGCGTCGTCAATGCGCCATCCGCATGGCCGCGGTCGGCGGCGCTGTCGAACTGCTGCAGGTAGTTGGCGATGGCACGCTGACGCTGCTCGGCGCTGCCGCTGATAGCGTCCTTGCCGGCCTCGACCTGGACCTTCATGCTGCCGGCCGTATTGCTCAGTGCCAGGCTGCGCTGGCTGGCATCGGCATGGAACTGCACGCTGGTGCCACCGGAGAGACTGGCCTTGAGATCGATGGAGGCCAGTTGGCTGCTGTCGAACTGCGTCAGCCCGGAGAGCGACAACGTGGGTGGCTGTCCGGCCAGACCTTGCACGGCGGCTTCGAAGGCATCTCCCAGTTGGCCCAGTGCGGCACGCTCTTCATCGGTGAGCTTGCCGGCCGTCAGCTTGAGGTCAACGGCCACGCCATCGCTGTTGGAGGACAGGCTCAATTCGACCTGCGCACCGGAGGCCGTTGTCACCGAGAGGCTCACGCCATCGCTGCCAAAGCGATGCAACTGGTCGCGCAGGATCGCCTGGACACCGCTGCTGCCCTGGCGGGCTTGATCCGACACCATGACCGATTGTGAATAGGAAGCGTTGTCCGGTCCTAGCAAGGTGGCCTGATCCATCAGGGCCCGGCCCAGCCCTTTCCAGTGCGACCCCAGATCACCCGCCCTGACGTCAGCGTTCATGCGGGTGGAGATGGCGTCGGTCTGCGCCGCTTCCCAGACTGCGCGTGGCAGCGAGGAGGTAGCATCCAGCAGGCCCGAGGCCGAATACAGGACAAGCGATGGCGATGCGGCCTGCCCCAGCGACGTCGTGGTGCTGGCCGCCGGCGCTGTCGTGGCAGCCGCCGTCGACGAGGATGACGATGCAGAAGACGACGACGTCGGCGTCACATAGGTCGGCACGGAAAGCAGCGGTGCAAGAGAGGTCATGGGCACGGGACAACAACAGGCGATAACGCCACTAACGGCCCGACCCGGCAAAGCTTTAGCTCAACGCACGCCCCGTGTCGACACGCAGCGTCTTGGCGGGCCCTAGTGCGGCGGGTGTCCCACGGGATCGACGTGGGTCATCACGTCCAGCACATGGTGCGCCTCCAGCACCCGTTGACGGGCCGCGGTGGCGATGGCATGACCTTCGGTGACGGTGATCTCACCATCGATTTCCAGGTGGACGTCCACCAGCGTCATGTCGCCCATGCGGCGCGTGCGCAGGTCGTGCAAGCCTTGCACGCCGGGCGTGGCCATCAGGGTGGCGCGGATGGCCTCGGTTTCCTCGCTCGATACGGCGCGGTCCATCAGGTCGTGCAGTGCGCTCCAGAAGAATCCCCAGCCGGTGCGCGAAACCATCAGGCCCACCACGGCTGCGGCCACCGGATCGAGCAGCGTGAAGCCGGCCAGGTTGCCCACGATGCCCAGCGCTACCACCAGCGAGGAGGCCGCATCCGAACGGGCATGCCAGGCATTGGCCACCAGCAGGCTGGAGCGCACCCGCTCGGCGATACGCAGCATGTAGCGGAACAGCAGTTCCTTGGACAGCAGCGCCGCCAGCGCCACCCACAATGCCGCCACATGGACCGGCGGCGTATGTCCATAGTCCTGGATCTTGTGCGCGGCCGTGAACAGCATGCCGATGCCCACGGCCAGCAGCAGCGCGCCCAGCGCCAGGGAGGCGGCCGTCTCATAGCGCTGGTGGCCGTACTGGTGGTCCTCGTCGGCCTGCTTGCGGCTGTGATGGCCGGCCAGCAGCACCACGAAATCCGACACCAGGTCGGTGAGGGAATGGATGCCGTCGGCAATGAGCGCCTGCGAACCCGACAGCAGGCCGGCGGTGATCTGCAACAGCACCAGGACGATGTTGACCACGATGCTGACCAGGGTACTGATGCGGCCGGCACGATGACGTACGTCGTCGTCCTTGAAATCGTCTATTTGGGTACTTAACATAAAAATAACTTTAAGAGCCTAATCTAGAGCATTTGACGGCAAACCTTGTGCTATGGATGAAATTGCTGGATCATCTTGCCACATCACAATGTCAGCCGTATGTCGCCAGGGGGGGCTATGGTCGGCGATTTCGCCCGTGTGTGCAAACTTTCAATCCTGCAAGGCGTGGCGGGTTGACCACGCCGGCACAGCAACTCTCCCCCGCGCATGAACATCACCGTCCGCAGCAGCGCGCGGGATGAGACCGGTGTCTCCGGTGCAGCAATTCATCGAGGATCAGCATGAACCAAGCAACCCCGCAACCGTTGTCGTTTGCGTTCGACAGGGCCAGCGGCGAACTGAGCGCAACCTATACGCCCACGGCCGGATTCCCGCCGCTGACGCTGGCCTACCTGAAGCAGGCCATGGCCGATCATGGGCTCACCAAGCTGTTCTTCCAGGATTCGGTCCTCAATGGTTTCGTGCGCAAGGCCGAGGAGAACAAGGAGAGCGTGACCCAGGTCATCGCCGAACGCCGCGATGGCGAGTTCTCGCTGGAGGTGGCGGATGACCTCATGACCGCCTCGCTGACCCTGGTGCCGCCCTACGCGGGCCGCGCCAAGAGCGTGGAGGTGGTCAATGCGATCCGTGCTGCCGGCATCACCTACGGCATCCTGCATGAGCAGTTGCGCGCGGCGCTGTCGGCCGGTTTCTGCGACAAGCTGGTGGTGGCCCAGGGCCTCATGCCCACGCCTGCCGAGCCGGCCCGTTTCGAGAGCCTACTGGAGCAAAAGGAAGAAGAACTCTCCGACATCGATGACGACGCCGTGGTCTCCTATGCCGACATGGCGCACATCCTGTTGGTATCGGTGGGCGATCCGCTGATGCGCCGCATCCCGCCGGTGCCGGGCAAGGATGGCATCGATATCCGTGGCGGCAAGGTGCCGGCACGTCCCATCGCCGATGTCAGCTTCGCCAAGGAATGCGTGGGCGCCGAACCCAGCCCCGACGATCCGGACCTGCTCATCGCCATGGTGCCGGGCCAGCCTACGCTGATCAAGAACGGTGTGAAGGTCAATCCGGTCATCGACGTGGAAAACGTCGACCTGTCCACCGGCAACCTCACCTTCGAGGGCACGGTGCGGGTCTCCGGCGATGTGCTCACTGGCATGAAGATGCACGTGGGCGGCGACGTGGTCGTCAATGGCACCGTCGAAGCCGCCGAGATCGTGGCCGGTGGCAATGTGGTGGTCAAGGGTGGCGTGATCGGGCATAGCGAAGGGGTGACCGCACAGGCTGGTACCACGGCCATCGCCAGTCGCATCAGCTCGCAGAAATCGGTGCAGGTGATGTTCGCCGAGAGCGCCCACATCGAGGCAGCCGAGAAGATCCTGGTGCTGGGCAATGCACGCCACTGCGAGTTGCTGGCCGGCGACGAGATCACGGTGGGCAAGGGCAACCCGCGTACCGGGCATATCATCGGCGGGCGCATCGAGGCCACCAACGTCATCCGCGCCAATGTCATCGGCGCCCAGACCATGACCCATACCCGCATACAAGTGGGCCTGGACCCCTATCTGGAAGAGAAGATCGCCATCAAGGAACAGGAATACACGCGCAAGGTGGCCGAGCTGGACCGTACCATCAAGCAGCAGAGCTACTACAAGCTCAATCCCGAAAAGGCCACGCCGGAAATCATCTTCGAGACCAGCGACAAGCGCAAGGCGCTGGCCTACGAGGTCAAGGTGCTGCTGGAAGAAGTCAGCCAGATGAAGGAAGGCATGGTCGCCGCCGAAGATGCCCGCATCATCGTCGCCAAGGCCGTCTACGAGGGCACGGAGTTGCGCATCGGTCACGAGGCCTGGCCGGTGCAATCCGACCTGGGCGGCGGGACGGCGCAACTGTTCGAAGGCGATATCCGCTACAACCCGAAGAAGTGAGGCCGCGGCCTCGCTGTGGATAAGTCATCCTGCATCAGCAGGGATGGACTTATCCACAGCCCTCCCGAGAAGCGCCCATGCAAGATACCCTCCCCCATCCCGACCTGGCGCAGTTGCGCGAACTGGCCCGCCAAAGCGCCGCCATCACGCAGGACTGCAATTGCCGTAGCGTCGACAGCAGCGGCTGGATCAGCCTGCCGCTGTCGCTGCCGGAAACCCAGCTGGTCGACATCGCCACGCTCATCGTCGATCCCTACGACGAACCGACCTTTACCGAATACCATCCCGATGGCACCCGTTATGCCTCGCCGGAGGCACCCATCGCGCCGGCCTGGTATCCCTACAACCGTTGCAACATCGCCCGCTGCCAGCAATGCGGACGCCACCTGCTGCGCTACATGGAGGCCGGCGGCTATTTCGTCGACCGCCGCATCCGCGCGCTGGAGCGACCTGAGCTGGTGGTGGACGGCAGTTGAGGCCCTCAGCCGCGACTGAGGCGGCTGGCCATCAGGATCTGATACAGCGTATCGGCCGGGCGTGACAAGCGTCGCGCCGTCAGCGCCACATATTCCACATCGGGCAGGCGCGGCAACGCCGCATGATTGAGCGGCGGCACCAGGTCGCGTGAACCCAGATGCTGCGGCAGGGCCGCCAGGCCCAGGCCGCCGCGCGCCGCCGCCATGCAGCCGGCATGGCTGCCGCTGGTACAGACGATGCGCCAGTGATGGCCGGACTTGCCCAGCGCCTGCAAGGTGGCCGCCCGGGTGATGCTGGGTTCGGGCAAGAGGATCAGGGGCAGCGGCTCAGTCAGGTCGACCAGCGTGTCAGGGCGCGTGAGCCACTGCATCGGGGTGGAGAACATGCTGTGCCCGCGCGCCTCGCCGGCGCGCCGCTTGCCCACCAGCAGATCCAGCTTGCCCTGGTCCAGCGAGGCGTAGAGTTCGCTGGTCAGGCCGATGGTGATCTCCAGCTCCACTTCCGGGTGCTGGCTGCGAAAGGCGGCCAGCATGTCCGGCAGCGGTCCCATGGCGAGGTCGTCGGAGGTGCCGAAACGCACCCGCCCGCGCAGGCGCGGCGCGCTGAACTGGGCCTCGGCGCGGGCATGCGCCTGCAGGATCAGGCGCGCATGCACCAGCAGGCTTTCGCCATCGGCGGTCAGGGCCAGCGAGTGGGTGTCACGCACGAACAGACGCCGCCCCAGCCCCTGTTCGAGCCGACGGATGTGGTCGCTCACGCTCGATTGCGTCAGGCCGAGCTGGCGCCCGGCCTCGGTGAAGCTGGCCGAAGCGGCGGCGGTGGTGAAGGTCTGCAGCCAGACGGGATTGAGCATGGGGACATTATCATCGGATTTTCCGATGACAGTCAACGCGATCAAAGGGGTTCCCGATGGCCTTGGCTTTTCCTATCATCTGGACAAGGCCATCCTCCTTCCTCTCCACTGCAGATCATGAACCGCTTCCTACCCGACCGCTTCACCCAGCTGCTCATCGGCACCGTGCTGCTGGCCACCCTGTTCCCGGCCACCGGGGCTTTCGAACAATTCATGCACGTCGCCAGCAACGTCGCCATCTCGCTGCTGTTCTTCCTGCATGGCGCCAAGCTCTCGCGCGAGGCGGCGCTGTCGGGCCTGAAGCAGCCCCGCTTGCACCTGCTGACGCTGGCCTCGACCTTCATCCTGTTCCCGCTGCTGGGCCTGGCCCTGAAGAGCGCCGCTCCCGGCCTGCTGACGCCACAATTGTGGATGGGTGTGCTGTTCGTCTGTACGCTTTCCTCCACCGTGCAGTCGTCGATCGGCTTCACCTCGATTGCGCGCGGTAACGTACCGGCGGCCATCTGCGGCGCCACCGCCTCCAACCTGCTGGGCATCCTGATCACGCCGCTCCTGGTGACGCTGCTGCTGCACCGTCATCATGAGGGCAATGGCCTGTCGCAGGTGGTCAGCATCCTGCTGCAACTGCTGCTGCCCTTCGTGCTGGGCAATGTGCTGCGTCCCTGGATCGGCGCCTGGATCAATCGCCACAAGGTGATCGTCAACGTGGTCGATCGCGGCGGCATCCTGCTCTCGGTCTATGCTGCCTTCAGCGCCGCCGTCGCCCAGGGTATCTGGCACCTGTTCCCGCCGGCCCAGTTGGCCGTGCTGGTGCTGGTCAATGCGGTGCTGCTGGGCGCGGTCCTGCTCATCACCACCTATGGCGCCAGGGCGCTGAAGATGCCCCTGGGCGACGAGATCGTGCTGGTGTTCTGTGGCTCCAAGAAGTCGCTGGCCTCGGGCATCCCCATCGCCTCGGTGCTGTTTGCCGGCAGTGGCGCGGCCGTGGTGCTACTGCCCATCATGCTGTTCCACCAGATGCAGCTGATGCTGTGCGCGGTGCTAGCACGCCGCTACGCCGCCCGCAACGACCATGCCGATACCGATGCTCAGCCGCAGCAGCAGTCAGCGGCACTGGCCTCGGGACGCTGAAGCAGGCCTTTCCTTTTCTCCAGGCGCGAGGGCTACTGACACCACGTTGTCAGTAGCCCTCGCGCATGATGCCGTCCATGCCACAGGGCATGCAGCCTCCATCAACCCGAGAGAAAAGGAAGACCACCATGCAAACCCAAGTCAACTGGTTCGAGATCGCCACCAAGGACCTGCAACGCGCCACCCGCTTCTACGAAAGCGTCTTCGCCACCACGCTGCGTCAGGAGACCATCTCCGAAGGCATGCCGATGGCCATCTTCATGCGTGACAACGGTCAGTCCTCCGGTTGCCTGACCGGTGGTAACTGGATCGAGCCCTCGACGCAGGGCACCCTGGTCTATCTCGATGCCGGCCCCTCCATCCAGGCCCTGCTGGACCGGGTCGAGGCCGCCGGTGGCAAGATCGCCATGGAACGCACCCAGCTGCCCAAGGATATCGGCTACATCGCCCAGTTCATCGATACCGAAGGCAATCGCGTGGCGCTGCATGCGATGAACTGACACGGTACTCACCCAGCGGCGGCGGCCATGCATTGCACAGCAGCATCAAAGTCTGTGGCGACCCCGCCGCATGCATGCCAGAATGGCGCGCATCTTTTTCCTGCCAAGCTGCCATGCGTCGAGCCGACCGCCTCTTCCAGATCACCCAGTACCTGCGCGGACGCCGCCTCACCACCGCACGCCAGCTGGCCCAGTGGCTCGCGGTGTCCGAGCGCACGGTCTACCGCGATATCCGCGACCTGTCGCTGTCGGGTGTGCCGGTCGATGGCGAGGCCGGCGTGGGCTATCGCATCAAGCCGGGTTTCGACCTGCCGCCGCTGATGTTCAATGCCGATGAAATCGACGCCCTGGTGATCGGCATGCGCATGGTGCAGGCCTGGGGCGGCCCGCAACTGGGCGCTTCGGCGGCATCGGCGCTGGCCAAGGTGGTGCTGGCACTGCCCAAGGAAAAACGCGATTTCGTCGAAGCCACACCGCTGTTTGCACCCGCCGTCGAGGATGACTGCGGACAGGGCGAACGGCTCGAAGCCATCCGCCAAGCCATCGGCAGCCGCCACAAGCTCCGGCTGGACTATTGCGATGCCCAGCAGCGCAGCACCACGCGGGTGGTGTGGCCGCTGGCACTGGCCTTCTTCGGCGGTACCTGGATGCTGGCGGCGTGGTGCGAGACGCGCGAGGATTTCCGCTCATTCCGCCTGGACCGGGTGCAGCAGATGAATGAAGAAGGGCACTACCCCGACCGCAACGGTCGCCGCCTGCCCGATTTCGTGCGCGCCATGCGCCGCCAGTCCGGCAAGCAGGCAGCGGCCCGCGACAGCGGCTGAAGCCACACGCGAAAAGCGCATATCAAGCTGCGGATTGATTCGTTCGCAGCGGCCGGCGAAGGGTTTAGGCTGAGTTCGTCATCCACTCACGCCACTGCCCCATGCGACCTGCCACTCCCGCGCGTGCCGCTGCCACGCCCCCCGCCCCCGCCGCCGTCTCGCTGGCCGACCGCTGTGTGCTATGCGTGGGTGGCCTGACCGGCGCGCGCAACCACTATCGCGCCGAGATCGAGACCCGCGACGGCCGCTTCCTGCATCACGACGGTGGACGGGAAGACAACCTGCACCGCCTCACACCGATGCTGGCGGCGGCTGACATCGTCATCTGCGCCTCTGGCAACATCAGCCACAACGCCTACCATCTGGTCAAGAGCACCTGCAAGAAGCTGGGCAAGCCCTGCGTGCTGGTCAAGGGTACCGGCATTGCCTCCTTCCTGGATGGACTGGGCAACCTGGCGCAGGATGACAGCTCCCACCACGGCCCCTCGGCGCGCGGCGACCGCGTGATCCGGCGCAGCAGGTGAGAATCCGGCTTCAAAAAATCATGCTGATTGGAAAAATAAGCAAAAGCCCCCTACAATCGACTCCCTGGCCTGCATTGCCTGCAACACCTGGCCGCACCGACAACTTGCCCGCAAGGCTATCTCCTGGGAGTCCGCTTGAACATCGCACGTCGCCTGGCCACGAGCCTGCAGGCGCTAGTACTGGCCGTTTCGGCCAGCGTCGCACCGATCGCGCAAGCGGCCCCCCCGCAACCTCAACCCGGCTTCGGCATTGAGGTCGGCAACGCCTTGCTCTGCCTGAACCAGCTCAACAGCAAGTATTTCTTCGACTACCTCTCAGCCGCCTTCGGCCCGCCCTACAAGACCGAGGGCGGGGCCTACTGGTTCAAGGCCACCAACATCACGTTGTGGGGCATGCAGGCCACCGATTTCCTGGTCAACGACAGCAGGAGCCAGGCCGATTTCATCGGCGCCTATTTCAAGACGACGCCGGTCAAGCTCACCGATGCCATCCGGGATGCGCTGGGCATCCGCTTCACGCCCGAGGATGATTCGGCCTATCCGATGCGGCAATCGCAGGCGGGCAGCAAGATCGTCTATAACGATACCAATGCCAAGATGTATTGCGCCAAGTCCAAGTACCTGGTGCCGGGGCCGGAGCAGCCCTGAGCGGCGCCGCGCCGCCTCCCATGAAAAATGCCGTCCGGTTCGCACCGGACGGCATTGTCGTTTCTGCCTGCGCCCATGCTGGCGCAGGCCTCAGGCTCAGGGCTGTACCCCGGATTTCCTGAGGTCTTCCACGGTACGGATGCAGTCCCGCCCGCCGGCTCTGGCCAGCTCCAGGGCCTGCTCCGACTCGCGCAGCACGGTATCGGGTTCATCGACCTGGCGCTGCGGCGTGACCGAGGAAATACCGATGCTGATGGTCACGCGACCGGTCGGGCTGGCGCTGTGGGCGATGTCGAGCAGTTCGATGGACTTGCGGATGCGCTCGGCCACGATCAGCGCGCCTTCGAGCTTGGAGCCGGGCAGCAGGACCGCGATTTCCTGGGTGCCGAAGCGCGAGAGCAGGTCTTCCGGACGCACGTTGGTATCGCGGATGGCGCTGCCCACGCGACGCAGCACCTTGTCGCCGGCCATGCGGCCGTAGAGCTCGTTATATTGGTCGAAACGATCGATGTCGATCATGATGATCGCCAGCGACAGGTTGGTGCGGGCGGCGCGGTTGAATTCTTCCTGCAGGCCACGCTCGAACTGGCGGCGATTGGCCAGGCCGGTCAGGGCGTCCTCCAGGCCTACGCGGGAGAGGGTCTTTTCCATTTCCTCCAGGTGCTGGCGGGCGTCGTCACGCTCCTCGACCAGTTGCGCGCGCTGCTGCTGCAGGCTGACCAGGCTGGCTTCCAGCTCGGAAAGGGGGCGCAGCAACGTGCGCAGCAGCCCCCAGGAAAGCGCCGTCGCCAGCAGCACCAGGATCACCGCCGTGATGACCAGGCTTTGCGGGGCAGCCCCGGCGGTGGTGCTGACAGCCTCCGCCGTCAGCACCACGGCGGTAATGAGCACGACCGCCGCGGTGGCCAGGGTCAGGCGAGCATGAAGTTTCTGTGACAGGGACATAGGCTGGAAACCGACTTTCGTTTGGCTAGATATGTCGGGCGAGAGCGGGAAAAAGCAGAGCAGCAGAGCAAACGCCGGACGCAACAATGACGCCCGGCAATACCGGACACGCGAAATCCTACAGGCTCAGGCCCGGTGACGCAATGCACAGTTGCGCCGCCGGGCGCTATCAGGGCCGCGCGTTGGGCTCAGGCCACTTGCAAGGCGCTCAAAAGGGGCAGGCGGGTGCGGGCGAACAGGTGTGCCTGGGCCGCCAGCTCGGCCAGGTTCTCGGCCTCGCCTTCGAGCCGCACGCCCTCGCGCACCAGCCGCTTGCCCTGGGCTGCGATATGGCGCCAGACCAGGGCTGGCCAGGCATCGATGTCGTCACCGCAGTCCTGGCGCGCCAGCAGGAACAGCTGTTCGATGCGATCGACCCGTACTCCCCCGCCGGTGACGGGACTGACCAGATGACCGATATCGCCCGCCTCGGCCACCGGCAACGGCAGTGCGGCGCGCTGCAGCAGGTAGGCATTGAGGGCGCCGGTACGTCGCACCACCTGCGTGCGCGCGGCAGCATCGGACTCGGCCGGCAAGGGGGCGGCATGCCCGGTGCCGATCAGCATGAGCACCGAATCGAGCACCTGCGACAGGTTCAGGTTGCGGTGCGCCAGCGAGGCGGCCAGGTCCACCAGGGTATGGGGCTGGTAGTCCGAGAGCGCCTGCAGGATCGGCTCGTAGATCAGGCGGTTGAGCGTGATCTCGGAGGCCACGTTCTGGATCGTCAGCGGCACCTTGTCAGGTTCGGTCAGCAGCACCACGCTTTGCAACGCCAGTGCCTGCACCCGCTGACGGTCATCCATGGTTTGCGCGCCACGTACCCAATAGTCACGCCGGAATTGCTGGTTGACCATGAAATCGCGCACGCTCTGCTGTAACACCGGATCGCCGATCTCCTGCATCAGCTGGCGTTGCGCCGGCGTCAGGTTGGCCATGTCCAGGTGATCGGCATAGTGCGAGGAACAGGCGAACTGCAAGCCTGCCTGCGCCAGCTGGCGATGCATGTCGGCAAAGGATTCGGCATGCCAGTCGCGATTGAAGTATTCGTGCGCCAGGTAGCTGTGGCTTTGCTGCTGCAGGAGCTTGAGGCGGTCGCGCATGAACGGGTTGGCCTGGGCATAGACCGGGTCGGCCTCGAACATGCGCGTGGCAAAGGCCAGCGCGGCATCGATGCGCGCAGCCGTGGGCAGGCCTTGCTCCTCGTTGCCGGCCTGCTGCGTGTGCTGCACCAGCAGGTCACGCAGGGGCATGAAGGCCGACCAGCCCGGCTGGGTGTTGTAGCTGATGTAAAGCACGCCACCCGGCTTGAGCTTGCGGTCGATGAAGTCGAAGATGATGGCGCGATTTTCCTGCGACACCCAGCTCCAGATGCCATGCAGGGCGATGAAATCGAAATCGGGCAGGTCGTCGCGGCGGCAGAAGCGCGAGAAGCTGGAATCCTCCATCTGCGCATCGCTGCCACTGGCGGCGGCCAGTTCCTGGGCGAAGGCCGCCTGGTGCGGATTGAAATCGTTGCCCCACCAGCGCACCGTCGAGGCCGCCGCATGGAAGTTGGTCGACAGGCCCTGGCCGAAGCCCAGCTCGCAGGCGGTCTGCACCGTCGGCGCTTGCAGGCCGTGAAAGGCAAAGGCCAGCGGCAGGCGCGCCGGATTCATGCCCGGGTAGTAGCCGTAGGTGTAGGCGATATCGACGACGTAACCGTCATTCCAGTTGTTCAAGGCGGGCTCCCGCGACAAGGATGGGCGTTGGTTGAGATATCAGTTCTTGCCGTCACTGCTGCCGTGCGCCTGTGCACTGGCCAGCGCGGTGTATTTGTGAGAATTGCCACGTGCCAGTTCGACCGGATACTTGCGGCGATTCAACTCCATCTTCTCCAGCACGGCGCTGCGCAGTTCCACGCCGGTATGGTCGGCCAGCTGGATCAGGTAGACCAGCACATCAGCCATCTCGTGCCGGATACCCTCGCGGGCGGCATCGTCGAGTTCGGCATCGGCGCCGGTGGGCAGCCACTGGAAATGCTCCACCAGCTCGGCCACCTCCACCGACAGCGCCATGGCCAGGTTCTTGGGCGTGTGGAAGCGCAGCCAGTCACGCTCGCTGGAAAAAACGCGGATCAGGTCACGCAGTTCATGAAGATCGGAAGCGGAAGCGGGATCAGAAGCGGAATCGGAAGCGCAAGGAGCGGCAGGATGAGAAGCGGTCATGGCGATGGAGCAGTGGGTTCGTGTCCGGGATCAGGCCCTCACTTTATCACCAACCCACACAGGGGCTGGAGACAAGCTTGATCTGGGACAGGTTTGAAATGCGAGGATTAGTGCACAATGTGGTGAACATCCGTGACATGATGACGACCATGATGACATTTCTGCGCTCCCCATTGGGTCTTCTCACGAGGCTTCCGCTGCTGCTGGCGCTATCGTTTGCGATGCTGCTGGGGGCCTGCGATCGCACGGTGGACAAGCAGCTGGCCGACTATGACGCGGCACAAACCACGCTGGGCGTGACGCCCAAGCAATTCGCAGCCCGCTTCAACGAGCGGCTGCGCCTGGTGCTCACGGAGATGAATGTCGACGAGCCCGAGCACATGGCCCGTCTTTACATGCTCGATCCCGAGCGCCTGCATCCCGGCCAATACGAGTACGTGCTCGACACCAAGGTCGGCCCCGCCCAGACCACCCTCATCGGCACCCTCAACAAGAAGGGAGAGCTGCGCAACGTCGGCGTGATGCTGACCAACAAGACCCCGGGGGCACGCGAGGAATTCCTGGTCTGCGCGGTCAGCGCGGCACGCAGCTTCATCTCCACCGGCCAGGACAAGCTCTTGCCACTGGTCACTCGGCTCACCACGGTGGCGCTGGACAATCCCGGACAGCGCATGACCGAAGTCGTGGCCGACCAAATGCTGTCGGTGGAACTGGTACCGCAAGGCGTGCTGTTCCAGGTACAGCCGCGACAGTAAGCAGCCAGATATTTCCGCGCGTCATCGCGCAGCTCGCACGATTCGTCTTTGCTTCACCGATGTAGGCATCCACGGCAAGCCGCAGGATGACTTGCCATTCGCACAGGTCGTGGCAACTCGGGAAACATTGCCATGGCCTGATCACTGGGGGCGGGACCGGCTTCACCGGTCCCAACAGACACGGGGGCTCGCATGCGCAAGAATCTACCAATCACCACCAATGAACGCCTGTTGGAGGATGGCAAGTCCATCGTCTCCAAGACAGATCTGCAAGGCAATATCACTTACGTCAATCCCTACTTCATCGAGATCAGCGGCTTCACCGAAGAAGAACTGCTGGGCGCGCCGCAGAACATCGTGCGCCATCCCGAGATGCCGCGCGAGGCCTTCGGCGACATGTGGGCCACGCTCAAGGCTGGCTTGCCCTGGAATGGCATGGTCAAGAACCGCTGCAAGAACGGCGACTACTACTGGGTCCTGGCCAACGTCACGCCGGTGCGCGAAAACGGCCGCGCCGTCGGCTACATGTCGGTACGTACGCGTCCCTCCCGTGAGCAGGTGCAGGCGGCCGACAGCGCCTACCGGCGCTTTGTCGCAGGACAGGCGCGCGGCCTGTGCATCCGTCGCGGCGCGGTCGCGGCCACCGGGCTCACCGGCTGGCTGCAGGGCCTGCGCGAGCTGTCGGTGGCGCGTCGCCTGGGCTGGCTGATGAGCCTGTTGACCCTGATGTTCGTCGTCGGCGGCTTCATCGCCGGCAACGCCGTGCAACAGGCCGGCAGCAGTCCCTATGCGGTCTGGCTGGGGACTGTCTGCGGCGCCTTGTTGCTGCTGGGGGCCTGGGCGCTGCTCCATGCCAGCATCGTGACGCCGCTGCACAATGCCATCAAGGCCGTGCACGCCCTGGCCGGCGGTGACCTGGACCTGCACATCGCCACCGGCGCTCGCGGCGACATGGGCTTGCTGCTGCAGGCCTTGCAGCAGCTCAACGTCAACCTGCGCGCCATCATCGGCGACGTGCGACGCAACGTCGAATCCATGACCATCTCCACCGGCGAGATCGCCAACGGCAACATGGACCTCTCCGGACGTACCGAATCACAGGCCTCGGCATTGGAGGAAACCGCTTCCAGCATCGAGGAATTCGCCGCCACCGTGCGCCAGAACGCCGACTCCTCCGCCAATGCCGATCGCCAGGCGCAATCGGCCTCGTCCATCGCCCAGCGTGGCAGCAATGCCGTCCAGCGCATGGGCAAGACCATGGAGGAAATCGACGGTGCCTCGCACAAAATCGTCGACATCATCGGTCTCATCGATGGCATTTCCTTCCAGACTAACATCCTGGCCCTGAACGCCGCGGTCGAAGCCGCGCGCGCCGGTGAGCAAGGACGCGGCTTTGCCGTGGTGGCCTCGGAGGTGCGCACGCTGGCGCAACGTTCGGCCGCTGCGGCCAAGGATATCAAGAGCCTCATCGACGACTCCCGCACCAAGGTGGAAAGCGGCAACCAACTGGTGCAGGAAACGGCGCAAGCCATGGGTGAACTGGGCGGTGCGGTGGAAAACATGGCCGTGACGATGGCCGAGATCACGGTGGCCAGCAACGAGCAGAGTGGCGGCATCGATCAGCTCAACCAGGCCATCAACGCCATTGACGAAACCACGCAGCAGAATGCCGCCCTGGTGGAACAGGCCGCCGCCGCCGCCGAGAACCTGCGCGACCAGGCGCAGAAACTGAGCCAGGCCGTCTCGGTCTTCAAGATCGGCCAGGGCAGCCCGCGCGCCGCGTCGGTGGCTGCCACGATGACACCAAGCAAGGAGCGCACGCTGATGCTGGCGCAATGACGGTCTGCAGGACGCGCGCCGCTTTACATTCAATTGCACAACTTTACCGCTCCTGGGCGGCGCGCCACCTTTGCTTTGACACCTCCCTTGCTTATGATGAGCGCGTGCCATCCTCGCGCAGACGAGCAGGCATGCCATCAACTTCAACATCCGGGAGTCCATCATGAGCGTGTCATCCGTCTCGTCCAGCAACAGCAGCTTCTACAACACCATCGTGCAGCCGATCAAGAACGTCGCCAGCGAAGTCGGCGATGAGATCGAGAGCGCCTACGACGCCACCGCCGATGCCGTCTCCTCGGCGGCACACTCGGTGGCCGACAGCGTCAGCTCGGGCGTGAAGGCCATCGGCAATCTGATCGATACCAAGGCCTGATTCCCCACATCGCCTCTTCGCGAGGTGGCCGGGAGCGTACTCCCGGCCCTGCCTTGCCTGCAGCAGCCGTGCCATAATCCGGGCAAGCCGGATTTCCGGTCTTGATTCACCTGGCCCGGATTGCCTCATGCTGCTGCATACCATCTATCTCATCGCCATCTGTGCCGAAGCCATCTCCGGCGCCCTCATGGGCATCCGCAAGGACATGGACATCTTTGGCATCTGCCTGATCGGCACCGTAGCCGCACTCGGCGGCGGCACCGTGCGCGATCTTCTGATCGGCCACTATCCGCTGGGCTGGGTGGCCCATCCCGAATACCTTGCCTTCACCATTTGCGCTGCCATCGTCGCGGCAGTGGCAGCGCGCGCGCTGCATCACTTCAAGTCGGCCTTCCTGGTGGTCGATGCCCTGGGCCTGGTGGCCTTTACCGTCATCGGCTGCGACATCGCACGCGGCTTCGGCAACTTCCATCCCGCCATCGTGGTGATGCTGGGCATGGTCACCGGCGTCTTCGGCGGCCTGCTGCGCGATGTGCTCTGCAACGAGATCCCGCTGGTGCTGCGCCGGGAGATCTATGCCAGCGTGTCGCTGCTCACCGGCACCCTGTATGTGGTGATGCTGCACCGGCAGGTCGATCCGAGCATTGCCACGCTCGGCGCGGTGCTGGCGGGTTTTGCGGTACGCCTGCTGGCCATCCGCTTCCATTGGGAATTGCCACGCATGGACAAGGAGCATGTGCGTGGCTTCGACTAGGGCCTGTTCACCCTGAGACATCTTTTGTTGCAATTGCCTGACCGCGCTTAGCAAACCTGCGGTGTCCAATGCTGCCTCATTGAGAATTGTTATTTTTTATCTGCACGAGGCATCCATGAAACGACTGATGACGATCATCGCCACGGCGATGTTGCTGGCCACCCTGGGTGGCTGTGTCTGCGCCCCCTGGTTCTGCGGTCCCGGACCGGGCGGCGGTGGCGAGCGCGGTGGATGGGGCGGTGGCGGCCCCGGTGGTGGTCCGCGCTGATCGACCGCCCCCCAAAAAAACGGGCTGACGTTTTCTGCACCGTCAGCCCGTACCTGCCTGCTTGCCCTACTCTTCCTGGCGCCCGGCCTCAGCCGAGTGCACCGACGCTTCCCTCCAGCAGCTTCCACGCGTCCTCGCCGAACTTGGCGCGCATGTCCTTGTAGAAGTTGGCGCGTGCCAGTGCCTCCTTGAAGGAGTCCTTGTCGGGCTCGACGATCTGCAGGCCCTTGCCGGCCAGGTCGTTGCGGGCAAAGCCGGAGAAAGAGGCGATGTCGGCCCGCTCGTCGCTGGCAGCCTGGTCCAGTTCGCGGCGCACGATTTCCTGGATATCCTTGGGCAGCTTCTCGAAGGCGCGACGGTTGCCCAGGATCCAGTAGGCATCCCAGACGTGGTTGGAGATGGTGCAGAACTTCTGCACCTCGTACAGGCGCGCGGTGCTGATGATGGCCAGCGGGTTTTCCTGGCCTTCGACCAGCTTGGTCTGCAACGAGGAATAGACTTCATTGAAGTTGATCGGCGTGGGGCTCGCGCCGAGTGCCGAGAACAGTGAGGTCAGCATCGGTGCGGCCGGCACCCGTAACTTGAGGCCCTTGATATCGCCCGCGTTCTTGATCGCCCTGGTAGAGGTGGTGATCTGGCGGAAGCCGTTGTCCCAGGGCTTGGACATGGTCAAGAGACCAACCTTCTCGATCTGCGCGCGCACATGGGCGCCCAGTTGTCCATCCATGGCTTTCCAGACCGCGGTGTAGTCATGGAAGGCAAACCCGGTATTGACGATGCCCGCCCCCGGCACCAGCGTCGAGAGCACGGTGTTGGCCTGGTTGAAGAACTCCACGCCGCCATTGCGCACCTGCGACATCAGGTCGGTATCCGAACCCAACTGGTTGGCCGGGAACAGCTTGATCTCCATGCGCCCGTTGGTGGCGTTGCGGATGCGGTCGATGGCTTCCTGCGCACGCTTGTTGACCGGGTGCGACGGATCCTGGCCGGTAGCGAACTTGTAGGTGAATTCTGCCGCGTTGGCCGCACGCGTCATGATCGAGAACAGCGGCAGCGCCGCCGCAGCGGCCCCGACCTTCAGTACCTGGCGACGGCTGATCCCCTTGCTTCCTTTGTTCGTGCTCTCGTCTTTCATCTCTTGTCTCCTGTTATGTTCTGGTAGGACGCAGATAAGGCAGCGCCGGCTACATTGGCCGGCGCGGGAAGTCTAGTGGATCAGCATGCCGCCGTTGACGTCCAGCGTGATGCCGGTGCAATACTGCGACAGGTCGCTGGCCAGGAAGACGCACACGCCGCCCACGTCGTCGGGACCACCGAGGCGGCCCAGGGGGATGGTCTCGGCGATCTCGGCCTTCTTCTCGGCGCTGAGGATGTTCTTGTTGATGTCGGTGGAGATCAGGCCCGGGGTAACGCAGTTGACGCGGATGCCCTCCGGTCCGAATTCACGCGCCATGGCCCGCGCCAGGCCCAGCACGCCGGCCTTGGCCGCCGAATAGTGCGGACCGCCCAGGATGCCGCCGCCACGTTGCGCCGATACCGAGGAGATGCAGACGATGGATCCGCTCCTTTGCGCCCGCATGGCCGGCAGCGCCGCCTGCGACATGTAGAGCGTGCCGCGCAGGCTCACATCCAGGATGCGCTCGTAGTCACGGCCGGTGATGTCCAGGAACTTGGCTGGCTGGGTGATACCGGCATTGTTGACCAGGATGTCGATGCGGCCGAACTGCTGGATCACGGCCGCCGCCGCGGCTTCGCAGGAAGCCTTGTCAGTCACGTCGGCCACCAGGCCCAGGTGGCCCTGTCCCAGGCGGGCGGCAGCAGCAGCGGGTTCGGCCTGGGCCAGGTCCAGGATCACCACGCGGGCGCCCTGTGCGGCCATCAGGCGCGCGGTTGAAAAGCCCAGGCCGTTGATGCCTGCGCCGCCAGTGATGATGGCGACCTTATCCTTGAGCAGCATTGTGTCATCTCCAGAGAGTTGCGTTCGAATGGCCAACAACGGAGATCCTGCGGGCCGCGCATGAAGTGGACAGCGATGGCTGCCTGCATGGTCTCCTTGTTGTTCTGGCGCCGATCTTGGCGCTTTCGCCATGAGGCGACAAGTGATGCTTTGTCATGGCAAAGTGACGAACCATCATCTGCCCGGACGATGCGATAAAATCGGGCGCAACACCGCGCCAGCGCATGCTGTGACGCAACAGAACAACCGAGACAGACGAGACGCGATGATTCCACCCCTGACCTCCCTGATGGCCTTCGAGGCGATTGCCCGCAGGAAGAGTTTCAACCTCGCCGCGGCCGAACTGCACCTGACACCCTCGGCTATCAGCCACCAGGTGGCGCGCCTGGAAAAGCTGCTGGGCCTGCGCCTGTTCGAGCGCTCCACCAAGGGTGTGGAACTGACGCCGGCCGGGCAGTCCTACCTGAACCGCGTGGCCGGTGCCCTGGGCGCGATCAACTCGGCCACTGACGACCTGCGCCACGGCGTGGAGAATTCGCTGCAGATCCACTCCAGTCCCAGTTTCGCCAGTCTGTGGCTGATGCCGCGCATCGGCCGCTTTGCCCAGCGCTATCCCGAGATTGCGCTGGGCCTGTCGGCCTCGCCGGAGTTTTCCGATTTCGAGATCGGCCAGGTCGACCTGGACCTGCGCTGCGGCGTGCCGCACTGGCCCGACCTGGAAATCGAACCGTTGCTCGAGGAGCGGGTGTTGCCGATGGCCAGTCCCGATTTCCTGGCGCGCTATCGCATCGAGACACCTGATGACCTGGTGCTGGCGCCGCTGATCCAGTCGCGTGGCAGTCTCCTGCAGTGGCCGGAGTGGTTCGCCCGCTATGCTCCCGACCTGCGCCCGGAACGCATCGCGCTGCGCTTCGACCGCGCCATGATGAGCATCGAAGCCGCCGTGCAGGGTCTGGGCGTGGTCTTCGAAAGCAACGCCTTCGGTGCCGGGCACCTGGCCAGCGGCCGCCTGCAGCCGGTGTTTGCAGAAGGCATGGACCTGCAGATCAGGCAGCATTTCGCAGTCTGCCCGGCGCGCAACAAGTCGCGTCCGGAGGTGGTGCTGTTCTTGCAGTGGCTGCGCGAAGAGAGCAGATAAGTTCGTCCAACATCACCTTCTGCCTGAGCCTTTCGTCACTCTGCCGAATTGGTCCTGGCCAGGCATCCCTTTAGCAATGGAACCAACGGGTGGGCAACAAACACCCTCGGCCCCTTCAATTTGTCCTAGGACAAAGCTATCATTGTGCGGGAAACAAGGCCTCCGGCAAATTCCCTTATGCGAAGCTGCTGATAGAGACGTTTACTCCCCCAAAGAACCCGCCGGGGACACCTGCCGAATACGACTTCACAGCGGCAAGGTAAGACAGGAAGCAGATTTCTGCCTGAGTCAGCATGAAAAGGAATCCGGCTATGCCCTGGCCTGCTGTACCTACCCACTGGGGGGGAGATATCCATGCGTCCCTCAAGCCTTGATTCTTTCCACTTTCAGAGGACTAGAGAACGTGAAACAAGCTATCGCACTTCGCCACATCCATTTTGAAGACATCGGAATCATCGAAGCTGAGCTGCAAAGTCGCGCTTATGAAGTGCGCTACATTGATCCCACCGTCGATAACCTGGCGGATCCATCCATAGACCGTGCGGATCTGTTGATCGTACTGGGCGGTCCCATCGGAGCCTATGACGATGCGCGGCATCCGTTCCTGGTTCAGGAATTAGACATCATCGGTCGCCGACTCAAACGCAAAAAGGCGACGCTAGGCATCTGTCTGGGAGCACAGCTCATTGCTAGGGCTCTGGGAGCGAAGGTCTATCCGATGGGCGTCAAGGAAATCGGTTTCGGACCGCTCATACTCAGCCCAGAGGGGCGCCGTTCTGCACTGGCAGGCCTTGACCAGGTACCCGTACTGCACTGGCACGGTGACCAATTCGATATTCCCCCCGGCGCCACGGCGCTGGCCAGTACCGCGACCTGCCCCAATCAGGCCTTTCAACTAGACCCGCAAGTACTGGCGTTGCAGTTTCACCTGGAGGCAGATACGCGTCGCATTGAACAGTGGCTGGTGGGCCATGCCTGCGAGCTGGGGCAAGCTGGAATTGATGTAGGCCATTTGAGAACTCAGGCCGCAGAAGTCGGGGCACAACTCAAGGAGGCGGCAAGCAAGGTCATCGGTCAATGGCTGGACGGCCTGGACGGGGCAACGCCGCTTTGCTAGCAGATCCAAACAGGAAGCGACGTACCGCGACTTGTTCACAAAGCTCCCATCCGGTGGTCCTAAAAGGCCAGTCTGATGGGAGTTTTTCCTATGCCATAATTCAACGGTATTCGGTTCCAGCCGGCATTTTATCCACACCAGCCATCTACCAGCTCGCTCCATCCTGCCTGCCCCCATGAACATCCAAGGCCAAACCGCAGCAGACATCTTCGAATCGATTCGCCTCCTGGTGCATACGCAACAGATTCTCGCCGGCCAGGCCCTGCCGCCGCTGCGTGAGCTGGCCGAGCAACTGGGCGTGAACCGTAACACCGTGGCCACCGTCTATCGCCGCCTTGTAACAGCCGGCATTGCGACCACACAAGGGCGTCTGGGTACGATCATTCGCGCCACACCCGCCCCCGGCGAACAGGAGGGCTCGCAAGCGGGCACGCCGCTGCGGGATCTGGCTGACGGCAATCCCAATCCGGCCTGGTTGCCCGACCTGAGCGCCGCCTGGCACAGCCGTCATTATCAGCCGCGCCTGTACGGCACGGCCACCATCAACCCCGGGCTCGAGCGCTACCTGAGGCAGTGGTGCACGCCCGATTGTCCGGCCGGCTTTGACATTGATCTCACGCACGGTGCGGTCGATGCTATCGAACGTCTGCTGGCGGCCTATCTGCGCCCCGGCGACAAGGTGGCAGTGGAGAATCCCTGCTTCCTGAGCAGTATCAACCTCCTGCGCAATGCTGGCCTGCAATCACTCGGGGTGCCCGTGGACCAGGAAGGGATGTCTGCCGGGGGCCTGCAAAATGCGCTCGCTCGTGGAGCGCAGGCAGTCATTCTGACCCCGCGCGCGCACAACCCTACTGGATGCAGCCTCAGCAGCCGCCGGGCGAAGGCGCTGATGCGCGTGCTGGAGAAGCATCCGCATGTGCTCGTCATCGTCGACGACCATTTTGCGCTGCTGTCAGGACAACCCTACCATAGCGTGATCCCTCGCAAGGCCAAGCGCTGGGCCCTGGTACGCTCCTTCTCCAAGGCGCTGGGACCGGACGTGCGCGTGGCGGCGGTAGCCAGCGACGCAGCAAGCTCGCGCCAGTTGCGGGCACGTCTGAGTCCGGGCAGCCACTGGGTCAGTCACTTTATTCAGGATGCCATCGAATTCACGCTGAGCCGCACAGGCACGGCCGAACTGATGCAGCAGGCACGCAGCGACTACCTGCAACGTCGCAGTCACCTGGAAGCTGCGTTGCGCGGGGCGGGTGTGGCCGCCTGGGAAGGTGGCGATGGGCTCAACCTCTGGCTACCGGTGGTCGGCGACGAACTCGCCATCGCGCAGACCATGGCAGAAAAAGGTTGGCTGCTGCGCCACGGAGAGATTTTCTGTGTGGACGAAAAGGTAGCGGGATTACGTGTCACGCTCTCCACACTCGACACGGACGCCGCGCAAGATCTCTCGCGGGATCTGCAGCAAAGCCTGAACTGAAGCAGCCTCTCGCTCACGCCGCATCCAGCGGAATGGGACGGAAGATGAGTTCGCTGTAAAGGAGGCGCACGCCGTGAGGCGTACTTTCGACCAGACGCCTCTCGTCATGGCCCTCCAGTAGTTCCAGTCGGAAGCCTTCCATCGGGCCCAGTTGCCTCTGGAGTTCAGCCACAGCCTCGCGCGCCCACGGTGCGGTGCTCTCGAAATGTCCGAGCAGGCGTTCATGCTGGTAAATCATCAGGCGATAGGCATTCATGATTATCGGGCTAGCTCCGTATCGTCTGATGCATTGAATGCGGGCCAATAATGGGAATCCGGCAGATCCCGGGCACCGAAGATGGCTTGTCCCACGCGGACCACCGTCGCGCCCTCTTCAATGGCGATCTCGTAGTCGCCCGACATGCCCATGGACAGCTCATCCAGATGCGCGGCCTCAGGCAGTTCCTGGCGCAGCCGGTCACGCAACTGGCGCAGCAGTACGAAGCAAGGCCGCACCTGCTCGGGACGGGCCGACAACATCGCCAGGGTCATCAGTCCACACGGACGCAAGGCGGGAAAGGCAGGCAATTGCCGCAGGAACCCGGCAACCTCTTCGGGAGGCAGGCCATACTTGTTCGCTTCGCCGGAGGTATTGACCTGCACCATCACCGCCAGTGCCCGTCCCTCGATCTGCAAGCGCCGCTCCAGAGCTTCGGCCAGGCGCAGGCTGTCAAGCGCCTGGAACTCGCTGGCAAAGCGGGCGACCAGCTTGGCCTTGTTCGTCTGCAGGTGCCCGATGACGGACCACTGCAGGTCGGGCAGATCGGACGTGGCCTGCCATTTCTGCCAAGCCTCCTGAGGCTTGTTCTCGCCCAGCCTGCGACAGCCGGCAGCATAGGCCAGGCGGATGCTGGCCTCACTCTTGGTCTTGCTCACAGGCAGCAGGCGCACGCTGCCTGGATCCCGTCCCACCCGCCGACAAGCGGCGGCAATCCGTTCGTGCGTGGTGTCCAGATTGCGGCGAAAGTCTTCCACTGAGTCGGCCTGCGGCCAGTGGCCGTGCATGTCGTGGCGCGTCGCGGTAGCCTCGTCAGATATCGGTGTCGCTGTCAGTGTCGGTGTAGATGAATGCATGGCCACCATCCTCTCAATATGACTTTGTCCTAGGACAAAAAATATAGCATAGCCCATGCGCTGCAGAATGTAATCATCCCGATCAGGATGATCCGTTCCGGGCAGGCTACTTCGAGTATGGGAGAAAAGCTGCCTTGGGCTCCCAGGCTGGCTGCAATAGCGTGTTTCTGGGTAGATGACGAAGATTCAGTCATAGCTGAATTTTCATCGCTTGCCCGATGACGCGGCTGTCGCAAAGAATAAGTCTCCATCCCAATAAAACGGAGACCGGCGTGCGGGCAGCTGTCCATGCGCTTTCCTGTCATGAATCCACATCCGCTGCAGCCACTGGCGCACGCCATCCGCTTCCTCTCCATCGATGCCATCGTGCGCGCCACCGAAGGCCACCAGGGCGTGCCGCTGGGCATGGCCGAGATCGCCACGGCCCTCTACGCCCGGCATCTGCGCTTCAATCCGGCCGAGCCGACCTGGTTCGACCGCGATCGCGTGGTGCTTTCCAATGGCCATGGCTCGATGCTGCTGTACTCGCTGCTCTACCTGAGCGGCTACGAACACATCACGCTGGAGCAGGTGCGCAACTTCCGCGAATTCGGCTCGCACTGTGCCGGCCATCCGGAGTTCGATCCCAGGCTGGGCATCGAAGTCACCACCGGCCCGCTCGGTCAGGGCATTGCCAATGCCTTCGGCATGGCCGTGGCCGAGGCCTATCTGAATGCCCGCTTTGGTGACGACATCGTCAACCACCGTACCTATGCCTTCGTGGGCGATGGTTGCCTCCAGGAGGGCATCGGCCAGGAGATGATTTCCCTGGCCGGCCATCTGCGCCTGCACAAGCTGACCCTGCTGTGGGACGACAACCAGATCACCGATGACGGCAGCACCGAGCTCTCCATCAGCGAAAACGTGGCCGAGCGCTTCCGTGTGGCGGGCTGGCATGTGATCGAGGTCGATGGTCATGACATCGACGCGGTATCACGGGCGCTGGATGCCACACGCCAGTCCGACCGCCCCTCCATGATTGCCTGCCGCACCATCATCGGTCGCGGCATCCCGCGTGTACAGGGCCAGCGTGGTGGCCACAGCGCCCGCCTCTACGAGGAAGACGCACAGGCTGCGCGCAAGCTGCTGCAGTGGCCGCATGGACATTTCGAGGTGCCAGCCGAGATCCTCTCGCAATGGCGCGCCTTCGGCCATCGCAACGATGCCGCGTACCAGCACTGGCAGGCTCGCGTGCAGGCACTGCCGGCGGCGCAGCGCGCCGAGTTCAAGCGCATCCTGCAGGGCGAGCTGCCGCAGGGCTGGCAAGAGACCCTGCTCGAATTCAAGCGCCAGGCCCATACGCCCGAACAGGCGCAGGGCGGTATCCTGATCTCGGCGGCAATCAACAGGCTGCTCTCTGAGGTCATCCCGGAACGCATGGTCGGCTGCGCCGACCTGGAAGCACCGACCGCCCACAAGGGAGAGTTGGCGGCCTTCACTGCCACGCAGCGCGGCGGTTCCTATGTCCATTGCGGCGTGCGCGAACATCTCATGGGCGCCATGGCCAATGGCATGGCCGCGCACGGCGGCGTCATCCCGCTGAGCGTGACCTATCTCGCCTTCTCCGACTACCAGCGCCCGGCCATGCGCATGTCGGCGCTGATGGGCTTGCCGGTGAAGTATGTCTTCAGCCACGACTCCATCGGCATCGGCAAGAATGGCCCGACGCACCAGCCGGTGGAAATCCTGGCCTCGCTGCGCGCCATGCCCAACATGCTGGTGATGCGTCCGGCCGACGCCAGCGAAGCGGTCGAATGCTGGGAAATCGCCATGCAACATCGCAGTGGACCGGTCTCGATGGTATTTGCACGGCAGGCCTTGCCACCGCAGCGTCAGCGCTTCGAGGCCGACAACCTCAGCGCGCGCGGTGCCTATGTACTGCAGGAGGCGCAATGCGCGGCGCGCGCGGTGACGCTGCTGGCCACCGGCTCGGAGGTGGCCATCGCCTGCGCCGCACGCACGCAACTGGAAGCCCTGGGGATCGGTACGGCGGTGGTGTCGCTACCGTGCTGGGAACTGTTCGACCAGCAGGACGCCGGCTATCGGGATGCCGTACTGGGTACGGATACGGTACGCGTGGGCGTGGAAGCGGCCGTGCGTTTCGGCTGGGACCGCTACCTGGGACCGCGCGGCGGCTTCGTCGGCATGCAGGGCTTTGGCGCGCCCGGGCCGGCTGATGTGCTGTATCGGCACTTCAACATCACGGCAGAAGCCGTGGTGACCGAAGCGCGACGACTGCTGTGCGGCGATCCAAGCAAATGATATGAAAATTTAGTTCCAGAAAAGCAAAAGGCCCGCCTGGAATCAGGCGGGCCGTTCATTGATTAATGCTGGATCAGTCTCGGCCCCGGCTATCTGCAGGGTGCCACGACATTGACGAGCCCGGCCTATCTGGCCGGTGCCATCGATATACAGTTGTTCGTTCTTGCATGGAAGGGGCGGTCTCGCGGACGGCCCTGCTCACGAACGATTAATTAACTATTTGCCCCACGGGCCTTGCCCGTGAGCGGAGGCTCAGCGCTGCACCATGCCCGCGCTATCTGCACGGCCACATGTGGCGTTTGCCTGCCTGCCGCGCCCTGCGGCCGCCGGAGCGGCGCGAGGGGCTGGCATCACCACGGTCCCGACAAGTGGCCGGCCCTTGCTATCTGCAAGGTGACGGCCTGCCGATACCGCTGTTGTTCAATGACGGTGATGCCGCAAAGGCTGCCGGCCTGTCCATCGGAACGTATGGAACTCCGATGGTACGAGGACGAGACAGCGAGCTTGTTCTGGACCGAGGTCCTCGACCTGCTTAGGCGATGACCTTGATGTTGGTCGCCTTGGCGCCCTTGGGACCATTACCGATCTCGAAGGACACGCGCTGGTCTTCGGCCAGGCTGCGGAAACCAGTGGACTGGATATCCTGGAAGTGGGCGAACAGATCGTCGCCACCTGCATCAGGCTTGATGAAGCCGAAGCCCTTGGCATCGTTGAACCATTTGACTACGCCGGTTTGGGTGCTCATGTTTTTTCCTTTGAAACATTAAAACGTTGAAACGTGTTGAGGCGACATGCCTGAAGGGCACTTGAAACCAAGAACTGAAACCGAAGGAAAGAAAACAGAACGACCGAGGAGGGAACGACAGTCAGGCGGAATTGGAACCAACAAGAATACTACTTGATGCAAGTACAGCACGGATTATACACAGTATTCGACAAATTGTTCTCAGTTGTTGTTATTTGTGTGGTTTTCCGGCAAATCGACCTCGTCCGCCCAGGCTGCCGGCGTGCCAACGCAGGTCACGTCCGATGAGGATATCCGCATTTTTTACACGCCACGCGCTCATGTAAAGCGGCTTAACAGGTATTGATCACCTCAACGTAATTGCAGCATATCCGGTATATTTGCTCGCAGGAACAAAAACGCCGTGCCCGGTTTGTACCCGTCACTTGCGCTGCAAAAAACCGGATTCCGGATTCCCGCTGCATGCCACCCTGCCCCTGCGTGCTCAATGCCCTTTTCCAGACGCCCGCGCTCCGCGCGTTCGACAGAGGACTCCCACCTGCCCGGCTTGCCGGTCAGCCTAGGCATCTCCGGACTGGTCGTGGCGGGGATGGTCCTGCTGGCGGTGGTATTGGTGTCGGTCGGCTGGTGGGGCGCGCGACAGGTGCTGCTCGACATGGCCGAACGATCGGCCCAGGATGCCGGTCGCATCATGACCGAACGCTCCCGCCGTATCATCGATCCCGCCGTGGCCACGCTGCGCCAGTTGGCCTTCGATCCGATCACGCAGGCCGCGCATCTGGATGAACGGCTGGCACGCTTCGGCGCCTTCTCGGCCGACCTGGTCGCCAATCCCCTGGTATCGGCCGTCTATGTGGGGTATGCCAATGGCGACTTCCTGCTGGTGCGCTCGCTGCGCGGGCCGCAACAACGCAGCTTCTTTGCAGCGCCACCGGATACTGCCTTCCTGGTACAAACCATCACCGCCACGCCCACCGGCAAGCAAGAGGGGCAATACCGCTTCTACAGCGCCGACCTGAAGCTGCTGGAGCTGCGCCAGCAACCCGACTATCACTTCGATGCCCGCACCCGGCCCTGGTATGCCTCGGCGAACCGGTCGATCGATCCCAGCATCTCCGCTCCCTATGTCTTCTTCACCACGCGGCAGATCGGCATCAGCCTGTCGCAACGCGCGCGCGCCAGCGACGCCGTCGTGGCCATCGACATGACCCTCGACGACCTGGCCGCCAGTCTGGGCAACCTGCGCCTGACCCCGCACAGCGAGCTGGCCCTGGTCGACGATGCGGGCAAGGTGATCGCCTATAGCGACATGCGCCGCATCCTGGTGCAGGACGGCGACAACTTTGTCTTCCGCAGCTTGCGTGAACTGGAGGTCCCGGCCCTCACCTTGCTGCCCAGACACGCCCGCGAAGGCGGCCCCGGCGCGCTCTATCAAGCCAGTGGGCAGGAGTGGCTGGGATTGTCCCTGCCCTTCGACGTCATCAACGGGCATGCCTTGCACCTGCTCATCGCCGCACCCGCTGGCGAACTGCTGGGCCAGCTGGAACGCAACCGCAAGACCATGGCGCTCATCGCCATCCTGCTGGTGGTTGCCTTCCTGCCACTGGGCTGGTGGGCCGGCCACGCCATCGGTCGCAGCATGGAAGGCCTGGCACTGCAGGCTGGCCGGATGTCGCGCTTCGACTTCCGCAATATGGGAACCTCACGCAGCACCCTGCGCGAGGTCAACATGCTCACCGAGATGGTGGGCAATGTCAGCCTGACGGTCGAAGCCTTCCTCGATATCAGCGCCATCCTCAGCACCGAGACCCACGTCGAGCGGATGCTGCAACAGGTGCTGGAGAAGTTCGTCCAGGCCACCCACTGCGAAGGAGGCGCCGTGTACCTGTGGCAACGCGAAGCGCAGCAGATGCAGCGTGCCGCGCGCTATGGCCTGCAGGATGCGCTGGGCGACACCATGCCCTACGACCCGCAGCGGGTGACGCCGCCCGACGCGCCTGTGGCCGCCGCTGACCACGGGCGGGTGGAACTGGATCTGCGTGGACGCAACGGCTCGCTGGAGGGATTGCTGGTGCTGCTGCCGGTCGACGACAGCGCGCATCACGATCCGCGCTTCCTGGCCTTTGCACGGCGCCTGTCGGGCATGCTGGCCGTGGCCATCGAAACACGCCAGCTGATCGCCGCGCAAAAGGCACTGCTGGAATCGCTGATCCGTCTCATGGCCGACGCCATCGACGCCAAGAGCCCCTATACCGGTGGACACTGCGAGCGGGTGCCGCGACTGGCCATCATGCTGGTCGAGCGCCTGGCCGAAGAGCGCGAAGGTCCCTATGCCAGCTTCCGGCTCAATGAGGACGAGCGCTACGCCTTCCAGCTGGCCGCCTTGCTGCACGACTGCGGCAAGGTCACCAGCCCCGAACACATCGTCGACAAGGCGACCAAGCTGGAGGTGATCCACAATCGCATCCATGAAGTGCGGATGCGCTTCGAGGTCCTGTGGCGCGATGCCGAGCTGGAGCTTCTCAGGCAATTCCCGGCGGGCTTGCCGCCGGAACAGGCAGCCCAGCTGCGCGACCGACTCGACGCCCGGCGTGCACGCCTGCGCGAGGACTTTGCCTTTGTCGCGCAATGCAATGTCGGTGGCGAAACCATGTCGGAAGAGGCAATCGCCAGGCTGCGCCAGATCGCTGCGCAGACCTGGCAGCGCCACTTCGATGACAGCCTGGGCCTGGCCGTTGAAGAAGCCCGGCGTCTGGCCGGTGCGCGCGGAGGACAGCTCTCGACGGCCTTGCCCGCCACCGAAGCGCTGCTGGCGGATCGCCCCGAACATATCGTCAGCTGGGACGAGGGCCATCGCCCGGCGGTGGAACGCGACAATCCGCGCAACACGCTGGGCTTTGACATGGTGTTGCCGCGCTATCGGCAGAACATGGGCGAATTGCACAACCTGACGGTACGACGCGGCACCCTGACACCCGAGGACCGCTTCGCGATCAACAATCACATCGTGCAGACGCTGGTGATGTTGAAGAGCCTGCCCTGGCCCGAATCGCTGCAAAGCGTGCCCGACACGGCCGCCAATCATCACGAGAAGATGGATGGCAGCGGCTATCCGCGCCGCCTCAAGGCCAGCACCCTGCCGCTGCAGGACCGCGTGATGGCATTGGCCGACGTGTTCGAGGCGCTGACTGCGGCAGACCGGCCCTACAAGCCGGCCAAGACACTCTCCGAATCGCTGCGCATCATGGCCCGCATGTGCGTGGAGCAACATCTCGATACGGAGTTGTTCCGCTACTTCCTGCGTAGCCGCCTGTGGCAGGTCTATGCGGATGAATTGCTGCAGCCGGAGCAGCGCGATGAGATCGATATCGCAGCGATCGAGGCCTTGCTGGGGAAGGCGTGAGCTGCAGTTAGAATAATGCTTTTCCTCGACGGACCGCTACCATTTCTCCCCTGATCCTCTCTGACGACGACGTCGAATTCACCGCCATCCGCGCACAGGGTGCGGGCGGTCAGAACGTCAACAAGGTATCGAGCGCGGTCCACCTGCGTTTCGATATCCATGCCTCGTCCCTGCCGGATGAGGTGAAACAGCGCCTGCTGGGGCTGCAGGATCAGCGCATCAGCAAGGACGGGGTCGTCGTCATCAAGGCCCAGGCACACCGCAGCCAGGAAAAGAACAAGGCCGAGGCCCTGCAGCGCCTGCAGGAAATGCTGACGCTAGCGACCCAGGTGCCGGTGACGCGCAAGCCAACCCGGCCAACCCGCGGTGCGCAGCGCAGGCGGCTGCAAACGAAAAAGCAACGCGGTGAAATCAAGTCGATGCGGGGGAAGGTGGCACCGTGAGGGTATGATGGCCACTGCGAGCAAACATTCCCAGCAGGAGCCAGGCATCATGAGCGAACGTCGCGTCAACCCTGTCAGCCCCATCCATGCCATCAAACCGCTCTCGGAAGTGAGCGTCAAGAGGACTTATTTCCGGCAGCTGAATCAATGGCGCAAGATGTCCGAAAAATATGCCAAAGAGAGGAAGGCGCGAGAGGCGAAGGAGCAGGACAAGTAAGTTATCCACCAAATATCCGTTGGCCCCTACTTGGCATATTTCCAGAAACGTCCCTTGCCCTCGGCGATCCAGGTCATCGCCTCGTCGATGCGTTTTTCACGCGTCACCTCCGTCTTTGCATCGGAAATCCAGACGTTGTATTCCTTTTGAAAGGATGCCGATTTGCTCTCGAAAATCTGTTTTACCTCGGGATTGACCTGAAGACGTTCAGCGAAGGCCTCAGGTATGTCGACCACTTTGGGGGTCTTGGATTCTCGGGCTGGGAGCTTGATGCCTTGTTCATTGAGCGCCATGGATTCCTTGATCCAGAATTTGAGATCGCGGTCTGGCGGCAGATCAGCTATGTCTGTCAGATGCCCCATGAAACGCTTCGCTGCGGGAACACCTGCGTTGGCTTTAAGGCGCGCATCGCTCATCAGCGCATCCTTATGGAAAGTAAAGGAACAGTGCTGCTTGTGTGCCGCGAAAATGCACAGTATCTCGCCGTGGTAGTCGAAATGCGGAATCCCCCATTTGATTTCCTCTACGACCTCCGGGCAGGCTGCATGAATGATGGCACGCAGATGAGCGAAGACAGGTTTCGCAAAGTCTTCGATCTTTTCGGCATAGGCGTCCACCTTGGGATGGTATTTGGGCGCAGTCATGGAACAGGGCTCCGGCAACGCTTAGAGCGCTTAGTCGAGAATCAGAAGAAGTTCATCCAGACGTTCCAGCGTCGAGGTCAGCCCTTCTTTGAGCCCCATCTGAATGACTTGTTGAAGTGCTTCGGCAGACGCATAGGAGACGACTGTCTCTACAAGGGTATGGGTCTTCGCATCCGAGAAGGTGACGTTCCATCTGGCCCTGGGCAACATCGGGTTCACTGCACCGGTGTCATCACTGAAAGCGTCCAGCGTAGTGTAGTTGTCGATCGGGTTGATCGTTAGATAGTCCACTCGTCCCCAGTATTGCTGCCCATTGGGTTCAATCATCGCATAGTGCCAATGCCCACCCTCTCTGAAGTCCATGGACTTGGTTTTGGTGGTCAAGGGCTTGGGAGCAAACCACCTGTCGAGAAGTTCGCTTTTCGTGTGGCAGTCCCAGACCAGCTGTCGCTTGGCGGCAAACTCTCGTTTGATCGTGATGGTGCTTTTTTCCTTGTCAACAAGGAAGTCGAATTGAAGCTCAGCTTTCATCATCTTCACCTTTCAGGGTCATCAATAAGTTATCGAGATTGGTGTACTTGCTTTCCCAGGCAACACGTTGCTCGTCGAACCATTTCTGGGCGGCGATCAGGTTGCTGCGTCTTAGTTTGCAGGTCCGAACTCGCCCCACTTTTTCTGATGCAATGAGGCCGCTGCTTTCGAGCACCTTGATGTGCTTCAGGAACGAGGGCAATCCCAGGTCAAACGGTTCGGCGAGCTCAGTGATCGATGCCGAACCGCTACCGAGCCTGGCGATGACCATCCGCCTGGTCGGATCGGCCAATGCATGAAATACGTTGTTGAGTGATTGCATATGGTTTTCCATGTGGCGAACTATATCACCATACTTCGCCATATGGAAAACTATTTATAGGACAGGAGGCCCCCAGCCGATACGGGGATAAAAGCGATTTCCGAAGGCAAATCGGCATTCCGTCAAAGGGAAGGCAACGCCTGGATAGCTCGACGCTCGCAACACCGCACCGATCATCGGTTGTGCGTCTTTGCCTGATCGACTGGCCGTACCAATGCACCAATACTGTGCCCAGCAAATTCACAAGCTTGGAAAAGAGCCACAGTAACCCGGTATAATCCCCACCCACACGCGGGTGTAGCTCAATGGTAGAGCAGGAGCTTCCCAAGCTTAAGACGAGGGTTCGATCCCCTTCACCCGCTCCAGTTTGCATATCTGCCGCCCTTCACGCCTTGCCTGGCGCGACTTTCCGGGCCGCTCCTCACCGTTTCACGAGTCATCCATGTCTGAAAACAAATCCGGCAAGCCGCTGTTCTATGATCCCAGCGAGCGTCGCATCCGCAGTTTCGTTACCCGCGCCGGACGTGTGTCGGTAGCGCAAGGTCGTGCCCTGGACGAACTGGGCCCGCGCTTCCTGCTGCCTTATGACAAGGCCCCCCTGGACCTGGATGCCACCTTCGGCCGCCATGCGCCCACCGTGCTGGAAATCGGCTTCGGCATGGGTGAGACCAGCGCCAGGATCTCGGCGCTGATGCCGGAGAAGAACTTCATCGGCGTGGAAGTCCACACCCCCGGCGTGGGCAGCTATCTGAAACTGATCGGCGAGGGCCATCTGGAGAACGTGCGCATCGTCCAGCACGATGCCGTCGAAGTACTGACCAACATGATCGCGCCCGATACGCTGGCCGGGGTGCATGTGTTCTTCCCCGACCCTTGGCACAAGGCGCGCCACAACAAGCGCCGCCTGATCCAGGGGCCCATGGTCCAGCTGATCAGCTCGCGCCTGGCGCCGGGTGGCTATCTCCACTGCGCCACCGACTGGGAAGAATACGCGATCCAGATGCTGGAAGTGCTCTCGGCCGAACCGACGCTGAAGAACACCGCGACCGATCCGTCCGGCTATGTCCCACGCCCCGAGTATCGCAATACCACCAAGTTCGAGAACCGTGGTCTGCGCCTGGGGCATGGGGTGTGGGATCTGGTGTTCGAGAAGCGCGCCTGATCTGATTGCGGGCGACGCCCGCTCATGCAAAACGGCATGTCCCTTGCGGGGCATGCCGTTTTTTCGAGGAGGACCACACCAGCCCTGATGGTAGAAAATCAGGCCGGTGCGCCACCTGCTTCAGCCTCTATGCCGGCAATCAGCGCAATGATCTGGGCACCGTAGGTTTCCAGCTTCTTCTCCCCCACGCCGGTGACGTGCCGCAGCTCATCCAGCGATTGCGGCCGCGCCTTGGCGATCTCGCGCATGGTGGCGTCGTGGAAGATGACGTAGGCGGGCACGTTGTGCTCGCGTGCGGTTTCCACGCGCCACCAGCGCAACTTCTCGAAGAGTGCCTGTTCCTCGCTGGAGAGATCGCTCTCGACAAACCCGGAACGCTGCGAGCTGCGCTTGGCCTTTTCGGGCTTCCGGTAACGCCGCAGCTGCACCTGCTGCTCGCCGCGCAGCACCGGACGCGCGGCTTCGGTGAGCTTGAGGGCGCTGTAGTTCTCGGCGTCCACGGTCAACATGCCCAGGGCAATCACCTGACGCAGGATGGCGCGCCACTCGGCTTCGCCACGATCGCTACCGACGCCGAACACCGAGAGCTGGTCGTGCCGCCACTGCTTGACACGTTCGCCGTCGATGCCGCGCAAGACCTCGATGACGTGGCCGGGCGCGAAGCGCTGCTCGACCCGATAGACCGTGGACAGCAGCTTCTGCACCTCGACCGTGGCGTCGAAGGATACCGGTGGCGTGAGGCAGGTATCGCAATTGCCGCAGGGGCCAGCCTGCTCGCCGAAGTAGTCGAGCAGACGCACGCGACGGCAGTGCAGGGTCTCGCACAGCGAGAGCATGGCGTCGAGCTTGCTGCCCTGCACGCGCTTGAAGGCCTCGTCGGCTTCGGACTCGTCGATCATGCGGCGCTGCTGCACCACGTCTTGCAGGCCATAGGCCATCCAGGCGTCGGCCGGCTGGCCGTCGCGGCCGGCGCGACCGGTTTCCTGGTAGTAGCCTTCGACGCTCTTGGGCAGGTCGAGGTGGCAGACGAAGCGTACGTCGGGCTTGTCGATGCCCATGCCGAAGGCAATCGTGGCGACCATCACGATCCGGTCCTCGCGCAGGAAGCGCGCCTGGTTGGCGGTGCGCTGCGCATAGTCCATGCCGGCGTGGTAGGCCAGGGCATCGATGCCTTCGCCACGCAGGAAGTCGGCAGTCTCCTCGACCTTCTTGCGCGAGAGGCAGTAGACGATGCCGGCGTCGTCCGTGTGCTCGCTCTTGATGAAGTCCAGCAGCTGCTTGCGGCCGTTGGCCTTCTCGACGATCTGATAGCGGATGTTGGGACGGTCGAAGGAGGAGACGAACTGGCGCGCATCCTCCAGTTGCAGGCGATGGATGATCTCTTCGCGGGTCTGCTGGTCGGCCGTGGCGGTCAGCGCAATGCGCGGCACCTGCGGGAAGCGCTCATGCAGTACCGACAGCTTGATGTACTCGGGCCGGAAATCATGGCCCCATTGCGATACGCAGTGCGCCTCGTCGATGGCGAAGAGGGCGATGCGCGAGGCCTCCAGCAGCTCCAGGCAACGCGGCGTCATCAGGCGTTCGGGGGCGACGTAGAGCAGGTCCAGGTCGCCCTGGCGCAGGCGGCGTTCGATCTGCAGGGCTTCGTCGAAGCTCTGGGTCGAATTGAGGAAGGCCGCGCGCACGCCCACTTCGGCCAGCGCGTCGACCTGGTCCTGCATCAAGGCGATCAGCGGCGAGATGACCACGCCGGTGCCTTCGCGCAGCAGTGCCGGCACCTGGTAGCACAGCGACTTGCCGCCGCCGGTGGGCATCAGCACCAGGGCGTCGCCGCCTTCAGCCACATGCTGGACGATCTGGCCCTGGTGGCCACGGAAGGAGGAATAGCCGAAAACCGTTTCCAGGACGTGCAGGGCGCGTTCTTGCAAGGGGGCCCCGGCGGGCAGGGAATCGAAATCGACCATGGGTGGAAAAGCCGTGAAGCGGAGATGAGGCGAAGGCGCTATTTTATTGCAGCCAGCCCTGTGCCACCGCAAACAGCAGGAAAGCACCCAGCGCGGCTCGATAAACGATGAAGGGCCATGTCGAGAATCGCTCCAGGAATTTCATCAGGCCCCAGATCGCCGCAAACGCCGACAGGCTCGCCACGGCCAGGCCGAACAGCAGCACGCCCCAGGCTTCCAGCGGGATATGCGCATGCAGCAGCACGGCCAGTTCCTTCAAGCCCGCCAGCGCAATGGCCGGCAAACCCAGCAGGAAGGAAAAGCGCGCCGCTTCCTCGCGACGGAAGTTCAGGAACAGCGCTGCAGTCAGCGTGGAGCCGGAGCGCGACACGCCCGGGATCAGCGCCCCGACCTGGGCCAGACCGACGATGAGGGCATCGCGCAGGCGCATCTGGTCGACGCTGCGGCGATGGCGGCAGACCATCTCCGAGATCGCCAGCAGGATGGCCATGCCGATGCAGGACCAGCCGATCACGCTCAGGCTGCGCAGCGGCGAGCCGCAAGCATTGAGCACATGCGACAGGGCCAGGCCGGCAATGCCGATGGGGATGGTGGCCAGGATGATGGCCACGGCCAGCTTGAACATGGGGTCGTTGAAATCGCGACGGCGCCAGGCCGACAGGCTGCCGCCGGTCACCGCCACCACATCGCGACGGAAATAGCTGACCACGGCGGCCAGCGCGGCCAGCTGCATGGCCGCCGAAAAGGCCGAGCCGGGATCGTGCCAGCCGAGGAAGGCCGGCACCACGCGCATGTGGGCGGTCGAGGAGATGGGCAGCAGTTCGGTGATGCCCTGGACGATGCCCAGGAAGCCGATCTGTGCGTAATTCAGGGATGCGAAGCCGATATCGAGGCCGGCGCTGCAAACATTGGCCATGGGAATGTGCTCTGGAAGGGTTGGCGATGGATTTTTATGGTCCGCCGGCGAGCAGGCTCGTCGGCGGGTGCAGCAGTGTAACGCGGCTGGGGCGGCCGGTGGCGAGTGCTGCCCGGTTTATTCGACCCAGGCCACCACGCCGGTATAGGCCGTCGCCAGCACGACGATGCCGAAGACGATGCGATACCAGGCAAACACGGTGAAATCATGCGAGCTGATGTAACGCAGCAGCCAGCGCACGCACAGGAAGGCCGAGACGAAGGCGGCCACGGTCCCCACGGTAAACAGTGGCACATCGGCCGCCGACAGCAGGGCGCGCTCCTTGTAGAGCGAGTAGATGGTGGCGGCAAACAGCGTCGGGATGGCCAGGAAGAAGGAGAACTCGGTGGCCGCCTTGCGCGACAGGCCGAACATCATGCCGCCGATGATGGTGGCGCCCGAGCGGCTGGTGCCGGGGATCAGGGCGAAGGCCTGGGCGATGCCGACCTTGAGGGCATCCAGCGGGGTCATGTCATCCACCGACTCGACGCGCGCCGAGGCCATGCGCATGCGGTCCTTGTTGCGGCGTTCCACCCACAGGATGACGAGGCCGCCGACAATGAAGGCAATGGCCACCGAGACCGGGTTGAACAGCACTTCCTTGATGCGTCGGCTGAACAGGAAGCCCAGGATGGCCGCCGGCAGGAAGGCGATGATCAGGTTGAGGATCAGACGTTGCGCATTGCGGTCGCTGAACATGCCACCCAGCACCGTGGCGATGCGTACCCGATATTCCCAGCAGACGGCCAGGATGGCACCGGCCTGGATGACGATCTCGAAGACGTCGGCTTTTTCCTTGGAGAAATCCGGTCCCGTGAACTGCAGCAGGCTGTTGGTCAGGATCAGGTGGCCGGTGGAGGAGATGGGCAGGAATTCGGTCAGGCCTTCGACGATGCCCATGATGAGCGCCTTGAGCGCGAGGAGAGTATCCATACGGTGGCGGGGAGCTGTTTCTCGTGGAGTTGAAAGGAAATGCGGGCAAAAACGGCTTTTTGACTGTGCACATCGTCAAAAGGTGCTGCAACGCGGCGAAATTCTACCGTACCGGCCCGGCTTGCCCCCAATTGGTCGGGCGAATTCGCGCTACCATGCCGCTTTCACCGCTTTTTACTGATTTCTATTGATCGAGCCGGCCATGAGCGAATTCATCATCTATCACAATCCCAAGTGCGGTACCTCCCGCAATGCCCTGCAAGGCCTGCGCGATGGCGGCGTCGAGCCGACCATCATCGAATACCTGAAGAATCCTCCCGATCGCGCCACGCTGAAGAAGCTGATTGCCGAGATGGGTGTGCCGGTGCGCGACGTGGTGCGCGCCAAGGAAGACCTCTACAAGGAACTGGGTCTGGACGACCCGGCCGTGGGCGACGAGCAGTTGATCGATGCCATGCTGGCCCACCCGATACTGATCAACCGCCCCATCGTGGTCACGCCCAAGGGGACGCTGCTGGTGCGGCCGAGCGAACGCCTGGCAGAAATCTTCCCCTGAGCCTCAGGCCGGTGTCAGCGGGTGGCCGGCGCCGTCGCGGCCTCCAGCGCGCCCAGCCAGAACATGGCGGATTCGCGGTTGTCGCCGCACATCTCGGCTGAGGGCTGCAAGCCGCCGCAAAAGGCCGGTCGCTCGGGACGGCCGAACAGGCGGCAACGCAGCTGGTCATCCAGCTGTATGCAGGCAACGCCAGCCGGCTTGCCTGCGGGCATCCCCGGGATAGGGCTGGTAATGGAAGGAGCGATGCAGCAGGCGCCACAGCGATCTCGGCAATTCATGGCATCTCGCAAGGTGAACAGGGCCGCATTGTAGCGCCTTTACAGCGGCCACCGCGTCAAGCGCAGGGCGGCTTGACGCAGACGGGCCGCCTTGACGCCTTGGCCATTGGCACTTACATTGCCCACTCCCGGTAAGCATGTCTCTCATGTCAGCAACAGCCAAAGAACCGCGTTGGGAACGACGCAAGCAGGACCGCCCGCAGGAATTGCTGGCGGCGGCCTTGCAATTGTTCGTCGAACGCGGTTACGCCGCCACCCGCCTGGAAGATGTGGCGGCCCAGGCCGGTGTCTCCAAGGGCACCCTGTATCTCTACTTCGATGGCAAGGAAAGCCTGTTCAAGTCGGTGGTGCGCGCCAACATGCTGCCCCTGCTGGACGAGGCCGAGGCCCGGGTCGACCGTCACGAGGGCGGCAGCGCGGAATTGCTATGCGAGCTGATCCGCAACTGGTGGGAGGCGGCCTCGCACTCTGGCCTGAAGGGAATTTCCAAGCTGATGATGGCAGAATCAGGGAACTTCCCCGAACTTGCCCGCTTTTATCACGAGGAAATCATCGCCCGCAGCGATGCCACCGTGGTGCGCGTGCTGGAGCGCGGCATGGCGCGCGGAGAATTCCGCCGCATCGATGCCGAGGCGATGAAAAAGGTCATCGTGGCACCGGTGGTCATGCTCATGCTGTGGGACCAGTCGCTGCCCCCGTGCGCCATCGCCCCCATCGATACCGACGCCTACCTCAAGAGCCTCATGGACCTGTGCATCCACGGCCTGAAAGCCTGAACCCGACACTCCGGACGTGTTGCACTGAGGAAAACCTGCAACAAATCCCTTGCACAGGCCACCGGAGGGGCGCTTTCACCGCAGAGATGAGCTGATTAGCGCGGCGGTGTTTGATAAAATGCTGCCTTTCCGTCGCTACTAGATTAGAGCCACCGCCATGAACATCGAACAAGCCCGCTTCAACATGATCGAACAGCAAATCCGTCCCTGGAACGTGCTGGCGCAGGATGTGCTGGACCTGCTGACGGTCGTCAAGCGTGAAGAATTCGTCCCGGCCGCCTATCGCAGCCTGGCCTTCTTCGACACCGAAATCCCGCTGCCGGGTGGCGAGAACATGCTGGCGCCGAAGATCGAAGCGCGCATCCTGCAGGAAGCCAACGTCAAGAAGCATGAATACGTGCTGGAGATCGGCGCAGGCTCGGGCTACATGGCGGCCCTGCTGGCGCACAAGGCGCGTCACGTGACGACCGTGGACATCTCGCCGGAACTGAAGGCCCTGGCCGAGCAGAACCTGTCGGACTACGGTGTGACCAACGTCGACGTGCAACTGGGCAATGGCGCGCAAGGCTGGGTTGGCGCCGATGGCAAGGCGGGCGAATACGACGTGATCGTCGTCTCGGGTTCGCTGCCCGTGCTGCCGGAAGCCTTCGGCAAGCAGCTCAAGGTCGGTGGCCGCCTGCTGGCCATCGTCGGTTCGGCACCGGTGATGGAACTGCAACTGATCACCCGCACTTCCGAACATGTCTTCGAGACGCTCAACATCGTGGAAACCGTGGCCAAGCCGCTGCACGCCGCGGTCACCCCGTCGCACTTCTCGTTCTGAAGCGGCGGGACGGCGACATGGAACATATTTCCGCCCCCGAGCTGGCTGCCTGGATCAACGATCCTGACCGCCCCACTCCTGTGCTGCTGGATGTACGTGAGCCCTGGGAACACCAGACCTGCCATATCGCAGGTTCGCAGCTGGTGCCGATGAATACCATCCCCGGCCGCTTCTCCGAACTGGAAGAAGACCAGCCGGTGGTGTGCATCTGCCACCATGGCGGCCGCAGCATGCAGGTGGCAGCCTTCCTGGAGCGCCAGGGTTTCAGCCGCGTCATCAATCTCAGTGGCGGCGTCCACGCCTGGGCCAACCAGGTCGATCCGTCCATGCCTACCTATTGATCCACAGCCGGCCTGCCTCCGCACGAGGCAGGCCGGCTGTGGTGCGCGTGCCGGGTCCTCCGGCACGCTGGTTTTCCTGATTTCCCTACCTAGCTGGTTTGCAGCGGTCGCTGCAGTGACGGTGCCGTCCTGAGCGCATGCAGAGACGCCGCCAGCATGCGCTCGCCGTCCTTGACCAGGTCGAAGCTGTCCGGTGAAAAGAACCAGTCGGTCAGCAGGCCGCTGAAGGTCGCATGCGCCATCAGGCAGGCCATGCGGATATCCAGCGTGGCTGGCAACTGGCCGCGCGACACCGCATTGCCCAGGATCTGCTCCAGCCGCAACATGCCCTCGACATGACATTCGCGCTGACGGATCAGGATGGGGTCGTTGGCGTCGGCAAATTCACACTTGTTGAAGATGATGTCGAAGACGCGCCGGCTGCGCTCGTCGGTGGCCGCCATGGTCAGCACGTAGACGCCACTGCGCAGGAACTGGCCAAGCGGGTCCTCGATCTGAGGGCTGGCGTTTTCTTCCAGCACCGCCTCCATCGGCAGGCGCACGCGTTCGCACATGGCGTCGAAGAGGTCGCTCTTGTTCTTGAAGTGCCAGTAGATGGCGCCCCGGGTCACGTCGGCAGCCTTGGCCACGTCGGCCAGCGAGGTCTGGGACACGCCACGCTCATGAAATACCTGCTCGGCCGCGTCGAGGATGCGGGAGCGGGTTTCCAGTGCTTCTTCCTTGGTGGAACGGGCCATGTCAGCAACCCAGGCAGGAAAGTGAAGACATTTGCATCATGGCAAACTCCATCGCAGCATCGGCTCCGGCAGCGAAATGCCGCAGGCGCACATGCCGTAACGACAGTGAATGTCTGTCCCAGATGCTATCTTGGCAGAAATTGTCATGTTGTTGAAAGAGTTCATACAGCACAATATCAGGTCGGCTGGATCGTCTTCCCCACTGGCCCGGACACATCAGATGAGTACGGACAGATAAGGAAGAACTCGGATTTACCTGGGCGAAGGCGGCATTTGAGTGCCGTCAAAACGATAATGCAAGGAAAAACTCATATTTTTCTACGCCATTTCGAGCAAGTTTGATAAATTAATGTGATGTTGAGAAGAAATACATACATTCATGGATGTATGTATAATAGCATCCGCTTCAAGTCCCTGCCGTTCATCAAGCGCATATTTTTCATCGCCCTAGCCGGGAAGCGGGCGCGTGATCTTGCGCATTGCAGCATCGCACCTCGGTCATCGCCATGCGCCATTGACCGGGGCCGCATCAAGGTCGTAACCGGTTCTACCGAATTCGTTTCATCGCCGCTCTGGCGGCTTCAACTTTACTTTCGTGCGAGATATCTATGAGCTCAGTCAGTCGTTTCACGCGCCTCACCATGACCGTCGCAATCGCCGCCGCCCTGGTCGCCTGCGGACAGAAACCCGCCGCCCAGGGTGGCCCGATGCCGCCGTCGGAGGTGTCGGTGGTGACCATCGCCCCGCAGCGCGTGGCCATTACCAATGAACTGCCGGGCCGTGTGGAAGCCTTCCGCGTGGCGCAGGTGCGCGCCCGTGTGGCCGGCATCGTCCAGAAACGCGTCTTCAAGGAAGGCAGCGAGGTCAAGGAAGGCCAGGTTCTCTTCAAGATCGATCCGGCCCAGTACAAGGCCAGCCTGGACAGCGCGCAAGCCACCCTGGCACGCGCCCAGGCCAACCTGGTCCAGACCTCGCTGACCGCGCAGCGCTACAAGCCGCTGGTGGAAGTCAACGCCGTCTCCAAGCAGGAATATGACAACGCCGTGGCGGCACAGAAGCAGGCCGAAGCCGATGTCGCTTCCGGCAAGGCGGCCGTGCAGACCGCCAGCCTGAACCTGGGCTACGCCACCGTGACCTCCCCCATCACCGGCCGTATCGGCCGCGCACTGGTGACCGAGGGCGCGCTGGTGGGCCAGGGTGACGCCACCCAGCTGGCGCTGGTGCAACAGCTCGATCCGGTCTACGTCAACGTGACCCAGTCCAGCGCCGACCTGCTCAAGCTGCAGCAAGCCATGGCGGCCGGCCAGCTGAAGAGCGTCGGCGACAACAAGGCCGGCGTGACCCTGGTGCTGGAAAACGGCCAGCCCTATCCGCTGCCGGGCAAGCTGCTGTTCTCCGACATCAGCGTCGACGAGAGCACCGGATCGGTGTCGCTGCGTGCCGAGTTCCCCAACCCCAAGCGCCTGCTGCTGCCGGGCACCTATGTGCGGACCAAGATCGAGCAAGCCGTCGACGAAGCCGCCCTGCTGGTGCCGCAACAGGCTGTGATGCGTGACGCCGGTGGTTCCTCGGTGTTCGTGGTCAATGCCGAAGGCAAGGTCGAAGCGCGTCCGGTCAAGACCGGCGCTGCACGCGGCAACAACTGGCAAGTGCTCGACGGCTTGAAGGAAGGCGACCGCGTCGTCGTCGAAGGCCTGCAGAAAGTCCGTCCGGGTGCGCCTGTGAAGCCGGTGCAATGGAATCCCGCGGGCGCTCCCGCACAAGCTGCTGGCCAGCCGGCCAAGCCGGATGCGAGCGCCCAACCGAAAGCTAACTAAGAGGCTGCCAGATGGGAAAGTTCTTTATTGATCGCCCCGTATTTGCGTGGGTGCTAGCGATCTTCATCATGCTGGCCGGTGCGCTGGCCATCACCGGCTTGCCGGTGGCCCAGTACCCCAGCATCGCGCCGCCGACCATCGTGGTCACGGCCACCTACCCGGGTGCCACCGCACAGACCCTGGACGATTCGGTGACCAGCCTGATCGAACAGGAAATGAACGGCGCCGATGGCCTGCAGTACATGGAATCGCAAAGCCAGGCCAACGGCCAGGTGCAGATCACCATCACCTTCTCGCCCGAGACCAACGCCGACCTGGCTGCGGTGGACGTGCAGAACCGCTTGAAGCGCGTGGAGGCCCGCCTGCCGGCGGCCGTCACGCAACAGGGCGTGCAGGTGACCAAGTCGCGCTCCAACTTCCTGCTCTTCATCGGTCTGTCCTCCACCGATGGCAAGCTCGATCCGGTGGCGCTGGGTGACTACCTCTCGCGCAACGTCCTGAACGAAATCAAGCGCGTGCCCGGCGTGGGCCAGGCGCAGCTGTTCGGTACCGAACGCGCCATGCGCATCTGGATCGATCCGAACAAGCTGATCGGCCTGAACCTGAGCCCGGCCGACGTGACCGCTGCCATCACCGCGCAGAACGCGCTGGTCGCCGGTGGTACGCTGGGTGCCTTGCCCAGCCCCGGTACGCAGCAGATCGCGGCCACCGTGGTGGTCAACGGCCAGCTGACCACGGCCGAGCAGTTCGGTGACATCATCCTGCGCGCCAACGCCAACGGCTCCAGCGTGCGCATGCGCGACGTGGCCCGCATCGAAGTCGGCGGCCAGAGCTATGACACCTCCGGTCGCCTGGATGGCAAGCCGTCCTCCTTCATCGGCGTGCAGCTCTCGCCCACCGCCAACGCGCTGGGTACCGCCACCGCCGTGCACAAGAAGATGGAAGAACTGGCCAAGTACTTCCCGGCCGGCGTGAAGTACACCATCCCCTATGACACCTCCAAGTTCGTCAAGATCTCGATCGAGGAAGTGGTCAAGACCCTGATCGAAGCCATCGTGCTGGTGTTCCTGGTGATGTTCCTGTTCCTGCAGAACATCCGCTACACCATCATCCCCACCATCGTGGTGCCGGTGGCGCTGCTGGGTACCTTCGCCACGCTGCTGGTGTTCGGCTTCTCGATCAACGTGCTGACCATGTTCGGCATGGTGCTGGCCATTGGTATCCTGGTCGACGATGCGATCGTGGTGGTGGAAAACGTCGAACGCATCATGAGCGAGGAAGGCCTGTCGCCGCCCGAGGCGACCCGCAAGGCCATGGGCCAGATCAGCGGCGCGCTGATCGGTATCACCCTGGTGCTGATTGCGGTGTTCATCCCGATGGCCTTCTTCGGTGGCGCCGTGGGTGCGATCTATCGCCAGTTCTCGCTGTCGATGGTGGCCTCCATGGTGTTCTCGGTGCTGATGGCCTTCACGCTGACCCCGGCCCTGTGCGCGACCATCCTCAAGCCGGTCGAGAAGGGTCACCACCATGAGAAGAAGGGCTTCTTCGGCTGGTTCAACCGCAAGTTCAACACCACTGCCAGCGGCTACCAGGGCCTGATCGCCCGCATGCTGGGCAAGGCCGGTCGCTACATGATCGTCTATGTGCTCATCGTGGGCTGCGTGGCGCTGTTGTATGCGCGCCTGCCGGCGTCCTTCCTGCCGAACGAAGACCAGGGCTACATCATCACCAACGTGCAGCTGCCGCCGGGCGCAAGTACCGCGCGCACGACCGAGGTGGTCAAGCAGATCGAGGAGTACTACCTGAAGGACCCGGCCGTGGAACACGCCATTGCCGTGCTGGGCTTCTCGTTCTCGGGTAACGGCCAGAATGCCGCTCTGGTGTTCACGCCGCTGAAGGACTGGTCGCAACGCGACAAGTCGCAGTCGGCCGACGCCATCGCCGGCAAGGCCTTCGGCACCTTCATGCGCATCAAGGATGCCATCGTGTTCCCGCTGAATCCGCCGCCGATCCCTGAACTGGGTAACGCGACCGGCTTCACCTTCCGCCTGCAGGACCGTGCCGGCATGGGTCACGCAGCATTGGTACAGGCACGCAACCAGATCCTGGGCATGGCCTCGCAAAGCAAGGTGCTGGCCGGTGTGCGTCCGGAAGGCCTGGAAGATGCGCCGCAGCTGCAACTCGACATCGACCGCGACAAGGCCAATGCGCTGGGTGTGCCGTTCTCGACGATCAATAGCGTGCTCTCCACGGCGCTGGGTTCGTCCTACGTGAACGACTTCCCCAACCTGGGCCGTCAGCAACGCGTGATCGTGCAGGCCGATGCTAAGCGTCGCCTGCAACCGGAAGACCTGACCGGCCTGTACGCCCGCAACAATGACGGCAACATGGTCCCCTTCTCGTCCTTCGTGACGGCCCGCTGGATCAATGGTCCGGTGCAGCTGATCCGCTACAACGGCTATCCGGCCATGAAGATCGCCGGCGGTGCTGCACCTGGCCGCAGTACCGGCGAAGCCATGGCCGAGATGGAATCCTTCGTGGCCAAGCTGCCGGCCGGCTTCGGCTTCGAATGGACCGGCCAGTCGCTGGAAGAAAAGACCTCCGGCAACCAGGCCCCGGCCCTGTATGCGCTGTCGCTGATCGCCGTGTTCCTGGTGCTGGCAGCCTTGTATGAAAGCACCTCGATCCCGCTGGCGGTGATGCTGGTGGTGCCGCTGGGCATCCTCGGCGCACTGCTGGGCGTGACGCTGCGCGCCATGCCCAACGACGTGTACTTCAAGGTGGGCATGATCGCGGTGGTGGGTCTGTCGGCCAAGAACGCGATCCTGATCATCGAGTTCGCCAAGGACCTGCAGGCGCAAGGCAAGGGCTTGATCGAGGCTACGCTGGAAGCGGTGCACCTGCGGTTCCGCCCCATCATCATGACCTCGCTGGCCTTCATCCTCGGCGTGCTGCCGCTGGCCATTGCCTCTGGTGCCGGTTCGGCCAGCCAGCGCGCCATCGGTACCGGCGTGATGGGCGGCATGATCACGGCCACTGTGCTGGCGGTGTTCCTGGTGCCGATCTTCTTCGTGGTCGTGCGCAAGATTTTCAAGGGCAGCGAGCGTCAGCGCAAGTTTGATGCCGAGCACTCGCCCAAGATCAATGTGGAGAATAACAATGGCTAATCTGTCGATGCCGCGCACACCCCGCCTGCTGCAACTGTGCGCAGCGCTGGCCGTGGCCGGCGTACTGGGGGGCTGCTCGCTGGCCCCCACCTATGAGCGCCCGCAGGCGCCGGTGGAAACGACCTACCCGGCCGACACCGCTGGCCGCGCGGAGCTGCAGGCGGTCAACCTGGGCTGGCGCCAGTTCTTCCCGGACCAGCGCCTGCAGCAACTGATCGCCGCCGCCCTGGAAAACAACCGTGACCTGCGTACCGCCGTCCTGAACATCGAGGAAGCCCGCGCGCAGTACCAGATCGCCCGTGCCGACCTGTTGCCCAGCCTGAACGCCACCGGCAGCGCCGCGCGTAGCCGCACTGCGGCCAGCCAGTCGCTGACCGGCCAACCCTTCGTCAGCAACAGCTACCAGGTGGGCCTGGCGGTACCGGCCTATGAGCTGGACTTCTTCGGACGCGTGCGCAACCTCAAGGACGCCGCACTGGCCACCTACCTGTCCACCGAAGAGGCACAGAAGTCGGCCCAGATCAGCCTGGTGGCCCAGGTGGCGCAGGCCTACCTGTCCGAGCGTTCCTACGCCGAGCAACTGCAGCTGGCCGACGACACGCTCAAGTCGCGCGAGTCCAACCTGCAACTGGCGCAGAAGCGACTGGATGTGGGTGCCAGCACGGCGCTGGACTTCCGCCTGACGCAAACCCTGGTGGAGTCGGCCCGCGTGGCCAAGGCCCAGCTGGAACGCCAGCGCGCGCAGGCCGAGAACGCCCTGACGCTGCTGGTGGGCAAGCGGGTCGGCGACCTGCCGCCCGCGCAATTGCTGTCGGATGAAAAGATCGTCACCGACATCCCCGCCGGCCTGCCCTCGGAACTGCTGACCAACCGTCCGGACATCCGTTCGGCCGAGCAGAGCCTGCTGGCGGCCAACGCCAACATCGGCGCGGCGCGTGCGGCATTCTTCCCGCGCATCTCGCTGACCGGCAGCTTCGGCAGCGCCAGCAGCACGCTGGGCGGCCTGTTCGAATCCGGTTCGGGCGCCTGGAGCTTCGGTCCCTCGCTGTCGTTGCCGATCTTCGACTTCGGCCGCAACAGTGCCAATCTGGATCTGGCTGAAGTCCGCAAGAACAAGGCCGTGGTGACCTACGAGAAGACCATCCAGACCGCCTTCCGCGAAGTGGCCGATGCGCTGGTGGCACGCGGCACCCTGGATGATCAGGTCAAGGCCCAGGAAGCCTTCCTGGTGGCCCAGCAGGAACGCCTGAAGTTGACCGACCTGCGCTTCAAGAATGGCATCGCGTCCTCGCTGGATCAGCTCGATGCCCAGCGCGACCTGTTCTCGGCGCAGCAGGCGCTGATCCAGGCGCGACAGCTGCGCCTGAACAATGCCATCGATCTGTACAAGGCATTGGGAGGCGGGCTCAACGAGAACTCGGTGAGCGTGGCGGCCAAGTAACAGCGGACCATGCGGCGCAGCCAGCTGTGGCTGCCGCCGTCGCCGCTCCCTCAGGAAACGGCGCAATGAAAAAGAGCAGGCCCAGCGGCCTGCTCTTTTTTTTCGTGCGTGGACCTTAGCGAGCCGGCTGCTTGCCCATACGTTGCAGCTCCCATCCGGCAGCCTGGTATTCCAGATAGACCGTCACGCCCAGCTTGCGGGCCTGTTCGAAGGCATCTTGCGCCCCCCTCGTATCGGCCTTGGCCAGTCGCGCCTGGCCGACGAAGAACCAGGCCTCGGTAAGCGCCATGTCCTGGTCGTCGCCCTTCTTGCGGCGCGCCGCCTGCAGGATATCGTCCTCGTTCAAGGTACCGGCCACCAGCCCGAGCAAGGGACTGGGCCAGTTGCTGTTGACGCTCACGCCCTTGGCCGCGGCCTGCAACTCGGTACTGACGGGCTGCCCCAGTCGCCGCGCCGTCACCCCCTGCCACAGCATCGGATAGTGGCGCACCTCGGAGTCCACCTGACCGGCCGCGACCGATTGGCCGAAATCGGCCAGGGCCTCCTCATACTTGCCCAGGAAGAAGCGCGAGATACCGCGCGACTGCAGCAACGATGCCTCCTCGCCTCCCAGGGCCAGTGCGCGGGTGTAATCGGGAACGCTGCGCGCGAATTCCCCGGAGTCGCGCAGCACATGGCCTCGGCACTCCCAGGCGCGCGGCACGGCCGGCGCCAGACGCACCGCCTGCTCCGCATCGGCCAGCCCCAGCGGTGCCTGGTCCATGTCGGCACGCACCTCGGCGCGCCGGCACAATGCCTCGACCAGGTCATTGCCCTTGAGACGGCCACCGGCAATGGCGCGGTCATAGGCTTCCAGCTCCTGCTGGAGGCGGCGGCGCAGGGTCTGCGAAAGCGACGGAGCACCGAGGTCCAGACCAAGCAGACCGCTGCGCTTGATGGCCTCGCGCTCGACCAATTCCCCCTGCGGGGTCACGCCATTCAACTGCTGCAGACCGGCGGCCAGCGCTTCCAGTTCGACCGGGGTGACCGACTCCTTGAGGGTATCGAGCGTCATCTCGGTCTGCAGGACGTTGCCACGGAAGCTGCGATTGATCGAATAGTCGAAAAAGGCATTCCTGACATGGCGCACGACCGGATCACGCATCACAGCCACGTTGGAAGGCCAGACGATGCGCATCTTGTAGCGCATGCGATACGGTGCGCGCGTGACCGTGGCCGGGAAGCTGCGCTTGATGTTCTGCGGCAGGTCATACACGCCGTTCATGTTGCTGGCACCGTACTTGACCAGCCAGCCCTCCGGGTACTCCTTGGCCGGCTTGGGCAGCTTGTAGCGCACCGTCATCGTCACGCGGTTGGCCGCTGGATCATCGGTCAGCACGGGCTTGCCGGCCAGATCGATGCCGGGGTAGCGGCGCTCGTAGCTGGACAGGGCGAACTTGCGCAGCCGCTCCTCTGAAATGCTGCGCGTGTTCACGCGCATGATCTCGGCATCCATGCCCATCCAGGTCCAGGTGGCGCTAAGCGTGGCATCGCGGTCGAAGGCGGAGATTTCCAGCACTTCTTCCAGCGTCATCGTGTTGCGCGCCAGTTCATCGGGCCAGTGCATGCTCTCCAGCTGGCTGGTCTGCGGCGAGACCGGCAGGATGGCCGCGCCCTCGATGCCGGTACCGCTCCTGGCGAGGCTGGCGGACTGGCCCTTCATGGTGGGATCCAGATAGTAGTCGGCACCATCCAGGCGCAGGCGCACCAGGATGTGATCGAACACGGTCGGGCTGGGCAGGTAGCGCGGCACCGTCCGGGGACCGGACAGCGAGGTCAGCACCGGTGTTGCCTCCAGGTCCATGGCGCGCAGCAGGGTGACCAGCAGATAGGTCTTGTCCTTGCAATCGCCATAGCGGTCACGTACGACGTCGGCAGGGGGATGGGGACGATGCGAGCTTTCACCGATGGACACCGAGAAATAGCGGATCTCGTCCTGCACCCACTGCAACGCCGCCACGGCACGCTGCTCGGCGGTGGGCAGGGTCTTCCACTGCGCCACGCGGGCCTGCAGCTCACCGGGCAGCGCTGCTGGCGGGAACAGGTCATTGGCCCAGCGCGCTACATTGTTCCAGTTGTCCCAGGCGGAAAACTGCAGGCCACGGTAGGGCATGAAATCCTTGGGGACCCAGCGATCGACGTCTTCCGGCTTGTAGCCGCGTTGCGAAAAGCGCAGCTTGCGCCAGCCACCGGCTTCGCTGATCTCGGGACGGACCTCGGGGCCATTGACGTCTCCCACCATCTTCCACTGCACGGGCTCGGCGAGCGGATGGTTCAGGATCACGCGGCGCAGCTCTACCGGCATGTTCCAGTCCCAGCCGGCATCCTGCGCGTAGGTGTTGCCAAACACCGGGTTGGCACCATCGATGGAATAGGCATACTGGACCGTGTCCCCCACGCGCAGGTCGGCCACCAGCAGGACGGCGGCGACGGTGCCGCTGTAGATGCCGTTCTCCAGGCCCAGCTCACGCTGCAGGAAGCGCACCTGCACCCGGCTGGTCTGGTCCAGCACGTCGCGACCGCGCAGTACGCGCAGGCTATGCAGGTGCAGCTTCTGGTATTGCGGCACGAACTCCATGCTCACCTGGCCGACGGCTGCCAGCAGGTTGCTGTCATTGACCTGGATGGCGCGACTGACGAAGTACGATGGCGCACTGCCGGCACGGAACTGGCTGTCCCACAGACGCAGCACGGCAGGATCGGTGCGGCTGGTGGTGGGGACGTCGGCACGCTCCACCCAGGTCGGCACGGGGTCACCACGGCTGAAGGACTCCGCTGCGACCTGGATTTCCCGTACCGGGATCTCGGGTGCAGCGGCCTTGTCGTCTTGCGACTGGGCCAGTACCGCAATGGAAAAACAGCTCAGTACGACAGCCAGTGCCGTTCTTGCCGACGATAAGCGCATTGGAATCCCCCTGGGTAGTGACAGCGCCCAGGTCCCCCAGGCGCCGTTTTATAGGTGTAAGGACATGAATTGTACGCTGCGATCAGGCCCGGCCGCCTTGTACCAAGGGCAGCAGCAACTCCAGCGTGCGCCCGGTGGCGCCCTGGTGCTGCCGGGCGAAGGCCGTGGCGGCTTGCGCCATACCGGCCATGGCGTTCTCATCGACGATCAGGGCCGACCATTGACGCAGCAAGGTGACGGCATCGTCCACCCGCGTGGCCGCACCGTCACGCACGGCATCTTCGGTAATGACCTGGAAATTGAAAGTGTGCGGTCCGATCAGCACCGGCTTGCCCAGCGCAAAGGCCTCAATCAGGTTCTGTCCGCCCAGCGGCAGGAGGCTGCCGCCGATGAAGGCCACGTCGCATACGGCATAGTAGGCAAACATCTCGCCCATCGAGTCACCCAGTACGACATCCACCCCATCGACCTGGAAGCCCTGTTCCAGTTCGGAGCGACGGCGCAGGCGCAGGCCGCGCGCGGCGATCATCTGCGCAACTTCATCGAAGCGTTGCGGATGACGCGGCACGATGAAGGTCAACCAGTCGGTCTGGCCCAGCTTGGCCAGCGCATCCAGGATCAGGGGCTCTTCGCCCTCGCGGGTACTGGCGCAGAGCAGCACCTTGCGCGGACCGATGGCACGCTTCCACGCCAGGCCGCGTTCGACGATCTCGACCGGTGGCTGGACGTCGAACTTGAGGCTGCCCGTCACGGTCACCTGCCTGGCTCCGAAGGCCCGCAGGCGTTGCGCGTCAGCCTCGGACTGCGCACCGACGACATCGATGGCCTCGGCCGCTGGTCGCAGCAATGCGCCAAAACGCTGGCCGCGACGCAGTGAGCGTGCCGACAGGCGCGCATTGGCCAGCATCACCGGCACTTTGTGGCGACGGCATTGCTCGATGAGATTGGGCCAGACTTCGGTTTCCATCAGGATGCACACCGCCGGACGGAAATGGCGCAGGAAGCGCGCGCACATCCAGCCGGTGTCATAGGGCAGGAAGCTCTGCAGCACGCGCCCCGCATGCCGTGCGAAGACCTGCGCGCCGGTGGCGCGACCGGTCGCGGTCATGCAGGTCAGCAGCACCCGATGACCGGGATAGGCCTGCAGCAGGGCATCGATGAGCGGCTCGGCCGCGCGGGTCTCACCGACCGATACCGCGTGGACCCAGAGCAAGGGCGCCTGCGGTTCGGGCAGGCGCGGATAGAACCCCAGCCGTTCGGCCACATGGGCGCGGTAACCGGGCTCCTGGCGGCCGCGACGCCACAGGCGCAGCAGCACCAGCGGCATGCCGACCCACCACAATGCGCTATACAACCAACGCATCTCAGACCAGCGGATGGCCGGCCAGGCGCGTGAGGATGGCCAAGGGACTCGATTGCGGATCGTACTGGTGCTCCGGCGCCAGGTGCAGGGTCTGTTCCATCATGTACTGGCCCGACATGACGGCGTGCGATGCCTGGTCGGAGAAGCAGATCCAGACCGACCCGGCGGCGAAAGGCATGGTGACCTGCTGGGCGTCCTGCTGATATTGCATGTCGCCCTTCATGCCGTCATGCAGTTGCAGCATCAGGTGGTCGTATTCGCTGCGGAAGGTCTTGGTCACGTGCAGTGCCTTGAGCATGCTGGCCTGCCAGCGCACGTAGGGCTTGGCGCGCGGCAGGAAGCGCCGCGCCACGGTTTCGAAGGGCTCGCCCACGCGCCAGACACGCGGCACGCCATCCGGATTGACGTTGGTGAACACGCGCAGGATGCGCTCGCCATAGTTGGGACGGGAGGGGAAGGCATCCACATGCATGCGGCGGTCATCGGCGCGCCAGGATTGCGCGCGCGTCTCGACCTGCATCGGGCGGTAGCTGGTAGGCGCCACGCGCAGGACATCACGGTACTTGGGCAAGAGCGTATGCACCAGCGACAGCGCCTGCTCGCGGAAGCGACCGACCATGGCAGCCAGTGCCAGCTGCTGCTCGGCACCGCCGGCCGCGCCCTTGATGTGACCACGGGCATCCAGGCTGATGTTGCGGACCTTGGGGTCGCGCACGGCCGGGTCGAGCAGCTTGCGCTCGGACTCCAGCAACTGGAAGGCCAGCTGCGGGAAATACAGGACCTTGCCGGCTTCCAGCGCGGTGATCCAGTCCTGGTTGGGATTGTCGACCTGCCATTCGGTCAGGCCGATCTCGATGATTTGCGATTCCATGGCGCGTATTATGCCCGCAAGCGCCGGGGTCGTGTATTCGACGGAAGGTGTAAAGGTCGGCCAGAACGCCCGCCACAAGCACCTGCCGGCCAGCTTTGGGGAGTTTGCGCGCGTCCTTTGATCTGCTTCAACGCATGCCGCTGGCGTACGCCTGGATCGTCATCCCAGCAGGTCCAGGGCGGCCTTCAGGACCTGGTCTTGCGTCGGCGGACTACCCAGGTCGCCCAGGTTGATGATGCTCGGTGACCAGTTGCCCTCGGTCTTCCAGCGCGGCGAATCGCAATACAACTCGACGGTCGGCTGACCGTAGGCTGCGGCGATATGGGTCAGCCCCGTGTCAAGCCCGATCACCAGGCGCGCCTGCTGCACCAGCGCGACGGCCTGCATCAGCGGCAGGGCCGGCAACACGGTGGCGCCTGGAATGCCGACGGCCAGTGCCTGGGCGGCCTGCTGCTCCTTGCTGCTGCCCCAGGGCAGCAATACCGGCAAGCCGCGCTCAGCCAGGGCCTGCCCCAGCTTGATCCACTGCGCCTGCGGCCATTGCTTGGCCGCGCGCGCGGTACCATGGAAGAAGACCACATAAGGCTGCTCGGGCATCCATGGCCAGCGTTGCTGCGGCGGGGGCTGCATGGCGAAGTCGGGCGGCCCTTCCAGCTGGTAGCCCAGCGCGCAGGCGGCCACCAGTCGTGCACGCGTCACGGCGTGGGTGTGCCGGTCGACCGGGATGCTCTGGTCATGGAAGATGCGCGAGAGCGGCTCGTAGCCCGAGCCCTCGGTGGCATTGGCCAGCCCGATACGGCGACCGTCGGTGGCCAGGCGCGCCATGCGCATGACCACGCTGGTCTTGAGCAAGCCCTGGGTATCGAAGACCACATCGTAGCGCTCCGCGCGCAGCTGCCGTTGGAACGCGCCAATCTCGGCGCGGGTGGCGGCCGAGAACAGGGACTTGCGCCAGCGGCGCAAGGCAATGGGGATGATGTTGCGCACCAGCGGGTTCAGGCGGACCAGGCTGGTATAGGCTTCTTCCACCACCCAGTCGATCTGGGCGCCGGGGAAATGCCGCTGGATGTCCGCGACCATCGGCATGTTGTGGACGACGTCGCCTAGCGACGAGACGCGGACGATAAGGATTTTCAAGGCTGGCCCACTCTGGCTGAACGTAACTGTGGGCCAGCATCTTACCTCATCGGGGCCTCAGAACGGCAGAGTCACGTCCGGACGGGCCGCCAGGATCACCTTGCGGAACTCGGCCTGGATGCGTGCCAGGGCTTGCGGCGTTTCGGCTTCGAAGCGCAGCACCACCACCGGCGTGGTGTTGGAAGAGCGCGCCAGGCCGAAGCCATCGGCATATTCGACCCGCAGGCCGTCGATGGTGATGATGTCCTGGGCGCCCTCGAAGCGGGCATCGCTTTGCAGCTTGCCGATCAGCGCCACGTTCTCGCCTTCCTGCAGCTGCAATTGCAGCTCCGGGGTGCTGACCGACTGCGGCAGCGCATTGAGCACGGCCGAAGGGTCATCCTGGCGCGCCATCAGCTCCAGCATCCGCACGCCGGCGTAGAGGCCGTCGTCGAAGCCGAACCAGCGGTCCTTGAAGAAGATGTGACCGCTCATCTCGCCGCCCAGCGGGGCGCCGGTCTCGCGCAGCTTGGCCTTGACCAGCGAGTGGCCGGTCTTCCACATCAGCGGCTGGCCGCCACGCGCAGTGATCCAAGGCGCCAGATGACGGGTGCATTTGACGTCGTAGAGGATCTGCTTGCCCGGATTGCGCGTGAGCACGTCCTCGGCAAAGAGCATCAACTGGCGATCCGGATAGATGATCTGGCCATCCTTGGTCACCAGACCCAGGCGGTCGCCGTCGCCGTCGAAGGCCAGGCCGAGTTCGTTGTCGGTTTCCTGCAGGCAACGGATCAGGTCCTGGAGGTTTTCCGGATGGGCCGGATCGGGATGGTGATTGGGGAAGTTGCCATCAACTTCACAGAACAGCTCGGTCACCTCGCAACCCAGCGCCCGATAGAGTTCCGCCGCAAAAGCGCCTGCCACGCCATTGCCGCAATCGACGGCGATCTTCATGGGACGGGCAAGCTTGACGTCCGAAATCATGCGCTGGATATAGGCATCCTTGATGTCGTGGGTGCTGTAGCTGCCCGCGCCTTGCGGGAAGTCGCCCTTGACGATGGCGTGATACAGCGCCTGGATGGTCTCGCCGTGGATGGCCTCGCCGGCCAGCACCATCTTGAAACCGTTGTAGTCCGGCGGATTATGGCTGCCCGTGACCATGATGCCGGACTGGGTATCGAGCACGTGAGTGCCGAAATACACCATGGGGGTGGCGACCATGCCCAGGTCGATCACGTCCACGCCGGTGGCCTGAAGGCCACGGGCCAGCTGGGACGCCAGTTCCGGACCCGACAAGCGGCCATCACGACCGATCACGACCTTTTTTTGTCCCTTGGCGAGCGCCGCAGCACCGAAGGCCTGGCCGATCTGGTAGGCGACCTGGCCGTCCAGCGTCTTGCCGATGATGCCGCGGATGTCGTAGGCCTTGAAGATGGAATGAGCAAGTGCGTTCATGAGAGGCAAAGAAAGGGGATGATCAATGAGGGACGTATCTTTTTTTCCTTCTCATCATCATCCAGCGCGGAGACCTGAAGCGGACGATGCGAGAATATAACCAAAGATAAGCCACGATAAAGGCAAATGCACAAGCCATGAGCAACCATGTATTGCGCCAGAACAGGGTCGCCGGCACCACTGCCAGCGACGACAGCAGCCACAGGTAGGGCGATGTCATGGAGTTGCCCCGGATCAGCGAGCGCGCATCCTCACGCCCTACGGCCCAGCGCACCAGGCGCCGGAAGATCAGACTGTGCAAATGGATGCCATCGGGCATGCCGGCCGGCAAACCGCGCACGAATACGCGACGATAGGCCGAGAACAGGGTTTCAAATACCGGGTAGATCAACAACAGCAACGCATACCAGGACGACACTGCCGGGTTGCGCATGACCAGAAGGATGGACAGCTCACCCAGGACGAAGCCGAGGAAATAAGCCCCGCCATCCCCTAGGAAGATCATCCCGGCCGGGAAGTTCCAGATGAAGAAGCCGGCAATGGCACCGGCCACGATGAGTGCCGACACCAAGACGAAGGTGTCATTGACCTGGAAGGCCACATAACCCAGCGACATCAACATGCAGATCGTCACGACGCCAGCCAGGCCATTGAAGCCATCGATGATGTTGACCGCGTGCGCCACCCCGGCCACGGCCAGCATGGTCAATGGCAACGCAATCCAGACCGAGGTGATCTGCCAGGTCATGAAGCCCAGGTGGATATGACTGATGCGCGCATCCATCAGCACGAAACCCATCAGGGCCGCCACGAAGGTCAACCCCAGGCGGCGGGTCGGACTGACCTTGCGGGTGAAATCCTCGACCAGGCCGCCGGCGAAGGCTACCGAGGAGCAGAGCAGCAACATGCCGATCTGGATCGCCAATTCGCGGGTACGGATGGAGGAAATGCAGCAATTGATGACAACGGTGGCGAAAATGCACAGACCGCCGATGCGGGGTACTGCATGCACATGCACCTTCTGCACCCCATCCAAGTCTACATCCAGGCCTGCTTCATGGATATGGGCATGTCGGATGACCAACAAAGTGAAAACGGCTGAAATAACAAAACTAATTAAAAAGGAAGACATGTGTCGAGTTGCCTACGGAACGGACGTCCGCTCTTTGGGTATGCGTCCGCCAAAACTGGAAGTTTACATCTTTTCAGTAACACATTTGCGTGCCAATACCCGCATTGTCGCATGTCCATGCGAGCCCAGACGTATTCTCTGGGTGGACCTAGACTTATTTCAGTGATTACATCTTCTCATCTAATGAGATGAAAATGAAAAGAAATGTTTAGTTTAAAATGTCGGCTTATTCATTAGGTCGTAATGATGCCCTGGTATCTCATCCACACAAAGCCTAGGCAAGAGAAGGTCGCGCTGGAGAATCTGGAGCGTCAAGGCTACACCTGCCTGCTTCCAATGTTGCCCAAAGAGAAGATTCACAAGCGTACTATCGGCGCTTGCGCTGAACCCCTCTTTCCGCGCTACCTGTTTTTGCAAACGGACGAAAACGGAACCGGACGTGGCCTGGCCCCTGTTCGATCGACACGCGGGGTCAGTCGGCTCGTCTCATTCGGGGCCAAACCTGCAGAGGTGGCACCGCGGCTCATTGAATTGCTGCGCTCGTTCGAGCGCCAAGAAACTACACCCGTGCCACTGTTCTCCCCAGGGGAGCGGGTCGTCGTGACGACCGGTGCATTTGCCGGCCTTGAAGCAGTCTACAAAATGGCCGATGGCGCCCGCCGGGCCATGATTCTCATCGAGATTCTCCACAAGGAAGTCCGCATGAGCATCTCGCCGGCTGACCTGCGTAAGTGCCAGTAAGCCACAAATACTACAAGAAACTCGCAAAAAAGACTGCCTGAAATCGATGGCGTGTGGCACAATCCGTTCGCCACATGAACACCCCCCTACCCCTTCCTTCGGGGAAATGGAATGCCTACCCGCGCTTGCTGACCGTTGTACAGCACGGCGGTAGCCTGCCCAAAAACCCTCAACCAGAGCCAAGATGACACATCGTCCGGAATTCCAGGAGGACCTCCAGTTCCAGGTGCTACGCCGGTTACAGGAAGAACCGGGCGTGAGTCAGCGGTCATTGGCGCGTGAATTCAACATCAGCCTGGGAAGCATCAATTTCTGCTTTCGCGCTCTGGTCGAAAAAGGCTGGGTGAAAGTCCAGAATTTCAGCAACAACAAGCACAAGCTTGGGTACGCCTATCTGCTGACACCGTCAGGCATCAGCGAAAAATCAAAGCTCACCGCACGCTTTCTCAAGCGCAAGATCATTGAATACGAGGCCTTGAAGGAAGAGATTGACCAGCTCAAGGCCGAGCTCACGGACGAGTAATACCGACTTTTACCGGCAGCAATTCCGCCACCACCCAATCCAACAGAAAAATGAGTTCGTCTAGCAAAATCTATGTGGCCGGCCATCGCGGCATGGTGGGCTCGGCTATCGTCCGCATGTTGCAGAAAGAAGGCCAGCAGCACATTCTCACGCGCACCCACGCAGAGCTGGACCTGACCGAACAAGCCAGCGTGCGCGCGTTCTTCGAGGCTGAAAAACCGGATCAGGTCTATCTCGCGGCTGCCAGGGTGGGCGGTATCCACGCCAACAATACCTATCCTGCCGATTTCATCTATGACAACCTGATGATGCAGGCCAATATCATCGAGGCTGCATTCAGGAATGGCGTGAAAAAACTCCTGTTCCTCGGTTCGAGCTGCATCTATCCGAAGCTGGCCAGCCAGCCGATGAGCGAAGAGGCCTTGCTCACAGGCGTCCTGGAACCGACCAACGAGCCCTACGCACTGGCCAAGATCGCGGGCATCAAGCTCTGCGAAAGCTACAACCGGCAATACGGAGCCTCCCACGGCATCGACTACCGCAGCGTGATGCCCACCAATCTCTATGGTCCGGGCGACAACTACCACAGCGAAAATTCCCACGTCATCCCGGCCTTGATCCGCCGCTTCCACGAAGCCAAGCAACAGGCCGCACCGACCGTGACGATCTGGGGTAGCGGCACGCCGCGTCGCGAGTTCCTGTATGTGGACGACATGGCCCGTGCCTGTCTGCACGTCATGAACCTGCCGCAGCCGACCTATGACCAGCACACAAGGCCGATGCTCAGCCATATCAACGTCGGCTTCGGCGACGACATCACCATCGCTGATCTGGCCACGCTGATCGGGCGCGTCGTCGGCTACGTCGGCCACATCGACTTCGACGCCAGCAAACCCGATGGCACGCCGCGCAAGCTCATGGACAGCTCGCGACTGCACTCGCTCGGGTGGAAGGCCACCGTGTCCTTGGAGGAAGGCCTGCAATCGGCTTACCAAGATTTTTTGCAATCCAGCTCCGTCCGCAAGTAACAGGAATCACATATCACCATGACCACACAACCCAAAGTTGCCCTCATCACCGGCATCACCGGCCAAGACGGTGCCTACCTGGCAGAGTTGCTGCTCGACAAGGGCTATATCGTCCACGGCATCAAGCGCCGCAGCAGCCTGTTCAACACCGACCGCATCGATCATCTGTATCGCGACCGCCACGAAACCGGGGTGCGCTTTTTCCTGCATCACGGCGACATGACCGACTCATCCTCGCTCATTCGCATCATCCAGCAGACCCAGCCTGACGAAATCTACAACCTGGCTGCGCAAAGCCACGTCGCCGTCAGCTTCGAGGAACCGGAATACACCGCCAACTCCGACGGCCTGGGTGTACTGCGCCTGCTTGAAGCCATCCGCATCCTGGGTCTCGAAAAGAAGACCCGCTTCTACCAGGCCAGCACCTCCGAACTCTATGGCCTGGTCCAGGAGATCCCGCAAAAGGAAACCACACCCTTCTATCCGCGCAGCCCCTACGCCGTGGCCAAAATGTACGGCTACTGGATCGTGGTCAACTACCGCGAAGCCTATGGCATCTATGCCTGCAACGGCATCCTGTTCAATCACGAGTCACCGCGTCGCGGCGAAACCTTCGTCACCCGCAAGATCACCCGCGCGCTGGCGCGTATCAAGCTTGGCCTGCAGGAATGCCTGTATCTGGGCAACCTGGACGCCAAGCGTGACTGGGGCCATGCACGCGACTACGTCGAAATGCAATGGCTGATGCTGCAACAGGAGAAGCCAGAGGACTTCGTCATCGCCACCGGCGTGCAATACAGTGTCCGCGACTTCGTCAACGCTGCCGCTACCGAACTGGGCATGAAGCTGCGCTGGGAAGGCAACGGCGTGGAAGAAAAGGGCTATGACGAGCAGGGCGTCTGCCGTGTCGCCGTGGATCCGCGCTACTTCCGCCCGACCGAAGTCGAGACCCTGCTGGGTGACCCCACCAAGGCCAAGGAAAAACTCGGCTGGACGCCATCGACATCCTTCGCCGACCTGGTGAGCGAAATGGTGCGCGAGGATCTGAAGTCGGCACAACGCGATGAACTGATCAAGAAGCATGGCTACCAGGCCATGGACTATAAAGAGTAAGCCATGTCGAGATTCACTGTCCTTGAGCTACCGACGTTCACCGAGCCGCGAGGCTCCCTCACGGTGATGGAGAACGCACTGCCTTTCCAGGTGGTGCGTACCTACTGGATCTATGGTGCCGACGGTCACACCCGCGGCGGGCACCGTCATCAACATACCCGCCAGGGCCTCATCGCCATCAACGGCACCGTCTCCATCTACATGAACGATGGACAGGGCAGTGAAACCATCGTGCTGGACAAGCCCAACCAGTGCCTTGTGGTGGAGCCGGAAGCCTGGCACACCATGACGTTCAGCGCCGGATCGATCCTGCTGGTGATGTCCTCCCATAGTTACGATCGTAGCGAATATATCGACACTCCCTATGAATAACTCGTCCATGATCGAATACGAAAGCCTGGCCAAGTCCAACACCGACTTCATGGCGGAACTGGAACAGGCTGCCACACGGGTCATCCGCTCGGGTTGGTACGTGCTGGGCCAGGAAGTCTCGGCCTTCGAGACCGAATTCGCCCAGTATGCCGGTGCGCGCCATTGCATCGGCGTGGCGAACGGTCTGGATGCGCTGATCCTCTCCATCGAGGCTCTGGAACTGCCCGCCCGCAGCGATATCCTGGTGGCCTCCAACACCTATATCGCGACTATCCTCGCCATCGTCCGTGCCGGCCATCGCCCGGTCCTGGTCGAACCGGAACTGGCGACCTTCAACCTCGACCCCGACCGTCTGGCCGCAGCCATGACTGGCAATACCCGTGCCATTTGCGTCACGCACATGTTTGGCAAGAGCTGCCGGATGGATGAGATTTCCGCCTTTGCCAGCCAGCATGGGCTGAAACTGGTAGAGGACTGCGCCCAATCGCACGGCGCCAGGTACAACGGCCGGATGACCGGCACCTTTGGCGACACTGGCTGCTTCAGCTTCTATCCGACCAAGAACCTCGGCGCCATTGGCGACGCCGGCGCCATCGTCACTGATGATGACGAACTGGCGGATCGTCTGCGCCACCTGCGCAACTACGGCTCCAAGCAGAAGTACGTCAACCGCTATGTCGGCCTGAACTCGCGCCTGGATGAACTGCAGGCGGCATTGCTGCGGGTGAAGCTGCGCCATCTGGACAAGATGACACAGCACAAGCGCGAACTGGCCGAGATCTACCACGCCGGGCTGCCGCAATGGCTCGCCAAGCCACTGCAGCGAGAGGCCGAATACGACGTCTTCCACATCTATGGCGTGCGCCATGCGCAACGCGATGCACTGCGCCAGCATCTGCTGGAAAACGGCATCAAGACCGAGGTGCACTATCCGATCGCACCGCATCGCCAGCAGGCCATGCAGGGCATCCTCTCGGGCGATTACCCGATCGCTGATGAACAGCACGCGACCGAGCTGAGCCTGCCGATCTCGGTGGGACATACCCGCGAGGAGATCGCGCGCGTATGCGATGTGGTTCAACGCTTCAAAGCCTGACATGACAGTACAACGCACTCCCCATACCGACCAGGTGGAAAGCCTGACCATCGAGGCCGGACGCGCCGACGCGCACTATTGGCGTGACCTCTGGCGCTTCCGAGAACTTCTGACCTTCCTGGCCTGGCGCGACATCCTGGTGCGCTACAAACAGACCGTCATCGGAGTTGCCTGGGGCCTGATCCGGCCGCTGCTGACCATGCTGGTGTTCACCATCATCTTCGGTACGCTGGCCAATCTGCCCTCGCATGGCGTGCCCTATCCCGTGCTGGTGTTTTCCGCACTGCTGCCCTGGCAATTCTTTGCCAATGCGCTCTCGGACAGCAGCAACTCCTTGCTCAGCAACGCCGGGATGATTTCAAAGGTGTACTTCCCCCGCCTGATCGTTCCGGCCAGCGCCATCGTGGTCAGCCTGGTGGACTTTGCCATCACCTTCGTCTTGCTGCTGGCGGTGATGCTCTGGTATGGCATCTACCCCGACTGGCGCATGCTGACGCTGCCTGTGTTCGTGTTGCTGGCATTGGCGACCTCCCTGGGTGCGGGTCTGTGGTTTGCGGCACTGAATACCAAATTCAGGGATTTCCGCTACATCGTCCCCTTCGTCGTGCAATTCGGACTATACGTTTCGCCCGTCGGATTCAGCAGCGAGATCGTGCCAGAGAAATGGCGTCTGCTCTATTCACTGAACCCCATGGTCGCGGTCATCGACGGTTTCCGCTGGGCCGTCATCGGCGGTTCGGCGAAGATCTACTGGCCGGGCTTCATCACTTCAGTGCTCTTCATCAGCGCACTGCTCTTCAGCGGGATCATGTATTTCCGCAAGACCGAAAAAACCTTTGCGGACGTCATCTGACATGCCAGCGATCAAGATCGAAAACCTCAGCAAGAAATACGTACTGCGACACGAAACGGCCGAGAAATACGTGGCGCTGCGCGACGTCATCACCGGCGGCGCCCGCAAGCTCATCCGCGGACTTCGTCATCCCCTGGGTGGAGGACGGGAAGCAGAAGCCGGCAGCGAAGAATTCTGGGCGCTCAACGACGTATCGCTGGAAATCCCCCAGGGCGAGCGGATCGGCATCATTGGCCGCAATGGTGCGGGCAAGTCGACCTTGCTCAAGATCCTCTCGCGCATCACCGAACCGACCCGCGGCAGGGTCACCCTCAATGGCCGCGTGGCCAGCCTGCTGGAAGTCGGTACCGGTTTCCATCCCGAATTGACCGGTCGCGAGAATATCTTTCTCAATGGCGCCATTCTCGGGATGAGCAAGGCCGAGATCCGCAGCAAGTTCGACGCCATCGTCGACTTCGCCGAGGTCGAGCGCTTCCTCGATACACCGGTCAAGCGCTACTCTTCCGGGATGTACGTACGCCTGGCCTTCTCGGTGGCGGCACACCTGGAATCCGACATCCTGATCGTCGATGAAGTGTTGGCCGTCGGCGATGCCGGCTTCCAGAAGAAATGCATGGGCAAGATGGAATCGGTTGCCAACGATGGGCGCACGATCCTCTTCGTCAGCCACAACATGGGCGCCATCAGCGAGCTGTGCACCAGTGCGGCGCTATTGCACAAAGGCCAGTTGCTCATGCAAGGCGCCGTGCCGCAGGTGATCGAGCAATATTCCCGCCTCACGCTCAACGATCAGGAAACCGGGGTGCAGTTTGCCGACGACGAACGCAAGCCCAGCTCCATCCTGTCGGTCAATATCCGCAATGCCCGTGGCGAGAACAGCAATTCCTTCGACATCGCCGACGAGATCGTCATCGAGGTCAGCTACCGGGTCAAGCAGGTCGCCGCCGGCCTGCAACTGACGGTGACGCTGTCGCGCAACATGGTGGACGTATTGCACTCCTTCGACACGGACGACGATGATGTGCTGCCGATGCGCGAGGAAGGTCTCTACACCGCAACCTATCGTATCCCGGGGATGACGCTCAAGGCCGGGAGCTATTCGGCATCGGTCTTCATCGGCACCCCCGAATTGCTGATCCAGGCGCTTGAACACGTGCTGGCATTCGATGTGGAAGAGTGGTCGGTCAACACGACTGCAAAGAGCTACCGTCGAGAACGCCCCGGTCTACTCATCTCGCCGGGGAAATGGGCCACCCGGATGACCGAGGAGGCGAGAGATGCCGCAGCCTGATGAATTCCTGTCGCCATCACCACCGGCGCTTTTCGACAATTTCCACGAAAAGCGTACAACCGGCCAGATCAAGGTCCTGCGCATGGCGCGCATCCACCGCATCTTCCGGCCCCTAAAGTTAATTCGAAGACTGTTCAAATGAGTCAACTGAGCGATTCCTGGAATTCGTTTCCCCCGGAAGTGGCGGCCCAATACCTGAAGACCTATGGACACCCATCGGTTTCCTCCAAGGCGCTTCTGGTCGATGTGTTACGACAACTCACCGCCAAGGTAGCCACACCCGAGATCATCGACCTGGGTTGCGGCAATGCGCAGCTGGGCGAGTACTTCTCCGAGCAGGACTACCATTGCGCCTATACCGGCGTCGACTTTTCCGACGTACTGCTGGATGCCGGACGCCGCGCCCTGCCCAATGCAAAATTCGTCAAGGATGATGTCAATACATTGGAGCAGATCAAAGGGAGGTACGACGTTGCGCTGTACTCTCATGTGGTCGAACTTCTGTCGGCCCCCGAAGACTCCCTGGCAGCGGCGCGAAGCATAGCCGATGTCATCGTGATCAGGTTCTATGAACCGCCGGAGTTCGACAGGGACTCGATCGAATTGCGCTGGCTCGATGTCGGCGCAGACAAGCAGGTACCTTATCTACGTCGGAAGATGTCGCGTGACTATTACCGTCTGATCCTTTCCAGGCTGGGTTGTTCGAAAGTCGATATCTATCGCGACACCACGAAAGACCAGATCCACGTGCTGCACTTCTGAAGCGCACTGCGGCTTGTTGAACCCCGATTCGATCACGCAGCGTGACGCTGCGCATACAAGATATCAATGCCTGGTCAGATCCAGCGCATGCATGCTTAAGGAGTAGTCTTGGCTTGTCTCATCAAACCCCCCGTCGACGGCACCAAGGGAGTGTTGACGCTTACGACCCAGGAGCGGGACAGGCTCGTCTATGGCTTCGCCGATCTGCGATCCCTGGTGCAGAAGGTCAAACAACGCTATGGCATCGGCCTGCATCACAACTGGCATGACCATGCGTTGCGCTACGATGACTTGTTCGATTTCCACCTGGCAGGTGAAGAAGATTTGACGGAGCGCTCCGGGGAGCATATTCCACTCTTGCCGATGGATGCGTGCAACTTTTCGCCCGATTGCTTCCATCCAGCCACCGGGGAGAAATTCTGGGATGTCCTCTTCGTGGCGCGCGCAGTGGCGTTCAAGGGGATTCCCGAGTTCTTCCAGGCCATGCGCAGCCTGTTCGATATGGGCAAGCGCCTGCGGGTGCTGTTCATCTGCCCGGTCCCTCCGGAGAGTGGTCCGGGGGCACTCACCGAGGTTCGTACACTGTATGACGGCTTGTTTTCGCCGTCAGAGCAGGAGCTGTTCACGTTGTTGACGACCAACTTCCGCTATCCCTTCCCGTTCGATCTTCCCACCATTGCGCACTTCTACCGCTCATCCAAGATATTTGCGCATTCTGCCCCCGATGAACGTCGCTGCCGCGTCGCCGCCTACGCCTGGGCTGCCGGTCTGCCGGTAGTGGGCATGGCGCCGGTCGGCTCGGTACTGTCTCCGGGCATGCGCAAGGAACCCTATTTCTTCGAGATCAAGGAATTCTCCGACTTCCCGCACCAGATACTGCGCGCGCTGCAAGCTGCCGATGAACAGCACGATTTCACTCCAGTGCAGGGAGAAATTGCCTCTCGCCTGAGTGTGAAGTTGCTGGAGAAGCACATCGCACGTTTGTTCGAAGAGAAACAATGGCAGCAACCAGTTCCCGGCGGCTGGATGGAGAATCTGGATATCCGCATGGGACGACATCACGGTCTGCCCGCCGGTAACAACAAGGTGGACCAGGATCTGGCCGCATTTCTCAGCTTCCTTGCCGATGCCGATGAAGCGTCCCTGGAGAGGCTCAAGCAAGCGGCCGATCCCGAGCTGGCCATTGCCGCACTGCGCCCCCTGCCTCCACGTGCCCTGCCCGAACCGCGCGAGCCGGTCCTGGGAAAGCTCAAAGCCAGGCTGATCGGTGTTGCCCGCCGAGCAAGGAGCATGGCATGACGACCGCCATCGCTAGATGCGTCAGCGACTTTGCCGCATCCCTCCCCGCGCACGCCACCGTCATCGACGTCGGTTGTGGCCTGCAACCCTATCGCCCCCTGTTCTCGCATACGCAATATATCGGCATCGATGTCGAGTCGAGCGGGCGTAGCGAGCACCAGAAGTCCGCCGACCGGATCTTCGACGGGATCCATATTCCTGCCGAGGATGCTTCCGTCGATGCCATCCTCTGCACCGAGGTGCTTGAACATGCGGTCGATCCGGTGGCTCTGGTGGGCGAAATGTTCCGGGTCATCAAACCCGGTGGTACGGTCTGCATCACCGTCCCGTTCATGTGGGGATTGCACGAATTGCCTTACGACTTTCGCCGTTTCACCCCTAACGGCCTGGCCACCCTGTTCTCGGCGGCCGGCTTTGCCGTGGACCGGCAACAGAACCTGACCGAAGGCATTGATGCAATCCGCATGCTCGTCAATAGCGAGTTGAACAACTACCGGGTCAATGTCCGCCCCAGGCAGTCCAGCCAAGAGGACTGGCGTTTCCGCCTCGCACTGTATGTCCACGAGCGCCTCATGCGCGTCCTGGAACGCTTGTGGCGACGTCATTTCCGCTTCGAACGCATCTATATCGACAATTATTTGCTGGCACACAAACCAATGAGCGACTCGCTTCTGGCTGATCAACCATGACGCTATCCGGTATGTTCTCCCGTCTTCAATCTCTGCTCAGACCGCGCCTGCGTATCATCTTGGATACCGAAGACCGGCTGGGAGACTTCAGTGCTAGCCCGACCGGGTACCGGACCGATCTGATCAAGGAAGAAGTATCGCGACGTCATGTCTTTTCCCATCCTGGTAACGATCTGAATTTCCTTGATGTTGGCGCCCGTGACGGTCAGCTCACTTATCTGCTGGGGATGTCGGCCAACCTCAAGTTCGACCAGGCCTTCTATGACCAGAACATGGCAAGCTTCAAGGCCAAGTATCGCTACCACGGAATGGACCTGCTGCCCGCCGACGACGAGCGAGTGCTTTCGGGCGATGCCTGCGACCCTGCCTATCTCGACCAGCATCCGGCATATCGCGAAAAATTCGACGTCATCTACAGCAACAATGTCTTTGAACACTTCGAACGTCCCTGGATCGCGGCAGCCAACCTGAACGCTTTGCTCAAGCCTGGCGGACTCATCATTACCGTGGTCCCCTTCGCGCAGCGCTACCATGAGTCGCCGGGAGATTTCTTCCGCTACACCCACAAGGGCATTGAAGCCTTGTTCGCGAGCGCCGGACAGTTCGAAGTCCTGGAAAGCGGCTATGACATTTGCGGCAGGCGCACCAATTGGCAAGGTGGCGGCAAGCACAATGACATCGTTCCACTCGACAAATTCGGTGCTTGGCGGGAAACCTGGTTCTCGGTCTGCGTCGTGCGCAAGTTAGGGTAGTTCGGCAATGAGCCTGTTGGTCATTGAAGCCATCGTTCGTTCTCAAAGTTAAGGAAGCATATGCTAGGCCCCATTTCCTCGATCATCAGAAACCGCGCCCGCACCGGCGCACCCGGCCTGTTCTCGAGGCTGGCGACACGATTCGACTACGCAGATTTCGGCGCCTGGCTGGAATCCGCACCCGCCATGCAACTCTCCGAGGAAGGACGCCATCGCCTGTCTGAGATCGAACGCAAGGGCATCTGCATCGTTCCAGGCTTCTGGTCGGAAGAGAAATGCCAGCAAGCCCGTGCCGAAGTCGATCGACTCATCGTGCAATACCCTGATTACGTCAATCCCAATGCCAAGGCCGACCAGCGCATCTATGGTGCCAACAATGCTTCTGCGCTGATCGCCTCCTTCTCGGACGACCCGGAGCTGCTCGCGCTGGCCAGCGCCTACAATCACAAGCCTACTTGCACGGCCTTCACGCTGGCCGCGCGCATGCCCGCCTCTTCCGGCAATCTCGGTTCCGGCGAGGGCTGGCATAGGGACGCGTTCTTCCGTCAGTTCAAGGCGATCATGTATCTGTCGGATGTAGGTCCGGAGAATGGCCCGTTCCAGCTGCTGGAGCACTCGCAACGCCCCGACCAGATCATCAAGGACATGAAACGTGCCGATCTGGGATATATGCAATACCGCATCGAAGAGCCTCAGGTCGCCCGCCTGGTAGAACAGGAACCCGAAAGACTGCTCACGTTCACTGCCAAGGCTGGCACACTGATCCTGGTCGATACCAGCACTCTGCATCGTGGCCTGCCCATCCAGGCCGGCACTCGTTATGCCCTGACCAACTATTACTTCCCGATCGACTCGGTCGACCAAAGTATGTACGAAAAATTCGACGTACTGCCCAAAGCATGATCTACAGCAACCAAATCAGCAACGCACTCGACCAATTCCACGCCTACATTGCGCGTAACCTTCCGGCCTGCAAGGACCATCCTGCCGCGAGGGTATCGGCCTTCTGGTCGGAACACTTTGCGGACCGCGCGAACTTCCCCGATGTGCGTGACTTCCTGGTGTTCCGACGTGGCGACTATGTCTATGGCATCGGCGACACCGTACCGGGCTCGCCCGCGCGCAAGCAGCAGGAGTTCGCCATGACCCTGCGCAGCATCAGCCTGTTCACGCCCTCCGAGCACCTGCAGGCATTGCAGGAGCCTATCGTCGGCGCACCACTGGTCTATGCTCTTGGCAACAACCAGATCAGCACCAGCTACCTGCTCAACGCAGGCACCTCCTGGCGGGTCGCCGAACTGCTGCGCCAGCACGGCCTGGACAACCGCCCCTTGCGCATCTGCGAAATCGGAGCGGGCTGGGGCGCCTGTGCCAGCCAATTGCACCAGGTATGCAACGTCGGCAGCTACACCATCGTCGACCTGCCCGAAAATCTCTGCCTTTCCAGCACCTACCTGTCGACGACGATGACGGACCGACAGGCCGGTTTCGTCGAATGCGATACTGGCGCTGGCGGGCAAGGCGAGCTCAACTTTGCCCTGCCCCCTGCCATTGATCATCTGCATGGCCCCTTCGACGTCATCATCAATACGATGAGTTTCCAGGAGATGGACCGCGAGACCGTGGATATCTATTTCGCCTGGGCGGCACGGGTACTGGCAGCCGATGGACTGCTGATGTCATTCAATGCGCACGACAAGGCGGGCATCCTGCGCCCATCCGATTACCTGCGGCAGGATCTGGAACTCTGCCACCTCATGCCCTTCCGCAAGGTGCCAGCCGGATATTTCAATACCATCCCCTATGAAGCGGTGTTCCGCCGCACGAGCAGGGATGTCTCCCCGTTGGTCGGCGGTGCAGTTGATGCGCTCGGTGAAATGGTACAGCTCGGGCTCGATGGCGACCTCGCAGCGCTATCCAGGCGCGCCCTGGCCGATCGCGAACCGGCCACACTGGCGCTGCTGGGCCGGATTCGCGATTTCTTCTATGCCTCCGATGAGAGTGCAAGGCAGGCTGTCCTGGCACTGCTGCAGCAGGAGAATCCATGCGCGCTGACCAGCTTCCTGGCTGGCAACTACTGGTTTGCGCAGGGTCGCTTCGAGCAGGCCCGCGCATTGCTCGAAAGCAGCCTGGAGCACGGCCTCCAGGACTTCGCCGCGATTCGCGCCCGCGTCATGCTGGCCTGTCTGCTCGATGAGATGCCGGCTGCACAGTTTGTGGAAACGCTGGCCGGGCCAGCCGGCGGACTGGAGGAAGACATCGCAGCCGTCGTCTCCAAAGGGGATATCTCCGCTCTCCAGAATCATATCGCCCGCGTCCTGGACTGCCCTGTCACCACGCCGGCGCGCTCCACTGGCCTGGTACGTGGCGCACTTGCCCGGCTGCGCGGATCGCTCTCCAACCACTGATTTTTCATGACAGACATGCAGCAACACCAGATCGTCGCCATCATTCCGGCACGCGGGGGCTCCAAGGGCATTCCCAAGAAGAATATCCACCTGCTGGCAGGTCGCCCACTGATCACTCATACCATCGCGCAGGCATTAAGGTCGGAACTGATCTCCCTGGTGGTGGTATCCACCGACGATGAACTGATTGCAGAAGTCAGTCGCCAGGCAGGTGCCCAGGTCATCTATCGCCCGGCCGAGCTGAGCAACGACACCGCATCCTCGGAGTCTGCACTCATGCATGCGATCGAGCACCTGGCCAAAGAGCAAGGCATTTCTCCGGAACTCGTGGTCTTCCTGCAATGCACCTCGCCGCTTCGACGCGACGACGATATCGACCAGGCGATCCGGACCTTGCAGGAAAAAGGTGCCGATTCGCTCCTGTCGGTATCGCCCAGCCACCGTTTCCTCTGGGAAGAGCAGGATGGCCAGGCACGTTCCATGAACTACGATTACCGCCAGCGCCCCCGTCGCCAGGACATGGCGCCGCAATATGCGGAGAATGGTTCGATCTACGTATTTCGTCCCGAAGGACTGCTATCCAGCGGCAACCGACTGTCAGGCAAGATCGCCCTGTACAAGATGGACGAGGACGCCACCCTGGACATCGACTCGATGGTTGACATGCAGATTGCCGAGGCGCTGCTGCAGGCACGCCAGGGCCCGCAATGACGAGCACGAGCGCATCAGCGACGGCAACCAGCGCAGGCAAGCAGCGCAAGCTGCTGCTCATTGGCAGCGGATTCATCGCGACGAGTCTGGCCAAGGCCGCCCTTTCGCAATGGGGATGGCAGGTGCACATGCTGTATCGGAACCACCGCCCGGCCGCATTGGACGGCATTGCACTGGATCAACTACCCGCCGACGTCGGCGCGCTGGGGAGTTTGCTGGCGGCCATCGCCCCCACCGATGTCGTGCTCGCCCTGGGCTCGTCCTTTGTCCCCGATATCAACCGCGATCTGGGCGAAGCAATGCGTCAGCATCTGGATGGGCCGCTGATGATCATGGATGCAATTTCACGCCTGCCGGCAACATTGGCAGGTCGCGTCCTGGTCATCGGCTCGGCCTCCGAATACGGCCAATTCCCTGAGCACCCCGTGGATGAGGCGTTTCCAACCAATCCGCGGGATCACTACGGGCACCTGAAATTGACCCTGCGCGAACTGGGCCTGTACTATCATCGCCAGCATGGCATGCCGGTGGTGCATGTACGTCAGTTCAACGTGACCGGCCCATGGCAGGACAAGCGCTTTGTCCTGCCCTCGATCTGCCGGCAGATCGCAGAAGGAGTCCGGCAAGGACATCAGGCTTTTTCCATCGTGGCAGGCAATACTGCCGTCAGCCGCGACTTCCTCGCCATCGACGACCTCTGCCGCGCCTATCATGCCTTGCTTGTGCACGGCGAGCCCGGAGAGGTCTATAACGTATGCTCCGGGCAAGCGCATCGCATCAGCGAACTCATTGACATGGCAGGTAAGCTGGTTGGCGCACGTGTAGGTGTGAATGTCAGCGAGCAGTTGCTGCGGGAAAACGACAAGGTGCAATCGGTCATCTGTGGCAACCCGGCGCGACTGCAGGCATTAGGATGGTCGCCCCGAACCAGCATGCAGGACCTGCTGGCCAGCATGCTCGCTCACTACAGCGCCCAGGCTTAATTCCGAGCTTTTCCAATTTAACGAGGTTTATTCATGTCCCGCATCGCATCACTTGGCAGCGACGGCTTGTATGTCATCGCCGAAATCGGCATCAACCACAATGGTTCGCTCGATGAAGCGATCTATCTGATGCGTCAGGCGGCAGCGGCTGGTGCCGATGCCGTGAAGTTCCAGAAACGCACGCTGTCGGAAATCTATGTCCAATCGCTGCTGGACGACCCGAACAGCGCCGAATGGTCGTTCCAGTATCTGATCCCGCAATTGCAGGTGCTTGAGCTGAGCGAGACGGACTTTGCCGCCTTGCGGGAAGAGGCTCGGCGCCTGAACGTCGAATTCATCGTCACTCCCTTCGACCAGGTTTCGGCCGACTTCGTAGCGACCCTGGATCTGGATGCGGTCAAGTTCGCTTCCGCCGACCTGACGAACTGGCCATTGATTTCGCATACCCTTGGCAAGCTGCACTGCCCCGCCATCTTCAGCACCGGCATGTGGGACGATGCAACGATCCGCAAGTCCGCCAGCTTCATCAAGGAGAATTTCAAGAATCGCTATGCGATGCTGCTGTGCCAGTCCACCTACCCAGCACCACCGGAATCGCTCAATCTGCGCTACCTCCATTCGTTGGCCAAGCTGGCTCCCATGATCGGCTACTCCGGACACGAACTCGGTGTACAGGCATCGCTGCTGGCCCACGCGCTGGGGGCCACCATCATCGAGAAGCATATTACCCGCGACATCCACCAGTTGGGTCCTGACCACAAGGCATCGCTCACACCGGAACAATTTGCCGAACTCGTGCAGCAGCTGCGTCTGACCCGTACGATGCTGGGGAACGACCAGAAGGTCATCACCCAGGCAGAGCACCTGAATCGCGAAGTGTTCGCCAAGTCGCTGGTAGCAAAGCGCGACCTTGCTGTCGGCGAAACACTCAAGCTGGAAGATCTCAAGTTCATGAGTCCTGGCAAGGGCATCACGCCTGATCGGCTCTCCGAGTACCTGGGCAAGACGCTGATGCGTGAAAAGAAAGCCAGTGACTACATTACCGAACATGATTTCCGCCAATCGCTGCTGGTGAGCGACTGGAAAGACTTCAGCTTCTCCAAGGACTGGGGCGTCAAGTGCCGCTTCCACGACTTCGAGATCTACAAGCAGCTCAAGACTCCGGTGATCGAATTCCACTGCTCGGACCGTGATGTCATCGATGAAGTCAATGCCCACAGCGAACACTCCGAGCTGATCATTCATGCTCCCGAAATCATCGGTCGGGACCTCTTCGACCTGTGCTCCGACAACCCCGAGGTCATCCGCAAATCGGTCGATATCCTGGAGCGTACCATCGTCCGTACCCGCGAGCTGGCTCCGGGCTTTCGCCAGACGGCCAAGCCAAAGGTAGTGCTGCACGTCGGCGGCATGAGCCTGCTGGACGGCAACTACGATTGCGGCGCGCTCACGGCCAAGTCGGAGAAGATCCTGCGCGACATCGATCTTTCCGGTGTCGAGCTGCTCCCCGAAAACCTGCCTCCCCGCCCCTGGTATCTCGGCGGCCAGTGGCATCAATATGGTTACATGCGTCCCGAAGACATGGCCGCCTATTGCAAGTCCCTGTCGCTGGGCATGACCTTCGATATCTGCCACGCGCAGCTGTACTGCAAATATGCGGGTATCAGCCTGGTCGACTACGCCAAGATCGTGATGCCCTACATTCGCCACGTCCACATTTCCGATGCACACGGCATCGATGGTGAAGGTGTGCAGATCGGCGAAGGCGAACTCGACTTCGATGCGTTGTTCCGGCATCTTGAGAAACTGCAATTCAGCTGGGTCCCGGAAATCTGGAGCGGCCACGTCAACCATGGTGCGGGTACCCACCATGCGCTGTGCTGCCTCGAAAAATACGGCCATTCGCACGAGCTGTAACACTCGGGCATCCAAGATGAGTATCGACTTCGGGCAAGACGGCTTTGACTATACGCGCGACCTGTGCGACGCCATCGAGCGTTACACGACTGCCGTCCTGGCCCGGGCGCCGAATGGATTCCATTATCGGGGATTGGACCTTTTGCCGGCGATACAGCGGCGGCTATACATACACTGCATCAACTCCGCTGCATTGTTTGCGCACTATGGCGCAGGAGATCGCGCAAAGTCGCTCCCACAACTGGATGCCCTGGACAGCCTGGTGGCGCCGTTCCTTGCAGGTGGCACACCAGCCCTGCCTGCAGCCCCATCACACCAGGCAGCTCACCTGACGGCACGCAGGTTCTACGGTTTTCTGCGCGCCAGATTGCGTACACGGACGGCGCGCCCGACAGCTGTCGTGCGCCAACAGATCCTGTTTCATATCGGCAACCCGAAATTTGCGCGCTATCTCAACGAGGTCACTGCCGAACTGGCCGAAGGCTCCTATAGCTTCCTGACCACCGGCGATGAAGGCCTGGCGCGACAACTGCAACAGCAGGGCAGGCCCTGTCTGCACTGGCCGGATCGCGGTGCCGATGTATGGTCCGTGATCGCGTCCCGGGATCTGGCTCCTTTTGAAGCCCTGGTGCATGAAGCGGCTCGGCTGCTTGAGGCCATCGGCCACCTCAAGCCAGCGTGCGTGGTCGTGGTGGAGGGTAATGCTCCCGCCGATGCGCTCATGGCGGAAGTGTGCAGGCAGCTTGATGTGCCTTGCTACTGCATACAGCAGGGCTGGTCGCCATATGTGCATACCGGATTCCGCCACATGCGATTTACCGAAATGATGGTTTGGGGCCAGTCATTTGCGGACATGCTGGCGCCTTTCAATCCGGGACAACATTTCACCGTCACGGGAAGCCATGTCTTGCACCCGCGAGCCAAGTCGGCCGAAACCAGGCGTGTCTTCAGTTTCTTCCTGCAAGCGCCATGCGCCCTGCTTGGCTATAAGGAATTCGAAGCATTCGTCACCCTGGCCGAAGATCTGGCAACCGACCTCCCGCACGCGCAATTTGTCATCCGGGAACACCCGGGATATCCATTGCAGACCGACCGAAAGCACGCCTTGAGCCGTCTGGCCAATGTGCGTTTCTCCGATCCGGCGCAGGAATCGCTGTCAGACCTGATCTCGCAATCAGCGCTGGTGATCAGCGTATTTTCGACGGTGTTGCTGGAGGCACTGGCCCTGGATGTACCGTCACTGGTATGCAGTATCGGTGCAATGAAATCCTATCAACCCGACATCGCATCGCTGGGGGTAGCACGGGAAGTCTTCAGCATCGACGAGGCGCGCGAGGTCCTCACAAGACTGATCATCTCCCCTGCCCTGCTGGACGACATGAAACAACATATCCCGGCAGTGAAGGCCAGGTTCTTCTCGCCGGGCCCAGCCGCGCCGGTCATCGCCGCCATCCTGAAGGCGCCCCTGCCCACCCCGACCGATCTCGCACAAGCTGCATAAATCTGACCCCAGTCATCCGGATGAACATACTCAACCGACTCTACTTTCCCCTGAGGCGCTGGCAGGCACGCCGCAGCGGCGCCACACTGCAAGCTGGCGTGACCTTCTATGGCGCACCCCAGATCAGTCGGCATCCCGATAGTGTCATCAGCATCGGTGCCAAGGCGGTCATCTGCTCGGACTCGCGCTTCACCGCATTGGCGCTGGATCATCCCGTCAAACTCTCGACGACCCGATCCGGTGCGCACCTGAGCATCGGCGCCGATGGCGGCATGAGTGGAGCATGCATCGTCTGCGCACAACGCATCGAGATCGGCGACCAGGTCCTGCTGGGCGCCAACGTGCTCATCGTCGACACCGACTTCCACCCGCTCGCACCGGAAGGTCGACGCCATAGCGATGATCTCGACAAGATCGGTACGGCACCTGTGGTCGTCGGCGACAATGTCTTTGTCGGCACCCGGGCCATACTGCTCAAGGGTGTCGTCATCGGCAAAGACAGTGTGGTAGCCGCTGGTGCAGTGGTGACCGCGGGAACCTATCCCGATGGCGCCATCCTGGGTGGAAATCCGGCACGTATCATTGGAAGCGTCTATCAAGCATGACCATTCACGTATTAATGCCCGTCTTCAACCGCCTCGAGATGACCAAGGCAATGCTGAACTGCCTGCTCTCACAGAAGACGGATGAACCCTTGCACCTCGTCGTGATTGACGATGGCTCCACCGACGGCACCACCGAGTTCCTCCAGAGCCAGCCACAGGTCGAGCGCCTGGAGGGAGATGGTTCCCTGTGGTGGGGCGGTGCCATCGATCTGGGGATCAAGGCGATACTGAAACGAAGCGTCCCCGAAGACTGGGTACTGTTCGTCAACAACGACACCCATATCGAGCCGGACTTCGTGCAAACCCTGCTCGATACCGCACGCAGCAACCCGCATTCGGCTGTCGGCAGCGCGGTGCGCAATGTCGACGCCCCGCACGAACTGCTGTCGGTAGGTCCACTGATCAATCCCTGGCGCTTCAAGGTCAAGGACGTCATGGCAAGACTGCCCTCCTCTGAGCTGGAGCGGATGGACACGTTGGAAGTCGATGCCTTGAGTGGCCGAGGAGTCCTGTTCCCTCTGGCCGCCATTGCCAAGGTGGGCGGCATGCGTCCCAGCCGCCTGCCTCACTACCTGGCCGACTACGAGCTGGCCGTGCGTATCCGCAAGGCGGGATGGAAATTGCTGGTGAGCATGCGTGCGCCGGTTTATTCGCCCAATGAATTCGGAAACAGTTTCCGAGGCAAGAGCCTTCGCGAGATCCTGTTCTCGGTCCGTTCGCCTAACTATCTGCCGGCCAATCTGAGCTTCTGGTGGGGGGCCAGCAATCTTCTCCAGAAATTGACCCTGCCGGCGCGTGTGCTGGCCTATTTCATGGTCCGCGCCACAAAGAAATGACATGAAAATCACAATTCTCGATACGTACTATCCCGCCTTCCTCGCCAACCACTACCTGAGCGATCCCGGCGCGGCCCAGCAGAGCTATGCCAACCAGATGGTCCAGTTACTGGACCAGTGCTTCGGCACCTCCGACTTCTATTCGCGCCATCTCAAGGAGCTCGGCTGGGATGCACAGGACCTCATCGTCAATTGCCTGCCACTGCAAGAAAAGTGGGCCAAGGAAAACGGTGCCCGTTTCAGTTCACTGGCCCTGCGCGTGCGCCCCCGCTTCTTCCGCCTGCCGGTGGTGGGGCGCTGGCTGGCCTCGCTGCCTGGGCTGGTCGAGATCGCCACCGCCCAGATCATCCGTACCAAGCCCGACGTTCTCTATTGCCAGGACCTGAGCTTCTTCCCCCCGGATGCCATGGCAAAGCTGCGCCCGCATGTCGGCATGATTGTCGGTCAGATCGCCTGCCCGTTGCCGCCCCAGGCGTTCCTCCAGAGCTACGACCTGATCCTGACGTCCTTCCCCCATTTCGTCCCCCGTCTGAAGGAGATGGGCATTGCATCGGAATACTTCCGCATCGGTTTTGACACGCGCGTACTGGAGAAGCTGGGCAAGGTCGAAAAGGATGTCAATGCCAGCTTCGTCGGTGGCATCAGTCGCCATCATGGCAAGGCCGTTCCCGTCCTGGAGTATCTGGCCGAGCAGACGCCCATCGAATTCTTTGGCTACGGATCCGACAGCCTGCCCGTCAACTCCCCCATCCGTCGCAAGCATCATGGCGAGGTCTGGGGACTCGACATGTATCGGTCACTTGCACGCAGCCGGATTACGCTCAACCGCCATATCAACGTGGCCGAGAACAATGCCAACAACATGCGCCTTTACGAGGCGACCGGGGTCGGTGCGCTTCTGCTGACGGACCGCAAGGACAACCTCGGCGAACTGTTCGACGTCGGCCGCGAAGTGGTCGCCTACTCCAGCCAGGAAGAAGCGGCAGAACTGATCACCCACTTCCTTGCCCATCCCGAAGAGGCCGCCGCTATCGCCGCCGCCGGGCAGCGACGCACCTTGTCCGAGCACACCTATGAACAACGCATGAAGGAGCTCGTTCCTATCCTGGAACGACACTACAAGAGGAAGCAATGAAACAGGCATTGCTGGCCCTGCTATCGCACTTTCCCTGGCTCAAGCGCGAACTGCGCCGGCTGCGTGACCGTCATGTCGATAGCAACTCCGTCTCGCATGGGTATCGGCCAATCCGCAAATGGCGCATCCGCAAGGAAAGCGCGCGACTGCGTTCGTCGTGGCAATCGCAAGACCTGCCCGCTCGCCAGCGCGAACTGGTCGACCAGCAGCTCGCAGACTATGCCCGGGGTGCTGCCATCGATGTCTTCGATGTCATGGTGGAAGCCTTGCGCAGCATCAATCCGGAGGGGCGTCCATTGACCCTGCTGGAGATCGGCTGCGCCAGCGGTTTCTATGGGGAAGTACTGAAGGTCAAACAGATGCCAGTGCAATACAGTGGCTGTGATTATTCGTCCGCGTTCATCGAACTCGGCAAGCGCTACTATCCGGACATGCCGCTGTATGTTGAAGACGCCACCGCATTGAGCTTCAAGGATGAAAGCTTCGACGTCGTCGTCTCGGGTTGCTGCCTTCTGCACATCCCCGGATTTGAACAAGCCATCGCCGAGACCGCGCGCACTTGTCGCGATCACGCGATCTTTCATCGCACGCCGGTTCATACCGGCCGCCCGCACCGGTATTTCAGAAAACAGGCGTATGGCGTGGAAACCGTAGAGATCCATTTCAACGAACCCGATCTGCTGCGCCTGTTCGCCCAATATGGCCTGGAATGTACACAAACCTATACGTTGTCGCAGGAATCGGATCCCGACGACCCCTCGGTAATGCACTACAACCGCACCTATGTCTGCCGCAAAATTCCAAATGCAATCAGCTAAGACCCGTTACTTTTGCACCCTCTTCGACAGCGGCTACCTGATCAAGGGACTGTCCATGCTGCGCAGCGTGGACAGGTATTGTGACAATGCCCATGTCTTCGTGCTGTGCATGGATAGCCAGGCCCAGCAAATCCTCGAAGCACTGCAACTTCCTTACGTTACCTGCATCCCGCTGGCAGACGTGGAGACCGAGGAGCTGCTGAAGGTCAAGCCCGATCGGGGAGTAGCGGAGTATTGCTGGACTCTCTCCCCGTGCCTGCCCTGGTATCTGCTGCAGAACTACCCCGAGATCGACTTCATTACCTATCTCGACGCAGACCTGCTGTTCTACTCCTCGCTGCAACCGCTGTTCGACGAGATCGGTGACGCCTCCATCGCCATCATCGAACATCGCTTTAGCCCGCGACTGCAGGACCGTATCGTCAATGGTCGCTTCTGCGTCGAATGGGTCAGCTTCCGTCGCGACGAGCAGGGTATGGCCTGCCTGGCCCGCTGGCGCGAGCAGTGCATAGAATGGTGCTACTACCGCCTCGAAGAAGGTCGCATGGGTGACCAGAAATATCTGGACCAGTGGCCTGAGCGCTACAGCGCCTGTCACATCCTCATGCACCCGGGCGCGGGCATCGCACCGTGGAACTATTCCCAGTATCAATTCGGCCGCGATACGCAGGGGCAGATCACCGTGGACGGCAGCCCACTGCTGTTCTACCACTTCCACCAGTTCCAGTTGCTCGACGATGGCAGCTTTGACAGGCTCTCCACGTTCTACACCTCCGAGCGTGCCGAACCGCGCGACATCTATGAGCAATATGAAGCTGACCTGAAACTGCGCATTGCCGAAATCCGTGCCGTGGCACCGGGATTCAAAGGCGGCTTCAAACCGATGGCCAAGGTCCGCGGACGCCGCTGGGTGCAACGCTTCGCACCTCGTTGGCTCAAGGACCTGGCCCGCAAATTCATCCGCTACTGATGCCCTACTGATACATGAGCGAGCATACCCCCCTGAGGATTTCCGTCATCACCGTCTGCTACAACAGCGCGGCCACCCTCGGTGCCGCCCTGCAGTCGGTGGCCGACCAAAGCTGGCCCCACATCGAACATATCGTCATTGACGGCGCCTCCACCGATGGCACGCTGCAGATCATCGAACAATTCCGCCCCCGCCTGGCCAAGGTCGTCAGCGAACGCGACCATGGCATCTATGACGCGATGAACAAGGGCCTGGCGCTGGCCAGCGGGGATATCATCTGCTTCCTCAATGCCGATGACCATTACGCCTGGGACGGGGCGCTGGCCGACGTCGCACAGCAGATGCAGGAGCATCGCCTCGAAGCCTTGCTGGGCGACGTGGCCTTCTTCCACGCCGGCGAACCCGCACGTACCGTGCGCCGCTACCGCTCCAACCGCTTCCATCCGGATCGGCTGGCCTGGGGCTGGCAACCGGCCCACCCGGCGCTGTTCCTGCGGCGCAACGTGGTCGAACGTGTCGGACAGTTCAAGACCAGTTACCGTATCGCCGGCGACTTCGAATTCATCGTGCGCGCCTTCCACGGCGCCAACCTGCGCTATCGCCACCTGCCCACGGTGTATGTGCGCATGCAGACCGGTGGCGCCAGCACCGATGGCCTCAAGTCCAAGATCCGGCTCAACCGCGAAGTCCTGCGCGCATGCCGCGAAAACGGCTTGCGCACCAACATGCTGAAGATCCTTTCCAAATACCCGCTCAAGCTGCTCGAACTGGTCAGCCATTGAGCAGGCGGAAGAAATCCGCCGCCCCCATTCCTTTCTATCAATACCAAATACAAGAACACCATGATCCTAGTCACTGGCGGCGCCGGCTTCATCGGCAGCAATTTCGTACTGGACTGGCTGGCCACAGGCGACGAACCCGTCGTCAACCTGGACCTGCTCACCTATGCCGGCAATCCGGCCAACCTGGCCTCGCTCAAGGGCGATCCCCGGCATACCTTCGTGCATGGGGATATCGCTGACGCCGCCCTGCTGGAGAAGCTGCTAGCCCAGTACCAGCCACGCGCAGTGATCCACTTCGCGGCCGAGTCCCATGTGGACCGCAGCATCCATGGCCCGGAAGCCTTCGTGCAAACCAACGTGGTGGGCAGCCTGCGTTTGCTGGAGGCCGTACGCAAATACTGGAAGGGCATGGGCACCGAGGCTGCCGCTGCCTTCCGCTTCCTGCATGTCTCCACCGATGAAGTCTATGGCTCGCTGGAAAAGGATGCGCCGGCCTTCAGCGAAACCCATCCCTACGAGCCCAACAGTCCCTACTCGGCCAGCAAGGCCGCCAGCGACCACCTGGTGCGTGCCTACCACCATACCTATGGCTTGCCGACGCTGACGACGAACTGCTCTAACAACTACGGGCCCTATCATTTCCCCGAGAAGCTCATCCCCCTGTGCATCCACAATGCGCTCAAGGGCAAGCCCCTGCCCATCTATGGCGATGGCCAGCAGATCCGTGACTGGCTCTATGTGAGCGATCACTGCAGCGCGATCCGTCGCGTGTTGGAGGCCGGCACCGTCGGCCAGACCTACAACGTCGGCGGCTGGAACGAGAAGGCCAACCTCGATGTGGTACGTACGCTGTGCGCCGCGCTGGACGCGCTGCAACCGCGCGCGGACGGCCAGTCCTATGCGCAGCAGATCACCTTCGTGGCAGACCGTCCCGGTCATGACCGCCGCTACGCCATCGACGCCAGCAAGCTGGAACGCGAACTGGGCTGGCGCCCCGCCGAGACCTTCGAGACCGGCATCGCCAAGACGGTGCGCTGGTATCTGGCAAACCAGGCATGGGTCGACAATGTCACCAGTGGCGCCTACCGCGACTGGATCGGCCAACACTACGGAGACTGAACATGACGCAAGCAAGAAAAGGCATCATCCTGGCCGGTGGCAGCGGCACGCGCCTCTACCCGATGACCAAGTCGGTCTCCAAGCAGCTCATGCCGGTGTATGACAAGCCCATGATCTACTACCCGCTCAGCACCCTGATGCTGGCCGGCATCCGCGACGTGCTGATCATCTCCACGCCCCAGGACACACCGCGCTTCGAGGACCTGCTGGGCGATGGCAGCCAATGGGGCATGAACCTGCAGTACGCCGTGCAGCCCTCGCCGGACGGCCTGGCCCAGGCCTTCCTGATCGGCAAGGACTTCATCAACGGCGATCCCTGCACCCTGATCCTGGGTGACAACATCTTCTTCGGTAACGAGCTGACACAGTTGCTCAAGAGCGCCCGCGACCGCAGCGAGCGCGCCAGCGTCTTCGCCTACCATGTGCACGACCCGCAACGCTATGGCGTGGTAGAGTTCGACGACCAGCAGCGCGCCCTGAGCATCGAGGAAAAGCCGCTGGCACCCAAGAGCAACTATGCCGTCACCGGGCTGTATTTCTATGACAAGCAGGTGTGTGATGTGGCCGCCTCCATCCGCCCTTCGGCGCGTGGAGAACTGGAGATCACCGACGTCAACAAGTTCTATCTCGAACATCAATTGCTGGACGTCGAGATCCTCGGCCGCGGCTACGCCTGGCTCGATACCGGCACCCACAGCAGCATGCTGGATGCGGCCAACTTCGTGGCCTCGGTACAGCAGCGCCAGGGCCTGATGGTGTGTTGCCCGGAGGAGATCGCATTCATGAATCGCTGGATCGATCCGGAACATATCCAGAAGCTCGCAGCGCCGCTGGCCAAGACCGACTATGGCCGTTACCTGCTGCGCCTGATCAAGTAAGCCATCGCCATGAACTCATCTGCCAGCCAGGACTGTTACGTCATCGGCGACCTGCAAGGATGCGATTCGCCCCTGCAACGCCTGCGGCAAAGCCTGCCGGCGGGTGATGGCCATGCACTGATCTTCGCTGGCGACCTCATCAACCGCGGCCCCCAATCGCTGCAGACCCTGCGCAGCGTCATGGCCCTGGGCGCCCAGGCGCGTGCAGTGCTGGGCAACCATGACCTGCACCTGCTGGCAGTGGCCTGCGGCATCCGCCCTGCGCACCGCGACGACACGCTGGACGACATCCTCAACGCCCCCGATCGCGAGGAACTGATCCATTGGCTGCGGCATCGTCCGCTGGCCATCCACGAACAGGGCCACCTGGTCGTGCATGCGGGGGTGTTACCTCAGTGGGATCTACAGCAGGCGCTGGCGCTGGCCGCCGAGGTCGAGTCCATGCTGCAGAGCGACCGGTGGATCGATTTCCTGCATCACATGTACGGTAACCAGCCAGCACGCTGGCGCAACGATCTGGAAGGATATGACCGGCTGCGCTGTGTCATCAACGCCTTCACCCGCCTGCGCTTCTGCCAGGCCGATGGCACCATGGATTTTTCAGTCAAGGAAGGCGCCGATGCGGCGCCGGAAGGATTGATGCCCTGGTTCGAGGTCCCGGGCCGCCGCAGCGCGGACGTGACCGTGGTCTTCGGTCACTGGTCCACGCTGGGATTGATGATGCGTGAGAACCTCATCGCCCTCGACACCGGCTGCGTCTGGGGCGGCAAGCTCAGTGCGGTGCGGTTATCGGATCGGGCGCTGTTCCAGGTGCAGTGTCCGCAGGCGCGCCGCCCTGGCTGAGCTGCTCGGCCGCATAACCCAATCCCCCTGCAATGACCTCCCTGGCCTGCCGTGCCAGGTCGCGACGGTGCGCGCCGTCGGTGCTGATCAGCGGTAGCTGCGTCAGCTCGGCAGTCATGCCACGCGCCTTGAGGATCGTCAGGATGCTCTCGGCGATGGACATGTCGCCGATGAAATCGGCCGCGCCATGCAGGCTTCCGTCCGCACCCACGTACCGCAGCGCATAGGGTTGCACCGGCGCATGAGCGTCGATGGCCGCTTCGAACAGATTGGCGTGGAAGGGCAGCAGCGTGCCCTGCGCGGCCGTCGTACCTTCCGGGAAGAAGGCCACGTGCTCGCCCTTCTCGATGCTTTCGACCAGTCCCTTGAAGATGCGACGCACGTCGCTGGCCTTGCCGCGCGAGATGAAGATGGTGCCGGTCTTGGCACACAACCAGCCGATCAGCGGCCAATGACGGATCTCCGACTTGGCCACGAAACGGCATGGCTGCAGGCTATTGACCACGAAGATATCCAGCCAGCTGATATGGTTGCACACCAGCAAGGAACGCGGGATCGGCAAGGGACTGTCGATCTTCACCTCGATGCCGCAGATACGCAGCAGCTTGCGCGACCAGCGCCGGATATGGGCTTCCCGGCCCTTCTCGGATGTGAAGGGGAACAGGAAGGCACAGACCGCCATGCCCTTGAACAAATGCGCAATCAGGCGCAACAGACGGAAAACGAACATGACGTGGCCGGCTCGCTAGGCTATAGGCTGAAAACTGATTGACCGAAAATCACGGAAAGTCAAAACCCGGGTAAGCGCAAATCAACGCTCGAAGGCGATGTGCCCCGACACGATGGTGGCCTTGACCACGCCAGGCAGCTCGTAGCCCAGGAACGGGGTGTGCTTGCCCTGGCTGGCCAGCGCCGCGCCCTGCACCTTCCACATGGTGTTGGGATCGAACAGGCACAGGTCGGCCACGCTGCCCACGGCCAGGTTGCCGGCCTTCAGGCCCGCCACCTTGGCAGCACGGTGAGTGATCTTGGAGATGGCCTTGGAGAGCACTTCCTTGCCCTCACCTTCGGTTTCCAGGGCCCACTTCAGCGACAGCGACAGCAGCAGTTCCAGGCCGGTCGCGCCGGGCGAGGCTTCGCCGAAGGGCAGCAGCTTCTCGTCGTCATCGACCGGGGTGTGGTCGGAACAGACGGCATCGATGGTGCCGTCGAGCAGCGCCGCGCGGATCGCCTCGCGGTCGCGCTGCGAACGCAGCGGCGGGGTCAGGCGGGCGTTGGAGTCGAAGTAGCCGATGTCCAGGTCGCACAGGTGGATGTGGTGCACGCCCACATCGCAGGTCACCGGCAGGCCTTCGCTCTTGGCCTGGCGCACCAGCTCAAGGCCGGCGGCCGAGGACATGCGGCACAGGTGCACGCGTGCGCCGGTGGCGCGCATCAGTTCGAACAGGGTGTAGAGCGCGATGGTTTCCGACATCACCGGCACGCCCGACAGGCCCAGGCGCGACGCCGCCGGGCCGCTGTGGGCGATGCCGGTGCGGCCCAGGTGCGGATCCTGCGGACGCAGCCAGACGGTGTAGTTGAAGGTCTTGGCGTATTGCAGCGCCGACAGCAGCACGGTGGTATCGGTGATCGGCTCTTCGGCCTGCGAGAAGCCGATACAGCCCGCTTCGGTCAGCTCGGCCATTTCGGTCAGCGCCTTGCCCTTGAGGCCGGCGGTGAGCGCGCCCAGCGGGTAGACGTGTGCCTGGTTGAGCGACCTGGCGCGGTGCTTGAGCATTTCCACCAGGCCGGGTTCGTCCAGTACCGGATCGGTGTCGGGTGGGCAGACCAGGCTGGTCACGCCACCCTGGATGGCGGCCTGCATCTCGGATTCGAGCGTGGCCTTGTATTCGTAGCCGGGCTCGCGCAGGCGCGCCGACAGGTCCACCAGGCCGGGAGCGACTACCAGTCCGGTGGCGTCGATGGTCTTGTTGGCCACGAAGTCAGCCGGTGCCTGGCCGACACCGACGATCTTGCCGGCGGCCACGTACAGATCCTGCTGGGCGTCGATGCCGTTGGCCGGGTCGATCAGGCGGCCGTTCTTGATATGCAGTTTCATCAGTTCTTGTCTTCTTAACGGATCGTTCAAAACGTCGCTGTGGATGTCGTCGTTACGGCTTGCATCAGTTGCCAGCCACGATACTCATGACCGCCATGCGCACCGCGATGCCGAAGGTCACCTGCGGCAGGATCACGGCCTGGGCGCCGTCGGCCACGGCCGAGTCGATCTCCACGCCGCGGTTCATCGGGCCAGGGTGCATCACGATGGCGTCCGGCTTGGCCAGGGCCAAGCGTTCCGGGGTCAGGCCGTAGCTCTTGAAGAACTCTTGCGCCGAGGGCAGCAGGGCGCCGCTCATGCGCTCGTTCTGCAGACGCAGCATGATGATCACGTCGACGTCCTTCAAGCCCTCTTCCATATTGTGGAAGACGCGCACACCCATCTGCTCCAGGCCGCTGGGCAAGAGTGTGCGCGGGCCGATGGCGCGCACTTCGGGTACGCCCAGCGTGGTCAGCGCATGGATGTCGGAACGCGCCACGCGGCTGTGCAGGATGTCGCCCACGATGGCCACGCGCAGGTTGGTGAAGTCCTTCTTGTAGTGGCGGATCGTGTACATGTCCAGCAGACCCTGGGTCGGGTGGGCATGGCGGCCGTCGCCGGCATTGACCACGTGGACATGCGACTGCTTGGTGTCGATCAGGTGCTTGGCGATCAGGAAGGGCGCGCCCGATTGCGCATGGCGCACCACGAACATGTCGGCATGCATGGCCGCCAGGTTGTCGATGGTGTCCAGCAGCGACTCGCCCTTGCTGGTGCTGGAGGCCTGGATGTTCAGGTTGATCACGTCCGCCGAGAGACGCTTGGAGGCGATCTCGAAGGTGGTGCGGGTGCGCGTGGAGTTCTCGAAGAACAGGTTGAAGACGCTCTTGCCGCGCATCAGCGGCACCTTCTTGACTTCGCGGTCGCCGATGCTGACGAAGGACGAGGCCGTGTCGAGGATGTGGGTCAGGATGGCGCGCGGCAGACCCTCGATGGTCAACAGGTGTTGCAGTTCGCCGTTTTTGTTCAGTTGGGGATTAAGCATGGACCACCGTGAGTGAGAAGCGGCCGTCGTCGGCGCGTTGCAATTGCAGGTTTTCTTGTTTGGACAGCGAGACCGTGGTCGCCAGGAAGTCCGCCGTGATCGGCAGCTCGCGTCCGCCGCGATCCACCAGGGCGGCCAGCAGCACACGCGCCGGGCGGCCGTAGTCGAACAGCTCGTTGATGGCCGCACGGGTGGTGCGTCCGGTGTAGAGCACGTCGTCGATGAGCAGGATGGTGGCGCCCTCGACATCGAAGGGGATCTGGCTGGGTTTCACATCGGCGCGCAAGCCCTTTTCGGAAAAGTCGTCGCGATAGAAGGAAACGTCCACGAAGCCCAGCCGCGCGGCCAGGCCAAGTTCGGCCGCCAGCCGTTCGGCCAGCCAGGCGCCGCCGGAGTGGATGCCCACCAGCGCAAGCTCGGTTGCGCCTTGCAGGCCGGCCTTGATCTGCTGCACCAGGTCCTGGTACAGCGCTTCTGCATCAAGCTGGGAAGGTGTTGTGCTCATGAATGTGCGTCGTCAAAGTATTGCTGCAAAATGATGGCGGCAGCCTGGTCGTCGATCTGCTCGCCGCGCTGGTGTTCGATCACGGCCGAGCTGTAGCGCTCGTCCACCAGCGTCACCTCCACGCCGTAGCGGCCGTGCAGCTGGTTGGCGAAACGGCGGCAGCGCACGCTCATCTCGTGTTCGGCGCCGTCCGGGTGCAGTGGCAGGCCGACCACGCAACGCGCCGGCTGCCATTCGGCGACCAGGCGCGCGATGGCGGCGAACTTGCCGTCGTTGGTGGCCTCGCTGATCACCGTCAGGGGCTGCGCCTGCTTCAGGCCGGTATTGCCCACGGCCACGCCGATACGCTTCAAGCCGAAGTCGAAGGCCAGTACGGTGTCCAAGTGCCTGTCCTTATGCCCGTCCGGCGTCGCCGGAGAGCATCACAGGGTCGATGCCCAGCAAGGCCAGCGCCGCCGTGAAGCGTTGCTCCACCGGCAGCTCGAAGATGATGGCCGGGTCGGCCTTGACGGTCAGCCAGCCGTTGCGACCGATCTCGCCCTCCAGCTGGCCCGGGCTCCAGCCCGAGCAACCCAGGGTCACCAGCACGCGCTCGGGGCCATTGCCGTGGGCGACCGCCTCCAGCACATCCTTGGAAGTGGTCAGGGCCACGTCGTCAGTCACCTGCAGGGTGGAAGAGTATTTTTCGGACGTCGAATGCAGCACGAAGCCCCGCTCCACCTGCACCGGACCGCCGAACATGACCGGGCGGCGGTACAGCTCCGGCATGGCGTCAGGGGTATCGGGCTGGATCTCGAGCTTGAGGTTGATGCGGTCGAACAGCACGTCCATGGTCATGTCGGTGGGCTTGTTGATGACCACGCCCAGCGCACCGTTATGGTTGTGTTCGCACAGGTAGACCACCGTGCCGCCGAAGATCGGGTCCAGCATGGACGGCATGGCGATCAGGAAGTGATTGGTCAGGTCCAGCTCCAGCGGGGACCGGGTTTCCTCGCCGGAGTCATCCTCGCCCTCGGCGCGCCGGCCGGATGCGGCCGCGCCGGCCTGGCGGGCGGGGGAGTCGGAAAGGAAGGGATCGAAAGCACCAAAGGATTCCGCGGATTCGTCGAAATCCTCGGCTGAAAAACTGAAGGGAGAATTACGTCTCTTGATCATCCCGATATTTTAGCAGTTTTGGCCGCCTCCCCCATCGAACAAGGGGTAGCCCGACCATTGCCGGAAGGAAAAACCCTTCGGCAATGGCAGGGCTCAGTTTCCTGCCAGCATCTGCGCTACTGCCCGGCGTGCCTGGCTGCCCAGCTCGGCCAGGTCCAGGCCGGGGATGGCGTCGTCCCGCACCACCGCCCGGCCACCGACCCACAATGCCTTCAGGAAAGGCCGCCCGCCCGAAGCCACCGGACCGATGGCCGGGTCGTGCAGGCCGAAGTAGCGCGGATCGTCCAGCCGATACAGGGCGATGTCAGCCTGTTGCCCCACCTGCAGGCCATCCAGCGCCCCCAGCCCCAGCACGCGGGCGCCGCCGCTGCTGCCCCAGCGCACCACGTCTTCCACCGTGGCCTCATCAGCCCCGCCCTCGAAATGTCCGCCCCGCCAGGCGGGCGTGGCTTCCTGGCCCCGACGAGCGCGCTGCATCAGCCAGGCGGCATGGGTCTCCGAGATCATGTCGGCCGCTTCGTTGGAGGCGGCCCCATCCACGCCGATGGACACCGGCACGCCGGCGGCCTCCAGCGCGCGGATGGGTGCAATGCCGCTGCCCAGGCGGCCATTGCTCTGCGGGCAGTGGGCGATACCGGTGCCGGTGCGGCCCAGCAGGGCGATCTCGGCCTCATCGAGCTTGACCAGGTGCGCGAACCACACATCCGGCCCTAGCCAGCCGATGCGCTCGCAGAATTCCACGGGCGTGCAGCCGTGCATGGCATGGGCGCTATCCTGGTAGCCGACCGTCTCCGAGAGATGGCTGTGCAGGCGCAGGCCCATCGCGCGCGCGGCCACGGCGATCTCGCGCAGCTCCTCCGGCGCGGCCGAATACAGCGGCGTGGTCGGCGCCATCACCACCCGCCGCAGCGCCGCCGGGGAAGGATCATGGAAACGCCTGGCCAGCCGCTCCATGTCAGCCAGGAAACCATCCAGCGTCTCCGGGCGCAAGGCGCTGGGCAGGTCGGCCTCCAGCTGCCGGGTACGGGTGGCGGTGCCACGGCAGAGCACGAAGCGCAGGCCCAGCCGCTCGGCTTCCTCGAAGAGGATTTCCGAGGTATCGAAAGGCATGCCCGGGTAGTACAGGTAGTTGTGGTCGGCGATGGTGCCGCAGCCCGAGCGCAGCAACTCCACCATGCCGATGCGCGCGGCCAGGCGGAACAGCTCGGCATCGAAGCGCGCGCGGTAGCGGTAGGGCGTGGCCGCCAGCCAGGGCGTGAGCGTGGCATTGATGCCCAGCGGATCGCCCTTCAACAGCGACTGGAACAGGTGGTGATGGGTATTGACCCAGGCCGGATAGGCCACGCAATCGCCGGCCTCCAGCACCTCTTCGCCGGGCAAGGCGTCGAGCTTGCCGATGGCGGCGATGACGCCGTCACGCACCCGGATGTCCGGCCCGGCATGGCGTGCCGCAGCGCCGGGCAGGCCGGTCATGATGGCTTGCAGGTTCCTGATCAGGAAATTCTTCATGGTCATTGCACTCCGTAAGGTGACAGCTTCAACCCATCTCGCTTTCATGCCAGCCGGCCAGCGTGGTGCGCGCGATCGCACTCATGAGCCAGAACAGCAGGATGCCGGTCAGGGTAATCAACAGCAGCGCCGCAAACAGGCGCGGGATGTTCAACTGGAAGCCCGCCTGCAGGATCTGATAGGCCAGCCCCGAGCCGGTGCCACCGGTGCCGGCCACGAACTCGGCCACCACCGCGCCGATCAGCGCCAGCCCGCTGGAAATGCGCAGGCCAGCGAAGAAGTACGGCAAGGCACTGGGTATGCGCAAGCGCCACAGCGTCTGCCAGCGCGTCGCGCGGTTGAGCCGGAACAGGTTCAACAGGCCCGGATTGACACTGCGCAAGCCCAGCGTGGTGTTGGAGATGATCGGGAACAGCGCCATGATGGTCGCACAGACGGTGAGCGCGGCCGTGGTGTCCTTGACCCAGATGATGATCAGCGGTGCGATCGCCGCAATGGGCGTGACCTGCAGGATGATCGCATAAGGGAACAGGCTGATCTCGATGAAGCGGCTCTGCACGAACACGAAGGCCAGTGCCACGCCCAGCGTCACCGCCAGCGCAAAGGCCAGGAAGGTGATCTTCAGCGTCACCAGCAGCGCATCGAGCAGCATGCCCCAGTCAGCCGCCAGGGTACGGGCGATCACCACGGGCGACGGCACCAGGTAGGGTGGCACCTCCAGCAGCGTGCACACCGCCTGCCACAGCAGCAGCAAGGCCGTGCCGATGGACAGCGGCGCGACCACGCGCCAGAAGCCGGGACGATTGACCAGCGGTTCAATGTTGCGCTTCATGATCGCCTCCCTGCTGGTTGGCCAGCGTCAGGTAGTCGGACAAGGTCTTGCAATACTGCAGGAACGGCGCCGAGATGCGGAAAGCCTCGTCGCGCGGCCCCGGCGCATCGATGGGCACATCGGCGATGATGCGCCCTGGGCGCGCAGCCATCACGATCACCCGCGAGGACAGGAACACCGCCTCGTAGATGCTGTGGGTCACGAACACCACCGTCAGGTCTTGCCGGCTCCAGATATCGCGCAGGTCGGCATCGAGCTTGTTGCGGGTGAATTCATCGAGCGCGCCGAAGGGCTCATCCATGAGCAGCAGGTTGGGCGAGGTCGCCAGAGCGCGGGCGATGGAGGCGCGCATCTGCATGCCGCCGGACAACTCCCGGGGCAGCACGTGGTGGAATTTTTCCAATCCCACCAGCTGCAGGGCCGCAGCGACCCGCGCCTCGGCTTCAGCGCGCGGCACATGCCGCAGGTCCAGCGGCAGGCGCGCATTCTGCGCCACCGTGGCCCAGGGCATGAGCGTGGCTTCCTGGAACACCATGGCCAGCGTGCGCTCGGGCGTACCGACGGTGGCCAGGTTGCCGCCCCACCAGCGCAGATGGCCGTGCGAGGGCTCCTCCAGTCCGGCAAACATCTTCAGCAAGGTACTCTTGCCGCAACCCGACGGCCCCAGCAGCGAGACGAACTCGCCCCGGCCGATATCGAGCCTGACCTCGTCCAACGCACGGGTGCCGTTGCGATAGGTCTTCTCCACCCGCTGCGCCGACAGCACCGGCGCCTCGTCAGGCGCGCCGGACGCCCCCTCCTGCTCCCATGCTGCGGCCTGCGACATGGCGTGATCGTCTCTGTCCATCTTGGCTCCTTGCCGGCTCATGCCGAGGGATGAATGCGGAACACTTCGCGCTCGCCGTGTGCTTCCAGCAGCTCCAGCAACATGCGGCGCATGATCAGCCCCGGACGGTCGGAAGCCATGTGGAATTCCTGGCGGCGCCGCACATCGATGCAGGCATCGGGATCGGTGGCTTCCAGGATCTCGCGGTCTTCCACCAGGATGGGCGCATCCCAGGCGATCAGCTCGGCCTCGGAACAGTCTTCCTCGGTATCGTTGCGATACAGCCATTGCGCCAGCATGATGGATCCATCGTCGATGGGCGTGGCGCAGTTGTAGATGATGTGGTGCCGGCCGCTCTCGGGGTAGGTGCAGCCGAAGCGCCGCACGAAGGGCAGGTACCAGCGGTTGAACATGTGGCGCACCGTGGTATCGGCGGTGCTGCCGGTGACGCGATGGCTGGCCGGCACGTTCTTGATCGGCACGCGCGTCTCGGCCTCGAAGCCGTAGTCGGTTTCGCCGATCTCGTACTTCTCGGGCTTGGGCTGGTCGTACAGGCCGAAGGTGGCCCGATGCACGTAACTGAAGTGGGAGTTGTCGAAGGAGTTTTCCATCATGCGCAGCGCGCTGGTCTCCCAGCGTTCATAGAACTGGAAGATGCGGCGGTATCCCGGCGCGCCATCCTCGGGAAACTCCGGGATGTCACGCAACGGATCTTCCAGCGCCACCCAGACGTAGCCGTAGCGTTCCTTGCAGTGATAGGACTTCACGCAAGCCCCCGATGGCACACTGCCGTCGACGCTTTGCGGCACGCGCACGCAGGTGCCGTCGCCATTGAAGGTCCAGCCATGATAGCCGCAGACGATGTTGCCGTTCTCCACAAATCCCTTGGACAGCCTGGCCGTGCGATGGCAGCAGCGATCCTGCAACGCGGCTGGGCTGCCGTCTTCCTTCAGCCACACGACCAGCTTCTCGCCCAGCAGCGTGAATGGCTGCGGACCTTCCTTCAATTGCGCTATCGGCATGAGTGCATACCAGAACCTGCGCAAGACTTTCTGTTGGGTGACCAGCATGATGCGACTCCTTCTGCTTGGGGCTGTGGACTTGTGTTATCCACAGCGCCGGCCGGCGTGCCAATACGGTCGCCTTCGCCGGAACAATGCTGCTCGTCAGGGCATGACCTTCATGTCCTTGACGAACTGGGTGGTATAGGCCTTGTGATAGTCGGTGCCGGCCTTGAGCAGACCGGTGGCGACCATCACGTCGTAGGTCTGCTTCCAGCGCTCGTCGGTCATGACGCCGATGCCGGACTTGGCCGCGTCACCGCCGGTGACCACCTTGAGTTCCTTGAGCTTGCCCAGTGCATAGGCCAGCTGTTCGTCGCTCATGTTCTTGTTGTCCTGCTTGATGAGGGCATTGGCCGGCGCGGGGTCTTCCAGGTAACTCTTCCAGCCCTCGGCGGTAGCCTTGACGAAGCGCTGCACCAGCTCAGGCTTGGTGGCCACCGTCTTCTGCAGCGTGACGATGGTGGTGCCATAGGGCGGATAGCCTTCGCTGGCGAAGAGGAAGAACTTGCTCTTCACCCCCGCCTTGTCGGCCTGGAACAGCTCCGACGAGGGATAGGCCTGCTGCGCGATATTGGGGTCGGCGAAGAAGGGCTGCAGGTTGAAGGTATAGGCCCTGGACTGCGCATCGTTATAGCCATATTTGGACTTGAGCCAGGGCCACCAGCTCGCCTGGCCGGAACCCGCCACCAGGATGGTCTTGTTCTTCAGGCCACCCAGGCCGCTGACATCATCGTGCGTCATCATGCCTTGCAGGTCGGACTGGAAGGACGTCCCCACGGTCACCAGCGGCAAGCCCTGCTCGATGCCCTTCATGACGGTGAAGTCATAGCCCATGCTGAAGTCGGCCTGTCCGGCCACCAGCAGCTGCATGTTGTTGATCTGCGGGCCGCCCATCTTGATGGTTACGTCCATGCCGTACTTCTTGTAGATGCCCTTGGCCACGGCCTGGTAGAAACCGCCGTGCTCGGCCTGCGCATACCAGTTCGACAGCAGCGTGACCTTGTCCTCGGCGTGGGCCACAGCGGCCATCTGCCATGCCGCCGTGCCCATCACCAGGCCTGCCATACCGCGCATGAACGCGCGCTTGCACATCATCGTCTTCATCTTCGCCTTCCTCTCCAGGTGGGTTGAACTTGCCTTGCCTACGGTCATGCCTGTCATCGATCCAGTACCAGCCTCGCTCCTGCGCAGCGCGACACGCAAGGCATCAGCGTGCGCCCGCCGGCGCGTGCGGCAGCGCCGAGCACGCTGTCGCGATGCAGGGGCTGGCCTTCCAGCACGGTGCTCTCGCAACTGCCGCAGAAACCCTCGCCGCAAGAGGTGCCGATCTCCACACCCGCCAGCGCGGCGGCGGCCACGATGCTCTGGCCGGGCTGCACCATGCAGCGCACGCCGGAGCGTTGCAGTACCAGTTCGAAGGCGGTGTCCTCAGTAGCGGCATTCGGCAGCGCTGCGGCAGCAACAACAGCGGGGGCGGAAAACAGTTCGATGTGGATATCGTCCTCGCGCCATCCCGACTGGCGCGCATGGCGGCGCGTCGCATCGATAAAGGGCGCGGGACCGCAGACGTAGAGCGGCGAGGAGCACGGCGAAGCCGCCAGCGCCGCCGCAATCGCAGCCCCGGTCTCGGGGCCATCCAGGCCGAGATGCAAGGACAGGCCGTGCGAGATGCCGGCGAGCTCGTGGAAGAAAGCCGCATGCGCCAGGCTGCGAGCAAAGTAATGCAGGCGATGACGGCGACCCTCCTGCGCCAGTTCGGCCGCCATCGCATATAGCGGGGTGATGCCGATGCCGGCCGCCAGCAGCAGGGGCGCACGCGCGTCAGCCACCAGCGGGAAGGCATTGGCCGGCGCCGATGCGCTGATCAGGCTACCCTCCTCGACCTGCTCATGCATCCAGGCAGAACCGCCGCGCGAAGCCGGCTCCCGCTTGACGGCGATGACGTAGCGGTCGCGCTGCGACGGCGTATTGCACAGCGAATAGGAGCGTGCCAGTCCCGGCGCCAGTTGCAGGCGCACATGCGCCCCCCGCGCTCCATTCAGGCAAAGCCTGGCCGTCGGTATGAACCAGTTCGAAAAGACGGATATCGGCGGCCAGCTCGCGCACCGCCGCCACACGCAAGCACAGCTGCGTGGCGTCATGGGCATGAGACGGAAGGAAAGGGGCCGGCGAACGCGGCAGGAAGACAGATGGCGGAGCGTGGGCGATGGGCATGATCTCGTGTCCTATGGAATATCCAGGACCATCGGAAAGATCCGATGGCGTCACGAGCAATGCCCCGCAAGTCGTTGGAAGACCGACCGCTAGCCGCTTCTACTCACTGAGGGATCTAGCAAGGCGCGTGCCAATGCCGCGCCTGATCGGACGGCACCGTTTCTCCATGTATTGGCGCCGCCCTCAATGAAAAAAGGACGGCATCTGCCGTCCTTCGGTGCAAGCAGCATGCACAAATTGGTGCATGCTGCCTTGCGTCATATCAAATGCGCACCATCGGGATGCTGCGCTCACGCCACTCCGTGGCTCTTGAACCAGGCCACCACCTTGCCCCAGGCATCCTTGGCATCGGCCTCGACATAGCTGGGCCGGTAGTCGGCGTTGAAGGCGTGACCGGAATTGACGTAGACGTGGAATTCCGACTTGTTGCCCGCCTTCTGCAGGGCTTCCTTCATCTGTTCCACGCTGGCCACCGGAATGCCGGCATCCTTGCCGCCATACAGGCCGATCACAGGGGTCTTGAGCGAGGGCGCGATATCGATGGGCTGCTGCGGGAACAGCGCCGTATTCTCGCCCACCAGACGGCCATACCAGGCCGCACCGGCCCTGACCTTGGGATTGTGGGCGCTGTAGAGCCAGACGATGCGCCCGCCCCAGCAGAAGCCATTGATGCCCAGGCGGTTCAGGTCGCCGCCGTTCTCACCGGCCCATTTCACATAGGCGTCGATATCGCCCATGACCTGGGCATCGGACACCTTGGAAATGATTTCCTTCTGCAGCTCGGCAATGGAGGTATAGGCCATGGGATTGCCCTGGCGCACGAAGAAGTCCGGTGCGATGGCCAGGTAGCCCAGCTTGGCGAAGCGCCGGGCGATATCGGCGATGTGTTCATGCACGCCGAAGATCTCCGAGACCACGATGATCACCGGCAAGCCGGTCTTGCCTTCGGGCTGGGCGCGATAGGCCGGCACGCGCTGGCCGGCCACGTCGATGGCCACCTCGCCGGCAGTCAGGCCCTGGGTGTCGGTCTTGATCATGGTCTGCGCGCAGACCGGCATGACGGCGGCGGCAAAGCCGGTGCCCAGCGCGGTCTTGAGGAAGGTGCGACGGTCGGCGGTAGCCGGCAGGCTGCTCTGGCCCAGCAGGCTGTCGAAATCGTTGCGAAGCTCGTTCATCAGGTTCTCCATCGTGGTGGCGCTTGGCTGCGCCGTATCTATGAGAGGGGGAGTGACTCAGGATCCATGAAAAAGCGGCCTGCATGCAGGCCGCCGCAGGACGCTTTCTCTAGGTCGCGCCAGCTTGCTATCTGGTCCCTGCGGCAAGTCCGGCGCATCCCAGCGGGATACTAACCGCAAACCGACCGGCCCGTTCAGGCATGCGCTGCCAACGTGCTACCGCCCGGCAGTTCCGGCGCCCCGGGGGTGACATCGATGATGCGCTCGGCCGCCGGCGGCGCATAGGACGGCGCCGCATGAGCCTGCGCGGCATCCAGGCGGAACACGCTGACCAGCTGCTGCAGGCCGGATGCCTGTTCCTGCAAGGAGCGCGCCGCAGCTGCGGCCTGCTCCACCAGCGCGGCATTCTGCTGCGTCATGTCGTCGATCTGGATGATCGCTTCATTGACCTGCTCGATGCCACCGCTCTGCTCGCGGTTGGCATGGGTGATCTCGGTCATCACGTCGGTCACGCGCTTGATGCTGGTGACGATGTCGTTCATGGTGCTGCCGGCCTGCTCGACCAGCTTGCTGCCGTTTTCCACCTTGCCCACGGAATCGCCGATGAGCACCTTGATTTCCTTGGCCGCTGAGGCCGAGCGCTGCGCCAGCGAGCGCACCTCGGAGGCCACCACGGCAAAGCCGCGCCCCTGTTCACCCGCACGCGCAGCTTCCACCGCCGCATTCAGGGCCAGGATATTGGTCTGGAAGGCGATGCCATCGATGACGCTGACGATGTCGGCCACCTTCTGCGAGGAGTCGTTGATCGATTGCATGGTCTGCACCACCTGCGAGACGATGCTGCCGCCCTGCACCGCCACGTCGGAGGCGGCCAGCGCCAGGTCGTTGGCCTGGTGGGCGTTCTCGGCGTTCTGCTTGACGGTGGAATTCAACTGCTCCATCGAGGAGGCGGTCTCTTCCAGGGCACCGGCCTGCTGCTCGGTACGCGAGGACAGGTCGAGGTTGCCGCGCGCGATCTCGGCCGAGGCGGTCGTGATGGTCTCGGAGCCCTTGCGCACCTCGGCCACGATGGCGGCCAGCTTGTCACGCATGACCCGCATGGCGGCCATGAGGCTGTCGTTGTCGCCGCTGCGGGTGTTGATGACCACGGCCAGGTCACCCTCGGCGATCTGGCCGGCGATCTGTACCGCATAGTCGGGTTCGCCGCCCAGCTTGCGCAGCAGGTGGCGGGTCAGCCACACTGCGGCCAGGATGGCGGTGATCACACCCACGGCGCTGATGATGAGCATCAGCAGGCGTGCCCGCGCATAGGCGGCGGCACTGGACTCGGCGGCTTCCTTGTTGAGCTTGTCTTCGAGTGCGGCCAGGGCCTTGAGCTCGACCTGCCAGGACTTCTGCACCGGCAGGTATTGTTCCTTCAGGAATTGCGCCAGTTCATAGGCTTCGCGGCGCTTGCCGAATTCCACCGCTTCGTTGATCAGCTTCTCGGCATTGCTGGCCTGGGCCTGGATCTTGGGCAGGGCGGCCTTTTCCTCGTCGGTGGTGTCGGGCGAGCCGGCAAAGAGTTGTTGCAGCTTCTGTGCGGCCATCTTGTACTTCAGGGTCTGGGCCTCGATGTACTGCGCCTCGATATCCACGTCCTCGGGCGCGGCCGGCAGCATCAGATTGCGCAGGGAGATGGAGCGCTCACCCACGGTCTCCATCATGTCCTTGACCAGGGCGCTCTCGGGATTCTTGACCTCGACCACATGGGTGAAGCGCCCCTGTACCTGGTGCATGTTGAAGATGCCGAACGCGGTGACGATCACCAGCAACAGCACCACCCACGCAAACCCGAGCCCCAGGCGCGTTCCCATTTTCATCCCAGATTTCATCTCGTCTCCTCCTCAATGGTCATCGCAGACCGGGCGGAAAGACGAGGGGGCGGGCGCCGCGCCGGTGACGCGGACGATGCCATGACGTGCTTGTCCCCTGCTCGCTTCCCTGCCCTGGCCTGCGTCGTGCCGGACCGGCCTGGTCCGGCTCAGTGTGTCGACCCGTCTTCTCACGCCTGCGGTTGCGACCCCAGCCTGCCGTTTTTCTAATTCTCGATGCGCGGGCTTATTAGTTTGCCCGCTTGATAGTTAATCAACTTGCAAGATACACCGGCGAAACGACACCGCCACACGTCAGGTGTGGCGGCGCTGTTGCCTGGATGACTACATCCCACCCAGCGTGCCAGCACAGTTGTGCCAGCCTGTCGATTTAGTGTGCCTCATCCCAATTCTTACCGATTCCGACCTCGGCAAGCAAGGGAACTTTCAGCTCCGCAACATTTTTCATCAATTCGGGCAGCTTTTCACGTACCAGCGCCAGCTCCTGTTGTGGAACTTCCAACACCAGTTCATCGTGGACCTGCATGATCATGCGGCTCTGCAGGCCGGCCGTTTCCAGCCAGTCCTGCACGGCGATCATGGCCAGCTTGATCAGGTCGGCGGCAGTGCCCTGCATGGGCGCATTGATTGCCGCACGCTCGGCGCCCTGGCGGCGCGGACCATTGGGCGAATTGATCTCGGGCAGCCACAGGCGGCGGCCGAACACGGTTTCCACATAGCCGCGCGCCTTGGCCTGCAGGCGGGTCTCGTCCATGTAGCGCTTCACGCCGGCGAAGCGCTGGAAATACTTGTCGATATACATCTGCGCGGCCGAGCGCTCGATGCCCAGGTTGCCGGCCAGGCCGAAGGCGCTCATGCCATAGATCAGGCCGAAGTTGATCACCTTGGCGTAGCGACGCTGTTCGGATTCCACCTGATCAGGCGCGATGCCGAAGATCTCGGCGGCGGTGGCGCGGTGGATGTCCTCGTTGTTGGCAAAGGCCTTGAGCATGTTCTCGTCTTCGGAGATATGGGCCATGATGCGCAACTCGATCTGCGAATAGTCGGCCGAGACGATCACGCTGCCTTCGGGGGCGACGAAGGCTTCGCGGATGCGGCGTCCCTCGGCGGTGCGGATGGGGATGTTCTGCAGGTTGGGATCGTTGGAGGCCAGGCGACCGGTGACGGCCACGGCTTGTGCGTAATTGGTATGCACGCGCCCGGTGACCGGGTTGATCATCTTGGGCAGCTTGTCGGTATAGGTGGACTTGAGCTTGGACAGGCCGCGATAGTCCAGCAACACCTTGGGCAGAGGGTAATCCTCGGCCAGTTTCTGCAACACCTCTTCATCGGTGGAGGGCGCGCCCGAGGCGGTCTTCTTCACCACCGGCAGCTCCAGCTTGCCGAACAGGATCTCGCCCAGCTGCTTGGGCGAATTCAGGTTGAAGGGCTGGCCCGCCAGCTCGTAGGCCTGTTGCTCGATCTCCAGCATGCGCCGGCCCAGGTCGTGCGACTGCTGGCCGAGGATCTCGGGGTTGATCAGCACGCCGTTGCGCTCGATCTTCTGTAACACCACCGAGGTCGGAACCTCGATCTTTTCATAGATGAAGCGCAGCTTGTCGTCGTGCTCGATCTGCGGCCACATGGCGTGGTGCAGGGCCAGCGTGACCTCGGCATCCTCGGCGGCGTATTCGGTGGCGCGCTCGATGGACACTTCATTGAAACCGATCTGCGAGGCGCCCTTGCCGCACACCTCCGCGTAGGTGATGGTCTTGCGCTCCAGGTGGCGCGCGGCCAGGCTATCCATGTCGTGGGTGCGGTGCGACTCGAAGACATAGGACTCCAGCAGCGTGTCGTGCTTCACGCCGGCCAGGGCGATACCGTAGTTGGCGAAGATGTGGCTGTCGTACTTCAGGTGCTGGCCCAGCTTGGGCTTGGTGGCGTCTTCCAGCCAGGGTTTCAGGCGCGCCAGTACGTGCTCGCGCGCCAGTTGCGCCGGAGCATCCTGGTAATTGTGCGCTACCGGAATATAAGCGGCGCGCCCTGGCGTGCAGCACAGCGAAATACCGACCAGCTCGGCCTGCATGACTTCCAGCGAGGTGGTCTCGGTGTCCACCGCCGTCAGCTCGGCGGCATCGATGGTGGCGATCCACTGATCCAGCTGCGCATCGGTCAGGACGGTCTCGTATTCGACGGCGGTGGCCGGCGCGAACAGGCCGCCCTGTGCCGGCGCCTCCGCTTGGGCCGCCCCGTCCAGCTTGGCCGTGCCTGCCGCCGCCGGGGCTGCAGACGCTGCGGTGCCATCGCTGACCTCGCGCAGCCAGGTACGGAAATTGTTGCGGGTGAAGAGCTCCTTCAAGGTCTCGTTGTCCTGCGGCTGCATGGTCAGCGATTCGAGGATGCCGACCATGTGCGCCGACAGATCGCAATCGGTCTTCACCGTCACCAGCACGCGGCCTTGCGGCAGCCAGTCCAGCGCGCGACGCAGGTTCTCGCCGACCACGCCGCTGATCTTGTCGGCATTGGCCATGACGCCATCGAGCGTATCGTAGGCGGTGAGCCATTTGACGGCGGTCTTGGGACCGCATTTTTCCACACCCGGGACGTTGTCGACGGTGTCGCCGATCAGGCTGAGGTAGTCCACGATGCGCGTGGGCGGCACGCCGAATTTGGCAGTCACGCCGGCAATGTCGAGAACTTCATTGCTCATCGTGTTGACCAGGGTAACGTGTTCGTTGACCAGCTGGGCCATGTCCTTGTCGCCGGTGGAGATGATGGTCTCCAGGCCAGCCGCGGTGGCCTGCACCGACAGCGTGCCGATGACGTCATCGGCCTCGATGCCCTCGACCATCAGGATGGGCCAACCCAGTGCGCGCACGGCGGTGTGGATGGGTTCGATCTGCAGGGCCAGGTCTTCCGGCATGGACTTGCGGGTGGCCTTGTAGTCGGGATAGAGATCGTCGCGGAAGGTCTTGCCCTTGGCGTCGAATACACAGGCAACGTAACTTGCGGGATAATCGTTGCGCAGGCGGCGCAGCATATTGATGATGCCGTACAGCGCACCGGTGGGCGCGCCCTCAGCGTTACGCATATCGGGCAGGGCATGGAATGCACGATACAGGTAACTGGACCCATCAACTAACAACAAGGTTTTTTGCATATGGAACAGAGAGGAAAGAATGTCCCGCGCCTGCGGGAAGTGGGAGACATCGAACGCGCTACTGCCAAGAAAGCGCGCGAGTCGTGGCATGTACTCACGATTATGGCAGAATTCATCGAATCGACCGAACGTCTCTCTGAGTTGCGTCCTGCCGTTTCCATCTTCGGTTCTGCCCGTATCAAGCCCGACAATCCCTATTACACGCTGTGCGTGGACATCGCCCGCCGCATCTCGGATGCCGGCTATGCCGTCATCTCCGGTGGCGGCCCGGGCATCATGGAGGCGGCCAACCGGGGCGCCTATGACGGCGCCTCGCCCTCGGTGGGCCTGAACATCCAGCTGCCGCACGAGCAGCATGGCAATCCCTGGCAGGACATCTCGCTGTCGTTCCGCCATTTCTTCGCCCGCAAGGTGGCCTTCGTCAAGTATGCCGACGCCTATGTGGTGCTGCCGGGCGGCTTCGGCACGCTCGACGAGCTCACCGAGGCGCTGACCCTGATGCAGACCGGCAAGTCGCGCATGATGCCGGTGATCCTGGTGGGCAGCGAGTTCTGGGCTGGCCTGGTGGACTGGATCAAGACCCGCCTGGTGGACGACGGCATGATCTCGCCCAAGGACGTCAACCTGCTGCAGGTCATCGACGATCCGGCCGAGGTACTGGCGGCGATCCAGAAATTCCATGCCGAGAAGACCCCGCCGGCCGAGGAGTCCCAGATCGAGTCGGAACGGCAGAGCGGGATGTTCCTCTGAACGCTGCAAACCCTTGCCAACCCGAGCCCGTGCCGAAAGTCACGGGCTTTTTTCTGCCCGCGAGGATGTTGTCTTCCTGATCATTCCGCCAAGAAACGCAGGAGCCCCGGCACAATGGTTTGCTACAATGAACAAAACAACACCCACCATTTCCCTGCAAACATCATGAAACCATCCAACGTCTGGTTCAAAGAGTCCCTGGCAGCCGTGCTGCTGTGCGCATCGGCAGGCCTGGCCGCGCCGCTGGCCGTGGCGCAAACCGCCGCGCCCGGCCTGGCTGCCCAGCCTGCGCCGCCGCCACCCGAGCTGGAAAAGCTGGAAGAAGGCGAACCGCCGGCCGTGACCATCAAGAAGCCGGGCGAGGATGCGCGTACCCAGGGCAACAGCATCAAGGAGCGCCGCGATCACGGCCAGGTCAAGGAAATCGAGGTCAAGTCCGGCCCCAGCACCTACTACCTGCGTCCCCAGAGCGTGGGCACCGCCACGCCGGGCGATACGCCCAGCGCACCAGGGACCAATCCGCAGTGGAAGGTCGGAGAGTTCGACTGGGGTGTCAAGAAGCCGCAACAGGACGGCGACACCGACAGCAAGAAGTAAGCACTACCGTTGCCCCGCCCGGCCCAGGCCGGCGGGTATCACCCCGGCTGCACTGGGCAGCCGGTTCCGGAACCGGAAGGCGCACGCAATAGCCAGCTTTCCGCTTGCCTGCCGGTCATCCCGGCACGCGCACGCATCATCACGTAACACTCTTTCAATTTCGTCATGGCAGTCTTTACACCGGTCAGTCTGGACCAACTCTCCGACTGGATCCAACAATTCCCGCTGGGCCGCGCCACCTCGATCAAGGGCATTTCCTCGGGCATCGAGAACAGCAATTTCTTCATCGGTACCGACAGCGGCGAATACGTGCTGACCCTGTTCGAGAAACTGCACATCGAACAATTGCCCTTCTACCTGGAGCTCATGCGCCATCTGGCGCAACGTGGCATTCCGGTGCCGGCGCCGGTGCCCAATGACAAGGGCGCCATCGTCAATCTGCTCAACGACAAGCCGGCGGCCATCGTCAGCAAGCTCGAAGGCGAGTCCCAGCTCGACCCGCAGCCGGTGCATTGCGCCGCGCTGGGCGACATGCTGGCGCGCATGCATCTGGCCGGCAAGGACTTCAAGATCATGCAACCCAACCTGCGCGGCCTGGCCTGGTGGCTGGAAACCACGCCGGCGGTGCTGCCCTTCCTGCCGGCTGAGCTGGGCCGCCTGCTGGCCGATGAAGTGCAATACCAGAAGGACTTCGCCGCCACCGCCGACTACCGCGCCCTGCCGCGCGGCCCCGTGCATGCGGACCTGTTCCGCAACAACGCCATGTTCGTGGGCGAGCAGCTCTCGGGCATCTTCGATTTCTATTTCGCCGGTTGCGATACCTGGCTCTTCGACCTGGCCGTGACCGTCAACGACTGGTGTGTGGAGCTCGATACGGGCGTGCTCGACAGCGCCCGTGCCGACGCCATGCTGGCGGCCTACCGTGCCGTGCGTCCGTTCTCGGATGCCGAGCGCGTCGCCTGGCAGCCGATGCTGCGTGCGGCTGCGCTGCGCTTCTGGCTTTCGCGCCTGTATGATTTCTATCTGCCGCGTGCGGCCGAGATGCTCACGCCGCACGATCCCGCCCATTTCGAACGCATCCTGCGCCTGCGCATCAAGGACACGCCGCCGGCGCTGTAACGACTGGACATATGGAAAAGATCCCCGCACATACCGGCTGGTCCTGGGTCAAGCAAGGCTTTACGCTGTTTCGCAAGCAACCGGCCGAGATGTCCACGCTGTTCCTGGCCTACATGTTCCTGATGCTGCTGCTGGGCATCATCCCGGTGCTCGGCCAGATGCTGCCGCTGATCCTGATCCCGCTGTTCTCGATGTCCTTCATGCAGGCCTGCGCCCAGGTCGAGAAGGGCCAACGGGTCTACCCCAACCTGCTGCTGCTGGCCTTCCGCAGTCCGGTGCGCAACACCCTCCTGAAGCTGGGCCTGCTGTACCTGCTGGTGGCTACCATCGTGGTAGCGGCCTCGGCCCTGGCCGATGGCGGCGTGTTCTGGAAGGCCATGATGGGTGGCGGCCTCTCCACCAAGGAACTGGAAAGCGCGGCCGGCAGCATGCGCATCGCCATGCTCGTCGCCGCCGCCCTCTATGTGCCGGCGGCCATGGCCTTCTGGTATGCCGCGCCGCTGATCATGTGGCAACAGATGTCGCTGGGCAAGGCGCTGTTCTACAGCTTCTTCAGCGTGCGCCGCGCCGGGGGCGCCTTCCTGGTCTATGGCCTGGCATGGATCGTGATCGCCGTGGTGGTGCCGACCATCATCAGCATGGCCATCACCCTGGCCACGGGCAGCCTCAGCGCGGTCTTCTTCGTGCTGTTGCCGATCTCCATCCTCTTGACGGTGGTCATGTACTGTTCCTTCTATCCGACTTACACTACGGTCTTCGGAAAGCCCCCCAGAGGGTCCGACAGCCCCATGCAGGATGGAGACAAGCTCGTCTGACAAGGACGGTTCCTGACACCCGGCTGTCGTCGCGCGCGTTCCCCACGGGAGAGAGGGACGCGCCAGCCGCCGCGGATCTGCGCCTCTGCGCCCGCCAGCCCTGGGCCGCTTTCCATCACACCAAGGCAACTTTATACGGGGATAAAAGATGCGCATGAACATGCCGGTCACGGGCGTGGAACGCCTGCTGGTCGATGGCAAGGCTATTGTTTCGAAGACCGATCTCAAGGGCAACATCACCTACGTCAACCCTTACTTCATCGAGATCAGCGGCTTCGATGAATCCGAACTGCTGGGCGCGCCGCAGAACCTGATCCGCCATCCGGACATGCCCGGCGAAGCCTTCGCCGACATGTGGGCCACCATCAAGGGCGGCACACCCTGGACCGGCCTGGTCAAGAACCGCAGCAAGAATGGCGACCACTACTGGGTGCGCGCCAACGTCACCCCGATCCGCGAGAACGGCCAGGTGGTAGGCTATATGTCAGTGCGCACCTGCCCCGAGCGCGATGAGGTCAAGGCCGCCGAAACACTGTATGCCGCCATCCGGCGTGGCCAGGCCAAGGGCATCGCCCTGCATCGCGGCGAAGTCGTGCGTACCGGGCTGGCGGGCTGGCTGGGCAAGCTCTCGCGCCTGCAGTTGAACACCCGCCTGAACCTGTCCATGGGTGTCATGCTGGCCATCCAGCTGGCCGTGGTGTTGGCCGGCATCACCACGCTGCACCAGTGGTGGATCAGTGCGCTGGCCGCCGCCTCTGCGGTGATCTCCATCGTGCAATGGATCGCCCTGCGTCACGCCCTCATCAAGCCGCTGCACCAGGCCCTGGACATCACCCACGCCATCACCGGCGGCGACCTGTCGGTGCGCATCGAAGGCGTTCGCCACGACGAGCTCGGACGCCTCCTGGCATCGCTGCGGCAGATGACGGTCAACCTCACCGCCATCATCGGCGACGTGCGCTCCAATGTGGAGAGCATCACGCTGGCCACGCGCGAGATCGCCACCGGCAACATCGACCTGTCGCGCCGCACCGAGGCGCAGGCGGCCAACCTGGAAGAGACCGCGTCGAGCATGCAGCAGCTGTCCTCGACGGTGCGCCAGAATGCCGATCACGCCGTGCAGGCCAACGAACTGGCCGGCACCGCCTCCTCCATCGCCATGAAGGGCGGCGACGCGGTGACCAGTACCGGCACCACCATGAACGAGATCAGCGAATCGTCCAGGAAGATCGTGGACATCATCGGCCTGATCGACAGCATCGCCTTCCAGACCAACATCCTGGCGCTCAATGCCGCCGTGGAAGCCGCCCGTGCCGGCGAACAGGGACGCGGCTTCGCCGTGGTGGCCTCCGAAGTGCGCTCGCTGGCGCAACGCTCGGCAGCAGCCGCCAAGGAGATCAAGCAGTTGATCGATGACTCGGTGGAAAAGGTCGACGTCGGCAATCGCCAGGTGGAACAGGCCAGCAACACCATGCGCGAGATCGTGGCCTCGGTGCAACGTGTCTCGGGCATCATGGGTGAGATCAGTGAAGCCACGCTGCAACAGAGCGCCGGCATCAACCAGGTTCACGAAGCGATTACGCAGATGGATGCCAGCACCCAGCAGAATGCCTCGCTGGTGGAAGAGGCGGCAGCCGCCGCCACCAGCCTGGAAGAACAGACCATGCGCTTGCTGCAGGCGATTTCGGTCTTCAAGTTCAACAGGAGATAGTCGGGTTCGGAATGCGTAGCCGGGCTGGCAGCACCTGCGTTCTCATGAATGCACAGGGGAATCCAGTATCTGGTGGTAGGTCACGTAGACCAGCTCCTGCTCGTACCCCAGCGACTCGTAGAGTTGCTGGGCGATCTTGTTGGTGGTGGCGGTATCAAGCGTCAATCTCTGGGCCCCCAAGCGACTGAAGTGATCACGGAGATACTGCATCAGGAAGCGGCCATGCCCTCGCTTTCGCACGCCCCTGACGACATACAGGTCAGAGAGATACTGGTACGTGCGCATGCTCAAAGAACAGACGGCGGGATAGCACTGTGCGAAAGCGACCGCAGCCCCCGTGTTGTCGGCCAGCAGAAACAACGAGGAGCGATGCAGGCGCAGGTTTTCTCCCAGAAAGTGGCGACACGCCGAAACATCGTCCTGCTGCCCGTAGAAGATCCTGTAATCGTTGAATAAACCGGCCAGGATATCCAGATGGCCTTCGCCGCATTCAATGACCTGCATATTTCTCCTCTGATTGAAGTTAGTGGCCCTCTCCATGCAAGGGCGCAAACGGCGCATAAATGTCCCGATAACGCTGCAAGCGCGCCTGCAAGGCAGCATGCCGCGCTAGGTCGGGCTGGTACAGCGCCTGCTGTGCAGGCTTGCGGCAGACCTCTGCCTCATCGCCGCCGTCGGCCAGCCAGGCCAGGCGCGCCGCACCGAGTGCGCCACCGGCTTCGCTGCCGACATGGGTGACAATGCGTACCTCCAGCGCGTCGGCCAGCAACTGTGCCCAAAATGGGCTGCGTGCGCCACCCCCTACCAGCGACAATTCGGCCACGTCAGTGCCGGCGGTACGCAGCGCATCCAGCCCGTCGACCATGCCGAAGGCCACGCCTTCAAGCACGGCGTAACCGAGCGCGGCACGCTGGTGTTCCGGCGTCAGGCCGTGGAAGACACCGGTGGCATAGGGATCGTTATGGGGCGTGCGCTCGCCCGACAGGTAGGGCAGGAACAGCGGTGCGTTGTCGCGCGCTTCATCGTCCAACTGCTCGATCTCGGCCAGCAGGCTCTTCTCGTCCACCGAACACAGGCGGCAGAACCAGCGCAGGCAACTGGCGGCCGACAGCATCACGCTCATCTGGTGCCAGCGCTGCGGCAGGGTATGGCAGAAGGCGTGGATGGCGCGACCGGGATTGGGGCGGAAGCGGTCATTGACCACGAACAGCACGCCCGAGGTCCCCAGCGACAGGAAGCCATCGCCCGGCCTCACCGCACCGATGCCCACGGCACTGGCAGCACCGTCACCGGCGCCACCGGCCACGATCACGTCGCCGCCCAGTCCCCAAGCCTGCGCCACCTCGGGCAGCAAATGACCCGAGACGGCACTGCCATCGACCAGGGCCGGCATCTGGTCGCGGCGCATGCCGCTGGCCGCCAGCAGTTCATCGGACCAGTTGCGGCCTTCCACATCCAGCCACAGGGTACCGGCCGCATCCGAGGGATCGGAGACCTTCTGCCCGGTCATCTTCAGTCGCAACCAGTCCTTGGGCAGCAGGACGGTCGCGATGCGTGCAAACAGTTGCGGTTCATGCCGCGCCACCCACAAGAGCTTGGGCGCGGTGAAGCCCGGCATGGCCAGGTTGCCGGCAATGCCATGCAGGCGCGGCGCGCGACGGCTGAGCTCGGCGCATTCCGGCGCGCTGCGCGAATCGCTCCACAGGATGGCCGGGCGCAGCACCGCGTCTCCGGCATCGAGCAGCACGGCGCCATGCATCTGGCCCGACAGGCCGATGGCGCGAATGGAACGGAAACGCTCGGCGCCCAGCTGGGCCCGCAATTTGTCCACCGTCTCGCCGGTGGCCTGCCACCAGTCCGACGGCGCCTGCTCCGACCAGCGCGGATGCGGGCGCGACACATTGAGCGTGGTGCCGGCCAGTGCCAGCAGCGCGCCATCGCTGCCGATCACCACCGCCTTGACTTCCGACGTACCCAGGTCTATCCCAAGATACATGGTGCTCCTCGTTTATCGTTTTTGAACGGCCATTCTATGCCGCCTTGCCTCGTCACGGACAGCTTTAGCGGGCCTGGCCCAACCATTGATGCAGCTTCTGCAGCGCCGTGCGGATGAGCTCCACCAGGCGCGTATCGCCGGCCAGTTCGCCCCACAGCACCGCATCCGCGCAGTAGGCCTGCACCGGATCGGCCGCTGCCAGCATGGTGCGTACCGCTGCCGGATCGAAGATGCCGTCCTGGTATTCGTAGGGCAAGCGGCCTTCGTTCCAGCGCTGCAGGAACACCAGGAACAGCGCCGGCAGCATCGCCGTCGCATGCGGCATGCGACCGGCCGCCAGACTCTCCTGCAGGGTCGGGCGGATGAAGCCGGGAATCTTGGAATAGCCATCGGCGGCCACACGCTGGTTGGTATCCTGGATGGCCGGGTTGGAGAAGCGCGCCAGCGTGGTATCGCGATAGGCTGCCAGGTCGATCGGGCTGGGCGTGAGGCAGGGGATGACGTCCTGCGTCACGTAATCGTGCGCCATCTGGCGGATGTCGGCGCGCAGCGTGCCTTCGTGGATGTACTGCAGGCCCGCCAGCGTGCCGGCCCAGGCGATGCAGCTGTGGCTGGCATTGAGGATGCGGATCTTGGCCTCTTCGTAAGGCAGTACCGAGGCCACCATCTCCACGCCAGCGGCTTCCAGGCGCGGACGACCGGCCTTGAAGTCGTCCTCGATCACCCACTGGATGAAGGACTCGCCCATCAGCGCGCAGGGATCATCAATCCCGGTGGCCTGCTTCACCCGCTCGGCCACGGCCGGCGTGGGGCGCGGTGTGATGCGGTCGACCATCGCATTGGGGCTGGTGGTATGGGCTTCCATCCAGGCCACCAGCGCTGTCTCCCCGCGCAGCACCAGGAACTGGCGCAGGCCATCGCGGAAGCGCTCGCCGTTGTGGCGCAGGTTGTCGCAGTTCAGCAGCGTCAGCGCCGCCTGCGGATGGGCCTGGCTGCGCGCCTGCAGGATGGCGGCGATGGCGCCGTAGATGGTGCGCGGCGCACCGCTGCCATCGAGCGCGCAGCGCAGGTCGTCGGCCAGGTCGGCGTTGGCGGTATCGAGCCGGTACTGGTGGTCCAGGTAGTAGCCACCCTCGGTGACGGTGAAGGAGATGATGCGGGTGCGTTCTTCGGCGCCGGCGGCGACGAGTTGCGTGAGCTGTTCGTCCCAAGGCAGGATGCGGCCGATGGCGCCGATGCGCTGGTAGCTGCGCTGCCCTTCGGGCGTGACGGTCTCCAGCGTGTACTGGCCCTGCTGGCGTGCCAGGGCGTCGAGCAGCGGGCTCATGTCGGCGCGGATGTTGGCCAGCGCCAGTTGCCAGCGGCGATCAGCGCCGCTCTCGCGCAGGGCATTCAGATAGACCGCCTGGTGGGCGCGGTGGAAGGAGCCGGCGCCGATGTGCAGCCAGGTCAGGCTATCGGCGACGTCCTGCTCGTGGGGGGAGGCAATGCGGGTCATGCCGGGTCCTTGTCGATGACGTTGAATTCTTTGCTGCCGGGGGTTCAATGCCTGCGCTCGGCAGGGGCCGCCACGCTCGATGCCAGGCGCGGCAATGCGCGCCCCTGCTGGTCGAACAGGTGGCAGCGCGCCGGCTCTGCGGCCAGGCCGATGATGCTGCCATGGGGGACGTCGAGACTGTCCGGCACGCGCAGGATCAGGGCATCGTCGGCACCTTCGTAGGCGGCATAGAGATAGGAAAAATCACCCAGCAGCTCCAGTGCCGAGCAGCGCGCCTGCAAGGCCGCCTGGCCCTGGGCGATGTTGAGGTGCTCGGGGCGCACGCCCAGCGTCACCTTCTGGCCGGGCTGCAGGGTGCTGCCATCCACCGCCGCCCACTGGGTGCCGCCACCGTGCAACTGCACCTGCACGCCATCGGCCTGTACCGCCACCACACTGCCATCGATGAAGTTCATCTTGGGCGAACCGATGAATCCTGCCACGAAACGGTTGGCCGGATGGTGATACAGGGTCTGGGGCGAACCGACCTGTTCGATGCGGCCTTCCGAGAGCACCACGATCTTGTCGGCCAGGGTCATGGCCTCGATCTGGTCGTGGGTCACATAGATCATGGTGGTCTTGAGATCGTCATGCAGCTTGGCGAACTCCAGGCGCATCTTCACGCGCAGGGCGGCATCGAGGTTGGAGAGCGGTTCGTCGAAGAGGAATACGCTGGGCTGGCGGGTGATAGCGCGGCCGATGGCCACGCGCTGGCGCTGACCGCCGGAGAGTGCGCGCGGCTTGCGGTCCAGTAGGTGATCGATATGCAGGATCTTGGCGGCGTGCTGCACGGCGGCGTCGATCTCGGCCTTGGACTTGCCGGCGATCTTCAGGCCAAAGGCCATGTTGTCGTACAGGCTCATGTGCGGATACAGCGCATAGGACTGGAACACCATGGCCACGCCGCGCTTGGAGGCCGGTACCTCGTTCATGCGCCGCGTGCCGATGTCGAGGTCGCCATCGCTGATCTCTTCCAGGCCGGCGATCATGCGCAGCAGGGTCGACTTGCCACAGCCCGAGGGGCCGACGAAGACGACGAACTCGCCGTCCTCGATCTCCAGGTTGATGTCGCGCATGACTTCATTGTCGTCGTAGCGCTTGGCCAGGTTCCTGATGCTCACAGCTGCCATGTCTGTCTCCTAGGGGTCTTGTTGTAGGGTGGGTACCGCATTGTGCTCAGCGCAGCCAGATCAATTCGCTGATCAGTTGCGGGAACTGCTTCATGTCCTCGAATACCTGATGCGCGCCAGCCTCGCGCAGGCGCCGCGCCATCGCCTTGCGGTCATGCGCCACGCCGGTAAATCCCAGCACATGCATGCCCGCCGCTGCCGCCGCGCGTACGCCAGTGACGCTGTCATCGACCGCCACGCAGCGCGCCGGATCGACACCGAAACCGGCCGCCGCCGCCAGATAGACATCGGGCGCCGGCTTGGGCTTGGCCACGGCGTGGGCGCTGTAGATGCGCCCGGCAAACTGCGGATACAGGCCGCAGCGCCGCAGGCCGGCCTCGATGCGCGGCGCATCGCTGTTGCTGGCCACCGCGCGCGGCAGGCGGATTGCGCCCAGGGCATCGACGATGCCCGGCACCGGCTGCGCCTGCTCGCTGCAGGCCAGCGCCACCGTGGCGTGGATGCGATCCATCTGCGCGGCCTGCATGCCCAGCTCGAACTCCATGTCCACCTCCGCGAGCAGTACGTCGGTGTACATGCCCAGGCGGTTGGCGATGGCGTCGTGCAGCACCTGGCTGCGCTGTTCCAGTACGTGCGGCGCCTCGTCGGCATCGGGCCAGGCCGGCAGCAGCGGCAGCAGTTCGCGATGCAGTACGGCCAGCGCTATGCTCTCGCTGTCGAGCAGCACGCCGTCGCAATCACAGACCAGGTGGGTAATCGCCTGACGGGTCATCATCACTTCACCGCGCCGAAGGTCAGGCCGCGTACCAGCTGCTTCTGTGCCAGCCAGCCCAGCGCCATGATGGGCGCGATGGCCAGCAGCGAGGCGGCCGACAGCTTGGCCCAGAACAGCCCTTCCGGGTTGGAATAGGAGGCAATGAAGACCGTCAGCGGTGCGGCGTTGACGCTGGTCAGGTTCAGGCTCCAGAAGGCCTCGTTCCAGGACAGGATGACCAGCAGCAAGGCTGTCGACGCCAGCCCCGGCATGGCGGTGGGCAAGAGCAGGTAAATCATTTCCTGCCAGGCATTGGCACCATCGATGCGGGCCGCCTCCAGGATTTCCTTGGGGACGTCATTGAAGTAGGTGAAGGCCATCCACACCGCGATGGGCAGGTTGATCAAGGTGTAGATGATGGTCAGGCCCGTGACCGTATCGAGCATGCCGCTGTTCTTGGCCAGCAGGTAGATCGGCACCAGCACGCCCACGGCCGGCATCATCTTGGTGGAGAGCATCCACAACAATAGCTTCTGTGTGCGGCCGGTCGGGAAGAAGGCCATCGAGTACGCTGCCGGCACCGCCAGCACCAGGCTCAGCAAGGTCGAGCCGAGCGAGACGATCAGCGAATTCTGCACATAGGCCAGGTAGTTGCTGCGGCTGAAGACTTCGCGGAAGGTATCCAGCGTGGGCAGGAACACCAGCGAAGGCACGTAGGCCTGCTGCTCGGTCTTGAAGGCCGTGACCGCCACCCAGAAGATGGGGAAGAACAGGATGATGGCGCAGGTCCAGCCCAGCAGCGCCACCCACAGCGGGCTTTTCTTGTGATCGTTCATTTTTCGTTGGCTCCCTTGAGGTTACGGGCCAGCATGCGCACCAGGAAGAAGGACACGATATTGGCCAGCACCACGGCGAAGATGCCGCCGGCCGAGGCGATGCCGATATCGAACTGCTGCAGGCCGATGGCGTAGACCAGGAAGGTCAGGTTGGTGGTGGCCGTGCCGGGGCCGCCGGCGGTGGTGGTGAAGATCTCGGCAAACACCGAGAGCAGGAAGATGGTCTCGATCATGATGACCACCGTGATGGCGCGCTTCAGGTGCGGCAGCACGATGTAGAAGAAGATACGCACCGGGCCGGCGCCATCCAGTTGCGCCGCTTCCTTCTGGTCGCTGTCCAGCGACTGCAGCGCCGTCAGCAGGATCAGGAAGGCGAAGGGGATCCACTGCCACGCCACGATGATGATCACAGACAGCATCGGATACTCGGCCAGCCAGTCGATGGGTTCCATCCCCAGGTGACGCATCACGAAGGCCAGCATGCCGTAGACCGGATGCATGATCATGTTCTTCCAGATCAGCGCGGCCACCGTGGGCATCACGAAGAAGGGACCGATGACCAGCAGGCGCGCAATGCCGCGACCACGGAAGGGCTGGTCGAATAGCACCGCCAGCAGGGTGCCGCCGATGACGCTGATGGCCAGCACCGAACCGATCAACAGCGCCGTATTGCCGATGGAGGGCCAGAAGGCCGGATCCTGCAGCAGGAATGCATAGTTTTCCAGACCGACGAAACCGGTCTGGTCGGGTGCCATCAGGTTGTAGCGGTTGACGGAGAAATAGATCGTCATCGCCAGCGGCACGATCATCCAGGCCAGCAGGATCAGCACCGAAGGCGCCTGCATCAGCCGGATCGGATTGAAGCGCTGCGGCGCTGGCCGGGGCTGGGCACCGTCTTGCGGGCGCGCACCGGAAGAAGAGGAGCTGTGCATCATGGTCGGCGGGCTAGGCGGATGGGTGGAGTGGGTCGTGGACATGACAGCCTCGGCAATTCAGGGGTGACGGCCTCTGCCGCACGGGCGGCGAGGTCGTCGGAAAACACGACAGCGGGACGACGATGAAGCCGCGCAGGCGAACCGGGGTTCGTTCGCCGCGCAGTCCCGCAAGGACGGTCTTACTTGATGTAACGACCTTGGCGCATCATGCGCACCGCCTGTGCCTGGGCCGCATCCAGGGCCGCGTCCGAGCTGGTCTTGCCGGCCAGCGCGCCGGCGATGGCCTGGCCGGTCACGGTACCGATGGACTGGAACTCGGGAATGGTGGCGAACTGCACACCGGTATAGGGCACCGGCTTCAAGGTCGGCGTGTTGGCATCAGCGGTCTGGATGGCATCCAGCACGAAGTCCGAGAAGGGCGAGACCTTCTTGTACTCGGCCGAGGCATAGGTGGAGCTGCGGGTACCCGGCGGCACCAGGGCCCAGCCGGAATCCTTGGCGACCAGGTTGATGTATTCCTTGGAGGTGGCCCAGGCGGCGAACTTGCGGGCGGCATCCTGCGACTTGGACGACTTCGGCACGGCCAGCGACCAGATCCACAACCAGTGCGAGCCCTTGTCGGTAGCCTGCATCGGCGAGGGTGCGAAGGCGGTCTTGTCGGACACCTTGGAATCCTTGCCGTGGTAGAGCATGCCGGCGGCGACCGTGGCATCGACCCACATGCCGCACTTGCCGCTGGAGAACAGCACCAGGTTTTCGTTGAAGCCGTTGGAGCTGGCGCCCGGCGGGCCGTACTTGCGCATCAGGTCGACGTAGAAGGCGACCGACTTCTTCCACTCCGGCGAGGACAGCTGCGGCTGCCATTGCTCATCGAACCAGCGACCACCCCAGGCATTGGCCATGGTGGTGATGATGGCCATGTTCTCGCCCCAGCCGGCGCGACCGCGCAGGCAGATGCCATAGACGCCCTTGGCCGGGTCATGCAGTTGCGCGGCCAGCTTGGCGATCTCGTCCCAGGTCGGGCGCTCGGGCATGGTGAGTTTCTTCTGCTCGAAGAGATCCTTGCGGTAATAGGTCATCGAGCTTTCGGCATAGAACGGCAGGGCATACAGCTTGCCGTCCACCGACAGGCCCTCGCGCACCGGCTTGATCAGGTCGGCTTCGTCGTAGTCGGCCGGCAGACCGGTCATCGGCGCCAGCCAGCCTTTCTTGGCCCAGATCGGCGCTTCATACGCGCCGATGGTCATCAGGTCGAACTGGCCGCTGTTGGTGGCGATATCGGTAGTCAGGCGCTGGCGCAGCACGCTCTCTTCCATCGTGACCCAGCGCAGCTTGATGTCGGGATTGGCCTTCTCGAACTGCGGCGCGAGCTTCTGCAGTTCGATCATGTCGGGATTGTTGATGGACGCGATATTGAGCGTGACCGGCTCGGCCTGCGCCAGGCCGGACAGGAACAGGGCAGATACCGCCGCAGCGGCCAGGGTGATACGGACGCGAATGGAACTGGACGCACGTGAGGGCGCGAATGTGGGCATGCTTGTCTCCGAATGTTATGTGCCGCCGTGCACGTTCCCCCTCGACGACTACGCCTGGGCGAGGCCGTTTTTGCACGTGCCGGTTGGGCCGGTTTTTTGAGCAAATATTGTTTTTGTGAGCAAATAATCAGCGATTGCCGAATTATTGTCAAGCATTTGCAATTCGATTGAGCAAATGCCCGGATTTATGAATAATGCAGGAAGCAACTCGCCGTAAAATGGCGTCCCTGAACAGCAATCACAGATACAACAAAAGCCGGCTTGCGGAGACGCTCCCAAGCCGCTGGCGAGGAGAACATGTCTAGCAGCGCATCCAAACTGGACCTGGCGGCACGCGCCGCCTGGATGTACTACGTGGCCGGCAACACCCAGAATGAAATCGCCGAACGGCTCGGCATCTCGCGCCAGATGGCGCAGCGCATGGTGGCCTACGCGGCCGATGCCAACCTGGTGAAGGTACAGATCAGCCATCCGGTCTCGTCCTGCCTGGAACTGGCGCAGGGACTGCAGGAGCGTTATGGACTGGAAGTCTGCCGCGTGGTGCCCGGCGCCGGCGGCGCCGACAATCCCAATGAATCGCAGGAGGTGCAGCAGATGCTGGCCGTGGCCGGCGCCGAACTGATGGAGCAATACCTGAGTTCGGAGAACCCGCTGGTGGTCAACGTCGGCTCGGGCCGCACGCTCAAGGCCGCCATCGAGCGCATCAGCGAGATGGAGAGGCCGCAGCACCAGATCGTCTCGATGATTGGTGCCTTCGCCTCGGACGGTTCGGCCAACCGCTATGACGTGGCCCTGCAGGCCGCCGAGAAACTGAGCGCGCGCTTCTACCTGCTGCCGGCCCCGCGCGTGGCCGAGAGCGAACAGGACCGCCGCCAATGGTGTAACCACCGCGCCTACAAGATCGTCACCGGCCTGGCTGAGCGCGCCGACATCACCTTCCTGGGCATCGGCACCATTGCCCTGCAGGGGGCGATGCACGAGGATGGCTTCATCGACGACGACGAAGTGGCCGAGCTCCAGCGCCTGGGCGCGGTGGGCGAGATGATCTGCCACGCCTTCGATGCCAGTGGCGCCATGCTGCAATCCTCGCTGTCGCCGCGCGTGACAACGCCGCCGTTGACGCCCCGGCCAGCGCGCCCGGTGATCGCCTTCTGCGGCGGCAGCAAGAAGGCCGCCGCCGTGCGCGCCGCCTTGCGCGGCGGCTGGCTCACCGGCCTGGTGACCGATGAGGTCTGTGCCCGTCACGCCCTGCAGGACTAGCTCGCCCTGCGGGTAGCGCCCCTACTACAACATTGCCCATGGAGACCAGCATGACCCAGCCCGCCGCCTTCGTCGTCTTTGGCGAAGCCCTGACCGACTTCATCCGCCAGCCCGATGGCCAATGGCGCGCCATCGCCGGCGGCGCCTGCTGGAACGTGGCGCGCGCCGCCGCCCGCCTGGGCGTGGCCACCGGCTATGCCGGCAGCGTCAGCACCGATCTGTTCGGCAACGAGCTCTACCGGTTGGCACAGGAGGCCGGGCTGGACATGCGCTTCACCCAGCAGCATGCCAAGGCACCGCTGCTGGCCATGGTCACCTCGACCACGCCGCCCGACTACTTCTTCATCGGCGACGACAGCGCCGACCTGCATTTCGATGTGCAACGCCTGCCGGCCGGCTGGATGGACGAGGCGCGCATCCTGCACTTCGGCTGCATCAGCCTGGCCCGCGAGCCGCTGGCCTCACGGCTGCTGCAGGTCGCCCAGGAAGCGGCCATGCGCAACAAGAAGATCGCCTTCGACCCGAACTGGCGCAAGCTCATGGACAGCCCCTCCTATCGCATCCTGCTCAAGCAGTTGCTGGGGCTGTCGCACTACGTCAAGGTTTCCGACGAAGACCTGGAGCGCCTCTTCCCCGGCGACGGCAATGCGCTGGCGACCCTGCAGGCGCTGGCCCCGCAGGCAGAGATCCTCTACACGCTGGGCGCCAAGGGTATGCGCTGGATCAAGGGCGAGCAGGTCATCGAGCAGGCCGCCTATGCGGTGGAAGTAGTCGATACGGTTGGCTGCGGCGACGCCTCCATGGGCGGATGGATCGCCAGCCAGTTGCGCCAGCCGGATGCGCCCACCGAGGCCCACCTGCGATGCGCGGCGGCCGGTGCGGCCATTGCCGCCTCCAAGGCCGGGGCCTATGCCGCGACTTGGGACGAGGTACAGGGCATGATCGCACGCGGCTGAGGGCGCTTCAGCGCTTGCCAGCCACGCTGTCGCGCAGGCTTTGCGCGAACTCGTCATCGCTCACCCCCTGCGCCAAGCGTAACCGTCGGCGACGCTCCGCGGCCTGGAACTCGGAATTGATGCGCCACAGTTCCAGATGGCGGAAATAGGTCACGCCGCTATCGACCCGGCGCACCGGGCCGACCGGGTCCACCGGCCTGACTGCTGTCACGGGATTGCGTGCCATGGGCTCTACTCCAGTGTCAGGCCGGCGCCGTTGCCGACCCGGGGTTGACTACGCCGCGCGCCCCGGCTGTGAGCGCCCCTGGCGACGCAGCCAGATCACCTGCGCGGTCACACCCAACAACAGCGCCAGCAGCAACGCGCCCTGTGCACCGAGCAGCACGGGCGACTTCAGGTCGGTGACGAAGGGATGTCCGTCCGGCACCCGGCGCAGGGTTTCCGACACCGCTGGCACCAGCAGCAGGAACACGGTCACCGACAGGGCGATGCTCTCGACATACACCGCCAAGCGCCCCAGCCACGATGACGCAAAACTCATCCCTACTCCCAGCAGCAGGAAGACCAGGGTCAGCATCGCGATGAAGTTGCTCTCCGGTCGCTTCGCCACCAGGAACACCGTCAGCGCACCGACCAGCATGGAGACGAAATAAAGTGCGCCCGGCAAAGAACGCGGACGGATGCGCCCGTGCCGGGCGAGCATGTAGATGGCCAGCGGAATCGCCGGCAGGCTGCCAATCGTATGGACCCAGCCCAGGGATGAGATACCGAACATTGCGTTTCCTTTTCGTTGGTGTTGGCGAGTGGCCAGTCCACTGGCCAAATAAACAAGATACCTACCTACTAATTGGTAGATACGTCGATCAAAAAATGAGGACGCGATGAAATACTCACTCGCGTCCCGCGTACTTCCCGCCTGCCGCCGACTCAGGCCGCCGCCAGGCGCTCCAGCATGGGATGCACGATGACCCCGAACATCTTGGGATCGTCGTAGGCACGGGCCGACAGCATGGCGCCATGAATGCTGGCGAGGAAGCGTTCGGCCTCCACCCGGGGAGAAGCAGCCAATTGCAGGCTGCCCTGCCGCTGCCCGCGCTCCAGCACCGACTCCAGCCATAGCGCGAAGAACCTGAAATGGGCCTTGACCTCCATGGCGATCTCCTGCGGCAGCATGGGCATCTCGGCTGCCAGCATGGCGCAGACGCAAAACGCCGCCTCTGGCTGGTTCACGCAGTTTTCCCAGTAGCCGGCATAGGCACGCAACTGCGCCAGCGGATCGGTGATGCTGCGTTCCATGGCCGCCACGCCCTCCTGTGCCGCCTCGCGATACTGCCGCACCAGGGTCTGCACCAGTACCGCCTTGCTGGCAAAGTGGTGGTGGATGCTGGCATTGCGGATACCGATGACCTTGCCGATGTCGGCATAGCTGAAACCGTTGTATCCGCCCGCGACCAGCAAGGCCTGGGCACACTGAAGAATCTTTTCGGAAGTGGTGAGAGCGCTATTCATGGACGCAGTCTACCTTCTAGTAGGTAGCTATACAAGCGAAGAATGATACCTGTCGTATATCGGACGAATATTTCCCTGTGGACAAGATAGGTGGTGGCCGGGTGGCCAGGCACCCGGCCACCACCGCCTTGCTTTTACTTCGCCAGCAGTTCCTGCACCAGTGCGCGATACGTACGTAACGGCCGACCCAGCAGCGCTTGCAGCGTCTGCAACGATCCTTCGCGTCCATGCATGCCATGGCGCTGGATGCGCGCCATCATCAGGCGCATGTCATAGGCCATCCAGTCCGGCGCGTAGGTGGCCATTTGCTGTTCGAACGCATCCAGGTCGTCGCCGCCATACTGGATGGGACGTTGCAGCAGTTCGCTCCACACCGCCGCCGCGCTCACACCGCTGATGCTGTCCGGCCCCACCAGGTCGAGCGTGCGTGCAGGCAGCGCCTGCGGTGCGCGGTCACGGGCCAGCAGCTCAGCCACGGCGATATCGGCAATGTCGCGTACGTCGATCATCTCCACGCCGGCCGCTCCGATGGGCATGGGGTAGACACCGTAGGAGGAGACCACCGACTGGATCTGCACGTCATTCTGCATGAAGTAGGCCGGGCGCAAGATCGTGGCCGGCAGCCCCATGGTTTCGATCATCCGCTCCACGGCATGCTTGCCGGTGAAGTGCGGCACGTCGACAAAGCGGTCGGCATGGATCACCGACAGATAGACGATGCGCTCGATACCCGCCTGCTGCGCCAACGTGAGCAGGCTCAAGGCCTGCGTGAGCTCATCGGGCGTGACGGCATTGAGCAGGAACAGCGTGCGCACCCCGGCCAGCGCGGCGCGCAGCGAGGCGATCTCGCGCATGTCGCCGACGACTTCCTTTACGCCTGCGGGCAATGCGTGCTTGCCCGGCGTGCGCACCAGCGCGCTGACCTCGGCCCCGGCCGCTGCCAGGCCCTGGACGACCAGTGATCCAACGGCGCCGGTGGCGCCAGTAACGAGAATGCTCATGATGCTTTCCTTCAAAAAAGGGGAGTGAAATAGGGACTCAAAAGGGTCCTGCGTGTTGTGGCCGACGCCTGAAGCGGCTGCAACGCGGCCTAGCGCAGGAAGTCCACCACGGTCTTGCCCAGTTGCGGCAAGGTCCGGCTGCGTTCGATGGCTGCTGGCAATTCCTCGAAGGGGACGACCGCCGCGATCTGCGACTGCAGGCTCCCCGCCGCCACCTCGCGGGCGATTTCGGCCAGACGTACCCGGTCAGGCTGGTTCATGAACCACAGGCCGCGACGGCCAGGTGGCGTAGTGGCCAGGATGGCCGGCGAAGCGGTGCTGACGATGGCACCATCGGTGGCCAGCACCGACCAGGAGCGCTCCAGGGTTTCACCGCCGACATAGTCGAGTACCAGGTCGATATCCTTAACCAGGGCTTCAAACTGCGCGGCCTGGTAATCCATCACATGATCGGCACCCAGGCCATGTACATAGTCGGCATGGCTGCCCAGGGCGGTGGCGCTGACGTGGGCGCCAGCCTGGTGAGCGAACTGCACCGCAAAGCCACCCACCGCGCCGGCCGCGCCATGGATCAGGATGCGCTGGCCGGCCTTGATCGGCCCTGCCAGATACAGGCTCTGCCAGGCCGACACCGCCGCCACCGGCAGTGCGGCGGCCTGCACCATGCTCAAGCCCGCAGGCAGGAGCGCCAGCTTGTCGGCATCCACCGCGACCAGATCGGCATAGGCGCCCAGGCGACCCAGCGAACCCATGACACGGTCGCCCACGCTCAAGTGGCTGACATCGCTGCCGACCTGCTCCACCACACCGGCCAGCTCGATGCCGAGTACGGCAGGCAGTGGCAGCGGGAAGGCATCCTTGACATAGCCTTCGCGTACTTTCCAGTCCAGGGCATTGACGCCGGCGGCATGCACGCGCACCAGCACTTGTCCGGGACCGGCGACCGGCGTCGGGAGATCGGCGATGCGGACCGAATCCGGGCCGCCGTATTGCATCAGTTGCAGGGAACGAATGGTTTTCATGGTGTGACTCCTTGTGGGTAAGTTGATGCGCTGGGTTGATGGAACACACGATAAGTCGTTTCATCCTTCGAACACAGACTGTAAAATTGGGACACACCGGATCATTTTTGAGACACCATGGACATCAATGCCCTCGTCGATCTGCAGCTGGTCGCCACCCACGGCAGCTTCGGCCGTGCCAGCCGTGAGAGCGGCCGCGCCAAGGCCACCCTGTCACGTCGGGTGGCCGACCTGGAACAGGAGTTGGGCGTGCGCCTGGTCGAGCGCGGCACGCAACGGCTCACGCTCACGTCCGCCGGGCAACTGCTGCTCCAGCGCAGCGAGGGTCCGTTGCGCGAAATCGAAGAGGCCATGACCCAGGCCAGCGAAGGCAGCATCGCGCCACGCGGCCGCCTGCGCATCGCCGCGCCACTGGTGTTTTCGCAGCTGGCTTTGGGACGGCTGTCGGCCCTGTTCCGGGCGCAGTATCCGCAAGTGGAGCTGGACGTGGTGGCCGAGGACCGCATGGTGGACCTGGTGCAGGAGCATTTCGATCTCTGCATCCGCATCAATCCCGGCGAGGATGGCAATCTGGTCGGACGCTGCTTCGCCCGCGACAGCCTGGTGCTGGTGGCCGCGCCCACGCTGCCCATGCCACGCGCGCGGGCGGGCCTGACACATGCGGTCGCGGCGGTGGTGATGCCGACCTATCGCGAGGGCGACGTGTGGTCCCTGCGCGAGGGCAAGCTGTTGGTCGCACCGCAACCGGTGTTGCGGCTGTCTTCATTGATGATGGTCAAGGACGCCGTCTGCGCCGGGGCCGGCGCGGCGCTGCTGCCGTGGTCGGTGGCCGGCACGCTGGTACAGGCCGGGCAATTGAAGCTGTGGGGCGAGATGGGTAGCGAAGTCGAACTATGGGTACTGCATACCTCACGTCGCCTGCAGAGTCCCAAGGTAAGGGCCTTCGTGGAATTCCTGTGTGCGCAGTACCCGGATGGTCGCTTCACCGCCTGATGCAGCCAGAGAACAGATCCTGAACCAGACCCTATAATCCTGCACCGTCCACCATCGCTCGCCCATGAAGAAGCCAGCCCCCCACACCGTCAGCATCGTCGACGGCCAAAGCGCCACCCGGCTGTCCCCCGCGCAGGAGCGGTTCAACACGCTCATCGAAGAGATCGGCGAGCGTCGCGCCCGCCTGCAGGAATGGGAAGCCGCCAGCGACGCCTTCCACCAGAAGTACTCCGCCCAGTACCTGCCACTGGAGCAGGAACTGCTTGGCCTGAAGCGCCAGGCGGTCTACCGCCTGCACGAGGCCTGGCCGCACAAGGCACTGGGCAAGGGTGAGCGGATCACGCTGTCGGCCCTCATCGCCGACATGGCGCAGGCACTGCTGCAGCGGGGCGACGACGCCGAGCTGGCGCTGATCTACCAGCAGCACGGCCAGCCAGACGATACCGACGACAACGCACCGGCCGCAAGAACGCCAACACCAGGGGCCCAGTCAGAAGTTCCGACCCCAGCCGAGGACGACTTCACCACCGGCACGCCCGAGGAAATCATGCAGCGCATGGAAGCCATGCTGGAGCGCCAGGAGCGCGAGCGCATGGCCGCCGCGCAGGCGCGCGAGACGCAACGCGCCAGTCGCAAGAAGCCCCCAAAGCAGCGTGCCGCCGAGCAACAGCAGCAGGCGCAGCGCATCGAACTGAGCCAGTCCATCCGCGCCGTCTACCGCCGGCTGGCCAGCGCCCTGCATCCCGACCGCGAACCCGACGAAGCCGAGCGCGCCCGCAAGACCACGCTGATGCAGCAGGTCAACCAGGCCTATGAAAAGAATGATCTGCTCAGGCTTCTGGAGCTGCAGTTAGAACTGGAACACATCGGCCAACACCCCCTCGACACGGTGAGCGAAGCGCGGCTGGCCCACTACAACCAGATCCTGCAGGAACAGTTGGGAGAACTGGACCAGGAAATCGTCCACGTCGAGCGCGAGTTCAGGCGGGCCTATGGCCTCGCGCCGCAGGCGCGCCTGACACCGGAGAAGATGATGCGCTACCTGAACCGCGGCATCACCGCGCTACGCCAGCAAGGCCAGGACCTGCGCGCCGCCCTGGCGGCCTTCGGAGATATCGAGCAGGTCAGGGCCTGGCTGAAACATGCGCGGCGACAGCGCGAGCACAGTTGGGAGGATGCGTGAGCGCATGAGGCGCTCACGCCGTTGCGATCACACCTTGTCCAGCTTGGCCACCGACAGGTCCAGCAGTTTCATGCCGAACTTGCCGAAGTTGATGTGCGCACGCGCCGCGCCGCCACCGCCTTCGATGTTGACGATGACGCCTTCGCCGAACTTGGCATGGGAGACGTTCTGGCCGATGCGCCAGCCGGAATCGGTCTGGCGCGAGAAGCTCTGGGCGATCTTGTTGTTGCCCGACTCCGGCACTTCATCCCAGGCCGACTTCGGATTGGCGAACCAGTGATGCTGGGCGACCTTGGGCGAGAGCCACTTGATGGCCTGCTCGGGCAGCTCGTCGAAGAAGCGTGAGCGCGTGTTGTAGCGGGTCTGGCCGTGCAGCATGCGGGTCTGCGAGAAGGTCATGAACAGGCGCTTGCGGGCACGCGTGATGGCCACGTACATGAGGCGGCGCTCTTCTTCCACCCCGCCCTCTTCCTTGGCGCTGTTCTCGTGCGGGAACAGACCCTCTTCCATGCCGGTGATGAAGACCGCATCGAACTCCAGCCCCTTGGCCGAGTGCACCGTCATCAGCTGCAGCGCATCCTGGCCGGCCTGGGCCTGGTTGTCGCCGGCTTCCAGCGAGGCGTGCGAAAGGAAGGCCGACAGCGGCGACATGATGGTCACCAGCGGTGCATCGGCATCCAGCACTTCCACGCCGTCGGCGAGCGTGATGGCGGTGCCGGCTGTGGCCTGCGCCTGCGGGCCGAGGAAGGCCGGCGCATCCAGGCCATAGCCTTCTTCCGAGACGAACAGCGTGGCCGCACTGACCAACTGCTCCAGGTTCTCGATGCGGTCGGCGCCTTCCTTCTCGTTGCGGTAGTGCGTGATCAGACCAGAGAGATCGAGCACCACCTTGACCGTCTCCGGCAGCGGCAGGTGCTGGGTCTCGAAGCGCGCGCCTTCGATCAGCTTGACGAAGGCGTTCAGCGAGGAACCCGCCTTGCCGGCCACATAGGGCACGGCGGCGTAGAGCGAACAACCGTACTGGCGTGCCGCATCCTGCAGCGACTCCATGGCCTTGGCGCCGATGCCGCGCGTGGGGAAGTTGACCACGCGCAGGAAGGCCGAGTCGTTGTGCAGGTTGTCCATCAACTGCAGATAAGCGATGGCGTGCTTGATTTCGGCACGTTCGAAGAAGCGCTGGCCACCATAGACGCGGTAGGGAATGGCCGAGCTGAACAGCGCATGCTCCAGCACCCGCGATTGCGCATTGGAGCGATAGAGGATGGCGATCTCGCTGCGCGACCAGCCTTCGGCGATCAGGTCCTTGACCTGCTCGATGATCCACTGCGCCTCCTGCAGGTCGCTGGTGGCTTCATAGACGCGCACCTGCTCGCCGTGGCCGGCATCGGTGCGCAGGTTCTTGCCCAGGCGCTTACTGTTGTTGGCGATCAATTCGTTGGCGGCATCCAGGATGTGGCCGTGGGAGCGGTAGTTCTGCTCCAGCTTGATCAGGTTCTCGACACGGAATTCCTGTTCGAAGGCCGACATGTTGCCCACGTTGGCGCCGCGGAAGGCATAGATGCTCTGGTCGTCATCCCCCACCGCGAAGACCGCGTTGTGGGATCCCGCCATGAGCTTGAGCCACTTGTACTGCAGGTCGTTGGTATCCTGGAACTCATCCACCAGGATGTGGCGGAAACGGCTCTGGTAGTGCTCGCGCAGGGGCTGGTTGCGCGACAGCAGTTCATAGGTGCGCAACAGCAGTTCGGCGAAATCGACCACACCTTCGCGCTGGCACTGCTGGTCATACAGCTCGTAGAGCTCGACGAACTTGCGGTTGTAGTCGTCGTAGGCATCCACGTCCTTGGCGCGCAGGCCCTGGTCCTTGGCGCTGTTGATGAAGTACATCAGGTTGCGCGGCGGATACTTTTCATCGTCCACGTTCATCTGCTTCAACAATCGCTTGATGGCCGAGAGCTGGTCTTGCGTGTCGAGGATCTGGAAGGTCTGCGGCAGGCCGGCATCCTTGTGGTGGGCGCGCAGCAGGCGGTTGCACAGCCCGTGGAAGGTGCCGATCCACATGCCACGGGTATTGATGGGCAGCATGGCCGAGAGGCGCGCCGTCATTTCCTTGGCGGCCTTGTTGGTGAAGGTCACGGCCAGGATGCCGTTGGGCGACACCTGCCCGGTCTGGATCAGCCAGGCGATGCGGGTGGTCAGCACGCGGGTCTTGCCGGAACCGGCACCGGCCAGGATCAGCGCCGATTGCGCCGGCAGCGTCACGGCGGCGAGCTGCTCCTCGTTGAGGTTGTGGAGAAGATTTTGCATCCCGCGATTATAAAGGGCGCGGGCATGGGCGGGGCAGACCGCGGTGGGCGCGCTATACTGCCGCCCACCGGCTTGCGTTGTGCCTTGCCTTCCGACCAACATCTGCCCTCCTGCCCGCCATGCTTCGCCTGATCCCCGCCCTTGTCGTCGCCCTGCTGCTATCGGCCTGCGCCAGCACCGCCCCGCCAGCCTCGCGCACCGATGTCGAACAATTGCTGACGCTGCAGAAGACGCGCCTGGACGTGGCCGCACCGGTGGCCCGCAGCAAGTGGAATTCGCACGCGCCTATCGACGATCCGGCGCGCGAAGCCCTCATCCTCGATGACGTGGCCGCGCGCGCGCAGTTGCTCAAGCTCGATCCGCAATGGACGCGCCGCTTCTTCCAGGACCAGTTCGACGCCGGCAAGATCGTCCAGCGCGACCTGCACCGCCAATGGCGCGCCGAGCAGCGGCCACCCTTCGCCAATCCACCGGACCTGGCGCGACAGGTGCGCCCGGTGCTGGACCGCCTCACCCCCGACCTGCTGAGCGTGCTGGTACGCCTGCAGGGCCACTGGTGTGAGCCGGCCGTGCAGCGCGCGCTGGCCGAGCTGGAACCCGAGATCCTGGGCGCCGATTACGCACCCAGCGTGCGCGAACAGGCCACCGAGGCCTTGCGCTGCCAGCAATGAAACGGGGCAGCAAGACCGGCTTGCCAAGCAGATAACGTCGCGCAAATGCGACTAAGTCTCTGATTCTGGACGTAAAAATTCTTTGCTGTCCTGCAGCATTTTGACGTCAGGAGTAGAATTCGGATTGCTGTTCACGCGCACATCCGCGCGCGCAGTCTCCTCATTCCGAACTCCCCCGCCATGTCCGACGATTCATGTAGTCCCAGTCCTGCCGCGCCGGCGCGTCCGCTCACGCCGGCCAAGGTCACCCGGCAGATCATTGCCACCGCTTTCTTTACCTTCCTGGTGTATCTGGCCATCGGCATCCCGATGGCGGTGTTGCCGGGTTACATCCACCTGGACCTGGGCTATAGCTCGGTGATCGCCGGGCTAGGCATCAGCGTGCAGTATTTCGCCACCTTCGTCAGCCGCGCCAATGCCGGCCGCATGATCGATACCGTCGGCGCCAAACAGACCGTGATGCGCGGCATGCTGCTGTGCTCGGCCAGCGGCGGCCTGTTGCTGCTGTCGGCACTGGCGCAGCCGCTGCCGTTCCTGTCGCTGGTGTTGCTGTTCGTCAGCCGCGCCTTCCTGGGCCTGGGCGAAAGCCTGGTCGGTACTGGCGCCATCATGTGGGGCGTGGGTCGCGTGGGTTCCGAGAACACGGCCAAGATGATTTCCTGGAACGGTATCGCCACCTATGCGGCGCTGGCCATCGGTGCGCCGCTGGGCGTGGTGCTGGATCGTTCGCTGGGCTTTGCCGTGATCGGCCTGGCCGGCATGCTGCTGACCGTGCTGGGTTATGTGCTGGCCCGTGGCGGCCCGGTGACCCCGGTGGTGCAAGGCGAGCAGCTGTCCTTCAAGCTGGTGCTGCGCAAGGTGTTTGCCTATGGCATGGGCCTGGCCTTCGGCACCATCGGCTTCGGCTCGATTGCCACCTTCATCACGCTGTATTACGCCGACCAGCACTGGAGCGGCGCGGCCTTTGCGCTGACCGCATTCTCCAGCGCCTTCGTCGGTGCGCGCCTGCTGTTCGCCAATTCCATTACGCGCTTCGGCGGGTATCGGGTGGCAGTGGTCAGCTTCCTGACCGAAGCGGTGGGCCTGCTGCTGCTGTGGAGTGCCACCACGCCGGAACTGGCCTTGCTGGGCGCCGGCCTGGCCGGCTTCGGCTTTGCGCTGGTGTTCCCGTCGCTGGGGGTGGAAGCGGTGAACCTGGTGTCGCCCGCCAATCGCGGCGCGGCACTGGCGGCATATTCCGTCTTCCTCGACCTGGCGCTAGGCATCACCGGCCCCGTGGCAGGTGCGATCGCGGGCCAGCTCGGGTATCCGCAGGTCTTCCTGTTCGCGGCCATCGCCGCCATCGGCGCGGTGGCCTTGTCGCTGTCGCTGTATCGCAGCGCGCTGCAACGCCGGTCGCACTGAAGCGGCTACCGTCCAGGCTGCCAAGAGGCCGACAGGATCAATCCTGTCGGCCTCTTTGATTTGGCGCATGCCGTTTATCGAATAAAACGGTTGAACTGCGGAACACCGGCCCCACTCTCTTATCCATACCACCGTTGGCGATTTGCAATAGAATCGCCATGTTGTGTTCACCCGCTTACGAAAAACCGAACAGCTAAGGAGCGAAAGATGGCAAAGAAAAACGTGGCAGCCCCCTCGATCAACATCGGCATCAACGACAAGGACCGCAAGAAGATCGCCGACGGCCTGTCCAAACTGCTGGCCGATACCTACACGCTGTACCTGAAGACCCACAACTTCCACTGGAACGTGACCGGTCCGATGTTCAACACCCTGCACCTGATGTTCGAAGGCCAGTACACCGAGCTGTCGCTGGCCGTGGACCTGATCGCCGAACGCATCCGCGCCCTGGGTTATCCGGCACCGGGTTCGTACAAGGAATTCGCCAAGCTGTCCTCGATTCCCGAAGCCGATGGCGTGCCCAATGCCCAGGAGATGATCGCCCAGCTGGTGGCCGGCCAGGAAGCCGTGACCCGCACCGCGCGCTCGATCTTCCCCACCGTCGATGCCGCTGCCGACGAGCCCACCGCCGACCTGCTGACCCAGCGCATGCAGCTGCATGAAAAGAATGCGTGGATGCTGCGCAGCTTGCTGGAAGGCTGATCCGTATCACTCAATAAAAAAATGCTGTTCTGTGTGAACGGCATTTTTTTTGCTCGGTACCGTTCGGACTGAGTAGACCCGCAGGGTCGTATCGAAGGCGCAGGACCGCGTGCGAGCGTCTGTGCGCCTTCGATACGCCGCCAGGCGGCTACTCAGTCCGAACGGTCTTCATCGACGCCATTCATCAGCGATAAAGATCGGCCAGCTCCCGCGTCTTGCGCTCAGCCACCGGCATCAGATAGACGCTGCTGATGACGGCCACCATATCCGCCCCCTGCGCCACCAGCGGCGGCGCATTCTCCAGCGTGATGCCGCCGATCACCACCACCGGCAGGGCAATCTCGCGCTTGGATTGCGCGATGATGTCGGGCGCGGTGCGGAAGTCATACTTTTTCACTCGCGACGGATAGAAGCCACCAAAGGCCACGTAGCTGGCGCCATCGCGATAGGCGGCATGCGCCAACTCCAGCGTACCGTAGCAGGAGGCGCCGACGATGCGGTCCGGCCCCACCGCACGGCGCACTTCGGCAATGGAGGCATCGGTGCCGCCGACGTGGATGCCGTCGGCATCGATCTCCAGGCACAGGTCCAAATGGTCGTTGATGATCAGCGGCACCTCATACTGGCGGCACAGGGCCAGCAAGGCGCTGGCCTGGTCGCGCCGTTGCGCGGGGCCGGCGCTCTTGTGGCGATACTGCACCAGTGCGGCGCCGTTCTGCAGTGCCAGCTCGGTGGCGGCCAGCAGCTGGGCGGTGTCATCCCAGTCCGGGGTGACGATGTAGAGGCCACGCAAGTGCTTGGAATAATCGGGTTTCATGTCAGGCTCCTGCCGCAGAGGCGAATTCAAATGCAGCCACGCGGTTGGGGATACGCTGTCCCGCCGCGATGGCATAGGAAGTGGATAGGGCGTGCTGGGTGTAGTGCTGGGCCTGCTCGATAGCCTCGCGCATGGGCAGGCCACGCGCCAGGCAAGCCGACAGGGCCGCCGCCAACGTGCAGCCGCTGCCGTGGAATTCATCCGGCAGGCGGGTCCAGCGCCAGCGGGCGCTTTCGATGGCGTCCTCGGCGAACTCGGATCGGAACAACTGCCCATACCAGCGGTTGATCACGTCCTCCTCTTGCGGGCCATGGCCGCCCTTGAGCAGCACGTGCGCACAGCCGCGCTGCATCAGCAAGGCCGCCTGCCGCTCCGGACCCACGTCACCGCAGAGACGACGCGCCTCGTTGAGGTTGGGCGTGATGACGGTGGCCATTGCATAGAGTGGCTCGATCACGCGGGCGGCATCGTCACGCGAGAGCTGGTCGCCCTTTCCATTGGCCAGCACCGGGTCCAGTACCACCGGCATGGCCGGATTGCGCTGGCGCAATTGCCGGATCAGCGACGCGATCATCTCCGCATTGGCGTGACTACCGGCGATGCCCAGCTTGACGGCCGCGATATCGAAGCGGTCGATCAGCACCTGGGCCTGGTGACGCACCAGCTCGGGATCGAGCGCATGCACCGCGAACACGCTGACGTTGTCCTGCACCGTCAGCGCCGTGGGCACCGACAGCGGATGACAACCCAGCGCCGTGATGGCCGGGATATCGGCCTGCATGCCGGCCCCGCCGCTGGGGTCGGAGCCGGAGAAGACCAGCACGCAGGGCGGCGTGGCGCGATAGGCTGCGTCCATGCTCAGGCCACGCGTCCGGCCATGGGCGAGGAAGGCGAGGCGCTGAACTTGCGCGGGATGCGACCGGAGAGGAAGGCTTCGCGGCCGGCCTCCACCGCCAGCTTCATCGCGCGTGCCATACGGATGGGGTCGCGCGCACCGGCAATGGCGGTGTTCATGAGCACGCCATCACAGCCCAGTTCCATGGCGATGGCCGCGTCCGATGCGGTGCCCACGCCGGCATCGACCAGCACAGGCACGCGCGCCTGCTCGATGATCAGCGACAGGTTCCAGGGATTCAGGATGCCCATGCCCGAGCCGATCAGCGAGGCCAGCGGCATGACCGCCGCCACGCCCAGGTCTTCCAGCATGCGCGCCTGGATGGGGTCGTCGCTGCAATAGACCATCACGTCGAAGCCATCCTTGACCAGGGTCTCGGCGGCCTTGAGCGTCTCAGGCATGTTGGGGAAGAGGGTCTTCTCGTCGCCCAGCACTTCCAGCTTGACCAGCTTGTGCCCACCCAGCAGTTCACGCGCCAGTTGCAGGGTGTAGACCGCATCGGCGGCGTTGTAGCAGCCGGCGGTGTTGGGCAGGATGGTGAATTCGGAGGGCGGAACCGCATCCAGCAGGCTGGGGGCGTTGGGGTCCTGGCCAATGTTGACGCGGCGGATCGCCACCGTGATGATCTCAGCGCCGCTGGCGAGCGTCGCCGCGCGGGTCTCGTCGAGATCCTTGTACTTGCCGCTACCGACCAGCAGGCGCGACCGATAGGTCTTGCCGGCGATGGTCAGGCCCGGGTCTTCTTTCTGAAGGGGGGCGTCATTCATGTTCATGTCGATTCCTTGTGTGTAGGGTACGCGCGGCGGTAGCTGACCAGGTCAGCCACCGCCGATGGCGCGCACCACATCTACCTTGTCAGCCTCGGCCAGCGCGTGCGTGGGCCAGCGCGCGCCGGGCACCACCTGGCGGTTGACCGCCACGGCCACTGCCTTGCCGGCCAGGGAGAGGCCGGCAATGAGCTGTTCCAGCGTGGCGCCGTCGGGCAGCGGGTGAGGCTTGCCGTTCAGTTCGATCTGCATGGCCGCGCTTACTGCTTGGAGTAGATCTCGGCGCCCATCTTGACGAACTCGACCGACTTCACTTCCATGCCCTGCTTCAGCGCATCGATCTCGGAGATGCCTTCCTTGGCAGCGTAGTCGCGCACTTCCTGGGTGATCTTCATGGAGCAGAAGTGCGGGCCGCACATGGAGCAGAAATGCGCCACCTTGGCCGAATCCTTGGGCAGGGTCTCGTCGTGGAATTCGCGTGCCTTGTCGGGGTCCAGGCCGATGTTGAACTGGTCTTCCCAGCGGAACTCGAAGCGTGCCTTGGACAGCGCGTTGTCGCGGATCTGCGCGCCGGGATGGCCCTTGGCCAGGTCGGCGGCGTGGGCGGCGATCTTGTAGGTGATGATGCCGTCCTTCACATCCGTCTTGTTGGGCAGGCCCAGGTGTTCCTTGGGGGTGACGTAGCACAGCATGGCCGTACCGTACCAGCCGATCTGCGCGGCGCCGATGCCGGAGGTGATGTGGTCGTAGCCGGGGGCGATGTCGGTGGTCAAGGGGCCGAGGGTGTAGAACGGCGCTTCGTGGCACTGCTCCAGCTGCAGGTCCATGTTTTCCTTGATGAGGTGCATGGGGACGTGGCCGGGGCCTTCGATCATGACCTGCACGTCGTGCTTCCAGGCGATCTGGGTCAGCTCACCCAGGGTGCGCAGCTCGCCCAGTTGGGCTTCGTCATTGGCGTCGTAGATGGAGCCGGGACGCAAACCGTCGCCCAGGCTGAAGCTGACGTCGTAGGCCTTCATGATCTCGCAGATCTCTTCGAAGTGCTCGTAGAGGAAGGATTCACGGTGATGCGCCAGGCACCACTTGGCCATGATGGAACCGCCGCGCGAGACGATGCCGGTCATGCGCTTGGCTGTCAGCGGCACGTATTGCAGGCGCACGCCAGCGTGGATGGTGAAGTAGTCCACGCCCTGCTCGGCCTGTTCGATCAGGGTGTCGCGGAAGATTTCCCAGGTCAGGTCTTCGGCCTTGCCATTGACCTTTTCCAGCGCCTGGTAGATCGGCACGGTGCCAATCGGCACCGGCGAATTGCGGATGATCCACTCGCGGGTTTCGTGGATGTTCTTGCCGGTGGACAGGTCCATGACGTTGTCACCGCCCCAGCGGATGGCCCAGGTCATCTTTTCCACTTCCTCGCCGATGGAGGAGGTCACGGCCGAGTTGCCGATGTTGGCATTGATCTTGACCAGGAAATTGCGGCCGATGATCATCGGCTCCACTTCCGGGTGGTTGATGTTGGCGGGGATGATGGCGCGACCACGGGCGACTTCCTCGCGCACGAATTCCGGCGTGATCTCGGCCGGGATCGATGCACCGAAGGATTGGCCCGGGTGCTGGCGGCCCATCAGGTCGGCCAGCTTGTTGCCCATGGGGCCGGAGGCCTTCAGTTGCTCCAGGTATTCCTTGCGGCGCAGGTTTTCGCGGATGGCGATGAATTCCATCTCGGGAGTGATGATGCCGCGACGGGCGTAGTGCATCTGGGTGACATTGGCACCCGCCTTGGCGCGGCGCGGCTTGCGGTGCAGGTTGAAGCGCAGCTCGGCCAGGGCCGGGTCGTTGAGGCGCTGCTGGCCGTATTCGGAGGTGGGGCCGGGCAGTTCCTCGGTATCGTTGCGCTCCAGGATCCAGGGCAGGCGCGGTGTGGCCAGACCGGCGCGGATGTCGATCTTGACGTCCGGGTCGGTGTAGGGACCGGAGGTGTCGTAGACGTAGATGGGCGGGTTCTTTTCCGAACCGAACATGGCCGGGGTATCGGACTGGCTGATCTCGCGCATGGGCACGCGGATATCCGGGCGCGAGCCGGTCACGTAGATCTTGCGGGAATTCGGGAGAGGCTGGACGGCTGCCTCGTCGACGGTGGCCGTCGCGGACAGGAATTTCGGGTTGGCATTCATTTCGGCTCCTTTGCTTGATGACTCTTGGCTCGGAGCCAGCAAAGGAGGTTGCGGAAGAGGACGGACGGCGGGGATGGTACGGTGCCGGGGGGTACGTCATGCTGCCGGTTGCTTCCCTTCGCTGGCATTATCCAGATCAGGTTCAAGGGTATTTCTCACCCGGCTGCCAGAGCATGTGCTCCGGTGCCAGGACCCCTAGCGATGCGACGCTTCCCGTTTGTACGGTCGGCGTCGTGGGCCGGATTCTACACCTATCCGCGCCAAGCGCCATCCTTGCACCGCACCATTCCTGTCGACAAGGAAGGGACTTGAGCTATTTTTCACATCCGCACTGCCCCAGCCCGGCGGGCGTCGCAGCAAAAATTGCGTATAGTGCTGACTGCCACATCTTTCGATGCGGCAATAAAATCTTCAAAAACCAACAATCAGGGGAATCATGAACACCGCCCATATGCTAAGAGCAGGCCTTCTGCTGGCCATTTCCATCGTAGTGACCGGCTGCGCAACCAGCCGCAGCGAGATCAAGTTGAGCGAACCGTCGGCTAACACGGCTACCGCTACGGCAGCAGCCGTCCCCGCCAAGAACAAGACCGTGCTGTTGCGGGACGTTCTGGATGAGCGCGTCTTCGAAGAAGCCCCTTCGTCACCAAGTACGCCTTCGCTGGGCTTTGAAGGCTCGGCCAAGAGCACCGCCGAGATCAAGGCGCGTGCGATCGGCCGCAAGCGCAATGGCTTTGGCAAGGCCCTGGGCGATGTGCTGCTCGAAAATGGCATGACGGTGAGCCAGGTGATGCGCAAGAACATCAAGACCAGCTTGCAGCAGGCCGGCTACAAGGTTGCAGATAGCGCCGCCGATGCCGGCAACGCGCCCATCATCATCGATGCCCATGTGAGGAAGTTCTGGGCCTGGTTCACTCCCGGATTCTGGGCCGTCAGCGTGGGCACGCAGATCTCCACCGACCTGGTGGTGCAGAACAAGGACATGCCAATCGTGATCAATCTGGAAACCTCTGAAAACCATATGGCCGTCACCGAGGGGGTCTGGATCGAGGACATCGACAAGGCCCTCGTGAAGTACCGTGCGGAGGCGGCCGGACGCTTCATGGACATGAACTGACCTGTATTGGCAGGCGCCTGAAAACGGGAGTCTTCGGACTCCCGTTTTGTTTCCACAAAGAAAATCGCGCAAACGGCCGCGCCGGCCGCGCTGCGCCTCGCCGGTTTGCCGCGCGCTCCCTTATAATGGACGGTTTCGCAAAAACACACGTCAAATCATGGAATTAGCCAAGTCGTTCGAGCCCGCCGAGATCGAGAAATTCTGGCGCGAGGAATGGGAAAAGCGCGGTTACTTCGCCGCCACCACCGACGCGGAGAAGCCCTCGTTTTCCATCCAGCTGCCGCCGCCCAATGTGACCGGCACCCTGCACATGGGTCACGCGTTCAACCAGACCATCATGGATGGCCTGACGCGCTACCACCGCATGCGCGGTTTCAACACCGCCTGGATCCCCGGTACCGACCACGCCGGTATCGCCACCCAGATCGTGGTGGAACGCCAGCTGGATGCGCAAAAGGTCTCGCGCCACGACCTGGGCCGTGAAAAATTCGTCGAGAAGGTGTGGGAATGGAAAGAGAAATCCGGCTCCACCATCACCGGCCAGATGCGCCGCATGGGTGCCTCCACCGACTGGGCGCGTGAATACTTCACGATGGACCCGAAGATGTCCAAGGCCGTCACCGAAGTGTTCGTGCGCCTCTACGAGCAAGGCCTGATCTATCGCGGCAAGCGCCTGGTCAACTGGGACCCGGTACTGGGCACCGCCGTCTCCGACCTGGAAGTGGTGTCGGAGGAAGAAGACGGCTCCATGTGGCACATCAAGTACCCGCTGGCCGATGGCAGCGGTCACATCGTGGTGGCCACCACCCGTCCGGAAACCATGCTGGGTGACGTCGCCGTGGCGGTGGATCCGACCGACGAACGCTATGCCGCGCTGGTGGGCAAGATGCTCACGCTGCCGCTGGTGGGCCGCGAGATCCCCATCATCAAGGATGAATACGTCGACAAGGAATTCGGTACCGGCTGCGTGAAAATCACCCCGGCCCACGACTTCAACGACTACCAGGTCGGTGCCCGCCACAACCTGGACAAGATCAGCATCTTCACCCTCCAGGCGACCATCAGCGAGAATGCCCCCGAGAAGTACCGCGGCCTGGACCGCTTCGAGGCACGCAAGCAGATCGTGGCCGACCTGGATGCGCTGGGCCTCTTGGAACTGGTCAAGCCCCACAAGCTGATGGTGCCGCGTGGCGACCGTACCGGCGTAGTCATCGAGCCGATGCTGACCGACCAGTGGTTCGTGGCCATGAGCAAGCCGGCCCCGGAAGGCACTTACTTCCCGGGCAAGTCGATCGCCGAGACCGCGCTGGAAAAAGTCTCCTCGGGCGAGATCAAGTTCGTGCCCGAGAACTGGACCAACACCTACAACCAGTGGCTCAACAACATCCAGGACTGGTGCATCTCGCGCCAACTGTGGTGGGGTCACCAGATCCCGGCCTGGTACGACGAGGACGGCGGCATCTACGTCGCCCGTACCGAGGAAGAAGCCCGCGCGCAAGCCGGCGGCAAGGCCGTCAAGCGCGATGAAGACGTGCTCGACACCTGGTTCTCCTCGGCACTGGTGCCCTTCTCCACCCTGGGCTGGCCGGAAGAAACGCCGGATTACAAGCTGTTCCTGCCCTCCTCCGTGCTGGTGACGGGCTTCGACATCATCTTCTTCTGGGTGGCGCGCATGGTCATGATGACCACGCACTTCACGGGCAAGGTGCCGTTTGATACCGTCTACGTGCACGGCCTGGTGCGCGATGCCTCGGGCCAGAAGATGTCAAAGTCCAAGGGCAATACCCTGGACCCGATCGACCTGATCGACGGTATCGGCGTGGATGAACTGGTGGCCAAGCGTACCGTGGGCCTGATGAATCCCAAGCAGGCGGCCAGCATCGAGAAGGCCACCCGCAAGGAATTCGCCGACGGCATTCCCGCCTTCGGCACCGATGCGCTGCGCTTCACCTTCGCCTCGCTGGCGACCCTGGGCCGCAACATCAACTTCGACCTGAACCGCTGCGAAGGCTATCGCAACTTCTGCAACAAGCTCTGGAACGCCACCCGCTTCGTGCTGATGAATACCGAGGGCCAGGACTGCGGTTTCGACGGTCACGTCAAGGGCGTATGCGACAAGGAGCATCTGCAGTTCTCCAAGGCTGACCGCTGGATCGTGTCGCTGCTGCAGCGTACCGAGGCCGAGGTGGAAAAGGGCTTTGCCGACTACCGCTTCGACAACATCGCCACCGCCATCTACAAGTTCGTCTGGGACGAGTATTGCGACTGGTACCTGGAAATGGCCAAGGCCCAGATCCAGAGCGGCAACGAGGCGCAACAACGCGCCACCCGCCGCACCTTGCTGCGCGTGCTGGAAAGCGTGCTGCGTCTGGCCCACCCGGTGCTACCCTTCATCACCGAACAGCTGTGGCAGAGCGTGGCGCCGCTGACCGATCGCAAGCCCGATCCGGCCGGCGACTCCATCATGCGCCAGGCCTATCCGCGACCGGACCTGGACAAGATCGACACCGAAGCCGAAGCCTGGGTCGCCCAGTTCAAGGCCTATACCGATGCCTGCCGCAACCTGCGCGGCGAGATGCAACTGGCGCCGTCGCTGCGCGTGCCGCTGATCGTGGAGGCGGCCGACACCGCTGCGGTGGAATCCTTCCTGCCCTACCTGCAAGGCCTGGTGCGCCTGTCGGAAGCGCAGATCGTGGCGCAGCTGCCGGAGTCCCCGGCACCGGTGGCCATCGTCGGCGAAGTCAAGCTGATGCTGAAGGTGGAAATCGACGTGGCCGCCGAGCGTGAGCGCCTGGGCAAGGAAGTCACCCGCCTGACGACAGAGATCGCCAAGGCCAATGGCAAGCTGTCCAACGAAAGCTTCGTGGCGCGCGCGCCCGAGGCCGTGGTGGCGCAGGAGAAGGAGCGTGTGGCCAACTTCAGCGCCACGCTGGAGAAGGTCAAGGAACAACTGGCCAAGCTGAAGTAAGCCTGTCCCTACCCGCTTAAAGGCCGCCGCCCCCTGCCGGGACGGCGGCTTTTTTCATGCGGCGGTCTGTCCTGGCTCCGACCGCACAAACAAGCCTCAGTGCGTCACCGCCAGGAGCACCTGAGCGTTGCTGGCCTGACCGTTGGTCCAGCGCGTCTGACCGGCCTGAGGGGGCGCAAAGGCCGCCATCGCATGCACCAGCTTGTCCACATCGCTGTCGTAGAGGGTCCTGCCATCGGCTGTGCGGATACGCTCAATGTGGTTATCCGCCCCACTGACACCACCGACATACCAGTCCTTCACGACGATCTGATCTGCCGTACCCAATACATCGATCTGCAGATCATTGCCCAGATGACGGAACCACAGCTGGGTCTGGTCGATGTCCGTCAATGTCAGCATGTCGGTGTGGCCGGTCACCGCATCGCGATCCACCAGGATGTCTTTGCCATCGCCCGCGCTGTAGAGGTAAGTGTCGCTGCCGATACCTCCCGCCAGCACATCGTTCCCGCGCCCGCCAGACAGGATGTCGCCACCACCATAACCTTCGATCCGGTTGTCGTTGGCGTCGCCGACCAGGCGGTCGGCGGCATCGGTGCCGCCCAGGTTTTCGATATCGATCAACGTGTCTGTGCCAGCGCCGAGAACGACCGTGCCACGCATCAGAGAGGCATCGATGCCAACCCCAGCGCCCGCCAGGTAATTCTCCCGGTAGTTGACCGTGTCGTTGCCGGCGTCACCTGCCAGCACCTTGTCATCGCTGAAGGCTGGCAGGCCGTACAGGGCCATGCTAGCCAGGCCATAGCCATCGGCGGTGCTGGTGGTGGCGACATAGGCTGCATTGCCGCTGGTGGCCCAGTTGAAGTTCGTGCCGACTACGTTGCCCCGGGTGTATTTGGCATTGAGCACGGTGGCCGTGACACCGCCCTCAGCCCGATCAGCAAAACGGACCTGCATGGCCTTGCTGTAGACGGCACCGTCATAGAAGCCTAGCCGTTCCTGATCGTGATGCGTTGAGAATCCAGCGCGACCTCCAGATCATCGCCATTGCGGGTGTAGATTTCTCCGTCGGCACCCCGCCAGCGGTGTTCGCTCAGACGCTGCGTGGCACCGCCAAGGCGCTTGCCGGCCAACATCACCACGCCCTGACTGTCAGCATCAAAGAGGATGTCGCCGTCAGCGGCCTGATAGATATCAACACCATTGCCACCTTCCAGATAATCGGCACCGTCGCCGCCGATCAGGGTGTCGTCGCCATCACCGCCGTAAAGATGGTCGCTTTGGTCCTTGCCCGTCAAGGTATAGGCGACGCCGCGTGAGGCGAGCTCGACATTAATGCACGCGATGTGAATCGTCTTCATTTGGATTCCCCCATACTAAGTAAATTATCGATATCGACCTTCTTAAGAATTTCGCTATCGTCTTTAGGCCAACAAGAGGTGATACCTCCTAGGCCCAAGCCCAACGTTCCAAGCAACAGGCCACCTTTGGTATGTACCCCGTTGTAGGTCATGAATGGTTGCCCCGTTTCTGCATCTATGTAGGCAGCCCGTTGAATACGGATCGGTATGACTGTTCCACGAACTGGCGTAGATGATTTGGGACTGACTTCTCGTACAGCCCTTACGCTTTCCCAATCCGGGTTAAGCCAAACGACCGCCTCTTTCTCACAGAGTCGTTTGAATTGCCAACGACCGATCAACTCATCTGCAATAGGCGCGATAAACGCCAATGGCACGAACAGCCAGGACCACGCAGGTCGTAGACCCAACCATCGTGGGATTGCTCTGCCAAAGTAGAAGGCGGACACCAACCACACAACGAACCCGACGATGAAAAGCAGCCCGATCATGCATAGCCCCTTCAGGTAGTTCTATTTTCTGCATCGCCCGTCGGGTCACTCAAGTCCGGACCATCAATGGGATTGACCAGGTCGTGGAGTTCGCCCGTGGCAATCGCTGGGGTGTCGGTGACGAAGATGAAGAAATCTGCGAGGGGCGGGCGGTCAGCAATGTCTAACTCGATCTGCTGGACCAAGTCACCGGGCTTGGCGGAAACTCTCATCCACCAGTTGTACATGTCCCGCACCTGGTTGTATGCGCACTCGTAGGCGTCGATATCAGGAACCAAATAAGATCCATCCGGTAGCGCTTGCGTTGGGCGCAGGGAGATATGCACCTCGCCGGCATAGGGGGTGCCGATCCTGCCACGCCATACTGTGGCGTCAAAATTTGAACCTGACTGAGAGATGTCACGTTTGTTTTTGGCGATGACTTCGAAGTTCCCGAACAGATAATCAGACTCCACAGGAGTAAGCTGCTTCCTGATTTCGGCTTCATATCGCCTGATGCGATCCGTGTCAGTGGCATCAGCAGGCAGTGCGCCGACATCAGCGGATTGAATTCTCTTGCTCACTTTTCTTCTCCTGATTTCAAGGGTGTCGAGACATCGAGTTGATTTCGACGTTGTCCGCGATGGGCTGCGTTTGACTTTTGGTCACGCTGTTGACTGAGGTATTAACGATCCTGTCGCCCGTCGCTGACTTGTATTCGATGAGCCATGCACCACCAAGCCAGGCATCGATATACGCGGCGTTAATCCCTGTTATTCGACTTTTTTCTCGTTATTTATTTATTGTTTTGAGCCGGCTCAAAGATTTGGTTTTCATCTCCAAGACCGCTCCAACAGTCGCAGGAAAATACCCACCACAGACAGGGGGTATAGAGACAAACGCTAGGTTCGTCTTCGCATCTGAACAGGCGCAAAACTGCCCCCTCCGGCAGCGACTGGTGTAGACTAGCTCGACAAAATTAGAACAATCGTGCTTTTATTAAGTCATTCGATTTCATCACCAGGAGACCAGCATGCCCCGTATCACCTCCGCTTCACGCTTTTCCACTGCGGCCGTATTGATGGCCGGTTTGCTGGCCAGCGCCGCCTGGGCCGATGGCTCGCCGGTGGGCCTATGGAAGAGCATTGACGATGCCAGCGGCAAGCCCAAGGCATTGATCCGCATCACCGAAAGCAATGGCGAATTGAGCGGCAAGATCGAAAAGTTATTCCGTGCGCCCGATGAAGATCAGAATCCGGTCTGCCAGAAGTGCGAGGGTGAGCGCAAGGATCAGCCCGTCATCGGCATGACCATCCTGTCGGGCCTGAAGAAAGAGGGGGAGGAATACAACGGCGGCCAGATTCTCGATCCGGCCAATGGCAAGGTCTACAAGAGCAAGCTGACGGTGGTCGATGATGGCCAGAAGCTCAACGTGCGCGGCTATATCGGCATGCCCATGCTGGGCCGCACGCAGATCTGGCTGCGCGAGCAGTAAGTCCCTGTTCAGGCGGACCGCGATGCCTTGAGGATGTAACGATCGAGCTCGCGGGCGAAGGCGCGACCGTCCCCGGCGCTGAAGGCGGCCGGGCCGCCGGTTTCCACGCCGCTGCTGCGTAGTTCTTCCATGAAGTTGCGGGTGCTGAGATGGTGGCCGATGTTCTGGGTCGTGTAGAGCTCGCCACGCGGATTGAGCGCCAGCGCGCCTTTGCCCACCACGTCGGCGGCCAGCGGAATGTCCGCGGTGACCACCAAGTCCCCGGGCGCGACTTGCCGGGCGATCTCGCGGTCGGCGACGTCGAAGCCGGCACTCACCACCATGGACTTGATGTATCTGGAAGGAGGCGTGCGCAGGGGCCGGTTGGCCACCAGCGTAACCTGGGTGCCGGTGCGATCAGCCACACGAAAGAGCATGTCCTTGATCACGCCCGGACAGGCGTCCGCATCCACCCAGATGGCCATGGCTGACGGTCTCGCCTGCGTTCAGACGAAGGAAACGGTCAGGCCTGGCAGGGTCACGCCGGAGAAGGCGGTGGTCCAGGTCTGGCCGGCCTCGATGGGGCAGGCGTCGGTCCAGGTGCCGGTGCTGATGATCTCGCCGGCCTGCAACTGACGGAAGCGCGATTGCTTCTGCAACAACTGGTGCAGGTGCCACAGCGCGTGCAGCGGACTATCCATCTCGTCATTGCAGAAACCGGCTGCGCGCAGCACGCTGGAGGTGTCGGTGGTGCAGGACAGCGAGACGCTGGCACTGGCCAGGATCTGCGGCAGATGATGACGGGTGGCCGAGGACAGCACATGTGGCTCGCCCACGATCAGGGTCCCATGCAAGCCGAAAGCCGCGATCGAGTCGGCTACCGTGAACTCCCACTTGGCGAAGGGACAGACCACGATCTCGAAACCGTGCGCCATCCATTCCAGGCAATCGGCCAGGTCGTCCAGCGAGGCGCCGGGCGCAGGGGTCTTGCCGAGCTTGAAGACGATCTCCGGTTCGATGCGCGGTTGCACAGCGCCGGTCAGCGATTGCAGGCCGTGATTGTCTTCGGCGAAGCGGACGGTGGTGTCCCACATCGGCGCCCAGGTCGGGATGCGGGCATCGTCGATGATGCCGTAGCGCTCCCAGTTCTTGCGCACCACGAAACCGATCTTGCGGCCAATGGGCTGCTCGCCCTGAGCGACGCGAATGTTGCGGATGCTGTGCGCGATGTCATAGGCATCTTCCACCGACAACGGTTCGGACTCGGAGATGCGCGGGATGATCTGAGACTGGGCCCGCGCATCGAGCAGTTGATGCGCGTAGCGAAGGGCTTGGCTCGACATTAGCATGGAGGGCTCACATCGAAAGATAGTGAATAGCTATCCATTGTCGATGACGATTAGTTTTTGCACAAGCAAAAACTCGCTTTTATACGAGATTCAAACGAAATTCCGGCGGATTGTCTTGCACTGCGCAAATCGCTTTTTCAGGCGCTGCAAAAATGCGTATGCCAATGAGAGCCGCGTCGCTTCCAGCCGATGGGCTCAGCCGCCCCACAGCTCGCCGTTGGGACCGGTACGCGGCGCTGCGACGCCGAAGTGCTGGTAGGCCGCCGAGGTGGCGATACGGCCCCGCGGGGTGCGTTGCAGGTAGCCTTGCTGGATCAGGTAGGGCTCCAGCACGTCCTCGATGGTGTCGCGCTCCTCGCCGATGGCGGCGGCCAGGTTGTCCAGGCCGACCGGTCCACCACCGAACTTGAAGAGCACCGCCTCCAGCAGCTTGCGGTCCATCAGGTCGAAACCGACCGGGTCCACATCCAGCATCACCAGGGCGGCGTCGGCCATTTCGCGGGTGATGCGGCCCTCGCCCTTGACTTCGGCATAGTCGCGCACGCGGCGCAGCAGGCGGTTGGCGATACGGGGCGTGCCGCGACTGCGGCGGGCGATCTCCAGGGCGCCATCCTCGACGATGGGCGCGTTCAACAGGCCGGCGCTGCGGGTGACGATGCGCGCCAGCTCGGGCGGGGTGTAGAACTCCAGGCGGGCGACGATGCCGAAGCGGTCGCGCAGCGGGTTGGTCAGCATGCCGGCGCGGGTGGTGGCGCCCACCAGGGTGAAGGGCTGCAGGTCCAGCCGCACCGACCGGGCCGCCGGGCCTTCGCCGATCATGATGTCGATCTGATAATCCTCCAGTGCCGGATAGAGGATTTCCTCGACCACGGGGGACATCCGGTGGATCTCGTCGATGAAGAGGACGTCGTTGGCTTCCAGGTTGGTCAAGAGTGCCGCCAGGTCACCGGCGCGCTCCAGCACGGGGCCGGAGGTCTGGCGCAGGTTCACGCCCATCTCGCGGGCGATGATGTGGGCCATGGTGGTCTTGCCCAGGCCGGGCGGGCCGAACAGCAGGGTATGGTCGAGCGGTTCGCCGCGCTTGCGGGCGGCCGAGATGAAGATCTCCAGCTGGGCGCGCACCTTTTCCTGGCCGACGTATTCGTCCAGCTGCTTGGGCCGCAGGGCGCGCTCGATGGCTTCCTCGTTGGCCGAGGCCGGGGTGGCGGAGATGATGCGCTGTTCGGAGAAATCGTCGGTCTGAATACTCATGCTGTCATCCTTGTCGGCCCATGCTTAGGCCTTGGAGAGCGCCTTGAGGGCGAGCTTGATGCCGTCCGAGACGCTGGCATCCTTGGGCACTTGCTTCATGGCCAGCGTGGCTTCCTTGTCGGAGTAGCCCAGCGCCAGCAGCGCATTGAGGATGTCGGCCGAGGCATCGCTGTGCACCACGCCAGCCACCGCAGCGAGATCGGCACCGAGCTTGCCCTTCAACTCCAGCAACAGGCGCTCGGCGGTCTTCTTGCCGATACCCGGCACGCGGGTCAGGCGGCCGGCTTCCTGCAGGGTCACGGCCTGTGCCAGGTCCGCCACCGACATGCCCGAGAGGATGGACAGCGCCGTGCGCGCGCCCACGCCGGAGATCTTGATGAGCTCCTTGAACGTATTGCGTTCTTGCGCGGTCCCAAACCCGAACAGGATGTGGGCGTCCTCGCGGATGGCCAGGTGCGTCAGCAGCGTGACCTTCTCGCCCAGCCCGGGCAGGTTGTAGTAGGTGCTCATGGGCACGGCCACCTCATAGCCGACGCCCTGGCAGTCGACCAGCAGGTTGGGCGGGATTTTTTCTAGAAGGATTCCGGAGAGTCGACCGATCATGGCGTCAATGATGTGCGTGGGCTGCAGCTTCTGTGATAATCCCGGGATGATACAGCACTGTTCGGATAAACAGTATCGAACCGCCCCCGCTTGCATGAAGACAAAGGAAAACCATGGCCGGTAGCGCCCTCTTTGCCCTGATCGACGATATCGCCACGGTATTGGACGATGTTTCCCTGATGACCAAGGTGGCCGCCAAGAAGACCGCCGGCGTGCTTGGCGACGACCTGGCCTTGAACGCCCAGCAGGTCAGCGGCGTGCGCGCCGAGCGCGAATTGCCGGTGGTCTGGGCGGTGGCCAAGGGGTCGTTGAAGAACAAGGCCATCCTGGTACCGGCGGCGCTGGCCATCAGCGCCTTCATCCCCTGGGCGGTGACGCCGCTGCTGATGCTGGGGGGCGCCTTCCTCTGCTTCGAGGGTTTAGAGAAGCTGGCCCACAAGTACCTGCCACACGAAGAGGAACACCACGAACTCGCCGCCACCTCGTCTGAGGACATCGACCCGGTGGCCTACGAGCGCGACAAGATCAAAGATGCCGTGCGCACCGACTTCATCCTCTCGGCCGAGATCATCGCCATCACCCTGGGCACCGTGGCCGGCGCGCCGCTGCAACAGCAGATCACGGTGCTGGTGGGCATCGCCCTGATCATGACGGCGGGTGTGTATGGCCTGGTGGCGGGCATCGTCAAGCTCGACGATGGCGGGCTCTATCTGCTGCAGAACGCCGGCCCGAGCCGCTTCGGCCGCCTCAAGGCCGGCATCGGCCGCGCCATCCTGGCGGCGGCGCCCAGGATGATGCGCAGCCTGTCGGTGATCGGCACGGTGGCCATGTTCATGGTCGGCGGTGGCATCCTCACGCACGGCCTGCCCTTCGCGCATCACGCCATCGAGCAGGCCGCCACGATGGCCGGCGAGATCGCGGTGATCGGCCCGGTGCTGCACGCGGTGACGCCGGCAGTGTTGAACGCGGTCTTCGGGGTAGCGGCCGGTGCCGTGGTGCTGGCGGTGGTGCTGCCGGCGCAGCGCCTGCTCAAGCGCTTCAGGAAAACCTAACCCACCAACCGGCCACCGCGCATGCGGATGCCCTTGCGCGCCAGCGCCGGGGCCAATGCCCCCAGGTCGGACAGGACACCGCCACCATGCGCGTGGCAGATCGCCACGCCCAGCGCATCGGCGGCATCGGTACCGGGCAACCCCGGCAACTTCAACAGGCGCGCCACCATCTCCTGCACCTGGGCCTTCTGCGCCCGCCCATGGCCGGCCACCGCCTGCTTGACCTGCAGCGCGGTGTACTCGGCCACGGCCAGATCGGCCGCCACCAGCGCACAGATCGCTGCCCCGCGGGCCTGGCCCAGCAGCAATGTGGATTGCGGGTTGACGTTGACGAAGACCTTCTCGATGGCCGCACAGTCGGGTGTATAAGTGCGCACGACTTCGGAGACACTGCCGAGGATGACCTTCAGGCGCGAGGGCAGATCGCCATCCGGCGTCTTGATGGTGCCGGAAGCGATGTAGGAAAGCGTGTTGCCCTGCTTGTGGATGACCCCGAAACCGGTGGTGCGCAAGCCAGGGTCGATACCGAGGATTTTCATGCCCGCCAGTCTAACCGATAGCGCGCACGGCCATGCGCTAGAACAGCACACCCTGCCCCGGATCGGGTGCTTTCTGGCGGCTGCGCCTCCCGGCGGTCGCAGGCAGGCCGCTCTTGCGCGAACCGTGCCTCTCCTGGATGGCATCGGCTTCGGCGCGCGCGCTGCTGCTGCGACGCTGGCCATAGAGCGCCTCCTTGGCCTGGGCCAGCGCGCTCTTTTCGTCGACGATGGGGGCGGGGTAGGCGGGCGTGCCGTACTCCGGCACCCAGCGTCGTACGTACTCCCCCAGCGGATCGTGGTCGCGCGCCTGCTTGGCGGGCGAATAGATGCGCAGCGTGTTGATGCCGGTGGTGCCGGATTGCATCTGCATCTGGCTCCAGTGGATGCCCGGTTCGAAATCCAGGAATTGCCGCGCCAGAAACAGCCCCGGCGCGCGCCAGTGCAACCACAGATGATAGGCCGCGAAGCTGACCAGCATGGCGCGCATGCGGAAATTGAGCCAGCCGGTGGCGCAGAGCTGGCGCATGCAGGCGTCGACCATGGGATAGCCGGTGCGGCCTGCGCACCAGGCATCGAAGCGTGCCTGAGCCTCCTGCCCCCAGGCTGCACCATCCCCCGGGCGCAAGCCATCGAGCGAACGCGCCACGTTGCGCCATTCGATATCGGGCTGGTCTTCGAGCTTCTGCATGAAGTGGCAATGCCAGCGCAGGCGGCTGGCAAAACCGCGCAAACCATAGGCCAGATCGCGGTCGGCGCTGTGTTCGATGGCCAGTTCGGTGGCCTGGTGCACGCTGCGCATGGATACCGTGCCAAAGGCCAGATGTGCACTCAGCCGGCTGCAGGCATCGGGAGCAGTCAGCGGGCTGGACAGACCGCGCCGGTAATGGCGCCCGCCGCCGCCCAGGAAGGCGCGCAGGGTGTCCCACGCGACGGCTTCACCAGCGGCTGCCGGCAAGCGCGGAGTGGGCAGGCCCAGTTCGGCCAGTGTCGGCAAGCGCTCAGGCTGCAGGCCGGGTGGCGTACCAAAACCGCTGGGGATCGCCACCTGAGGCGCCTCCATGCGCCGCGTCCAGCGCGCGGCCCAGCCGTCGCGACTGCGCAGGCGGCGCACCACGCCGGTCTGCGGCCACTCCTGCCACTGCACGCCCTGCAGCCGGCTCCAGCGACCTACCGAGATATCGCGCGCATAGCTCCAGGCGGGGCCGGTTTCTTCATGACTGAAGAGATGGGTGACACCCCATTGACGACGCAGTGACTCCAGCACCTGCACCGCCTCGCCCACCCGCACCAGCAGCGGCAGGCCGCGTTGCCACAATGCCTCCCGCAAGGGCGCCAGGCAGCGCAGCAGGAAATCCACATGGCGCGGATCGCATTCGAAGCTCTCCAGCCAGGCCGGCTCGATGATGAAAAGACCAAACGCCCGTTCGCACTGCGCGGCCTGCGCCAGCGCGGCGTGATCGCGCAGGCGCAGGTCGCGCTTGAACCAGACCAGGCCGACGGACATGTCAGCCGCGCTCCTGGCGGCGTTCCAGCCACAGCACCAGCCTCTGCACGGCCGGACGCACCCGCAGGAAGCCGCGGTAGCTGCGCTCCATCAGCCACAGCATGCCCGGCAGCTTCGCCAGGCGGGCCAGCCAGCGCCAACCCGGCAGCGCTGCCCACAACTGGACGAAGGCCTGGGCCCCGCTGAAGACCGCACCATCGCCACGTCGGACGTGAAATCGCGCCAGCAACTCGGCGCGCGTGAGGCCGCAAGGCAGGGAGGACGGCGCCACATCGGCGCGGCTGATGTCACAGAAGCGCAGCCGCTCCCGGTCCGCACCGCGCTGGTAGAGGCCGATCTCGCGGCGACAAAGAGGACAGGCGCCGTCGTAGAGCACGGTCAGCTCGTCCCGCCGGTCGGCACCGGACTCGCCCATCACGCCGCTCCCGCTGCCCGGTGCCCGGTACGCACCAGCAGCTCGTCGGCGTTGTGCAGCCCTTGGGTGCTGCGGCGCCACCATTGGGTGAACAGGTCACAGGGCTTGTCCACCGGCGGGAACAGTTCGGGCGGTGTCACGCAGTGCGCCCACAGCGGCAGCCACGGCGCCAGATGGGGATCGGCCAGGCAGCGCACGCTGCGCGCGGATTTCAGGGCGCGGCCAACGCTGGCGGCATCGCCGTGCCAGCGCAGCGGCGTGAGTTCGCGCAGACGTGCGCCGACGAAGTCCCAGCGGCGCTGGTCCCAGGGCCACAGCAGGTGGAAGTCCGAGAGATAGAGGCCCACCACCACCGTGTCGGCCGGCAACCCGGCAGGCAGCTCGCCCAGGCTCCACGGATGGACCAGCCAGACATCGCGCCCGGCCACGGCGCTGGCCTGGGGCGCCAGGCTGCCCAAGTGCTCCGGTGGCGCCGACAGCAGGGTCGGCTCCTGGCTGTGCGCGCGTGTGCGCCAGGCAGGTTCGGCGGCCACCGGATCGGGATGCAGGGCGATCTGGCACAAGGCTTCATAACTCGTGTCGAGCACCGTCGCCGGGCTATGCCATTCGGCGGGGGCATATTTGGCCACGTTCTCGGCATTGAACAGGTAGGGCTTGTGGCTGCCGGTGCCGGCCACCCATTGCCAGCTCAGGTGGTTGCTGGCCAGATCGCCATCGAGCAGATGCCCCACCATCCAGTCCGCCCCGGCGCGCCAGTGCACCTTGCGCAGGTGCACCACATAGCTGGCCAGCCACATGCGGGCATGGTTGTGCAGGGTGCCGGTGGCATACAGGGTGCGCACGGCCTGGTCGATCACCGGCAGGCCAGTGGCGGCGGCGCGGATATCGTCCGGCAGCTGCCGTGCATAGACTGATTCGGGCAGCGGGCCGGCATGCAGCGCGTCAAAGATGCGCGCCCCGCGCCGGGCCCAGACGTAGCGGTAAAAGCCGCGCCAGCCCAGCTCGTAGACGAACTTGTGCTGCACATCCAGTGCATGGCGGCTGCAGACGCCAGCCAGCACCTCGCGCAGGCTGACGAACCCATGCGTCAGATAGGGTGAGAGGCCGGTGACGGCGCCGTCGAGATGATTGCGGGTACGGGCGTAAGCGCCGGGACGCACGGCCGCAATGCGCTCGCGGGCCGCCGCCAGGGTGGGCAGCAAGGGCAGCAGGGACAGGGGGGCGGTCTCTTCCTCTTCCGGGGAAGGCGTATCCAGCACCGGGTCGCTTTGGTGTTTGCGGTACATGGTTCGGCTCCTCAAAGACCGGCCGGGCTGCACTTTCGACGGCAGGCCTGGCTGCAGTATCTGACCTCGTCCCAGTTCTTCGCCCAGCGGCGCCGCCAGGTCATCGGCAAACCACACGCGGCGCAGGGCTTGCTGGGCAAGTGCGCCTTGTTGCCGCGATGTCCGGTGGCTTGACTTTTGGATGTCATGACACCGGATTGTACTGAAAAAACCCATCAAATCCGATTCATGACGTCAAATTTGCATCTACAATCTGTGTCAATCCAGATTCAAAGAAAATCATGAGCCCAGCCCTGCCCCCTTCCGCCCCTGCCACCGCCCCGGACCCTGAGCAAGCTGCCCCCCAGGCCCTGCGCCGCACCGGCGCGGTGGCCCGCATGCTACGCATGCCCGTGGCCACCCTGCGCGTCTGGGAACGCCGCTACGCGCTGACCCAGGGCCAGCTCTCGCCCAGCGGCCAGCGCCTGTATTCGGAAGCGGACATACGACGTCTGGCGCTGATCCGGCAATTGACCGAACTGGGCCACGCCATCGGCAGTCTGGCCGGGCTGGACATGGAACAGCTGCAGCAGGTCGCCGCCACCCACGCCGAATTGCACGCCACGCGGCCGACGCCCCCCGAGGCGGCGCAAAGACGGTGGCGGCTGGCCGTGATCGGCACCACCCTGGCGCAACGCCTGGACAAACCGGGGCTGATGCAACGGCTGGGCCGTCCGCTACAGTTGCTGGGCCCGTTCAAGAACATCGAAGAGGCCGCCATGGCCTTGAAGCGCGAAGAAGTGGATGCCCTGCTGCTGCACGAGCCGCAATTGCACGCCGGCTGGCTGGGCGCGCTGGAGAGCGCGGCCCCGGCCCTGAGCGGCCTGCCCATGGCGGTGCTGTATGGATTTGCCAGCGAAGCCGTGTGCGAGACGCTGGCGGCGGTGGGCATCAGCCTGCTGCGCGCGCCGCAGCCGGACGTGGTGATCCTGCAATGGCTGCGCGGGCTGGCGGCGCTCGCGCTGCCCGCGCGCGAGGAAGATATCGCCGATACGGCGCCACCGGAGCGCCGCTGGAACGACAACGAGCTGATCGCCTTCGCCAACCAGTCCACCACGGTGGCCTGTGAATGCCCGCGCCACGTGGCGGAACTGCTGATGCAGCTGGCGCAGTTCGAGCGCTACAGCGCGCAATGCGCCAATCGCAACGAGGCCGACGCGCAATTGCATCAATACCTGCAGCAGTTGACCGCAGAATCGCGCCAGCGCTTTGAAGCGGCCTTGACGCGCATCGCCCGGCATGAAGGATTCATCACCGACAACGGCTGAAGCGAGAGCGCTGCAGCGTCTGGTGCACCAGCAAAAACGCCCGACATTAAGCCGGGCGTTTTTGCTGGGAGCGTACTGCGATCAGTGACGGAAGTGACGGGTGCCGGTCAGCAGCATCACCACGTCGCGCTCGTTGGCGGCGTCGATGACTTCCTGGTCGCGCATGGAGCCACCCGGGTGGATGACGCAGGTGGCGCCAGCATCGACCACCACGTCCAGACCGTCGCGGAACGGGAAGAAGGCGTCGGAGGCCACGGCAGAACCAGCCAGGGTCAGGCCGGCATTCTGTGCCTTGATCGAAGCGATGCGGGCGGAGTCGATGCGGCTCATCTGGCCAGCGCCCACACCCAGGGTCATGCCATTGCCACAGAACACGATGGCATTGGACTTGACGAACTTGGCCACGCGCCAGGCGAACATCAGGTCTTGCAGCTGCTGCGGGGTCGGCTGCTTCTTGCTGACCACCTTCACGTCGGCCAGCAGCACGTTCTTGGCATCCGGCGACTGCACCAGCAGGCCACCGCCGACACGCTTGAAGTCGTAGCCGTTCAGGCCGCCACCCAGCGGGATTTCCAGCAGGCGCACGTTCTGCTTGGCAGCGAAGATCTGCTTGGCTTCTGCACTGAAGGACGGTGCGATCAACACTTCCAGGAACTGCTTGGCCACCGCTTCAGCGGCAGCGGCGTCCACTTCGCGGTTGAAGGCGATGATGCCGCCGAAGGCCGAGGTCGGGTCGGTCTGCAGGGCCTTGCTATAGGCTTCCAGCGGGTTGGCGCCGATGGCCACGCCACAGGGGTTGGCGTGCTTGATGATGACGCAGGCCGCTTCCGTGGCCGGGTCGAAGCTCTTGACGCATTCCCACGCCGCATCGGCATCGGCGATGTTGTTGAAGGACAGTTCCTTGCCCTGCAGCTGGGTGTAGTTGGCCAGTGCGCCGTCGACCTTCTTGATGTCGCGATAGAAGGCGGCGCTCTGGTGCGGGTTCTCGCCGTAGCGCATGTCTTGCACCTTCTCGAAGTGCAGGTTCAGCGTGGCCGGATAGGCGCTGCGGGTGGCATGTTGCTTGTCTTCACCCAGGGCGGTGAAGTAGTTGGTGATGGCGCCGTCATATTGCGCAGTGTGGGCAAAGACCTTCTTGGCCAGCGCGAAGCGCTTTTCGTAGGGCAGGTCGCCGCCCGACTTCAGCTCGGCCAGCACGCCTTCGTAGTCGGTCGGGTCGCAGATGACGATGACGTCCTTGTGGTTCTTGGCCGAGGAGCGCAGCATGGCCGGGCCGCCGATATCGATGTTCTCGATGGCGTCTTCCAGGGAGCATTCTTCTTTGGCGACGGTCTGCTGGAACGGGTACAGGTTCACCACCACCATGTCGATGGTCGGGATGCCGTGCTGATCGAGCGCAGCGACGTGCTCGGGGAAATCGCGACGGGCCAGGATGCCACCATGCACCTTGGGATGCAGCGTCTTGACGCGCCCATCCAGCATTTCCGGGAAGCCGGTGTAGTCGGCCACTTCGGTGACCGGGACGCCGTTGTCGGCCAGCAGCTTGGCAGTGCCGCCGGTGGACAGGATGTTGACGCCCATGGCGGACAGCGCGCGCGCGAATTCGAGCACGCCTGCCTTGTCGGATACGGAAATGAGTGCTTGTTTGATCATGGTAGGCAAGACTGGTAAAGGAAGGGAAACCTGAAAACCGTGGATAGGAAGCTGCGGGTACCGCACCACCCGGCCTTGCGGCCCGGGCGGTGTGAGCGCACCCTACAGCAGGCCGTGCTGCTGGAGTTTCTTGCGCAGCGTGTTGCGGTTGATGCCGAGGATCTCGGCGGCCTGGGACTGGTTGCCCTCGGCACGCGCCATCACGGTCTCGAAGACCGGCTTTTCGACCGTCACCAGCACCATGTCGTAGACATTGGTGGGGAGCTGTTCACCGAGGTCCCGGAAATATTTTTCCAGGCTCTTCTTGACGACATCCTCAATACTTTCTTTGCTCATTGCGTTGCTGCTTCTGTTTTTATCGGCCTGGTCACGTCACCACGAGTGCGCTGTTTTCCCCTTTGCGCTCTTCTTGCGTGGCCATGCCGTGTTGTTGATCAATTGCGCCGGGGCGCATCCGATTGCTGTCGTGCTGTCTTGCCGCCCTGCCGCCCTGCCGTTCAGGCCGCCAGAGGCACTGCCTCGGCCAGGCCGTATTGCAGCCGTTCACCGTAGGCCGCCTGATCGGCAAAGAATTGCCGGACCGCCTGCAGTTGCTGGCCGCAATCCTCGATGCGATTCATGCGGCGGCGGAATTCCTCGCCACCCGGCAGGTCACGCACATACCAGCCGATATGCTTGCGCGCCGTGCGCACGCCCAGGTAGTCGCCATAGAAGGCGTAGTGGGCTTGCAGGTGCTCGTCCATCAACTGCTCGACCTCGGTGACCAGCGGCGCCGGCAGGTAAGTGCCGGTGCGCAGGAAATGGTCGATCTCGCGGAAGATCCATGGCCGCCCCTGGGCGGCGCGGCCGACCATGACGGCATCGGCCCCGGTGATGCGCAATACTTCGCGCGCCTTGTCCGGGGAAGTGATGTCGCCATTGGCCACCACGGGAATCGTCACCGCAGCCTTGACCGCGGCGATGGTCTCGTACTCGGCCTCACCGCTGTAACCGTCGGCGCGGGTACGGCCGTGCAGCGTGAGCATGGCGATACCGGCGGCCTGGGCGCGGGCGGCGATCTTCAGGGCATTCTTGTTGGCGCGGTCCCAGCCGGTACGAAACTTCAGGGTCACCGGCACATCGACCGCCGCCACCACCGCATCGAGGATGCGCGCCACCAGGTCCTCGTCCTGCAACAGGGCCGAACCGCACCAGCTGTTGCAGACCTTCTTGACCGGGCAGCCCATGTTGATGTCGATGATCTGGGCACCGCGCTCGACGTTGTATTTCGCACAATCGGCCAGCATGGCGGGATCGGCCCCGGCGATCTGCACCGCCTTGGGTTCCATCTCGCCATCGTGGTTGATGCGGCGCGAGGTCTTCTCGCTGTGCCACAGGCGCGGGTCGGACGCGGCCATCTCGGAGACGGCATACCCTGCCCCCAGTTGCTTGCACAACTGGCGGAACGGACGGTCGGTCACACCCGCCATGGGGGCGACGAACACGTTGTTGCGCAGGGAATAAGGCCCAATGTTCACGACGTGGATCAGGGGGAGATTTGGGGAAGGGCGCTATTTTAGCGCGATTGCGGGGGCGCGCCCAACAAGAATCGGGCGCGGTTACATCTTTGCCGCTGATTATTTATTGGGCAGCATCAATTGTTGCGCGCGTGCCAACAGATGCTGCCGCCAGGAAACCAGAGCGAACCTAGCTCAGCGATCCACCTCATCCAGCGTCTCACGATCGAGATGGCCGATCTCGCCCCATGAGCGGATGCGCACGCGTTGCCCGTCCCAGTGCAGTCGGTTCACGCTGGCGTTGAAGATGTCGAAGCTGCGCGGCTGGGTGAAATGGCTGTCGCTGGCCCAGTGATGCAGGCATTCCAGCACGCCACCATGGGTGACGATGGCGACCTTGCGATACTTGCCTGCAGCCAAGATGCGTTGCACCGCCTGCACCGAGCGCTCGTAGAATTCGCGCATGGTCTCGGCGATGCGCTCGCCGGCCGGATAGCGGGCGTCCGGCTCGCGCGCCTTCCAGACCCGATAGGCCTCGGGATAACGGTCTTGGATATCGACGTGACGCAGCCCCTCGAAGGCGCCATAGCAACGTTCGCGCAGGCCGGCATCGGTCTGTACCGCCAGCCCGGCCAGCTCGGCCACCGCCTGGGCGGTGGCGTGGGCGCGCTGCAGGTCGCTGGCGAAGACGGCCTCGATGCCCTCCCCCGCCAGTGCCTCGCCCAGCGCCCTGACCTGGCGCTGACCCGCCTCGTTCAGCGGGATGTCGATGTGGCCTTGCAGGCGCTTGTCCACGTTCCAGTCGGTTTCGCCGTGGCGGATCAGGAGGATATCGGTCATGCGGATGAATCGAGTCAGCTACGCGCTACGGCGTTGGGGTTGAGCGTGTACAGGCCGGTGAGAGAGGCCTGCTCCAGGACGTGGTCGCGCAGCGCGGTCACGACCACCGAGCCTTCCAGGTTGCCGGTGACCGGCAACTGCTCCACGTCCAGCGCATAGAGGGTGAAGATGTAGCGATGCACCAGCGCATCGTTCCACGGCGGGCAGGGGCCGTCGTAGCCGAAGTAGTCGCCGCGCATGTCGCCGTCGCCGGCGAACCAGCCGGTGTAGTCGTTGATGCCCTGGCGCGCACCCGGCATCAACTCGCCCAGCTCACCCAGCACGGCCGGCCCGGGCTTGCCGCGCGCGGTCACGCCCTGGCTGAACTGGCCGGCCTTGATCTCTTTGACGGTGGCCGGGATATCGACCAGGGTCCAGTGATAGAAATCCACCCGGGGCAAGTCCAGCGGCACGGTCTTGCCTTCCTGGTTGACGTCGTCGCCACGCGAAGGCACGTCCGGGTCATGCACCACCAACGCCAGCGAACGGGTACCGGCGGGCAGGTCGCTCCAGGCGAAATGCGGATTGCGATTGGCCGACAACGCGACATGGGTCTTGGGATCGATCACGGCGAAAGCGAATTCACCGGGGATCATGGCGCCGTCCTTGAAAGAGTCGCTCCAGAATTTCATATCACCTCCTAAAGTAAGGCCACATTCAAAATACTATTGCCAATCCAGTTGGGGACGTCCAGTCCTGCTTCAATGCCGGGTTCCTGCTGCCAGGATCACCCTGGCTTCACTTATACAACGGCAGCGGCCGCCTTGGGCTTGACCTGCAACCACAACGTGACCGGGCCGTCGTTGGTGAGCGATACCTTCATGTCGGCACCGAAGCGACCGCTGCCGACCTTGTCCGCGCCATGCCGCGCACGGGCCTGGTCGACGAAGCGCTCGAACAGCGTACGGCCCAGCTCGGGCGCCGCCGCCGGTGTAAAGGAGGGCCGCGTGCCCGAATTGGTATCGGCCGCCAGCGTGAACTGCGGTATCAGCAACAAGCCGCCTTGCACGTCGGCAACACTGCGATTCATCTTGCCGGCCTCGTCGGCAAAGACCCGGTAGGCCAGCAGTTTCTTCAGTAACGCATCAGCCTCGGCATCGGTGTCATTGCGCTCGGCACAGACCAAGACCATCAGTCCGGTGTCGATGGCGCCCAGCGTCTGGCCGTCCACCACGACGGCGGCCTGGCTGACCCGCTGCAACAGGGCAATCATGCGCGGCCCTGCTTACGCCAGGGTGACGCGGGCGAACTTGCGCTTGCCCACCTGCACCACGCATTGGCCAGCCTCGACCTTCAGCCCCTTGTCGCTGATGACGGTGCCATCGATACGCACGCCGCCCTGCTCCACCATGCGCAGCGCTTCCGAGGTGGAGGCGCACAGGTTGGCCTGCTTCAACAGCTGGCCGATGCCCAGCGGCGCGCCCGACAGCGAGACCTCGGGGATATCGTCGGGGATGCCGCCCTTGGAGCGGTTCACGAAATCGGCCAGGGCGTCCTCGGCGGCTTGCTGCGAGTGGAAGCGGGCCACGATTTCCTGGGCCAGGGCGACCTTGATGTCACGCGGATTCTTGCCAGCCTCGACGTCGGCCTTGAAGGCGGCGATCTCGGCGATGGAACGGAACGACAGCAGGTCGTAGTAGCGCCACATCATCACGTCGGAAATGCTCATCACCTTGGCGAACATGGTGTTGGCCGGTTCGGTGATGCCGATGTAGTTGCCCTTGGACTTGGACATCTTTTCCACGCCATCCAGGCCTTCCAGCAGCGGCATGGTCAGGATGCACTGCGGCTCCTGGCCGAAATCCTTCTGCAGTTCGCGGCCCACCAGCAGGTTGAACTTCTGGTCGGTGCCGCCCAGTTCCAGGTCGGACTTCAGGGCCACCGAATCGTAGCCCTGCATGAGCGGGTAGAGGAATTCATGCACCGAGATGGGCGTGCCTTCCTTGAAGCGCTTGGTGAAGTCGTCGCGCTCCATCATGCGCGCCACCGTGTAGCGCGAGGCCAGCTGGATCATGCCGCGGCTGCCCAGGGCATCGCACCATTCGGAGTTGTAGCGGATCTCGGTCCTGGCCGGGTCCAGTACCAGGCTGGCCTGGGCGAAATAGGTCTTGGCGTTGATCTCGATCTGCTCGCGCGACAGCGGCGGACGGGTGGCGTTGCGGCCGGACGGGTCGCCGATCATGGAGGTGAAGTCGCCGATCAGGAAGATCACCTGGTGGCCCAGGTTCTGCAGCTGACGCATCTTGTTCAAGACCACCGTATGGCCCAGGTGCAGGTCAGGTGCGGTCGGGTCCAGTCCCAGCTTGATGCGCAGCGGCTGGCCGCTTTTCTCGGCGCGCGCCAGCTTCTGCGCGAATTCGCTCTCGATGAGCAGCTCATCGACGCCGCGCTTGGCAATGGCCATGGCCTCCTGGACCTGGTCGGAAAGGGGCAGCTGGGAGGGGGCGTTCTGGGTGGACTGGTCTGCGTTCATCGATATAACTAAAAAATTGGCATTTGTAGGACAGGACCGCGAAATCGTGTTGCTATAATTCCGACTTTCGTTTTTTCTGCTGAGCGCCAGGACGCGGCCTCAGAAGCTCATCAGCAGGAAAATCCATTCACACCGTGCGAATGTTACGCGGACGCAACACGGCGGGGGGACAGGTAACGCCGAATTGCATCAGCATCCGCCACGGAAAACGTCGATTTTAACGTATTCGTATTGCATGTTCCCACAAGATAAACTCAAGCACCTTGCCTCCCGGTGCTACACCGCGTTGCAGTCCTGCCACCACAAAGTCGCCGCTTCCTCGCCCAAGACCCGCATCATGGGGGCCAGCGCCCTGTTCCTGGCCGCCTTCACCATCGGCGCCGCCGGTTTTGCGCCGGCCGAGCCCGACATGAAGGATGCCCCGGTCAATCCGATCTCCAAGGACCTGGCCTTGCCAGACCTGCAACAGCAGATCAGCGCGCTGGAAGAGAATTCGCAGTATTACGTCAATGAAGAGAAGGTGCGCAGCGGCGACACCCTGGCCACCCTGCTCACTCGCCTGGGCGTGGATGACGACGAGGCAGCCGCCTTCATCAAGTCCGACACCCTGGCCCGCTCGGTGATGCAGTTGCGCGCCGGCAAGCGCGTGGTGGCACAGACCGACGACAATGGCGAGCTCATCAAGCTCTCGGCCACCCTCGATGACGGCAGCGATACGCCGCGCAACCTGGTGATCTCGCGCCAGAACGGCAAGCTCACCGCCGATGCCCAGCCGGCCGTGCTGGAACGCCGCGTGGAAATGCGCGCCGGCACCATCTTCTCCTCGCTCTTCGCCGCCACCGATGCGGCCCAGATCCCTGATGGCGTGGCCCTGCAGCTGGTGGACATGTTCGCCACCAACATCAACTTCGCCGCCGACCTGCGTCGTGGCGACCGCTTCAACGTGGTCTACGAGACCTTCTGGCAGAACGGCGACCTGGTGCGCACCGGTCGCGTGCTGGCCGGCGAATTCGACAATGCCGGCAACCGCTACCAGGCCGTGTGGTTCAGCGACCCGGCCAGCAAGACCGGCAGTGGCGGCTACTATGCCTTCGACGGCAAGTCGCTCAAGAAGGCCTTCCTGAAGTCGCCCCTGGCCTTCACCCGGATTTCCTCCGGCTTCTCGATGCGCCTGCATCCCATCCTGGGCAAGTGGAAGCAGCATACCGGCGTGGACTTCGCCGCCCCCACCGGCACGCCCATCCATGCGGCTGCCGATGGCGTGGTCGATTTCGTCGGCCAGCAGAACGGCTACGGCAACATCGTCGTCATCAAGCACTGGAGCGGTTACTCCACCGCCTACGGCCACATGAGCCGCTTTGCGCCCAACATCAAGAAGGGCATGAAGGTCAGCCAGAATGACGTGATCGGCTTCGTCGGCATGACCGGCTGGGCCACCGGCCCGCACCTGCATTACGAGTTCCGCGTCAACAACCAGCCGCGCAATCCGCTGTCGGTCGAGGTGCCCAACAACCAGGCCCTCACTGGCCCGCAGATGCAGCGCTTCCGCGCGGTGGCCGACGACATGCAGCACCGCATGGCGATGCTGCGGGTGCCAGGCGCGGCCGATGTGAAGCTGGCCGCCAGGTAATCCCAGTTCGCACCAGTCCGGGGGCGGTCGCTGTAGAATCAGCGACCGCCCTTTTTGTTTCCAGGCCCGTCATGACTGCACACACCCCTCTCTATATCGGCCTGATGTCAGGCACCAGCCTGGATGGCGTCGATGGTGTCCTGGCCGCATGCGACGGCCAGGCCATCTCGGCGACCCTGGCTGCGGCCTATGTGCCCTTCCCCGAGCACCTGCGCGCCGACCTGATGGCCCTGCAGGCCGCCGGTCCCAACGAGATCGAGCGCGAGGCCATGGCCGCCAACGCGCTGGCGGTGCATTACGCCGACTGCGTGGCGCAACTGCTGCTGCAGGCAGGCAAGAGCGCGGCCGATATCCGCATGGTGGGCGTGCATGGACAGACCATCCGGCATCGTCCCGAACTGGGCTTTACCCGGCAGACCAACAATGCGGCCCTGCTGGCTGAATTGAGCGGCATCGATGTGGTGGCCGATTTCCGCAGCCGCGATGTGGCCGCCGGTGGCCAGGGTGCGCCGCTGGTGCCGGCCTTCCACCGCGCCATCTTCGGTGATGCCGCGCAATCGCGGGTGGTGGTCAATATCGGTGGCATCGCCAATGTCAGCATCCTGCCGGCCGGCGAGGAAGGCGCTTATGGATTCGACACCGGCCCCGGCAACGCGCTCATGGATGGCTGGATCCACTTGCACCAACAGCGCAGCTATGACGCCAATGGTGACTGGGGGGCCTCAGGGCAGGTCCATGCGGGGCTGCTGGCGCAGTTGCGCGACGAGGCCTTCTTCCGGCTGGCGCCGCCCAAGAGTTCGGGCCGCGACCTGTTCCATCTGGACTGGTTGGAGGCAGCCCTGCTGCGCACTGGTGAAGCGGTGGCTCCGGCCGATGTGCAAGCCACGCTGGCCATGCTCACTGCCAGCACCATCGCCGACGCCATCGCCGGCCATGCCGCCGATGCGTCGCAGGTCTACGTCTGTGGCGGGGGTGCCGAAAATGCGTTCCTGATGCACCTGTTGCGCCAGCTATTGCAGGAACGTGCCACGGTACAGTCCACCGCTGTGCTGGGCGTGGCGCCCCAGCATGTGGAAGCGCTGGCCTTCGCCTGGCTGGCGCGGCGCTTCGACCTGCGCCTGCCCGGCAACCTGCCGGCGGTGACGGGAGCGCGCGGCCCGCGCGTGCTGGGTGCGCTCTACCCGGCCTGACAGGCGGGCAGCAGAATGACAAATCCCCGCCTGCGCGGGGATTTTTTCATGGGGCCTGCTCGTATGACGCAACACTAGTCGCGGGAGAGTCGCCCGTTATCCAGTCGCACCCGGTCGCCCACCCGGAAGTCGGTGTTGTCTTCCTGGGCGAAGCTCTGCAGTGAGCCATCGTCCATGCGCACGCGGATGTTGTAGACCTGGTGTGCCTGGGCGCTGTTGCGCTGGATCTGGTTGCCGGCATAGGCGCCGCCGGCCGCCCCCGCCACGGTGGCCAGCACGCGTCCGGTGCCGCCGCCGATGGCATTGCCCACCAGCCCGCCAGCAACGCCGCCCACCACGGTGCCGGCTACGCCATTGCTCTCCTTGTGGGTCACTTCGACGGACTCGACCACGCCACTGCCGTTATAGGACGATACCCGTTCGTAGTTCTGCGCCTGCGGCGCGGCACCGGCCTGGGGTGGCGGGCTGGCGCAGCCGATCAGCAGGATGGCGAAGCTGGCACTGACGACAGCCAGCGAAATGTAGTGATGTCGGACGGACATGGTGGGCTCCTCTGCACGATGTGCGATGCACTGAGCCTGCCGCGTAAATCCAGCGCGCGATATCGGCCAAGCCCGGGAATGTGTGTCGGAAAAGGGGCGACGTCGTCCTCAGCAGACAGCTCGCCCAGCCGCGTCAGTTCAGCCAGCCGCGCCGACGGAAGTACCAGAACGGCGCGATGGCCGAACCGATCATCATCACGATGGCCAGCGGATAGCCGACCGCCCAGTCCAGTTCCGGCATGACCTTGAAGTTCATGCCGTAGATGCTGGCGATCAGGGTCGGCGGCAGGAAGGCCACCGAAGCCACCGAGAAGATCTTGATGATCTTGTTCTGGTTGATGTTGATGAAACCCACCGTGGCGTCCATCAGGAAGTTGATCTTGTCGAACAGGAAGGCGGTGTGGCCATCCAGGGATTCGATGTCGCGCAGGATCTGGCGCGCATCCTCGAACTGCTCCGAGTTCAGCAGGCGGCCACGCATCAGGAAGCTGACCGCGCGTCGCGTATCCATCATGTTGCGGCGGATGCGACCGTTCAGGTCTTCCTCGTGGGCGATGGTGTTGAGCACTTCGGCGGCGGCTTGGTCGGAGAGACTCTTCTTGAGCACGCTGGTGCTGACCGCTTCGAGCTTCTGGTAGATGCCTTCGAGTGCATCGGCGGAATATTCGGCATCGGTCTCGTAGAGGTCCAGCAGCACGTCGCGATAGTCGCCGATGGAGCCTGGCCGCGAGCGCGCGCGCATGCGCACCAGGCGGAACACCGGCAGGTCCTCGGCATGCACCGAGAAGAGGATGTTGCGGGCCAGGATGAAGGCCACCGTCATGGTCGAGGGCGAGGCATCTTCGCCTTCGAAGAGGAAATCGGTGCGCAGGTGCAGGTCGCCGTTCTCGGCCTCGAAGTAGCGGGCCGAGGCTTCGATGTCGCTGAATTCATCCTCGTCGGGCAGGGTCACGCCGTAGATGCTCTTGACCCAGGCGCGTTCTTCGTCGTTCGGCTCGGTCAGGTCGACCCAGACCGGCGCGGCCTGTTCCAGGTCGGTGCGGCTGTCGATGTTGACCTGGCTGAGGCGGCCGTTTTGCAACACGAATACATTGATCATGGGCTTACGCTGGCTCCGGACGCGATGGAAGGGGGAAGAGGCGACTGCTGCACGGCAGCTCGGCGAGCAGGCGCGAAACGTGCGCAAGTGTACGTTCTCGCCTGGCCTCAGGCAAGCGCGACACGGCGCGTGTGCAGCGGCCAGGCGCCGTCACACGCCGGTCATGCGGCATGGTTACTTGTGGGCCGGCGGCAGCGTGGCCGCGTTCATGCGGCGCAAGATCAGGCTGGTGCGCGCCGCCAGGTAGCCGGAGCCCCGGTTGCGGTCGTAGTAGCGCGGGCGCGGCAGCATCACCGCCAGCCGCGCCGCCTGCTCAGCCCCCAGGCTGGCAGCCGGGATGTGGTAATAGTGCTGGGCGGCGGCCTCGGCACCGAAGACGCCATTGCCCCACTCGACCACGTTGAGGTAGATCTCGAAGATGCGCTGCTTGTCCAGCAGGAACTCCAGCATGTAGGTGATCACGAACTCCTGGCCCTTGCGCAGGTAGCTGCGTTCGCCCGAAAGAAACAGGTTCTTGGCCAGCTGCTGGGTGATGGTGGAGCCGCCGGCCACCACGCGGCCCTTCTTCTCGTTCTTTTCGTAGGCCTTTTGCAGGGCATCCCAGTCGACGCCGTCATGCTCGGAGAAATTGGAATCCTCGGAGGCGATGATGGCGCGCTTGAGATTGTTGGAGATGCGCGCATACGGCACCCAGCGCAATTGCAGTTGCGCATTGGGGTCCTTCTCGCGCAGCAGCGACAGCTGTTGCCGCATGAAGCTGGTGGACTCGGGATTGTGATCCTTCCACCACCAGATCTGCAGGAAGAAGTAGACCTGCAACAGCAGCACCAGGGCGAGGGGCAGGACGATGATCCAGAAGAGCAGCTTGCGTAACGATTTCATGTGCCTGTTCTTGTTCGGTCGGCGCGGCTCACTGGGCCAGCTGCTGGCGCAGGCTGGCAAAGACCTCGGCGGTGGCCGGACGCACGCCGCGCCACAGGTGGAAGGCTTCGGCGGCCTGCTCGACCAGCATGCCCAAGCCATCGCGCACCTGGGCGCCATGCTGCTGGGCGCTCTGCATGAAGACGGTGGGCTGGCGGCCGTACATCATGTCGTAGGCCAGCGTCTGGCGGCCATAGACCGACAGCGGCAATGGCGGCAGGTCGTCCGACAGGCTGGCCGAGGTGGCATTGACGATGAGATCGAAGACGCCATCGAGCTCGGCATAGGCGGCACTGCGTACCGGCCCGTACTCGACGAATTGCGCGGCCAGCTCGGCGGCCCGGGATTGGGTGCGGTTGACGATCACCAGTTCGGCCGGCTGCTGTTGCAGCAGCGGCTGCAGCGCACCGCGCGAGGCGCCACCAGCGCCCAGCAGCAGGATGCGACGGCCCGCCAGATCCTGGCCGGCATTGACCGTGATATCGGTGACCAGGCCAGCGCCATCGGTGTTGTCGCCGAAGATGCCGCCGTCCTCGAACTTGAGCGTATTGACCGCGCCGGCCAGGCGCGCGCGCTCCGAAAGCCGGTCGGCCAGGGCATGGGCTTCCAGCTTGAAGGGGACCGTGACATTGGCGCCGCGCCCGCCGCGCCGCTGGAACACCTGCACCGCCGCCTTGAAGCCATGCAGCGGCGCCAGCAGGCGCTCATAGCTCAGCTCCTGGCCGGTCTGGGCAGCGAACTGCGCGTGGATCTCGGGGGATTTGCTGTGGGCGATGGGATTGCCGATGACGACGTATGCATCCATATTGATCCGCCTGTTCCGTTCTTGTCTGTGTCCGTTGTCGATCCCGGCTGGGCGCTGCGGCCTCAGCCGGCCCCCAGTTGTGCCTGCAGGCCCTGGTCACGCGTGAAGCGGAAGCGCGTGATGATTTCCCACACATCGTCCTTGCCGCTGGTGCGCATGTTCTCGGGGAAGCGGCCGAATGGCGCCGAGCGCCGCACGATGGCCACCGCCGCCTGGTCCAGCGCCGCATTGCCTGAACTGGATTTGACCACCACGCCGCCATCGCGCTCGTAGATGGTGCCATCCTGGAAGACCGGGATGACCACCAGCAATTCACCATAGAGCTTCTTGCCATCGCGGGTCGGGAAGTTCAGGGTGCCGACCTTCTCGATCTTGTCCTGCAGGGTCTTGTAGTACTGCGCGTAGCCCACTTCCCGGGTGCTGGGCGTGATCTGGGTCTTCTTGGGGCGCTTGTTGTATTGCTCGATGTTCTTGGCGACTTCGGCTTCCATGCGCGCCATTGCACGGGCGGTCTCGATCATGTCGCGCGCATTGAGCTGCGGCGCCTCGGTCACCTTCTGCTGCTCGCTGCTGGCCACCTGCTGCGGTGACTGCTTCAATTGGGCCAGCATCCTGCGCTGCTGTTGCTCCAGCTCGGCCACGCGACGCTGGGTGGCCTTGACGCTGTCGCCGTCATCCAGCCGCTTCATGTCCGGCAGCGGCGACTTGGCGCGGCCCTGGTCGGCATTGCCGCCGCCATCCAGGTTGGCCTGCGCCAAGGCCTCGGCATTGACCGGCTTTCTGTCGTGCTTGGCGTTGACCAGGATGACTTCCAGTTCCGGGTCGGACGGCTTGAGGCGGAAGGCATCAGGCGCGGCGAAATGCACGGCGAGCAGCACGCCATGCACCAGCAGCGAAATACCGAGCGCCACGCTCAGCAGACGATGTTGGGCAAACAGATTCACAGCAGGCAAGGAAGCAGGGGCAGGTTCAAAGCGCCAATTCTACGCCAGGCCTGCTTCATTGCGCCGCTTCGGCGGGCGGGTTTTCGTCGGATGCTTCGCTGGAGGTGGCATCGCCAGGCTCCTGGTCGGCATCGGCGGCATCGGCCTGCTCGCCCAGGGCCGCCATGCCTTCGAGCAATTCCTCGTCGCCCTCGTCGTCACCGAGGTCGCTGGCCACAGCCTGGGCCGCTGCGGCCGGCACTTCCAGCAGGCGCGCCTCGACGCTGAGATCGACTTCGTCCCAGCGCAGCAGGTCCAGCTTGACCTGCAGGCCGCGCGCCAGTTGCGGCAGGCCCGGCATGCGCAACACCAGCGGGATGTCGACCAGGCGCAGGATCTCGTCCTTGAGCACCACCGCCTCCACGACGCGGGCGTTTTCCTGGGCCAGCCAGCGCAGGCACCAGTAACGCTCCATGGTGGACTGGAAGTCGGCATAGCCGGAGTAGGCCGCATCGAAACCGGAGACGATGGCGAACAGATCCGCATCGCGTGGCTTGAAGGGAGCCACCAGGGGCGCGGTCACGCCATGTTCGATACAGGCCAGGATCTGCCACTGGTTGACCAGGTCGGTATAGCGGCGCAACGGCGAGGTGCTCCAGGCATACTGGTCCACGCCCAGGCCCTGGTGGGGCGCGGCGTGGGTGACCATGCGCACCTGCATCTTGGCGGCCCAGCCGCCGGCACCGCCGCCCTGGGCGCGGTAGATGCCGGGCACGCCATGATCGGCCATGAGCTTGCCCCAGGTGCTGTTGGCGAAGATCATCAGCTCGGCCACGATCTTGTCCAGCGGCGCGCCGCGACGGCGACGCACGATGCTGACCACGTCGTCCTCGACGTAGAAGTTGAAGTCGACGCGGTTGTTCTGTTCCGGGCGCAGGCCGAAGCTCTCGCGCTTGGCCATGCGGCCCTGTTCCAGCACTTGCACCCATTGCCACAGCAGGGCGATCTCGTCCTTGTGCGCATACTCGCCCAGGTTCTGGGCCAGCGCCTCTTCGGTGACCAGGTCGTCCAGGTCGTTGTGACGCAGGTTGCTGGCGATCGGCACCAGCTCGGCGCGGCTCTCGGTGGAAAGCACCTCCCAGCTGGCCGGATCCAGCGTGGCGTACAGCGACAGCGCCGGACGGGCCGCACCGGCATCCAGCGTATAGGTCGCCACCAGCTCATCGGGCAGCATGGTGATCTTCTCGCCGGGCATGTAGACGGTGGACATGCGTGCGCGGGCGATCGCATCGATGGCGTCGCCGCGCTTGATGACCAGGCCCGGGGCGGCGATGTGGATGCCCACGCGCAGCTTGCCGTCGGCCAGGCGCGTCACCGATAGCGCGTCGTCGATCTCGGTGGTGGTGACGTCATCGATGGAGAAGGCTTGCACATCCGCCGTGGGCAGGTCGGTGACCGGCGCGGGGATGTCGATGGCGGCAAAGCCGGTGCCGCGCGGGAAGAACTCGTAGAGGAAGCGCGCGTAGTGCAGGTCCTTGGGCGAGGCCACGCCGCCGGCGGCCAGCATCAGGCGCTGCGGGGTGGTCTGCATTTCCTTGGCGGCGGCGTCCAGGGCCTTGTATTCGATGCCGTTCTTGTCAGGCTTGAAGAGCAGCTGCAACGCGATCGGACGGAAGGCCTCGGGCAGCTTGTGGGCCTTGAGCTCGTCCACATAGGCTGCTTGCGCCAGCAGTTGCTGCTTCTTCTTTTCCAGGCCGGCCAGGGCGGCCTGCAGCGATGCCTGCGGGGCGGCCTTGTAGCGACCACGGCCCTTCTTGTAGAAGTAGATCGGTGCGCTGTGCAGGCGCAACAGCAGGCCGGCGGCCTCGGGCGGCAGCGGCGCATGGCCGAAATATTCGGCGGCGAGATCGGTGAAGCCGAACTCTTCCTCGCCGGCCACTTCCCAGAGGAAATCCAGGTCGATCTCATCGGCGATGGCCTGTGCCTGCTGCAGCAGTTCCTGCGGTGCAGGGGCGGCGAATTGCAGCAGCGCATCGCGCGACTTGACCTTGGCGCGCTTGCCGGAGGCCATCTCGACCTGGAAGGACTCGCCCTGCTGGGTCATGATGGAGCCGGCCTTGAAGTCGCCGGATTCTTCGAACAATACATTCATCTGCTTCTATCGCTTCTCAATCTGGTGCATGGGCCGGGCCGCCGGGCGCATCAACGCCTCCAGGGCCGGCAGGAAAACATCGGTAACCATCAGTACGCCGCCGCGCCGCCTGAACAGGGAGCGGCGCGCATACAGGGAGGTCGGCAAATCAACGTCTGGCAAGGCTTGCGCAATGCGGCGCATCAGCGGATGGCCGGCTGCCAGGCGAGCATACTGGATGGGGCTGCGCCCTACCAGCGGATCAAAGAACAGGTTGGCCCCCAGGGGCGTGTTGCCCAGCTTGCTGAAGAACGGCCAGTCCGACTTGACCGAGCTGGTGGACAAGACAGTATGGCCGAACACCACCGGCCGGTCATCTCCATAGAGGATCACGTCGCGCTCGACCACCCGGCTGCGCGCCGGCACGCCCAGGGCGGCATGCTCGTCGGCCAGGATGGGGCCGGGCCGCTGGCGCAGCAGACTGACCGCAAACGACTGGGTCCGGGCCTTGAGCTTGATGGTCATGGAGCCGGGATCGGCCAGCCAGGCGCGGGTACGGCGCGTCAGGTCACCATCGGCGGCCAGCATCGACGCCAGTGCCTGCGGGTGTGCCATCCACTGAGCCCGACTGGGTGCGTGCCGCCTCAACCCGGCACCTTGCCCTGGGCCGGCACGCCGCAAAAGACCAGCACCTCGTCGAGGTAGTCGGCAAATTCGGCGATGCCATGGTCGCTGCCCTGGATCACGCGCTGGCGCGCGCCCGGATAGTGCGCCACCATCTCGCGCCAGTCCAGCACTTCATCGCCCGTGGCCGCCAGCAGGAAATACCGCTCGGGCCGGCTGACGGCAGCTACCGTCAGGGCCTGCAGTTCGGCGATGTAGTCGCGCTTGAATTCGAAGGGTTCGTCGGAGTGGTACTGGGTGGTCACGCCGACATAGGATTCCAGGTCACGCGGCGGCTTGACAGCCGGATTCAACAGTACCGCGCGGCAACCATGGCGCTCGGCCAGCCAGGTGGCATAGAAGCCGCCCAGGGACGAGCCGACCACGGTGAGCTGTGTCGCATCGACACCGGCAATGAGCGACTCGGCCAGCGCGATGGCAGCGGCCGGCGAGGCCGGCAGTTGCGGGCAGAGATACTGCGCCTGCAGATCCAGCTCGGCCATGCGCTGCCCCATCAGCCGCGCCTTGAAGGACTGCGGCGAGGAACGGAAGCCATGCAGGTACAGGATCATGCCAGCGCGTCCAGCAGCTTCTGGTGGACGCCACCGAAGCCGCCATTGCTCATCACCAGTACATGGTCGCCGGGCCGGGCGGCAGCCTTGACCGCCTGCACCAATGCCCCCAGGTCATCAAAGGCCGCGGCCTTCTGGCCCAGCGGCGCGAGCGCCTCGCCCAGGTCCCAGCCCAGGGCATCGCGACCGCCCTTGGCGCCAAAACCGAACACCAGGTCGGCATCGGCCAGGCTACCCGGCAGGGCTTCCTTCATGGTGCCCAGCTTCATGGTGTTGGAGCGGGGTTCCAGCACGGCCAGGATGCGCGCCGCGCCGACCTTCTTGCGCAGGCCGGCTACCGTGGTGGCAATGGCGGTGGGATGATGGGCGAAGTCGTCATAGACGGCCACGCCATTGGCGCTGCCGCGCAGCTCCATGCGCCGCTTGACGCTCTGGAAGCCGCCCAGCGCCTCGATGGCCTGGGCCGCCGGCACGCCCACGTGGCGCGCCGCGGCAATGGCCGCCAGTGCGTTCATGCGATTGTGCTCGCCCGTGAGCGCCCACTGCACGGTGCCCTGCAGCTGGCCGTCGAAGAAGACGTCGAAACGGCCATCGTCATGGGTCTGCAGCGACCAGCCGGCACCCTCGGCCACGCCGAACGCCTCGCGCTCGCTCCAGCTGCCGCGGGCCAGCACGCGTTGCAGGGCCGGCTCGCGGCCGTTGACGATGAGCCGGCCGATCCCGGGCACGGTGCGCACCAGGTGATGGAATTGCGTCTCGATGGCAGCCAGATCGGGGAAGATGTCGGCGTGATCGTATTCGAGATTGTTCAGCACCGCAGTGCGGGTGCGGTAGTGGACGAACTTGCTGCGCTTGTCGAAGAAGGCGGTGTCGTATTCATCGGCCTCGATGACGAAGAACGGCGACGGCGCGCCATGGCCATCGCTGCCCAGGCGCGCGGAGATGCCGAAGTTCATCGGCACGCCGCCGATCAGGAAGCCCGGCTGGTAGCCCGCATGCTCCAGCACCCAGGCCAGCATGGCCGAGGTGGTGGTCTTGCCGTGGGTACCGGCCACCGACAGGACCCATTTGTCCTGCAGGATGTGCTCGCCCATCCATTGCGGGCCGGAAACATAGGGCAGGCCGCGGTTGAGGATCTCTTCCATCAGCGCATTGCCGCGCGAGACGACGTTGCCGATGACGAACAGGTCGGGCTTCAAGTCCACCTGGGACGCCTCGAAACCCTGGATCAGCGTGATGCCCTGGGCTTCGAGCTGGGTGCTCATCGGCGGGTAGACGTTGGCGTCGCAACCGGTGACTTCGTGGCCGGCCTGCTTGGCCAGCACGGCCAGGCCACCCATGAAGGTGCCGCAGATGCCGAGAATATGAATATGCATAGTGAATCTTGGGGTGTAATCCCGGGATTTTACCTGAGCCGGCGGCCTCAACAGCGAGCGAGTATCATGTGGGCCATGTCAGAGTTCACTTCCCCCACCGAGCAACTGCGCGCCGAGATCGCCGCAGCGGCCGCCCGCATGATCGCCGAGGATGGCGCCGACTACGGCAGCGCCAAGCGCAAGGCCGCCCGGCAGATCCTGGGCAACCAGAAGGTACGCGGCGAGATCATGCCCGATAACGAGCAGATCGAGGAAGAAGTCCGCCTCTATAACGAACTCTTCTTTGCCGACACGCAACCGCTGCGTTTGTTGCACCTGCGCCGGGTGGCCTTGCAACTGATGCAAGACCTGGAACTCTATCGCCCCTATATTACTGGCGCGGTCTGGAATGGCACGGCAGGTGAACATTCCGACATCCACCTGCAGCTCTTCACGCCCAGCGCCAAGGATGTGGAGATCTTCCTGCTCAACAAGAACGTGAATTTCGAAGTGGGCGAGACGCCGCACTTCCGCACCGGCCAGCCGGTGGAGACCCTGAGCTTCCTGCTGCCGCAGCGCGGCGCCGCCCCCGAACTGGCCCATCTGGCCGTCTATGACGAGGACGACCTGCGCGGCAGCCTGCGCGCCGCCCCCGGCAAACGGCCCGAACGTGGCGATGCCCAGGCCCTGGCCGGGCTGATCGACGCCTCCCCCAAGAAAGAAGAAGACTGATGAAAAAGCTGAGCAATGTCATCCTGTTGGCCGTGGTTGCCCTCATTTGCGTGGGCGTGGGCCTGTATGCCAGCCACCGCGCCCATCCCGCCGACAGCCCCGAGACCCTGGCCCTGAACCAGCTGCTCTCGCAATCCATGCCCGATGCCTCGGGGCAGACCCAATCCCTGGCGCAGTACAAGGGACGGCCGCTGGTGGTCAACTTCTGGGCCACCTGGTGCGGCCCCTGCGTGGAGGAAATGCCTGAGCTGACGGCCTTGCAGCAGGAAATCGCTCCCGTACAAATTCTGGGAATTGGCGTCGATAGTCAGGAAAATATCGCCAAGTTTGCGCAAAAGTACCAAATCCGCTATCCTCTCTTCGTTGCCGGAACCGGCGCCACCGATTTGCTGCGGCAATTCGGCAATCAGGCGGGCGGTCTTCCGTTCACCGCTCTGGTGGGCAAGGACGGCAAAGTCAAGAAGATCTACCTCGGTCGCCTCAAGTTCGACGAGCTGCGACAGGACCTCTCCCAGTTGTAAATCCCCGCAAAACGGTCAAAAGAAAGTTTTTCTTGCCAAATGATGGCATTTGACGGCAAAATGCGCGCATCGTCGTCAAACGGAGCTTAATCTCCATGGCAAAACAGCTTCTCCTGCTCAATGGCCCGAACCTGAACCTGCTCGGGACACGGGAGCCGGAAGTCTACGGATCCACCACGCTGGCCGATATCGAAGAGCGTGCACAAGAACAGGCCCGCGCCGCCGGTGCGCGCCTGGTCGCCTTCCAGAGCAACCACGAAGGTGCATTGATCGACCGCATCCACCAGGCCCGCAGCGAGGGCGTGGACGGCATCATCATCAACCCGGGCGGACTCACCCATACCAGCGTGGCGCTGCGCGATGCGCTGGCCGGCGTGGCCATCCCCTTCGTGGAAGTGCATATCTCCAATATTCACCAGCGCGAGGAATTCCGCCACTTTTCCTACCTGTCCGGCATTGCCCGGGCAGTCCTGTGCGGCTTCGGGGTCGACGGCTATCGCCTGGCCCTCGACTACTGGCTGCGTCAGTCCTGACGGCGGCGGGTGCGCCCGCCCCCGACGGATCGCTTCACGTACTGCAAAACCCTGAGCTGGACTCGCCGGTCGCCAGAGAGCGCCGGTGCTTCTTTAACACTACTCATCTACATTCCGAGGGATTCAAATGGATTTACGAAAACTCAAGACGCTGATCGACCTGGTTGCTGAATCGGCTATCGAAGAGCTGGAAGTTACCGAAGGCGAAAGCAAGGTCAGGATCGTCAAGTCCTCCCCGAATGCACAGAACCAGGTCGTGATGGTGCCCCAGCAGCAAGCCTACGCGCCGGTCGCCGCGCCCGTGGCTGCCGCGCCGGTGGCCGCTGCCCCCGTCGCCCCGGCTGCCGCTGCCGTGCCGGAAGGTCATATCGTCAAGTCGCCCATGGTCGGTACCTTCTACCGTTCCTCGGCCCCGGGCGCGCCGGCCTTCGTCGAAGTGGGCAAGGAAGTCAAGGAAGGCGATACCCTGTGCATCATCGAAGCGATGAAGCTGCTCAACGAGATCGACGCCGACAAGGGTGGCGTGGTCAAGCAGATCCTGGTGGAAAACGGCCAGCCGGTCGAATTCGGCCAGCCGCTGTTCGTGCTGGGCTGATCGCGCGCGACCTCCCCGGCCTGGCCGGATCGGGTCGCCTGGCGCGGCCCGCCTCCGGAACCTATAACGCTTGATCCTAGCGACGCTTCATTCCAGTTATGTTTGAAAAAATCCTCATCGCCAACCGTGGCGAAATTGCCCTGCGTATCCAGCGCGCCTGCCGCGAATTGGGCATCAAGACCGTCGTCGTGCACTCCGAGGCCGACCGCGAAGCCAAATACGTGAAGCTGGCCGATGAGTCGGTATGTATCGGCCCGGCTCCGTCGACGCTGTCCTACCTGAACATGCCGGCCATCATCAGCGCCGCCGAAGTGACCGACGCCCAGGCGATCCACCCGGGCTACGGTTTCCTCTCGGAAAACGCCGATTTCGCCGAACGCGTGGAAAAGTCCGGCTTCGTCTTCATCGGCCCGCGCGCGGAAAACATCCGCATGATGGGCGACAAGGTCTCGGCCAAGCAGGCCATGATCCGTGCCGGCGTGCCCTGCGTGCCGGGTTCGGAAGGCGCCCTGCCGGACAATCCCAAGGAAATCGTCCAGATTGCCCGCAAGATCGGCTATCCGGTCATCATCAAGGCGGCCGGCGGCGGCGGCGGTCGCGGCATGCGCGTGGTGCACACCGAAGCTGCGCTGATCAACGCCGTGACCATGACCAAGACCGAAGCCGGTGCCGCCTTCGGCAATCCGGAAGTCTATATGGAGAAGTATCTGGAGAATCCGCGTCACGTGGAAATCCAGATCCTGGCCGACGAGCACAAGCAAGCCATCTGGCTGGGCGAGCGCGACTGCTCCATGCAGCGCCGCCACCAGAAGGTGATCGAGGAAGCACCGGCACCGGGCATCCCGCGCAAGATCATCGAGAAGATCGGCGAACGCTGCGCCGAAGCCTGCCGCAAGATGAACTACCGTGGCGCCGGCACCTTCGAATTCCTGTACGAGAACGAAGAGTTCTACTTCATCGAGATGAACACCCGCGTGCAGGTGGAACACCCGGTCACCGAGATGATCACCGGCGTGGACATCGTGCAGGAGCAGATCCGTATCGCCGCCGGCGAAAAGCTGCGCTACCGCCAGCGCGACATCGAGCTGAAGGGCCACGCCATCGAGTGCCGCATCAACGCCGAGGATCCGTTCAAGTTCATCCCCTCGCCCGGTCGCATCACGGCCTGGCACGTGCCGGGCGGTCCTGGCATCCGCGTCGATTCGCATGCCTACTCGGGCTATTTCGTGCCGCCCAACTATGATTCCATGGTCGGCAAGGTGATCGCCTATGGCGCCACCCGCGAACAGGCCATCCGCCGCATGCAGATCGCGCTGTCGGAAATGGTGGTCGAAGGCATTTCGACCAACATCCCGTTGCACCGCGAACTGATGGTGGATGCGCGCTTCTTCGAAGGCGGAACCAATATCCATTATCTGGAACATAAGTTGTCGGAACGTCCCGCTTCCTCGGAAGCGGACAAGTCCATCAAGAAGTAAACGTAATAGCAACAGAAACAGCAATAGCAAAGGCGGGCAAATGGCTTGGGTAGAAATCGTCATCGAAGTGGCGCGGGAAGAGGCGGAGGCATTGTCCGACGCCCTGATGGAGTCTGGCGCCCTGTCGGTGTCGGTGGAAGATGCGGACGAAGGGACGGACGCTGAACGTCCGCTCTTCGGCGAGCCCGGCATGGAACCCAAGGAAGCCGCCTGGGATCGCAGTCGCGTGGTGGCGCTGGCCGGCAAGGATGCCGACCATGCCACCATCGTCACTGACGCGGCCAAGACCATCGGCCTGGACTATGCCCTGCCCTTTGCGACCCGCGACGTGGAAGAGCAGGACTGGGTGCGCCTGACGCAATCCCAGTTCGAGCCCATCCATATCGGCCGTCGTATCTGGGTGGTGCCGAGCTGGCACGATGCCCCGGCCGATCCCGATGCGCTGCTGCTGGAGCTGGACCCCGGCCTGGCCTTCGGTACCGGCAGCCACCCGACCACCCGGCTGTGCATGGAATGGCTGGAGTCCAATGCCACCAGCGCCCAGACCCTGCTGGACTACGGTTGCGGTTCGGGCATCCTGGCCCTGGTCGCGGCCAAGCTCGGCGTGCCACAGGTGATCGGCGTGGATATCGACCCGCAGGCCCTGGAAGCCGCCAACTACAATACCGCCCGCAATCAATGCGCGGCCACTTATTACCTGCCCGAGCCCTTTGCCCAGGCGCATCCGGAAGGCGAGCGTTTCGACGTGGTGGTGGCCAACATCCTGGCCGGTCCGCTGCAGTTGATGGCGCCCATGCTGGCCGGCCGCGTGCGCGCCGGCGGTGCGCTGGTACTCTCGGGTGTGCTGGAGCGCCAGGCCCAGGAAGTGATCGCCGCCTACGCACCTTATATCGCGCTCACGGTCTGGGCCGAGCATGAGGGCTGGGTGGCGCTGGCAGGCCGCCTGCCGGAGTAATCGATGGCGTTGGCGACCCAGTGTCCGCACTGCCTGACCATCTTCAGGGTTGCCAGCGACCAGCTCAAGCTGCGCGGTGGACTGGTACGTTGCGGCAGTTGCCGGCAAGTCTTCAATGGCAATGAATTCCTGGTCGAACCCAGTATCGCCGATGGCCACTACCAACCTGCGCCGGGCAGCCACGCGCAAGCCAGCGAGCCGGCATCACTCGCGCCTACCGTAGCGCCCGCCAGCCCAGCGACCACCTTCGCGCCGTCGGCCAGGCCGGCCGCCAGCGCAACGCCCCCGTCCCCGCCGCAGGAGCAGGCCCCGGCTGTGCCGCCCCCCGTTAGGGATACCATCCCCGTCGTCGCCGAACCCAAGGTCTTCCGTTCTCCGGCCAGTCCCGGGTATATCCCGGACCTGGGTGCCGCACTCAAGCCCGCCCCGCTGGATGCACCGATGGAAACGGCCATGACCATGGCCAGCGCCACCGATGCCGGCAGCACCGAGAGCAGCAGCGGACCGGTCACCGACCTGGACGATGGCTTCAGCCTGGAGCCCCCGCCCGCCACCGACGACCCGCTGCTGGCCGAAGATGAAGCCCCACAGGCGGGCCTCGGCGCTGATGGCGAAGACGCCAGCGCGGACGCCGAGCCGAACGATCGTGACGCCGACGAGCCGGCCTTCGTCAAACATGCCCAACGCAAGGCTCGTATCAGCCACATCATGAAGATGGTGATGATGATCCTGGCCGGCGTGATGGTGCCGGTGTTGTTGCTGCAATCGCTCTATTACTGGCGCAATCCGCTGGCGGAGGCGGTGCCGCAGGTACGCCCGATGCTCAATGGCATGTGCGTGGCCCTGCATTGTACGGTGGGCTTGCCTGCCGACATCGAGCGCCTCTCATTGGAGGCCAACGAGCTGCAGGTGGTGCCACCCAACCAGAATGTCTACGCGCTCACGGTGGTCATGCGCAACCGTAGCACCAGCGCGCAATCCTGGCCACACATCGAGCTCACGCTCAACAATGACGATGAGAAGGCGGTGGTACGGCGGGTCTTCCGTCCACGCGACTACCTGAGCGACCCCAAGCTGGCCGATGGCGGCATCGCCGCCGAGAGTGAACAGCAGATCAAGCTCAACTTCGAACTCAAGGATGCGCTGGTCTCGGGCTATCGCATCTATCTCTTCTATCCCTGAACCGCGCCATCGCCCGGGCTGCGCCTGGAGCCGGGGAACGCGTAAATCCTGCGATCAGGCCGCTTTTCTTCTACAATGCGGCATCTGCGACTCTTAACTCACGACTCCTTCCATGAGCTCCCTCATCTGCGGTTCCCTGGCCTACGACAACATCATGCAATACGAGGGCCGCTTCGCTGAAGCGCTGCTGGCCGAGCAATTGCACAAGGTCAACGTCTCCTTCCTGGTGCCCACCATGCGCCGCGAGTTCGGCGGCTGTGCCGGCAACATCGCCTACAACCTCAAGCTGCTGGGCGGTGAGCCGATCATCATGGCCACCGTCGGCCTGGACAGCGCGCCTTACCTGGAACGCTTTGCCGACCTGGGCATCAGCACCCGCTGCGTGCGTCAGATCGATGCCTCCTTTACCGCGCAGTGCTTCATCACCACCGATGCCGACAGCAACCAGATCACCGCCTTCCACCCCGGCGCGATGACCTGGTCGCACGAGAACAAGGTGGCCGACGCCGGTGCGGTCAAGTTCGCCATCGTCGCCCCGGACGGCCGCGACGGCATGCTGCAGCACGCCCAGCAGGCGGCCGAGCTGAAGATCCCGCTGATCTTCGATCCGGGCCAGGGCATGCCGATGTTCGATGGCAATGACCTCAAGAACTTCATCGACCTGGCCACCTATGTTGCCGTCAATGACTACGAAGCCGAGCTGCTGACTGCCCGTACCGGCCTGTCGCTGGCACAGATTGCCGAGCGCGTGGAGGCCCTGGTGGTCACGCGCGGCGAGCTGGGCGCCGAGATCTTCGTGGGCGACAAGAAGTTCGACATCCCCTGCGTGCCGGCCGACAAGATCGCCGACCCCACCGGCTGTGGCGATGCCTTCCGTGCCGGCATGCTGTTCGGCCTCACCGAAGGCTATGACTGGGAAACCACCGGTCGCCTGGCCAGCCTGATGGGTTCGATCAAGATCGCTTCGCAAGGTCCGCAGAACCATGCCCCGTCCAAGGCTGAGATCGAAGAGCGCTTCCACAAGGCCTTCGGCTATCGCTTCGGCTGATCCACGTTGCTACCTGGGCCCTCGCTCGCACGGCGTCGGGGGCCAAGACATCCACCGGAGATCGCTCATGCTGAACCTGTGCTCATGGCCACGGCCGACCTGGCGTCATTTGGTAAGCGCATGCGCGCTGCTGGTCACGCTCTCCCATGGCGCCAACGCCCTGGCTGCGCTCAAACCCGGCGCTGCGGCACCGGACTTCTCGGCCCAGGCCTCGCTGGGCGGGCAGGTCTCGACCTTCTCGCTGGCCGACGCGCTCAAGAAGGGACCGGTGGTGCTCTACTTCTACCCGGCCGCCTTCACCACCGGCTGCACCATCGAAGCCCACCTCTTCGCCGAAGCGGTGGATCGCTACAAGGCCCTGGGCGCCACCGTGATCGGGGTGTCCAGCGACAACATCGAGACCCTCAACAAGTTCTCGGTGAGCGAATGCCGCAGCAAGTTCGCCGTGGCAGCCGACGTCGACAAGAAGATCATCAAGGCCTATGACGCCCAGTTCCTGAAGGTCACCGGCTATGCCAACCGCACGTCCTATGTGATCACGCCGGACCATACGATCCTCTACGAGTACTCCGACATGAACCCGGACAAGCACGTGGAGAACACCATGCAGGCGCTGGAGCAATGGGTGGCCAGGCGGAAGCACTGAGCGCATCGGGACTGCCCGCAGCGATGCGGCAGCACCAATGAAAAGAGCCGGACGATCTGTGATCTGTCCGGCTCTTTGTTTATCTCGGCCGACGCCTGCGCGCCGGATCAGAGCAAGGCGAACAGCAGACTGCTGATCACCCTTTGCAGGATCTGCAGCAGGATCAACAAGGCCAGCGGCGACAGGTCCACGCCACCGAGGGGCGGGATGACGCGACGCAAGGGGCGCAGCAACGGCTCATTGAGGGCGCGCACGAACGGCGCCAGCGGTGCGTAGGGATTGACCCAGCTGAAGATGGCTTCGATGATCAGCGTGGCCATGAAGCCATAGCAGATCCATTCCAGCAGGCGCTCCAGCGAGAGCACCAGGATGATCTTGAAGTCGAATCCCGACTGCAATCCCACCGCCGCGATGACCGCCAGCAGCACGATGATGAACGCCCCCAGCAGGCTGGCCCAGTCATAGGCCCCGCCCGGCATGACCCGGCGCAGCGGGCGCACCAGCCAGTCCGAGAGCTGATAGACGAACTGCCCCACCGATTGCGGCGGGCGCACGCGCACCACCTGCATCCAGAAACGCAGCAGCATGACGCCAGCCAGGATGCTGGCCACGGCGTTGACGATCAACATGAAAATACTATGCAGCACAGGGATCTCCATCAATGAGAGGCAGCGCACATACTAGAGTGCATTGGCGCAATCGCCAAGCGGCGGCGGGCAAGCCTATCCACGCATAGGGAGACAGGCCACCGTCACCATATTGTGCCATCTCGTCGTTTTGCCAGAGTTGCGCAAGCCAAATTGCCCGGCAATAAAAAACCGCTGCATGGCGCGAGGCCATACAGCGGCATTTCGTCTGACCAGGTCAGACCAGGCGCGAGCCGATCTTACGGACGGCTGGTGCCGGTCGGGAACGGCCATGCGGCTGCCGGGTTCAGCACGGTCTTGGCGGCCGGTGCTGCAGCAGCTGCCTTGGGAGCGGCTGCCTTCTTCGGTGCTGCTGCCTTCTTGGGAGCAGCGGCCTTCTTCGGCGCTGCAGCCTTCGGAGCGGCGGCCTTCGGTGCTGCTGCCTTGGGAGCGGCTACCTTCTTGGCGGCGGCCTTGGGGGCTGCAACCTTCTTGGCGGCGACGGCCTTCGGAGCGGCTGCCTTCTTGGCGGCGGCCTTGGGAGCTGCAACCTTCTTGGCCGCTGCTGCCTTCGGAGCGGCTGCCTTCTTGGCGGCGGCCTTGGGAGCTGCAACCTTCTTGGCGGCGGCGGCCTTCGGAGCGGCTACCTTCTTGGCGGCGACCGGCTTCTTGGCAGCGACTGCCTTCTTCGGTGCTGCTGCCTTCTTGGCGGCGACCGGCTTCTTGGCGGCGACTGCCTTCTTCGGTGCTGCTGCCTTCTTGGCGGCGACCGGCTTCTTGGCAGCGACTGCCTTCTTCGGTGCTGCTGCCTTCTTGGCGGCGACCGGCTTCTTGGCAGCGACTGCCTTCTTCGGTGCTGCTGCCTTCTTGGCGGCTGCCGGCTTGGCGGCGGCCTTGGTTGCCACAGCCTTCTTCGGAGCAGCGGCCTTCTTCGGCGCTGCAGCCTTCTTGGCGGCTGCCGGCTTGGCGGCGGCCTTGGCTACGGTCTTCTTGGCGGCTGCCGCGACGACCTTCTTGGTGGTTTCCTTAGCGGCTGCTGCCTTCTTTGCCGCCGGCTTCTTGGCCGCGGGCTTCTTTGCTGCTGTTGCCATTTTGTTTCTCCTTCTTCACGTGAATGGAAAAAATCAAGCTTGATATAAGCAACCCGCAAGCGACATCGCGATGACGCGTGCGAGCTATTCATCGGCGCAAGCAGCCTGTCGCTTGCGCTAATGAATTCGGCACCAGCTGAACTGCTGCATCCCCTCACCTATGCAGCGCTTCAGCTATCTTGGCGACGCCCCTCCGGTAGTGCCCGCGCAATGGCGCAGGATGAAGTCGACTACGGGAGCAGGCGCGACACCAAAAAAAACGCCAGCGTGTTCAAACGCTAGCGTCGGAATCGCGTTCCTGAAAAACCTGGTTTTTCAAAGGAAAAGCCGCCTGACCCGACAAGATGGGGTTAAGCGGCGATAACAGAGAAGAATGGTTCGGTCTCTGGTTGTTCATTAATTTGGCGTTTGCCTTTCCGTTTCAGCAGCCGGGTATCTTGCAAGCTACCCGACCACCGTTGTGCATCCTGTCTCGCGGAAGAGTACTTCGAGACTGCACGTCATTCCCAACTCAGCGCGCCCCCGGTCTGGTATTCGATCACTCGAGTCTCGAAGAAGTTGCGCTCCTTCTTCAAGTCGATCATCTCGCTCATCCAGGGGAACGGATTTTCTTCTTGTGCGAACAGCGGGTCCAACCCGATTTGCTGTGCGCGGCGGTTTGCGATGAATCGCAGGTAGCCCTTGAACATCGGCGCGTTCAACCCGAGCACGCCTCGCGGCATTGTATCCTCTGCGTAACGATATTCCAACTCCACCGCGCGTAAAAACAACGATTTGATCTCGTCGCGGAACTCCGGAGTCCACAGGTGCGGGTTCTCCATCTTCACGGTGTTGATCAGGTCGATGCCGAAGTTGCAGTGCATGGACTCGTCGCGCAGGATGTACTGGTACTGCTCGGCCGCGCCCATCATCTTGTTCTGGCGACCCAGCGCCAGGATCTGCGTGAAGCCGACGTAGAAGAACAGGCCTTCCATGATGCAGGCGAAGACGATCAGCGAGCGCAGCAGCTTCTGGTCATTCTCCATCGTGCCGGTCTTGAACTCGGGATCGGTCAGCGTATCGATGAAGGGGATCAGGAACTCGTCCTTGTCACGGATCGAAGCGACCTCGTGATAGGCGTTGAAGATCTCGGCTTCGTCCAGGCCCAGCGACTCCACGATGTACTGGTAGGCGTGGGTGTGGATGGCTTCCTCGAAGGCCTGGCGCAGCAGGTACTGGCGGCACTCCGGCGCGGTGATGTGGCGATAGGTGCCCAGCACGATGTTGTTGGCGGCCAGCGAGTCGGCGGTGACGAAGAAGCCCAGGTTGCGCTTGACCAGACGGCGCTCGTCTTCGGTCAGGCCGTTGGGGTTCTTCCACAGCTCGATGTCGCGCTGCATGTTGATCTCTTGCGGCATCCAGTGGTTGGCGCAGCCGGCCAGGTACTTGTCCCAGGCCCACTTGTACTTGAAGGGGACCAGCTGGTTGACGTCGGTATGGCCGTTGATGATGCGCTTGTCGGCGGCGTTGACGCGACGGGTGGTGTCGACCGCAGCGGCGTTACCGGCCATCAGCGCCGGGTTCAGCGCGGCGTCGGAGTGTTGCGGATTGCCGAAGGCGGGTTGCAGCTGCGGCTGCAGGTTCGGGGTGCGCGGCGCTTGGGCCGGCTTGGTTTCATCATCCCAGGAAAGCATCAGTGGTTCCTCTTTGCTTGGTCGGTGGCCGCGTGGTGGTCATTGACCGCGGCGGCCGGGTCTCTATCAGGTGACAACGGCGCATCCGGTGGAGTTCACCGCGATGCGCCGGCTAAGGTGGGTGGACCCGGAGAGTCTATCTGCCAATGACGGGGAGGATCTTGATCATCCTCATCAACTGGCGGCTTCCCCTCCCGGGTCGAGCCTGGCTTGTTACTGGCAAGCCTCGCACTCTTCGAAGCCCGGATCGCCCGGACGCATGGTGCAGACCGGACCATCAGCCTCGATGGAGGCGCCCGGGTTCGGCATCACGTAGGCAGCCGAGGCGCTGGCGGCCGAGGCGATCGGTGCGGCCGGCACCGCGGTCGCGGCAGACATGCCGCCGGCGCCACCATCCACGGCCACGGCGTTCAACGCACCGGCACGGGAAGTCGACTTCTCGGTGTGGGTGGCGCCGATGGTGCGCAGGTAGTAGGTGGTCTTCAGACCGCGCAGCCATGCCAGCTTGTAGGTCTCGTCCAGACGCTTGCCGGAGGCACCGGCCATGTAGATGTTGAGCGACTGGGCCTGGTCGATCCACTTCTGGCGACGCGAGGCGGCTTCCACCAGCCAGGACGGATCCACTTCGAAGGCGGTGGCGTAGATGTCGCGCAGGTCTTGCGGGATGCGGTCGATCTTGGCCAGGCTGCCGTCGAAGTACTTCAGGTCGGCGATCATCACTTCATCCCACAGGCCACGGGCCTTCAGGTCGCGTACCAGGTACTCGTTGATTTCGGTGAATTCGCCCGACAGGTTCGACTTCACGTACAGGTTCTGGTAGGTCGGTTCGATGCAAGCCGACACGCCGATGATGTTGGAGATGGTCGCCGTCGGGGCGATGGCCACGCAGTTGGAATTGCGCATGCCGTGCTCGGCGATGCGCGCACGCAGGGCCGACCAGTCCAGGGTCTCGGTGGTGTCGGTTTCCAGGTAGCCGCCGCGCTCTTGCGCCAGCAGCTTCAGGGAATCCTGCGGCAGGATGCCACGATCCCACAGCGAACCGCGGTAGGAGGCATAACGGCCGCGCTCTTCAGCCAGCTCGGTCGAGGCCAGGTAGGCGTAGTAGCAGACGGCTTCCATGGAGCGGTCGGCGAACTCCACCGCATCCATCGAGGCGTAGGGCACGCGCTTGATGTGCAGGCAGTCCTGGAAGCCCATGATGCCCATGCCCACCGGACGGTGACGCAGGTTGGAATCACGTGCCTTCTTGACGGCGTAGTAGTTGATGTCGATGACGTTGTCCAGCATGCGCATGGCGGTACGGACCGTCTTTTGCAGCTTGGCATGGTCCAGCTCGCCATTGACCAGGTGGGCCGGCAGATTCACCGAACCCAGGTTGCACACCGCGATTTCGCTGTCATTGGTGTTCAGGGTGATCTCGGTGCACAGGTTGGAGCTGTGGACCACGCCCACGTGCTGCTGGGGCGAGCGGATGTTGCAGGGATCCTTGAAGGTGATCCAGGGGTGGCCGGTCTCGAAGAGCATCGACAGCATCTTGCGCCACAGGTCGTTGGCCTGGACCTTCTTGAAGAGCTTCAACTCGCCGCTGGCGGCCTTGGCTTCATAGGCGGTGTAGGCTTCTTCGAAGGCACGGCCGAACTTGTCGTGCAGGTCCGGGGTGTCGGAGGGCGAGAACAGGGTCCATTCGCCCTTTTCCATCACGCGCTTCATGAACAGGTCGGGAATCCAGTTCGCGGTGTTCATGTCGTGGGTGCGGCGGCGATCGTCGCCGGTGTTCTTGCGCAGTTCGAGGAATTCCTCGATGTCCATGTGCCAGGTTTCCAGGTAGGCGCAGACCGCGCCCTTGCGCTTGCCGCCCTGGTTGACCGCCACGGCGGTATCGTTGACCACCTTCAGGAAGGGGACCACGCCTTGCGACTTGCCGTTGGTGCCCTTGATGTGGGCGCCCAGGGCGCGCACCGGGGTCCAGTCATTGCCCAGGCCGCCGGCGAACTTGGCCAGCAGGGCGTTTTCCTTGATGGCTTCGTAGATGCCGTCCAGGTCGTCGGCCACGGTGGTCAGGTAGCAGGACGACAGCTGCGAGCGCTGGGTACCCGAGTTGAACAGGGTCGGGGTCGAGCTCATGAAGTCGAAGGACGACAACAGGTCGTAGAACTCGATGGCGCGGGTTTCGCGGTCGATCTCGTTCAATGCCAGGCCCATCGCCACGCGCATGTAGAAAGCCTGCGGCATTTCGATGCGGGTGCCACGGATGTGCAGGAAGTAGCGGTCATACAGGGTCTGCAGGCCGATGTAGCCGAATTGCAGGTCGCGCTCGGGCTTGATGGCGGCAGCCAGCTTGGCCAGGTCGAACTGGGCCAGCTTGGCATCGAGCAGCTCGGCGTCGATACCCTTCTTGACGTATTGCGGGAAGTATTCCAGGTACTCGGCCGGGGCGTCAGCCTGGGCCACTTCCTTGCCGAAGACTTCCTTGCGGATGGTGTGCATCAGCAGGCGCGAGGTCACCTGGCTGTAGGCCGGGTCCTTTTCCATCAGCGCGCGGGCAGCCAGGATGGCGGACTTGTACAGCTCTTCGACGGGCACGCCGTCGTACAGGTTCTTGACAGTCTCGGCCAGGATGGCCTGGCCATCGACGTGACCGTCCAGGCCGACGCAGGCGGCGTCGATCAGGGCACGCACTTCGGCGATGTCCAGCGGACGGCTGCGGCCGTCTTCGGTGACGTGCAGTTGCGGGGCCGCCACTTCGGTCTTGGTGGCAGCGCCCTGCTGGGCACGCTCTTCCATGCGCTTGGCGCGGTACAGCACGTAGGCGCGGGCGACGTCATGCTCGCCCGAACGCATCAGGGCCAGCTCGACCTGGTCCTGGATATCCTCGATATGGAAAGTGCCGCCGGTGGGCTGACGACGCACCAGCGCCGACACCACGTTGGTGGTCAGTTGCTCGACCATCTCGCGCACGCGCGCCGAAGCCGCACCCTGACCGCCGTTGACGGCCAGGAAGGCCTTGGTCACGGCGATGGAGATCTTGGACGGTTCGAAACCGACCACCGCGCCATTGCGGCGGATGATACGGTATTCACCCAGGCCGGCGGACTGGGGAACGACGGCCTGGCTGTCGGCAGAGCCTTCCAGCTCAGCAGCGGACACGCCGAAGGCGGCAGGAGATTTGACGGAAATTTCTTGGGTTGAGCGCACTTAGCCTCCTAGATACATGAGCGAGACAACCGACACGGTTGCCCCAGTTTGCTAAATCAGGATCCCGACCTGCACGGGATCCGCGAACGACGGCGGCGTCCACAGTGACCATCCCTTGACGGACATTCATGCTGACGCAAAAAACTGCTTGAAACTGTGTGTAGAGCGACGGAAAAGGAAGGGAGAACCGGGGGCGTTGTCGTACTTGGTTACTGCCTCGCCGGTCTTGCGCCTTCTGAAGCACTGCCAAACGGGCCCCTATGTGGATGAAGACCCGCAAACAAAAATAAGTTCACCAGAACACTACATCTAGTATCAAAACATCGATTGAGACTAATTCTAGTGGCCCATCTAGGCAGATGCAACCGCTATTTCTAGAATTTTTCTACTGCTCACGCTTGACTTTTGTGAAGGCCATAAGGGAAGCGCAATTGCGCCGGGTTAATAATTTCCAGCAATTCCCGGCCGTAGCGATCCCAATCGAAGAAGGGGCCAGGGTCGGTCTTGCGCACCGGGGCGATGTGTTCGTGACCGGCCACGGCGGCCAGGCCGTAGCGGGTGACCAGGGCCTGGGACAACCGCACCAGGGCATGGTACTGGGCCTCGGTGAAGGCTTCGAAGTCCGTGCCCTCCATCTCGATACCGATGGAGAAGTCATTGCAGCGCTCGCGGCCGTCGAACGACGACGCCCCGGCATGCCAGGCGCGGCGATGGGCCGGGACGAACTGCACCACCTCGCCATCGCGGCGGATCAGGAAATGCGCCGACACCCGCAGCGGCCGCAACTGCTCGAAATAGGGGTGGGCCGTGTAGTCGAGACGGTTGCAGAACAGGTCTGCTATATAAGAGCCACCGAATTCACCCGGCGGCAGGCTGATGTTGTGGATCACCAGCAGGTCGGTGATGCCCCCCTCCGGCCGTTCGTCACAGTTGGGCGAGGGTTCGCGGCGGGCGGCACGGCACCAGCCTTCGCCATCGATGATCCAGGCAGCGGCGTCAGGGGCGGGGGGGTTCATGTCGGCTCAGAAGGAAGCCTGGCGGCGATGCTCTTCCGAGCAGTAATAGGCGCCTGATGCGTGCACCACAGCCTCCGAGACGGGGAAATGGATGCCGCAGTGGGCGCACTGGACCATGGTCTCGGCGCCACCATCGGAACTGCGACGCGAGCGCGAGGACTTGGGCGGCGGCATGCCCGACTCCGGCTCGGAGTCGGCTGCATCATTGCCGGCCAGCATGGATTTCTTGGCGCGCTGGAACCACACCACCACGGCCAGCAAGACCACCAGCCAGATCAGATATTTCATGTCAGTACCCGATGCAGCACGACTTCGAGTACGAACCGGCTGCCTACATAAGCCAATAAAAGGATGGCGAAGCCGGCCAGCGTGAAGCTCAGCGCGGTGCGCCCCCGCCATCCCTGCCAGCGACGGCCGGCCAGAAGCAGGCCGAACAGCAGCCAGGACAGCATGGTGAAGACCGTCTTGTGGTCCCACTTGAAGGGTGTCCCGAACAACTGCTCGGAGAAGACCACGCCCGACAGCACCGTCAGCGTCAGCAGGGTGAAGCCGAAGGCGATCAGGCGGAACAGCAATCTTTCCATCGTCAGCAGCGCCGGCAGACGATCCAGCGCCAGCGCGAACCAGCCGGCCTGTGCCGCCGGGCCGGGCCGGGTATGCAGGCGCGACTCCTGCAGCACCATCAGCACGGCATGGAAGGCGGCGATGGTGAGGGTGCTATAGGCCAGGATGGAGATGGCGATATGGGCCAGGAACCAGTCCGACTTGCCGGTCAGCGCCACCATGTTGCCGGGGAATACACTGGGCAGCACTACCGCCACGGCGGCCACCGGCAGCACCAGCACGCGCATGCTGTCGAGCGAGAAATTGCGGTTTTCCAGCCAGTAGGCGGCCACCGAGATCCACAGCGTGGACGACAGCATCACCGCAAAGCCCACCCGCAGGGCGTCGGCGGCGAACATGTCCGACAGCAGCGCACCGCCGTGCAGCAACCAGCCGGCCACGATGCCCAGCGACACCGGCAGGCGCCGTTGCGAGGGCAGGAAGGCGCAGGCCAGGTAGAGCAGCGCAGCCAGGAGGAAAAAATAGGTTTGCATCGGCCAAGTTTACACTATCTCGGGGTCCGGCCCGGTTGAGCCAGGTCGGCAAGGGCGCCGATTTTACACCTGCACTGCGCCGCCCATGCAAGCGGCGCCCCGCCTCAGTCCACCGCCGCCGCCTTCATCTCGGCATGGTGGTGGCGCTGCTGCTCTTCCATCACCAGCTGGCCCAGCTCGCGCTTCAAGGCATTGAACTGGGGATCGGCCGGATCGCGCAGGCGCGGCAGGTCCACCAGCATGTCGCGCTTGACCGTCCCCGGACGGTAGGTCATGACCACGATGCGGTCGGCCAGGTAGATGGCTTCCTCGATGCTGTGGGTGACGAAGACGATGGTCTTCCTGAACTCGTCCCAGATACGCAGCAGCTCATCCTGCAGGTTGCGGCGGGTCAGGGCATCGAGCGCGCCGAAAGGCTCGTCCATCAACATGATGGGCGAGTCCAGCGCCAGCACCCGGGCGATCGCCACGCGCTGGCGCATGCCGCCGGAGAGATCCTTGGGGAAGCGCGTGCGGAAGTCGATCAGGCCCAGCTTGTCCAGCAGCTGGGCCACGCGCTGGCCGATCTCGGCCTTGGGCATGCCCTTGATCTCCAGGCCGAAGGCCACGTTCTGTTCCACCGTCATCCACGGGAACAGCGCGTATTCCTGGAACACCATGCCCCGATCCGGTCCCGGCTCGGTCACCACGCGGCCATCGGTGGTGATCTGCCCGGACGACGGCAGGGCGAAGCCGGCGATGGCGTTCAACAAGGTCGACTTGCCGCAGCCCGACGGCCCCAGCAGGCAGACGAACTGGCCGTCGGGGATGTCCAGATTGATGTCCTTCAGGGCCACGACCTCACGGTCATCGGTCTTGAAGACCTTGTGCACGCCCTCGATACGGATGCGGGGCGAAGAAACGGCTTGATTCATGGGTCAGTTCTCCAGCCCGCGATGCCAGCGCAGCATATGGTTGTTGAGGCGGCTCATGCCCAGGTCGATCGCCAGGCCCAGCAGACCAATGGTGATCATGCCGGCGATGATCTTGTCGGACCAGAAATACTCGCGCGCCTCCATGATGCGGAAACCCAGGCCATTGCTCACCGCAATCATCTCGGCCACGATCACCACGATGAAGGCCGTGCCGATGCCGATGCGCACCCCCGAGAGGATGTAGGGTACCGACGCCGGCAGCATCACCCGCAGGAACAGCGTGGACTGGCTGGCCCCCAGGTTGCGCGCGGCACGCAGGTAGATGCTGTCGACCTGGCGCACCCCGGCGATGGTATTCATCAGCACCGGGAAGAAGGCGCCCAGCGAGATCAGGAACAGCGCCGGCGGATTGCCCAGCCCGAACCACAGGATGGCCAGCGGGATATAGGCGATCGGCGGGATCGGCCGGATCACCTGGACGGTCAGGTTCATCAGCCCGTAGATGCGCTGGCTGGCGCCCATCAGCAAGCCCAGCGGCAAGGCCAGGCCGGCACCGATGAGGAAGCCCGCGACCACCCGATAGAGGCTGCCGATGGCATCCATCACCAGCTCCCCCGAGAAGGCCCAGGCCAGCCAGCTGCCGGCCTCGGGATCATAGGGCTTCATGGGGGTGGCGTATTCCACCCATTTCTTCAGTACCGCCCAGGGCGAAGGCAGGATCTGCGGGTTGACCCAGCCAGCCCGCGAGGCGCCCTCCCACACGGCGATCACCACCAGCGGCACCAGCAAACCCTGCAGGAAGCCGCCATGCTTGTTCTTTGCCATCTAAGCTCCCCTCACTTCAGGTTCATGCTCTTCTTGGCCTGCTCCAGCAGATCGGTCTTCACCCAATCCTTGGCCAATGGCGGCTTGGCCATCTTGCCGGTGCCGTACTTGGCCATGGTGTCGGTGGTGATCTGGATGTGCTCGGCGGTGATGTCGTAGGCGTAGGGCGAGTTGCCGATGGCGTCATAGAAGTCTTCCTTGGTGATCTGGTTCTTGAAGATCACCTCGCGCACGTACTTCTCGGCCACTTCGGGCTTGTCGATGAAGGTCTTGGTCGCCTCCAGGAAGCAGCGCATGAACTTCTCGGCCAGCGGGCGCTTCTCGGTGTAGAACTTCTCGGTCATCACCATGGTGCGGTAGGGTTCGCCGATGGGGGTGTCGTAGGGCTTCATCACTTCCACGCCGAAGCCCTTGTTGATGGCTTGCGATGATTGCGGCTCGCTCTGCATCATGGCGTCGATGTTCTTGCCCAGCAGAGCCTGGTTCAGGTCGGCGAAGGCCAGGTAGACGATGGTCACGTCCTTGGCGGTGAGGCCGTTCTGGCCCAGCTCGGCGTCCAGCAGCACTTCATGGATGCCACCGCGGGTGACACCGACCTTCTTGCCCTTCAAGTCCTTGACCGACTTGATGCCGGAATCCTTGCCCGCCACCAGGCGCGCACCACCCTTGGCGAAACCGGCCACCACATAGATCGGTGCGCCATTGGCGCGGCCCGAGATGGCGGCCTCGGAGGCGGTGGTGCCCACATCGAGTTCGCCGGCCAGGATGCCCTGCATCACGTCCGGGCCCTTGGGAAAGACCTTTTCATCGACCTTGATGCCGCATTTGGGTGCGATCTCCTTGATATAGGAGACCGCGCCATAGTGGGCGAACTTCAGGTTGCCCAGCCGGATCACGTCGTCAGCGGCATGGCTGGCGGCCGAGAAGCCGGCGCTTGCCAGCAGGACCAGGGCGATCAGTTTCTTCTGCATTTCCACTCTCCTCTTGTGCTTGTTGTGCTTGATAGGCATTGCGGCGAGCCGGCTGCGACCGGCTGTCTCACTGGCGTTTGGCCGCTGCCTGTGAGGCAGCTGACCTTGATTATTATTTGCGCATGGAAATTCAGGGCCCATGTATACACAAAGAGCGGCCCCACTACAAGCTGTTGATTTTACCTAGCATCCCCATCTGGGGCTGCAGACCCGGCGCGCCGACACGGGCGCAGCGGGGCTGATCGGTTAAAATGCAGGATTGCCCGCCGCCCCGGCACGCGACCCATGTCCCCCGGCGGCCATCCCACTCATTTGCAGACATCACCATGCTAGACAACCTGACCCAACGCCTCGCCAAAGTCGTCAAAACCATGCGCGGCGAGGCGCGCCTGACCGAATCGAACACCGCCGAGATGCTGCGCGAAGTGCGCCTGGCCCTGCTGGAGGCCGACGTGGCCTTGCCGGCCGTGCGCGAATTCATCGCCAAGGTGAAGGAAAAAGCCCTGGGCGAGGAAGTCATCGGCTCCCTCACCCCCGGCCAGGCGCTGGTAGGCGTGGTGCAGCGCGAGCTGGCCAGCCTGATGGGCGCCGACCTGGGTCCGGAAGCCTCGCAACTGAACTTCGCCACCCAGCCGCCGGCGATCATCCTGATGGCCGGCCTGCAGGGTGCGGGCAAGACCACCACCGTGGGCAAGCTGGCCAAGTACCTGCGCGAGAACAAGAAGAAGAAGGTCTTGACGGTCTCGGCCGACGTCTACCGCCCGGCCGCCATCGGCCAGCTGGAGACCGTCACCGGCCAGGCCGGTGCCGACTTCTTCCCCAGCCAGTCGACCGACAAGCCGGTCGACATCGCCCTGGCCGCGCTGGACTACGCCAAGAAGCACCACCACGAAGTGCTCATCGTCGACACCGCCGGCCGCCTGGGCATCGACCAGGCCATGATGGATGAAATCCGCGCCGTGCACGCCGCCATCAAGCCCATCGAAACCCTGTTCGTGGTCGACGCCATGCTGGGTCAGGACGCCATCAACACCGCCAAGGCCTTCAGCGACGCCCTGCCGCTGACCGGCGTGGTGCTCACCAAGCTGGATGGTGATTCGCGCGGTGGTGCGGCGCTGTCGGTGCGCCACATCACCGGCAAGCCGATCAAGTTCGCCGGCGTGGCCGAAAAGCTGGACGGCCTGGAAGCCTTCGACCCGGCCCGCATGGCCAACCGCATCCTGGGCATGGGCGACATCCTGGCCCTGGTCGAGGAAGCCCGCAAGGGCGTGGACATGGCGGCTGCCGAAGGCCTGGCCAACAAGATCAAGGGCGGCGGCAAGTTCGACCTCAATGACTTCAAGGCCCAGCTGTCGCAGATGAAGAAGATGGGCGGCCTCTCCGGCCTGCTGGACAAGCTGCCGGCGCAGATGCAGTCCGCCGCCGGCAACGCCAACATGGACCAGGCCGAGAAGCAGGTGCGTCGCATGGAAGGCATCATCAACTCCATGACCCCGCAGGAGCGCGCCAAGCCCGAACTGATCAAGGCCACCCGCAAGCGCCGTATCGCCGCCGGTGCCGGTGTGCAGGTGCAGGAAGTCAACCGCATGCTGTCGCAATTCGAGCAGATGCAATCGATGATGAAGAAGCTCAAGGGCGGCGGCATGATGAAGATGATGCGCAGCATGAAGGGCATGATGCCCGGCGGAATGCGCTGAGCCAATCGCCCAGAACCCCGGAAAGCCGCCACAGGACTGGCTTTCCGGGCCCCACACTGTTTCGGTGGCAGCACGCTCCCCCTCCCCTCCCGCTTCATCACTTCCCCACCACCAAGCCCGCGGCTTTTGCAAAGTCCGCATCGGCGTATTTCACCCACCCCGAACGGCTGTCGAAGCACCCCATGCGATCCCCCGCGATCCCTTTACCGGCGCGGCTTGAGGCCGAATCGGGCTGGCTCGTTGTTTCCTGGTTCTTTCACATGGAAATCCACTAAAAAATACTTGCGTGGCTGTTCAAAGGGCACCACTATTAGCGGTGCGCAATTGACGTCAGGCACTGACGCAAACACCGACGCATTCAACTCATTCTTGTGAGGAGTCTTTCCGATGGCCACAGCAAAAAAAGCAGCAGCCGCAGTAAAGAAGCCAGCAGCAAAACCCGCCGCCAAGCCGGCCGCCAAACCCGCAGCGAAAGCTGCAGCCCCGAAGGCGGCAAGCAAGGCAGCACCGAAGGCAGCGGCCAAACCAGCCGCCAAGCCAGCAGCAAAGGCAGCTCCGAAAGCCGCACCCAAGGCAGCCCCCAAGAAAGCCGCAGCAAAACCGGCCGCCAAGAAGCCCGCCGCAAAACGTACTCCCAACGCCGCCTTCATGAAGCCGCTGACTCCGTCGGCTGCCCTGGGCGAAGTGGTCGGCGCCAAGCCGCTGCCGCGCACCGAGGTGACCAAGAAGGTGTGGGAATACATCAAGAAGCACAAGCTGCAGAACGCCGAGAACAAGCGCAACATCGATGCCGATGACAAGCTCAAGGCGATCTTCGGCGGCAAGAAGCAAGTCACCATGTTCGAAATGACCAAGCTGATCTCGGCCCACCTGAGCTGATATCCGCCCGCGGTTTGCAAGCGACTTGCAAACAAAAACGCCCGCAGAGGATTTGCGGGCGTTTTTGTTTCTGGATGTTTCAGCGCTGCGGCCATCAGGATCGGGGGCGCGATCCATTCCGCTTGTCTGACTCCCTTTGCGCCGCTTTTCTGATGGCGCGCAGGCCGCAAATGCGCCACGATGACTGTCCTGCGCTCTGCGGGGGCGTCGGAAACATCTAGAAACGCTCACTTTTTCAATTACAGAACTGAACAATCAAAGCCAGGTCTATCGAGATGCCATCCACTGATGAGCCCGGACGCTCATTGCCAAGAGAAAGGAAATGACCATGCCAGATTCCACTCCATCCCTGCGTCACCAGCTGCTGCGCTCGGCCAGCGCGCTAGTGATCGGCCTGGCTGCCCTGGGCGGTGCCGCCCACGTGTTCGCCGCCAGCAAGGCCGAGACCTCGGACTACCAGCAACAGGTAGCCGCCTGCAACAACGGCAGCTCCAACGAAGACAAGGCCACCTGCCTGCGCGAAGCGGGCGCCGCCAAGCAGGCCGCAGCACGGGGCGGCCTGAGCAATCCCGACGCAGCCCAGCTCAAGGAAAACGCCCTGCGCCGTTGCGAAGGCCTGCCGCAATCGGACCGCATCGACTGTGAAAAGCGCGTCAACGGCCATGGCCGCGTCGAGGGCAGCGTGGCCGAAGGCGGCATCCTGCGCGAAACGGTGACCATCGTTCCGGCACCAGCCAAGTAAGCCACTCGCCCCAAAAACAAAGGCGGACGCCCATGGCGCCCGCCTTTTCTATTTCCAGCGATACCTGAACCGGCTTCAGGCCGCCAGCTTGCCCTGGATGAAGGCCAGCGCCTCGGCCAGCGGCACCTGGGTGGCTTCGCTATCGCGACGACCCTGGTACTCGATATTGCCTTCCTTGAGACCACGGTCACCCACGACGATGCGATGCGGTACGCCGATCAGTTCCCAGTCGGCGAACATCGCGCCCGGGCGCTCGCCACGGTCGTCCAGCACCACATCCACGCCGGCCTCGGTGAGTTGGGTGTAGAGCTTGTCGATCTCGGTCTTGACCGCTTCGCTGCGGTCATAACCCATGGGGCAGAGCACCACTTCGAAGGGCGCGATCGAGGTCGGCCAGATGATGCCGCGGTCATCGAAGTTCTGTTCGATGGCTGCACCCAGGATACGGGTCACACCGATGCCGTAGCAGCCCATCACCAGCGGTTGCGGCTTGCCGGACTCGTCCAGGTAGGTCGCCTTCATGGCTTCCGAGTAGGTGGTGCCGAGCTGGAACACGTGGCCCACCTCGATGCCGCGCTGGATCGCCAAGACGCCCTTGCCATCCGGCGAGGCATCGCCTTCGACCACGTTGCGGATGTCGGCCACCAGCGGCTCGGGCAGGTCGCGGCCCCAGTTGGCGCCGGTGTAGTGGAAGTCGGCCTCGTTGGCGCCGCAGACGAAGTCGGCCATGTTGGCCACCGTGCGGTCGGCCACAACCTTGACCGGCTTCTTGGTGCCGATCGGGCCCAGGTAGCCCGGGGGCGTACCGAACCATTCGACGATCTCGGCTTCGTTGGCGAAACGATAGGTCGACAGGCCGGGGATCTTGCTGGCCTTGACTTCGTTCAGCTCGTGGTCGCCGCGCAGCAGCAGCAGCCAGATTTCCTTCTTGGCCGGGTCTTCGTTGTCCACGGCCAGGACGATGGACTTGACGGTACGCGCCAGCGGCAGGCCCAGCAGCTCGGCCACCGCTTCGCACTTGGACTTGCCCGGGGTGGCGGTCTTTTCCAGCGCCTGGGTGGCGGCGCCACGGCTGGCGTCCACCGCCAGGGCTTCGGCCGCTTCCATGTTGGCGGCATAGTCGGAGGTGGGGCAGTAGACCAGCGCATCCTCGCCGGTGGCGGCGATGACGTGGAATTCGTGCGAACCGGAACCGCCGATGGCGCCGTTGTCGGCCGCCACGGCACGGAATTCCAGGCCGAAGCGGGTGAAGATGCGCACATAGGCGTCATACATGGCCTGGTAGGACTTCTTCAGGCCATCGATGTCGCGGTCGAAGGAATAGGCATCCTTCATGGTGAATTCGCGGCCGCGCATGAGGCCGAAGCGCGGGCGGCGCTCGTCACGGAACTTGGTCTGGATGTGATAGAAGTTCACCGGCAGCTGCTTGTAGCTGCGCAGTTCGCTGCGGGCCACGTCGGTGACCACTTCCTCGGAGGTCGGCTGGATGGCGAAGTCGCGGCCATGGCGATCCTTCACGCGCATGAGTTCGGCGCCCATCTTGTTCCAGCGCCCGGTTTCCTGCCACAGCTCGGCCGGCTGCACCACCGGCATCAACAGCTCGACGGCGCCGGCGCGGTTCATTTCCTCGCGCACGATGGCCTCGACCTTGCGGATCACACGCAATCCCATCGGCATGTAGGTATAGATGCCGGCCCCGAGGCGCTTGATCATCCCGGCGCGCATCATCAGCTTGTGGCTGACGATTTCAGCGTCCGAGGGTGCTTCTTTCAGGGTGGAAATAAAAAAACGTGAGGCGCGCATGACGGTCGGTTCTTTTTAAAAAGAGGAGGGTTATAATCGTTCTAATTTTAAAGGATTAGCTGGCTGATGCGCCCTTTCTTTGCAGATTTGCTCCCGGTTTCAATAACATCCGTGCATCGATGTGATTGCTCCTGACGTGCCTGGCGCGCCGGTTTCCGACCTGGCGCGCGCTGTTGCATGAGTGAGCCTGAGAGGGACGTCCAGCCGCAGAAAGTTTGAGGTACACCATGCTGGATCGAGAAGGCTTTCGCCCGAACGTCGGCATCATCCTGCTCAACGCCAATAACGAGGTGTGGTGGGGCAAGCGCGTGCGCGAGCACTCCTGGCAATTCCCGCAAGGCGGCATCAAGCACGGCGAGACCCCCGAACAGGCGATGTTCCGGGAACTGGAAGAAGAAATCGGCCTGCGCGCCGAACACGTGAAGATCGTCGGCCGCACCCGTGACTGGCTGCGCTACGAAGTCCCTGACCATTTCATCAAGCGCGAAGTGCGCGGCCATTATCGTGGCCAGAAACAGATCTGGTTCCTGCTGCGCATGATCGGCCGCGACTGCGATGTCAACCTGCGCGGCACCTCGCATCCGGAGTTCGATGCCTGGCGCTGGCATGACTATTGGGTCCCGCTGGATGTGGTGATCGAATTCAAGCGCGAAGTCTACCAGCAGGCCCTGCAGGAGCTGTCCCGCTTCCTCAGCCGCCCCAGCCACGGACCGCGCCGCCTCGACAATGCCGGTCGTCCCGCGTCCGCGCCCAAGAAACCGGCCGCCCCGGCCCTGCCCTCCAATGCGGCGCCCGCGCCCGATACCAAGTGAGCCACATGCCTTTTTCCTTGCAGCCTGAACAACACCGCTCCTTCCTGAACCTGGCCGGCCTGCGTCGCGTGGCGCTGGCCTGCTCGCTGCTGGCGGCCTGCGCCGGCGCCCTGGCGCAGAGCTTCGACGAAGACTTCGACGACGAAACCAAGCCCTGGCAGGAAGTGGCCGTGCAGCTGCCGCCCACACCCCAGGACCAGAACCTGGCCGAGTTCTACCTCAGCCCCAATGCCACCATGAAGGCTTATATCGATACCGCCTCGGTTTCCATCGGTACTGACAAGGTGGTCCGCTACACGGTGGTGACCCGCACCGAGGGTGGCGCAGTCAACGTGATGTATGAAGGTATGCGCTGTGAAACCTGGGAAAAGAAGACCTATGCCTTCGGCCATCCCGATGGCAAATGGTCGCGTTCGCGTCGCGACAAGTGGCAGCCGATCCGCGATATCGGCGTCAACCGCATCGATGGCGCCCTGTTCCGCGACTATTTCTGCGATGGCAAGATGATTGCCGACAATGAAAACGTGAAGAGCATCGTCGGCCGCCTGAAGAGCCAGACCCGTATCGATCCGGTGCGTCGGTAAGCCTGGCCTGATCGGCGGGACCATGAAAAAACGCGGCCAGGCCGCGTTTTTTCATGGATATGATTTATATCGTCTATATCGTTTATCTCACAGCAACACCAGGTTGTCCCGGTGCACCAGTTCCGGCTCCTCCACGAAGCCCAGGATGGCCTGGATCTCGGAGGAAGGATGGCGGATGATGCGACGCGCATCCGAGCTGGTGTAGTTGCTCATGCCCCGGGCGATGGCACGGCCGGACTCATCCTCGCAGGTGATGACGTCACCGCGCCCGAACTCACCCGACACCGCCACTACGCCGATGGGCAGCAGCGACTTGCCTTCCAGGCTCAGCTTCTGCACCGCGCCGGCATCGAGTACCACGCGACCGGCGGTCTTGAGGTGATCGGCCATCCACTGCTTGCGGGCAGTCAGTTGCGCCGTCTCGGCATTGAGCTGCGTACCGATGGCTTCGCCGGCTGCCAGGCGCGTCAGCACCTGGTCTTCGCGGCCCCAGGCGATCACCGTGGTGGCACCCGAGGTAGCAGCCCGCTTGGCGGCCAGGATCTTGGTCAGCATGCCGCCACGGCCGATGCCGGTACCGGTGCCACCGGCAATCAACTCCAGCGAAGGATCACCTGCACGCGCCTCGGCAATCAGGGTGGCGGCGGGATCCTTGCGTGGATCGGCGGTAAAGAGACCCGGCTGGTCGGTCAGGATCACCAGCGCATCGGCTTCGATCAGGTTGGCGACCAGGGCGCCCAGGGTGTCGTTGTCACCGAACTTGATTTCATCGGTGACGACCGTGTCGTTTTCATTGATGACCGGCACCACGCCCAGCTGCAGCAGTGCAAACAGGGTGGAGCGGGCATTGAGGTAGCGTTCGCGGTCGGCCAGGTCGGCGTGGGTCAGCAGGACCTGGGCGGTATGCAGCTCGTGCTTGCGGAAACTGGTTTCGTAGATCTGCGCCAGCCCCATCTGGCCCACGGCCGCACAGGCCTGCAGGTGGTGGATGCCGGTGGGACGCTTGTCGAAGCCCAGGCGCTGCATGCCCTCGGCGACGGCGCCAGAGCTGACCAGCACCACCTCCTTGCCAAGCAGGCGCAGTTGCGCGATCTGCTCGGCCCAACGGGCGATGGCGGTGGCGTCCAGGCCCTTGCCATCATTGGTGACCAGCGAGGAACCCACCTTGATGATGAGTCGCTTGGCGCTTTGAATGACCGATTGCATAGTGTTCCGAGTGCTGATTCTTCTGGAGACGGAAAATCCGGCGAACGCAGATGATAGCCCGAACCGGCCCCGCGCGCAGCCCCGGCAGGACTGCGCGTGCGCTGGATCAGTCGAGGACCTTGAAGCGCGGATCGTCCGGATCGATGCTGGAGATGCCGCGGGCTTCCTCGGTCATCTGGGTCTCTTCGGCGCGATGCTCTTCGGCGCGCTTGGTTTCCAGGTAGCTGTAGATCTCGTTGATCAGGTCTTCGCAGCCATCGCGGTTCAGGGCCGAGATCTCGAAGACCGGGCCCTTCCAGCCGAAGCGCTTGACGAAATCCTTCACGCGCTTGGCGCGTTCGGCCTCGGGCACCACGTCCAGCTTGTTCAGGACCAGCCAGCGCGGCTTGTCGAACAGGGACTGGTCGTATTTCTTCAGTTCCTGCACGATGGCCTTGGCTTCCTTGACCGGATCGACTTCGTCATTGAAGGGGGCCAGGTCGACGATGTGCAGCAGCAGGCCGGTACGCTGCAGGTGGCGCAGGAACTGCACCCCCAGGCCAGCACCATCGGCGGCGCCTTCGATCAGGCCGGGAATGTCGGCGATGACGAAGCTCTTCTCGTGGCTCACGCGTACCACGCCCAGGTTGGGGTGCAGCGTGGTGAAGGGATAGTCGGCGATCTTCGGGCGGGCGTTGGAGACGGCCGTGATGAAGGTCGACTTGCCCGCATTGGGCATGCCCAGCAGACCGACGTCAGCCAGCACCTTCAGTTCCAGGCGCAGTTCGCGGCGTTCGCCTTCCTTGCCTTCGGTCTTCTGGCGCGGAGCGCGGTTGGTGGAAGTCTTGAAATGGATGTTGCCCCAGCCGCCCTCGCCGCCCTTGGCCAGCATCACGGTCTGGCCGTGGAAGGTCAGGTCGGCGATGTGCTCGCCGGTGTTGATGTCCACGATCAGGGTACCTACCGGCATGCGCAGATAGACGTCGTCGGCGCCCTTGCCGTAGCAATCGGAACCGCGACCATTTTCACCACGGCCAGCGCGGTGCAGCTTGGCGTAGCGGTAGTCGATCAGGGTGTTGACGTTACGGTCGGCCACGGCCCAGATGGTGCCGCCCTTGCCGCCGTCACCGCCGTCGGGACCGCCGAAGGGGCGGAATTTCTCGCGGCAGAAACTGGCGACACCGTTGCCGCCATCGCCTGCCACGACTTCAATGCGTGCTTCGTCGATGAATTTCATGATATTGACGCCTCGTGGGAGCCGCTAACAAAACGTCGATGCGTCGATGCGTCGATGCACCCCTGCCGCAGCAGCGGATGGATCATCCTCTGTACTCCTGGAGGGAGGCGAGGCTCGGCGCTTTGTTGACGGCTCTTCAAAAAACCAAAAAGGCTCCACCATCGGCAGAGCCTTTCTTGATGCCTGGTTTCCGGGCGAACCCGGATGAACCGGAACGCTTACGCCGTAACGACGGTCGCGTATTGACGCTGTTGCAGGCCCTTGACAACGAACTTGACCTTGCCGTCCTTCAGGGCGAACAGGGTGTGGTCCTTGCCGACGCCGACGTTTTCGCCAGCGTGGACGCGGGTGCCGCGTTGACGGACGATGATGCCGCCAGCGTTGATCACTTGGCCGCCATAAACCTTGACGCCCAGGCGTTTCGATTCTGAGTCACGGCCGTTGCGCGTAGTGCCGCCGCCTTTTTTGTGTGCCATTTAAAACTCCTTGATGACTTTGGATGAGCAGTTCGACCAGTTCAACGCTTAGGCGTTGATCGAGACGATTTGCAGTTCGGTGTAGTTCTGACGATGGCCTTGACGCTTTTGGTAGTGCTTGCGACGACGCATCTTGAAGATACGGACCTTGTCATGGCGACCTTGCGCTACCACAGTAGCCAGCACCGTAGCACCTGCGACCAGCGGCGCACCGAACTTCACGGTTTCGCCTGCGCCCACTGCGAGCACTTGATCCAAAGTGATTTCGGAGCCAATGTCAGCCGGTATCTGTTCTACTTTGAGTTTTTCGCCAGCAGCAACTTTGTATTGTTTGCCGCCGGTTTTTATGACCGCGTACATGTGAAACCTCACGAATGAATGAATAAGAACGATTTTTCCCTGACACGCGTGGGACGTAAAAACCCTTGGCGAAACAGGAAAACCCCAAATTATACATAGACTTAGCTGCTCGGTCAAAAGGCAAGTCGATCGGGCGGGCATAGGCGCAACACAGTTTCCGCCGGGACAATCCCCTGCCGGATTGCCAGGCAGGCAAGTGCCTGATATCCAGACAAAGACTGATCCCCCGCCAAAACCCTCTGCATGGTCTTTGGCGTGGCCCTGCCTTGTCATCGTATAATCCGGGGAATAACCATTTCCCACAGGTTCCGCCTTGTCTGCCGCCGTACAAAACGCTTCGCAACACACCATCATGCAACCGATCGTCGCCGACATGGAGGCGGTCAACGCAGTTATCCGTCGGCAACTCTATTCGGAAGTCCCCCTGGTCAACCAGGTCTCCGAGTACATCATCAGTGCTGGCGGCAAGCGCCTGCGCCCGGTGCTGGTGGTGCTCATCGCCAACGCCTTCGGCTATCAGGGCGTGCGTCATCACGAGCTGGCAGCGGTGATCGAATTCATCCATACCGCCACCCTGCTGCATGACGACGTGGTGGATGAATCCTCGCTGCGTCGCGGCAAGGAGACCGCCAATGCCATGTTCGGCAATGCTGCCTCGGTGCTGGTGGGCGACTTTCTCTATTCGCGCGCCTTCCAGATGATGGTGGCGGTGGGCAACGCCCGCGTGATGGAGATCGTGGCCGACGCCACCAACGTCATCGCCGAGGGCGAGGTGTTGCAGCTGCTCAACATGCATAACCCGGACGTGGATGAAGACGGCTACCTGCAGGTGATCCGCTCCAAGACCGCCAAGCTGTTCGAGGCCGCCAGCCAGATCGGCGCGCTCATTGCCGGCGCCGACGAAGCCGGCATCGAAGCCGCCGGCGAATATGGCCGCTCGATCGGCACCGCCTTCCAGTTGATCGACGACGTCCTGGACTATTCCGGCAACAGCGCCGAGATCGGCAAGAACGTCGGTGACGACCTGCGCGAAGGCAAGCCCACCCTGCCCCTGATCTGGCTGATGCAGCACGGCACGCCGCAGCAGCGCGAACTGGTGCGCACCTGTATCGAGAATGGTGACGAGCAGCACTTCGACGAAGTGCTGTCGGCCATCACCCATTCCGGCGCCCTGGCCTATACCCGCGAGCAAGCCGAAATCGCTGCGCGCCGCGCAGCCGATGCAATTATTTCACTTCCGGATAGCCAATTCAAAAAATCCCTGTTAGAATTATCGGCTTTCGCAGTAGATCGAAATCATTGAATGAGATCTCACTCGACGGGGTGTAGCTTAGCCTGGTAGAGCGCTACGTTCGGGACGTAGAGGCCGGAGGTTCGAATCCTCTCACCCCGACCAGAATTTGCTTGTGACGCGGTCACAACACGCATGAACAAAGGCCCAGCAGATGCTGGGCCTTTTTCATTTCCGTGACCCGTCCTGAATTAAGTTGACACTTTTCCGACAAGAGGAAGGAGTGTCAGATGGAGCAAGGGATGCGGCGTAGCCAGCGGGATTACAGCCTGGCTTTTAAATTAAGCGTTGTCGATCAGGTAGAAAAAGGCGAAATGA